>VTLG01000487.1_pt1 | contig 142964 bp, 157 predicted proteins | sample 4694571 | NCBI WGS metagenome assembly VTLG01 (sample SAMN12604809, study PRJNA352737) | marine metagenome | biome: ENVO:00000447; feature: ENVO:00000209|ENVO:00000569|ENVO:01000036; material: ENVO:00002151; isolation source: viral sequences binned using virsorter ... | reverse complement strand
CAAGTTCTGCTTCTGCATCTAGACCATGAATTGCCTTCAAGTCTTGTGCTAGTTCTAGACTGTACTCTGCCTTTAGAGCTCTTGACTTAGCAGTAACCGAGACCTTCTCGATACTGAATGCCATCTCTCTAAAGTCGTTAGAAGTTGTGTTGTCTCCTAACTTTTCAAGATCTTGTGTCTTGAAACCTTGTCCAGTGCTGTAGTCGTTATCAGAACCACCATTTAGAATGGATGGGTTTGTACCGCCTTGTGCAGTTGTACCGAAACCAACATCAGTTCCACCGTCAGTAGCACCTGTGTAATCACCCTGATTGAGTGATGCAGCAGAGTTCTGAGCAGAGAATGCTGAATCTGGTTCGTTGAATAATGCTTCTGTTCCGTTCTGGTTGTCGAAGCGGCTTCTCATTGCAAAGATCAAACCTGTAGGTCCGTTCATTGGTTGAACACCTGCTAGGTCGTATGCCACCAAGTTAGGCATAGATCTTCTGATCAATGAGATAAGAACTGGGTCGAAACCAGCAACAGGACCACCTGTAGCAGCAGAACCAGAGAAACCTGGATTGCCTGTGCCTGATGGGTCTGTGTTTACTGTAGGAGGTGCTTCTGATAAGAATGCTCTCTCCTCTCTTAAAAATCTTTCTTGGTTTTCTAGAAGTTGTGCGGTAACCGCTTTTCTGTGGTTGTCGGTAATCTTATCGATTCCTTCAGCCTCAAGTAGTGGTGCCCACTTCTTCTGGAGTTGTCCAGAGTTAAACATGGAATTTTCCTTTTTGAGTTTAGTTTAAGTTTTTGACTATTGGAACTTAGTCAGTGCTTGAATGTAAGCATCCATCGCTGTGGTGTTCTCCACGACGGGAGCATCTTCAGAGATGACTTCTTGGGACTCTGCAACTGGTGCCTTAGTAAAGTAAGACTCTTTCAGTGCATCAAGTTTGCCCCTGTATTGTTCTTCACTCTCAAACTCAACTCCTTTTGATAGTTCTGCTAACTTCTCTTTCTGTGAAAGTGCAAGTCCTTCAGATACTTCATCAAGGATGTTATCGGAGACAGATGATGATAGACGCTTGGTCAAAGCGACGTTGCTATCAATCTGTTCGTTGAGTTTTGTCTCCATTTCATCTAATTTAGTGACCATTGCCTCTAATACATCATATTTGTCTTCAGGGATTTCAACATAATGTTCTTCAAAAAGACCTTTGAGGCCAGTCAAGAAGGATTCAGAGAGTTCCCCTCTGATTCCCGACTCTACTTGGAGTGCATTTTCAGTAATCCACTCTTCTGCAACATAGTGCAAGTATGAGTCTACTCGTTCTTGAAGCGATGCTTTGTACTCACCCATTTCTTTTTGGATGTAAGCATCATAGTCTGCTTCAAGCGATTCCTTTACGATTGCAATCTTGGACATAACTGCTGCCTCAAAGATTGTACGTGCTTTGTTTTGGAAGTCCTCGCTCAAATCTTCTCCTTCAAACAATGCTTTTACATCGTCCTCAAGATCAATCTCTATCTCTGGAGCTTTTACTTCCTGTTCTGGTGCTTCTGCTACAACTTCATCAGTTGCTTCTGTTTCTTCATTAGCACCTCTTCCGTAACCAGATGACTTCATACCATCTGCTTGGTTTCCTAGGGGACCGTCTTGTTTTACAACACCTGCACTACCTTTAGTTTGAGGATCACCTGCCTGTGCAAACTTTGCACTAGGTGTCTTCAACTTATTAGAGTTGTCATCAGGTTTGCTATTTGTTGGGGTAGGACCTCCTAAGTCCTCATAGCCTGCCCCTGCGTCGGGTACATAATTTGGAGCTTTTGGCATAGTCTCCGCAGGTTTAGCACCTTTAGTGACCTGGTTCTCCATTTCATGTAGTTCGCTGTTAGTTTTAGCGGTCATTGTTGCCAGTCCTTTTTTTCCTAAGAATTTATGTTATTATTTAGACATTTTATAGATTGTTCAAGAAATTTTGGAACAAAGCAAGCTTGTGCTCCTCTAGTTTCTTTGAATCTACCAAAGTATTTATACTCTTTGCTATATTTGATACGTTTTTTTCACGCAAAACGCTACCTTCCCAAACCCATTCCTTGCCTTCCATTACACCATCTACGAATGCGTCAGGTGCTGATGGATCAGCAACGATGTCTGCTGCAGTAGCAAGCATGAAGTCTTCGCCAACATAAGAAACACCTTCTCTGTTTACGATAGATCCCATACCTCTTGATGATACACCGAGTTTTACACCAGAATCTAAGAGAGATTCAGCGATCTTACCCATAGGTGTACTCAAGATCTGTGCCTTACCCACAAAGTTATTACCTTCCTGTGTAAGGGAGCATATCTTATGTGATACACGATCAAGGTTTATCTGCGGTCCGTCTGGGTGTCCTAGTTCTCCTAGAGCACGTCCCTTAGATACGAACGCTTCATTGTATCTCTTTACCTCATTCATCATAGTAGAGAGAGGGTAGCAACGTTTGTTGCGATTGACTATCTCTGCCTGTAAGAATGGACCTTGAATATAAAGAGTTTTCTTTCCGTCTTTTTCTTCAGTAAGAATATCGACTGATTCTATTTCTTCTGAAATTAATTTCATCCTACTCCTACCTCGTGTAAACGTAATGTGCTTCCTGATGCTGTCTCAGGTGCGAGTCTGAAAATCACTGACTTTGATAGAACTGCTGTTCCTGTAAAGTCTGCTAGTGCTGATGTGTTCGCATCGACTGTAAGTGTTGTCACATAGTCGTTTGTTCTTTGAGGATCTGACTTAGCAGTTACCTCAACGTGTGCGATAGTAGAGTTGTAAGTATTGACTGCAGATCCAGAGAGAGTCACGTAGTCTCCTACCTGTATCTTTGTATCTGTATGATCAATCGTAATTACTGCTCCATTCGCTTTGCTTATTGCAGATACTGGTGCATTTGCTGGATGTCCGTAACGATATAGAAAGTCTGTTCCTTTTGCTACATGGAATGATCCAACACCTGCTTGGTTTGCTGTATTGCAAACTGCGATGTTACCTGCTGCCCTAGCATCCGAACAGACAACGTATAATAACCCCGTCTTTACGGTTTGTGCTGATGTAACAGCAGACGTGGCGTTGGCACTGCCAAGTTCTCCAATATCTGATACTAATTTAAGTGGTTGGCACGTCATTTACTTCTGTTTCCTGTTCAGGTTCTTGTTCAGTTTCAGCGTTTGCTTCTGGTTCAATACCATCACCTACTTCTGGTAAGGGATCGCCTTCCTCAGGTTCGCCAAACAATGTTTTAGCGACCTCAGGTGCAGCAGAATCCACAAACTCAGCAGATTTTGCAAACATCATATCTTTCAGTGCACCAGAAACTTCCGAAGACGGAGCTCCATTTGCGATCATGTCAATCAACTCAGCAGAATCCATTCAAATTTTATAAAACGCTAGTTATATTTATATCTTCGCTTTCTTGATGTCTATATCTGGTGCTTCTGTGCGTCCACCATTCTTCTTATTGTCGAGATTAGGTTCTGTGCCATTTTTACCTAGTTGACCTTGCCTTTCTACCTCTGCATCTATTGATCCCTGCATCATTTGATTCTGAGTTTCAAGAGGTACGCCAATACCTGCTTCATTCTCCTCTTCCATCTCCTGTGCCATCTCTTCTATCTCCTCATCTGTCTGACGTAAAATCTTACGCTTGACATAATCTCTTGAGTAGTATGTTCCGATGTATGGTTCGATAGCAACCATGATATTGAGACGCTCAGTCATCAATTCGTGGTCTTTGAGTTCAGCAAAATGGTTGTCATACTTATAATCAAACTGAATATGCTCTGCCATCTTGTCAAAGTCCTCAGGTGTGCTGATATTTTTCAATATCATCTGAGTTCTAAGTAGATCAATGAACAAACCACTGAATCTCTTTCTCAATCTACCTACAAACTTACTGAACATAAGTTCGTCACGCAATATTTCTGATGATCTACCTAGATTGAACCCACTATCAGCACCAATACGTGACTCTGGTACGTTTAGTGCACGATATAGTTTCTTTTGGAAGTATTCTATGTCTGTAAGTTCACCTAAGTTCTGTCCACCAGGTAATGTAGAGATTTCTGTGCCTCTACCACCCTCTCTACGTGGTAACCAGAAGTCCTCAAGCATAGACATGAACTTCTTATCGTCTTTTATCTCACCTGTGTTCGCATCATACACTAATTTGTTACGATAGCGACTCATCACGTCACGTAGATACTGTTCTGCCTTGACTTTAGGTAGATTACCAACGTCAATATAGAATATTCTACGTTCTGGTGCTCTTGAAAGTCTGTATATGACAAGAGAGTCCTCAATCATACGTAATTGATTGAGTCCTTTGATCGCTTTGTGTAGATATGATAGTGTTATCTTCTTATTTCTATCAACAAGACCTGAGTGTACGTATGTAATCGCATCTTTTGCAATCTTGATGCCTTTACCTGCCACAGAACCATACCTCTGTGCCATACCTTGAGGATAGTATGTGTAAAATTCTTGTATTTTAGTGTCTTTTCTTATTGTTTGCTCACCTGAGTATGGTAAAACAGGTATTCCTTCTGCTCCTTTAGGACCTCTTTCGTTTTTTGGTTGTACTCTCATCAATTTCAACTTGAGAGCATCAATATATCTTACTTCTTTGATACCTTCATCAGGTTTTTGTACGTCAATAACTTTGTGATAGTATAATCTTCCATCTGTGTACCAGTTTCTGAATATTTCGTGTGCCTTTTTGTCAAATTGTAGTAAATCTTTGACACCTTTGAACTCATCTCTTATAACAGTCTTCAGTTTATCGCTTACATTTAGATTATCTAAGTTTATTTCTACAGGACTATCATTACTATCAGATACAATCGCTTCATTTACCACATGTTCAATGGCAGTATCACACTCAGGGTGTAATGCCATGTCACGATATCTTTTTATTACGTCAAATTCTGTTCTGAATACACCTTCGATGTCAACGTACTGACCATAAAAACCAGACGTTAGAAAATAATCAGCCCCGTCCTCGTTATTTGGAGGAACTGGACTGATTACACCTTTCTTCTTCTTCTCATTAGGATCCTCAATAGAGAATCCAAACAGTTTTGCCATAATATTCCTACTTGTGTTCTATCTATTATACTACAGAATCTGAGTTTCTGCCATCATATGCTTCCCACCACTGGACTTGGAGGGTGACTTGGAACTCTTCTACTGTATCTGCAGTGTCATAAGACAATTCTATAGGACTGACAAGTGATGGCCAACAACCATGCATCTTGTATCTACGTAGGACTGGTAGTGTAGCACCACTTTGATCTCCACGAGTGTTTAGATCTGTTGATGCACGACCTAGTTGGTTGACTACCCAGTCTGCAAAGTAATCAGTTGGGTTGATAGTACCTGAACCATCAGATACTTTGACGATAAAGTTTGCCCATCTTTCAAACGCTTCTCTAAGTTTGAAATCACCGTCATTGATAACTGTGATTGTCCATGGGTCGAACCTTCTGTCACCTGCTACCTTGAGTTGTCTACCTCTGAATGGTACGATAACCTCTTGGACGTTTGACGCTGGTAACTGTGCTCCCTTGATCATCATGCGATGAGTCGTGTTGTCAATCTCCTCATCAAATATACCGACTCCTGAGGGGAAGTCCATCTCAACCTCAAAGAGATTAGGACGAGCACCACCCTGTACAAGTCTTGACTTGAATGAGTCAATAGATCTTTCGTTGTTGGGAACCGAAAAAATGTTTCTGTTTAATGCCATAATTGTGTGGGTCTCCTATTACACAGTTCCTACAACTTCACTGAAGGAAACTCCAGTTCTTGTAGCAACAAAAGTTAGACCGATGAAGTTGATTGATCTTGCTGGTTTCACAAAGATATCAGCAAGGAATTCATTACGATCAATAACATCTGGTGTGTTATTTGTTTCATCACATACGAGTAAGAAGTCTTGAATACCTCTCTTCGCTTGAACATCCCTTAGGAATGGTTCAACAATGTTGATGAAGTTTGATCGTGTACCTGCATCGTTGAGTTCAAATAGAACTGACTTTGCAGCGTTCTCAATTGCTTTTTCAATTGTGATAAACAATCTTCTAACGTTGATTCTGTCAAATGCAGATTCAAATGCAAGTCCTGTCTTGTCACCGAATAGTACGATGCCATCGCCAGGTCTTGATGTGATTGGGTTGATTCTATTTGCATAGAGTTGATCCCTTGCATCTTGACCAGGATTGAACGCTAACTTGATAGCGAAGTTCAACCCACCTCTAGTGTTACCTGCAGGTGAGAACCATGGGAAGAAGTCTCTATCTGTTCTTACCATACAACCTGCTACATCAGATGAACATGGCATGTATACAAACTTCTTATTGAATCTATCATACACATACTGGAATCCTGAGTCGAATACCACGTATGAGGATGATGTAAGAGGTCCGAAGAATGATAGTACGTTAGATAACTGAGTTGCTGCGTCTGTGACGTTTACCACAGAACCTCTGTTTGGTGATACCACCGCAACACAGTCCTTTCTACCTTCTGCTAGTTGTATAAGTTTATTTGCTTTTGCTTGCTCTTCTTCTTTTGATCCAGAGCATCCACCTTGTAGTAGGAATCTGATGTCACTATCTACAGGATCTGAGAACTTATTGTAAGATGTCAATATGTCACCTAATGGTGCGTTGTATACACCTACGCCTGTGTAATCAAGTCCACCTGTGAGTGAGTAACCTTGGTTACCGATTGAACTGAATTTGATGTTCTTAGCATCCTGACCCCATGATCCTTCAGCAGATGTTATAGATGTGAATCCAGTTGCAAATCCACCAGGTAAGACGAGTGTACCATGATGTGCATCGTCTGCTGCAGTTACATGCTGTCCAGAGAATATGTACTCTGAATTAGTTGCTAGGAAATCTTTATAGTATACTGATTCATTACCAGATGCTACTCCGTCTTTGGCTTTAGATAAGTTTGCAAACTTTTCCAAAACTGATCCGACATCTCCAGTGACTCCACCGCCAGCATCAATAACAACAACGTGGAGAGCATCGTTTGCTCCGTCTCTTCTGGATACATAATTATTTGTTTTTGGTTTGTTGAGTACAGACCTCCAAGTTACTGTAGCAAAGTCAGAACCACCGTCTGCCACACTTGTAAGTATGTTTTGACTGTTGTACCAGTCAGCAGATGTGATTGTTGAACTCTTACCTACAGTTGTTCCTGAGTTGTTCACGATGTTGAGCATCGTGCCTGTCTTGAACTCAAACTGTGAGTTTTGCTGATACTCTACTAATGTCTCAGTGCCATCGATAACTGTACTTACAACCTTTACATCGATTGTAGTTGCAGACTTAGCTGTGATAACACCTTTTAGAATACCTGTTGCAGCAGTGACTGTACCAACACCGATAGTGTTTCCTGTCAATGCTTGTGTTACACCGAATCCAACCTTGGTGCTTGCTCCTGATAGTGAACCAGTCTCAAGTGTTGGTGTAATAACTTGGTCAGCAGCGTTATCAATAATCGCTACTTTGATGTTCTCTGACCAGTTACCTGGATTCTTAGCAGCGAAATACCAAGTGGTATCATCTGCCTGATTGTTATTGTAATCTTCTAATCCTTCGAGTAGAAGAGTGATACTTGCTGAACCAACAGCGACGTTCGCTGTATTGAGGTCACCACCTACACATCTTACTATGTCTAACTTACCACCGTATGATAAGAAATTTGATGCTGCATACCACGTTTCGTAGTGATAATCTGTGGTACCCACACCTGGTTTACCAAATATTTCAACTAATTCATTCTCATTATTTACTCTAGTAATTTCGTTACAAGGTCCCTTTGCAAAAGGGGCAGCCAAACCTCCAACAACGTTGAGTGTAAAGTCTACTCCTCCTCTTGTAAGGTCAACTTCCCTAACCGAAATACCTGGAGATGCTAATCTAAGTGCCATTCTAACTCCCTTTTGGGTCTTTTTTTAGACTGAAATTATTTATAAAAACCTGCGTCTATCCACAAGTCTACACATACTTCCTTACAGATATACGATCTACATCAGAATAATTGTCGTCTGGTTGTAAAGATTTCAAGGCATCTGTATTCCATCTACCAGAATCAATTTGCATGAACTTTATGTTGTGTTTTCTCGCTATCTCCTTACAGTGCTCAAGATCTTTTTGATTATAATTGAAGGTAATCCATTGCCATGTAGTAGGTACACCAAATGATGCACACTTCAACATGATCTCAAACATTTTTTCTCCATCTTGATTCACTCTATACTTATGACTGTCTTTAGGTAATCCATCTATAGCAAATACCCACTCTATATTTTTTCCTCTCGATAAAATAAAAGCTTTAGTCCACCACATCTTTGGTCTGACTGTAACAGCAGTGTGTACAACTACTTTTCTATTCTTTTTCAAACATATACCTAAGAGTTCATGAAACTTAGGATGAAGCACAGGATCTGATACTTGTCCACAAAATGTAATCGCTTGGAAAAAATCTGAAATCTTTTCCATGTCAGACACTGTTAGATCATGACCAGGTACACGATCAAATTTTTCTCTCAAACAACCAGGACATTTATTCGTGCACCTATTAGATAAATCTAAGTCGATTCCGTACATGATCCACAATAATGATGACAAAGATAAGGAGCATTTTCTGGATCATTTTTTATAGTGTCAAAAAATGATTGCCATTCCTCTGAATTAATTATATCATCTATTTTATCTACATTCGCAACCTTATGTTTCTCTTGAACAAGTTGAGGAATCAAAGTCTTATATTCATCATCCATCCAACAACATGGAAGCAAATATCCTGTGGAAGTCCAACCAAAAAACCCCCACTTACTAAGACACTTTGGTTCAATCATATGTGATACTCCCACATGAATGATCTATCACCATACTCATCTGCTTTCTTCCATCTCTCTCCATCACTATCAGTCAAGTCGTCATCTTCCAGACCATCAAGGACAAAACCAAAAGGTGCCATGTCTTGTTCTATAGCGTTCTTCTGTTCTTCGTATATTCGTTTTCTTACATCCTGATCTGTCATCTCTTTGAAGTAGTCCTGTGCCACCAACCATGAGAATATAACAAGACACATAGCAAGGTCATCATTACAACCTTCTTCTGCCTCGAATGATTGCTTCTTCTGTATGAACGTGGTCAATTCAGATATAATATTATAATCACAGAATATAAGTTTGTCCTCCTCTACCAGTGTCTTCAGGTTAGAGCAACCCACCTTCTTTGTAGTTGTGCTCATCTTGACACCCAATTGTGTTTTTACACCAGAAAATCCTGATCCTACAATTTGACCTGCCCTACCACGCATAGCAACCATTAGTAAGTTTTCATATTCTAGATCATAGAATAGTATAGATGCAACCTGATCACCAATATCATTTACTTCACACAAGACGTATGCATTATTATACGCTGTTGCCACATCATATATGATAGATGGAAATAACATAGGTTTGACTTCATTATCTCTATACGTAGCAACTATTTTGTATGGAAACTCTGTAATGTCTGCAACTATGAAAGCACTGTAGTCTTTTGATATACCTCTTGCCACGTCCACTGTCACAATATAATCTCGTTTCTCAAACGGTCTTTCATACACAGAGAGTTTACCGTTCTGTTCTATGGGTTGTTCATATACAAGTGACTTGAGTTTTGCTGCACTAACAAGAGTGTCAACAGATCCCAAGAACTCACACTCGAACTCAATAGCAAATTGTTGCTTGCTAGTGTTCTTGATAGTTTGTTCTTTCCACTTAGCATCTCTACCTGGTACTTCAGACCAGTGAACCTCAGTGGGACAATACTCGTTCTGCCCACGCTCCGCATCATGCCACATTCGATAGAAGTGATTCATACCATGTGGAGTGGATACTATTATAACCTTCGTAGATTTACCAGAAGATATAGTAGGATACACAGATGCAAAGAAGTCATCTGCTAGGTGGTTTTGTACGAATGCAAATTCGTCTAAGAATATTATATTGAATGACATACCTCGAACTGCAGATGCAGAGGTACTTGCTGCTATGATTTTCGATCCGTTTTCGAGTTCCATGGATCCTTTGTTCCATGCGATGATGCCTTGCTGCATCCACCTCGGCAAGTTTTCGTACGCCAGTTGTAGTCTTCCGAGGAGATCTCTAGCAGTCGCTGCCTTATTAGCGAGGATTCCGATGTTGACGTTATCATTGAAGATTGCGTAATGGAGTAAATATGATACCACAGTCGTAGACTTTCCAGTCTGTCGTGGCATTTTGCAAATATTAAATCTATGCTTATGAAAATTCTTTATAAGTTTCTTTTGAAACTTGTACATATTGAAACGAACTAGACCCTCATCAACGTTCACTATTCGTATGTGTTTCTCTGTGAAATATACTGGGTCTTTTTTACACTTGAGGAATTCTTTTACATCTTCCTCAGTAAATTCTTGTTGTGTATTTGCTTTTTTTAGATTAGGATTACCAAGATAAATGTCACTCATAAAATCATAATTTGTTTAGAAAATCTTTGAAGGTTATTGATTCTTTTGCAAAGGAGGTTGTTCCAAATGCTCCACTGGTAGCAGAGATAGATTTCTTAGCATACTCACCAGTTTTTTGTGCTGTTTTCTTTGTAACATCACCAGTCTTTTGCATCCCCTGCTTGAGAGCTTCTTTTTTCTTACCTGTTATTTTATCAATTGCCTTGAGTTTTCTCTCACCTCTTTTTGTCCTGTCGTCACTAGGTCCGTCAGGTTTGGTTTGAGACATGTCAGGTCTATTCTTTTTATCCTGTTGTATCTTTCTGTACTTTGCCTGATCAGAACGATATCTATCAATATCTACTTTACCAGTCTCTTTATTCTTATAACTCTTGATGTTTGGACGCTTGAATCTAACTGGTTTACTTGCAGGTTTTGTTGCTTTCGCTGCAGACTTAGTTGTCTTTGCTGCAACTTTAGTGCCTTTTGCTGCACCTTTTGCCATTGCTGCAACACCTTTTGCCACTGCTTTACCAGCGACTGCTAAACCTTTTCCTACAGCAGCAAGAGGTGCTGCTTCATTTGTGTTTTCCATGTTTTATTTATCCTTGCTCATTTGCTTCAACATCTTCTGAAGATCAGAAGTGCTGCCTACAAACATAGCGTTGGTAACGTTTTTAGGACCTGATTTGTCTTCATCAAGATCTTTCATTTTTCTTTGCAAATCAACTAACTTATCAGTTGTGTCTGCAACGTGCTTGATCAACTGACCTGCTACTTCATATGCTCTTGGGTGTTGAGAGTCTTGACATACATCAAGTATACCGTTGACTGCCTCTTGACCTTTCTCTACAAGGTTATACAATTGTGCACGACTATACTCATAATCCTTTGTAGGATCATCTTGGTCACTAGACTTTTGACTTAGTTTCTTTTTTTCACGTACTATCTCAGACTTCACGTCTAGTGCTTTATCAATAGCATCATAAGAGTTTGACATTTTATTCCAAATAATGACGGGCAAATATTCGGAGTATTCGGTGTATTTTTAATTATTTAGATATCGCCACCTTGAACAGTGCTATACTCTAATCCGTCAACATCAAAGAATGATCTACTCTCTGTGAAACCAAACTCATCTCCAACCTCAATAAGTGCACTGTCTTGTGCATCAACTTGACTTATCGCAGTGCCAGCATAGTGTTCAGTAATCTTAGTGCCGAATTGTCCTCTTTGTACTAAAAGATTTGTGCCATTAATCTCTCTTATTCTGAATACTTCACCGTTGATTTGAATGTAGGTATTGGATGATAGTGATGCAGCAGAAGATACTGAGATAAGTGTTTGTTTGGTTGAGATCTCTGCTGTGATTGTTGTGGCGGTGTCATCATTATAATCTTTGACCGCCTGTGGAACCACAGTGTATCTTTGTGCTCTTGGTGCTTTGATGGCAGTAGAGTAATCGACTTGAACCTTCTTGATAATTCCAGACTCGTCTGTGGGAATCTCAGAGTAGAAGTAAGTCTTAGCCACAAAATCAAGATCATATTGTATAAATCTTCTGGTTGAAAAATCTCCTTCATATTCATCAGAAAATGATACATTGGCGAGTGTAAAAGGAATATCTCTTTTCTCTTCTACTCCCTCTAACATATTTACCGTCACATTATATGATGGTTGAAAGTGTGGTAATATTTGTTCTACTATCTGTAGTGCATCATCTTGTAACTTACAAGCAAAACTCAATCTAAAACCTATCTCATATGGCACAGGTAAAAATATTTTTTTATGTTTTGTTTTATCAGAACCTTTTCCTGTAAATTTTGTTATTGGTGATGACTTACGACTTGGATCATAAGCGTATGATGTTATCTCAAATGATATTCTTGGTAATGTGATTGCAACATTGTCGTCAAAGTTTGCTTGCTGTTCAATTCTTGCAAGGAATCTTTGCATAGGACCGTAAGCAACAGGCACTTTGATCTGACTGATTGCTTTACCATCACTAGCAAACTTCTTGATCTTGATATTGTTGAACAATGTACCGAAAGCAATTACAGTCTTTCTTATTGTTTCATTGTAAAAATAACTTCCTAACATTATGCAACCGTATTATTTGTTTTCTTTTTTGCAAGAGGTAATTGAAAACCTGTCATTTTTTTAAATAGCATGTTCTCTTTTGCTTTTTGACCCTGATCTCTGATGAATGAATCATACCAACCAGTTTGCTTACCATACATCTTTGGTGTTTTACTTAGATTCTCTAAGAATTGTTTGAATGTGATCATACCTCTCCAAATGGGTTTTTCTCTGTGAAATCTAAAATGCTACTGTCAGATCGAGTCTCTATCTCATCACCTGAGTTGTAGGCATCATCGTCATCATAATTTATACTATCTAGTGCATACTGAGCAGTACCGAATCCAACATTACTTATGTTTTCTCCAACTGCAAAGTTGCCAGATAGATTCCTAGCAAGCAATGTGTTGGTTGTAGAATCCCACTTAGTTACAAATGCTGTTGTGAGTGAGGACTCTCCAGTTATGATTTGACCATACAAGAATGTACCACTACCAAATGTGCTTGCAGAACCCACTGTTATAGTAGGTGCAGAAGCATAACTGTGACCTGCATTCAATATGTCAATGCTTGTAACTTTGTTAGTTGTTGTATTGATACGTGCTGTGAGCACACCAACTTCTCCACCTGCAGCTGGGTTACTGACTGTAACTAATGGGGCAGTGAGGTAACCAGCACCACCTGAATTAGTTAGGGTAACACTTGTAATCACACCACTTGTACCAAGACCTGCAACTGCACTTGCACCTACACCCTTACCGTCTTCAGGTATGAATTGTACATTTGGTATCTGTGTATAACCTGCACCAGGATTTGTTATTCTTATATCAAACACCCTCAATGATGTATTGAGTCTTGATCCTGAGGTAGATGTGATTGCAACTGCAGTCGCTTGAGTTCCACTGTCAGGTGGTTCAATGACTATGGTAGGTGCATTAGTATAGCCTGCACCACCACTAATCACATCAATTTTGTATATACCACCATTACCTATAGTTGCTGTCGCTGTTGCCCTTGTTCCCTTATCACCTAGTATCATGGTGACATTGTAACCCTCATCATCAAAGTCATCATCGATAGCACCGACACCAGTATCAATAACTTCATCCTCAAACTCGAAGGGTTCACAAGTAAGTTCATATGTATATCTGTCACGTAACATATAGAAGTTCTCTATATCGTTTACGTATTTGATTTCAAATATTATATCTCTCAGTGGGAAATACATGAGGTCACCCTCATTTGGTCTTGATTGTGACAGAAGAGGAGCAATACCCTGATCATATCTTTCTAATGATATGACGATCTTCATCTCTGCTGTTGACCTTACACCAAACTTTGTAAGTAAATTATATCCAGAATCAAATCCTTCGTATGATGTTATATAACCTTCAATTGGAAATGACTTGTCAAACTTTGAACTTGTGATTTCTCTCATCACATCCTTCTGATTTACAAGGGTGCGAGGCATGTAGATAAACTCAATACCATGTATCGAGATTGTCTCATTAGACAAATCTTGCAACAGGTTTTGTTCACCCTTACTACCCTGTAAGAAAAAAGGATTGAGTGCCATTATACTCCCTTTAGCGGACTACTTTTACCGAGACGAATCAATCTCAATTGTTTTCTGAGAGGATTGGTCTCAGTGTCATCAATGATTTTTATACCTTTTACCAAGGTTTTCATGTCAACTGGTTCGCCAACTTTCTTGACGTATCCACCCTCCATAAATTGTTTGAATGTTTTCATTATCCTATAAAGTCTAGTGGTGGTAATTCAAACTCTGTTGACATCTTATCTTCTATCGCTTGCATTTCTGCTACACCATCATCATATATCTGCCTACCATTCAACTCTATACCACCTGGTAATTTCACACCTTGAAACTTGATGAGATTTTGACCCCATTGTTTTTTTAGTTTTGCAGTAAAGTATTTTTTGACCCACCTGTCATTGTAGACTTTAGGATAGTCATTAGGATCTAATACCCTATAACACTCTATAATAAGATAATCATCTTCTTTCATACTACTATAGTCAGAATCAATGTATAGTCTATTCTGTCTTCTGTTGAATCTGATTTGTTTATCAGGATGTAATATGAAATCTATGTCCTCAAGATATCTCTTTGTCTGTGTGTAACTCAACAGTTCCATAGAACTAAAGTAGTATATCTCATTCAAAAATAACTGATAGGTTATGTTGAACATGTTTGATGCTATCGCACGACTATCTACTTTCCATACTTTCTCTATACCTATGACTGCATCTGGTATCTGAATAAAGTTTTGCGTCTCATCAAATTTGAAAGTGGTAGTTCCTATACCTGTTATGTTCACACTTGAACTGGTGGTGGTTGTAATACCAAGTGATGTCTCTCGACCTTCCGCACTGGTTGCTTGTATAGTGTCTGTAAAATCCTTCGATATCTTGTGCTTCAAATACATCTTCTCAACACCGTCCATATGACGATCTTGATAGAAAATTATAGTATCATCTAAAGCATCTTCTATTTGCTCATCTGCAACGTTTATCTCAAGAACGGGAGCACCTAACTGTCTTTTACCGTAATCTATGAGTTCTTTTCTAGTACTTGGTTGTGCCATATCGTTATTTAGGATCGTCTAATGACAACATCTACATGGTCACCTGCTGTGACACCTACTCCACCTGTCAGTGTCAAGGAAACAGATGGAGATCCTATAGTGTAGTCCTCTGTTTGATTGAGTATCAGACCGTTTTGAAATACTTGCATATTGTCTTCAGATATATCGGTAGATGTTGGTGTAAAATTTGTTTGTCCAGAAGTTGCTGTAAAAGCATCCTCTGCATTGTCACAGGTTATCTCTATATGATCACCAAGTACAGCAGGTGTTGTTAGTGTGACAGGTGCTGCCACACTATAGTCTGTACCGTTTCTTAGTTTGATACCGTTGACGTATACTTTGAAGTTTTTCTGTGCTGATAATGATCCAGATAGTGCGAATAGAGTTTGATTTTCTGTGGCAGTAAAATACTCCTCTTCAAATGTGTGACCAAAATATACGACAGCCCTTACTTCATCATTTAGTGATAGACCACTATAAAAAGTTATCGTACTATTACCAGATTTTATGAAATCTCTTGTTGATGCACCTGCATCAGCTGGTCTCATCTTTACTCCATTCACAAATATTTGATGACTGTAGGTATCAGTGCCATCATTGTGTGGGTGAGGTGTACTGAATACAGTTTGACCTGCTGTAGCTGTTGTTATACCTGTAGATATGGTTGTTGCAGCACCTGTGGCACCACCGCCACCAGAGAGTGTTTTGAACGAGAGGTTTCCTGATCCATCTGTAACCAGAGCCTGATCTTCAGCTCCGTCGGACGACGGGAAACGAAATCCAGATATGGTTGATATACCAGTTGAAAATATATTTGCTTGTATTCCACCACCAAATGTGGATACACCTGTAATGTTTACATGATTGAATGTTGAAACATCCGAAACATTTAGATCACCATTGAGGTCTGTATCTCCGTCTACTCGTAAACTTTGTGACAGTAAATTTTGAGTCGATATTCCGACTTCTCTGACAGTTGTTCCGACTCCCACACCATTGACACCTGCAGCGATGAAGACTTTACCGTCTGCAGTGTTTATGGCAAATTCACCTAAGTCAAGTGTATTTGGGTAATGCGGTACCTTTCCAGCGACACTAGATCGCTTTATCTTTATTTTTGGAGCTGGCATTGTATAGCGTTTTGGTATATACCTGAGTGACTGTATATACAGTCCAGATTATTTATGTTATAATTAGATAAAGGTACTGATTATGATGAACAAAACGCTTGTCGTGCTCACGGGACCTCAAGGTTCGGGCAACCACCTTTGGTCTAAAATTTTCTCACTTCACCAAGACGTTTTTGGTTGGAAGAGTCTTCTTGATAACTATTGGGAAGCTCACCGTTTTTCAGAGCCCTTTGCTGAGTATTGGAAGGATCCGTCCACTCTGCATAAATTTGACTGGTCGCTTAGTCAATATTTTTTTACTTCTATAAGTATCCCACTTGGCATACAAAGTAAAGGGACGAAATGGTGTCCAAACGTCGAGCAGTTTTGCTCAAATGCACAAGACTTGGGTGTAAAAACCAAAGTCATAGTCATAGGTAGGGATCAAAACATACTTCATAATCAACAATCTAGAATACGAGAAGAATCCACCACTAGACATTTCTTAGACCAACTCCCTAAATTCAGTAATCCAACATTTCTAAGTTACGAATTGTTATATTTGTACAAACAAGAATATTTGAAATCACTAGACATAGGAATACCAATTGCATGGTATGATGAAAGAGTAAATGAAATCTTAGAACAAGATGCTAATTCAAAGTATATCGGATATGTCAAAGAGTCTCCTCTTGATGACGGTAATAAGACTGGAGTTCCCTTTCAATGGAACCCGAATACGCCATCGACTCCTATTCTAAAGGACACTGATCATGCGTACGATGAAGGATCGAATGGGAAGTGTTGCTAAAATTTGGAAGTATGCACTCGGATCATTCTCAGACGACAGAACAAAAGAATATGACAATCACGTACTTGTGGTACGGTCTATTATATTCTTTACCTACCTTATTACTAATTGCTTTATTATTAGCGGAGTAATCCGACACTGGAATGCCAATGAAAAAACTACTGATTGTGACAGGACCTCAAGGATCTGGGAATCACCTGTTCGCCAGATTGTTCTCAGCACATCCTAATGTAAGGGGGTGGGAGAAATTACATGACAGATATTGGGTTCCTAGTGATGAAGAACCCTTTGCAAGATTTTTTGTAAAACCAGAGGAACTAACAAAAGAACACTTTGCAGATGGTGACTACTTCTGTACAAATGTCAGTGTGCCTTTTTTCTATGATGGTGTAAGAAGAACACCAATGATAAAAGAAGTTGCAATGAGAGCATTTGAATTAGGTGTCTTACCAATCATCGCAGTCATTGTGAGAGATAGAAATATAAACGAACTTCAACAAGTAAGAGTGGGTGGTGAGTGTACCATGGATACTGCCCTTTCATACTATAAAGATATGGCAGTACACTTCATTGATCATGAAGCATTCTTTCTGTACAAAGAAAAATATATCGAATACCTTGGTCGTTTACTAGAGTTTCCAGTCACAAAAGAAGGCATCGACAATTTCATAACTGTCGATGCCAACCATAAGTATGTCTTTCCGTGCAAGAAGCACTGGTTAGATGATGAGATCCGTAAAGGTCGAGAACCTTTTACACAACGGCCAGAGGAGTAGCAGTGTTCTTATTGCTGATCTCTAGTAGATCTGCTCTCATCTTCTCTACAAGTGAAAGAACATGTGACTGAAGATCTTCGCTACCTTCTACAATTTTAGAAAGTGTACGTCCACCTAAGTTTGAGTGGAATCCTTCATCTTTAGCAATAGTTGCATAACGTGAAGAGATAAACTTATCTTCTACACAGTCTGCCATTTCATTCCATACTGCTTCTGCTCTTCCTTCTGCTACCAATTGGTATGCAGCAAGTGCAGCTTCATCATCAGATGCTTCATACTTCTCAAGAAGTGATGCACCTTTTGCCTGTGGTTTCTCTGCTTCAGCAGCGAATGCAGCAGCAACATTTAGTTCCTCACCAGTGATGTGCTCGATTACTTCCTTTACCATACGGAAGTGCTTTGCTTCGTCCATAGCTTGACGGCTTAGAAGTTCTAAGTCTTTTACGTCTGTAGAAGGATCTGCGGATGCAACTTGACCAGCGATTGCGTACATGTTCTGAGCTTCGTTGACCATACGTCCACGGAAGTGCTCGACAAGATACTCATCAGATGGTTTAGATGCAAAGAAACGACGAACGTTTGAGCGTGATGCTTCAAATAATTCTTTGTTTCCTTCCTTGATCTTCTTGACGAAATCTGTTCCAGAAAGCATTTTAAAATTCCTTATCTACAGTATTATTTAGTATATATGAAAAAGTATCTGAGATCTTTTTCTTTTGTGTACTCCATTTTGAGACACTCGACACCATAATTATATCGTTCCGCAATAGAATATATTTTTTTTGGTGTCCATGGATACCATTCAATAAATTCATCCCAACTTGCATGTGGTATGCCAGGATTTACTCTGAATATTGCCTTTCTTCTCCAAAGTAAATGAAGTTTATCTATCTGATAATCAATATGTTCTTCCCCACCAAAATTTATTGAACCTAAACAGAGTGCAATATCATATGGTGCTGATTTATAATTTTCTACAGATACTTTGATATCCGCAGCATCATTGAAAGGATCTATACCAACGAGATTTGGTATCAAACTTTTGAGTTTGTTGTACCCACAACCAACATCTAAGACACTAGATGGTTTTTGATCATTGACATAATCGACCAAAGAATAGCCAGAATGCTCAAGGTATTCATAATTAGTATCTTTCCAGATGCCATTAAAATAAGAGTCCATCGCAATTATATAGACAGAATGATGTGTCCCATGATGGGGATAGAGTGAGAGTTTTACTCACAGCATAATTTTTTATATAGGCAGCATATTCCATGTAACCATCTTTATCCCATACCATACCCATTTGATCAAGAGAAGATTTTGTAGGTGATATTATTATAGTTTGTTTTGTTGTCTCCCTTATAAATGTTCTCATTGATAAATCATGTCTTTTATTGATATCTCTAAGGTTGTCCTGATTCTTTTTGTTATGATTACCTATCTCTTCATCTGGATCATCAACGACCTGCCATGCAGTATACTTCGGATAGTGTTTAGCAAATGTCATAGTTGATAACCACCTGTCATCACAATACTCTTTAGGACGTAAAACAAATATCATCTTGTTGTTTGGAAAATTTTTATCCAACCAATCTAAATTATGTCTCTCAGCAAAAAAATGTGACTTTACAAAATAATTGTCATTCCCATTTATATCTGTATACGGACCTAGACACTCCTTTATAAAACTCTCTATAGTGTGATTTCTAAGATCATCAAATCCCTTACCAAACTCCATGCCAGGATCCCAAAAAGCACCTTGGTGTTCTCTATACAATCTATTGTTACCATATGATTCCCATCTCCCCTCATAGTCAGATTTGTTTGCCTTGAACTTACTACAACATCTCAATAAATTATCCATCTTAGACCATCCTGAGCCAGGTAGTCCAATCATGAATATTAGTTGCTCATGCTTGAACTGTGAATAAGTCATCGCAATTGTAGAACACAAATGGTGCATCAAACATAGGCACCTCAGACTTGAAGAACTGATGAACCATAATCAATTTCATATACTCCTCCTTCCCTTCTTCATCCCACACGTAACCTAACTTGTCAATAAATGTTTTGTTTGGTTGTATGATAAGGCATTCATGATCTCGTACAAATTCTCTTATCATCTTATCATGTTTTCTTATGAGCATCATTAGATTCTCATAATTGTAATGATGCTCCTCTTGAGTTCTCAATCTCATCCATGCTTTATAAACTGGATAACTCTTGGTGAATGTCATGGCACTCGTCCACCCCTCATAACATAACTGAGTGTCTCTTAGTACCAAGATTATTTTGTTGTTAGGAAAATTCTTTTTCAGCCAATTCAGGTTCTTCGTCTCTGCAAAGAAATGTGATCTAATCAAATAGTTCTGATCATTGATCTCAGTGAATGGTCTTAGACACTCAGCCTTGAAAGATTCCTTAGTATGATTTTTTTCTAGATCATCAAACCCGTCACCAAACTCCATACCAGGATCCCAGAATGCTCCCTTGTGGTGCACACATCCCGTGTCTCCTTGCTTACCTGTCTCCTCCCTATCTCCTCTTCTGTCAGATTTATTGAGATTTAGTTTGGCACAACAACCTAGTAGCAGAGACAGTTTTGCCCATCCACTACCAGGTACTGCGATGTAGAATATTAATTGTTCGTCCTTCACTCAGTTTTTGGTTTTTCAACTTCTCCACCATCAACTGCTTCTGGTTGTGGTTGTTGTAGAGATTGAATTTGCTTTGAAAGTGTTAGAATTTTTGCCTCAAAAGCAATATTTTGAGCAGTAAGAGTGTTTATTCTATTTTGATATACTTGAAGAATAGAATTTACTTCTTCATTCATGATGAAAAATTATATAATACTCAATTATATAGCCTAGAACGAGCCACCGTCTATAGTTATGTTTTCTAATGACCTTGTTGTGCCAGAACAAGATATAACTTGTGTTTGACCTGCACAGTCATTTACAAATAATGATCCAATCTCTAATCCTGAGTATGCACTTGCTGTCAATACACCTGCAGACTCAGATACTTCTGAACCTAATACTATTCTACCTGCTGAATCATCCCAATATATCGCTGCTTTCTTTGCTGATCCACTGTAGTAGTTCAATACTAGACCAACGTCTTTGTCTGTATCACTGCCTAGTGCACCACCGTCAACAACTTGTAATTCAAGAAGAACGTCTTCAATAGTTGTGTTTGTTGTATTGACTTGTGTGGTGGTACCATTGACTGTCAAATTTCCACCAATGGTCAAGTTAGTTGTTACACTTGTAGAACCTGTGACTGTTAGAGTAGATCCGTTGAATGTAAGGTTACCACTGTCTTCTAGTTCACCAGATGTACCTGCTAGAACAACTCTTCCAGATGTAAGGTCGGCTACTGCTGCTGATGTAGCAGAAACTGTACCACCAGATTGATTACCTGACACATTACCAGTTACGTTACCAGTGACTGCACCAGTAATAGGACCTGCAAATCCAGTTGCTGTTAGGACTCCACTTGCAGAGTTGAATGTAAGATTAGTTCCTGTTTTTGGTGCTAAGTTACCAGTTGCACCAGTTGCAAACACAACATTACATGATGTGTCTGTTGACTCATCAGCAAGTGTAATCGTTGTTGCAATAGCAGCAGTTCCTGAGGTGTCTTGATTACCTGATGTATTGACACCTGGTAAGTTTATATTTCCTGTTCCGTCAAATGATACGCCACCAATTGTACGAGCACTCTCTAATGCAGTAGCAGTAGCAGCATTACCAGTACAAGAACCTGATGAACCTGACGCATTACCAGTCACGTTACCTGTGACAGCACCTGTCAACGGACCAGCAAATCCTGTTGCTGTTAGCACTCCTGTTGAAGAATTGAATGTTAGATTAGATCCAGTCTTAGGTTCGATGTCACCAGTAGCAGATACAGCAAACATCGGAAAACATGTAGTGTCGCTTGACTCATCTGCAACTGTAATTTCTGTAACTGCACCAGCGTTCTGAGGTGTAGTATCAAATGAAAATTCTCCTGATGAATTACATTTCAAGAATCCATTATTGACTGCTGCAGCTGGCATTGTGTAGACTTGATTGTCTGCCAGTGAAGTAGGTGCTTTGATAGTGATAGCACTTGCACCGTTATTTGTTGCTTCTACTAATTTTACACCTGAAGCGTTAGTGGCATCTCCCTTACTCCAAAATCTTGATGATCCAATAAACTGGTTATTGCTTGTTGTAGAGTCTATACCAACATATAGATCGTTCTTGTCTACAGTGAAACCAGGTTCACCTGCTTGAAGACCAGGCAAACTCGCTAGGTTACCTCTCTTAAACTGTAATACTGGAGCTGCCATCTCTGATTAAATACCTATCTTTATATTTAGAATTATCACCATGTACCAGCGTCGAGATCAATTTTATCATCTAATTGCACGTCAAGAGTATCGACAAGGTTGTTTATTACTTGAGCACTGAATCCAGCAGGACCAGACTCATTCCCTACAGCAGAGTCTATAATAGCATCTGGGGAAACAAATTTGAAATTATCTTCTACAGCATCATACGTAAGGATAAAGCTTGTGCCTACCCCTGCACTTATCATAGTTGAATTAATGTCTGAGATGTCTCTTAGGTTTGCCACTTCTTCGTCTTCAGCAGAAAAAACAGATTTTTGTTCACCTAGTTTTACAATAAAGAATTCATCATCTCGTGAAATGTTGAGTTCCTCTTTGTCTCTAGAAAATCTAACTGATGGTTGTCCACCTATATCATCGTCAGCATGTGATGAACTTAGTCTAACGTTAGACATGTCATAATGCCGATGTAGGGTTTACCATCACTTGTCCAGTGAAAATTTTTGTTTTAGCACCAGAAAAGGTATTAGTAATCAGCACATCATACTCGTATCTACCAGAGGTTATGATACCAGTTTGTGCAGGTGTCATGGATAAAGTCACCTGACCATTAGCAGGTGTAGATCCATATGTCACAGCAAATCCTATCGAACCTGCTGCTGCAGCATGCTTCCTCATCTTCGCACTAAAACTGAATCCGTTGAGATTCAACGGGGAGTTATCTTGCTTCTTCACATCGAATGTTGAAGAGAAAGTTGCTCCTTGTTCTATTTGAATATTGACTGATGGAACTGCCATGGTATTATTTATTCTCTTTAGTAATTAGTTGCTTCAACAACTCTATCTCCTCCTTCAATCTGTCTATCTCGTTCTTCTGTGATAGACGTGCCTTTCTATCTGCCATATATCTCTCGTAGGCAACTTTGTCGTTATTTACTATCGCTGTCGTCTTTAGATCTCTTGTCAGATTTGGGTGATTCTCCACCTTTGCTTTTGATCGGGTAGGTTTCATCTAAGGTTCCCTCCAATACTTCGTATGCTAGTGCCCATGCGTTGATCATAATTTTTTAGGGTCTTTACCAGGTTCTTGTATAAAAGGTTTATCTCCAGGTTGAGACTCGATTTCTTTTTTTACCTTTTTAAGAGTGACACCGATGTGTGTGAGACCCTCTTTAAATTCTATAAAAGATTTCATTTTTTAGGATAAAGTGATTCGATTTTTTTACGTCTGAGTTCCTCTTTCTTACGTCTTGCCTCTACCTTTTCATCCCACCACTTTACTGGCCAACGTTGAAGACGTAGTGCCATGACGTAAAGTTTCCTTTGAGGTAATCGGAACTTCATGCCTTCATTATGCCACAGCGATGGCACGGAAGTCAAGTAACTCAGGAGTATGTGATTGATTTGTTGATGCTATATCAACTTTGACTTGGAATCCAGTGAAAGGTGGTAAATCATCTACAGTATATTCATACTCCAAGAATTGATTTTCCAAACTAGGAACGATATTCCTATCTGGTCTACCACTATTATTTTTGTCCTCAATCACAAGTCCACTTGAATCTAGGTTGTCAAAACCTGGCATCAATTCAAACACCTTATCTATACTATCAGAGTCTGCTCTGAACAATCTATACAACACTCTGATATCAGCTGCTGGTGGTCTAAACGCAGCAAATAATACTTTGAGTGATGTGGAAGGATTATCAAGTTTGATTACCTTTGTAAGATAAAGATTTTCATGAGGATCGTCTACGCTATTCACTCTACCACTTGTAGCGTAATTAGCAATTGGACTATTGATTCTTGATGTGGATGTGAGAACTGAACTCTTGAATACATCAACCACAGGAGACACATTCTCATTAGATGTGCTTATTTGGAAGTCAATTGTGAGAGACTTCTCGCCAGGTAATGATCCTAACTGTTCACTCTCATTTACTTTTGATGCAACCATCCTTGGTTCTGAGAATTTAGTCTCATTGATGAGTGATATAGATTCATATCCTTTATCTTGGAATGATGATTCACCACCACTTATACTGGTAGCAGATGTAGTTCTGAGTCTTGCATTTACAGCAGTGCCTTGTGGTAAACTGTGTGATATATTTGGTGTAATTGATTCAAACTGTATATTCTTAGTTGCCTTACCCCTTGTACCACCACCTGGCTTGTCCTTATCGAACAGAGTAGATCCAGTCAGTTTCACATGATAAGAATCAAGAGTAACTCTATCTTCGATAGAACTTGTTACGTTGATAAGAGAGTGTTGTCTATTGATCTTTCTAAGTGATACTCCTGACAACTCATACTTTTGTACTGGAGTTCCAACAGGATATGTTTTTGCAAATGTATCATCATTACCTCTAGTTATTGTACCACCCAATTGATTTGTACCAACTGTTGTGTACTGAATAATCTCATCACCTATCAATGCAAAACCAGGATTGCTGGCTGTTACTTGTGCTCCCTCAAAGAAATTGAATCCTGTGCTGCTTGCAATACTTACAACACTTGTAGCACTTGCTCCATATTCTATCGTTGTTTTTGTTGGTACAGAGTCACCTGTTATACCATCAATATCAACAGTATTATTCAATGCATGGTTTCCATGATTAGGATGTGTAACTTTGAAATGCAAACCATCATACTGATCAGTGTTTGTAGTTACTGAGGATGGTATGATGTTTGGTAAGGTTGTACCGTCTGATATGATTGTATTTGTTGTGTCAAATGTTCCCTTGCTATTTGTAACAACAAGAGCGTTTGTTGCTGTTGTAACACCCACAGTTAGTGTAAGGTCTTTACCCAGTCCCTTTACACCAAGAGCAGCAGTCAACGTATCACCTACTTGATATCCACTACCAGTGCTATCACCTTTGACTGTGACGGCAGTTACGCTTCCTCCTGACACTGTGACAATACCTACAGCTCCAGATCCTTTTCCTGTCAAACTTACAAAGGTTACTGGATTATGAGTTGCATCTTCGTATCCTGTACCTGCATTAGAAATTGATATTGTATTTGCAGCTTGTGCAAGATGTGCTAATTTTTCAGCAACTATACCACTAGCAGCAGAGTTAGAGGTTTGTGTGATTATAGAACCAATATCAGCACCATTAGAGGCGATAGAAGAAGTAAGACCCACAGTTACTCTCTTAGAGAATGTTTCAATTGGGTTTTCTGGTAATTTATTTCTTGTATCGAATGTACTCAATTGTGGATTATACAATCTAACTGTGCCAGGATCTGTCACAAACTTTGCTTTTCTTGCAACATACTTCATATCCTCTAACTGAGATGGAGTCCATGTTCCAGCTGTCTGTCCCTTGAATAGAGATCCAAGTGAAGGTTGTTTTGTTACTATAATCTGTCCCAGCTCTGAGTTATTAGCAGTAGAAATTTCTGTCTCACCAACCTGACAAATCCACTGATTATATTCAGATGTTGCAGTAACAACAACAAAAGCATATTCACCTGTAGGTAAATAAATTGGAGATGGGAATGTGAAGGTGGTCGGTACAGTAGCATCTGATGATATATTGACCTGACTAGGGTTCAAGATCACTTGTCCATTCTTGACAATATTTCTTGATGGATACCCATTGACTACGTTTACAACCCTCACATCAAGAGGTATTGTGTCAGACTTAGTAGCGAAGAAGAAGTCTACTGATGTCATAAAGATACCAGGAGTTTCTTCTACTTGGAAAGTTTGTGCTAATGGATCATCATCATCTTCTTGGAAATTATTGATGACAGTGTTCTGTACTCTAGTAATATTGTTAGTAACATTTGTGATATTGAATACAACTGGTTCTGGTATTACAGGAGGTGCTGGCTCTGTTCTTTCAAGTGTGAGTTCATTTACTAATGTTCCTTCAGAGAAATGATCTGCTGAAGCTCTAGAGAAATTCAAACCAGGAAATGCATCTTGTGGTCTTAGACTTGTAAGTAATGCTGTGTTAGTTCCATTTTCAAACCTGTCTTCTGGAATATAGTATGAACCAAGTAATGCACCTAGGTCATCTGATATAAGTCTCAACTGATTGATAGTCGCCTCTGCACCACTTGTTTCTCCAACAAGTGTCATACCTACTAAAGCAAAACCGAAGAAGTTTCCATCAGACTTTTGATTCAATGACTGTATGTCAACGTTTAGAACTGTTGAAGTCTCTGAGTATGCAGATGCAAGGCCCTCGTTAGGTGCATATGGATTTACGAGGTATGTAACTGTAGGATCATTGAAAGGTCCGTCTTTATGGTTTGGTGCTGCTAATCTAAATCTCAAATCTGCACCTTGACTTACGTCTTGTGTTGATACAGCTAATCCACGCACAGTTTCACCGATTTGGAAAGCACCTTGTACGGGTGTGACTTCTAATAGTTTTGGTATTACACGATTATTATTTTCTAACATATCTTCACCAGCAAATGAGGTGAAGTGATTTGTACCTGGTTTCAAACGAGTAGCAGTAAATGCAATGTTCTGCTCTCTCATATTTGGTATTGACTCTTCACTTACAATAATATCATTTGAGAAACCAATACCATCATCTTGTGTCTCAAATGTTCTTTCAACAAATACATCTGTGTCAGGATTCAATGTCAAATTACCAGCCCAACTTCTCATCATGTATGGGTTTATATTTTCTACTCTCGTTGCAAAAGGTTGTTCTCTATCTAAAACCTCAGTATAATCCAGTGTGATTAGATCACCTGTTTTCTTGATATTAGGTGAACCTAGGTCGGTGGCATATCTGGGATCGACTGATAGATCTGGAGTGCCATTAGTACCCACAACGCTATCAGAACCAATAAGCAAATCAATACTGTCTGTGTGCTTTCTAGTAATGAGTTTTCCTTCATTGATATCGTATTTTAAGAATGGTACAGTTTTGTCAGCAACATCAAAATTATTAAAAGGATCAGCTACAAATCCACTTTTGAATCTGTCTAATCCAGTTGTAGGATCAGTGATTACAAGAGTCTCTGTTTTTGATTCAAGAAGTGTGAGAGATGTTACCTCTTCAAGATTCTCAATTCTATCCTCAAGAACACCTATCTCCTTCATAGTATATCGTTTGTTACCACGAGAAGTAATCGTTACATCTCTTTTTGCATCATAGACATATGGTTTATATTCTATTTTTGCAATTTCAAACGACTCACCTATTCCTTCTGGTTCTACTGGATTTACAGCAGGGGTTCCCTGCTTCACTGTAAATGTGGAATCTCTATTAATGAATAATCTATCTATTCTACCAAGGTAGTGTTTGTAATCAAACGTAAGATTCTCGTTAGAAACTAACACAGATGGGTTTTGTCCACCCCCACTAAAATCTCTAGAATCAAATTCAAACGGAGACCTACTTCCTGAGTAAGGTGCCACCCTTGGTCTTAGGTCAATCACATCAGTATTTCTGACATTATCAAGAGCAGGTACATCATCAAAGTTTGAATAACTGTTTGCTGTAATTACGTCACCAGAGTCTTCTGAGTTTATAACATAATGATCAAAGTATACTTTCAACTGACCTTGTGGTTCTGGGAATCCTTGTTTTCGCACAAGTCTTCCATAATCATAAAACTCATCTCTCTGTCCTGAGTCAAGAATAAAATTATTTCTAACATTTGGATCACCAGGATTGACATCAGATAATATTGCTTTGACACCACTTTCTACAAATGTAACTTCCTCACCTTCTTTGAATGCATTATTATTTTTGAATATAACATCTACCTTTGTGGTACTATTTCTTGCTAAGACTCTAGCAGCAGCACCAGAACTCTTACCTATTCCAATCTCACCAACTATCACGTCAGTATTATTACCATTAGGTCCGTTGAAAGAACCTAAAGTAAGATGTGGAACAGATGGTGCTCCTGTGCCTGAAGATTCAAAAATAGCAGATACTGCCACAACATCAGGAACGTCTAGAGATATTTCTCTATCCTGTACTCTCTTACCAAATACATCGCTTGGTGTCAAACCATCAGTTATACCTGTAGATGTACCAGAGTTGGGTCTATTAGAACCAGTTACTGTTATAATTGCACTTCTTGTAAGTGTTTTTTGTTTTGACTTTACTTTTGCTTTCTGTTGTGTACTATGCACAACAACATTACCTGACTGAGATGCAGTCAATCCTGATATTGTGACACCTTTACCACCACCTGTCAATACAACTTGATCAGATGTAAGTGCTTGTACAGAACCATCAGTGTATACTATTGTATATCTTTCTTCATCAAAAGGTGCATATACTAAATCTGTGCCTGTCAAAGATGGTAGATCCATTTGACCATTTCCATCTGTGCTTTGACCTGTATTCTCAACTCTGATTTGTAAGAGAGAGTCAGTAAGATCTAATGATTCTATATTGGTATTTGGTAATTCTGCATATAAGAACCCACTTGTAGAACCTCGTAATTTACCTGCTACGATCTTAAGATCACTTACTGTGGTTGTTGAACTAGGTAATGCTTTATGACATATACCAGATATTGTATGTGGTGCTGCTGTAACTGTTACATTATTATTTGTAGGACTTACTGCACTTACAACGTTGAATGTAATGTCAGTCTGCCCACCTCGTTTATAGGCGATAATATCACCGATTTTGAAATTCTTTACCCATCCAGTTGTGCCACTGGTTATTACACCACCACTTGTGATACTGAATGATCTTCCTGTAAGATCTCTTTTAGTTTCTAGTACAACGTCAGCAGCAAATGTTCTACTTCCAGCAGTTGATCTGATAGATTTTACATCACCTAAATCATGGGATGTTATATCTGTTATAACTCTACCATTTTGCACACCGTTTATTATAATCTGTTCGTCTTTTATAAATTTACCCGATACCTGATTTACCACCACAGTTGCAGAGCTAGTTACTGCTGTCTTCAGGAATCCTCTTGCACCACTACTCTTACCTTCTATTACTGCAGGTAATGCTATTGTGTGTGCTTGGTTGATTGTAAGAGATGTATCTGTTTGTATATCAAATAAGAATATCTCAAATACACTGGTATTGTCAACATAACCTGCATTTTGGAGTTTGTAGTCATAGACTCTTGCCCTTCCAATACTATTGCCAGCCGCTGAAGATTTTGTGGAACCTAATCTGGCACTTCTCAAATCTACATAATCAGATGTAGCAGCAGATAAATTTATCTGCGGTGCGTTCAAAACATTATTCAATCTAAGTTTGTTTCCAGCTTCAAAAGGAACAGCAGAGGATTCAACAAGTCTAGTTGTTCTGGGTTTCTCTACATCAATGTAATTAGAACCAACAGATTTGGTTTCATAACCTTTGACGTATGCTTTACCAGGACCTACTCTTATGTTTAGTAAGTCTTTAGATGGTGTATTTCCTTCATCTGTTTTATTTTCTGGGAAGAATGTTCCAAACACTGAGTGTCTATCGTTCAAACATTCTTTTGCTTCTAAATCAAACTTACGTACATAATAATCGCCACTCTCATCATATGTCCTTCTTGCAAATTCTTTCGCTATCTCACTGTATAGCGTTGTTTCTATAATTTTTTTAGTATCACCTTCTTTCAGACGTTGTAATTCGATGAATGATTCATCTTGGAAGTCTGTTAGTTCTTTCTTAATAAGTGATAGACTAATCTTGAGCCGATCAGCACCAGGAGCAGTGTAATTGGAGAATCCAGCAGCATTATCAAATAAACTGTTATCATCAACAGCAGTGATAATCTCCTCAACAACATTGAAACCTACCCTGTAAGATGGAATATTTGTATACTGATCAAGTATAATTGTTTCAGGAAGCACCTCTATAAAAGCACCTCTTGCAAAGAATATACCTCTTGTTATTGTGAACGCTGAACCAATTGATGTTGCACCTGAGTTTATGGCAGTGGCAAAATCTGATCCGTTGGCTATAGTCGTTACACCATAATTTATATCTGCTAATGTGGTAAGTGTCTCACCATCTAAAAATTGTTGTGAGAGATAATCATCAGAACTCTTTTCATATTTTATAAACAGCGTAGTGTTGTTTGTCACAGATGAACTAGCTGGTAAAACTTTTACAACCTTTGCTGTGATACCAGATTCCTTACCCTTGATACTAAGACCAACTAATTTGTCATAATACAATTCTACAGGAACACCAAAAAATGTAGATTCTATTTTGACAGATGTATATTGATTATCAAACTTGAATACGCCAGGAATCACCATTGATCCCTCTTTGAAGAAATGTTTACCCATACTCTCAATCTGTCCTTGTAGGATAGATTGTAGGGTAGTTAGTTCTCTTGCTTGTATTGGACTGCCAGGTTTGAATAAGACTCTATTGAAATTTTTCGACGAGTCAAAATCATCAAAATATGGACTGACGTTTAGGTTGGTGTTCTGTGGCATCGTATCAGAATTCTAAGATAATTTTAATATCTTCACGTTGGTTGGTCGCTCTAGTTACTTCAGGTCTTTGGTCAACGTAGATTATATTTCCAGAGTATTTTTTGATCTCTGGATTTGCTAATCCACTATTATATGTTTGTCCAAAGTAGTATGTTCTTGAGTTCACTGTAGTTGAAACTCCCGTGAAACCTGTATCTATTGATAAGGTTTCTGTTCCTCCTGTGGTAGTGACAATAATATTTGTATTGCCTCCACTTGCAGGGGCAGCAGTGAATCTATTTAGTTTGTATCCGAAGGTGGGTTTATTACCTGAGGAGTTATTTGTAGCAAGGGATCTGTCTTGCCAATACTGTAATGATTTTGTGACTGGATCATATCCTATAATCTGACCCACAGCAGTAGAACCAACACCTACAGTCTGTGTGATCTGACCATCTACCGCAACTGACATACTGGTTGTCGCTGCTCCTGTCAATCTCAAACCATAAACACCTGCAGCAGATGAAGCAGTAAGTAAGTTTGTACTACCAAATTGCTGTGGGTTTTCAATAATACCTATTCTTGCGAACTGGTTACCTGTCGGAAAATCAGGGTTTGTGACATCACTGTTTTCAATACGAGAGTATACTAGAACTTTATTAGCACCTAGTTCTCTGTATATGTCAGCACCGTGACCGCCTGGTGGTGGTACGATGACAGAGAATGAAGCACCACTTCCTGTTACTACGTCGTCCAGATCAAGTGTTCCAAAAGAATATCCACTTCCACCATTCGTTACCTGAACAGCAGAGGGTTTACCGTTGATGAATGTGACAGATGCCAGACCATCAGATCCATCTCCTCTTATAGGAACAGCGTTCTTCGTACCATTGAATTGATATACAGCACTCGTTGTATCTTCAATAATTATAGTTTCTATCTTACCATCCACAGCAGCATTTCTAACGTCAGCTACATCTGTGTTTGTCGCCCAGTTTGAGGGCACTGGTATAAACTCAGCACTGTCAAATTTTATAATATCACTTGGTTTTATAGTATAAAGATACTTCCAAATATAACCATCACTTTCTAATCTAGGTTGAAGATCAGTATGAGTTGGTTCCTCTAGAGATATAACACCACCACCACTATTTGCTGGAGCTGCTCCATTGTATATACACTCATATACTCTGAAATCAGAGTTCATTACATAGAAGTTTGATTTATACAAACTTGATGAGTTTGTTTGAGGACTCAACTTATTGATACTATAATCTGGTCGATACATTTCGTATATCGTACCACTTGTCCATGTAATCTTTTTGATTACTCTCAACACGTCGGATGAGGTTATTTTTTTAGCAGATATTAGAGAATCGTATACATTGTCATGCTCGTCAAAATTATCAATAGGTGAAGGAGTGGCAGTGTTCCAATCCGATGCTACAGAAGTAGCATTTGGTAGACCTATGAAGACATAATAACTGTTGTCAGTCGTCGAAATTCCACTAACGAAATTCGTCGCATTCAAAACTCTTATCTGATCAGTGATGATCGCTGGCATTATTTTGAAACTAAATTAGTTCGTAATTGTTATTTATGTGTAATCCAGTGACAATTTCGTTGTCCTTTGGATTTGAGGAGCAGTTGATAATCCAGTTAGACCATTCATGGCATTCACAGTAAACGCCAGACCTACAGCTCCTGTTGTAAATTTGGCGTAAGAATACGCACCATAGTAGTTACCAGCACCCGAACTTAGTCCAGTTACGTTCACTCCATGACCTGATGCGATCTCAGTGAATACTCTTATTGTTGAACCTGCACCTACTCTTGCTATGTCGCTAACTTGGAATACTCCATCAACTGCAATCGTAGTCATACCAACAATAGTTGAACCATCAAGTGACATTGCAGTCACACCTGATCCAATATTTGATCTACTTACAAGGAAGAAATCACCAGTACCTATACCAGTCTCAGTAAATCCACCAAATGCATTATCTCTCAATACTGAGTTGGTTGGTATAGTCAATTCAAATTGCAAACCTTTGGTTGTAGATCCAACCCCAACAATGACACCCTGATCACCCACCATAGTCACACCTTCAATTGACTTGTATGGATTAGTAAATGTTGTCGTGCCAAATCCACTATTATCTTTATCAGTATCCACTACCTTGACGTTGAACTCAGATGTATTAGGATCTTCAGTTTTTGTAAATCCTATAATACCTGATTGACCATACATCACTGTAGATGTTGTGCCTACACCAGCTATAATTCTGGTTGAAGGTAAAACTCTACCAACATATAGTCCTCTCGCCTTACTTACTTTCACACCATCTACAATTTTGTCGTCCTCCTGTTTTCTCCATGTCACAGGTCTCATAGGTGTCTTGGCTGCTGTGATTCCCTGTCCTTTGTATATGGTAGTTTGTAGTGTGTCTCTTGATACCACCTCTCTGATGGTTCTTGGATCTTGTTCTAGAATGGATCTATCATTTGTAGGACTTCCGATTGTTATGATGTCACCTTTTAGAATAGTTTCTACTGCTTCTACAGTTACAACATCAGAGTCAGTTCCTCTATAGAATAAAACTTGTAAGGAGGCACCTGCAGGTGGTGGTTCTGTAAACTTGATTTGTGATCCACCGTCAAATTGGTATGCTTTACCAGGTTTCTGTAGCACATCATTTATAAAGATCAATAATACATCATCAAGACTTATGGGACTACCTGCTGTTTTTTCTATACTAATTGGTTCTCCATTTTCTTTGAGTGTAAATTGAGTTTTACTACTATTGAACTCACTAGAGAAATTATCTAGTATTTGGAACTTACCTAAACTCCATCCTGAAAATTCATCGTCAATTGTTGCTGCTACAGTAAATGTGGCAGGTTTGAAATTAGATCCAGCACTAAAGTTTGTAGGGATACCTGCTATTGTGAGAATCTCACCTACTGTGAATCCATAACCTGGATTTGTAATAGTAGGTTCTGATATACTATCGCCAATACTCACTTTCACTGACACAGAGGCACCAATACCTGTACTCTGACTTATAAGTTTGATATCATCATAACCGTATGGTGAATCAAACTCCAATAATGGCACGTTGGTGTGTGTATAACCAACACCTGGCGTTCCATCCATAAAAACTTTCTTTATTCTACCATCTTGCACAGAGAATGTACCTGCAGCAGAAGTTGTAGGATTACCACCTATGACTCTTACCTTGAATTGTGTGCCCTCTGATCTATATCCACCACCAGTGAATCCCATTGCTACAGTTATAGTACCAAAACCTGATACTACTGCAGTTCCAAAACCAGTTTGTAGTTGCTGATATCCAAAACCTTGAGTATTACCAAGTCCAGATATGATACCTTTTCTAGGTAATCTATTTGCGTTTACATCAGACGTGCTATATGTTTCTGTCTGGCCAGGTATATCATTACCAGAAAATGTTATTGAAGTGGCACCACCAACTTCATTGAATGCATAATCAATATCAGGTTTTTGAAATACATTATTGATAAGTATCACACCAAAATCAGTATTGATACCTGTCACATTTGATCCATTACTGGTAAGTGTGAATGTTTTACCTACACCAGTAAAACCAGAAGCGATGTCATCTAGAATAGCATTACCTGAGTAATCAGATCTTATAAATGCTCTTCCTTGGAACTCACTACCATCCACTACATCAGCAACAAGAAGATTATGAGTGCCAATACCAGCAGATGTAAGTGAGATACCTACACCAGTCAAAGCACTTGGTTTATCTTTTGCAAATGAGAAGTCATTATTACCATTTTTAATAATGAAGTAATCTTGGTTACCTACAAGTGGTGCAGGTGGTGTTCTTGATCTTAGTTTTACTTGTGTACCAGTACTGAATATTTCAGTCAACGCTGTAAATCTACTAGCAGATACATTGACTGCAGTCGATTGAATTCCTATTTTCTGTCTTGTACCACCAAAGGGAGTATCAGCAAAATGTATTCTATTTTTTCTTATATTATAATCTCCTCTTACCAAATTCACTGGGTCATTGACTAAGTGTGGTTCCTCCTGTGTTCCCATCCATGCACGATCCACAAGAACGTTATCAGGTTCTGTACCAAATCCTATGACTTGTATTCGCATGATCTCATTACCCATCTTGATGAGATCATAGTTCTTGAATTTGTTTACATCTTGGAATTTTGCCTCACGATTGAACATCGTGCTTGTCAAAGGTGTTGATACGTTTGTATTCTCAAGAAGAGGTGATTGAATTACGTTATCAATAGTGACAATACACTTCGTATCTACTTTTTGTGAGGTAAAACTCTGTGTTGTACCAATACCTACAGTTGATAATCCTATTGGTGAATTAGCATGAGCTAATGCTTTACTGGCAGCAAGTTTGAAAGTATTCTCTGTTTGCTTTATAACAAAAACTGACGATGGGAGAGTCGTTGCACCACCAACACCAGGACTATTATGATCTATTCCTATGGGTGTACCATCGAATGCTTCATAAGTCAATTCCTCACCAGTTACATAAAAATGATTCTTGATATTGATTATATTCTTTCCAAGAAGCACTGTCCCACTATCACCTGAATCAATCTCATGAGAGAATAACAGATCTTGTTTATGTGTGAGTCTAAAAGATGTTTGAAAACTCTCACTCGCTGTATTGAATTGTTTATTGACTGACGCTAGTTGAAATGTCATTAGTACGTTATAGTTACATTGTTAGCGGTGGCATCTGGTTTATCAATCTTGAGTTCATGAGTTCTTATCGTATATGCCTTGTTAGCAAGAGGTAAGAATTTTAATTGGGTGTTTGTGCTAGTAATATGTATGCTGGTATTCTCCATATCCCTCTTCATACTGTCATCTGTGTATAGATTATTGTATGTGTTGAATGTCGCATTGCCACCAAATGAATTTGATCCAACAATGAATGTTGAGTACATATCATCTGTTGTGTTGTGAACGACAACATGGAATCTGCATGTTGTGTAATTTGCATATGCTTTCTGAGATATTATTTGTTCACTCGGTGATCCATTAGCAGGTAATTGAATGAACTCACTATCAAGCATAGTGTCTCCTATGCGATACTCATCTACGATACCTGAATTCGCATGAGTCTGTGCTACACCCACTGCTCTAGAAAGAGATGATACTGTGACTGCCATGCCCACAGGAGGTGTGTGTTGTAACTTCAAGACGTTACTTACATTGTTGATTGAGAATGTACCTATGTCTGTATCAGCGTCCATTTTACCTGTATTAGTGAACACCACACTATTTGCACCATCTGCCAACCATAGGAACTCATCAATTTCTTTCTCACCATTAGGTCCTCTAGCTGATACTAGAATACTTCCAGACTTATACATGGTTGTATCTACTTCATCAACATCCTGTAGTGTGTTGCTCACTGCAAGACTCTTAGTAATACCTTTATATTCCATCAAACCAAAAGCAGTTGATGCCACACCCACACCATTTGTGATAATTTCTTTATGGAATGTGATATCATATTCCAACGCTGAGTTATTAGGGATATACAAGACACTTGCAAGAGGTCCACTTGTCTCTGTTGAGAATTCACCTAAATCGCCCTCATCAGATAGTTCTGAATATGTGTTGAGATATGCGAGTGACCCGTCATGGAAGACAACAAACTCTGAATATTGAGTCGCATTGAAGGATATACCTGCTGCCACATCAAGAACGACTTGAGCGTAATATTTGATACAGTTGATTCCATCACCTGCAGGTCCTCCTGTCAACATATCAAATGTATCAAGTTCAACTGATCTTACGAGGTTAGGATCTGAATAGAATTGAGGACTGATATCATCTAGTTCTAAAACCCTATTTGATTTACAAATTAGACCATCAGCAAATTGACCTGTGAGGAATGTCACCTCGTCACTAATATTTTCATCTAGGTTTGTATTCTCAGTTACTAAATCAAAATTCACTTTGTCTAATAATGATGCTTGAGAATCAATAACAACCACATTACCTGCACCTGATGATATACCTACAACTTCTGGTGCTGAGGCTGGCACTGAGTTGATAAGCAGATCTGAGTGTTTTTTGAAACCTGCTATGTGAGCGAGAGAGTCAACTGGTTCACTCCAACTATTGATACCTACAAAACTCTTGAGTGAGTATGCAAAGTGTTGGTAATAATCATTGTCTTGTACTCTCTGATAGAAGTCGTTGAGTTTACCTGTATCTCTTTCCCATCCAAATGTCTTTTCAGATGATGTGTCAAGAGTAAAGTATCCTTCATATGCTTCTGATGAGTCAATTGTACCACCAGCTCTAGAGAACTTTCCAGTGACAACATCACCTGTGTTGAATCCTACAAGGGAGTCAACTCTTAGTACATTTCTTGTTTTACCTTTTCCTATTATTACTCTTGACTCTTTTCCTGAAGATGATACAACTGGTTCACCATTCAAGAATGTGCTTTCAATAAGATTTACTTTGAATTTTGCGAGGTCTTTATCTTTTACAACAACACCATACTTACCTAGATCGTGAACACCAGGATTTATGTCAACATCGTATGATACAGTTGCCTCATTAATATTACCAAATGCTGTATTTACACCTGTAAGTGTAAATGATTTGTATCCATAATCTCCTGAGTTGAATCCATTTCCTGTTGATACACCTGTATTTTCTACAAATACCTTATCACCAACTGTGAAAGGTATTGGCACAGCAGTGGTAAAACCTGTGGGAGGTGTTTGTAACCTAAGAGTAACTGTGGGTTCTGAATATGTGCAACTTATTATACCAATACCATTAGTATTATTTACAGCAAACAATTCAACATCACCAGAACTCAAATTACCACCTGCAGAAATAACTTTGACATTTGATACAGATCCACCTGTCAACTCTGCTTCAAATTCTGCATTTTGATTGATTGTATCTGTCTTACTGTTGTAAACAACAAAATCTGGTGGTGTAAGATAGTTTCTACCTGTAGATGTTATTGCAACACTGTCTACAGCGAAGTTATCCTTCAAAATCAACACCTGTGGAACTGCTGCTTGTGGTTGTAAAGTAAGATCAGAGGGATAATCATATCCAGTGTCAACCAATCCTACATCATCTAATTTACCAATATTTGAACCATATGCCTTGAGGTTAGCAGAGGAACCTGTGGTTGATGCTACTGATACTTGTGGAGTATCCTTATAATTTCTTCCACCACCTTGTAGTAAAACTCTTGCAACGCCACCTTTGACATTAGTTGAGTTTGTTATGTAAGATATTTGTGATTCACTTGTATATCCTACTTTTTCAGGGACAGTGAATAAGTTCCAAGTGAGGGTGTTAGAATCTTTCGATAATATACTATGATTACCTGTGAACTTACTTGGATTTACAAATATCTTAGAATAATCATCTATTTCTTTATTGACCTCAATAACCTTGGTGTTTTGTAGTGGTAAAAACTTATAGTATAATATGTCTGGAACACGATTAGTGAAGTTTATTGATGTCTTAGAATCTGCATTACCTGGTATACCTGTATTGATAACTTCTATTGCAGATTTACCTGTACCTACAAATGGTTTCTTGAAATCCTTATCAAGGAAGAATTGTATTTTAGTATTCTCAAGAGACTCGCTTGATGTGTCGATTTCAAGTGTATCACCTGTGATGAGAGATATTGGTGGATTGATTGAAGATCCAATACTTACATATCTTGAACCAGGATCATACTCTGCTGTCACAGAACTTGTTGCAGATGAAACAACAGTCAAATCTAAACTATCACCCACCTCAAAAGTATGATTTGGTATAGTTGCTGTTGTACTGATAATTCTCAGTGTTCCTGTTACAACATCCCTCTTTGTTTTCAAGAAATGTGTATTACCTATTGCCACATTTGCACTAAACATTACTCTCTCAAGAGATGAACTTATACCTGTTTGTGTTGTTACGATACCTACAAGATTATTATCAATGACCTGTGCGTACACCTCAGGTGGCAATGGTCGTTTGTAATTAGTTGATATCCTCTTCATCGCATCTGTTTGATACGTCAGTGATGTACCAGCACCAGGACTATACTCTAACTTATCACCTGTTTGGAATGGGTGATTTGGCATATAGATTGTTCTTGTCGGTATGAATATATCCTTAGTATCATTATTGAAAAATTCTACTAATTGATGACCACCTCTTCCAGCGACTGTCACTGTGGTTCCGATTCCCACGCCAAAAGTATTACCAGTGCCTACGACTTTTTCAGCATTGAAGTAGTATCTTCTATCCTCTGGGGTTGCAAGATCAATTGGTTTTTTTATTTCGTATGTAAATTCATTCTCCAATCTTGTAATAGTAGAACCAACTACGTGTGCAGCACCTGCTGTTCCATTCTGTTTCCTCTCCATCTCAAGTCTATTATTCTTCACATCAAAGTTGATAATCTTGAGTTGTTCAGAATCAATCTGAACTATATCATTGATTTTGAATTTGTAATCATTGATGACATCTGGTATCCAATCAGTGATTATGACACTTGTAGTCAATCCTGAAACATTGATGTTTGCCATCGTCACAGCAAGACCAGTTTTTGCCTGTTTTAGGTTTATCTTTACGTCACGTTCAGCAAGATTAGAATGAGTGGTTGTAGATATACCTAATATTTCTACGAATGAATTATCTTCTACACTATGAGGACCTGTATGAATACCTGTAACTATACCACCATTAGCGACTAGAACAATATCTTCTATCTCTGTGATTGTTGATGTAATTGAGGTGATGTCAGGTCCTTCGACATGACTTACCTTACCTATTGCACCAAATCCTCTGGTAAATTTATTATCAAAAGTAAGTTTGTCATTTACATTATAATCTTTACCTGCAGTGACAATATCAACTCTCTCAATATTACCCTTACTTGTCGTATTTACCTTAGAGTTTATAAGTGTATTCTTATTTGCTTGTGCAATATACTGATATTCAGAAATGTTGTATGGTCTAGTGTTTCTTACAAGATCAAGAGAGGGGAGATTTAGATCTTGATCAGATTCATACGCTATATTGAAATCTTGTAATTTAGAATTGTATGTGTCACCAATAATATATGGGAATAGTGGTGTTCTAGCACCATCAAAAGCACTAAGTGGGTTATTTACTTCTGTCTCTTCAACTGTTGTGTAGTAAGCATATACACCATTTGGAAATTCAGGTGTGGCAGCAAATCTACCGTTGTGTTTATCAAGATCTCCTGTGCCCTCAACATATGTGAAGTCTTCAATAAAGAATCCAGCTGGATATTGGCTGATGTTAGGTCCGTCAACCCTTTGACTTGCTAACTTACGATAACTTGACTGAATATATTTCTTCTTACCATCCACGACAGCGAAAGGTCCGTAGATTGGGTGTCCATCATATGCCCATCCAAGAATAGGTGAGTGATCTTGTCCAGTATCACCTAAGAAGTCTCTAAGATTACGTGGCACGTAGTAGTTGACATATGGATTACCTAAGTCACTGACTCTTGGTGTTTCTAAGAATCCATCATCCTCTTTTACATCACCAAACTTAGCGTATCTTTCTACTTGGTTGATTGTCCATTTTTTGACTTCACTTGAGAATATTGCACCTTCGCCAGGTGTCCTTGCTACAGCAGTTGTCTGTTCTTGTGTATAATTAGCACCTTTTGTTATCATATCAATGCTTGTTATGACACCATTTGTGACGTTCGCTTTTGCTTTTGCACCAACACCATCACCTAAAATGACTATATCAGTACTAAAGAAGTCTTCTCCTCCATGTTTAATAATGATTTGATCAACCTGTCCATTTACAATGAATGGTTGTAGAAAAGCATTTTTACCTACAGTAGGTTGAATTACAGGTTTGAAATTATCGTTTATAACAGTAGATCCAAAATTACTACCTTTCTCATTTACATGTACTGCAGATATCTTGCCTCGTATGATAGGTGTAGCAGTTGCATTGATAGTTGATATACCTTGTCTACCACTTATATCTACAGATATTGGTGGATCTTGGAATACGTGCGTACCTAAACCATTATCATTCAAACTTATGAATGTAAGGAGTTCCTTATTATCAGATAATCTGAAACTATCATCATCTATTTTTTCAACAAAGTATTCATTATTATTTGTAAGACCACCTATAGCGGATACTGTAGAAGAGTATTTGACTACCTCAGAATTATCAAAACCATGAGAAGGTATCACTATAGTATCAGTGAAAGTATTGATTCCTGTGCTTGTTCTTACCTCTCTGTTCTTAAATAAACCAGCATCCTCTATTAGCACCTTATCAACTTTCTGCCTTCTTGATGTAGATTTGAAACTTTGTTGACCTCCACCATTTGTTGTAAGATTTATTGTTCCTATACCTGCTAATGCTCTTGATCTTGTATCTGATAAGTGAAACTGGAAATCATCTATTTTTACAACAAAGTATGATGCTGTATCGACTAGAACACCAGGTGTAGTACCAATACCAACTCCTGTGCTATCATTTGTTTGATATATTATTTCCTCACCAAGCTCAAATCCATGTGCAGTTGGGAATACGAACCTGTCAGTAGCAGTGTTGACAATACCACCAGTAGATGTTGAATCAAACTCAACGATTTGATTCACAAACTTCATCTTCGCTTTTGCTATGGCTGTTGTATTGTTGCCTCCAATAATTTTTACTGTAGGAGTTTCTTTGTAGTCAAATCCTTCAGTGTCAACTAATATCTCATCTAATGAACCTTCTACTTGTGCAATCACAGACGCTGCAGCACCTGCATGTCCATCTTGTGTGACTGTCAACTTTGGTGGATTCACAACATCAAATCCAGAACCAGTATTCAATACCTCTACACTCTGTAAAGGTCCAAAGTATACAATATCAGTGGATTTGTATGAGTATGCCTCTACACCATTTACAAATAATCCAACACCGCCCTGCACTGTCTCATCTTTGACATCACCATATTCAGCCTCATCAAATTTTCTAAGAATTTTTTGTGCACCTAAATCAGTTCCAAAAAGTGAATCGGGGGTAAGCGTGTGGTCTGAACGTAATACAGAGAAAACATCATTTCCTGTAAACGCTGTAATAAATTGTCCTCTTCTTACGTTCTCTCCAGTGTATGCTAATTTTACAGTATTACTATCAACTCTCTTTACATAATAAGACTCTCCTTCATTTAGATTGGTCAATGTTCCTATACCAGAGGAAGAATATGCAACCAAATCACCATCATGAAAATCATGATCAGGAACATTTATTTCTACTGTTGTAGTAGTGACACCTACATTATTGAATGATCTAACTCTCTTTTGTGGGTCAATAGTCCAGTGTGGTAAACTATTAGATGCAACATATACACTATTTCCACCCCTATAAGTATTTTGTACGTCAGCTGTACTGGTGCCCTGTATTTTTAGTTTTCTTCTAATATTATATTTTTTTGTTGTATCAAGATTAGGAACACTTACAGAAATTGAATCATCTTGATCTTCATCAAATACAAAAGTTATTGTACCATTCAACTTATTATCAGGATCATCCTGATCAATAACTTCTATTTCATCACCAACGTAAAGAGAGAAGTTTGCAGCTGCTAGTTTGAAGTTGTAACTATTTGTGCTCTTGAGTGTAAAAGTTTCAATTGCGTAAGTTGAAGCAGTGTTGTAAATCCATGTAGTAAATCTTAGATCATTCTCTAATCTACCAAGTTGTCTTATATTGATTTCAGAATCTTCCTGTTGATTGATTGCATCTCCTACAAATTTGTTGAGAACTCCCAATACATTGAATCTAACAGGTAGTCCTAGATCACCTTCCTCATATGAAGTTGCAACTAAACCATACCTAACAGTTGAACCTATACCAACAGGTGATGTTAGAGTTGAAATACCTGTAAATTGTGTAAGTGACTTACCACCATATGATAAAACACGATCTTCAAACTCAATATATCCTGTTTTTGCAAATCCTACGGTTGAATCTACGTCTACGACTGTAGAACCAACTGGTGATGATCTTGTGATGAATGTCTTACCTATTTGTTGAAACTTACCTACGACAGTTCCCTTTGATAACGCAATCTTATAGTATGTTTGATCACCAAAGACTGCCTTCTCCACACCTGTAATAGAACCACTTGTTTCTAATGGTGTAGTTTTTTGTATAATACTTTCACCAGTTATTTTGAGTGGATCACCATCTATCAACTCACATATGAGGACTTCGCTAACTTTATAATCAGCATCCGATGGACTCATGATGTATTTTGATGGTTGAATCATATCAACCTTCTCACCATATAATGCACCAAATAATATCTTGAACGCTTCTTCAGTTCCCTTTGACTTGTAGAAGTCTTTTGATTGTCTAATAAAATTAGATTGATCTAGATTTTCATTCAGTTTTCTTTCAGCAAAACCAGACAATACTTGCTTCTTGAGTTTTTTCATAAACTCTTGCAAGAATACATTACTCAAATTGTGAACTCTGGTGTGTACACCATGTGTTGCTACACCAGTATTTGAGAATGTAAGATATTCTGGTTGATTGGTTCTATTATTATTTTCAATACCACTGAAACCTCTTACACAACCCTCAAATGATGTAGTTCCTATACCTGTGTATGTAATTACCTCATTGTCAATCTTCAATAATCCATATTGATTTGGCCAACCCTTTGTTGACTCAACATATATTACGTCATCTCTCGCTGTCGCAAATTGACTGACTGAAGTAAATCCTACAAGATTTTCTGTATTCAGAAAGTTGAGACTCTTGTACTCAACAAGGTTTTCAGCGATGTCAATAGAACCACCTTGATGTTCTTGTGAAATATAATACTGCTTTAGAAAATCACCTAGAAGAGGGTTTTCTTGGTCAATTACATCTGGTATTTGACTTTCAACAATTTCATGTATTTTGACTTTCGTCAATGATGTTTGTATCATTAGTATCCGTATCCACCACTACTACTTGAGGAAGATGATGTAGATGATGTCGAAGATGATGTCTGCGACACGCTCACTGACGAACTATCTATAGCTGTTGTCGGAGTGCTAGTTATAGGTTGACTTGATGGCGAATGAAAAGCACCTGTCATACGATTTCCGTTGTCCATGGTATGAAACGCACCGTAGTATGGTTGACCATTTACATATCCAACCAACGTAGTAGCACTTGATGTACTTGTAATAACTGCACCTCTTACTTTGGCACCATTAGTGTAACTAGATTGAGGATTATATCTTGTTCCAGAAGTATTTGCTCCTGTTGATATAGGATCCTCTCTCATATAAAAATTACTATTGGATACATCAAACTGTAGATATAATTCTTTTCTTGCAAGAACATCATTTGATTGTGGTATTGCCTGTATCTCAATAATATTGTCAGATAGCACAGTGCCTGTAATACTTACTGTATCAATGATAACCTCTCCCTTCTTATAATCCACAGATCCAAATGTGGAAGATATGATTTTGATATTTGTATCAGCGTCAAGTTGGAATAAGAATAGATTACCAGTGTCACCAGAAACATACTGATCAGAGAAGTATACTGCACCTGATACACCAGAGATATAGAATCCAGTAGATTTTATATTGTAAGACGATTCATTCCTGTGGAATGTATTATCAAAACATATTTCATATTGACTAAACACATTCAATTGTGCTACTAAATTTCTTCTGATTCTTATTGTTGTAATATTTGATGTAATTGAATCATTTACTCTGTCAATTAGTGATAAGACTTTACTATATTTGAATCTACCACCAAACTTATTCAACTCTGTGCCACTTGCAAACAATGTCATGGCATTGATGACATCTGTTCTTAGATTTTGAATATCACCAACAAAGTTTGAGTTATAATATACATGAGAGTCAAGTTCAACATACAAAAACTTCAAGTCTATAATTTCTGGAACTATACCTGCCACAGAGTAATTTTTCAATGATGACAAGATTTGTCTTTTTGTAAAATCTGATAGGAAAGATCCGTTCTTGGGTTTTGCAGCGATATACACTCTACCATACTTAGGTGGTGTCAATTCCTCTCCACCAAATGCACTTATTGATTCTATGTTTGGATATACAGAAGGGACGATTGCCTCATAGTCATTCGCTGTGACTGCTCTATGTTGTGATGAGTATAATCTTGGTGCATAGTATCTAACGCTTCTTAGATCCTCTATCTCATCTCCATTTTGTGAAGGAGATTGTGGATTTATTGTAGCAGTTAGACCAGACTCTGTTGCAGCGTTTTCATTCGTCACTGTCCCTGCAAATGATAGTCTTGATACACCGTTTCCTTCTTTACCTTCAGTTTTTATATAAGATATTTCTACAACATTACCATTACTCAATTTTTGTCCGAATATACCATCACCAAATAAGACCTCATATTTCTCATCTGTAGTTTCCTGTATGAGGTATATGTTTGATGTAGATGTTACTCCTATAATATTGTCAACCAATTTATATTCAGTTGTGGTTGTGCTTGCGTTGTTTTCTTTTACATTGATCCTGATTGTGGATGTATCTACACCATCGTTAGGAAGTATATACCTTTGATTTGGTAGTGAATCATTGACAGTAAATCTAGTTTCAAGATACTGTCCTTGAAATACCTCAAAGTTACCTGCTGCTCTTCCTTCAAATGCTACACCTGTGACTTTCTCAGGTATAGAAAATAAGAAGTTGACATTGGATATCGCTCCATTACCAATCAAACCTGGTTGGAATGTTATTGTTTCAGTAGTAGATGTAATACCAGTAATATCATAATCAACCACCATTCTTGCTGCTCTTCTTGAGCGTGGTACATAACCTATATTTCTTGCTAAAGATACTACGTTTTCTCTAAGTGTTGCACTGTCTATAAATGTCTCGTTTACAACTGCGTTAGTATTATATGCTGTGGTATATGAATTATATGCAAGAAGATTTACAATGACAGAGAGGTTAGACCCCTCAAAATCCATGTCGCTGAAGTTTGAGTTTTGTCTTAGGTAATCTTTGATTGAGGTTTTTATATCCTCAAAGTTCAGATTTGTAAATTGTTGCAGTGCCATTATAACCTTGTTGGTTCTAGTATGAAGTTGACAGATTGTGTGGGTGCAGAAAGTCCAACGATTTCATAATTTATAATGACCTCTACCGCATTTTGATCGGGGAAAGAATTAAAATCTACATCTAAATTTTTAATTCTTGGTTCAAAGTTCTTGATAACTGTCTCTATCTCAGTTTTCATTGGATCTACATAATCACTATTTGCCAACTCAAAGAGCGATCCACTGATTCTTGTGCCTAAAAGTTCGTTGAAGAATACCTCACCCCTTATAATACGAACTAAATTTTGCACAGAACGTTTGATGGCATCCTCATTTTTCAATGTAAGGATGTCTCTTGTTACTGGATGTTTTTTGAAGGACAGAGAAATATCTTTGAATCCTTGCGAAAACTTCTGTGCTGGCACTCGGTTTTTATAGTCTGGGTATATTTATCATTATTTAGAGCAAAAAAAAGACCCTCTATTGAGGGTCGTCTTCATGACCGAGGTATCTGACCTCTATTTCGTCTGGATGTGGGAAACCTTCCTTGTAATAATCGTCTGCTAATTCTTGTATTTTGTCTTCCATTTCTTCTTCCGTAATCGACTTGAACTCTAGAGATCCTTTGATGTATATGTCATACAGTTCCATATCAGTTATATTGATCATCGGAAGTATCTATATGATTCTAGTTTTCTCATGTCCGACTCTACACTGTGGATCTATCCATATTTCAAAACCTGCTTTGATAGCATCAAGACAGAATGATACATCCTCACCACACATATCTTGTACCTCACCTGAGTCAAATACTTGCATCTGTGGAGCAAACCAAGGATACTTCATTTCCTTATGTTCAAACACACCCTTCTTGATTAGTAACCAACCGAACCCAGAATAATCTACAGTAAATGGTTTACGTCTTTTGACAATACTATCAACCATTTCATGATTCATAACACCACCGTTCTCTTTGAAATCATCTTCTTCCAACCAGTGTGCACATGATGTAGTCTGTCCATCTTCTGTAGCGTACCATCCACCTGCAATATCTTTATCCATTGCAAGAACACGATAGAAACTCTCTGTGTTGAAAACAATATCACTATCAATCCACAATTGATAATCATACTGTAATTTACCATCCCAAGGAACTTGATCAGGTCCTCGTAAGACATTTGCACCAAGACACTTGCATCTTGCAAAGTTCACCATAGAACTGTAGTCTTGTGCTATTTGTATATTTGCTCCGTTCTGTACCAACTCAAAACAGAGTGATACGAAATTCTTTAGAAAGATGTATGAGACACCTCTGCCTGGTAAACAAAATACAACACTTTTACCTTTGAGGAGTTCTTTTGCCTTTTCAATATCAAAAGCACCTTCCTTCGCAGTAGGTGATTTTGACACCACCTTAAATCCTTTAGCCATAATTAGAGTTCAGTCATAATCATTATAACACTTTATATAGCGTCTATCAACTCAATAACTTTATTTGCCATTTTCTTGTGACCTTCCGCACTTGGATGACCACCCTTCATACCTTGAGCGTAGTTTTCTGGACTCTTGAATTCCATTCCAAGCAATTCTTTTTGTATGTAAGTGGGTTTGTAATCTCTACACATCTCTCTCCAATATCCAATACGACCTTGATAAAACATCTCAGGTTTTACAATGATACGCTCAAAGTGATCTGCAATCAAAGAGACATACTTTTGACCAATACTCTTACAATATGTGTCAAATAAAAATATGTTCTTCCACATATTCTCAGCACCAACTGTATCATTATACACTTTTGTATAATAATCTAAATGAGTTTGTTTCAAGTGAGGTGGTATGAATGATGGTTGAGGTGTAAATTTTACAGGGTCTTTATTCACCTCATAGAATTCAAATCTAGGATGAACTGTGTATTGTATGACAACTACATCAGGTTTTGCATTTTGTAGATAATTGATTGTTCTTCTTACAATCAAATCATTACTAACACCTTTCTCCGATATATTCGTGTGTTTCACATCATAATGATTTGAAACAAGAGTGCTGTATCTTTCTTTCTGTTGGTTTTGTAGTTCATCACCCCATGTGATACTACAACCACTAAAACACAGTGACTTCATATTTGTTTTGAAATTCATTTGCATCGTGTATGGTATTTACCATTGGTTTACCCTTGATATTCAAGGATGTATTTAATAGTACAGGACAACCTGTACGTTCATACCATGCCTCCAATATAGGTCTCAGTATGCTCTCTGAGTCTTCTGGGACTGTTTGTACCCTAGCAGATCCATCAACGTGTATACAGGCAGGTATCGCCCTCTGCTGCTTACATTTATAGACATATGACATGTACCTAGAATTCCTAGGCATATCAAAGTAATCTTGAGCATGTTCCTCAAGTATAGCAGGTGCAAAAGGTCTGAACTTATCTCTCTTCTTGATTTCGTTTACTAAGTCTTTGGTGCTTGCTTCTCTCGGATCCGCCAGTAGACTTCTATTACCGAGAGCACGAGGACCAAACTCAGCACGACCATTTGCAACCCCCACGACTTTTTGATTGAGGAGTGCATCGACAACTCTCCGTGGATCACATAACCTCTGTATATTATATCCTAAGTATGGAGTGAAGGCAACCTTACCACCGTAAGCAAGACATGCTGCTCCGAGAGCACCCCCTGCGTCACCAGGACAAGGCATAATCCAAAGGTTATACATTTCCCTCAATCCAGTGTTTACCACACAGTTCAAGGCGACACCACCACCATAGCATATGTTCTTACTATATCTTCTAGCGATAGCAAATATCTCATTTAGTTCCAACTGCAATATTCTCTCTGCACTCTTTGCAACATCACACTTATCATAATTGCCTAGTCTGATACCTTTGTGATTATTTCTGCGTAGTGCCCTCTCAACCACGTTCAAGTTGACGGGGTGACCATATGCTGCCATACCCATAAAGATGTATTCTTCATCAAGTGGACGCAAACCTGCCCACTTTGTCAACGCAGAGTACCATAATCCGATAGATTGCGGATACCAGCGTGACCATACCTTCTTGTAACACGCATGACCCTTGACATACTTTGCTGTCCATATAGATGTGCAATCCCATTCACCAATACTATCAACCACCACACACGCTGCTTCTTCAAATGGTGATGTCTGAAATGCTGCTGCTGCGTGAGACTTATGGTGACTATGATACTCAGTGGGAGTAAGTGCGAGATGTCTTTCTCTACGCCACGCCTTCTGTCCAGCAAAGAACTGCCGTGTTTTCTTCAACCAAGGTCTTTCATAGAACGCTATCTTACTATCAGAGGACAAGAGTGTCGCTGTGGACGCTGCTGTCAGATCAAGATGCTTGTCATGCTTTATCTTTGAATATCTCTCTGAGTGTGCTGCATAACAAATTCTACCATTATTGACTACAGCGACTGCTGCGTCATGGAATCCTTCACTGAATCCAATCATGTATTCTTCCCCTCTTTCTCATGTCTTTCATCTTTCTCATTGTAACATATTCTTTCGCCAATTGCTCATATTGTTCACGTTCAGGGTAATTACCAGGATGTGTAGCAGTTCGTGGCAGACTGTTATTCTCAAAACCAAAGAATTCTTTGTAATCATCTCGATCCATATTAAAATAAATTGGTTCCAATTTTCTTTGTTGAAAATACCATTCAATTCTTCTTAGATTTCTTACAATACTATCAAAATAATTCCATATTATTCCTTTGTCGATTTTTGATATAGTTAGAATATTCTCCGTATTCAATCTTTTTAGTACATGCTTATTACTAAATCTTTTTAGTTTACTGGCAAGACAATCAATTATATCTTCTTTGTATGGGACGATATTTTTTCTCGATTTATACAATTTAAGAACATATTTTTCAAGTTTACTTTCATATGTCATATCCCTATTCATACTACCTATCATTTTTCTCCCCATCACATGAAACGGTTCAATAATTATATCAACATCACATAACTCATCTATAAGAGGTGTAATACAATCTGTATTATTCTCCATAAATGGTTCTAAAAATGTATTGAGATAATTTCTAGATGGTGATACTGGAAAATACTTGAGCAAATCACAAACATATTTGTCAGTGAAGAATACTTCGACAGGATCTTTATCTTTCATCAAAATATCTGGAGGTGTTCTTTCTTCCACACCTCCAAAGTACTTTTTCATCAAATCACCACCTTTTTCAAGAGTATTTGAATTAAGTTTGATTCTTAGTCCTAGCATTTCGTCTTCATCGGGACTATTCGATAAAGAATTTACAACCTCTAAGTATTCATGTATATCTGGACATCTTATATCTTTTGCTACTTGACCAAATGTTGTTTTAGTTTTTACAGGTGTTTCTACCTCACTCTTTCCTTTTCTTACAACATAAGATTTCTCTATTCTCTTACTATAGTCATCAGGATGATGCCACTGCTTGTAAAAGTAATACGGAAACTTATTTTTCAAATATGACATCTTATTGATTTCAATAAGCTGCATCAAGTGCATTTTACCCATATTGGGTATTGCCCAATAATTAATCATTTTTTACTCGTCGTCGTCCTCGTAGATGTATGGGTCTTGACGACGGAGTTTCCAAAGTTTGTACTCACCCTTGATCCAGTTCCAAAGTCTTCTCATTTTATAACCATGACTGAGGTATATATCCAAATTCTTTTTCCCATTTTTTATACACATCTTCCAATTTATCCATACCCCAAATAATGTCATTATCCGATAATTCTTGAAGATCCGCAGGTGTATAGTCCTTATTCACGCCAATATGCGGACAATAGGTGTTTCTATTGATTTGATTGATCTCACATCCTAGAAAGTCACTGAGACCACTCTGGTCATACCAAAACTCCTCCATAATGATTGGATACGTTTCAAACACGCTTTTGTAGTTTTTATAGATTTTGAGGTAGTCTGTATTATGATCTATGCGTTTTGACTTCCAATATTCAATACTATCACCGCATCCTGTCACATCTGCTGTACCACCCTTCCATTCCTTAGGATGCTTGCCTGTGTTGTATTGATACTCTACAGACGCTTCAGAGTACCATCTTCGCACAGGATCACGAAATATCAAGATTGCTTTGACAATAAAGTGCTTTTCTAACTCAGTTTTGATAGATTTGAGAAAATCACTTGATAATATAGAATTACTACAAGAAAAATCAGATACACCAATATATCCCTTACTTTTGTTTTTTTCCCAACAATCAAGATAATATTTTACGTAAGTATGGATGGTAGTTCGTTTTTTGAAGATATTTTGCAAATATGCCAAATCAAGTTGTTCATTATTGAGTTCTATCGCAGATTGCACTCTATACTTGTGTCTTTCGTCAAAATACCGTTTTGCTTGCTTTGGATCAGTCTGTAGGCAGTAAAGATAGTATAATATGTTATTTTCATGCACTAGACCGTGATGAGCGATCTTTTGGCATCTATGAAGCGTTTCACACAGTGGTTTCGTTCCAGACCAAGTTACACCGCCAAATAAGACGAGAAGTGGTTTACTTTCCCCATTCATCTGGCATATACCCGAATGTTTTTATGAAATCGGAATATATCTCACTCATATGTGAAAAACACAACTTATACAGTTCATCTGTCATATCAACCATGTCAGAGGAGAACTGATCACCCAGATACCTGTATCTTGGAGCATTTGCCCCCATATCAGGATAATAACAGTTTTCATGTATTTTAGTAAACTTATAATTCAGAAAATCTGATAATATCTCTAATTGCTCTTTTTCTCGATCAGGATTCCAAAATTCTTCCATAACAAATGCTTTTACATTTTCTTTACCCCACATCTCCACATGTCGTTCATATATTTGAGAATAGTAAGCATTATCCTCAAATACAAATCTACCACCTGCACCCTTTCGACTTACCCACTCTTCCATCACTTCAATAGGTGATTTCTCACCTTCATAACCTAGTTTGACGTTTTTATTACAAGAAGAGAATAATCTTCTTATTGGATCTCTGAATTGCATGGTAACTTTGATATCAAAGTGCTCAAGTAGTTCATCTCTGATGGACAACATGAAAGGTGTAGATAATATAGCATTTCCATTATCAAAATCACCAACCCACTCAAATATACCCTTTACATTCTCCCAATGCCTTGTAAAGTAACGAATATACTTTTCTGCTGATAGAGGTGATCTAAAAAATTCATTTACTTGATCTGATGTCCACATTCCTTCAATATACTCAGAGTGAACATCAAGTGATGGAGGTTTCCGTCCAAATTCAGATATTTCAAACCACATCTTCTCAAGATACTTTTTATCTTTGCCATTTTTACACATTACACCCACATCTTCTCTTATTTGCTTCTTACCCATCATCATAGAATAGAGATAACCAGGTTCCTTCACATGACCTGTCCATACACACTTATGATCTAAAGAAGTCGTAAAATGGAAGGGAGAAGTCGCAGAAAAACAAGTTCCAACGTTCAGTAGTAATTTTATTTTTCCCATGATTCAGGTATTCGTCCAAATTTGTCTTTATAATTGTTATATAACCATTCTAGTTTATTTCGACCATATCGTAAATCATCATCAGTCAAATCTTGCGAATCACTACCCCATTGATGTTTGAGACCTTTTATTTTTGGTGCTTTCGTTCCTCGTTCTGGAAAATATAAATTCTGACTCATTTTTTCAATCTTACATCCTATAAAGTCAGAGAGTTCGCTATGATCTTCCCACGTCTCCTCCATAATCACAGGATATACGTTTTTGAAGGCAGATGACCAATTATTGTAAATTTCTACGTAGTCTGGACAAAGAGGAGAGGGTTTGTCAAGTTGTGTCCTCCAATACGAAATAGTATCTGGATATTTCAAGTAACTGTCATTCCATTTCTTGTTATACCATGCTGACATCTGGGAGTAAGACCTTCTGACTGGATTTCTCCATATTGTCGTAACTGTAACTTCAAATTCCTCTTCTAATACTGGTGCAATCTCTTTTAGGAAGTGTGCAGGTAAATCAAGATTGCTATTTGAAAAATCACTCACACCTTTATGACTATCAACGATATGAGACTTGATATATTGAATATACCATTCTAAAGTTGTATCTTTTTTTACAAAATCAAGTTTTCTATGCCTATGTGTGTTATGCCAATAGTATTCTGCATGTTCAGGTCTGTTTTGCAACTCATATAAGTAATATAAGACTTGACACTCTGTAGTTTTCTTTCTATTTGGACAAATAGTATATCCAACGTCTGAAAGTGTGTCACAAAGTGGTTTTGTTGCTGACCAACCCACCCCTGCGTTCAAATGTAGTATAGGTTTCATGAGAGTTCCATTAATAATAGGTGCAGGGACTGGTTGGAGTGCTACAAGTCCTCTTCATCTGACTTTACAGCGTTCTAACAAGTGTGCTCATGTTGGATTGCAAAAAGAGAGTCACTTACTTTACCATGTATATAGTGATGAGGCATGGAGTTGGAGAAAACCTTGGTATGACTTCATATTCAATGATAAAGAGAACCCACACTTTGAAAATAAGTGGCATCTCAAAGATAAGTATGCTTTCAAAGAAAATTTTGACGAAATAGAAGAATTATTCAATAAACCCACACTCGAAACTTATATCAAGTATTTTACAAGACATTATGAAAGAGTAAAACACGAATATTCGTATGTTGCCGACTTTTCCAACAGTAATGCTCTACTTCCACAAAAATTTTTACAAGAAATAGCAACAGAACTCAGAAAACACTTCAAAATCCGAGTTTTGATCATTTTTCGTGATCCAGTTCGTAGATTATACTCAGAATTGTCTTCACAATACCAATGTGACGAAAATTTACGAAAAAAATACCCAACTTCCAAGGATTATTACTGGAGTTATCTTAAGATGGGAAATTATAGCATAAATTGTGAGTTTGTCAAGAGGATAAAGTATTATAAGTCGGTTTTTAGTACTTTACCTATCGTTTCTGAGGATCTTTGGGGAGGGAAAAACGATAGTAAACAAAAACTTAGCAATTTTTTACAATATGACATCAAAAACCTATACCCCAACTGCTATTATCCTGAAATGGGAACAAATGCACCAGTGGTTGAGAACCTTGCTGACCAGTATCAGTCGGATTTAGAGGATTTGACTGATGATGACTTGGTTTTTGGTCGAAAATACCTTGCAAAGTACTATGATGAGTGGTATAATGAATTTGGAACAACGCCTTGGAGGTGTTGAGCGATCAAATCGTGACCTTTTTTGTTAGGGTGACCTGTAACATAGTGTTTGGGAGTGTTCACAGGAGTACCAATCAGGTCATATAAGGTCACCATATCGCTCCAAGGCACCACTTTTTCAAAAATACTCTTATTTTTGCAGGTTTTCTCTGATCCTTCACCTAATCTCCAAAAATAATGAGGTATATCACGTAAATATTGGTCTAAAATATAAACATTTTTCCATAAATTCATCATTCTCAACTCTTGAGAGTCCAAATACTTGTAATAAACTCTAGATTCTGTGTCATCATGCCATGGTGTGATGCTTTTCCACTTATTTTTCCAGTATGTTGACCTTCTAGGTACTGTAAATTGGACTACAACGAAGTCTACACTATGATTTTGCTCAAGATGCTCGATAGTTTTCATCACTATCATGTCATTTGAGATACCACACTCTGCAATATTGATATGATGCTTTGAAAATCTGTCTTCAATTCGATTTTCTAACTCATCTCCGTAGGTAATGCTACAACCAGAAAATAAAATCATGCTTGACAGATCATAATATAGGTGTTATTATATATTTGTTGGACGCAACATGGGAGTGACTGAATAAACTTACTGGCAACTGCTGGTTAAGGTGATGAGACACAGGTGGTGCTGCTGCAGCGATGCAGAACCGATTCAACCAATCGGGTCTCAGGCAATAACGTTTTTACTACTGTAGTAATGCCCGTTATTTGTTGGTACACAGGAATCCAACCTCCCTCTTTTCTTTTTTGTGATTGTTATGCCTTTATTTCTAATTGTTCTTGGTGCATCTGGTATCGGTGCTGCTATTGCTCTATACATATTACGTAAGTATGATGACCCTAATACATGAAGATATACTTTGATGGTTGCTCGTGGACAGAAGGAGCAGAACTTGAAAAACCAGAAGAAGAGAGATTTTCGAGATTAGTATGTCAAGAGTTTGATGCAGAAGAGAAAAATATTAGTCAAGGAGGTGGTTCAAACGAAAGAATTATCCGAAACATGATGGTCAGTAAAAATATAGAAGAATATGACTTGGCGGTAATACAGATGACTTTCCCTGCTCGAACTGAGTATTATAGTGGTATACCTCTTAGAAAAGATGTCGTACCATCAGGATGGATATCTGTGAATCCAAAATACAACTTTAGTCGTATGTTATCCATGCTCAAACAGAAACAAATTGAGGAAGAAATGTTGTCATTGAAAGGAGTATGGGAAAAATTACATTCAAAGTTTCTTACACATAAAAAGTTTTGGAATGATTACTATCGCACCATTACAACAAAAGAGTTTTTTGAAACCAAAGAGAAAATACAGAAACAAACAATTGAGAATCACTGTCAGGTCAAAGGAGTACCTCTTGTGATTTGTACAATCAATCCATGGACAAAAGAAACGTTTGATGTACAATTGAATCGGAAGAATTTGCCGACTCATCGTTTTTGTCATCCAACAAAAGAGGGTCATCGGACTCTGGCAGATAAAATTATCCGTACTGCAAAAATAAAGTTATGAAAACACATTTATTCTTCTGTGGAGACAGCGACACATGGGGTGCAGAACTAGAGGGACTTGAGGGCGATCATGCCAGAAGAGAGGCACTTCGTTTCTCAAACCTAGTCGCACAAGACTTAGGAAAGACACATACCAACATCTCAAAGAGTGGTGCATGTAACGACTGGATCGTCAAACAGACGGTAGATTGGTTTGAGGCAGGTAACGTATGTGAAACTGCGGTGATACAATTCAGTGAACCAAGAAGGTGGGGATACTATGACTCCAACGGGATCTATGAGAATATGGCAAATGAAAAGAAAGGTTGGAACGTTGCGAATGTGACCAAAAAAGATCAAATTCAGGCACATCGTGCTTACTATGAATCAGTATGGAGTCTACATCTTGAACTTGACAACTACTACAAGAATCTTTTCTTTGTTTCCAACTATCTTTCAGACAAATGCCAAGTGCTCTTCAACACACTGAACAAAAGACCTAAACTCGGACAAGATAAGTATGAGACGGTGACATCTAACTCATGGCATGATCTCTGTAAGAATATCGCAATCGGAGAGCATGCAAGATTGGTTCAGGATGAGCGTTGTGTTCTTATTGATCGTACAAAAGCATTAGGTGGTACTCATCCGAATCCTCAGGGACATCGAAACATTGCAGATAATATACTGATCAGAATTGGATAAGATCTTTCTACTTGGAGTGGGTGCTCAGAGATCAGGAACCACTTGGTTCGCTGACTCATTGAAAACATGCACTGGTTATGCACATGGTATGCAGAAAGGTTATCATGCCTTTGATACAGAACCACATCGCTATGCTGCTTTTCCTGATATCGATACTTACTTCACTTACTGGTCATGTTTAGCACATGCAAATCCAGAATACAAACTCTTCTCTGATATCTGTCCGAGTTATTGTACGATGGATACTTATATGCTTTCCTTTATACAACAAGAGTTGAAAGAGAGGGGGTTTCATCTCAAAGTGGTGTTTCTGCTGAGAGATCCAATTCTCCGTGCTCGTTCTTCACTTCTTCATATGATAAACAGCGAGTCTTATGATCAGGAAACAATGAAAAAGAAACTTCGACAGACCAGCGACTATGCTTCTACCATCATGCATCTTGATTCTATCTTACCAGAAGAAGACTTATTATACCAATTCTACGAAGAGATGTTTGATGAGAGTTTTACACAGAAGGTTCGGAAGTTTCTGGAAAATGATTCATACGCCCCAGACTTTTCAAAGAGACTCAATATTCTCCCTGTGAAAACAATTGACTGGGAATATGATGATCTCTCGAAGGTATATTCATTTGTGAAGAGTCGGTTTGGTCGAATACCTACATCTTGGAAATTCTTATGAACTCTAATCTTTTCTTCTGTGGAGACTCAGTAACTTTTGGAATGGAGTTAGAACCAAATCATGAATCATTGAGATTTTCTCATTTAGTTGCAACAGATTCTAAACTATCCTATCATAACATTTCAAAGAGTGGAGCATGTAACGACTGGATCGTCAAGACTGCTATTTCGTATTTTCGAGAAGGTCATACCTGTGACACAGCAATCATACAATTCTCTGCACCTGAGAGGTGGATATATTTTGATCCTATCAGAGACTTATGGAGAAATATAGGTAATGCAAAGACAACTAATAACTTAGAAAACCAAGCAATGAGAGATGCACACTCTGCTTACTATTCATACATCTATACTCATTCACTTGCAATTGAAAACTATTGGAAGAATGTTTTCTTGTTAGATGAGTATTTGAAAGATAAGTGTCAAACCATCTACCTGACACTTGGAGATTCAGTAAAGAAGAATGACTGGACAATTGATGTTGAGATTGGAAGCGTCAAGGAGATAGTCGGAAGTTCTAAACTCATAGGACACCCATCTCCAGAGGGGCATCGTAAGATAGCAGACTATATTCTAAAAAAACTATAGGGGGTTTTTTAATTTTGGAAAAATTTTTATATATCGCTCGTTGGGATACTTTTGTAGGTTAGGGACTTAGGCGTTTTTCACCCCCAACCCCCAAAAAAATCGGTAACAAATTATACACTGTCAAATAGGTGTATAAAATGATACCGACGAAGGTGTCTTTTGGTGTGAGTTCTCTGGACTTACGGACTGACCACTGCCCTGCCAGAGAACGAATCACGAAAGATCAGGCAGACATCATAAGATCAAACATTGCTTTGAGAAGTACACGCTTAGAAGGTTTGACTGGGTAGTACTTGATTCTGCGAACCTGACCTCTTGCAGTTTCCTTATAAGTGAATCTCACTTCATCACGAAGACATAATGGGTCTATCGCTTTTTTGAATGGAGTCTTAGTATTCTGAGAATGATTGAAATTTGGTACAATCTCGTCAACTATTTCCTTGAGAGAAATGCCTTCGGGGTGTCTCCTGATAACCTCTAGGACTTGCTGAGTGCTTACCTGATAGTCAACATCATTTGAATTGGTGTTTAGATTGAATGACTTAGCAGGTGCAGGTAAGAACTGATTGAATAATGAAGTAGTCATGAATAAAAGAATTGAACTCAACACACTTATATTAACATGACTACCTGATGACCGCCACCAGAGAATTGGTTCGGTTTACCGTACATGTATCATTTTATACCTCGTAACATTTTATACATTGCCATCTGGTCAGGATATGTTAAAATTAAGGTATAGAGTCAGGGGTATGACTTCTCAAGAAAATGATCGACACACCCCCTGCCATTAATTAATTCTTACGGCAAGCACCCTCCTAAGTCTAGCAAATCCTGGAAAATAAGTAAAGTACATTTTATACAATTTGATGTAACATTTGATACCTGAGAATGTATCATTTGTACTTGAATAATCTCAGAAATCTGCTACATTTTGATGTATAATATGATACAACTGTGCCTTGTGCCAATTTTTCAGGTGTCCTCCTGTAAAGTTTTCCACAGGGTGTGGAAAAGTGCTGTGGAAATGTGGAAAACTCCTGCCATGTGCTGATGGTCTGACATTGTATCATATGTACTTGACAAATCGGTAGACTGTCGCCTAAGAGTACAATAAGAATCAGTATTATATCATAGGCATACTATAAGAATGAATATACTGAAAGAGATAGAAAGCAAAACTATGTTTTTTTAGACATTTATAAATCATTCGGATTATAAACGAATTTTGATCTCTCTTAGTATTATAGACGAGAAGACGATTCGATTTCGTATCATAGACGAATGGACGAAGTTGCTTCGTACAACTGGGATTAGACGATAAGACGAACATAATAAACGAAAAAGCGGTAACAATGCGGATAAGGACGAACTAACGTAGTTTTTTATGCTACGTTAGGATAGGATTCAAGACTGGTAACACCATCATTATTGACTATGATACCATCAAAGAAATCATAAATTTTCTTGCCAAGTGGTTTGGATATGTACCAAACGTATGCTTTTTGGAATACAGTATAACCATAATGACATTCATGCAGTAAAGCATTGAGTCTAGACTTAGTGGTGTTAGTTTGCCACCCACATGAACTTAGAGCAAGTCTTTTATCATTATGATCGAACCATGCAATAAGATGTCCATGAAGTCTGACTTCAGATATGTTCTCAGATTGATGATAACTGACTGAAGTGTTAGAACCTGACCAGTTGCCTTTGTTGGATACTGCGAAGTTCATTTGTCTTTCAAGTTTTCTCATAATGTTGTTGTAACTGATCTTATAATAAAGGTTATAGTAGAATAAAGCAATAGGGTAATGTGACAGTAATTCAACTGGTTTTATTGCATACTGGTGTAAACCACCCATGCTTATCATTATCCCATATAGGATTGATTTCCCCATTGTCTAGGAATTTTTCAAATATCTCTCCAGTTTTGAGAAAGTCTCCAAAACACTTTTCACAAAGACAGTCATAACCTACAGGCATTTGATAGTCCTCTTGAATATCTCCATGCCAATAGTAATACCTATTTGGTTCATAGTTGATATTCTTTTCTAACTCCTCCTCTGTGAAGTCCTCGCCATCTATATGGTTGTCATCAAAGCAACAACACTCATCACATACTGCCATAATTCTCCTTGTAATTGGATATATCCTATTATTGACGAGTAATAAACGAAAGTCAATAAAGAGTGGACGATTTCTTTAGTGTCTATCCGATATATTCCATCTTTGCACACCTGTAGTAGTGTGAAAAACGAAGTTACGTCTAGCAATAGAATCTAAAGTACTTACAACTACTGGGTTATCCATAGCAGTTTCATTTGCTAGGACTCTCCCCTGATAGTAGGATTGTAGTTTTTTGCTTACAAGTGGCATGATTATACTCCTAACTCTTGTAATAATGCTCTATCATATAAAGAGTCACAATGGAATGTGAGTACCTTATCTGAAGCACCTCTACTAGGGTCATAGTCAACCCACTCAGGTGTTTTCTCAGTCAAGTCTGCGATCTCAACTGAACCATACTCTCGATTGTAACGAGCAATAAGTTCGTATCCTTCGGATAACGAGAGTAAATGGTTTCCGTACTTTGATTTGTAACCCATAACGAAGTTGTTGTAACTGATCTAATAATAAACGAATTGTTTGGACTTTTGTATAGTACTTGTGACACTAATAAAATTGACCGCTTTCGTCTCTCTAGACTGGAATACTGATAGACTAGGGCATCTTCTCTAATATCTCTAATTGATGCGGTTTGAAAGTCTTGCGATCTTTTCGATCTTCTCTCGTAGTCACACAAACAATATGATTGATATTTGGAAAGAGAGTAAGTACCCACCACTCAGAATAATCGTCAGTAAATCTGACCTTATCCCCGATTGCAAATTCCATGCAAGATTGATGCTCCTTATACATTTGGGTGTATCTCCAAGACTTCATCAATCGTATCTGTGAAGTATTCTTCCCAGTACTCATGAAATTCAATCATTGCTTCAGCATAGGTAAGTTTGTCTACCCACTCTCCTATGTCATTTGCGACATATTGCACGAGGTCTTTGGTTGACATATTATCAACGAGTCGTTCAACATATATCTCTTTGAGTGTGTTGAACTGGTCTTGATTCAAGACGATCTCATCTGGTCTCATTGTAACATGCCCTCCCAAGTGTCGAGTACATACTCTTCTCTTGCTTTGATCGCTTCATCTATAGTGTCAAATGTTTCATGTACTGCACCAGACGAAGTTTCTATGACTTCCCATGAACCAACACCATTAGTACAAGGAATAATATCCCATGTATCGTTGCAAGTGTCGAAAAGTTCTTCATGATGTAATGTTGACATTAGTCAAGTCCTCCAAGTCTTAGGTTGTCTTGAGTGAGTTTAGCAATTACCATTGTGATGACCTCATCTAGTAATTCTCTAGGTAAGTTGACATCAACAAGTTCAAGTGTGGCAAGACTGAATTGTTCAATCTCTTGTAATGTTTGTGTGCCACCTCGCATGATGTATCTGTCGTAGGTTTCGATTTTGAGTTGTTCGATACTCATGAATTTCTCCTGTTTGGGATACCCTATTATTACCTATGGTAAGATAAAGTCAATGGGTGTGTGTGACAGTAATAAAAGTGGTCTAAAAATAAATTATATCTCCTGTTTCTACGGCATGCTCAAGTTCAAGGTATTCTTCCCTTGCTTTGTCTTTATCTTCTTGCCATTGATTCCAACAAAGTTTGCGGTAAATCTCCAATAAACTATCTAGGTTTAGACCTTCGGTTTCTGTCCAGTTGTTGACATAATCCAACTGTGACTCATCATATCCACCATCTACAAGACTAGGTGCTGATACAAAATGAAATCCTACGTCAATAAAGAAGTGCCTACCGAACTCCTCTGACTCAATAGTTTGCATAGGGATAAACTTACCATGTTTATCCTCTAGGTAGTCTTTGAAAATCCATGTTCTCATTTGAGTTGTACCTCGTAGTCTATTGATTTGATGCACCAACCTGATGCTGTTGTGATCTCTTCTATGAGATCGTCCTCGTCCTCTGCTTCCCAGACTCCTACAGTTTGATCTTCCAGTTCAACTTGTAATTCATCAAAATTGATTCTATCATCTTTTGACATATCATAGTCATCTTGTAAATCAAACTCACATGATTTGACGAGGTAGTTCATTCTTTGCCCTCTGATAAACTTTCAAGTTGATTACATGACCACTCAAAAGGACTGTCATTAGTTACTATGTCAAATACCTCATCAAATACTTTCTGATCGAGGTGGTCTGGTAGTCCTATGTCATTGACGAAGCATAGAACCTCTGCAACGAGTGATTGCTGATCTTCTGTGAACTCAACCTTGCGAATCCACTCTAGTTTTGGTTTACCCATGATTAGTACCTCTGTGGAATTTTGTCGTATTCATCTGTAGAATACATGCTATCAGTCAAAGTGTCAACGCACTCTGCATAATCTTTGACCTCTGGACGTTGGTTATCATATAATACCTTGTCAATGAATGACTGTAAGTTATCATCAACTGGTTGATCTTGTTCATAGATGCACCATGTGACATGCTCACTAAAAGCATGTAGTTCATCATTTGTGAAATTGACTTGTTTCATGATAAAGACCTCTGTTCTTCAAGTAATGATGTAATGCAATGGTCTAAACACTCCATAATGGTGGTCTCTGTGCCATCATTATCTTTGGGTAGGTTGCCAAAACCTTCAAGTTCTGCCATTCTACGAATGTCGTAGAGATCGCATAGTAAATCTGAAATGTTCATAAGTTAGTCCTCCTCAAGTTCATCATAGACCCGAACAGATAAACTTTCGTTGTCTGTTGTGACAATATTATTTCTGTCCAATGCCTTGCCTACAATTTCCCATATTTGATGTACTTCTGAGTCATCTAGAAAATCTACCATATTATAGTAAATTTCATTGCTCTCTTGATATGGGTCATCATCAGGGTAAGTGTATTTCACACCCTCTGGTTGATAATCTCTATCCATGTTATTCTCCATATTGGTTGACTATGATGTCCTCTAACTGTTCAAGTTGGTTTTCATCAAGTAAATTGAACATGACTTCGACTATATCATGTGGTGTACCATTATCGCCTTCTTCGATAATGTCATGTATGTTGAATAGTAGAGTTTCTTCTCTACCCTCTGTGTATGTCATACTTCGCCCTCACATCTTTTGTACTCTGCATCTATACGTTCTTGCCAAGAGACTGGTGGTTCTCCGTTGGTATCATCATAAAGATATTGTGGTGTAGGGTCATAGTCATCATCTTCAACTTCGCCCTCATCTTCTATGTGCTTGACTATGATGAGACCATTATCCTCTGTTGGTTCTTCATAGTCATCATCAAAGTGGCATGTCCAGTCATCATCAGGGTCATCAACTGGTTCATGTGCCTTGATGTGTGCATCAACGAGGTTGTCTGCATATACTGTCTTATAGTATGTGTAGGTCTTAGTGCCTTCAATAGTGTACTGATTCATGAGTTTTCCTCGACTAGAAATTGAACATTGAATAAACCTTCGGTGTCTTTACCATACTGAGCATAGATTTTATGCTGTTCAATAAAGTCAATAAGTAGTTTTTCTACTTTTGAACGAGGTAGAATTTTGTATTCTTGATTCATGATCTTACCTCGTAAGTAAGTGATTCAGCATGATAACCTATAAAATCAAATATTCGATCTTTTAGGTCATCTTCATTATATGCTGTCCATCTACCTAGACACCTTTGGTGCATGACATATTCCTCTTGGGGTGTAAACTGTAGATCGGGGTCTCCGTCTCCAACTTCAGATAGATAGAGTTCAATGTCTGTAACTATAAAATTCATTGGGTTCATGATTGACTCCTTACATAGACGTTGCGAGCAGTACTATACTTTGCTTGCATAAGTTTGATAGCGTGATGTATTGATACTGCAGTAATCTGCTCATCAATACGATAACCTTCAACGAGTGCTGATACTGTAAACTGTTTCATGAATCATGCTCCCATACCATGAACTCAAACATATAATAGTCTTGAGTAATGTGATTCTCACGACAAAATGCAATGACTTTTGCCATTTCACTTTTTTCAATCTCGATTTTGTGATGCTCGGTATTGACAATAATCAAACCATCATCAGAAAATTCGGGAAGTTGTGGTTCTTTGTCCATAATGTTGTACTGAACTACATTCAATATAACATATCTGTTAGTGGATTCGATATATCTTGTGCCAATATCTCAGGTGGCATACGTCTTTGTATCAACTCCCCATAATCCTCGTGTAGTTCACACCCGATATAATATCTGTTATGTTCTTTTGCTACCATAGCAGTTGTACCACTACCCATGAATGGGTCGAGTACAATATCTCCCTCTTTTGACCCTGCTAGTATGCAAGGTTCAATCAAGTCAGGTGGGAATGTAGCGAAGTGGGCATGCTTATATGGTTTATTGGTAATACTCCACACACTTCTCTTATTCTTGGTAGTATAACTCTTAGTCAATCCACTATGCGGTTGTAAACCTGTACCTGCATTGTGATATTTTCCAGCAGCACGATTTCTTGTTCCCCAGTCCTGTTTTACTGGTTCTTTGATCGCTATGTTATCATAATAATACTTTTTACTCTTGGATAATAAGAAAATGTACTCATGTGCTTTTGTGCATCTATCTTTTACACTCTCAGGCATAGGATTTGGTTTATGCCATATTATATCCTGACGAAGATACCACCCATCATTGCGAAGTGCGAAAGCAAGCATAAATGGTATGCCTATCAAATCTTTCTCTTTATAATTTGATAGTTTATTATTTCTCTTGCTACTATAATCAGGTAAATCTTGTTTAGTCTTACTTACAGTCTGCTTTGGATATGATTTACCCTTACTGGGACGATAGTTATAATAACTGTCCCCTATGTTGACCCATAACGTACCATCATCTTTTAGTTTGTCTCTTACTATTCTGAACACTTTGACTAACTCATCAATAAACTGTTCTGGTGTCTGTTCTTGTCCTATTTGGTTCTTTTCTCCACCATAGTCTCGTAATCCGTAATATGGTGGGGATGTAACACACGTTTGGATGCTTAGATTTGTTAGATTATTGAGTGTCTCACGACAGTCTCCATATAAGATTGTATCCTTTAGTGTCATAACATTGCTGAAAGTGTGTTTATTCTATCATAACCTCTTATTCTTGCTCTTGCTTTTTTGATATATTCACCATCAAACTCTGATCCAATATAATCTCTGTTGGATAACTTGCAAGCAATAGCAGTTGAACCACTACCCATGAAACAGTCCAAGACTAGATCATTCTCGTTTGTGTATGCTCTAATGATTCTCTCTAGTATGTCTAGGTTCTTTGTAGTTGGATGCCAACCACAATAGTCTTTAGATGTAGTGTGGTTGTTCTTCTCCCATACACATGTTGGTATTGTACCCTTAGTGTAGTTCTTACCATTGCGTAGGTTGTTCTTCACTTTTCTATCAATGCGAACATCATCCCCATTGAATAAGAACTCCTTACCTGTAGAATAGCACCATGCGTACTCATGCTTACGAGCAAAATTGTTAGATGCTCTACCACCCCAGTTGTATGACCATATAATCTCATTCTGTGGGTAGATACCTTCAATGCGATTCAATGCTAGTTTATAAAGTAGGAAACTCTCAGTTTTGAGAGTTCCCCAGACTACAAACATTCTATTGTCCTTGAGTACCCTGATACACTCCTTAGTCCACTTGATGCACCATTGTATGTACTCTCTATCAGACTTCCACACCTTATCCCATCCCTTACCACCATCAAATCCAATAAAGTATGGTGGGTCAGTCAATACCAGATCAACAGAATTGTCTGGTATTGTCTTTAGAAACTTGAGACAGTCTTTATTGGTTATGGTATTCTTCTTCATAGAAATTCAGTCAATGATCTCATAAATGGGAAATCTTTGGGAAATCCGTCTATTCTGTATGTACCAGAATTGACTGTCATACCACCATGTTGGTTGTATGGATAATTTCCGTTGCTATCCTGTATTGTAACAAAATCGCTGATCTCTTGCTTTGTACCGCAATAGAACTCACACTTGTTTGGGTCAAGTGCAAGGAATATCATCAACTCATAGTCTTGTGACGGACGTATCTGTTGCCATCTATAGTGAGTAAGTACACCATCAACAACCCATCTAAAAGAACCCTTGATCTCTACCTTGATACCATTGATAACAGTATCGTGGTCTGTGTTCTTTGGTTTGGATACTTTCATACCTAGATGCTCTACATACTCCTCTGTCAATACCTCGAAGAATCTCCCCTTACGTTTAGAGGTCATGTTTCTGATAGGTTTGAACTTAGAGTCAGCATATGGGTCTACGTCTCTGTTGTTGATAGCATCATCATAAGTGATGTAGTTCTTTATCCAGTCTTCTTGTATTATATGTCTGGTCATGATCTCTCAGGAAATTTGATAACATTGTTATACAAGGTTGCTAACTCATCATTGAGTGCATTGACTACCATGTCTAGTTCATCAATAGCATACTGTGAGTATATCCTAGTGAGTTCGAGATAATCTTCAATCTTCTGTTCATCATTTGTGTAAAATGCGGACTGAAGTTTGCCAACTATTTTGGTTATCTCTTTTGATCTAGTGACTGCATTGTCCAGATCAGCAAGAATTTGTTTGTCCATGTTTACACTTGTTTGAATAAAAAAAGCACCCTGCTACGAGAGTGCTTATGTGTCATAGTCGATCAAGTTATACTTGAGTCAACTGACCTGACTTTCTGTAGTCAGCGATTAGTCTACCAACAGACTCATTCTTTGCTAGTGTAGACTCAAGTCCTCTACGAACTAGGTCAACATCCTGTGCAAGGAATTTGTACTCTGTGTCCTGTGATGTGAATGTGATACCCACTTCACTTGTATCGTCAAAGTTGACAGATGCAATAGCACTAGAACCTTTGATGATTGCCATAATCTCTCCATAATAAAGGGAACAACATCCAGTTTAGAGTCATTTGATAGGACTGATACTCTATCATTATAGTCGATAGAGTATCGTTTTCAAGAAATGTTACGATTCCGTAACATTCTCTGTGTTAGAGTCTGTGATTACTGTGTCATCTAACTTAGTGTAGAGTGACCAGAATGACTCTTTGGTCTCTTCATCAAATCTGTTGAGACATATTTGAACTGATTTCTCTTTGTTACCAAAGATAGAGTATGCTCTAATGATGTGAGTTAGTCTACGAGTGGATATGATCTCATCAACCCCACCCTCTTTGAATGTTCTGCGAACTATGTCAGACCAATCACATAGATGCTTGATGAACTTCTCATGCTCTCCTATCATAGGTATCTTGAGTGACTGTGAGAGTGCTGTAAGTATCTTGATCTCTGTTTTGACAGTAGGATACTCTTGCTCAAAAGTGATAGGGAATCTCTCAAGGAACGCTTCGTTGAGTACGTTAGTACCTATGAATCTTCCGTCATCAGAACCCTTACCTTTAGTGTTAGCAGTAGCAATGATGTTGAATCCATGTTTAGGTTTGATGTACTCTCCGATCTTCTTGAGAAACACACCCTTGCCCTCTAGTATGGACTGTAGACACATGATCTTGTTAGATGCTAGGTCAATCTCATCAAGTAGTAAGATAGCACCTCTCTCTAGTGCTTCGATAACTGCACCATTGTGCCAAACAGTTTGTCCATTGACAAGTCTGAACCCACCGATAAGGTCATCTTCATCAGTCTCGACTGTGATGTTGACTCTGATTAGTTCTCTACCTGTCTCTGAGCATGCTTGCTCAACACCGAGTGTCTTACCATTACCAGACATACCTGTGATGAATACAGGGTAGAATAGTTTTGATGAGATTACTTTCTTGAGATCAGGGAAATTACCAAACTTGACAAAATTAGGGTCTGTCTCTGGTACAAGATTCTCAATGTCAACTGTGGTCTTAGCAAGACCAACTGGTTGAGTTGGAAGTGGTTGTACTGGTGCGGAAGGTGCAACGTATGACTGCTCAAGTGCTTGCTTTGCTTGCTTGACAGTAACATTCCAATGTCCTCGCTTAGTCTTGAACTTGTTTAGGAACTTGGTAATAGTCTGATAACCGATTGGGTGGTCATTGCAATATGCCTTTACCATATCAGCATCAAGTTTTTTACCATACTTCTCGACTATGTTGTCGAGGTGGAATTGTGAATCGTAGGTAGTAGGCATGAATTTTGAAAAATTGATTTGCTTACCCTTATATTATCATAAGGGTGTGGGATGGCAACCATCCCATGTGACACTATGCTATCTGGTCTATGAACTGTCTTACCATAACTCTGTTGGTTTTCTTACCTCTATTCATCTTCTTGAAAGCGGTAGTAATTGATCTCTTGTCAGCACCTTGATCTACTGTGAGTTCATCATCAACTCTAAGTTTGGTGCATGAAATACCATACCACTCGTCAAATGAGTCAGTTTTGAAATGAATCATACCCTCTCTTTTGTTTTGTGCTTTCATTTCCTCGAAGTCCATGTAAGAGTTTCTAGCATATCCCATGTAGAAGTGTCTGTAATCTCTCTCAAGTAGTCTGATACCTAAGAATGAACAATTAGGTAGTTCTGACTTGACTGCTCTGACTAGACCTAGTGTGAAGTCAGTCTGACTATTACCACCTGAGAATGTCTTATGTCCTTGTCTTATGACTGATCTACCAGTATAGATACATGCTTTGTATGGTCTCTTGTCGTAGTGTGGATTTGTTGACTCTCTCCATACATCAGAATGAAATCCGTCTCCATCAGTCAGTACAACTACATGACACTTTTGAATACCAGTTGTTTTGATGATATGCTTAGTGATCTGACCAACTGCAATAATCGCTTCATTGAGTGGTGTACCAGATAGTTGGAACTTTCTGTTGTACTCCATGAAATGCTTACACATTGCGAAGCATTGAGTGAATATCAACTTCATCATTTCATCTAGGTCTCTACCACGTTCTTGACTTGATAGTATATTGACCATACGGAACTCATTAGGAATGACCATTTCTCCTAAGACTTTTGACTTCACATGCTCTGGTAGAGGTGCATCATAAGAGTATCTACCCATTAGTGTTGGGTCTAGTCTATCGTCAAGCAAGTATGAGTCATTAGTGAAAGCATATACCTCGAATGGTATTTGCACCTTACGACAGAACCATACAAGTTTGAACAACTGCTTGAGAGTATCCTCTAGTTGGTAGTGCATAGAACCAGACCAGTCAAGTAAGAATACTAGACCATGATTCTTGCCCTCTGGTATAGTTGTAACTTTCTTGAATATGTCTTCATTATACTTGTAAGTATGTAGTTTATTCATGTCCAACATACCAGTCCTAGAGGTTGCTGATCTTGAGTAAGCATCTGCTGATTTCTTCATTTCAAACTCTTTGACAAGGTTGTTGACATCTTTCCTTGCTGAGTTCTTGAACTTGTTGAACTCTTCAAATACAAGGTCTAAATGACTGTTGAACTGTGACAACTCATAAGGATGAGTGGCAGGGTCAGTATCTGCAGTCTTGTATGAAAATGTTTTCTTGAGTGAATCTCTAAGTACATTGAACTTGATTTGTACTGAGTCAATGTCAATCTCTGGGATATTGATGTATTGTGTATCATGTACATCTTCTGTGCTGTTGAGAGTCTCAGCATTGCGATCAAATGATCTCTGAGTACTAGCAACATCAATGTCTGCATGATTCCCTGCCTTATTAGATGCTTCAACCTCTGGTTTCTCATCTTCTAGGTCATCATCTTCAACTTGTTTGTCAGGTGTATTGCCCTTGCCCTCTGTCTCAGGTGCATTATCATCTGACTCATCACTTGGTTCAAGTGTGACAGGTGTTGCAGGTGTGCCATCTTCTGACTGCATACCAGTCTCTAGTGCTAGTTGTGCAAGTTGTTGTAGTTCAAGTGCTTCAACTTCTTCTTTTTGTTTCTGTCCTAGTAGATGCAACTTCTTAGATATGTCAAGTACTTGCTCAAATGTCTCTGCCTGTGTGATCTCTGTGATGATTTGATTCTCTTCATCATTGAAGTCAATGCAAAGATATGCACCAATCTTGAAGTATAGATTGATTCTATCAATGAGTTTGAGATCATTGACATCTTCATCTTCTATATCAAAGAAGTTCTGAGCATGTAGTTCTTCATAACCCTTGTAGAAGTCTCTATTCAACCCTGCATACTTTTGCTTCATCAATTTCTCAATGCGAGCATCCTCTACTACATTGATGTAATCTTTGGGTACATCTTTGTACTTCTCTTCTTTTCTCCAATCTCTGAATGGAGTGAATAGAGCATGACCAACTTCGTGAGCAACAAGCATGTCATATACATAGTTGCTGTCGATTTCCCATTGAGGTAGAGTTAGAACTCTACGTTCAATATCGAATGATGCTGTGTCAACTGCCTTATGCTCAATGATAAGATTCTCTGTTGCGAGTAATTTGGCAAGATTGCCTTTGATTTCAATGTTGACTGGCATTAGATTCGGTGTATATACTATTCATTATAAACACAACTATTCTATATTACAATACCCTTATGCCAATATTATTATTGTCACTTAGTATGATTTCGCTTCAACTGGATAAGTCTCGACTCTCTTTTCAATCGTGTGAGAAATTGCGAGGTTCTCTTCTTTGCCTGTCGCAACATTTGAGGTCGCAGAGTTCGTTTGACATCCTTTTTTGAGTGATGTTGCCAATTTGGTATATTCATTTGGTTCTAGTATCCTTACGTTATATAATTGATTGATGCAAACATTTACAGATCGACCCTCTGAGTTGCAACCAACACACACACTCATAGCACCACCAGACACAAATGATATGATGCCACAGTCAGGTTTGCTTGGTTGCATCACACCATTGAGTTCAAGATAGCACTCTACTACGTCTCCAACCTTGAACGAACCTATCTCCCAACGAGGGTCTAGATCATGATTACCATAGTTCTCTGGACGAAGTGGATGCGGTATTGCCATTGATGTGGTACTATAGATATTATCTAGCATATCACGAAATCTATGAATGTGTATTGGGGTTATGGAAATTCTGGAAAACTTCATATAGAAATCTATGCAAAATATAATGGTATGACTTTATTGTCTAGTAAATATAATAATTTTATGAAATTGAGTAATAAAATTCATTGTAGAGGTGTAACTCGAAAAGGTAATTATTGGATGTTTTGCGACACTATAAAAAAGGTATATTGTAGGGATAAAGATAAATTTATATCATCTAAAACAACTGACACTAACAGTATGAAAAGATTTCATTTCGTACCAGATGATTCTTATATAAATCCACTATCAAAAGCATATAGAGACTTTATGAATGGTCTAAAACAGACTCAATCAATCACAGTAAATTATAACGATAGTCAAACTTTTTCAGATGAAGATATAAAAAAATATACAGGTATTGAGTATAAAGGAAGTGAATTATATAATACTGCTATGATGCAATTTATTATCAATAAGGAATTTGAGGATTTAGGATATGATATGTTGAATGATAATACTGATGAAATATTTGATGACGTTGATTTAGTCATGATTTCTACTATTGATAAATTTTACAATTCTAATCCCTATGGAAACGAGGATGGAGTAGGTTTTCTTGAAAACAATTATTTGTTACAAAAAACAGAAAGCAAAAAATATACAATACCCGAAAATGTTTTGAATAAACTTAGAAAAGCAAATAATATTATTCCCTATAAATCTGATCTTTTTTCTTGGGCGATTGGTTTTATTGATTCTTTTTCTCATCTTTCAGATCACATATATGACGAAGAACAAGGGATATTGGAAAAAGACTTATATGATAAAAATAAAAAAATTATTTTTCAATTTCTCGATCATCAATTCTACATACCTTCAAAAATTGCTGAATTTCTTACAAAAAGAAATATACCTTACAGATATTTTGATCTTGATAATGATTGGTACAACGAAGTATTTGGAGGAACTTTTGAAATAGATAGAGATTACACCAGTCACGCATCATCTTGGAAAGATTATCAAGATAGATATAATCAAGTAGCAGACATAGCAAAAGAGTATATCTCACTTAGAAATGTGACTACTATGAAATTATGAAACATTTGAATAGAATATTTCCAGACCCACCTAGAGATAGAAATAAACTATGGTTGGATAGAAACGAATGTAATTGTATTGAGACGAAGAAACTTATAAAGAAAATACACGATAACATTGATGTCAATATTTTATCTACATATCCGTCTCTTGACTCTGTATATAATAAGTTGAGTGATAAATTAGAAGTTGAAAAGAATTTTATATCTCTGACATGGGGTGCTGATGGTGCGATCAAATTATTCTTTGAGCATCATAGAGGTTGCAAAGCACTCTTGATGAGACCAACATATAATATGAACGAAGTGTATGCTCATTATTACTGTAGTGACATCATATACATTGATTATAAAAATTTGAAAGTGGATCTCCGATCCATTAGGGTTGGTATATCAAAATTATCTAAGGGAGATATATTCATACTTGCATCCCCTGATAGTCCTGTAGGTGTGCAGTACACACAAGAGGATTTATTGTACATTGCAGACTTGTGTAGATTTCAGGGGGTGAAAATTCTTTTTGACGAAACTTATATTTTATTTGGAATGAGAGAATATAGTATGATACCACACGTTGATGATACTATATCAGTCTGTCATTCTTATAGTAAATCACTTGGTCTTGCTGGTGTGAGACTTGGATATATTGTTTGTAATGATATATCAATCAAAGATAATAAACCTATGAAAGACATAGGAGATTATCAGGCATCAATATTAGATGGTGCATTGGATAATATGGATAAATTTTTATCCTTGATTGATAATCAAATATATTTACGAAATAAATTAGCAACTTATGATGGATTCACGAACACATCATGCAATTTTGTCCACGTTCATAAGTCTAGGGTTGACACACTAGATAGAATTGCATATCTTAGAAAGATAGATCATCCTTGTCTCAAGGATACAAAACGAATGACTTTACCTGATAAATCATGTTTGCAGAATATCGTAGGTTGAAAGAATGTTGGGTGGGTAGATCATACTCCCCTGATAAAGTAGAAGACAACCTTATAAAAACTATACTATATGAAACAGAAGAAGATTTACAAGAATTTTCTAAAGTTCTTGAGTCCTATGATGTTACTGTAAGAAGACCAGAGTATGCTGATGACGTTGATATAAGACGAAAACCACAACTGTTACATGCTAGAGATCACTTACAACGAATCAATGGTAAGTTGTACATAGGTACACGATACGAAGAGGATATTGATAGATGGAAAGATTTACACGATAAGTTTTATCATAGAGGTGGTGGTAGAGATCGTATTATTACTATGGATAATCTATCTGCCCCCAGTATTGTAAGGACTGATAAAATAATATTTGATGCTGTTGCTATAACTAGGAAGAGATACGAATACTTCAAGTATGGCAACCCTGACGTTGAGTGTGTGTATGAAAGATTATCTAATAGAGACTTTGATATTGAAAGACATACTGATGGTGTATTTTGTCCAGTCAAAGAGGGTGTAATAATAGCAACTCCCTCTGCTAGAAATTTAGAATATGTTTTTCCAAATTGGGATATATTATATCTTGACATCAATACTCAAGATTTGAATGATATGCAGATGAGTAAGGATATAGTATGGTCTCCTAAACATATACCAGAAGAATATGTTAGATGGGTGGGATATTCTCCCGAAACATTTTTTGATGTAAATTGTTTACAACTTGATGAAAGTCATTTGATGGTTACGAGATATAATAAACAGGTGTTTGATTTTCTCAAAAAACATAAGGTGGAACCAATTATCATACCATTCAGACACAGATACTTATGGGATGGTGGGTTACATTGTATGACCTTTGATTATGACAGAGAATAGTATAGTTTTTATTGGTGGTGGTAAGATAAGTCGTTGGGTTGCAGATCAAATAGATTTGGATGTTCTTGGTTTTTATGATACAAACAAAAACCGATCCACTTTTGATTCACTGAACGAGGCGATTGATGCTAATGCTGACATTTATGCTATATCTACTCCTTCAAGCGATCATTATTATACGTTCACTGATCTTTGTTCACGTTTAGAAAAAAAGATTATCACCATAGAGAAACCAACGTTTCTAAGGATGAAAGACTTTGATGATGCAGAAGATATGATACAAAGATCAAGTAACAAGGTATATCCTATATTCCAACATAGATATACTTTACCTAAGTTGAATGTTGGTAAGGTTTACCATGCTCAAGTAAGAGTCAACTGGTGCAGACCACAGAGATATTATGACCAAGCAGATTGGCGTGGTACATGGGAACATGATGGAGGTGTTCTTACTAATCAAGGTGTGCATGCAATAGATATAGTAAGATACTTGCTAGGAGACATAAAAGATGTGAATTTTGAAATGCATACTGCTGGCGTTGATATTGAAACTGAGGACGTGGCGTGTGGTATTATAAGAACTGTTGATAATATAATAGTAAGTGTAAGTATGACTACCACATGCCGACCACATAATCATGCGACAGACCTAACAGTGTTTGGAGAAGATGGATTTCAGGTTATCCCCATTCCAGATGATTATGGTACAGGTCATAAATTTTTTTATGACAATTTATCAAATGATGCTATAATACAAAGTATAAGTGATGCTAAAAAAACTATGCAAGTTATTCATGACGCTTATGAATCAGCGTATGGTAAATCTATGCTAGGAGAACATGTATAAAAATAAAAAAATTATCTGTGTCATACCTGCTAGACTCGGTTCTAGTCGTTTCCCAAACAAACCTCTTGCCAAGATCAATGGTAGAGAAATGGTGCTGCGAGTAGCAGACATAGCAAAGCAGTCTAAGTATCTTGATGGTATTATTATTGCAACGGAAGATAAGATCATACAAGATTTAGCAAATGAAAATGGTTATGACAGTATAGTTACCTCTTCACACTATACATGTACTCATAGAGTTGCTGAAGTTGCTGGATCGCTGCTGGCGGATCACATTTTCAACCTGCAGGGTGATGAACCACTCACCGACCCGAAATGGATTGATGATATGATAGTATATGCGATTGATAATAATATAGACGTACTTCAATCATCTAGAGAACTAGAACCAGAGGAGATAGAGGACGAAGATGTTGTGAAAATGATTCTCAACAATGGAGTGGTCACTCACATGCAAAGAAAGTGTGATGTGATATGTGATAATATTGTCACTCAGTTAGGGTTGTACATGTATAAGAAGAGTGTGATTGTAGATTTTCCTAATTGTGATATGACATTTGTTCAGTATTGGCATGGACTAGATACTATTGGATTCTGTGGTAAATACAACGTGATACCTTTTGATTTGAAATGTGGAAAGGTTAGGGCGGTAGATCGCCCACATCATATACAAGAAGTGGAGAAACAATGTTAGAAGTTGATCTTAGACATTTTCCTTCAAAACTCATGAAGGCAGGTAGTGTTGCCCTTATAGGTAATGGTGGTAATCTTGCGATTGCTCAACACATGGCATCTGATATAACACGACACACTGGTAAATTTTGTTATGCTCCAGATTCAGTTCACACTACAGCAGTGGGTGGGGACGGTGATTGGAAACTTTCATGGATGCAATATGCAAAGCATGCTGATCTTATCATAGGACTTACATGTAGGAAACATAGTAGCACCTCTGCAGCAGTAATGGATATTAGACATCAGTGTGACACACTACTATTTGCACCAGAGCAACACGAAGTTCTTGATACTGTAATCATACCTGCACGAACCTATCACGAATTTGAAACAAATGCACTCTGGCAACTCTATGTTATGTTAGAACACATAGGAGTTGTCTTACCAAAACTACCACATGTCTGAAATTTTTGATGATATAACTGACAAAAGAGACGACATCTTTTGTATTGATATTGATGGAACACTGACTGAACCACACGAAGGTGCACCATGGGATGCAGTACCTAGACCTAGACGAATTGAATATGTAAATGAATTATATGACGAGGGTGCTACAATTTATCTTATGACTGCACGAGGATTTATTCATAGCTCTGCACTACACGAAAATATTTCAGAAGCACAAAGAGAAGCAGATAATTTTGCACGAAAAAGAACAGAAGCACAACTCAAGGAATGGGGAGTGAAGTATCACAAATTATATTTTGGTAAACCTAGAGCAGTGATATATGTGGATGATCGTGCGATGTCTGACGAAGATTTTTTTCCTGAGTCATAGATAACCACTCATAAGATCTCTGATACTCTGGATTACACACGAATCTTTGATGATCTTGTAAGAAACCTTGACTCATAAGATCGTCATGCAATTCTTCTGGTGACTTGAGTACATCAAGTCCTAGCATTTGTATGGTAAGATAATTTCTTGTTGGTTTGTCAATGTCATGCCAGTTTCTTGTCCACTCGAAGAATGTCTTTTGATCATCATTCAACCAGTCATATCCCCATTTCAAATAATGGATCACCAAATTTTTTTCTCTATCCATTTCATCACGAGTTTTAGTACGATATTGCTCTAACTTATCATACACATGAACAATTTTATCTAAGAGACCAGCATAGTAAACATCAGTGCCAGGCCAAGGGATATAAATGTGATCATGTTTGAGTATATTATACGATAAAGTCTCTTGTCTTGTAACAGCATCAGACATTTGTATGAAGTTACCATCAGCTAGATCCAATTTGTCCCAGTGTTTCCATATATCACAGTTACGCCATGGTAGTAAGAAAGTAATTGGGCGTGGTGCTGAATCAATTACCTGCTGGACTGACTCAAACTCATCCTCTCTTATGGTAACTTGATCGTCTCTTGGTAAGAAGAATAAAGATCCCTCTGATTTTATATCTTCTCTGCTGGCAACCCGTCCTAACTCCCACAAGAATGGTGCAGTGCCATAATATGCTACGTTCTTAGAAAATTTTGAAGCATTTATTTTATCTGCATGATGTTTTGACCATGCGTATACTAATTTACTATTGAAACATTCACGCTGAGTATACATGTGATCATATCTACCCACTGCTTCACGACAAACACCTGGCAAAATACCAAATAAAAACGAGGTGTCTGGGGATAATCCCAAATACCTCGCCATTGTGTGATGCCACTTATCTGATTTATCTGCGTAGTTATGTTGCCCCGAAATATGCTCCACCATTATGTGTTGTTGTATCTGTCGCAGGTCTTGAGAACCCTTGGAATTCTGTTGACTCAACCAGTATAGTATCAACCTCTGTGTCTGTCAATACACCTTTCTCTAATAGTAATTGAACTAAACCTTCAGTAGATACCTCTGTTTTATCTTCAAACCATGGTGTCCACAATTTATGATGCTCATATTCTGCTATATCTCCATACACTCCATTGATTGCATTAGTATACAAATATCTTGAGTGTTCAACATCTGAATCTATTGGTGATGCTGTATATGGCAACCACTCCTCATCTAGGGGTACAAAATCTACCTCTAAATCTATCATGTTTTTTTCAGGATTCGCCCATCTTGGGTTCCTTGCTCTTGCTACCTCGAAACTTGTTTCTGCCATTGTTTTTTAGGAATAACGCAACCAAAGGGTTGATGAGTATGCTACAGTTGTGTTTACTGTGATTGAACCAAGGTTCACATTGACTGAGACGTTACCACCAACTGATAATTCATCGGTATCTATAGTTCCTGTGTTACCTGTGATACTTAGTTCATCAGTAGCAACGTTACCACCAACTGCTAGTTCATCAGTATCAACTGATGGAGTAACGTTGAAGGTTCCACCTTTACCACCAGAAATGTTACCAGAAACGTTTACGTTTGTATTACCAGTAACATTACCACTTGATAGAGCAACATCACCTTGAATGTTACCTGATACACTTGTGGATGTATTACCTTGAACGTTACCACCCTGCAATGACCCTGATCCAGTAGATGAACCACCAACTGTACCTGAGTTTGTCAGTGCAGCACCTGAGTCATAACCCATACATCTCCAGTTTCCTGAAGGTGTGGTATTATGAACACGACCTGTTGCATCTGAATAACGTAGACTGGAACCTGCTAGTGTATCACCTGGTGCATATTGTGTGTTTCCACTCGCTTGTTGCATGAAAGCATAACTTCCAACTGTACCAACGTTAGCGTTTGCATTGAGTGTTGAATATGTGACCGATGAAGTATTGATGGCATTCAATCTACCACTTGAGTCAATATTGATAACGGGTATATTATTACCATCACCATATGTCCCTGCCGAGACATCTGTCGTTACATTTAGATTGGCACCATTACCGTGAAAAGCCATTGAATACTATCTCCTTCTTGGTTATTTATAATGTTTATACTTGTTGTAATAAGAAGCGATACTTCTTACCAGAACGCTTGTTGAAGAGGAAAAGATCGTCCTCACCCTCTTGGATTTGATAATGACCCCAAGTTCCATCCACTTCATTTCCTCCAAGATGCTCATTAGAAAGGTGAAGGTCACCAGTTCTTATGTTATCACCGTAGATATTTGACCATCTTACTGAGTTAGTACCCAGATCGTAAGTTGAGTCTGATTGTGGTGTGATAGCTCTACATGTAAGTGTTGCTGTCATTGTGTCAGCAGTGTCTGATCTGAGGAATGATCCAGAACTTACACCATCAAGAGTATCAGCATCTAGTCCTGAACCAGAACCATCAACTGTCTTGATCAATGTCAAGATCTCTGATGCTGACTGGTCTGCAGTAGCACCTGATTCAATACCGTCTAACTTACTGTGATCAGCGTTAGTAAAGTTATTGTCTGTCTGTGATGAAACAGAGAAATCTAACGTACCATCACCATCTTGATATGTTACTGTAATACCAGATTCAGAGTTACCAGATACCATGGCACCCACGATATCCTGAACCTGCTCGTCAGATAACTGTGTGTTAGAAGTTACATAACCTGCACCGTTAGTGATAGCGTTGTTGTTCAGTGATATGTTCGCTGAACCATCGAATGATACACCTGCGATTGTCCTTGCTGAAGCAAGTTTAGTTGCAGTGGCAGCATTACCAGTACAGGATCCTGACGAACCTGAAGCATTACCAGTAACGTTACCAGTAACAGCACCCACAAATCTAGTTGATGTTAGGTTACCTGAACTTGGGTTATAAGATAACCCTGTGTCAGACTCTAGTCCTTGTGTTCCAGTAGCACCATCAACAAACACTGGGTAAACAGTTTCGTTTGTGCTATTGTTAGCAGTGATTGTTGAGGTCGATGCTAATGTAGCAGTTGCAGCGTTTCCTGAACATGCTGCTGATGTACCAGAACTTGTGATATACCCTGCACCGTTAGTGATAGCGTTGTTGTTCAGTGATATGTTCGCTGTACCATCAAACGATACCCCTGCGATTGTTCTGGCGTTTGCTAATGCAGTGGCAGTAGCAGCGTTACCAGTACATGACCCTGATGAACCAGAAGCATTACCTGTTAGACTACCTACGAATGCTCCTGATGATAGTGTGATACCTGCAGCAGCGAATGTTGCAAGTGTTGACCCATCAATCGCTGCTATGATACTACCAGTACCACTGTCATCAACAGTCATACTTGAGTTTCCTTCAGAGATAGCAGTGCTATCAATTGAAGCAGTTGATGTTCCTGTTATTTGACCCTGTGCGTTTATAGTAAGAACAGGTATCGCACTACCAGATCCAACAGTACCTGCAGATACACCCGTTGATGCTAATTTTCCACTGGCAATTGAACCTGCAAGTTGAGCATTAGTTATGGTACCACTAAGACTACTGGTAGGATAGTTTATAGCATCTGAAAGATCGAACGCTGGAGTAGCATCTGAACCACCTAGTGATAGTTGTATACCACCATATGATACTGTGCTATTAGCGAGTGATGAGTTAGCAATCGCTGTTCCCTGCCAAACACCTGTTGTGATTGTTCCAAGAGTTGTAAGTGAACTATTCACTACACTTGAACCAAGTGTTGTAGCACTCAATATTGAACTATTGTTTATCTTATAAACCTTACCACTTGCAAGGTTCATGTTCTCTGATGAACCGAAGTTATCACCTGTTGCTTCAAACTGGAATGTCTTGTCACCATCACCTGAGTCAACTGTAATACCACCACCGTCTGCTTCAGAATCATCTGCAGAACCAGTGGCAACCTGAATATTTTTGTCTGCGATGTTGACAGTTGTGGCATTCACTGTGGTTGTGGTGCCGTTTACAGTCAAGTTGCCTGAAATAGCAACATTATCTGCTAGAGTTGTGGTACCACCAGTAGAGTCTATCGTAAGATTACCAGATGATGTTGTAAGAGTATTACCATTCAGTGATAGATTATCGACAGCAGCAGCACCTGAAACTGTCAGTGTACCTGTAAATGTATCACTGGTATCTGATCGTAAGAAGGATGCTGAACTTATACCATCAAGAGTGTCTGCATCTAATCCTGATCCAGATCCATCTACAGTTTTGATGAGTGTGAGTATCTCACTTGCAGTTTGATCTGCAGTAGCACCTGCTTCTATACCATCAAGTTTTGAATGATCTGCAGTTGTGAAGTTCTCATCAGTCTGTGATGCTACACTAAAGTCTATAGTACCATCAGCGTCTTGATATGTTACTGTAATGCCTGATTCGGTGTTACCTGAGAGCATTGCACCCACGACATCCTGAATCTCCTCATCACTTTGATCAGCAGTAGCACCTGATTCTATCGCATTGAGTTTTGATAGCAATGCATCAGTAAGAGCATTAGTATCTGATTCTCCTTCATATAATGACTTGATCTCAGCACCTGTTTGGTCTGCAGTAGCACTCGCCTCAATACCATCTAACTTAGCATGGTCTGCTGTGGTGAAGTTCTCATCAGTTTGTGATGCAACAGAGAAGTCTATAGTACCATCAGCATCCTGATATGTTACAGTAATACCAGATTCAGTGTTACCTGAAAGCATTGCTCCCACGATATCCTGAATCTCCTCATCACTCTGGTCTGCTGTTGCACCTGCCTCTATTGCATTGACTTTTGATAATAATGTATCAGTGAATACATTACAGTCAGAAGCATTGTCAACCAATGTCCTAATTTCAGCAGCAGTCTGGTCGGCTGTCGCACTTGCTTCTATACCTGAAAGTTTTGATGCAAGAGCATCAGTGAAAGCATTAGTATCTGACTCTGCTTCGTATAATGACTTGATCTCAGCACCTGTCTGGTCTGCTGTCGCTGATGCTTCTATACCATCCAGCTTAGAATGATCTGCTGTGGTGAAGTTTTCATCAGTTTGAGATGCTACAGCAAAGTCTATCGTACCATCAGCATCTTGGTATGTTACTGTAATGCCTGATTCAGTGTTACTTGATACCATGGCACCCACGATATCTTCAATCTGTTCTTGTGTTCTGTTTACTTCAGCACCTGCTGATATACCATCAAGTTTGTCATGATGTGTTGTTGACATCAAACCTGCAATAGATGCAGTCGCTTCACCTATGGTAGCGTTTGTACCTGTGCTACTTGTAACTACTATTTGATCAGAAGCAGTTGTAGTTCCAAGGTTTGTAGTTGTTGTGATTGATGCAGTTGACGCTGCAGTCAATCTACCCTGTGCATCAACTGTGATGACAGGCACTGCAGTGGAAGAACCGTAACTACCAGCAGACACTGCTGTGTCTGCCAATAGGTCTGCAGTTATGGTATCATCTGCAATATGTGAATTAGTAAGTTTACTTGATGCTAATAGAGTTTTGATCTCACCTGCAGTCTGGTCTGCTGTTGCACCTGACTCTATTCCGTCAAGTTTGGTTCCATCTGCTGCTACATCACGACCATCTACGGTACTATCACAAGTTATAGCACCATTGACAGCAAGACCTGTGCCATTTAGTAGTTGTAAACTATCACTTCTGAATCTTCCAGTGATTGTTTGTGATCCGCCCTTGATATGTGCAAATTCAATAGCACCATCTTCAGAACCATCACTTGCATCTATTATCTTACCTGTTATCTTAGCATAATTTTTCTCTGTGCCTCCATCATTTTCACCAGCAAATTTTATTTGTCCCAGATAGTCTGCATCTGCAGGTGATGCACTGTTCCTGAAAAGTTTGAATTCAGGTCCTGCAGCACTATCAGCAGTAGTGTCTGTTATAGTAATATCACCTGTGCCAGTTATATCACCCGTAACGTCGATACCAGCTGTGAAGTCATGATTACCTGTAGATGTAATCGGACCGTTGTTAGCAACTGCAACTGAAGCAGATCCCTGCTCAATCGTTGTACTATCAACTGCTGTTGTGGATGTTGCTGTGATACGACCTTTAGCATCAATTGTTAGAATTGGAATTGCTGTTGAAGATCCAACTGTACCAGCAGATACACCTGAGTTAGCGAGAGTTACTGCACCAGCTGATGATGCTGTAGCGTCTCCAGACATAGCACCATAGATGTATGTCTTGACTCTACTCATATCGGAACGTCTATTGGTTCCATTACCACCATCGTCAATGATGAATTCATCACCATCTACGATAGCAGCACCTATATCTGTCGCTCCATCAATATCAAGGTTTGATACCGAGAATGCTCCACCAGCAGCACCCATATATGTCTTGACAGTTGACGCTGTAATTTTCCTATTAGTTCCACCAGCACCATCGTCAACAATGAATAAGTCTGCATCTGCAAGAGCAGCACCAATATCTGTTCCACCATCAATGTCCAATGCTGATAATGAAATCTTATTAGCAGTTGATATTGTTGATAATTTACTGTCTGCAATAGAACCTGCTAACTGAGCATTGGTTATAGTACCACTTAGACTACTTGTAGGATAATTTGTAGCGTCAGTCAAATCAAATGCTGGCGTAGCGTCTGAAGCACCTAGTGCTAGAGATATACCACCATAAGATACTGTGCTGTTTGCTAGATTGGCATTCGTAATCGCAGTACCATTCCACACACCTGTTGTGATTGTTCCTAAAGTTGTAAGTGATGATGATACTATAGATGACCCAAGTGTTGTACCACTCAACACTGTGGTGCCATTCAGCTTGAGTCCTTTACCTGATGCAAGATCTATATGTTCTGATGATGTCCATGAGTCAGTAGAGTCAACCCAATTCCATGTCTTATCTCCGTCTCCACTATCAACTGTAATACCTGCACCATCTGCTGCTGCATCATTAGCAGCACCTTTGGCGATCTCAATGTTCTTATCCTCCACTGTCATAGTGGCAGTATTGATCGTGGTCGTGGTGCCATCGATTTGGAGATTACCAGTAACAGTAAGATTATTTGCTATGGTAACATTATTAGGTAGACCTACAGTAATTGTTCCTGAGCTCTCACCTACTTCTACCTCATTATTAGTGCCTGAGAATGTTATAGTACCACCCAGTGATGTTGCAGTAGAGGTTGAACCATCAGTAACGGTGATCGCACTGTTTGATAACTTAGAGTTTGCTATTGAACCTGCAAGTTGAGCATTGGTTATAGTACCAACGAGAGATGATGTAGGATATCCTGTAGCATCCTGAAGATCGAACGCTGGTGTTGCATCTGATCCACCTAGTGATAGACTTATACCACCATAAGATACAGTGCTATTTGATAACTTAGCATTTCCAATCGAACCTGCTAACTTACTGGCTGCGATAGAACCTGCTAACTGAGCATTGGTTATAGTACCACTTAGACTACTGGTAGGATAGTTTGTGGCATCAGTCAAATCGAACGCTGGTGTTGCATCCGAAGCACCTAGTGCCAAAGATATACCACCATAAGATACTGTGCTGTTTGATAACTTGGCGTTTGCTATGGAACCTGCAAGTTGAGCGTTGGTTATAGTACCACTTAGACTACTTGTAGGATAATTTGTAGCGTCAGTCAAATCAAATGCGGGTGTTGCATCAGAAGCACCTAATGCTAGACTTATACCACCATAAGATACTGTGCTGTTTGCTAACTTGTCATTCGCTATGGAACCTGCTAACTGAGCATTGGTTATAGTACCACTAAGAGAAGATGTAGGGTAGTTGGTAGCGTCAGAAAGATCAAATGCTGGTGTGTTATCTGTTTGACCCAAAGCCAGACTTATACCACCGAGTACGATATTATTATTCGCTAATTTACTATTTGCTATTGACCCTGCTAACTGGGCATTTGTTATCGTGCCAGTAAGTGCAGTTGTGGGTAAACTTGTAGCATCAGATAAATTGAACGCTGGAGTAGCATCTGCTGCTCCGAGTGCTACTGATACACCTCCAAAAGATACTGTGCTATTTGCTAAATTACTATTTGCTATCGCTGTGGATAATACTGTTGTTCCATCAACTGTAATATTTCCATGTATTCTTACGTCAGACGCAAAGGTCGAGACACCAACAAATGTCGATATTCCAGCGATGGTCTGAGTTAGTCCACCTACCTTGGATAAAACTCTTCCTCTTGACATAACGGGTATTTAGATTCCTAATCTTTTATATTTATACTTCTGTCAGACTGATTTTATATTTCTTTCCTGTGATATTGTTCAACATGAAGATATTCTCGTCTCCCTCTTGTAATGTCCAACTACCAGAAGTCCCATCAACATCATTTTTTCCTCCCACATTTGAGAAGTGCATGTCTCCTGTGTATATGTTTGAAAATCTAAGAGTATCCGAACCTAAAGCTCTGAGACCATTTACATCTGGTAAGATATCACCTTTTAGAGTTATGTTAGTAACTGAGATACTGGGGTCACCAGATAAACCTGTCGCTGGAGCGTTGATGACACCTGCAGTAAGTGTATTGGTGCCAGGATTATATGTAAGATTAGTGTCACTTCTTAGTGTCTCCCCACTTCCACCTGAAGTATCTACGAATGTTATGAAGTGAGTAGCATTTGTGGTATCTGTTGCTGTGATATCTATGTTTGCTGTGTTGACATTGGTTATGTTAGAACCGTCTAACGCAGCGTAAGTTCCACTCAGATTTGCTGCTGGTAAATTTGTAAGTGATTCACCTGATCCACTAAAAATTGTAGATCCTAACGTACCTGTCGCTGCATTGAATGTCAGTGCGGTGCTTGATTTTGCTGCTTGATCACCTGTAGCAGTGTTTACAAATAAGATATTGTTAGTTGTGTCTGTAGTATCAGCTGAAACTGTAATTTGAGAAGCAGCACCAGTAAGATCACCCACAAACGATGTATATGTCGCTGTGGTACCACTCACCGTATGTAACGTACTAATACCTGTTGCACCCGATGAGAAGACATTACCAGTTAGATTCCCCGTAACATTCCCGACAACTGCACCAGTGTGTGTGCCAGCTGAGTTGCCTGTCAAGTCACCAGTCACATTTCCTGTGACATTTCCAACAACCGCACCAGTGTGTGTACCAGATGAATTGCCTGTCAAGTCACCAGTCACATTTCCTGTGACATTACCTGTGACGTTTCCTGTGACAGCACCTGTGTGTGTTCCAGATGAATCACCAGTAAGATCACCTGTCACATTACCTGTTACATTACCAGTAACATTACCTATGAGGTTTCCATCAAACACAGGTGATGACGCTATACCACTTATACTCAAGTGTTGAACATAGAATGGTGAGTCTGGAGCTAGTGATCCTATGCCAGTGGAGACTGAAGTAAATGTAAGACCTACACCAAGTCTTACTACATTGATATTATCAACTAATTCATGACCCTGTGCATCCTCAAACTTTATACTAGAATCAGCGATTGAAAATATTGATGTAATACCTGAGGTATCTTGTCCTACAGGCAGTTCCATAACTGACAAACCTGCACCAACTCTAATCGTGGTTACACCACTACTTACTACGAATTCGTTTGCGTCTGAAAAATCTAGTTGGTTCTTTTGTATGTGTACAGTGGCAATACCAACTTGAATTGTACCACCTATACCTGTATTTTCCTTCGCTTCTTCTACAAATACACCATTACCTGTAAAGTTGATTGTGGTTGTTGATCCAGCAAAACCAACGGGAGTTACACTTTGATCTTGGACGGTGAAACCAAACGCTGATCCACCACCAGTTCCTGAAGGTGGTGCTGCCCAGAATCTCTCTCCGTTTGTGTTAGCATATAAAATAAACTCATTATTACCTGGCAAACCTAAATTAGGTTCTGCTTCTTCCAGACCCAGAAAGGACGGGAATCCATTTGTTTGATTTCTGAATGTAGATAAACCAGCATAACTGGTTACACCGACTCTGCCTGAAAGTAATCTTCCCATTTTACTTAGCGTTCTCCAGTATGCTAACTATGCATTTTTGTGTGTTCAAGAAATCACCTTGAATCTTGAGCACGTCACCTGTTTCTAATACTAATCTTCCATCTAAGAATGACATGGCATCCTGATGGGGTATACGTCCTAGTTCTATAATAGGAGTATCAACTGAATCTCTACTGTGATATACACTGAAAGATGTGATAGATGAACTCGTTCCTACGTTCGCTACATTGCCATATATGACTAGCGATGAAACACCAGGTGGGCATGTGTATATACCAACCTTCGCTGTGGTAAGTGTATGAGTTACAGTTTTGAATTTATTTAATGGAATCGCAGCCATTTAGAATTGTCCTCCGAGAGCAATGATAAGTGGAGTGAGTTGAGATTGTATGCTCTTCTTGAAAGCATCGCCTGTAATATCACCTGTCTGTTGATTGATGGTGAAGTTGTCACCAACTTTTAGGTTACCTCTCTCATCTGTAGATGTGTAGACAACCTTACCACCTTCTTCTGATATCGCTTGGTTTTCAGGTATCGATACACCACCCTTGCTAGGACGTGCTGTGTTGATATTTATTCCTGAACCAACATGCTCAAATGTATATGAGGATGCGAGTATCAATGACTGTTTGGCGAATGGAACAGTCGAACCAATACCGACAGCATTTGGCAACGTCTGGTCGATAGTGATTGTTGAGATACCTGCTGTAACAGGTGTCGCACTATTTATAGTATAATAGACGGGTGCCATCGTAGCACTCGCTGTCGCAGTAACTCCTGAAGTTGGAGCAGCGATTGATATTGATGGTGCAGCCCGATATTGTGATCCAGTTGCAGTAACTTCAACCGAGGTTACACTACCAAAACCACTTATAACAGCAACACCCTCTGCCCCTGTACCACCAGGTCCTGTGGGGTCTGCTATGGTAACAAGAGGAGGATTGGAACTGGTGTATCCTGAACCAGTATTAGTAACAGATATACTTCTTACGTTGTTGAATAACTCACCAAGATAGAATGCCTGACCTGTGAAAGGTCTGCTGGTCAAACTTCCAACAGTTATAGTATTATCATCTACCACTCCTACAGCAGCCACTGCACCAGTTTGATTGACTGTACCAACACCTGATGCAACCAGTCCTCTAGTTCCAAATGAAGCGTTGGAGTTATTGACATCACATTGTGCTCCTGATACAGCAGTGATACCAGTGACATTACATATTGTGAATATTGAAACTAACTGAGCGTATGCATTGTTGCTTATGGTAACACCTATACCACCCTGATTATACTGTGTGTATGAGTCAACATTCATTGACTTCAATCCTTCAGCATGTGAACCATCAACCTTTAGACCCTGACTATTTGGTATAAAGTTTGTACAGTTTCTAACGTAGGGTGACTGTGTGATGATACCTGCTGAACCGTCAGATGGGAAAGCAATCACAGCACCTGTGTTAGCAGCACCAACGAATGACAAGTTTTGTATCAGCACACCATTCTTCACATGGAACAAATCAACACCCACATTAGATGGGGTAATTTGTGTTTGTCTTAGATCGTCACCGTCAAGCGTAACGTTGTTTGGTATAACAACTGGATTGTCTTCTGTATATGAACCAGCAGCAATTTGAATAATATCACCTGTATTTGCCATCGTGACAGCAGCACCTATAGTTCTCTTTGCTGTCTTCAGTGTGAATCCATCAAATCCATCATTACCATCCTCATTGACGTGAATGATATTTGTAACACTAGCACCTGCACCAACCCATACCAACTCACCTGTCTCACTTGCTGCTAAAATACTCTTAGCAAGTCCAACTTCACCTGATGAGTCAAGGAATGTACCACCTATTTGTACGTAACCATTACTACTATCGCCAGGTGCTCTTGCGATTTGTAGGAGATATTCAGGAAGGGTAGTTCCTATACCCACACGTTTGTTTGTTGGGTCAAATACAAAATTGTCAGCACCTTGGAATTTACCATCCGATGCTTTTTTGAACTGTATTGAATTATTAGCGTCTGAAGCAAGTGTATAAATTTCTGCTTGACTTGACCATGATACACCTGTTCCTGTGTTTACTGATATAACTACCTGTCCGTCTGTACCTGCCTGACTATGATTATCCTTGATCGCTCCTTGAAATTTAGCATTACCAGTTACATCAAGATTCTCTGATGGTTGTGTACTTCCTATACCGACCTGACCAGCCGCTAATATACCGTCAAAATTAGCAGTTGTTGCTACATCAAGACCATATTTGGCATTGGTTTTACCAATACCAGTTTTTTCAGTCTGAGCATCGACAATCAGAGCTCTATCACCGACCTCCAGTCCCTTCTCGACAGCAAACTTCTTATTTACTGATGCCATTTAGCTAAGCACTCCTTAGTATTTGTATTTATCAAGTGATACGCATGATATAAGCGATAGCATAATATGGAGGTAGATTCTTATCAGTAACAGCTTCAGAACCTGCTGGATTCGCAGCAGTCATTGTAAGACTACCACTCTGTCCAATTTGGTCACCTGATGTAGAACCTGGTGTAGAATTATTAGCAGTAAAGTCTTGAACACCTGTGTTATCAAGAACATATCCACCTGATGCATCCGCATCGACTGCCCCTGTAATTTGAGTTGAGTGTCTGACGGGGTGACCGTGACTTCCACCAGTCACAGTGTGAGTGTGATCTGGTATGATCGAATCAGTCTGACCACCTGTTGCACCTGATGAGTAATTATTACCTCGACCAACGATAAACCTATCAACTAAGTTTGGTGTGCCATTACTTCCATTACAGAGAGCCCAGTTTGCTGGTATAGAACCATCTGTTCCAGACCACATTATAATACCACCAATCGGTATAGTACCATTACCCACAAAGTCACCTGCAGTACAGGTACCAGTAATGTTGGCATCATCTGTAGATGTGATTTGCTCTGCTGTAACGGTTGAACTTATGTTTGCGTTGACAGCAGTCAGAGTAGCAGACGCAGTAACGTTTACACCTGTGACAGTTGTGCCAGAGGTGATAGCAGCATCTGCAACAATATCATCAGTTGAATGAAAATGCTCTGCAGTTGTTATACCAACAACCGTTAGGTTACGTCCTATGCTACCATCAAGACCTACAGTTGCATCATTATCAACAGTCAGTGTATGAGTTGTGAGTGTAGATCCAGCAAATGTGAGAGATCCTGAGTCTTGTAATTCACCATCAGTTCCTACGGTAACAACACGACCTATGGTAAGATCATCTACCTTTAAACTTCCAACACTTGCATTTCCAGTAGCACTCAATACCTCACCAGTGTCAGCATAAGTTTGACCTATTGCTACTCTGTCAAAAACATAGTGATTACTACCATTTTCTGTAGATACAGGACCAAAGCGTTGCCACTTCTCTGTACCTGCCTCGTTTGTTTGTACCCATCCAACATATCCACCCCTATTAGTTGTGGTTGCAAATAATAAGTTGTCAGCTGTCTGTGAAGATGGTGGCTCAGTTTCTTGTATACCAACAAATGTTTGTTTACCAATACTTCCTGACCTATTACCCCTAAGTTTGATGTCTATGACATCTGTATTAGTATTACTGTATAGGTTTTGGTTGACAGTTACGTTGTCAAATGCAGCGACTGATGGTAATTGTGCTGATGGTGCTGATACAGATGTTGTATCAAACTCATCTATTGTTGATACCTCTTCACCTGTAAGAGCATCAATCTTCTTACGTCCTATGAAGAACTCACCCTTGTCATTCATAGCAGTGTAAACTACTAATCCACCACGGGTTTGTTCTGACTGTGCAAGTATTTGCTCATCATTATCAAGAACTCTGTCTTGAACTTGTGGCATCGCAGTCGAATAGTTACCTGGTCCAAAACCAACATATTCAAATGTGTGTCCTGATGCACGTATCAGTGAGTTCCTACGTGTCTCTACGGGTATAACTTTGATTTTTTGTGCTGATGCGTTTCTGACGTGTGCTACCGCATTTGTACCGAGAACACCCCTCAAGATTTTAGTTCTATTGATATCTGTGAGTCTTACTATCTCATCTTCAATCTGTAGATAGTCACCTCTCTTGAGCATGCTTCTATCTTTCAAGTTGATAGAAGAAGATGTTGCTGTAATATCACTATTCAATTCAGTGATGAAACCACCGTAGATCGGCATTGTCTGGTTGAAACCCTTTGCACTGAATCCTGATCCATGTGCAATAGCAGATGCACCTGAGAAAGTGGGTTGTGATGCAGTCTTTCCTATGTTGACAGTGAGTGAAGAACCATATCCTGTTCTATCAGTAACTGTGTGAGTACCATTGTATTCAGAGTTTGCACCACTTATGACTATTTCATCTCCTCTTCTTAGACCTATGTCATTGAATAATTGTACTGTTGCAATACCACTTATCCTATCATGTAGAATATTTGTGATCTGTGTAGATACACCAACGTGATATATGAAACCACCAGTCTCAGAGAAATCATTATCAGCAGCACCACTGAATGATATACGAGTCGTACTATCTACGCTCTCTATGACATGAAGACCATTATATGCTGTGCTACCTATACCTACAACCTGAACAACATCACCCACAGCACTGTTGATTTGATCAATAGTTATAGCACAATCAGTGGTTGATCCAGATGGTCTGAAAGGTACGCCATTTACTTGTACAATATCACCAGCTTGATAACCTGTACCATGATTATTAATAACTGCTGCTGTGATCGTACCACTTGCACCCACAGTGATATCGACTGTCAAACCTCTACCGTTGCCACCTGTTAGTGGGCAATTGTAATAAAATTCAGCGTTACCACTACTTGTACCATATCCTATACCACCTGTAATGTTACTCACACTAGCAGCTCCGTTGAAGCCATGATCATGACTTGCGTCAATACTCATGGTGCCAGTGTCTATTTGACCACCTGTGATACCTATACCTAAATTTGTCTCCTCAATAAAACTATGAACAAGTTCCTTTGTTATACTATTCTTAGGATCATTGGTTATAACCTGTCCTATCTTCTCTCTAAGTGCATGAGATACTGCTGGTTCAGGATCAAAGTTTACATTATCAACATCACTTTTTGGTCTGAGGTTATTGATGTTCTGAGCAAAGAAGTTTGCTGATGTTGAGAATGGTGTTACACCTGGTTGTGAAATATAACCTAAAACAGTGAGGTCATAGATTCCATCCTGTACATCTTTCTTGAACTCTTGTACTTCCTCGTTATTGAATATTTGATATGTTTTATTGAACTCTCTCTTAGTGAAGAATGGAGCAAATGTTCTACCTGAACCTACAACAGACTGATCATGCTTGGTGTAAGGTATACCAGATGTTATTGTGCTTATACCGCCAGGATTAGTATTGATACCAATACTAAAGACAGTATCAGCAGTGACACCTGTGATCTCAAACAATCCATTGAATCCTGTATTGTCAACACCATTTTCATTGTTTGTGCTTCTAAGTCTGCTTATCTCAACTATGTTACCACTCTTGAGTCTATGAGGATATTGTGTGGTTATAATACCAGAATTACTTCCAGAACTCCATGATGCATCAATAATAGCATTGTTTGTTCTAAGGTTTGATACTGATGTAAGGTCTGTGTTATCATTCCTATAGTAAGTATCATCTATAAGTGTTGCTGACTCTTGTAATGAGAATCCATTTGAAGGTGCTGCTGCAGTGGTAGAATCATCAGGAACAACATATCTTACACGGTATATCTTCTCTAAATCTTTTCTTGTGTCAGGAGTTCTGACTATGAATGTATTGTTAGTGTCTACTGATACAACACCTTGATTGGTTACGACAGCAGCATGTAATGAGTTACCAGCACCAACGTTTACGTACCATCCATTATTAGCACTATACTGTATTGGATGACCTGGTTCACCTGGTTCTTTACCCTCAACTGTTGATACAACCTTTATCTTACCACCTAGATTGTTTATATCAGATAAACCACTACCTGCTGTTGCATTATTGAAAGTGGTTGCAATCTTTATCTTATCTGTATCTAAACCATCAGTGATTACAAAGTAGTCTCTATTTGATTCTATGTTATCAGGGAGTGATCCTGTATCAGAATAGAATCGAACCTTTTCACCAGTATTGAACTTGTGAACATCTTCAAGAGTTATAATATTACTGGTAATCGAGTTGATACCAGAGTTACTTCCCACAAATATTTCTTTCTTACCTGATACCCATGTATCTCTATCACTTAGTGGTCCTGGCATCAATATGTCAGCACCGTAAGTTATGTTTTGTATAGAGCAGAATAACTTATCATTTATCTTATTTCCAATAGTGAATCCGCTTGCTGTCTTGACAGGTATAGTGTCTCTGACCTTGAAGTTAGACAAGAACAATTTAGTGTCAGTATTTACACCCACTGTTGTTTGAACATCAATTGATATCCAGTTTACATCCTCTGTTTTATTGAATGTCTTTTTAGGTGGTATTATACCTGTGATATATGCCTTATCATCTTTGATGAATGCTTGAGACTTGAATCCATCAGACTCTAGTGCAGTGTGTCCAAAGTTAGAGTTAGAGTTGGTAAGTGATATGTCACCACCAGACTCAGTAACAAATTGTTTTGCATAACCTACAGCAAAACATGATACAATCTGTAGTACAGAATCCCTTGTAACTTTGATATGGAAGTTCTCGTACTCTGGTTTGTATAGTGCTAAACCATCAGTATGTAGTGTGACTGATGTGCCAAGTGTGGCTTGATCTTGCCATGTACCAGAAGTTTTATTATATTTTACGAATGCATTGTCATCTTTCTGTAGTCCGATACCTGTAAACTGTGCACAAACCATTGATTTGAAACCAGTTGCCTTACTACCGTCAGACAACATACCACACATACCAAACACTGAACGTAGAGAGCAGTTGAATACGTATGGAGATGCAGATGTAACACTATCACTCTCAACTATGACAACAGGTGCCAGTCCTGTAAGTGATGGTGTTGCAGTGGATGGTGGGGCAACAGGTACTGAGTATGTAAATGATGTTGTGCTTAGAACCTGTGATACAACATGACTACCATCATAATCACTATTACTTACACCATTGATAATGATAGGTGTTGTTACGTTTAGATTGTGTTCTGTCTTTGTGACTACAGTAACAATAGTGGTAGCAGTAGCAGATGATGCATCAGTACCAGAGAATATGTCCTGTATTTCTAAATCACCAAGTCTTGATATAGCACCAACGATACGAGATTCATCTACAGTCTTCTGGAAATCAGTGTTCGCTGGATAATTTGGTAGTGCTCTACCACTGTTTGTACCATATGCTAATGTCAACTTAGCATAATACATGTCTAAATCAGTATTTCCCTTACCCTCTACTGTATTATTACCATCAGCATATTCAAAACATGTTAGTTTATGGTGTGAAAAATTAGGTGAATATACATTGCTGGTATAATCCTTGAATATCCTGTCAGCAGGGTCACCATCAAATAAACTGAAGTTGAAGAAGAAACAACCACCTGTCACTCTAAAGATGGTAGTTCTCTCAATGTTGTCATTATCTGGTTGTGGTATGAACTTTGGTCTTATTTTTGTCTTTCTAAGGTCTTGACCTATGATTGATGTTCCTCTTGGTAAGATAACACCACCATGAATTGAGTTGAAATGATATAATACGTTGTCTGGATCTTGTATATCAAACTTTGTTCCTATTGATAACTCACTTATTGACGCAGCAGTACCATTGACATCAGTGACATTACCACTATTATCAATAACAAAACCAGGTCTGTTGTCAATATAGTGTGTGCCAGGTGACACCAAGATTGTTGTTTTGTCAAATTTATCGTTATCTTTCCCTAACTGATATGAGAATCTAGCAGACTCAATCAGTGCTCTTTGAATTGTTTTGAACGGACGAGTTCTGGAATTACCAGTATTACTAACGTCATCTGTCGCATCAAGTTCCTCTGGGTTTACGTATATAACGTTACCCTGTACATTTTTTAGAAAATTTTCTAATCTACTTAGTGGCATTACCTACCTTCTGACACCATTCCTTCAACTTATTTATACTCGTCAGATTCGAGGTATCTTCTGCACTAATGGTAAGAGGTCAGATTCTACCTTATCTACAATTTTATCAAGTATATCAATATCTATTCCCATGAATGGAGGAGTGACTCCTAAAAGTCTCAACAAACCATCAACAAACAATGCCAGTGTCGTGAAACCAAGTATCATACTAATGATAGTTGCATCACGATTATGCTTACGCATTGACTCCTCATCAATACGTCTTGCTTCATCTACCGCATCCTTTATAAGTTTATCTACCTCTTTCTTAGTGTAAAATCCACCCTCTATTGGTATTCTGTGGATTACATCAGAAAAGGGAAAGTTAGACATAAACCACCTTTATTTCTTTATCTAGTTCTTCTGCCATCTTAGCAACCTCTAATACTCTCATAAACTGATCAATGTCTTTACACTGAATTGTTTTGATGTCACAGTCAGATCCAAATAATTTGAACCACTTACCTGACATGGAAATTTCAAGACGGTCAACGTACTGATCGGTGAACATGGTATTTTGAGTAACTTTTTCTATGATAGCACACCTGTGCATAAAGTCAAAGTACAGATGCATCAGGTCGGTGTTTGAATATATTCTCCCCAAGTGACAGGCATACGACCAAAAGTCTTAGCAAAATTAGAATAGATATGATCCATGTGTTCAAAGCAATAATTATATGTTTCTTCATCTAGATGAACCTTTTCTGACTCCCACTGATCCTTCAAATAATCATAGTGAGGTGCTTTTACTCCCATTTCGGGGTAGTAAACATTTTCATGTAATTTTGTCAGAGGAAAATTTAGAAAATCTGACAACTCAATTAGTTTATTAGGATCTGACCACAACTCCTCCATCACAATCATATGTACCTTATCCTCACCAAAAACTTTTTTATACTTACAATAAATTTCTGAGTACTGAGCATTAGGTTCTATACCACTGTATTGAACACAATGTTTTATAGTATCAATTGGATTATTGTTGACAATAAGATGGATATTAGATGAAGAGAATAATCTACGGATCGGATCTCTAAAGATCATAGTCACCTTTACATTAAAATTATCAAGCAACTTATCTTTTATTGAATACAAGAATTCTTCACTCAAAATTATATTCAGATTGCAGAAGTCAGCAACTGCTTTATAATCTCCACTTACGTGTTCCCAAAGACTCTTATAATATTCAATATAGGTATCAATTGATCGTTTACCCTCTAATATTCTCCAATTATGTTCGTCAATCGTGTCAGGATGTTTTGAACTTAGATTGCTTGCTTTGAATCTCCTACTAGCACGGAATTGTTTATTAGTATTCTCATGTAAATTATAAAGATACCAATTCTCTTTACAGACACCTGAGTGTGCATATTTGTTGTCTAGACACAAGGTATAGTGTAAAGGTGAACTTGCACTCCATGCTGTACCTACATTCAAAAGCAATGTAGGTTTAGTCATCAGATATCAGTCGTTGAGTGTATATCCTCAATACTTCTTACATCATAATCATACCCTGCAGCAGAGAATTTACTGCTATCGCCAGGATAATCAGCAACACTCTTTCCTTCATACTCTACAATCATGTCATGTCCTAGTCTGTCTGCCCACACTTGATAATTAGCATCTATCTTACCACCTGCTTGATTCTTGATGTAAACTCTCTTACCATACTCTATGCGATCTACAAACAACTCTTGGAATGCACCAAATGGTGTGAGGTGAACTGTGATTGACTCTTTGTCTACAAAATTCTGCCAATAATCTGGTAGTTCTATGATACCATCAACAGATACCTTTCCTCTAACATATACTGCTGCTTCAGGTCCTTCAACACATGCATGTCTCAGTCTATATCCCTCGATGTTAGGATGAGGTAAGTCAAACACCTTGCAACCTGGTGGTGTGCCTGATGTTGTACTGATATCACCCACAAAATTTGCTGCCTTCACTGTAGATGATGCTGTTATTTTACCTTCTTGAGTTGTATTTCCTTCTTGTACAGTATTACCTTCAATATCAAGTGCTGTGCCCTTCTCTGTCACAATCTTGACATCACCTTCAATATCAACAGCACGACCTGCAACATTAGGTTTGAAATCAGCAGCGTCTGTTCCTATGTTGACTACACCTTTTGCATCTTCACTATGACCTCCTACAAATGCAGGTCCAGTTGATGCGAGTGTTCCCTCATACTCTTTGTCACCATTCAATGTGGTTTTTGATCTATCATCTTTTGGATCTTCAGGTCCTATGTAAATCTTTCCACTGTCAAGATTACGAATGCCAGCCATAATTAAGTTTTCAATGTTTTGATTTGTCCCTCTATATATTCAGTCATAAATGCTGGACATATTTTGGTTTGTGGTTCATGTAGTCTAATGTATTGTCCTATTAAAATCTGCCATCCTTCAGAATGTGAAACAATTCTCTCCTTGGCATCTATTGTAATATTGTCAGCAGTGACAAGATAGTCTCTACCTGCTTGTATCCTAACATCTGCTTCAGCATCAATGTTTATACCAGTTTCATTTACTGCATTTGATTTCAATACAATACGAGAAGCATCAACAGAGAAAGTACCTGCACAACTGACATGAATGTCACCATTCGATATGATGTGTAGTGGTGCATTTATACAATCTTGTACAATTGCAGAACCCATCTTGAGATTTTCTGAATTCTCATCTCTACTAGAATGTAATTCAAAACCACCATCCCTATAAAATCTAAGTCTATTGTCTGCTTTACTTGAATATAAACCAATATCTCTCTTTCTAGTGACATCAACATCCTCTGCACCCATTATAAAATCACCACCCTCATTGTGACTTATTATAATAGGAGGTATTTTTGATTTATTTGGTTTATCTGCCATAATTAATAGAATCTAGGACAACTGATTACTGTGATCAACTCTGCATCAGGTACGATAGGATCAGTGTAATCTTCACGTTTTACAAATCTAGTTATAGGAAGAACTTCTGCTCCTATTCCAGTATTAGTTTGTAAGAATAATTTAGGCACTCTAGTTAGACCCTGATCAATTTTACCATCACCACCGACAATTCTTCCATCTTCTATCTTCGGTACCATGGTTTCACCACTCTCACTCACTATCAAATCACCTTCTTCGTAATTTGCACCAGTAGAAACAATTTTGACACCGACCACCTCGCCTATGACATCCACACCATCAGAGGATGCCAATTGATCTGGAGACAAGTAGTTTGATCCTGTATTTGTTATCACAATATCGACTATACCTCCGTTTTCAATTTCTACATCTGCTGTTGCACCACGTCCATTATCACAATCATCAATAATTGATACAAAAGGTTTTTCTTTGTAATCTATACCAATGTCTTGCATCCTTACACCAATAACCTCACCTATCTCATTTATAACAGCATCTGCTACAGCACCTGTACCACCTCCACCAAATATTTCTACCCTAGGTGCTGAACAATCTTTACTTGATACATTACATCCACCAACAAGACCTGCAAGAGGATTACCACCACTAGCAGAACCAACTGTATCGCCAATAAGACCTGCATTGGGGAATGATAGTCCTACAATATCATCTAGTAGATTAGGTAAACCACTTCCACTAAGTGTAGTAAACTTATCTAATATACCATTTACCTTCATGACATTTTTAGGATCAGGACCTCCATTGAGGATAAAGTCGTTATTCTCCTTACACTCACCACCTGTACACTCAAATAATTTTTGTGCTGCATTTATCTTAGTCAAAGCATCGGTCATCAACTTTTGGAAACTAGGCATTGTTTTTCCAGTAAAAGCAGCTAAACTTGAAAGAGAAGGACCCACTGCATTTTGTATCATTTCAGTAAGACCTGCCATCAATCCACCCATAAACTGTTCTGCTGCACAAAGGGGAATGTTTACAATATTTCCCAACAAACCCTTTAGAAACTTCTTGACAAAATTTGCAAGACCGTTCAAAACATTCTCCATGGCACAATAAAAACCATCTTTCAGTTTCTTTGCTTCTATTTGTTTTTGTAAAAAGTCTGGTTTGAGGAAATCTACAAACTCATCTACCTTCTCATTGATCTCTTCAAATGCTTTATATCTAACACCTCTCACTATACCTGCCATAGCACCTGATATCTCTTGAGATGCTTTATCAATTTGTATATCCATGTTTACAATCTTACCCAGTGCAGGGTCGATGTACCCATCGGAAAATTTTTCTAAACTGTTTACTTTATCAAAGAATTTTTGCAATGCTTTGGATATACCTGACTGTTTCTCTTTAGCATCCTCACATGCACCTGATGGTCTCTTTATTTTTTTCTTCTCGTTATCTAATATCTTGAGTTTTGTTTTCTTCTTTTCATTATTCTCGTCTCTTATATAACCATTACCGTCTATGACAACACCTGATGATCTAGGTTTCTCATCAAAACTGATAGATTTACCGTCACTATTACTCAATAAGGAATCGAATGACAAAGCACCAAACCCTGTTGTGCCATCTGCTAGTGCCTTCTTATAATCTACAATATCATCTATTTTATAGTTTGCATAGAATGAACCTATCACTACTGGTTGCTGTGCCTCTTCCCCATCAAGGAAGAAACCAATAACCATTTCACCACCCTGCAATGCAAATGATGTGCCAGTATTATTATTACCTGAACCAAATTGAGGTGAAACTAAAAAATGTGCCCATGGCAAATTTTCATCAGAGATACCACCCTCCTCCTCGTTCTCACCAGGATGGTATCCAAGAATCCTTATCTTTGCTCTGAACCCATTGTCAAAGTTTTGATTGTTCTCAGTTCTCCATACTTTATCAGGTGCAACCTGTGCTATGAACCACTGAAAACCATCTTTACCAAGGAATTCAATATTTGAATGTCTAGTCTCAAGCATTAGTCATCGTACACCAAGCACTCTGGTTCATCAGGGTGCATATCACAAAATAGTTCTAAAGCATTTGGGTCATGATGATCACCTGCTTCGATCTCCTTTTTGTGATGTCCGACATACTCTTGCAACTCATGTAACTCTTCGACCACATGTCTCTTCATTGGTTCTGAAGTAGATGGGTCTGAAAGGATTTCTTTGTCCTTTGCGATGTGTTGTTCGATTGTTTTCATGTTACTCGTGTATGGTAAATGAATCTCTTACGAGAGTGAGTCCAGTAAAATCACCATCAGTGTTTCCCAACTCATGCGATAATCTGGCAATCATGTAGTTACCACTTTCAGGTGAGTTTTTAGGTAGACTCCTATCAGTATTTAGGTTAGGAAAGTCGATCTTTATAATCATTCCAACCCTCAGTGAAAGATTCATAGGAACTGTAATATCAAGCATTTGTGAGAATAAAGCAGAGTATCTTGCTGACGCTTGTGCCTGTGTTCTTGCTTGATCTTGTGGTGTAGCAACCTCATTACCCTCTGCAGGTGTAGTAGTGGTTCCTTGATCAATTGTACCTAAGATTATTCTAGAGTAAAAGTCTCTGTAATCCTTAGGTGTTACATCCTCATCATTTGCTTTCTCTACACTCTTATTGTACTTGAAATTATGAAAATGAACTTTACGAGTTATAATATCGTAATACCAGTTTGCTGTACTATATGACCCTGCTCTCATTTTCTTGATGATATCATGACTCTCTTTGAAATTAGGTTCACTTGCTAACTTGAAATTATTTGAAGGGTCTAAACCTTCTTTGACTGGTGTCATTTGATAAGCATCTTCCTGTGGTTTTCCACCAAACAATGCATCTATACTCTTGAATTGGTACCCATCTTGCGTCTCAAAAAATAAAAAACCAGCAGAACCTGAATTAGGACTACCCTTTGATACCGTAGTTGGTATTGATTTTCTACACAAATCTGCTATACATTTGAATGGTCTTCTATAATTGCCAAAAAATTCACATTCATTTGATGTTTCATCCACTGTGACCTCTGCATTTATCAACTTCACAATATCCTTGACAGTGTTAGATATCGAACCTGTATATTTCTTTACTACTCTTGTTGTATGGTTTGACAGTGCTGTTTTTGTTTCACACACTAATGTATATAATTCTCTCTTGTTATCAATTGTATGTCCGATGATATTTGATATGACTAATTCTAGTGTCACCTCATCCTCTTGACTTGGGTGCTCAAATTTTAATAAAACTGCTGAACCACTTCTTACAGGAAGTTTATTGATAATACCTAGAGCATCAATTACACTTATTTCTACATGCAGGGAGGGGTCAATGATATCCTCATAGTATTTTACATATCCTAATTGAAGACCTACATCGAGAAAGTTACCACCACGATCTTCAGGAAATACTTTGAATTCCTTGATTACATGTCCTTTAGTCCAGATCTTATTCTTATTCATGCGGTAAGAGATGCAGTGAACTCAGCATATTTAGTCATAGTTGAGTAGGAATCCACGTTTCCAGACCCACCCATGGTGACAGGACTATTATCTTCTTGTACGTTTATTTGATTGCCAGGTGGTTGATTTATAAAAAAGATGTTACCTGATGGAGCAAGAGCAATGTCAGTGCCACCTGGTGATTCAAAATTGCTTGATAGATCTTGCTCAAAAGTTTTATTTGGTTCAAAATTAGTCTTCTTCTTTATATTTCTCAAATTTTTCATGAAATCTTCCATCACTTTTGAACCCTCTTTAGTTTTGGGTGCTGCTTTCTTAAGTAATTTGAATTTATCGAATATATCTTCTACTTCAAGTTCATATCTATTAATTCTAGTTCTTTCTAGTTTATAAAGTTTGTTTATCTCATCACTTCTCTTCTCAAATTCTTTCTTTGTAATTTTACCCAGATCCCTCAATCTCTGTAATCTTACCTCTTCAAGACCAGTAACCCTTTCAAGATCATCTCTCAATTGTTTAGGACTTTGTAATTTACTTTTTCTTAGGAAATTTATGAAACTAAGATTCTTTTTTTTCTGCTCTTGTGCAATCTTCAGTAGTCCCCTCTCTTCCTTAGACAGGTTTCTTATAAGTTTACCTTTATCACTCAAACCAGGTGCACCCTTCTGACCAGGTACTATTTGTCCTTTGCTATTCAAGAACTTACTACCTGCCATCCTAGTGAGTAGTTCCTCTTTCTTTGCTTGTTTGAAGAGTATTTGAAATTGTTCTTTCAGTGGTAATTTTTGGAATGACGCTGGTTGTTTCCTTAGTAATTGAAGCATAACCTTCTCAGATCCCTTAGCTCCCTTACCTCTTGTTATCACAGTGAAAGCTATTAAACCTGCAACCAATGCGATAGATGCTGGTATCCTTACTGAAGGTTGATCTAAAAATTTTCTAATTTTCTGTCCCCTTGAAAGTGGGGAAGGTGTAGGCACACGAGGTCTTGAGTCTCTAGCAGGTAGTTCATCATCATCATCACGTCTCAATACTAATGCTGGTGTAAGGTTCTCGAATTTGTCTAAAACTCTATCAAAGTCATCAAGTGCGTCAGCAAATAAACTTCTTTCAACTCTGGCAATTGCTCTCGCTTCTTCAAATTCTCTTCTTCTATTTGCACCCGTAAATAAATCTGCTATCCTACCACCTGCAAGACCACCTATAATAGCACCACCAACACCACCTATCGCTGTACCAATCGGACCTCCAACTGCTGTGCCTAATATGGCACCATACTTAGCACCTGCAAGTGAACCTGCTAAACCACCTGCAGCACCAACACCTGCTTGTACGTTTGTTTGACCTTCTGCTCTTCTTCCTATAAAATCTAATCCAGTCCCGACTATAGCAAGAGGTCTTGCAAGTCTACCCACTCTACCTAGTTGACCTGCCCTAGATACAGATGCCCCCCTTTGTAATCTCAACAAAGAACCAGGTGTTTTAGGAACCCTTGGTCTAAACAATCTTCTAGTAAATCCTAATCCTAATAAACCAAGTGCACCCCCTATACCGCCTGTTGTTTGCGAGTCTTTATCTCTTGACCCTATCGTTCTTAGTGTACGACCTCGTGCTTCTACGATCTTCTTTTTGAGATCAAGAGACTTCTTCTCCAAAGATCTCTCCACAGATATTGCTGAAGCAAGATTTCTATTGAGGAATAATGACGCTCTCGTTACCTGACCACCTAACCTACTTACTTTTCTTTCTATTATCACGAGAAGGCACCCCAAGTACGAAGTGAGGAGGCAGACTCAAATTTATCAATACTTCTCTTGAATTTAGTACCTACTGATACAAAAACAGGTCTTGCAGATATTCCACTAAACCCAGAGGATTGATTTTGATTTGGCACGTCTATATTGAATACTTGATCACCACCACCTCCAGCAGGTACATTGAATATCTCATTACTCATCATCTCAACACTCATATTTGGAAGAAGATCAGAAGCACTTTCACCTTCACCAGGTTCCAGTAATCCCATAGATATAAGGTTTGAATTGTTGAATGTGTTTGAAATTTTTTCACCCTCAACATTTGTATCACCCTCAAAAATTGATCCGTCAATGATAGTCAAACCTGATTCAGTGGCAGACGTTTCAGCGTTTATCTGACTTATATCTTCTTCTTTACCAAATCCAAATAATCTCTTGATACCATCAAAGAAACCACCTTTTTCTTCTGGTTGCTCATCCTCTGGTTCAAGATCTATTTTTAGATTATCTTTGTTCTCATCAGGTTCTATCTCAAGTTTCTTCTTTTTCTTATCTGGTTCTAAATTTTCTCCCTCTTCTAATAATTTGACATCAATATTGTCTCCTCCCTCTCTTTTTCTTTCAAGTGAGATATTAGATAGAATCGAATCAAATCTTGCAAGAAGCACTCTAAATCTATCAACATCAGGTTTGTTTATAGTTTCTGCACCTCTAATAGTCCTCGATGCAGTCATCTGTCTTCTCCGATCAGCATTTTGATTAGAACTGATAAGACCTGGTAAAATAAGTGACGCAGCAAGTGCAGCAGTGATAAGAAGAGGATTTTTCAGTTTTGAAGCACCTGCTACCCTAGTCCCCAAACCCATACCACTACCTCTACTCAATAAACCACTACTCGCTAGTTTTGTTGTAACAACTGTGGTTATGACACTAAGAATCTCAGGACTTAGTAATGCAGCAGCACCTCCAATACCAGCAGCACCCTCACCTAGATTACCTCTTTGTAATTGTGAAAGACCGTAGAGTCCAAGTGCACCTGCTGTCACTTTCCTCCCAAAACCCATTGATAGTGATTGCAGATTTCTTGAGTCTTTTTGTAATATTTTTGTTTCTTCTCTATAATATCTTCGTTTTGCTTTTATATCCTGATCGATGAGATCTCTCATCTCTTGCATACTATTGTTTATCGTTGAAAATTGTGATAGTACACTTGAAAATATCCTTCTTTGTGGTCTCTCAATATTTACTACATCTTCTTCAACCTTTGTAAGTCTCTCCAAAGTCATATCTACCCTACGATTGATCGCAATCATAGGAGTCTGTGGTTCAACTTGTCTACCAGGTGTTTGCATTAGATGCTTGTCTCTGCTGTGCTTCTAATTTTTGTTTCTCAAGATACTTTACCAAATAATTTACATATACCTCTTTTTCCCATGGCATCATATTTTCTATATCACTTAGTGACCACTTATGATGTTGCATAAGTGAGAAGTTAGTTTCCAACATTGAATCAATGCTGGTGTGATATAGCATTATGCGAAAAAATTTGATAAACCCTCAATTACAACATCATTATCCTTCTTCGTTTTAGGATTATGCACCTTGCCCTTGTATTGTAACTTAGGCATAGTAGCAAAGAAGTCCTCTATCATAGAGAATTGCTGAGAATTGAGTTGTTCAATAAATTTTATCAACTCTTTCTTAGTGCAATCTGATGCTGCCCATGCTTCATCTATTGTGAATATGGTATCGATACAATCAACCACTGTATCAAATGCTTTATCGATTCTTTCATCATTTTCAAGTGCACCAACAATAAAATTATTATCCAAGAACTGTTGCATCGATGGATACTTCATTTTTATAGTGATATCGTCATTTACCTTTATCATATCAGTGTGTCCATCAGGAACATCTAATTTGATTTCAGATAAACTAATTTTGTGAGGTACTTTGGTTTCATTATCATCTTCACATGTCACAAGTAATTCAACAGTTTCACCTATTGATTTACCTCTGATATTCAAAAACAAATACTCTAATTCAAAACTAGGAAGTTTCTCAACATCCACACCACGGGTAATAATACATGACTTCAATACACTCTTGAGTGTTGCACTGATGTCAGCATCATTTCCTCCCTCTAAGGCGATAAGTAAAATCTTTTCCTCTTTTACAAGGAATGGTCTGTATTTTACTTTTTTTCCTGTAATAAGTTGCAATTCAAATGTAGGTGCAACGACCTTTGGTAAAGGCATAATAATCTATTCAGTATCTTTATTTAGTACCGTATTTATACCGTTCTTATGTTTTCTTCGTTAAAATCAGATTCTGCAAGAATTGCACCTTTTCTCGATGACCTTTGAGTAAAGTATTGCTCGTAATTGAAGGTAATGGTTGTTTTGATTAGTTCTGCTCTTCCGTACGCCAAAGGTGCAGCAACAATACTTGATGGGAATGCGTTTACAATATGATAAGTGATAGAACTTGGTAGTTTTGTGTTGAATCTATTTGTTGAGTTCAACTTACTAAAATCATCATTTGTATCTTTACTAAAAGCAGTAATCTCCATATTACACTTATATGTGCTAGGATATTTCATTCTTCTATATGCAGCAGTGCTATTGATTCTATTGTCAGTATTTCCACCAAAAGTGCCATCAGCTACTCGTGTGGGTGATATGAACTCCATCCAAGCATTGAACACATCATTTGTATAGTAGTCAGTCTGTGAATAGAATGTAAGTATTACATCTGGAAATCTTCTAAAGGTAGCATAGTTCTGCGATACACCCTGTCTCAACCCGTCTACTTTACCTGATTGTATATCTGAACCTGGTAATACTGCCTCTGAACAAAACAGAGCAAGATATGTGCCTGGATTGAATATTGACTCTGCACCACCATTTTGGTCGTAAAAACCATGCTGGTTTATGAACGCCTTGAGTTGTGGTGTGCCGTCAAAGTTTATCATTACATCATAATTATTATTCAACGCAGGTGTTATATTACCAAAACTTGTCGTTGGATCAGTTAGATTTACCGTTGGTAAGTAAAATCTTCCAGATCTAAACGCATCTGCCCTCTGTGCCATCTAAATATAGTATGATTACATACTATGTATGTCATATAAGGGTAGATTCAGACCTAAAAACCGTCAAAAGTACAAAGGTGACATCTCAGAGGTGGTTTACAGATCATCATGGGAACTGAAATTCATGCAATATTGCGACACCAACAACAAAATATTGAAGTGGTCATCTGAAGAAATTATCATACCATATAAATCACCTGTTGATAATAGAGTGCACCGTTACTTTCCTGATTTCTATGTCAAGTACAAGGATGTGAAAGGAAAAATACGTGAGAAGGTAGTCGAAATAAAACCTGCAAAACAAGTCTCCGAACCAAAAGTGCAAAAGAGAAGAACTAAAAAGTATGTGACTGAAGTCTTCACATATGCAACTAATCAAGCAAAGTGGGCAGCAGCAGAGGATTTTTGCAAAGATCGTAGATGGGAATTTCAAATACTAACGGAGAAAGAACTTGGAATATAGAAACGTATTTCCTATTTCAGAGGTGGTAGGTCAACCGATAGTGGGAGAAGTGATGTTATATCAATACTCTGCAAAGTATGCTGAACAATTACCTTTTTATGACAGAAATCCTATGACTTATATTGTAGCGACGGAAGGTAATGCTTTCTATGGTGTGAATTTACACTACACCAAACCAATGAATAGATCAGGTGTTTTAGATTATATTATAGGTGATAATGATTTTACTAAGTTAGACGGATATAATAAATACCTAAGATCTTATGTTCAAAGCATGTTTTTGCATCTTAAAGGAGAAGACTTAGATAAAGCATTGAGCATGCGACTTGAAAAGTTTGTCAAAGATTTAGGAAGTATAGAACTACGTATGACTAATCAAAAGATTAGGAGATTATTAAAATGAGTAAAAAGAATACTCCTATATCAATTTACAAGAATGATACCAACTTCAATAAAGCGATGAGGTGGTTGAAACGTGGAAATAAATTGACTGATCAGTTGTCATATAAGGTAGATGGACAAGAGTATTTTGAGTATATTGATATCGATATCAATAATGGTAATTTTGGTAGATCTACAAAAGTAGAAAAACTTGTCTTAAATGCAGAAGGAAATATCGTAGCGGTTTCCGTGGTTGGTGACGAATTGAAAAAATTACAGGGCACTGATGCTAGAGGAAATACTATAGGATTACATATAAAGGATTTGAGAGCATTAGAGGGAGCAGATGAAGCATTGAAAGCCTCTGGTATGTTAGTACATGCGGAAGGTGATCAATCATGGACAAAAATACCTCTTCCAGAAGGTAGTGCTGATGACACTGTTCAAGACACAGATGATAATGTAAATACAATAGAACCAGCAGAGATATTTGGAAATTATACAGATATATTCAATAAACACCTAAAATACCCAGTTGACATGTACATTGGTGGTGAGGCAGGTGAAGAAAATGAGGGATCACAAGATTATATCTTTATTGAACAATTCCTATACAAGGCACCACAAGCAGATGCTGAAAGACCACAATTTGAAACTAATTCTAAAGGTGAATTAGAAGATACAACTGGTCTTCTTGGAAATATTCTTGATAGAGGAATATCAAGAGGTAGTAATATACTTGGTGATCCTAAAGGAAGTTGTATTTTACCCATACCAAACAGACTTGGAGTTAGTCAAGGTGTGAATTGGGGTGAAGCAAGAGCAAACGCAGTACAATTAGGTGCATTTCAAGCAGCATCTGCTGCCACTGCTGATGTTGCCGAAGGTATTATGAAAGGTCAAGGTCCTGGTCTTGTAGGTTTAGTAAGAGATGGATTCAATCAAGCAAAAAGTGTATTCAATACAGTATCTGCAGATATGGCAGAAAATGACGGTTCAGCAAACGCAGGTGCTGTCATAAATGCAGTGATTGCAAAATCTGTTTTAGGAAGAATTGGGATAAATGTAGATACTGAACAATTTTTGACCAGAGAAACAGGTGCTGCAATAAACCCAAATCTAGAGTTATTATTTGGAGGACCTCAACTAAGGACATTTTCATTCGTTTTCAACTTTGCACCAAATAGCGTTGAAGAAGCAAAAGTTGTCAGACAGATACAAAGATGGTTTAGACAAGGTATGTTGCCACAGAAAACCACTTATGGAGGTGGGGGTGGTTCATTGTTCTTAGGATCTCCAAATGTTTTCAGAGTTTGTTATAAAAATAATAAGAGGAGAATAAGAGGTTTGAATACCTTCAAAATATGTGCATGCACCTCTGTTGAAATTGATTTCACTCCTGATGGTGTTTATCAGTCATATGAGGATGATGATGCAAGGTCAATGCCTGTCAGATCCACCATGAAACTGGATTTCAATGAACTGACCCCAATATTCGCTAATGATTATAATCTTGATGACAGCACTGTTGATGATCAATCACTCGATGATCTCGGAATGAATATACTTGGCAATAATGATATCACGGAGGATGACTTAGGATTCTAATGAATTATTTCGATTTATTCCCAAACGTCGAACTCCCTTCTTTTTCTGATAAGAGAAGATCGAGTTACGATTATATTACACTAAAAAACCTCTTCAAAAGAGGTAGAGTGAGAAATGACATTTATGGAAATGTAACATCATTTTCCAAATATTTGGTTCTTGATGGTGAAAGACCAGATACAGTTGCTAGAAAATTATATGATAATGAACAACTTGATTGGATAATCCTATTATCTAATAATATCATAAATGTGCAAGATGAGTGGCCGATGGGTCAATATGAATTTCAAAGATATCTTGACAATAAGTACTCAAAAGAGCAATTAGGAGAAATACGTCATTATACAACAAATGAAATTCGTAACAAAGAGGGAATATTAGTCCTTCAAGGTGGTTTGATTGTAGACTCTGATTTTACGTACAATTATACAGAGATCGATGGAACAATTCAATCTGTCAATAGTGTGTCATCAGTATCCTATCTACAGCATGAAATAGAGGAGAATGATAAAAAAAGGACAATAAATGTATTGAGGAAAAAATACCTTGGTATTATAATAGATGATATGAGAAAAATTATGTCGTATACCGATAGTTCTCAATTTGTGAATAGGAAGTTGAAAAAAGGTGATAATATTAGGAACCAATAATTGAGATAATTTTTGATGCTATCATATCATGACCCTCTTTAGTAGGGTGTTTTGTAATGCCACGAGGAATGTCAGGTTGGTCAAGATATAGTTCATACTCATATTTGGTAGTTTTAGGAACTGTCAATAATATCAACCTTACGTTATTTGCCTTGAAATGGTCAATTATGGATTGTCTGAATATAAACTCATCTGAGTCGCCATACTGCTCACTGTAATAATCTCTATAATAGTCAATATACTTTCTACCGTTACCTCTGCCAGGATTGATATTTTCCCATTTTCCATTCAAATGTAATTCTGTCCGATTTTTATAGGTCATGCATATGACACCTAAATCGTATTTTGTGATATCATGCTCTAGAGTCGTTCTGACTATTCTACGATTACTACACCCATGCATGGATAGGTCGGTGTAGTCAATATTCAGTTTATTGGATATAACTGCAGCGTAACGGTCATCTCTATTCTCCAATCCATAACCATAACACCAACTATCACCGTTGAATAGAATCATAAAAAATCTTAAGGGTAAAAAAACCCCGAAGTTTTTTTTCGGGGTTTTTTGAAACTAAAAGTCGATTTTGGTACAGGATTACTCCTCTGCTAATCGTTGGAAGTATGATAGTGCATCATCATCAGTGGTTGCGTTAGCAGTCACTGGTTCTGGTGGTGCAGTTACTATCTCCTCCTCTTCAGTTGCAACCTCTGCTGCTACTGGTGGACGTGATGTGTTCAACACACTGTTCAATCTCTTTTCGAGATCAGCATATGATTTGAACTGATCAGCAGCAGTGAACTCTTCAAGAGAGTATTGCTTCTTCCAGATCGCTTCAAGAGCATCGTCATCATCAAGGAGTGCACTGGTAGCAGAGAACTCAGATGAATCATAGTTACGATAACCTGCTACGTTCTTCGCTTTCAACTTGAAGTTGGCACCCTTCCAGAAATCGAATGGATCGATTGCTTCTTCGTCCTCGAACTCAGGTTGCATTGCTGCTGTGAGTTTATCAAAGATCTTCTTACCAAACTTGTATAGAAATACTTTACCTTCGTTCTCTGGGTTGGTAGGATCCTTTACAACATAGATGTTACTGATGTATGTAAGTTTCCTCTTCTGCTTACGTGCAAGGTCTTTGTCTGCATCGTTGCCACTGTTCCATAGCAGACGATTGTACTCAGATACTGGATCTTTACCACCAAGAGTAGTAAGACTGTTCTCTATGTACCAACCACCAGGTCCTTGGAAAGCATGTGACCATACTTTTGCCCATGGTAGTTCTTCTCCGTCAGGTGCAGGTAGGAAACGGATGACAGCATAACCGTTACCTGCTTTATCGACCTCTAGTTTCCATAGTCTGTCGTCGGCACCGCTTGTGCCTTTGCTGTTCATTTTCTCTATCTCAGTGGTCAACTTGGAGGTCAAGCTACCAAGGCGAGATTGTTTTTTTAGATTTGCAAATGTCATAAATTTGACTCGTAGTATTCGTCGTATTGAATAGATTGGTGGATTAACACCTTGCATACGCAAGTTTAGTATAGTATACTATTTATGCTTTGTCAACATACTAATAAGTCTGTCTGCTATTTGTCTATGACCCTCCTCATTAGGGTGTCCATCAGGTGCTTTTGATATCCATGGTTCATCAAAACAGAAATCAAATTCAAGGTCAGATGATTGACCTCTTCCTAACATAATTAAGGGCACACCATACGCTTTACAATGACTTTGTATAGTAATTTGATACATTCTTTCATTAGTCAAAAAGAATTCATCACTATGAATTCTAAAATAATTTCTCCAAAATTCTTTCTCAACTTTTTGTGATGCTAAATTAGTTTCTAACCAATGTTTACTGGACGGTCTACATTTTCTAGAAGGCACCATAACTCTCTCCCACTTTATACCATCATGATATTCAGTTCTCCATCTAGGTGTCATCTGTATAACTGCTGCATCAAACTCTGATATATGTCTTTTACACATCAAAAGTTCTCTTACAATACGATGATTTCCACAACCACCATGTGAAATATTATATTCATCTACTCCAAAGTGATCAGATACTAATTTTGAAAATCTAAGACGTAATCTATCCATCCATTCAGTACCAAGTTCAGCACCATTCATATCAGAACCACCACCAAAGTATATACCTCTCATTTTGAATACTGTATCTTTTTACCTGTTTTATTTACATATAATACATCTTCTGCCAAAATTCTATGACCCTCCTTTGTTTCATGACCACCTTTTGTTTTAGGATACTTTTCATGTTCTATTTCTATGTCAAATTCTAAATCTGTATCCCAATTATTATTGGTCATTAATATAAGAGGAACATTATTCACCTTGCAATGATCCTTTATGTTTTGGTATATAATTTTCTCTCTTACAGTGCCATAGTCATTAGTGTATACATCTGTATAATAATGTAACCAAAACTGTCTATCTTCATCAGTCCAATGATTCCATCCCCATTTTCCTCCTTTTGGTTTATAAGGATTTGTCCAGTCTAGATCTTTTTTATTCACCTTACTAACAGGTGCATTATTAAACGTCAAATTTTTCATCACATCTTTCCATAAAGGTGTGTGATTTATTGAAACATTGCAAAATTTTTCTTCTCTCTTATCATAGTACTCTGTTCTACTTGGGTATGTCATTTGAATGACCACCAAATCAAAATCATTTACATTGTGATCGAAAATAAGTTGTCTAAGTATCCTATCATTATTTGCCAGTGGTTTAGCAATATTATATTCCTCTGCTCCTAATTCTTTACTTACTAAAAAACTAAATCTTTCTTGTTCTTTATTCTCAAGTTCACCTCCCCACATACGGGAACAACCATCAAAGTATATCTTCATATATCTTGCTCATCAAGACCATAATAATGTAATCCTTCGTTACCATTTTGTGCAATCACATCCATCCTCTTGTCATCTTCATCCCATGTTTGCTCATTCTTAGATTTGTATTGCCACTCAGTAGTGTGTCCGACACTCCACTTCTCTGAGTTCTCTACCTGATAGTTCTGTGAACACACCTCAAAGTCTGGAGTCTTTTTGTCCTCTGGTATCAGACTCATGTCTCTCCATTGTATTCTATTGTTAGGTTGTGCTGCAAACTGTCCGTTGTCAAGTGCTATGATGTTGAATGACTTATGCTCTGGGTCATCCTGACTGTAGTTTGTATTCAATGTAGATGACTGTGCATGACAGTTGTCTATGGTAAAACAATACTGTCCGTCATGCATCTGTTTGTCCTTACCAAAGAAGGAACAGCGATTGAGTAATGGTTTCTCTATGACAGTCAGATCATAGTCAAAACAATCCCATAACTGAAGTGTGTCAAGTGGTAGTAATTTCTCTGGATCATAATCTTTCTTCCATACGAATGCACTGAGTGGTAACTTGTCAAACAATGCACCGTAGTCTGTCAAAAGGGTCTCAAAGTATAATGCTTTGTGCTGCACACTCTTGACTGAGATCCATGTACCTGGTGTTATCTCACCATGACCTTTCTGATGGTCGTATAAGAATTCTTTTCTCACATACACCGAGTACGGTGGTAAATTATGAATCAAAAATGACATTACTTTTTCAAATTAGATTGTACATCCTCTAATGTTTTTCTCATGTTGTTGAAAATTGTAGACAGATCTGTGTCACCGAAACCTAATTCTTTTGAGTGAGATGCGATGTAATCTTTCATCTTCTTGGCATCAGGATCATCTGTTAGAGACAGTCTTGTCCACATTATCTGCTGTCTTTCAAGCAACTCCTTGACAGTATCTATGTGCTCAACCTTTGCCTCTGAACTCATCATAGGAAACTTTAATATAACATCATACAATTCTTTTTGTAGACATGTAATCTCTTCCATCTCCCTCTTGACTGTTTCAGAATCAAAAAATCTACTCATACTTTCCTCCGATCTTATCTATAAGATACTGTCTGTACTTTTGTTTGTCAATATTTAGAAATGGTATGTACTTCCTGATCTTCATCCCAATCACCTTCCACACTGGGTCTTTTAGTTGTTTATCATAATCTTTACAGTACCCAAAGAGTTTTTCGTACACACACATCTCCTCGGCACTTATATTACCTGCAAGATGTTCTTTGAGTATGGGTGGATGACCATTGGAAGCATCAAAAAACTCATCGTATGTGTATTGTGTCATCAATTCTTCAGAGTTTTGTTTGAATTGATAGAACATACTTTGCTGTCTCTTCTGCCACTGTTTGTACACACCCTCACCAGACCTGATGATGTTACCTATCCATAGTCCTTCTGGATTATCTGTGTCTACAAAGTTTGCAAGAAAGAAATCTCTTATCTCTTCGTCCTTATATTTTCTTGACATCTTTTCAAAAAAGTATCTGTCTTTTCTTTTATAAAAAGAATCAATCTTTGCTCTTGATTTACCACCATACCTGTGGTAATCATACTTCTCTCTAGTAAAGTGATTCTTGTATCCAAGATACTCCTTGTAAGTATCAAAGGGAGTCATAGGTTTTTTGAGCATAACAATTAGATAGCAAGGAACTTTGCCCTTGATGTTCTCTTCAAATAATTTAGGTTCATTGCATTACCTTTCAACTTTTCTTTCATTGGTTTGGTAATAAGTTTGGAGACAGATTCTATTTCAATACTGTTCTCTTCACAGTAGTGACAGATTGCCTCGATGTAGTTCATGTCATTATTATTCTGCACAAGATTCTCAATATCATTTGTAAATTTATCTTGGCATAAGAACTTGTTCTTTAGAACCGCCCTCATTTCATTTTTGGTTGCCATTTAGTTTGTCCTCCACAAATTTTTCGATGTACTTGACTAATAGTTTCATATACTTCATCTTATCATACTCTTCGTAAACAGTCACCTCCCCATTCTCACAAGTCATGAGAATAACAAGTTTCTTTACAGGTATATCCGTCAGTTCATAAAACATACAGGCATATGCTGCTGCCTGTACAAAATAATTCTCTATCCAATCTCTCGGTTTGGGTTTCGCAGCAGTTTTGAAATCAATAATGGATAGTTCACCATTATATTCTGCTATACAATCAACAGTTCCAGCAACACCCAACTCGTTACTGTATAAACTTTTCTCTAGTGCGTAGATATTATTTATATTTTGTAACACTTTTTTTGCCTGAGTGAAGAGCATCTTAGTGCTAGGATTATCCAACTCCACCTCTTCATTGAGAAGATGTTTCTCTATGAGTTCATGTGTAGCGGTACCTCTGGTGGTAGCACGTTTCGTGATTCTATTCGCCTCAGTCTCACCTACTCTCTTCCTCCACTCAACAAAGATGTGTTTGTTGAAATGAGATGTGACCGAGGTGATTGATACCATCGGTCTGTCGTTGACATTGTAGTATCGAACTCCATCAATACTCTTCCTAGTCAAGGTAGGAAGATCACATTCTACATGATTGAACATTACATACCTAGTTCTATTTTTGAGGTGATGTAACTCTTGACTAGACCAGATCTAACGATGTCATCCATACCAAATTCAATTAGATCGAACTCTGGCATACGAGTGATAATCTTTTGGAAATCAAGAATACCATTCTTCTCGTTTGTCTTTATCAAATCAGTTTGTGCAACGTCACCACAGAACATAATCTTGGTGTCTTCACCTACTCTTGTTATTATACTATCTAATTCATGAAAATTCAAGTTCTGTGATTCATCCACAATAACTATAGAATTATCAAGAGTTGTACCTCGTATGAATGATGTAGACCAGAAGGTCACACTCTCTTGTGCCTTGAGATTACCCCACAACATCTCAAACTCATTGTCTGTGGGCAATTCAAACATATACTTGACCATATTCTTGTATGGTATCTGGTATAGTGCTGCCTTATCCTCATGATCACCAGGTAAGAATCCTATCTCTCTTGTAGATACAAGTGATCTTACTAAGACTACCTTCTGGTATGGTGTCATGGGATCAAGCACCTGTTTCAGTGCCTGATATAAAGTTATGAATGTTTTTCCTGTACCTGCTGCACCATATAAGAATAGGTTCTTACCCTCTTCATACGCTGCAAAGGCATGTTTCTGATTAGATGTGATTGGTTGCACATCTACCATCATGTCAGAGTTATATGGTTTCTTTCTTCTCATCTGTTTCGCAGTCAATCCAGCACCAACACTGGTGGACATCTTCTTTTTTCTTGGCATGTTAGGTGTGTGTAATCTTCTGTGGTTTTACTTTTGAACCAGGCATCTCTGATACCCTTGATAGAACCTCGTTCCATCCTCCATCTGTTCTACTGTAAACGTCACCTGTGGCACTGACTGTACCTGCTGCACCCTGAGACCAGTCCTTGTCCCAGTCAGGATTATCTTTTCTCCATTGATCATATTCTTTCATAGACATGATGAGTTCTTTAGTCTCACCTGTCTTCATGTTCTTGATTGGATATGTTGGCATGTTTTGTTGCGAGTGTTTTATTTAGAGATGATAACATTACGCTTACCACGCTCTTGAATGGCACCACTAAAGTGTAATGGTTTAGAAGTACACATGTTGCATACGTTATGAGGTAGTATACTTTGCTCACAAAATTTTGTCAACTCTTCGTCACTACAATCCACAGGCAAACCATCTACAAGATACTCTTGCCACTCTTCAGCATCACTCTGTTCAGTCACAGAGAGTAGTTCTCTAAGGAAAGCAGTGTTCGGACACTTCCACAATTTACCTTTGAATAGTTGTGTATTAGGACAAGAACAAAACTTATAACTTTTTTTTATATTACCTTGATTATATGGATATACTTTACCATTTCTTTTCTTTATAGAATCAAACCACATATCACTACCAGTGTGGTGTACGGACACCAATACCTTTGGATGGTTGAAACTTTCTAAAATCTTTAGGACTTCTTTCGTATGTACACTTACTCGTAAAAATACTTTGGGATCTTCTAAGACTCTTCTGATCCAACTTTCATTCTGTAAGAGTAATAAGCCATTGGTATAGAGATAAACAAAAGAATTAGTATGTGATCTACATGCATCTAAAATCTCCTTGCATCTTGGATTTAGTAAGGGTTCACCGCCTATGACAGATACCCTATGAATATCTAGTCTTGGTAAGATAGTTTCTATATCTTTTATAAGTGCATCAGTATCTAACTTGCTGCCTGGTGCAAAGTAATTACTAAAATGATTGCATCCCTTACATGATAAATTACAACCTATGGTTGTGCTTATGTCAAGAATTTTCAGTGTGGGCAAGGTATGCTGCTCCTATTGATGTGCCACCGTCATGTGCTACGGGCATCGCACGGATGCTGACGTTGAGTTCTTTCTGTAATTTATAATTGACAACACAATTGAGGAAGCACCCACCTGCAAGCACCAGATTTCTATTAGGAAACATCTTACCCAATTCAAGTGCTCTCTGCTCCCACTTCTGCTGTATATAATAAGCATCATGCTTACCGTATGCTGCCATACCCATGACCTTACCTGCATCCTCAGGATCAAATCCATAATTGACACAAGTTTGTTGATATAATTTACCTATCCCTACGTCTTCTTGTGTAAAATATTTCCTATGTAATAACTTCCATGACGGTATATCATATACAGATTCAATCTCTATACCATCATCAGTCTTGGAACCATTAGCATCTACTACAATCGCTATCGCATCATCAAACCTAGAGTTATAAAAAGCAGAAGCAGCGTGACACTTGTGATGCTCATTTCTATAATCATATATCTTTGCATCAGGATACATCTTTTTGGCTATGTTTAGATCGAGTGAAGAGAGAAGATTCTTTGAGTCTTTTATCCAATACGAATCACATACTGCTATAGCATCTATATCATGCACATACTTGAACAGAGATCTTATTGAATGATCTCTTTTCTTTCTTGTCACTCTTTCTGACTCAAGATAGAATGCTATATCACCATCTCTCATTACACATACTGATCCATTATTGGATAGGTTCAACCCTAGAACCGAAAATTTTGCGGAGATTTTTTTTCGAGATTTATGTAATGTAAAAGTCATTTTTCCCTGAGGATTTGCACGTCTGGAAAATACAAGTAGTCTATGTCACTACACTCAAAACATTCTATGGCATCGTCAGGTGTCTCAACCAATGGTTCACCTGCTAAATTGAAGGACGTATTGAATAGTATAGGAACATCTGTTAGTTGATAGAAGGAATCTATGAGTTGATAATAATTTATGTTGTTATGAAGTCCTACAGTTTGCACCCTACATGTATTATCAACGTGTAATATTGCTGGTATTTTATCATGAGTATGTGGTAACGCATTGACTGCATACATCATAAAAGGAGACTCCTCAAGTCCACCCATGTCAAACCACTTGTGTACGTGAGGTAAGAGAACACTACCTGCAAAAGGTCTGAATGATTCTCTACGTTTTATTTTATTGATCCTATCCTTTCCATTAGGATCTCTTGGATCATATAATATTGATCGATTACCTAGTGCCCTAGGTCCTGCTTCTGATCTACCTTGGAAAACTGCTACTACCTTACGCTCTTCAATCAATCGAGCAACGTACATGGTATTTACTTTGTCTCCCTCTAGATGGGATAGATCGTATTCAGGACCTAGGTATAGAGAATCAATCATCGTGATCATCCCAAGGATCTTTCAGTGCCTTATTATCAAAAAATCCTTTGTATATACCATACGCTGCAAGTAGTACGGTAATAACTGCAATCGAAATACCAAAAGTATAGTTTGGATCGAGTGTAAGATGAGGCACTAATGGTGTCTCACATGTCCATGTGTTTGGTAAGAAGTAAACTGGTGGACAAGAAAGAAAAGTCATAGTTATAACCAATGTGGTTTACGAGTTGGGTCACGTAGATAATTATCTGCTGCCCAAGGTTTAGAAGCAATGTATCGCTTGTATGCTGTGAAGATGTCAATGTTCTTGTCATGTTTGAACACATCAGGACCTGCAAAAACAAAGTCTGTAGGGTCGCTGTCTTGTTGTGGGAATATTTCCACAGCATGTTCCATAGTATGTTGACAACTATGGACTTTGTTGTATCTATGAGTGTATTCAGCACACAATTCAAGACCATGTTGAATCAACCAAGACCAATTAGTTTGTGCCCATATTGTACAAGGATGGTTACGAAACGCACCTTTCTCTGTATTGTATGGTGTGCCATCAAGTTTTGGTAGTGTACCAAAGTTGTAACCCCACTTCTTAGATGCCACGATAGATAACATCTGACATGTTTCTAAAGGCATCTTGACAATGTGTTTGTCAGGTAGAGTTTGTGCTGCAAAGCGAGGGTTAGGAGAGGTGACAAAAATATTCATGTTCCTTCAAACTCCTCATCATAATCCAATTCAATTGGTTGTATGTCATCGTACTTGTACGACTCAGTGTCTGAATAGACCTCTGCCTTGAGTGCAGACAATAGCATCTCAAGATCAGTGACTATTACTTTTAGTTTATCTCTGTCCATGACAAAATTATAGCACAAAAAAAGAAGGGGTTCAACCCCTTCTGTATAACAGTCTAGCCTCAGCGTAAATTATAGTGAGAAAGATAGCAGATGCTACCATTATCTCTGCTGTAATCAACACTACTTAGCGTGAGCGATACCACGATATGTGAGTTCGACCTCTTGCTTTTGCTGAGACTTTTTGTTGTTGGTGTCGTATTTTACACCACGATAAGTGACTTGTGCCATGGATTTACTCCTAAAGTAATTGGATTTTTAGCCCCGTTCCTTTAGTCATTTGCGTCCTCCTTTCGGGGGATGAACGTACCGTTCCGTGACTTACTTGCGTCCAATGTTCCATGTTTCGCAGAGATGAGGTTCAGGTACCTTTGTTTTGAAGTAGTCTATAAGATACTCCTTGGCATCGGCAGTGTGATTTACATCACTAAGAATCTCAATCCTATTACGGTTCCACTCATCACACGACATCTCCCAATGGGCATAGTCATGTTCAGCGAGAAGTAATACTAGCAGTGCTAATGAATGCATTGGATGAACGTAAAGGTATGTTAGCATACCTACACATATTTAGCAAGAAATTGTGTATCAAATGTTACTTATCTCTCCAATTTATCTCTGGATACGCCTCCTCCACTACGTTTCTGGTAATTCTGTATTTACTCTGAAGATCTTTGTCCTTTACAAGACATAAGATCTCTGCCTCTTCTGCTTCAAGTGACTCTAGTAATTGAATGAGCAGAGTTTCCCTTCTCATGTTGGAGATCTTATCATTGCCACCTCTCACAAAGTTGTAGAGTGTTCTCCATTCATGAACCAGTCTTGTGTGACCTGCTGTTCCTTTAGGTGATTCATTAGGTTTGTAAGGTACATTTCCCTCTGGAACTGCACTCTCAATGCCTTTATCAAAGTTCCAAATCAATAGTGCTTTGACATCATCTCGTTTATGTGCCTTCAATAAATCAATCTTTTTATCTTTAGTCTTGGCACCATGAACTGCTCTGAACAATTCAGATACTAAAGGATTGTTAGGTAATTTTGCCATGAATTAGTCATCATCAGTGTCTTTTGGATCACCCTCAAACCTTATTGCAAGAAGTTCATCGGGTAATGGATTCCCATTCGCATCAAACATTTCTGGATGGGAATATTGTGGAGTGGTCTCTTGTATGTAGCATCGAATAAGGTATCCGATTGTTGCACCAAGACCGAGTGTGAGTAGTCCTACCATTACACTCAGGGCAATGATTGCCTGTTCCATTCGTTTTCTCCAGTTGTGCAGCGTTGGTTGCCGAGGTTTACTCAGCATTAGTTCTGCTCCTTTATTTAGTGAACCTAAATCAGATTCTTTTCCTGTAGATAATGTAGTGTGTCTTTGCATCCACCTATGTATTTGTTATCAAGTTGAACCTGTGGAAAGGTTGCACCCTCCTCAAATTCTTCATAGAATTGTTTACGAGTGAAGTCTTTGTCTAGTTTGTATTCTAGGTACTCTATCTTGCAGTGAGCAAAGAGTTGTCTGACTCTCTCACACCACTGACAATTATCTTTAGACCAAAGAACTGCTTTCATTGTAGTACTGGCATGTTGTAATCATTATTTGGAACAGGCATCGTTTTAGGTGAAGGCATCATAAGAACCTCCACAAGTAAATTTATATCAGCAGAAATTGCATCTGCAGAGTCTGCCATTCTACGGAACCCATTTCCAACATAAATCTGACCTACAACCACTGAAATAGTTGCAATGCCCCAGAAATAGTAGTAAGTTCTACTCTTTTTTTGACGTGGTTTCATCCTCTTTTATAGACTTCTTGATCATCTTAGCATAGATTACTTCCGATGTCGAGTAAAGTTTAGGATGTTTCTTTGCTCTCTTTATTAATTTTTTTGCTGCTTTCATATCTTGCATGCAAGTATTTATACTTACATCAAGACCTCCTTGCATATTCTTTTGCATGTATGCTGATCATCATTACATTCTATGAGACACTCGTAATACTCTGACAATATCTCCATACTATGTGGGTCTTCATATGAACCTGCCAACTCATTATAAGAAACTAGATTGTGATGCATGATCCTCCTAAGTTCTGACTTATTTAGAGGTCGTGTTACGATGTCAACACATTATCTTAGCCGAAAGAAATGCCTAGTCCCTGTCTGGAAAATAATCATTCATCGTACCAAGTCTACTGATGTCACTGGTGTTACAGTGAAGACCACCGTCCCAGAAGTATCTGTGTCTGAAGTTTACAACGTGTGGAGTGATACCATATCTGTCAAATGCATCCCAAACTACTTTATTGTATCCATTTACCATCACATTCTTCTCATCTATCACAAGCATGTTGACATCAAACACAGACTCTTCGACATATGTAACCCAATCACCTAACCATGTCTCAATGTAGTCTATAAGATCATCATTGTCCTCCTCACCTTTTATCCACCACTTACCTCTACACTTCTCTTTCATTTTCAAAAATCCACTTACCTTCTTCCAACTTTCATCAGGAAGTGACACCACCTCCCAATCTGGGAAAGAGTTTGTGTATCTTTCTGGATTTGTGAGAGACACTATAAGACCTGGTACTACAGGACAGAACGAAGCGTCTGAGTGACCACCTACCTGCACTGTATGCACTCTATAATCAGGGAATAATTTTTGCCACTTCTTTTTTAGAAATTCTTGTTGTAATCCATCTATAAAATTGACATTACCAAAGTATAAATCCTTACCAACTCTTGTAGCAGATGCTGAATTTATATACTCATCATAAACAATAGGCACATTATTTTTTTCTAACCATTCTTTGAGAGATTGGAATGCATATACTCTTTTATTATTAGGAAACTTATTATTCGATCCAACCGTTTGGCACTGTGCCTGTATGATCATCTCCTTTATCTCAGTGAAGTCAACTATATCTTTCAAAACAAATAAACCATACTCCTTACCTTTGTGTCTAAATTTTGTACAATCTTTATTGAATTTTGACTGAAGGTTGAGTAATGATTCTTTTGGTGATGCACCATGATTAGGATTCAATACATCCTCTATTTTCTGAGCGAGTTTACATGCTAAAGGGTCATCTATATTATGTTTGTAACCAAGACCCCACAATACATGATCAAATATTTGATCAACACTAAAGTTTTCCCCATACCCCTCACCAGGCATGTAAAAAGTGTCACCAACCATGGCGGTGAAGTCTCTAGGACACATGGGAGGTGGTTGATTCACTACACCGTCCTTACAATAGTCCTCTACATTTGAAGAGATGTCTGTTCTTATAACTTCAACGTCAAACTCTCTCAATTTTGATATTATTTTTTGATAATCCTCTTCTGTTTCAATCGCAATTCTTTCCATGACAGATCGAACCTTGGGATTCTCAATTTGATTATAAAATTCTGGTGGAAAAGATCTTCCTACCATACAAACTTTGAGAGGATCCCAATGTTGATAAACTGTATGCGTCAAAATCTAATAAGTGTAACCTGCAACAAACAACTTCTCATCAGATGATGGTTGTGAGTTAGGAGTATATATGCCCCTACTTGCTTCTGAGTTTGCCTGTGCTCTTGCTATCAGTGCTGCCTGACCTGCTGGTATGTTACCACCTGCCCATGCCTTGAGACATGAGTGCTGTAATGCCCTACCGTATGAGAATGATACTGTCCATGGTGTGACATTGACAACGTTGTTCATCTCACTCAAGTATATTGATGCTGCTTCCTCACTCAAACCACCAGATAAAAATACAATACCTGCTACCTCTTCTGGCACTGACTTCAACATCACATCAATTGTTTTACATGCAACTTCTTTTGGTGTCACCTTGTCAGGACACTCTGCACCACAGCATGTCATTGATGGTTTGAGTAATGTACCCTCAAGATATACTCCTAGTTTCTCACATGCAAAGTATGTCTCTTGTATGATACGTTCCTGTACTTCAGCAGTTCTGTCGAAGTGATGACTACCATCCATAAGAACTTCTGGTTCAATGATAGGAACAAGACCTGACTCCTGTACTGACCTTGCATACCTAGCAAGACCCCATGAACTCTCAAGTATTGCTGCTTCTGAAGGTCCGTCTTCTGCAATCTGTAGAACTGATCTCCACTTGGCAAACCTAGCACCCTGCTCATAGTATTTTGCTGCTCTCTCTACGAGACCATCAATACCAGAACAATATGTCTCATGTGGTAGTCCACCTGCTAATGGTTTCAATCCTTGGTCTACTTTGATGCCAGGTATGATACCTAACTTCTTCAACTTGTCTACCATAGACTCACCATCAGCATGGTCTTGGTATAATGTCTCTTCGTATAGTATCGCACCACTTATGTACTGACCTAGACCAGTAGTGGTGAATAACATACCTCTGTATGCTTGACGATTTGCCTCAGTATTCTCAACATTGATACCTGCCAATCTCTTTCCAACTGTGCCTGTAGATTCATCAACAGCAAGAATACCTTTTCCTCTCGTTGCTAATGCTTGTGCAGTTGATCTCAGTTCTTCTCTGTTCATCTTTAGAATTTCTTTATATTTATTTGGACAAAAAAAGACCTCCCGTAGGAGGTCTTTGTGATCGGACTAACCGATTGTAGGTGCAGATAGTGCAACCTGTGTAGACTCAGCAGATGCTAGGTCTAGTGGGAAGTTGTGTGCATTTCTCTCATGCATAACTTCCATACCTAAGTTTGCTCTGTTTAGAACATCACCCCATGTTGGGACGATTTTTCCGTTAGCATCAACAACTGACTGGTTGAAGTTGAAACCGTTTAGGTTGAATGCCATTGTGCAGATACCCATAGAGGTCAACCATACACATACAACAGGGAAAACTGCTAGGAAGAAGTGTAAACTTCTGGAGTTGTTGAAAGAAGCATACTGGAAGATAAGTCTACCGAAGTAACCGTGTGCTGCCACGATGTTGTATGTTTCTTCTTCTTGTCCAAACTTATATCCATAGTTTTGACTCTCTGTTTCTGTAGTTTCTCTGATTAGAGATGATGTAACTAAAGAACCGTGCATTGCACTGAAGAGACTACCACCGAACATACCTGCTACACCTGCCATGTGGAAGGGGTGCATTAGTATGTTGTGTTCTGCTTGGAACACGAACATGAAGTTGAACGTACCAGATATACCTAAAGGCATACCGTCAGAGAAAGATCCCTGACCGAAAGGATACACTAAGAATACAGCGAATGCTGCAGATACTGGTGCTGAATAAGCAACGCAGATCCATGGTCTCATTCCTAATCTGTATGATAGTTCCCACTGTCTACCCATGTAGGCAGAGATTCCAATAAGGAAGTGGAAGATTACCAACTGATAAGGACCTCCATTGTACAACCACTCATCTAGAGTTGCTGCTTCCCAAATAGGATAGAAGTGTAAACCAATTGCGTTTGAAGATGGTACAACTGCACCAGAGATGATGTTGTTACCATACATGAAGGAACCTGCTACAGGTTCTCTGATTCCGTCGATATCGACAGGAGGTGCTGCTATGAAAGCAACGATGAAACATGCTGCTGCTGCGAGCAAACATGGGATCATGAGTACACCGAACCATCCAACATAGATTCTGTTTTCAGTTGATGTTACCCACTCGCAGAACTCTGGCCATCCCTGTAGGAGACCACCTCTGCGTGTGATATTTGAGGTTGTCATTAGTAAGACGTTGTAAGTAGGGCACCAAGGGTAGATGCGAAACTTATTTCCTGTAATCCCTCACTACAGGATATGAGAGACGATGTATTATACTGACTATAGGTCTCGGTTTGCGATCAGTGTGTAAGAATATTTATCTTAGCATATCGTAACATTCATGTCAACACATGAGTATATTTACTCATAAATCTATGAGTAAAAGTAATGACTATCATAAGATGTGCTTATCTATTATGTCTGCAAGAAGTATATGTGCTTGTTTATTTGGGTGATGAGAAATAGGATTTACTAATTTTCTTTTCAATAAAAATTTTATCCTATCACTGTCAAGATTCCAATCAGAAAAATGATAACTATCTTTTTTGAAAGATAATCCCTGACTTTTACAAAGAGCACTCATCAAATCTCTAGGATTGTCATCACCCATTATCATATTAGGACTTTCATAATCATAATCATGATGGTTGAATGTATCAAACCAATAATTTTTCACTCCAATCATGTTGAAATACTTATCCCAATGTTGTATTTGTGTTGATAGTCGTTTTACTTCTATGTCATGATCGTAATGATTCTTTCTTAGTATGTTTGTCAAGTCTTCTTTGTCGTCAGTCATAAAAGAATCTTTATATTTTTTATCTTTGAGATTCCAAAATTCCATCCTCGCTGTGGATGTGAGTCCCCATAAAACTACTACGTTATCATATTTTTTATGATCATCTGTATTGAAATATTCTTCTGCTCTTCTGAATTGTTTTGAATTTGATGACGCAGGTTTTGATAAATTTATATTTACATAGTCATGTTTTCTTGCCAGTAATGTTCTAAAACAATACTCACTCTTTAGTTGTTTACCTTCTCCTTTGTTTTGATACTGATTGTATTCATCTTGAGACATTTTGGCATGTTTGTCAGGAACATACCAACTTCCCATACCTACCGTCCAACTGCAACCAAATGTTACAAGTGCGTTCATGTCTTGGGTAAATGTGGAGTGAGTACATTCTTTGTTACGTAATCTCTAAACGACCAACCCCAATCCCATACATGCATATCATGTAATTCTTGAGGAAGATCAATCAATCCAATAGATCTCTTCAATCTCCTGACCCAAAAAGAATTAGTTTTATTTGAACTTCTATTTCCTATTTGAAAACCATCCTTATCAAATAAGAATTTAAGTTTAGTTTGTATAGAGTATTTTCCATTGGTTGTCTTGATCATTGTAGGATCATACCACCACTCTCCTTGTGGTATGTAAGTGCCATACACAGGAAATCTAGCAGGGTCTTTGACTTCATGCCAATCGACTTGCCATATCTGATGTTCATCATCTATGCCTGTGATCGGTCTTATCTCTTTCAATAAATCGTAACACTCTTTCAATATCTCACTGTAAGTATTTTTCTCAGTAAAGTGACCTGCTTGTGGATGTCTTTTATTTCTAGCAGTTTTTGATTTGGGTGATGTAAGGTCAAGACCTATAGTTTCCCAATTAGGAATCGTATCCCACTTTACACCTGTCAATTGTTTAGCACAATCAAAGGATATCTGATCTCTATTAGATCCTATCAAAGAATATTTCCACCACAAATCATGGAACTCAAACATCTCTTCAGATATTGTTCTCCATAGACATGTAAGAACAGGTGAACAATATTGTTTGAAATTATAATCAACTTTACTCAGTGCATCAACAAGTTCAAGCATCTGTTCTTTGCTATTGAAGTTAGCACCAAACCCTTCCATGATCTCATTATGAAATGTAAATCTATGTGGGTGTAACATATGTGTAAGTGCTCCCCATCCACCCATACCAGAGTAAGGATTTCTTTCCAGTATAATTTTACTTTTGTCTACCCATTCTTTAGTGTGTACATAACATCCATCTAACCACACAGTTTTAGTACCTACTGGGAATAATTTGTGTGGACATAATTTAGCGAATGCAGATAATCTTCTAGGATCACCATCTACTTCATCATAAACATAATCTGGTATTGGTCTGAAGTCCCAAGGTCCTTTCTTTTCTACATTACCATCAGTAAAACAGACGTAGTTGACCATGGGGTCGTAGTACATGTCATCAGGTATGGTATCATACCAATTTGTTATACAAGTATAAACTACAATTGAATTTTTCTTTGGATCATCCCAATCTATTGAGTAACCATACTTACCTGCTTCACCAAAGAATCTTTTTCCAGTATCCTTTTTCTTACCTGCTCTATAATGCTTTGTCCAATCATATAATCCAGTGACCTCAGTAAGTAAGTCAACAAATTCAATCAGATCTACTTTTTCTTCAGAGTACTTATAGGCACCACACTTATTCTGCCACCAAATACCGTCAGGATTAGCATCCGTAAATTGATTTAGAAAATCTCTACAATAAACATAATCATATTCGATATCACTTAGTTGTAATGCAACACAGAATGATAATTGATCTCTTATTCCTCCCTTATTATACCACTCCCACCATATCTCATTGAAGTTCTTATCATTCTTTGGTCTCCAAATAAATGACAAGTGAGGTCCTATGTAATTCTCAAAATCATATTTGGTTTCTGAAACTTCTATACTAAATTTCAATATGTCATCAGTATCTACCCATCCCTCAGTTACATACTCTGCACACTCCTCTAGATAGGAATGTTTGTGAGGGTGCTGCATATAACAAAACTTACCCTTTGAAATTATCTCTTCACTCAACTCTTTAAATTTGTCATCAACTAGATGTACTTTTGATGCATCGATATAACAACTTGCTTCATCAAAAGGACATAGTATTTTTTCTTTCCTACTACTCCTTACAGGGTCACCTAAATCTTCTACCTCTGTAATAACTTGCACCCAATCTGGTGCTTTCAAGTCTTCAATATAATTGTTTGAATTTATAGTATAATAAATGGTCATCAGTACTTATCAATGATGTTGTACACCTTCATGTAGAATCCATGATCAGGGTATGAAGTATATAGTTTTGGATTCAAACCTGTTATTTTTTTCAAATCTACCAAAAATTCTTTTGTTTTTTTGTATTGTTCCATGTCACCATTTTGAGGATGCATCCCCTTTCTACCAATCTTATTGAAGTATCCAAGAGGTACACCAGAATCATTTCTTTTTTCATAAACTGATGGAACAAGACCACTCAATTTTATTGCAACATCATAAGAAATTTGATCTCTATTACACCCTATTAGTGACCACTCATACCATAGTTCATTGAACTTATTCATCTCAGGACTCATGGTTCTCCAAACAATAGTTCCTAGAGGACTTCCATATGTTCTAAAATTATAATCTATGTCTTTCAATTTTTGAGTCAACAATAAAGCGTCATCATATGTAAAAAATGCACAAGTAAATCCTTCCAACATCTCATCAAAATATGAGAACTTTGATGCATGTCTCAGCATTGTAAATGGAAAGCATCCTTTACTTCTTTCAACAAATTCTTTTGTATGCACATAACAACCATCAATCCATATTGTATGTGTACCCTCAGGAAAAAATAAATGTGGATTTGCTTTTGGATAAAAAGATAATCTACGAGGACAATCAATATCTAAATCTAATTTTATATACTCCCAAGGTTCGACAGTAGTGTCTACACTTCCATCATGAAAGCAAACATATCTTATGTCAGGATCGTAGTAATTATTTTCTGGAAATTCATCATACCCATTAGTGATACATGTATAGATTACTATGTCTTTTTTATCAACACTATCATTCATATCAAAAGGCAAGTATTTTATATTTGCATAAGTATGTCTTACTATGAGACTGTTCTCCCAACCATCAAACACCTTACATAAATCATGAACAAATTCTATCCTTTCTTTTACACTTGGCAGTGGATGTAAATCATACACTGATTCGTAAGAAAAATTTCTTCTGCTTTTATTACCTAAGTTGACAATACAATCAACTCTATCTGCCTTTATGGTAAGATACTCAGCAATTGAACTTGACACTTGATCCCTATTCACACCACTCATATACCATTCTCTCCACACATCACACCATTTTATAACATCAGGTGTCAACCTCCTCCAGATCATACAATTGATTGTTTGTTCGTAGTTTGATAATTTATATCGAGTGTCCTTTATTTTCTCTGCCATCTTGATGCACTCATCATAAGATGAAAATCCATGTGAATATAACTTTGAGAACTCATGTATCAATGATCTCCCTTCTGGATGTTTTTGTAAAACAAAATCTTTAGTCTTGAAAATATCAAAAGCATATGCCACCATTCTTTCATCCAAAGGGTAACAACCATCTACCCAAACTGTCTCCGAATTATTTTCAAAATATAAATGTGGACAATGTTTAGGATGATAAGATCTTCTTACAGGACACTCCTCATCTAATTCTAATTTTATGTACTCCCATCCATCAGCGTCTGGTTGGTCACCATCATAAAAACATACAAACCTAACATCAATCTCCTCTGGTATCTCTGGTGGTGATGCTAATCTATCATAATTATTTGTTACTGAAGTATAAAATATCATCCATTCAGTTTATCTTTTGGTGCTAATTGACCTGTCAACTCTCCTAATTTTCTATTAGTAACATCACCTGGTTCACGAGAGAACCAACCTGTCGCTATGTACTTTGATATGTTACCCGTGAGGAAGGAACCTCTATGCACATGAGTGTATGCTGCAGGCCACAATACCACAGTGCCTTTCTTTGGTTGGAATGATACCTCTTGATGAAAGAAGTCTGTTGCTCCACCATTTTCTAAGGGTATATCATTTAGATATATCATCCATGTAACAACTCTATCTCTGTAAAGAAAACTACCATTCTCTGAATGCCACGTATGATATCCACCACCTGATGTGGTCTTTTGTATCTTACATGTCCATGATGATACAGGATCAGATGAATCTAATATTCCCTTGTATTTCTTTGCATAAATTTCAAACGCTGTTCCTACTATTCTATTGATTTCCATAGCAACCGTGGGGTCAGCAATCTCAAGGTACAATTGTTTGTCCTTTCTTTGTAAATGATTATTATTGAATTGTTTTTCACCCTCACCAAATGGACTAAGGGATAATTCTTGACCACCAAATGTTGTAACCTTTACATCTGTATTTTCTTTTATATGTTTTTTATTGTACCAATACTCGAAGGAATCAATAACAGAATCACAGAAATCCCACTTGACAAAATTATCAAAAAGTCCTATGGCACCATGATCAACCATACCTGAAAAATCAGGTTGCTTGAATTCATCTGACAGTACAACCTCAGGCACCATGTTTTGCTTCCTCCTTTCCTTGATTTATGTAGACCATTGGTGGTATTCTACCACAATATTCATCTAGTTGCATGACTTCTTGTATTTTTACATCAGCACCCTGCTCTCTCCAAAAATCTGTGAGTGCATGGTTACTATTCTTGTGAAAGATTTCTATATGTTCTTCATGTATAGCAGAACCCATATCTAATCTGTAATTGAATAGTGGTGTGGCATATGATTTACCACTATCAAGTATCAAGTCTTCGGAGACTGCTCTTGGTCTGATGTTTTGGTCGATCTTCCACTGCGATCCCCTGCTGTGAAGTTTGAGAAGTTTAGTTGCATGATGACGAGTAATAAGGTAGCAAGCAGCAGAAAAGTCATTGATAAATCTATGATGTAATTTTAAGGTTATACCATTAGGATTTATAATGGTCAACTGTAGACAATCAAATGCTACAGGAACTCTACGTCTTACATCTTTCCATGTAAAATTCCAATGACCTGCTAGTGATAGGTCAACATCATCTTCCATGATAAAAATCTCATCATGATCTGTCTCCTCTACAAAATATTTGATAGCAGATAGATGAGACATAACACATGCTAACTCACCATCATTCATACTTGGTGGCACAGTTCCTTTGAGGAATGATTCATACTCAGCACCATCTATACCAGAAATTCTATGGTGATCTTTGATCTCCCAATAATCAAACTGTTCCTCCATGTACTTTCTTCTCTCTGGAAATCTGTCTAAGTTTATCCATAAGACAGGAGGGAAGTTTGCTAATTTGAATACTGCTTTATTTTTATCCATTTCTCTCCTTCAGATAATCAACCTCCTCATAATATTTGACAAGTGATTTCTTACCCTTCACTTTTAACATCTCCCATAGTTTTTTATTGTCCTCACAGTATGGATTATTGAACCATGAATTCTTAGTTCTCCCATGTTCAAGATGATAAACATATTCATCTATTCTAGCAACACTTGACAAAAGATTGAATCTAAAATATCTTTCGTCATCTTCATATCCATATGCTACAAAATTTTCATTCTCACCACCCAATTTTTTATACTCCTCTGTGTCAAAAAACTGACAGAATCCATACTTAGCATCCCACTGTCTCATGTGACCATTGAAGTATTCAAAGTTGAACCCAGAGTTTATAAAATTTGTTACCTCATTGTCACCAACATGACATTGGAACTGATAATTACCACATCCATATGGATAGATTACTTTGACAGGTTTTCCATTCTCCACATCAGGATGCACCCACCCCTTTGCTATCATGTTTGTAGCATTGATGTATGTTTCTAACGGTAATAAAATATCACTATCGTAATTTACTACAACAGGTGTGTCCACCATCCACAACATGTCATTGAGGATCTTAGTTCTGTGAAATGTAAAGTCATCACTCTTCTCAAATATATGTGTGATGCACTCAAGCCACTCAGGTTCTAATGCCTGTTCTAATATAGGTAAAACTTCTCTCTCGTATACTGATGATTCATCTACCTCTTTGACAATTATTTTAGTATCGAAATTACGAGTAAGATATATCAATATTGTGATGATATTTCTCATACGATCAGCAGTTTCAATCCTAAGTGGAATGATGAACGTGGTCTTAGTTAGATCAAATCTTTTTACAATTTTAGGTGTAATCATAATACCTCCCAATTGTCACAGTATAAGTCAGACGTATCATGATTCTTGGTATATCCTGTACCAAACCATTTCTTAGGAGCGATAATTCTTTTATCAGGATTCTTACTCAACCATGACCCCCACCATGAGAATGATGAGTTGGCAATAATAAAATCAGAACACATAGACATCATGCACAAGTCCGCAAGATTGTCACCACCTTCTGAGATAAGGAACCTGTCATCAGGGAACTCAGTGCTACACCATTGAGGATCATCAGAAAAAATAACCACTGTACGATGTTTATCAAACTTTGACAATGCAGTATCATAATATTCTTTGGGGCAAGGTGGATGGTTGTCACAATTTTGTATGTAATCACCACGACGTACATGTAATGCGATAGGATCTTGCACAGTCGAGATCATATCTTCACATGGTGCTTTGATTTCATTCTTGAACTCAAAGTCCTGTCGTATTTCTTCTTCTATAATATCAAAATATTTTGTGCTCTGCAAATATGCATAGACATTGTGTCCGTCTGGCATATTATCATATAAATTCTGATCAAAATGGAAGTGTGCTTCCTGTACATAAGGACCAGGACATACACCTATGGTAGTAAGACCTTTGAGTTTGAATGCCTCAAATAATTGATGATCATTCCATTCATCTTTATAGTCACTCTCTGGTATCATAAAATCAAATCCACGATGAGCAGCAATACCTCTTAGTCCAGCATACTGGAACATTTGATTGCCTAATCTTCCGTGTCTTCCTAGATGGTTGAATCCTATAGTCATACTAATGTTTGTTCTTCAAGTAATCAATCTCCTCAGGAATGAGGTGTTCGTTTGATCTTTGTGTTTGGTTCCTATGTTCTCTATTTGATATATGTATATCCTTTAGGACAACTGGATCTCCATGATTTTTATACAGTCTATAGTACATATCACAGTCCATCAACATGACCAAGTGTTCGTCAAAATATTCTTCAATACCATTCCTAACAGCAAGAATTGAAGGAGAACTAAGAGTGTTGACACCCTCCAATAATCTGTCGTTGTAAACTGGTAACTTTGGGTTGTAATGTGTGTGACCATTGTCAATAGTGTGAGCAAAACCTGTCACTGCCCATGATACTTCTGGAGTAAATGCTTTGTCAAGTTCTTCAGTAAGATTAGATGTCAAAATGAAATCATCTGAATATAATACTTTGATTATATCTCCTTCTCCCATCTTCATAGCATTATTTGTATTGACAGAGATGTTACCCTCTTCTGCTTTCTTGAATGTGATGTTTAGAATATCCCAGTAATCATTCAGTGCTCTGAGTATCCTTGTCTGATCACCTTGATGAGATACACATATCTCAAAGTCTTTGAATGTTTGTTTTGATAGAGGGTATAATATGTCAAACATATATTGCTCACACCTTGCATGGTCGTGAGTGGGAATGCAATAACTTACTCTCATAAATCAAGCACTACTTCATATGGTTGACATCTTCTACTTCTAAGTTTGTCTCTGATACTTTGATCAACTGATTCATGAATGTACCACTCCTCCATTGTGCATACTCCATTAGTTACATCTTCACCGACTAAATCATACCCATGTTTTTCAAATATCTCTCTGTGTCCATACACATCACCCCACTGCCTGTATAGATCATGCTCATAGGTGACACACTTGAATTGTAATTTGTCAAGAGGAAAATTTCTCAATGCTTCCAGTGTATTATGTGGTGGTTCCAGATCAAATGATAAGTAATCTAATTCTCTTGGTAGACCAAGGTCATCGACTGCTTTTACATAGTCAAATTTCATTGCATCTGCTTCATAGAGTTTAGTGTTAGGACGTACACCTTCCCACTCTGCACATAGGTCATGTTCTAATTCTATTGAGAATCCTCTCCAATTATATCCCTCCTCAAGTAACCATGTATTATTACCTACGTATGGTACAGCACCACCTACCTCTATGAATGTGCCATCAACTTTTGCATCTGTGACAACCAATGCAAATATATCTTGCCACACCTGAGAGTAATTCTTTTTCAAATTTTTCATACCATCAGGTTGCACCTTCAAATAGTTCCAATCTTTATGGAACCAATTAGTTTGACCTTCACCACTAATCGGCATTGTTTACGTCCTCAATAATTTTACGAGTGAGTCTTGGCACGACATCATTGTCACTATGAAATCTCTTAGCGACCTCATAGTTATGTTCTATCGCTTTCCTTCTCTTATCATAGCAGTCTGAGTCAAGTCTGCCTACGATTTTTTTCAATTCATCAAGATCATTGAATGTTATAATACCATCCATATGAAACCAATCACCTATGTTAGGACAACCAAAGTATATGGGTACAGTTTTAGATGCAAAGCAATCTATTATCTTCTCAGTAAAGTAATTCTTTTGTTGAGAGTTCTCTACAGCAATGTGAAACTTAGAACTTTCAAAAAAATCATTCCTTCTTTCATGAAATGGTGGTGATATGTGTGAATAGTATTGCAATCCATTTGACACATCAACTTCCTTCAAGTATTCATATATGTCTATGCGTAATTTATGACCTTTGCTCTGACTCTTACTACTCGTGACAAACGATACATTGTTTGTCTTGTTTATCTTCAAGTCCTTGAAGTCTAACCAACTACTACCCCACTCAAATAATTCTGCCTGTGGATACCTGTCTAAAAAACTTTGACAGAAAGTGTATATCTTATCGAACTTATATGCAGATCGTATTGCTCCTTCGCTCACTGTTGGTAGAATAGCAAGTGGTTCTGCTAAAAATAAAATCTTATATTCTGCTGACTTATCATGATCTAGATTATCAATAGAAATACTAACTTTCTTATCAAAGTCTAGTCCTCTGTCACCCCATGGGTTCCACCATAGTGGGTAAATGCTCGCAGGTTTCATCGTATATCTTGGAAGTGATAATGAAAACCAAAGGTCTCAATACCTTTGTGTTCTGGACACTCTACTTCTTTACTGAAGCGAGCCGCCACCTCGACGGGAGCATACACACATCCCTGTTCCTCGAAGATGTGTCTGTTGTGAACGCATATGTTCCCGTCCTCATTATATAGACCAGCATTTTGATGCTTATAAAATGTACCTTCGTTTACTTCCCAAGGGACGGTGACTTTACTGGGGACTTCGAGAAGACGCTTGGAGCGTAGGGAAAATCCCCCATTGCCGACACGTTGGTTTCTTCCCCACGGATCGAGGTAGGCATTTGGGTCATCTCTCCACGGTGCCCCGATATAGTCGTAATCAAGAAACTTATCATCCCAAAGGTGAGGACGTAAAACATACCCGTCAGGATGAATGAGAAGGCAGTGCGAGGTCCTGACGTGATTAGTAAGATTATAGATACAATAAAAATTAAAGTCATTGATTGATTGTATTGGATAAGTCTCTTCATATTCTACCTGATCACATAACCCTTCTGGTTTTTTACTGCCTAAAAATTTTGCAGCACCCCATTCTATCTCTTCACATGATTTATTTATTGCGTAAACTGCATCTGGCAGATCTAAATCTGCCAACATAAGCAGCGTAACATCAGGTATTTTTAGCACGGATTACCGCCCTGTTGAATAGACTGTACAAGTCTAGCATATTAATATCTAAATTTCTACTACGTATAAACAAGTCGTCATTCTCTGCTAACAATGTCTTGTTTACATCAGCATAATCATCCACCCATAGTATAGGGTAGTCCTTATAACACTCCTGTAGGTATGAATTCTTTTTCATTATAGGCACACGTTTTAGTAACAAGACTTCCCAGTTTCTATGACAGTCTACAGCGTGACCTTCAGGACAAATCATAAATTTATGTTGCTGAATCATATTACAATACTCCCCATAGTCAACACGGGGGCTGACGGTGGCAAATGATTTGTCAGCAAACATGTCTCTTATATTACCACGTTCACTTATGTTAGTATGTTCTGCATGGTTTATATAAAGTAACTTGGTTGGTTTAGGATCTGATTTGAGAGCATGATGCATTTGATCCAGCCTTACATCTACTGGATACAATTTTCTTTGTAAACCATAAGGGAATGGATGAACCTTACCACCATATCCTATGGCATTCGCTGCGTATATTGCTAGAACATTTGGTGGAACGTGAGAATGTATATCATCTGTGATAGGAGTGTCTTCATTGTTGCAGAATATTATAAACTGTGTATCTTTCATAAGCATGATCTCTGCTAGTAAATGAAGAAGATCATTCGTCTCCATCATATGATCTACTCTCTCTTGATCATGAGGTGTGCCACATTTGATAGGTCTTTTATATAATCTTATATTATCAATGAATAGAGTCATAAACTTACTACCATTGACTCTCTTTATAAAATCTATATTACTTTCATTTGCATCCTTCATGAATGCACCACTCACTCCACCAAGACACCCTGCTTGGTCACCGAAATCATAATCACATAAGTCAGCTATTGCTGGTCCGTGGAGAAAGTTCATAATTTATGTTCAATGAGAATCGTATGTTCTTTGTCGGTGATGATGAGGAGTGCTTCCACTTACCATCAAAGACAATCATCTTACCTCTTTCAACTGGTTCTTTATGTATAACATTTCCTTCATCATCGAAGAAGAATGTGTCGCCATCAGAATCATTTGGGTAGTATAGTCCTACGATATGTGGGAAGTGTTGATCTACATGAGCATTGTGAGGTACATCTTTTACCTCAGGTCTTGGATACTGCAATGTATTATGTGCACGTATCATTTTGTTGTTTGGTAGACCGATGTACTGACCAATCTCATTCCATGGCATCTTATTGAAGAAAGGATATATTTTATTATTCTCTAAAAATGTATGTGAGAAATATGGATGTAAATCTAACCCCCTTTCTTTTGCTACCCTACCGTAGGCACAATCTTCTTTGAAGAACCATGGTAGTTCATGACTTAGATCTTCAATATATTTTACTACTCCCTCAGGAAAGTGGTGCCTTGTAGGAGAGAATAAATTCTCTTTGCTCATCAGTGTTTCTCCATTCACCAGGTAGTAGGTAGTGTGGTAGATGCATTTGATGCACCTTGACATCAGAGTCAACTAACATTTTCCAATTTAAATGCTCTGTGTCTGATAGATCAGTGCAGTAGAAGTTTTCTATATTGTGACTACACAAAGCAGCAGCAACAGCAAAAGTTCCTACACCAGAGTTTGCAACATTCTTTGCTCCTAAAAGTGTAGCAAAATCTTCTGCAACTGTACCACGTTGTATTGTAACTTTTTTATAATATGATAACTCTTCTACTATTGGATTATAATCATCATCTTCTGTGACCACTATCGCTTTCTCAAATGATTCAAGGAGTGTAGTGTAAAAATGATAAGGATTAGGGACATAACGTTCAGGGTTAGGAACGTTTTGGTCAAAAATATCTCCACTCCTGATATGAATAACAAGAGTATCATCAGGTATTTCTGTTGGTTGAACGTCAAGTTGGGGATAGATCCATGTCTTACAAACTCTACGCATATTTTTGTAGATCGTTTCAACAGGTAGATTGACTTCTTGATAAGGTCCTTGCCAGTAAAAACACTTGCTTGATAACCCCAGTCTGTTCTGTCCAAAAGACCTTTTATGTTTCTTGATAATTTCATGATCTATTGATTCAAAAGATGAGTCTGTTTGCTCTGCCCACAATGTACCTACAGCACACTGCTGTATATTATTACCTAACCTACCATACCAGTGTGATAGTTTGACAGTCATTTTCTAGTCCCATAAATCACCTGAGGGGATGCTCCTTCATGATCATCTTCACTGCATATATTATATGAGTCAGACAAGCACTCAATAAAATCAGAACATTGCATGTTCTCAGTAAAAGAATTATAGACAAGATAAAATTTTTTAGATTTTTTTATTATCTTCTCAAGATATTCAGTCTGTGTTCCTAAATCACACTCAGAAAAAGCGTAGTTGCTAATACATAAATCAAATTCATGATCATCATCAAGAACTAATTCATCTAATCTACATGATTGATGGGGTAAGTCCCAACTACTTACATACTTTCTTGTCAATTTGTTTGGTTCTTCTTGATCAAGAATCAAATAACTATCAAAATCTATGTAATTACTAGCGGTGACACAAAGACCACCATACCCTCCTCCTATCTCAACAATAGATGATAATTCACTTCCAAAATTACGTACTATATCACATGTATTCTTTACATATCTAAGAGTTGTAGGAGATATTTTACCACAAGGATATTCATATATGTCAGGTGATCCAAAGGTATCATTCTTTTTTACCTCTTCCTTTATATCAAGATCAATCAGATTATAATATTGTAGACCCTCTTCATAACTTACATGTTCTAATACATGTCTATATGCAGGGTGAGTCTTGAACTCTTTGAAAAAGTCATCTGATTTTGCAGCGTAATCACATACATTCAAGTATGGTGTTGCTGCTTCACTTGGTAATCTCCAACTCATTTTCCACAGTTGCCATATTCAAGATACTTTTTATCAGTAATATCAGAATCACTAAGGTTAGTATGTGCAGAAAGTTCTTTTGCTATCTGACCCATGATCCAGTTATATGTTTTTCTTATTCCTTCTTCTAATGTCATCTTATAATCCCAACCAAGTTTCTCTCTAATAAGATCGTTGTTAGAATTTCTACCACGTACACCTGTGTGTGGTACATCAACATGATCTCTACCTATAGATTTGTTTGCTACCTTTGCAGTTATTCTTACCAACTCATTGATGGTAACCATCTCTTCTGATCCAATGTTGAGTGGTTCGGTGCAGTCAGAGTCCATGATTCTTCTGGTTGCCTCAATACATTCGTCGATGTAGAGGAAGGATCTTGTTTGTTCTCCGTCTCCCCATACTTCGATTGAATCTGCAAGCCCTGCGTACGCCACCTTTCTACAGATTGCTGCAGGTGCTTTTTCTCTTCCTCCATACCACGTTCCTTCTGGTCCGTAGATGTTGTGGTAACGAGCAATCCTAACAGGAATATCATAGTTGCGATGATAAGAGAGATATAACCTCTCTGAGAAAAGTTTTTCCCATCCATATTCGGAATCAGGGTTAGCAGGGTAAGCGGATTCTTCACGGCAGTCTGGGTTGTTAGGGTCTAATTGGTTGTGTTCTGGATACATGCATGCAGAACTTGAGTAAAATATTTTTGTTTTATTTCTATGCTCTATGGGTTTTGAATCCCACTTGTCACCATAAGATTCATTCAACTTACGTTGTTCTTCAAGTAGATTCAGATTGATTGATGCTGAGTTGTGCATGATCTCTGCATCATGTTCACCTGTAAATATGTAGCCTGCTCCACCCATATCAGCAGCGAACTGATATATCTCATCAAATGTTTCAATCAAATAATTAGGAACTGAGTTATAAAAATTACCTTGTTCTCCTTTATACTCTATAACTCTTCTAACGAAGTCAACCTCTCGTAGATCTCCTACGACAAATTCATCAGCAGCAGACTTTGAGAAGTCTGGATGCTTTAGATCTACACCTCTTACCCAAGCACCTTCAGACTTGAGTCTCCTTACCATGTGACTACCGATGAATCCACCAGCACCAAGAACTAAGCACTTTTTCATGATGGTTTGTACTCTCCTATTATATCATATATGTAGTCTAGCATAGGCATCGTGATAACGGGGGATGTCCCTACAAAAAATACATTATCTAAAACTTTTGAAGCTCTGGGATAGTTTGATGCAGGTTCAATATGACGATAAGCAGGGTGCATAAGAATATTACCAGCAAAATAGTTTCTCGTTTGAACTCCATGTTCTTCTAGATACTGTACAAGGTGATGCTTATTTTTATATATTATAGGTGCACCAAACCATGAGGTTTCTGCGTGTTCTTTTTCTTCAACAACCCTGCAACCAGAGATCTGAGAGAAGACTTGATCCATAGCAGTTTTATTCATACGACGGACACAATGTATCTCTGTCTGCTTCTTCAATTGTATGAGACCAATCGCACCTTGCAAGTCGGCAGGTTTGAGGTTGTATCCTTGGACTCCAAAGACATACTTATGATCGACATCCTTGTCGTACCCTTCCAACCAACGATCAAATCTTTGTCCACAGACACCATTGGGCAATTGGTTCTGGGCACCTACACAATAGCATCCACGACCCCACCAAGCAAAAGATCTGGCGATCTGAACTATCTCCTCGATATCAGAGGAGACCATTCCACCTTCAATCGTGCAGATATGATGTGCTGGATAGAAAGAACAAGACGCTGCGACGGCTTGTTTAGTAAGCAACTCACCCCTCCACTTGCTACCCAAGGAGTCACAGTTGTCAGCGATGTATTTCAATCCATGCCTATCCACAATGTCGAAAAACTTATCGAAGTCGTAGGGATTACCAAGGACAGGTGATGAGAAGGCAGCAACAGTTCTGTCTGTTATCTTAGACTCTAACTCATCTAGATCCCAGTTCAAATCATCTTCGTTTATATCTACAAACACAGGTTTCAATCCATTCTGTATGATGGGATTGATTGTGGTAGGAAAACCACATGCACATACTAATATCTCATCACCATCTTTCCAGTCAAAATATTTTTTCAACGCAGCAATCATCACTAGGTTTGCAGATGATCCACTGTTCACCATAACAGAGTGTTTGAATTCAAACTGTTTAGAAAATGCACGTTCAAATTTATTTACATTCTCACCTGCAGGTAACCACTTACCAGTTAGTAATGCTGTGATAGCAGCAGTTGGTTCTTGGTCATCCCAATAAGGACCTGAATAGTATATCGGATCTCCTTCTTTCCATTTATTGTTGGGTAGATATGGGAACAAATCATACCCACCTTTCTCAAGAGTAAGTATGAAATTACCTACTTGTTCATTTAGACTATACATAAATCTTTGACAATAAATTCATTAGTAATGTGCTGTGCAAACCCTAGGTTCTGCAACTTAGTTGTATCCAACCAGAAGTGTTGTGTCTGCACGTTATTGTGAAACTCAGGTGGATCAATGTTTATAATATTACCACGAGATCGGGTAAATATTTTAGCAAGTTCTACGATCTCGCTAACCTTTGTGGGTTTACCTGACCCGATGTTATAGATTTCATTCAAGTTGCCCTTATCCATAACAAGTTTGATCGCTCTACAAACATCATCTACATGCATGATATCACGTTGATGTGAACCATGATCATACACTTTGATGTCTCTGTCTGCTTTGAGTTCGTTGACCATCCATGTAATTGCATTCTTTTGTTTCGTTGCATTAGTATCACCCTCACCTAATACATTGCATAGTCTAAGAATTCTATACTTCATCCCCGTCGTTTGAGCGAAAGAAATGATAAGATCTTCTGCACACTTCTTGGTAATAGAATAAAATCCTGTTGGGTTGCATACCTGTACTTCGGATGCAGGGGACTTTGCTCCCTTTCCATATACGAACCAACTTGATACGAAGTTGAAGGTGATGTCTTCTGATCTACAGAAGTCAAGTGTTTCACATAGGACTCGTAAATTAGTATCGACATCTCTTGTGATTTCATCGTGAACATGATAATTATGTGTGGTTGAAATCATGTACAAGATATTATTATGAAGAGGAACTCTCTCATCTCTCTCTTGTACATCTACCACATCATTGTACATCTCTTTGAAGTTTCTGCCTATGAAACCGCAACCATATAGTGAAATCATGATAGTAAATCTAGGTAATGTGAAACTGTGGCACGAAGACCAACCTCAAAATCTGTTGTAGGTCGCCAACCAATTCTATTTGTTATCTTACTATGATCCATACCATATCTTTTGTCAATACCAGGTCTTCCTTCGTTGACACCAATCAAACTATGTGGTTTCTTCATCATATCTAATATCATTTTTGTTACGTCTATGTTTCTTTTCTCACATGACCCACCAATATTGAAATGATCATTGATGATACGTTGTTCTTCTAGTTCCCAGATGGCAGCACAATGATCTCTTACGTACAACCAGTCTCTTATCTGATGACCACCACCATGCATGTAAGTTATCTTATCATCCAATGCATTACTAATCGTAAGTGGTATAAGTTTTTCTAGATGTTGATGACGACCATAGTTGTTACTGCAATTAGTAATAAGATAAGGTAAACCATAAGTGTTATGCCACGACTTGACAAAGTAATCGGACGCTGCTTTGCTTGCTGAGTAGGGATTTCTTGGGTCATAGGGTGTCGTCTCCTTGAATAATATTTTGTCCCAGTATTCTAGTGATCCATACACCTCATCAGTAGAGATGTGGTGGAACTTTTCTACTTCTTTTTTGAGACTGGCATTCAACAAGTTGATTGTGCCAACCACATTTGATTCTAAAAATGGTCTATAGTTTTGTATAGACCTGTCAACATGACTCTGAGCAGCGAAATGAAATATCTTTCTTGGTTTATACTTGTCAAAGATATAATTTACATGACTTTCATCTGTTATATCACACCACTCAAAGATAAATTGATCTGTGTTTGGTATAAAACTAAGGTCAGCAGCATAAGATAGATTGTCAACTACAACAACAGGTTCTATTAGATCAGTTTCAGATGAGATGTAATGTAGAAAGTTACTGCCAATAAAACCTGCACCACCTGTGACTAAAAACATTAGTAGTGCCCCCAAGCAAAATGATCGACACGATTATAATCGTCTTGCAATCTCACAATGTCATCCTCCTTACAATCTCCACGTTGAACTTCAATAATAGTTATACCCTTTTTCCCTGCTGTAATTCTATGTCTCATCTCGATTCCAATAAAAAATTTATCACCTCTGTAGCACTCTGTCTCCATGTTACCTTGAGTGACTATTCCACTACCACCCACAACAACCCAATCTTCGGTGCGATACCGATGAAACTGTAGAGAAAGTCTCATCTCTGGTTCTACATATATTTTTTTTACGCAATAGTCTTCACCCCTATCGAGAACTTGAAACCATCCCCAAGGTCTACGTTCTTTTTCTGTCATGTCACAATAAATTTAGCATCATTATCAAATATATCTAGTCCCTTTTCAGTTAGCACATGATTATACATCTTCTCGAATACAGCAGGTGGCATTGTAACAATGTCAGCACCATTTGCAAATGATTGAGATACACTATTCACATATCTAATTGATGCTGATAATATTCTTGTTCTATGTATTGCTTGAACTCTAAACACTTCATCAATATCTTTTATTAGATTCAAACCTGCAATAGAATTGTCATCCAATCTACCTACAAATGGTGATACGTATGCTGCACCTGCTTTTGCTGATAGTATTGCCTGTGCTACATCAAAGATAAGAGTAACATTCACTCTAATCAAATCTCTTGATAGTGCTCTACATGCTGTGAGACCATCACGAGTGCATGGAACTTTGATGGTTGATGAATTTGGAAATTTTGTGGCAAGTCTGATTCCTTCTTCTACCATTGTTTTGGTATCACCCATAACTTCCATACTAATATCTCTCAATCCAATGTCTTGAATCTCCTGATATACATCCTCTGGATTTCTACCACTCTTTCTAATAAGAGAAGGATTAGTTGTGACACCATCAATCAATCCTGTGGCAAAGTGCTCTCTAATTATATCTGTATCTGCAGTATCAAGAAAGATACGCATGTTACTGGATGTCATCATTCTGGAAATTCAAAGTAGTTCAAGTTTAGCACACACCTGACCTTTGTGTCAAGTTGTGATACACCTCTGTGTTTGATATCTGATGGAAACTTTACCAATCTGTTTGCAACACTATTCACCTTGTCACCTGTCTCAAACTCAGTGTATCCATCATTTGTGTTGACATAGTATATTGCTGTTGTCATGAATGGGCATGGTTTACCATCTTTGTGTACATCATAATGAAAGTCACTGTGTGTTCTCTCTGGTTTGATAGGTTCAAGGTTTGCTTTGATTCTATGTAATGCTATAAACCTTATTTTCTCAACGAGAGGTTTGATGTAATCTATTTGAGGAGACACCTCATGCCTTGCACTATCAAGTGAGTGGAACGTATGAAAGGTATGTGTAAACTGATAGTCATATGGGTCATCACCATGTCTTACTTTTCTATCATTGAATTTCCACTGGCATGAACCATCTTTCAATAAAAAATCAGATATCTTCTGGTGTTGCAAGGGACTTAGATAGTTGTCAAAAACTTGTATCATAAGCGACAAAAATTCAATCACTAAATAGGCTAGCATACTATAGGATATAAATCCATGAAAAGAGTATTATTTCTCTTTACTTTATTATCTATAGGACTTCCTGTTAGAGCAGATATAACCCATAAGTTGAGCAGCAGTGTGCAACTTCAGGTCAATGCTGCAGCAACACAGGTTGAAAGAATCGGAAGCTCTTGGTCAGTTTCTGGAAATGGGGTTGATACAACTGATGGTA
>VTLG01010902.1_pt1 | contig 144036 bp, 194 predicted proteins | sample 4694571 | NCBI WGS metagenome assembly VTLG01 (sample SAMN12604809, study PRJNA352737) | marine metagenome | biome: ENVO:00000447; feature: ENVO:00000209|ENVO:00000569|ENVO:01000036; material: ENVO:00002151; isolation source: viral sequences binned using virsorter ... | reverse complement strand
GTTATTGCAGATAGTCGCCAAGTTCACGGTGTTACACAAATTGAAGGAAACGGAGAAAGATTTTCATGCGTTGCATATTGCGACAATCGACTAGCTACCATAGGAGCTGCAGGAAAAAGTGAAAGGCTGATAGGTAAATATGCAACAAAAGAAAGTGGAAGTCTAGAGGAATTTATGTAATGTTATTGAATAATAAGAGAATTGAAACAATTGAGTTAGAGCCACCTAGTTCTTATGAAGCATATCTATATCTTTGGTCTGTTTGGATTGAAGAATTGAATGATTGGAAATACTATGGTGGATGGGTAGCAAAACAATATCATCTAACCGATTATACTGATACTACTAAACTAGAAGAATTTCGTAAAGATTTTGCCACTAGGAAAATAATTAAATTTGAAATTTTACAATATGGAAGGAAAAACGATATGGCATATGCAGAAAGAAAAATGTTAGCAGAAGCTGATAATGGATTAGGAGCAAAAAAATCTCCTAAATGGTATAACAAGAGTAATGGCGGTGGTCAATATGCTAATGGGTATATTACCAATGATCCACTTGATATACTTTGGACTGCTTTAGAAAATGATTCATTTTCCAAGGATTTATACAAAAAACCTAGATTGGTTTGGATTATAGAGAATGGTTATTTGATTCAATCAAGAAATGAATTATTTGATACAAATCATTCTAAAATTTTAACTGACGGTTTCAATTCTGAACCAAATCCTGACGAATGGGACGATATTCATATTTTAATGGATGCAAAACCCATTCTTAATGATGAGGGCAAGATGGTAGGAGTTGAATATTGCGAGGGTTCAGCAATGATTGTAGGTGGAAATCATAGAGCTCGTGGTTGTGTAAAATCAAAAAATGGTTGGGGTCTTAATGGAATTGAAATTCCATATGAATTTTGGAAAGATTTGACGTTTCATCAATTACGAACATTAAGTGATCGTCTTAATCCGTTTGATCCAAAACCATCTAAATCAATTGATCCAGATTCTAAAGCACAGTGGATTATTGATGAATGTAAAGAGAAGAAACTTTACAAAAAAAATGCAAATCTTGAAAAGGTTATTGACTATAAACATATTGCTATAGTCAATGAACTTAGATTGATTTGTTGTCCCAAGTCTGTACAAAATAAAATTTTCACTACAGTACAAAAACTTTTAGATAATGAAAAGTTACAATTGAAGCAGGATAATCTAATAGACCTTAGTGAAGAAGGATTGAAAGAAGATGCAAATCTAAAAAAATGGTACGACAAAAAGGTATTAAATCTTTTAGAAGAATATGATTGGGTGTATAAAATTACTGCTGATAACTATTCTATACTAAAGGTTATGGAAGAAATTAAGAGAAGTGGTTATGCAAAAAAGGGTATTGTGCTTCCCTATTTTAAAACTTTGGATCATAAAGAAAGCGAAGCAGTGAAAAAATCTGAAAAGAACTTTAGGGAGTTTATAAAAGAATTTTTTAAACCAGCAGGTTTTTCAATCACTATTAAAGATTTACCAGTAACTTTGGCTGAAGCAAAAGCTGAAGGATATATGCAGAATGAAAATAGTAATTACAGGAAGTAGAGGCTTCATTGGTTCAGCACTAATGAAGCTTCTTCCTCAACATAAAATTGTTGAGTATGATACAAAAATTGATAAAGATATTTCCCAATTTGAGATAAAAAAAGATACGGATTTTGTAGTCCATTTAGCAGCACTAATGGATATACGTGACTCTATCAACCATCCAGAACTTTATTGGGAACAAAATGTTGAATATACAAAAAAAATATTCAAGGAATGTTCTGAAGCTGCTATACCTATGATTTATGCCAGTTCTGCAGCTGCAAAAGTTTGGCATCTCAGTCCATATGGAACTACTAAAAAAGTATGTGAGGAGCTTGCACCAAAAGGTACTGTAGGTTTAAGATTTGAAACTGTATATGGTGAAGGTTCTTCTGATTTTGGTTTATATGGTCGAATTAAAAGTAATCAATTAAAGTATAAAACAAATCATATACGTGATTTTGTTCATGTTGATGATATTGCAGAATGCTTAAAAATGTTCATAAACATGAAGCAATATATCTTTAATCTTAAACCTATATACGAAGTTGGAACAGGAATAGAACATTCAGTTTGTGATGTAGTTGAAGCTTTTAAAGTGGATGTACCATTAACAAGTGAGAAAACACCATATGAAACTGATAGAAGTGTAGCAGATATTTCTGCAATAAATGCTTTAGGATGGGAGGCAAAAAGAAGCATTTATGATGAATGTAATAATGAAACTTTTTTTTACAATGTATTAGAAGAAAGGGGTGAGTTCGATTAAAGATTACTTTATAAAAGAAAATTATACCCATAGAGAAAAAGTTAGATATCATGATGATACTAAAAAATCATATGATTCTGCTAAGTGGCAAAAAGAGGTTTATATTCTAGCTAAAAAATATGCAGAAGAACAGACATATAATAAAATACTGGATATAGGAACAGGTTCGGGTTTCAAATTATTAAAATATTTTAAAGATTTTGATACTATTGGGATGGATTTGACTCCAACTGTAGAATGGCTAAAAAACAAATATCCCGATAAATCATGGACAGATAATTTTGAGCCTATATATAATATGGATATTATAATAGCATCTGATGTTATAGAGCATATTGATGATCCAGATGAACTATTAGATTTAATAGAAACATCGCAACCAAAATTAATTGTTTTATCTACACCAGATAGGAATTTGTTACAAAAAGGACATGATGGCCCACCTAGAAATACCGCACATTTTAGAGAGTGGTCTTTTGGTGAATTTAAAAAATATATAGAGAGTAGGTTTAATATCGTTGAGCACCTCGTAACAAATGAAAAACAAGGTACACAAACAATTGTATGTGAGACTAGATGATTGATATTGTTATATGCACATTTAAAAGACTTGATAAGCAAATCACTTTTAATAATATTCCTGAGTCATATAGGGATAATGTTACCTTAGTTGTTCAGCCACAGGAAGCAGAGGACGCTAGTAAGGTACATAAGAATATATTTGTTCTGGATGGTAATGATATTGGATATGCAAAAACTATCAAACAAGCAACGTATGAATGGGCAGTAAATCGTCAAAAACATTTTTGGCTATTGGATGATGATTTAACTTTTCGTTTTAATGAAGAAACTGAAAAGGGAGTTAAAGGAAAGAAGCATCCTTTTACTGAAAAACTATTTTATAGTATGATATCAGATATTGAAAAAGAATTAGACGCTGGTATGTTTCATGGAGCTCTAGGAACAACGTGGAGTTTTCCTTGGGGCAAGTTACCTTACATTGAAAATTCTAGAATGTGTGGTAATAAAATCTATCATAAAGACCTTGCAAAAGTTTGGAATGATATTGATTGGGAAGGTTGCTGTGGTGCAGAAGATTTCTATGTGTGTATACAACTTTTAACAAAAGGATATGCAAATAAAGTTTGGCATAATTATGTTATAGACCCAGGCACAAGCTATTCAGATGGTGGTTGTTCAGATTATAGAACTTTAGAATATCATAATAATTCCTGTAAAGAACTACGGAGTAAATTTCCACAATTTGTAAAACTTAAAGAAAATAAAATAAAATCAGGCCCTTGGAAAGGTGTGTTAAAATTCGGTTGCCATGTTTCATGGAAGAAAGCATATCAATCATCACAAGTAAGCAATTTAGAGGAATTTTTTAAATGAGTAATTTTAATTTAGTAGAAGAATTTATGACCACATTTGGTCAAGAAGTGAAAACAAAAGCAGAATGGCCAAATGAGGATGTTTGTGATTTAAGGGTTGATTTGATAAGTGAAGAATTTGATGAGTTGAGAGAAGCGATATATACTAAGGAAGGAACACTAGTTGATGTTGCTGATGCTCTTACAGATTTACTTGTTGTCATATACGGTGCTGGTCATGCTTTTGGTATAGACTTAGATTCTTGCTTTGCAGAAGTTCATCGTAGTAATATGAGTAAGTTGGGAGAAGATGGAAAACCTATCTATCGTGAAGATGGTAAAGTTCTTAAAGGGCCTAATTTTAGTGAGCCAGATTTGAAGGGGATTGTGAATGAGTGATTTTTTAAAGAATATTGTTAAAGAGGCAGGAAATGAATATGCATCTATTGTAGATGATGGTGTTGAAACAGGTGATAATCTAGAATTTATTGACACTGGTAGTTATATCTTTAATGCGTTATTGAGTGGTAGTATACATGGTGGACTTCCAAGTAATAAAATTACAGCACTTGCGGGCGAGAGTGCAACAGGAAAAACATATTTCCTTATGGGTATGGTTAAACATTTTCTTGACAAAGACCCTAATGCTGGTGTTATCTACTTTGAGTCAGAAAGTGCTATCACAAAACAGATGGTGGTTGATCGTGGTATTGATTCTAAACGTATGGTCATCATGCCTGTTACTACTGTACAGGAATTTCGGACACAAGCACTAAAGGTTTTAGATTCATATCTTAGACAAAATGAAGCAGATCGTAATCCATTATTTCTATGCTTAGATTCTCTTGGTATGTTATCTACTACAAAGGAAGTAGAAGATACTGCCGAAGGAAAAGAAACAAGAGACATGACACGAGCACAAGTTCTTAAAGCTGCATTTCGTGTTCTTACACTTAAACTTGGAAGGGCAAAGGTGCCAATGGTCGTAACGAATCATACTTACGATGTTGTTGGCAGTATGTTTCCTCAGAAGGAGATGGGTGGTGGCTCTGGACTTAAATACGCTGCATCCTCTATTGTTTATTTGAGTAAGAAGAAAGAAAAAGATGGCACAGAGGTAATCGGTAACATTGTTCATTGCAAGAACCACAAATCTCGCTTGACAGTAGAGAATAAGATGGTTGATGTTCGATTAACTTATGATAAAGGTCTTGACCGTCATTATGGACTTTTAGAACTTGCTGAAAAATATGAAATTTTTAAGAAAGTATCTACACGATATGAATTACCAGATGGAAGTAAACAGTTTGGTAAGACAATCATGAATGATCCAGAGACTTATTTTACAGATGAAATTATGACACAATTAGAAGATTGTGCCAGTAAGGAGTTTAAGTATGGCTAAAATAATTAAAAATGCCTGTTCTCCTATGCTGTTAGAGTTTATTAAATTTCACGCACAACAAAGTGATAATTGGAATTTTAGATATCCTATGGGCTCTTCTACTCCTTTTGAAGATAAACACGCAAAATTAGAAGTTATAAATGCTAATAAAAAAATGGATGATGAAAAACTTGCTGGATTGTCTGCAGCTCTTTTGATTAACATATATGAAAAATCAGATGATGCATTTATACCAGATATATTATTTTGTGGTATATCAATAAAGGATAAACACAGAAAGGATAATTTGCATAAAGACCATGATGAGGATGGTTTAAAAGATATTAATATTATTAAACTTTTGGGTATATTAAATACCGATTGGGAAGATGATTGGGGAGGCGGTTTTCTACATGGTGGTACTGTATATCCTGTTAGGCCTACAGACTTTATATTATTTGATCCTAAAATTGAACACAGAGCAGAAGATATTATTGTCGATAAAAAAAGGTTAGCTATTGATTTTACAGTTAGAGCAAAATAATGAATGAAGAATTTGAAATTGTAATGGAAACTGGTGATGCTTTTGGTAATGAAGATGGTAAGCCTGAAAAACTAAAATCAAAACTTAAAAATATACAAAATGTCAAATTCATTACGGATGAGGTTATTAAACCAAAAGAGGTAAAAGAAAAACCAATTCCAAAGAAAAAAGATACCAGTGATGATATTATATCAAACTTAATTAAGGTTTATCCTAATGTGCTAGAAGATGACTATTGTGATTATCTTATAGACAGATTTGAAAAAGAAAGTGGACTTCATGAAGAAGAGTCATGCTTTCAAAAGGTAAGCACTGAAAGAAGGTCATTTACTCAACTCCATATTATGGATTCAAATTTTGGTATTAAGGGAGCTGATGGATGGTCAGAAGATTCTGAAAAAATAATATCAGTCTTTGAAGATATACGTAAACAATACATTGAGGATTGTAAAATTGACAAGTTTCAACTTCCCGATGAATATAAATGGGAAGGGTTGAGATTAAAAAAATATGAAGCTAATAAAATAGACGAATTTCAAAATCACGTTGATATTCTTGACCACTCTGCTGCAAAAAGATTTTTAACCTTTTTTTGCTATCTGGATAATAATGGTGGGGGTGCTACAGATTTTCCAGCATATGGTTGGAGAGGTAAAATGAAAGAGAAATTATTATTTCATTCACCTTGTAAAAAAGGAAGTGTTATATTGTTTCCCCCCATGTGGCCTTGGCTACATCGTGGTAGCAGACCCAAAAGAAAACCTAAGTATATCGTACAAACATATTTACATTATGTATAGTTAAGGAAAACTATGATTGATAAAATTTACATACCAACATTAGGAAGAGTCGGTAAGCAACAAACATTTGATAATATGCCGTCTTTTGTACAGGATATTACTGTTTTGGTTGTTCAACCACAAGAACAAGAATCGCATAAGGGATATCCAATTTTAGTTTTACCAGAAGATAATATTGGATTAACAAAAACTAGAAAATGGATATATGATTATGCTGGTGAGACAAAGTGGGGAACATTTGATGATGATTTGCTATTTAAGAAAAGAGTTAAAAATTGGAAAATGCCACAATCTCCCAATGAAGAAGGTATTCTTGGTGAGGAAGATTGGAAAGCACTTTTAGATGGAGTCGATAAGTGGTTAGACGATGAATTTAGTTTTGCCGGATTTAGGAGAGGAGCTTTACCACCACTGGAAGAAAAAGAATATATTGATTGCACCGAAAGTATATGTGCAGTATTTTTTGATGGATCGAAAATTCCTAAATCTGATGATTTAGTATGGAATTATGGTTTGTTGGGTGAAGATGTACATTTGAATTTACAATTGTTAATGCAAGGGTATCGGAACAGGGTTTGGGATAAATATTGCTATGTTAATAAGTGGGCAAGACCAGGCGGTGTGGGGTTTGTAGAGCCTGATGGTCATATACAAAGAACCACTAATAATTTAAATAACTCACATGAAAAATTAGTTGAACAGTATCCCGATTATATTACATGGAGAATGTATGATAATGGTTCTCACGTAAGACTTGATACTGGCTCTCCTTATGATGGAACTAAATTAATAAAGATTGATTGGAATAAAGCATATAGAGATAGTTATGCCAATTAGAAGAACTAATATGGATAACATGATAGAAACTATTAATTCTTATGCTAAAAAAGATGGGTTGAAAATTAGTTCTAATGTGATAACTGCAATAAAAGAAGTACCAAGAAATTTGTTTGTAAGAAAAAATCCTTTTGACGATTCTCCACAATTAATAGGGTGGAATCAAACAATATCACAACCTTATATTGTTGCATACATGACAGAAATGCTTGATGTTAAACCTTCTCATAGAGTTTTAGATGTTGGCATGGGTTCTGGATATCAATCAGCAATATTATCTAAATTAGTAAAAGAAGTATATGCTATAGAAATCATTAAAGAACTTGCAGAAAAAACTAGAGAAGTATTACAGGATTATAAAAATATAAAAACAGGAATCAGAAATGGGTATGATGGTTGGGAAAAATATGCTCCATATGACAGAATTATGGTTGCTGCTAAAACAAATCAAGTTCCTAACAAATTATTTAATCAGTTAGTAAATAATGGTAAAATGATTATACCTTTAATAGAAGAATCTAAAGAAAAATTAGTTTTGATAACTAAGGGTGATTATAATTCTTTTGTAAAGGAAACACTAATAGGTGTTCGTTTTGTTCCTTTAGTTGGTGGATAATATGGATGATTTAATAAGGATATATAATAAAGCTTTATCAACTGAATATTGCGATTATTTAATTGATAAGTTTGAAAAAAATTTAGAGCAACAAGAAAGAGTTGGAGGGCATAGAAGATCATTTGTTCATCTTGATATGCTGGACAAAGATAATTGGTCAGAAGATATACAAAAAATAATGCCAACATTTGTCGATAGTTTAAATATCTATATTGAAGACTGTAAAATTGATAAAAGACAATGGCCATCAAATTATGGTTGGGAAGGTCTAAGAATAAAAAGATATTTAGCTGATGGTCAAGATGAATTTTCTAGCCATGTTGATGTTAGAGATTATAAAGATGCAAAAAGGTTTTTAACATTTTTTATATATCTGGATGACAATGAAGGTGGTAGAACTAGTTTTCCACAAATCGGTAAGCACGCAAATTGTAAGAAAGGGGATATATTAATATTTCCCCCAATGTGGCCATGGCTACATGCTGGAGAAAAACCAATAGAAAAATCAAAATACATTTTACATAGTTACTTACATTATACATGGACAAAAGATGAATGATATAAAAGAAAAATACAAATTTATTTCTAAAGAAGGTGAGGAATGGGCTTCAATATGTCTAACTGGCGGTAATTTTGATGGAGTTATTTACAGGTATGGTAAAGTCTCAATTCCAGAAGAAACAGAAAAAGATGGAGAAGGGAACTTGCCTTTTAGATTTGAGTATGATATTGTTGACAACAATAGTATTCCTAGAGAAAATTTTGATAATGAGTTTTTTAAATTAATTGGTGATATTTTAGTAGATATTATTCATGACCAGATGAAGGAAGATAATGTTGAGTTCAGAACAAACAATTGAAAGAACAGCTCTAAGTCAGTTAGTTTGTAACGAGGAATATGCTCGTAAAGTTTTACCCTTTCTAAAGGGTGATTATTTTTCTGATAAGATAGAAAGAGCTGTCTTTGAAGAAATCCAAAAATTTGTAGAGAAGTATAACGGAGTTCCTACACAAACTTCTTTGGAAATTGAAGTGTCAGATCGTGGTGATTTGAATGAAAGTGATTACAAGAAAGTAATCGAAGTAATTAAAACTTTGGAATTTACAGAAGTAGATTTTAATTGGTTGGTTGATACAACTGAAAAATTTTGTAAAGATAAGGCGGTATATAATGCGATTGTTGATGGGATTAAAATTATTGAAGGAAAGGATAGAAATAGAGATGCAGGAGCTATTCCGAGCATTCTCACTGATGCCTTGGCTGTTGGTTTTGATAACCGTGTTGGTCATGATTATATGCTGGATTCAGACTCCAGATTTGACTTCTATCACAAGGTAGAAGAAAAGATTCCATTTGATTTGGAGTTTTTTAATAAGATTACCAAAGGTGGACTTCCACCAAAAACACTAAATATTGCACTTGCTGGAACTGGTGTTGGTAAGTCATTATTCATGTGTCACATGGCTGCAAACTGTTTATCTCAAGGTAAGAATGTTTTATATATTACTCTTGAAATGGCAGAAGAAAGGATTGCAGAACGTATTGATGCAAATCTTATGAATATTTCTATAGAAGATTTATATGATTTACCAAAACAAATGTTTGATGATAAGATTACAGAAATTAAGAAAAAGACTACTGGTAAACTTATTATTAAGGAATATCCAACTGCTTCAGCACATTCTGCACATTTCAGAGGATTGATTAAAGAACTTGCAATTAAGAAAACATTCAAACCCGATATTATATTCATTGATTATTTAAATATATGTGCATCAAGTAGGTTTAAAGGAGCAACAAATGTCAACTCTTATATGTACATTAAGTCGATTGCAGAGGAGCTTAGGGGATTGGCAGTTGAGACAAATCTCCCAATTATGTCGGCAACACAAACCAATAGAACAGGTTACGTTTCTACAGATGTTGGTCTTGAAGATACGTCTGAGTCTTTTGGATTACCTGCCACGGCTGACCTCATGTTTGCACTCATATCTAACGAAGAATTAGATGGTCTTAATCAAATAGCAATAAAACAACTTAAAAACCGATACAATGACCCTACAGTGAATAAAAGATTTGTTGTAGGTATTGACAGAGCAAAAATGCAACTGTATGATGTTAAAATGTCAGAACAAAATGACTTAGTGGATAGTGGACAAGAGGAATTTGCTCAGCCAGTATTTGATAGCACAGATTTTGGTCAAGATTGGAAAGTTTAATTTCTCTTTATATAAATAGATAAAAGAAGTGGAGTTAGTAGTTCTACTAGTGTGAGACTTTAAGAACTGCAAGGGATCGTCTGACTCACACCACACCCCGCCCAGACTCCACTTCTAACTTTTGTTAATAAATGGAGATATTGAATGCCTTTACAACAATACGTTAAGCAACTCAAACCTAGAAATGAGTCTTACGTTCCTCATGTAGATAAAATACAGAGTTTTTTAGAAGAAGGTAAACTAACTCCCTCTGAGGTTGTTAAGTACGATAAACGTATAGAATTGTTTATTCAAAAACTTAAAGCAAGCGATCCATTTGAATTAGTGGATGGCAACACCGCCGTCCTAAAACATTCTCAAGAATTAGAAGATGCAATTAAAACTGCTGATACTGATAAGATGAACTCTATCGGTCTTATGACTAGTGATGGTAAGAGTTTGGCGTGGGGAAAATTAAGTAAATCTACAGAATTTGGTGGTGGAACTGCTGGTTCTGGTGGAGGCTATGCTGGTACGAAAACTGCTGAATCTGGTCAATGTGTATATCTTCAAGCTATATGGAATAATCCCAAAACAGATTTTAATGACAGTGATTTATCTTCAGCATATTCTCAAGTTTATGTTGATGAAACATTAGACAAGATTTTAGACCTAACAAATGAATGGAAAGTATCATCTAAATTAATTGCTCAAACTTTATATAAGGCTATGGGTCGGAGAAATTATACTTTCCATAGAGGTTCCGATAGATTTGTAAAAAATGTTATAGAAACTGCATTTAAGAAAACTAATGATCCATTTTTTCCAGATATTAATAAGTGGAATCCTGCTGATATATGGATTGTGGATGAAACATCTTTGAGTAAATATGATTTTGCTAGTGTAGAGGGGTTGCCATATTTAAATGAATTACTTTTAATGGCCTACCAAGCAAGAGATATTATAGGGGTTTCTCTTAAAAAAACTAAGAGTGTTAAACTTGCTTCTATGAACTATAGAAAACCTTTATCAGAACCAAAGTTTACAAAAGTTACCTATGGTAAAAGAGACTACTTTAAATCAAAAGATGTATATATTTTTGGTGCTGGTGGACTTGAAGTTCAGTTTAGAACTTTTCCTGCTTTTCAAGGTGAGATAATTGGTAAGTCAGCAAAACATGGTAAGATAAGTGGTGACGGTGGGCCTAAAGGGCCAATAGGAATTGTTATGAAACAAGTTGGTGCTGATCCAATTCCAGCAAGAAAAGAAGTTACTACAATGATCCGTAGAGAAAGAGATAAGTTTTTTGACCTATTCTATAATGAATATGTACGTTCTGGTGGTAAAGTTAAAAAAGAAGAATTTATTAAGAATTATGATAAAAAGGATACAGGGTATGTAGAGTCTAAATATTTAGGCACGCTTATGTTAAACAATTTAAAAGGAAGGGAACAAAAGTTCTTATCACTTGCATTTGCTTATGCAAAATCATCTGTTAAAGGCAAATCTTCTGTTCACTTAAAGGCTTATTAATGATAAGGTTTAATGAAATACTTACAGAAGATAAAGGTGGTAAAAATCTCCATTTAGAACACCTTGAGGATGAAATCATCAATTTTGGTGTAGATGGTGGTAGAGCTGCAATAAACTTTCTACGGTCACTAAGAGATATGCTTGCTGGTGCAAGTCGTAGTTCGGTGAATATGACAGTGAAATGGGATGGAGCCCCCGCAATATTTGCTGGTGTTGATCCTTCTGATGGTAAGTTTTTTGTTGCAAAGAAATCAGTGTTTAACGTCACACCTAAATTATATAAAACAAATGGAGAAATTGATGACGATTTATCTGGTACTCTTAATGCAAAGTTTAAAGTCGCTTTACAAGAATTTTCAAAGTTGGGTATCAAAGGGGTACTCCAAGGTGATCTTATGTTTACCGATGATATTTCAACCGAAACGATTGATGGTGAAAAATACTATACTTTCCAGCCTAATACTATCGTTTATGCTGCACCTGTTAATAGTGATCTTGGTCGTACTTTCGCAAGAGCAAAAATTGGTGTAGTTTGGCATACAACATATACTGGTAAAGAACTACAAAATATGAAAGCTTCTTTTGGTGCAAATATTTCTGGTCTTAAAAAGACTTCTAGTGTATGGATGGATGACGCAACCTATAAGGATACTTCTGGTAAATCAACATTTACAGAAAAAGAAACTGAAAAAGTTACAAATGTACTATCACAAGTTGGTAAGACTTTTCAAAAAATTAATGCTGGACAATTAAGGTCGTTTCTTAAATTACAGGACAGTATGACAGGAGCTCTTGTTGGAGCATCACTCAAAACATATAATAATAGTAAAGTACGTGCAGGGGAAATTATAAAAAATCCTTCAGAACACGCAAGAGGATATGAGCAATGGGTATTCGATTCTATTCAAAAACAGATAGACAAAGTAAAAAGTGATGCCGGAAAGAAAAAATATTTAAATATTCAAAAAGAATATGTAAGAGAAGTAAAAAAACATACGAGAAACCTAGTTTATATTATCACTTTTCAAAATCTATTAGTTGATGCGAAAATGCAGATAGTTAAAAAACTAAATAGTGTTAAGGGTTTGACAGATACGTTTATCAAAACCTCTAATGGATTTAAGGTAACAAATCCCGAAGGATATGTTGCCATTGACAGAGTGAGTGGTGGAGCAGTTAAACTAGTAGACCGTATGGAGTTCTCGTTTAATAACTTCACCGCTATAAAGGCATGGGATAAATGAGAAAATTTAGAGAACTTTTAGAAGCTCCCCAAACGATAGTGTTTGCGTTTGGACGTTTTAACCCCCCTACTACAGGCCACGAAAAACTGATTAACAAAGTCAAATCCGTTGCGGGCAATGTTCCCTATCGTGTATATCCTTCCTTCACTACAAATCCAAAAAAAGACCCATTGCCTCATGCACTAAAAGTTGCATACATGAGAAAGATGTTTCCTAAGCATAGAAAAAACATAATTGCAGATAAAAATGCAAAGACAGCAATAATGATTGCAGAGATGTTATTTAAAGAAGGTTACAAGAACTTGATTATGGTTGCTGGTTCTGATAGGGTAAAGGAGTTTTCTACTTTACTCAATCGTTACAATGATGCTCCAGATAAAAAGGGTAAACAGTTATTTAAATTTGATTCTGTGCAAGTGATTTCTGCCGGAGAACGTGATCCAGATGCAGAAGGTGTAGAGGGTATGTCTGCATCCAAGATGAGGGCTGCAGCAACAGATGGTGATAAGGATGCATTTCTAACTGGACTTCCAAAAGGTTTTAAAGATGGTGAAAAATTATATCGTGATGTTCGCAAGTACATGGGTATTCGTGAAGAGCGTGATATGGGCGATATGACTGACTTTGAAACTGTTCGTGATATGTATCTGACAGGAAAGATTTGGAATGCTGGTGATATCGTAGAGGCAAAGGGTGTTACTGGTGAGGTTGTTCGTAAGGGTACAAACTATCTCTCATTCATGACAGAAGATGGTAAGGTTCATAAAGCATGGTTACATGAGATTACTCTTGATGAAGGAATTCGTGCATCTCGTCCAAGAGCTGGTGGTGGTAGAGAAGGTAAGGCAATTGAACAAAATCTGGCAGTGCATAATAAATTAATGCAAGACTATATCAAACAGGGTATGAGTAAGGAAAAGGCAAGTAAAGTAGCATTTAATGATATGGAAAAAATGAAACCAAAAGAATTTAAGAAAGTACTTGCTAGTATTAAAGAAGAAGTTGAACTTGATGAAAGAAACTATCGTAAGGAATATGACAACTACCATTCACGCCCAGAACAGATTGCAAGACGTTCCTCACGAAATCAGGCTCGTAGGATTATGGGAGATAAGACTAAAATAGATATGGATGTTGGACACAAAGACAACGATCCTATGAATAATGATCCTAAGAATCTACGTAATGAAGACCCATCAAAGAATCGTAGAGAGCCACGACTGAGAGAAGATAGTGTTTATTTACAAATGCCTTGGTTTAAAAAAGCAAAGGATTTTTTATTTACAAAAACTCATTCAAAGGGAATGAATAAGCTTGCTTTAGCAGTTGCTAGAGAAGTTGCAAAAGAACAGCAAGCTGGTAAAAAACCTAAAATTATGCCTATCATTCATGATATTGCAAAAATTGTTCACGGCGTTTCTGATAGAATGTTACGAGATTATGTTAATGATTTAGTTGCTAAAGGAAAATTACCAAAAGAATTGAAAGCAGAGTATGAACCACAGAATGAAACTATGTCTTTTAAACAATTTGTAAATATAATTCAAATGAATGAAAAATTATCGAAGGATGCTGATGCTGGAGAATACATAAAGGATTTTGAAAAATCAGATGCTCCACAGTTTAAGGGTAAGTCTAAAGAAAAACGTAAGAAGATGGCTATTGCTGCATATCTCTCAAAACAAAGAGAAGAGAATGTTCAACAAGATTCAGAAATAGGTGATAGGGAAGGTACACAACCAGCAAAGTATCATAAAGGATTGGCACCTTCTACAAAGAAAAAACGTGATGCACACTTTAAAGCAAAGAAATCTGGTCTTGCTCCTGGCGATGCAAAAGCAGAAACAAAACCATCTGTACATACAAAGAAGTTTAAACAGATGTATGGTGAAACAGTTGAACTTGATGAGAATGAAGGATTGAAGAATAAAGCAAAGAAAAGTGGTATGCCCTATGGAGTTTTAAAGAAAGTATATGATCGTGGTATGGCTGCATACAAGACAGGTCATAGGCCTGGCACTACACCACAACAATGGGCAATGGCAAGAGTTAATTCTTTTGTTACTAAATCTTCTGGTACTTGGGGTGGTGCAGATAAAGACCTTGCAAAACAAGTAAAAGAGGAAAATGAATTAAATGAGTGGGGGGAAATCACAGAAAAGGATGATAAGAGTGGTAAAGAACTAAATAATCCTACAAAGGGAGACATAAAAAAATATAAGGTTTATGTCCGAAATGATAAAGGAAATGTGGTAAAAGTCGAGTTTGGTGATCCAAATATGGAAATAAAACGTGATGATCCTGCTCGTAAAAAAAGTTTCAGAGCAAGACATAATTGTGCTAATCCTGGCCCAAAATGGAAAGCTAGATATTGGTCATGTAAGTTTTGGAGTTCAAAATCAGTTACAGACTTAATGAAGGGTTAAAAAAATGACTAATTACAGAAAATCAATGTCAGAGGCTTACAAACAAGTTCTTCTTGGCGAAGATAATATGGATTTAATGAAGAAAGCTGCGGGCGGTGCAATGCAACACATTAAGTTAAAAGATGGTAAATTAAAAATGGATTCATTTACTGCATCTGCAATTATGGGTGTTTATGATAAAGTTAATCCAGCAAACAAGAAAAAAATAGAGACAATTATTAATAGGGGAAATAAAACTTCAATATTAAAACTTCAATCTATGGCAATGAAAGCAATCAAGTCTGGTGATGAATTAGAACACGATGGAGAAGAACTTGATGAAGCAAAAAATTATAAAATAAAAAATGGTAAGATTCATATATCAAAAGCAAACTTTCGCAAGGTTCACAAAGATTATAAAAATTCCACAAAAGGTAAAGAGCGTATGATGGCACTTGACCCCAAATCTGGTGCAACCACATCCTATGAAGTTGTTTTTGAAGAAGTTGAACTTGATGAAAAGAAAATAGTTCTTGCTAAAGGTATGGGTAAAGAAGTAATCAATGATAATGGTGTAATCAAATTAATGAAGGGCGGTAAGGTTATTTCTGATGGAGATTATGATAGCGGAGCTGGAAAATTCTTTATGAATATTAAAGGTGAAAGAGGACAAGTTGCTTTTAATGAGCCCGAAGAGCTCCTTAAAATAAAAGAAGAAGTTGAACTTGATGAAAAAGCAAAGTACACTAGAAAACTTATGAAAAATAAGTCTATTGTAGATTATGTGAAAAAACAACAAGAAAAAAATAGAAAAAAAGTTGCAAAGTTTGGAAATAAAAAAGTTTTTTCTTATAGTCCAGAAACAAGATTTGACCCCGGCACAGGCTGGGGTGATCTTGCTGCTGATGCAGTAGGGTTGAGTAGTATGAGTCTTGATAAAAGGAAAGCCTTTGATTGGGATGGCGAATATGAGGCAATAGCTAGAAAACTTGGTCTTGATAAGTTTGAACCTAAACTAGAAGAAGTTGAACTTGAAGAAGGTAAGATGAAAGAACTTCATATGCTCATCAAACAAGGTAAGAGTGCAGAAGAAATTGCCAAGATTATGAAGGTTGATGCAAAAACAATCAAAGCTCTTATGTCTGCGTATATTGCAGATGATGACAAATATCCCGAAATGCTTGCAGCTGCCTGTAAAGGTGGCGGCGGTGGCCCCTCTGGCGGTACAGAATATATGTCTTATACACCATCTGGAGATATGACTGAAGGTGCTCGTGCTGATGCAATGAGAGCAATGCGTAGAAGTAAAGAAGTAGACCCTGCTGATGTAGATATTACTGCAACGGATGATGACGTAAAAGCTGCATCCAAAAATATTATGATGCAAATGCGTAAGGTCATTTCTTTGAGAGGTAACTTTAAGGTTGAATTTGGTGATAAGAAAAAGATGAAAATTGACCCTAGAATTGCTCAAGCAGTTATGAGTAAATATGACTCTATGAGAAAACCAGCAGAAAAAGAAAAGTTTCAAGCAAAAGTTGCAAAGTCATATAAGGATATGCTAAGTGCATTGAAAGAAAGTCTTGATGAAGGTAAGATGAAAGAATTGTCAATGAAGATTGATGATGTTGTTGCAAAGATGAAGAAAGACCGTCAGATGAAAGGGTTCGCTGACAAGTTCAAAAAAGACGTAATGAAATCTATGGACATTGAAAAGTCTTTAGAAAAGGTTTTACCTGATTATGTTGCTGGTAAGGATATTCAAGCACTGGTAAAGGAAGAAGATGAAGTAGATGAAAAGAAAAAGCAACCTGTTTTTAAGGGAACTCCAGCGCAAATCAAAAAGCAGATGAAAGATTGGAAAAAGAAACATGATAAGGTCAAGATTGGTGAAGATATGACTGTTACTGGTGCTGTTGATGGTGGTATTTCTCAAAGAGACTTAGACTATGTACAAAAGGAATTACGAAAACTTGGTATTAAGGATGCAGTAGTTGACCAGAACGAAATGGATAGTAAAAAAATGGACATTAAAACAAAAATGAGTAATGATAAAGTTAAGAAGGCTTTTGATAAATCCAAGATGACTGTAACCTATGAACACGTTCAAATGGAAGGAACGTGGCACACACCAGAAACACCAAAAGAAAAAGCTGGACTTAAAAAGTTATTGAAAAAACCAGTTATATTTGGTAAAGATGGTGATGATGCAATAGATGCTATTTCAGATTATATTGGTGATGATGGGTTGTATGACGATTTATATGATAATGGAAAGAAAAATTCTAAAGGTGATGCAAGACCTGTAATTAAGGCTGCAATGAAACGATTGGGTATTAAAGAAGAAAAAGAAACAATTCTAGATAGGATTGACATAAAAATAAAGGAGAGAAAAAATGGTTAAGAATTTTTATATGGATACAAAAAAAGGCACTCTCGAGCAATCTGTTCTAGATGTGTGGAAGGATGGTGCAGAAGTTAAAGAAGGTGCGTCTGATGGTCGTACTAAAGAGTACAAAGAACATCGTAAGAAGTTAGAATCTGTTCGTCAATATAGAGCAAATGCAGCCAAAGCCGTAAATAAAGAAGCATGGGAAATAGGTACTAAAGAGTATCGTAAGTATCTTGAAAGAATTACGCCTGGATCAGTTTCAGAAGAAAATCTTGATGAAGCAAAAATAAGTGTGTCTAATTTTATTAGTGGTTTAGAGAGAAAGAAATTTGATGACACTATGAAAAAAATGCGTTTAAATTTTCAAGCAGTTGATTTAGATAGTTATGAAGCAGATACATCAACTATTAGAGCAATCGCAAAATTAGCAAAGAAAATGGGATACGATTATTGGATACATGAAGAAGCTGAAATTGATGAAGCAAAGGGTTCTACAAAATATGTGGTAATGCAAGGCCCGGGCGACAATAACCAAAAAGTTATTGCTACATTTGATGGTGGCCCGAAGGCATTAGAAAAGGCAAAGAAATTCCGTGATGATTGGAATAAAAAGAATAAGAGTAAAATAAAATTAAATAAGAAAGGCAAACCAATCGCAGCACACATGGCAAGAATTTTTGACAAAGGAGTAGAAACATCTTATAAGGTAGGAGATAAAGTTAGTTACTCAGCATTTGCTCCATCAATTATTAAAGATGAAAAAGATAGTGAAGAACTTGATACGGAGCCAGGTAAAACTTCAAAGAAAATGAAACGGGCAAAAGAGCCTGCTGTTAATATTGCTACTGAAGCACTTAGTAAAAAACAGAAAAAACTTGACGTTGATGGCGATGGTGAAATAGAAGGTTCTGATCTTGCGAAACTCCGTAAGAAAGCTAAGAAAGAGGGTAAATCTGAACTGGAAGTAGCTAAAGAATTTAAAGTACACTCTATGAAAAAGGCTCTTGCTCAAGTTTGGGGATTTGAGGAACATAAAGGTAATAAACCTCATAAGCATCCTCATGAAGAGAACGAAAAAACAGATACAGGTAAAAAAGTTGCCAAAGTTGATGTTGATCCAGACCTTAAAGAAAAAAAGAAGAAAATTTCTGCTGGTAAAGCATATTAAGGAAATATATTAATGAAAACCTTATCATCTCTTTTAGAAGCAAAGATTTCTAAAGAAGATTTGCCAACTATTTACTGTGATCTTGATCAAGTTCTTGTTGCGTTCTTAAAGGGTGCAGAGAAGGCGATTGGCGGTGATTTTGCTACTATGGATAAAGATGAAAGATGGTCTAAAATTAATCAAACAAAAGGTTTCTGGGCAAATTTGGATTGGATGCCTGGAGCAAAAAAATTATATAGTTTTATTATAAGATACGATCCACACATTTTATCTGCCTACTCTGGTCGTGATCCAAATTCTAAAGTAGGTAAGATGAAATGGTTAGGTAAAAATACTAAATTTAAAAGAGCTAATATACATTTGGTAAAACGTGCTCAAAAACAAGCTTATGCAAAAAATAGAGATGAAAAACCAAATGTATTAATTGATGATTATTTAAAAAATATTAATGAATGGGAAGCAAAAGGTGGTATTGGAATACACCATACGGATGTAGGTAAAACCCTTAGTGAATTGAGATCATTAGGATTTAAATAATATAAATAGAAGAAAGAAAATTCTTGCAAGAATTAAAGGAGAATAAAAATGCCATTATGGGGAAAGGTTACAACATCTGACAGTCGCCCAAAATTCCTACCAATTGATTCAAATGCACAAGGATCAGGCGGTTCGAGACAAGATGCCATTGCCACAAGTGGGGGTTGGGCCCTTTCGCCTGGCCATGCTAACTCAGGTAATGATAATGCAGATGCACAACCAGAAATTTTAGTTTGTATACGTAATTTAGCAGATGTATTTGGTTCTGCTACACCAATTTCTATTGGATTTAGTGAAGGTGAAGTAGGTGATACTGCAACATTCGATATCACAATCACGTTTGATGAAGCAGTTGATGTTACATCTGCTGCATGGTCTGCTAACCAAACTGTTACCAACAAGGCATACATTCTATTGTCTCGTTTGGGTCAAACAGATATGGTAGAAGATAGCACAGTTGCTTGTCAGTACTACTCTGGCGATGGAACTAACCAAATCACTTTCAGAGGAACAGTTCAGACTAACGCTGCTGCTGGTTATCTCGCATTTGACGGTGCTGGAGTTGGAGATAGTGCTGGTGAAGGAAGACACGCAATTGTATTTAACGGTACTGCTGATATGTCAGAAGAAGATGGTGGTTCAATTCTAGGACTTTTAGCCGAAGAGGGTACAAGAGATGTTCCTGGCGATAAAATTGTTCTTAATGGTACAGACGGAACTTCTGCAAATGCTGGCGATGAAATACACTGTGAAGCAGTTGACTTTACAATTGCTGGTGCAACTGGAACGGCAGACATTACGGATGTTACCATGACAGGTGGAGACAGTGAGGTTTTCATCGGCTTGTTAGAAGACGGTGCAAGTGACGATCAAGGTGAAGATAAAATCATACTTAACGGTACAGATGGTTCTTCTAGTAATGCAAATGAGGGTATTCTTGCAGAAGGTTACACTAGTGATATTGCAGTTTATACACAAGCTGGTAGTTCCACAGGTACAGCATCTGTGCTAAATGGAGTAACAGTTGCTGCTAGGTCGTAACAGTTTCTGCTTAAGGTTAATAAAATCGTTATAAATAATTAAAATTATAAAGAAAGGTGACTATATAATGAGTATTAATAAAGAACGTCTTGAAGAAAGAAAAGGAACTTTGCAATCTGATATTGAAGTTGTTAGAAATAGGATAGCAGATTGGGAGAAAAAGAAAATAGAAGATTCGGCTTTGTTAAATGCCTTAAGTGGTGCATTACAACAATGTAACGAATTTTTAAACGAAATAAATGATGTAACAGGTGATGATGGAAATGACGAAGAATAGTCAATACCATCAGTAACATTCCCCCCTAAGTGCAATTATGCATGGGGGTTTAAATAAGGAGATGCCAAATGGCTGATAAAAAGATTACAGCACTTACAGACCTTTCTACTGGGGTTGCCAGTGCTGACCTTCTTCATGTGATTGATGATCCTACGGGCACACCAATCAATAAAAAAGTTAGTGTAGCTAACTTTATTAATAACTTGCCTTCTTTTATCGGGTTTTCTAACTCGTATGAAGACATTTCTGATGGAACGCAAACTGCTATTTCCATCACGCACGCTTTAACATTGCTGCAAACTGCTGGTTCTAATGCAACCACACTTGCAGACGGTACTGTTATTGGTCAGCTCAAAATCATCGTTCATGATACGGATGGTGGTACGACTGAAATGACTCCTACTGACGCTCAAGGTTGGGTTGATGCCGACTTTGTAACGCCTGGGGATACTGCCACATTGTTGTGGACAGGAACTTCTTGGGTATGTCTTTCTGGTCATCTTGAGTCTGCCGACTCAGGGCCAATCGAAACGGATGCTACCGACTAATACTTGGTGGTTATATATTGGGGAGAGATTTTCTCTCCCCAATATTTTCATTATAGGAGATTTATATTATGGCCCAATATAAGGGATATAAGTCAAGAAAAGACTATTTTGCAGAAAGGTTTGTGAGGGGTTATCAAAACGATCTTTTTTCATATGATCAAGCTCACGAAAAATTAACATCCACAGGTACAACAAAATCAACTGCAACTAGAAAGTTAAATCAGATAAAAAGGGAAAAAGGTCAAGTACAAATGTTAGAAGAAAGAATACATGATTCACTTCCTTCTGATGTAGAACCAAGAGAAGAGTAATGAAAAATTTTAAAAATTTTATATCTGAAAGTGGAATAGGAACAGCTCACCAAAATCAAGCTATAGATAATAATACTAATATGTCAGCACTTTCTAATCCAGAAGTAATGAAAAAACTTAATGCATGGGTAGGAACTATTGCTGGAAGTTATGTTTTACCAGAAGATGCTGTTAGTAAATTAAGAAGTTCATTGATGAAAGTTGGACTTACGTTTGGTGAAGTTCCTATGATGGAAGGAGAAAGTGGTACAGTTGAATTACCCTTAACCTTGTTTGGTGGCCGATTTGGAAAAGAAGTAGATACGCCTCATGATGAATTTGTAAATGACGATGGACTTTCTCATATGATCGAAGGTGGGTTAACTTTAGCTATTGGTTATGAAATGCAAGAAGATAATTCATGTAGGTTGACTGCTAAAATTAGCTAATGTATGAAAAAATAACGTCTGAGAATGTTATGATGTTTGCAATTAAACATTATGACAATCCTCAATGTGAGAGTGAAAAAGAATTTCACGATGATATGAAGAGGTTTAAGTATATTAAACGTCTTTTGAGAAAAAATAAAGAAACTGGAGTACTTAAAGAAAGATTACTTCTTAACCATATTATTATATTGAATAATTTATTTGGCCCCGAGGCTTGCGTGACCCTCCTTCTGTTTAAAATACAGAAAGAATATTGGGAAACACTCAAGTCTTTTTTATTATTCCTAAATATGATAAGAGAAGATGAATTAGGTGATATAAAAGAAAACAAAACGGTTTTAGATATTTTAAGGAAACTGTAATGGGAAGAGCGATTGATTTATTCGTAACATATAGGTTTATAAAACTATTAGTTACTCCTTTCAAAAAAACTGATGCCTATAAGTTAGGTATTATAGATGAGGATGGTAATAGAATATTGAAGCCAGGAACAAATGTTCCAACATCTCTTGGTACTATAGAAGAAAAAAACGCATACACCATTCTTCACAAACTCGTATTTAACATCAAAAAAATCTTTGCAAAGGTGCCTGGACTTAGAACTAAGTTGGGAACATATGCAGCTGCACTATTTCTTCTCAAGGATACTTTTAAAGAATCAATAGATGATCCAGATGTTTTTGAGAAGGAGTTTATGAAATATCTTAAAGAGCAAGGTTATGAGATTGATGATAGCATATCTGAAGAAGTTATTGGTTTTGGAGAGGTTCTTCCCAAAGGAGAGTATGCTCTAGTCAATGATATTCTAAATAAAGAGGAAGAAGAATTAAGTGCAAGGAAGGGTGATAAAGTAATTACATATGAGGATGAAGCACCTATAGATACAGTTTTGGGAGTTGATATTTTTCCTGTTATTCATATTAAATCGCAAGAGAAAATTTATGTAAGTTTAGAGGATATCAAATGACAAAATGGAAAGAAATAAATCCACACTCAGGACAAGAAATTGATGAAGATGCTCCTGCAAATGCTGCTGGTACAGGAAATGTACATGGTATAGGAGTTGGGCCTCATGGAGAACCTGGCATTGATCCTAAAAAGAAAAAGAAAAAGCACGTTTTAATTGATCGTGATGGAAAAATTGATGGTCGCACTAAAGCATATAGAGAGCATCGTAAAAAGTTAGAAGCGGCAAGGCAAAGGAGAATGGAGATGCAAAAGAAAAGTGGTTTTATCGAAAATGTTCTTGATAAGATCAATGAATATGCTAGTGGATATGATAAAGCTTATCCTGTTGCAAGTCTTAATGCTGCAAAATCTTCATCTGGATACGAACTTTATCACAAAGATTTTTCTAGTGCAATGCAACACGCTTATGCATTTGCAAAGAAGAAAGGTTACGTTGTAGATACTGATGATATTGACAGTAAAGTTGCAAGTGGCCCCAAAAAACCTTCTTCTGGTAAAACAAACAAGTATATTCTTGGAACAAATAAAAAACAAAATGTCCATATCCAAGTTACTAACTTAGATAACAAAAGATATGAATTGAATATGTACATAGACTAATGTTTGACTTTATAATATACTCTTTTACGATTAAATACCTAGATATGGTAACAATGGGATTCATATGTTAAAGATTTATATTCTCATAGTTGTACTTGGTCTTGTAGGTGGTGTTGTCTATGGTGGATGGTATTACTACAAGGATACGCAAGCACGTATTCAAACACTAACGGAGAACAGTGCAAAACTGGAACAGGCTGCGGAACTACAAAATAACACAATTGCTACATTGGAGGCTGATGCCAAGAAATATGCAGAACTAAATAGTCAACTACAAACTAAATTGGTTGCTGCAAATAAATATAAGAACCAATTGCTAGGAAAGTTGCGTAAGATAAATTTAAGTAAGGTAAGTGCAGAAGACCCAGCAAAATGGGAAAGGAAGATAAACAATGCATCTAAGAGAGTACTTGAAAGTTTCGAGTCTATTACTGCTCACCCTGTTACTAAGTAGTTGCAGTTCCTGGCCCTCATTAAAACAGATAGAAGTTAAAACTGTAGAGGTAGAAAGAAGAATACCTGTACAGAATAGACCACAACCAATTAAAATGAATACTACAATGAAGTGGTGGGTTGTTACAGAAGAAAATTTTAAGGAGTTCAAAGAGAAGTTTGAAAAAGAAAATGGTGATCCTTTAGTTGCGTATGTATTGAGTGTGCGAGATTACGAGACACTTGCATTGAATATTGCAGAGATAAAAAGGTACATAGAACAACAAAAACAAATTATTATATATTATGAGGAAGCAGTTAAACCAAGAAAGAAAAAGGAAGAAAAATAATGGGGCAATTTAATGGTAAAATAAGTGCAGAATTCACACCACCTAAAACTTGGGTTTTAGAGAAAGCATTGTCTTTTAATACTGGTCAATTAACTGATCTTGATATAGCAGCACTTAAAAAAATTGGTGCAAATGTAACCGATACTGGAAGAGGTTCGGGTAGAATTACTTGTAAAAAAGGTATGAAAACTGACCTTGCCTCTGTTCCAAGAGCAGTTTGGGGATTTATTTCACCTTGGGATGTTGCACGAGCAGCTGTAATCCATGATCATCTTTATGCAATGTTAAGAGAATATTATAATAAAAATATCAGAACTGATGAAAATGCATTAAAACAAGAACTTGCAAAAACTAAATGGAAAAAAGGTCGAGAATTATCTGATAATATATTTTTATGGGGTATGCAATCAGCCCAACCTTCTGTTCCTAAATGGAAAATATATAGTGCTTACTGGGCAGTAAGATTGTTTGGTCGTTGGCCTGCTTCTGCTAAACCAAAAGATGAATCAACTAAAGAAGCTTTAAAAGCTCTAGGTGGATAAAAATGAAAACTTTAGCAGCTTGGAGAGGGTGTAGGAATAAAGAGTGTAAATCTGAAAAATGTCAAGAAGGTGATAATTGTAAATGCACTACGGAAAATCCTTGTAACCACTGTAAATAAAATGAATAAAATTTGTTGCAGAAATTGTGGACACGAATCTCATTGCGGCATACCATTGAGAAAGCATTTAAGAGAAGTTGGTACTGAATATGATCAATATAAAGAAATAGAAGTGTGTAAACACTGTAGATGTGCAAAATGCACAATACCAGATTGGGGATAAACAAATGGCTTGTACAAATGAAAAATGTCATAATGCAGAGTGTATATGTGATCCTTGTAAATGCACAGAAGAAGATCAATGTCCTTGTTGCGTGGATAATTAAGCTTTTAAAATGTGGCTCTTTTTAATTAGCAATATTGCGGGATCAATTCTAGGAAGTGCTGCAAATAGTTGGTTTGCAGATACAAAACTAGGTCGATGGTTCTATAAGAAAGTTGACGATGTTTCGACATGGGCTTCTAAAAAATTGGGCTTGAAGGTTCTACAGGATGAAGATAATTGGAAAAAAAAATATCCTAATGTATCTAAACACATTGAAGAATTAGAAGCTAGAATAAAGAAACTAGAAAAAGGAGAACTAAATGAGTAGATGGATTTCAGATAGAGTCCGTGAAGCATCTAGCCACCAAGGTCTTATTGTTGCTATAGGAGCAGCATTAATTTTATTTGGTGGATTTACTCTAACTAAAGTAGTAGTTTGGGGTGCCCTTATTTGGGGCGTCTGGTCTATGATGAAGACGGATTAATAATATGGCAGAATTGGAAACAGAGGTTCAACTTTTAAAGCGTGACATAGAAGATATTAAGTCTATACATACTAGACTTGATGTTGCGATTGATAAGTTAACTGATGTTTCCAATTCTATTCATCGTATGCTAGCTGTACATGAGGAAAAACTTGCAAGACAGGAAGAAGCAAGTTATGAGTTAGAAAAACAAATAGAAAAACGTAGAACAGAACTTTTATCAAAAATAGATGAGTTACATTCTAGAGTTACTACTAACACCAAAGAAATTATGATTACAGCTGCAGCACAACATGAATCTCAAAATAAAGAAATTCAAAAAATACGAGAAGAACTTACTTCAAGAGTTGGTGTTTTAGAAAGGTGGAGATACGTGCTTATTGGAGGTTCTATCGTAGCAGGATTTTTATTACATAAATTTGTAGAGTTCTCTTGACAATTACCTTTGTATAGTATATTATGAAAAAATGCAATCTTATATTGATGTTAAGTATGTGAGCCTTATATCGCCCTATCTTCAACAGTTTAAGAAGAAGGGTGATTTTTTATGGAACTTTCGTTGTCCCTATTGTGGAGACTCTAAGAAGTCTCGCACTAAGGCTAGAGGTTTCGTATTTCGTAAAAAGAATGACCTATTCTATAAATGCCATAATTGTGGAGTGGGAGCAACTCTTGGTAATCTTATTAAGGAAATAGACTTAAAAACTTACGATGACTATATATTAGAACGATATAAAAGTGGTAGTCAAAATAATACCCCCAAACCAGAGTTCAAATTTAATGTTCCAATCTTTCGCAAAAAAGGTATTCTCAAAGACCTTAAATCCATTGAAGATTTACCAGAATCCCATCCTGCCAGAAAGATTGTTTCCGATAGACTTATTCCAGAAGAATATTTCAAAGACCTATATTTATGTGAGTCATTTTACAAATTCACAAATACAGTAATACCAAACAAGTTTCCTTCCTTGGATAAAGATCACCCAAGGTTGTTGATACCGTTTAGAGATGAGAAAGGAGAAATATTTGCATATCAAGGTCGAGCTTTCGGTAAAGAAAAACCAAAATATTTAACTATTAAACTTAAAGAACAAGATAAGATTTTTGGTTTAAACAGGGTTGATAAAAAAGAACCTATATATGTTGTTGAGGGCCCTCTTGATAGTTTATTTTTAGATAACTGTATTGCAGTTGCTGGTGCAGAAATGCCTAGTTTGGATTGTGATTTTACAGTTGTCTTTGATAATGAACCTAGAAACAAAGAGTTACTAAAACAGATTGAAAAAACTATAAATCAAGGTCATAAAATTTGTTTATGGCCAGAGAGTATGAAACACAAAGATATTAATGATATGATTCTTGGTGGATATACGAAAGAAGAAATACAAGAAACAATTAAACAAAATACATTCCAAACTGTATCAGCAAAGATGCGATTCGCAACATGGAGAAAAATAAATGCCCAATAATTACCTACCAACATCTTATCAAGAATTTATTCACTTATCACGTTATTCAAGATGGTTGCCAGATAATAATCGCAGAGAAACATGGGATGAAACGGTAGGTAGATATTTCGATTTTTTTGTAGAACATTTAAAAGAAATGCATAATTTTACGTTGAATGACGATTTACGAAAAGAATTAGAAAATGCTGTACTTGACTTGAGGGTTATGCCTTCAATGCGTTGTCTTATGACTGCTGGAGAAGCACTTAAAAGAGAGAACATTGCAGGGTATAATTGTTCTTATGTTGCGGTAAATCGAGTTCATGCATTTGATGAAATTCTTTATATTCTTATGAACGGTACTGGTGTTGGGTTTAGTGTAGAACGCCAACACGTAAATCAATTACCACACGTTGCAGATGAGTTTCATCATACAGATACTACTATCACGGTTGCTGATTCTAAATTAGGTTGGGCAAAGGGCCTTAAGGAACTTATTGGTATGTTGTACATAGGACAGATTCCACGATGGGATTTGTCAAAAGTGCGTCCTGCTGGAGCTCCTCTTAAAACTTTTGGGGGTAGAGCATCAGGCCCAGAACCGTTAGAATCTTTATTTAATTTTACAGTTAATATCTTTCAAAATGCACCCAGCCGTAAACTATCTTCTATCGAATGTCATGACCTTGTTTGTAAGATTGCCGAGGTTGTTGTGGTAGGTGGTGTAAGGAGAAGCGCACTCATAAGTCTCTCTAACCTCTCTGATGACCGTATGAGACACGCTAAGACAGGACAATGGTGGAATACAGAACCACAACGAGCACTTGCAAATAATTCTGCTTGTTATACAGAAAAACCAGATATCGGCACATTTATGGATGAATGGAAAGCATTATACGAATCTAAGTCAGGAGAACGTGGTATATTTAATCGTGAAAGTGCAATTAAACAAGCTGAAAAGAATGGTCGTAGAGATTCCGAGCATGAATTTGGAACAAACCCATGTTCAGAAATTATTTTGCGTAGTAGAGAGTTTTGTAATCTTTCAGAAGTTGTAGTACGTCCTACAGATACAGAAGAAACACTTAAAGAGAAAGTTAGACTTGCTACCATCCTTGGTACTATTCAGTCAACACTTACAAATTTCCGTTATGTATCAACTGTATGGAAAAATAATTGTGAAGAAGAGAGACTTTTAGGAGTCTCTCTTACTGGTATTATGGACAATAAATTACTTAACGGTAAGATTAATCGTAGTAGTGGTACATTAGAATCATTATTACAAAATTTACGTAAACTTGCTATAGATACTAATAAAGCATTTGCACATACGCTTGGTATTAAACAATCTGCGGCAATTACTTGTATTAAACCTTCTGGTACAGTAAGTCAATTGGTTGATGCAGCTTCTGGTATTCATGCAAGACATAATCCTTATTACATACGTACAGTACGTGGAGATAAGAAAGACCCATTAACAAAAATGATGGTAGATGAAGGATTTCCTGTAGAAGATGATGTAATGAATCCTAGTCATACTGCTGTATTTTCTTTTCCCATGCAAGCTAATAAAGATGCAATCTTTCGTACAGATATGACAGCTATCAAACAATTAGAACTATGGAAGATTTATCAAGAGCATTGGTGTGAACATAAACCATCAGTAACTATTTCAGTAAAGGAACATGAATGGTTAGATGTTGGTGCATGGGTGTACGATAATTTTGACATGATGAGTGGAGTCAGTTTCCTTCCATTTAGTGAACATACATATAAACAAGCACCTTATCAAGATATACAAAAAGAAGAGTATGAAGTGTTGTTAAACAAAATGCCAAAAGAAGTTGATTGGACGAAGCTTGCAGAATATGAGAAAACAGATATGACAATTGCATCTCAAGAATTAGCTTGCGTTGCTGGCGGCTGTGAGATATGATGTATGAAACTCATAGTATGTGACTCCTGTGAAGCAGAGTATCAAATAAAACATAATCTAAATGAAAGATATTATGTAATACAGTATTGTATTTTTTGTGGTGAGATACTTTCAGACGAATTAGAAGATGAAATAGAGTGGAATGAAGATGATTATTAAAGATAAAATACAATGCTAATATGTGATGATATAAAATTAGACTATTCTAATGTTTTAATTCGGCCCAAAAGGTCAACCATTACATCACGATTTGATGTATATATGAAAAGAACTTACAAGTTTGTACATAGTAAAAATGAGTGGACAGGTATCCCTATTATGGCTTCCAATATGGATACAGTTGGAACACCAAAGATGTATAAATCATTATTAGAATATTCAATGATTACTTGTCCAGCAAAACATTATCTCAAAAATGATCCAACTGGTTTTAGTACCAAATATCAAGATCAACATCTTTGTATGATGGGTGGATTAGAAGATATAGATGCTCTTAAAACAAGCTCAATAATGTATGGATTTATTGGTATTGATGTTGCAAACGGATATACTATTTCTGTAATTGATGGTGTGAAGAAACTAAGAGAAAAATGTCCAGATGCAACAATTGTTGTTGGAAATGTTGTGACTGCTGATATGACTTCTGAATTAATACTTGCTGGTGCAGATATTGTTAAGGTAGGAGTAGGGCCTGGCTCTGTATGTACTACAAGAATTAAAACTGGAATAGGATATCCACAATTGAGTGCTGTAGTAGAATGTGCTGATGCAGCTCACGGTTTAGGTGCTCATATTATTGCCGATGGTGGTTGTAATTCTTCTGGAGATATCGTCAAGGCATTTGCTGGTGGTGCAGATTTTGTAATGATAGGTGGTATGTTAGCAGGGCATGATGAATGTGATGGAGAAGTTGTAGATGGTAAGATGGAATTTTATGGAATGGCATCTGAAACTGCAATGGATAGACATAATGTGCCTCATAGAGAATATCGTGGAGTAGAAGGAAAAACTGTATCTGTTCCTTATCGTGGTGCTGTTAAGGATACTATAATAGATATATTAAGTGGCATTCGGTCTGCTTGTACATATGTTGGTGCAACAAAACTAAAATACCTATCAAAATGTACTACATTTGTAAGAGTTAATAGCACACATAATAGGGTGTATGAATGATGACGATTAAAGATCAAATAATTAAGCAACTTCAAGAAGTCTATGATCCAGAAATTAGTATTAATGTATATGATCTTGGATTAATTTACGACATACAGATTAATGAAGAAGAACGGAGTGTGGAAATCACTCATACTTTGACAAGCGCATTTTGTGGTTTTGCAGATGTTATTGCAGAGGATATTAGAAAAGCAGGATATGTCGATGGTATTGATATTGTATCAATAGTTACAACATTTGATCCACCTTTTAGTTTAGATATGGTGCCGGAAGAAACTAAACTAGCAATGGGTTGGTTATGAAAAAAATAGATTGGAAAGAAGTTTGGGAAGTAGCTAAAGATAGGGGAAATCTAGAAGGTGGAGAAAGGTGGGCTCTTTATATTTTGTTAGGTTTTCTACTATTTCTTTATTTAAGTGTGTAGTACGACTCATGAAAACTCAAAGTGCAAAGGCAAAAGGTCGTAGACTTCAACAATGGGTACGTGATCAGTTAATAGAGCAATTAGACGTTCATCCCGAAGATATTGAATCTCGTAGTATGGGTGCCGGTGGTGAAGACCTCATTATGGCTCGTGCTGCAAGAGAAAAGTTTCCATATTCGATAGAGTGCAAGAATCAAGAATCCATAAATATATGGAAATCATATGAACAAGCAAAAGAGAATGCTGGTAATTATGAACCTATCGTAGTAGTAAAGCGTAACAATACTAAACCATTAGTATTAGTTGATGCGAATTATTTTGTTAAAATGCATGAAAAAGACCCTAAAGTGTGATACTCATCACACCTAAAAATAGGGTCATCTTTATAAATAGTTAGGAGTAACAATTTAAGGAGAACCAATGAAAGCTTTCAAACTATTTGTTATGACAGCTTTTGTGGCACTATTTCCTTCTATATTATATGCGGCAGATACAAATACAGTTTCTAGTACAGTAGTTACGGATAAAACACCGCCTACTGCATCAGCGCCGTCTGTTGTTATTAACAATAGTGATGTGTGCAAAAGTGCTGCATCAGCTGCAATCCAAACGCAAATTTTAGGATTTGCTTCTGGTATAACAATAACAGACGAAAATTGTGAGAGAATCAAATTGTCTCGTTCTATGTATGGAATGGGTATGAAAGTTGCGGCGGTATCTTTGTTATGTCAAGATGCTCGAGCATTTGATGCTATGTGGATGGCTGGAACACCTTGTCCATATAAAGGTGCTATAGGTAATGATGCAAAGAAAGCATGGGAAGAGAATCCCGAAGATGTTCCAGCTGATAGCAAAATATTTAAAAAAAAAGAATCTCAGGGATAGATGAATATGAAAATCCCGATGATTACTCTACACAAAAACGTATCACTGAAGAACCAAAAACTTTTGGGTGGATACCTGCTACCAGCGTCTTGGTTGGCATTGGTAGTCTGTTCCTTGGTATTCCTACCTTTTTATTCTAGTAAAGCACAAGAGGCAGATGGTACTAATTGTCCTTCTACAGTAAGTGGACTTTGTACTACTGGAACTTTTGAATCTTCAGTTTCTACAACTACAGAAACTACACAAACAGATGGTACTGGAACAACTACCACCACCACTACCACAACGGATACCACCACTACAACTGTAACAAATCCAGAAACAGGAGATTTGCTTACTGATCCAAAAGTAAGTTCAATGGGACGCAATCAAAGGTATGGTGGTGATATGACAAGTGATTGGGGTGGTCAAGGTTCTGCAAAAATACGAAATAATGCTACGTGTGGTGCTCTTGGAACAGATAAGTGTGCAGAAATCACAGGCGGTGGCAATACAACAAGTATTTTGGGACAAACAGGAATTGGTTCTACATTCATACAACATATTAATATGAATTCAATTAACAATGATATGAACAGAGGTGGCCAAGTTCCTTGGTCTATACGAGTAGAGAAGAGAGATGCAAACGACTCTATTCATTTTAGAATAAGAAAAACAGATGGTAGTGTAACGACTCTTCTAGGAACTCAAACACTATCTGCAGCTGGATCAACTGATGCTGCAACTAATACATTATTTCAAGGAAATTTTTCATTCAGTGGTGGAATGACAGTATTATCAATTGAAGTATCGGGCAGAGATGTTAGTCTTGCAATTGGGCCTTTATTTGATGATGTTACAGTAAATGTAATTTACAATGTGGTTAATACTATTGTATCACAGGCAATAACAACGGTAGAACAATTTGTTGCACTAAATGTTGGTGTAGATGATACAACTTTAGAAGTTGCCCAAGATATTTTTGAAAATAATAATGTAGGTGAAAATGCGATGGGGCAATTTGATATTCAACCAATGGGGGGCAACACTGACCAAGGTTCTCAACCATCTTATGAGTCAGTGTCAGCAGAAATCAATGCAGAAATACCTACAGCAGAATTACAAGCTCCTACGATTGAAGTTAATATACCTCCACCGCCTCCAATGGAAGTTCAAGTAGAAGCACAGAACGTAGAAACAGAAATGCAAACGGAGATACAAAATGCAAATACCACCAGTGAACCACCTATGGCAAACAATTCCCAAAGTGATGGAGAACCGCAAAGTGGAACAGAGTCTTCAAGCCAACCAGAATCCGAAACGACAGAACCAACAGAACCTACAAATACAGAAACAGCATCTAGCGAAAATTCTGGAGATGGAGAGACTACAGAAACAGCATCAAATGAATCAAGCGAACCAGAATCTAATGAATCAGAATCTAATGAACCAGAATCTAAACAAAGTGAAGGAAAAGTAAGTGAAGAGTCAAAACAAGAGTCAAAGCAAGCTAGTAGCACTAATGTACGAAAAGACAATAAACAAAAAAATAGTGAGGGGAACCAAACTAAATCTAAAAGTGTAAAACAAGCAAAGAGTGAAGCAAAACAAAAAGTTGCAAATAAAATAGTAAAAAATATGGGAGATAAGGGTCGTTATGATTCAACAAATCAATTAAGGACGTTGGTAGTGATGCAAGTATTAGGTAATACACGGTCATTTTTTAGTGCTCAAAAAGTGTTACAAGACACACCTAATTTCTTCCAATCAACGACAGTTCCAGATAGTGTAATTTCTGATAATACTGCTGCTGCATATTATATGATTGGGGGAAGTGATGTTGCTCATGGAGCATTAGTAAATTCGCAATACAAATAGGAGAGAGAGATGGCCGAAGTAGAAATTGCTGGTGCAAAAATTAGAGGTGGAAAAATGTTATTGATACTGCCCATTCTTGGTACTTTGGGTGGTGGATTATGGGGTGGATTTGAGTTTTATAAAGATTACATGAATATGAGAGAAAAAATTGAATCTTATACTGCACCAGACTTATCTGGATTTGATAAGAAACTTGCAGTATTAGAAAAGAAAATGGATAATGTTATAGATCGAACTGATTCTAAAATGAAAGTTTTAAAACAAGAATTTGCAGCTCTTACCACAGAAGTTAGAGCTTTTGAGAAGTTAGAAGAAGGTATAAAACAATCTGCTGATGATGCAAGAGATTATACCAAAGAAGTTAAGAGAGATGTAAAGAATGAGATGCACCATATGGAAGGACAGATTGAGAGTATAGAAAAACGTGGTAAGGAAGCATTTCGCATGGTGCGAGAGAGTATAGATACTAATGATGCTAAAGTTCGTAAAATGATTACTGACAATTCAGAAAGATTTGATGCTCGTAGAGAACAATTGCGGAATGATATGGATAATTTAGAAAAACGAATAAAGGGTGAAATGAAAGAATTGAAAGCTTCTATTAATGATCAAATTAAGAAAGCATTACAAAATCCTCTTGCTAATATGAGGAAAAATTGATGGTGTTTTGGAATAGAAAAAAAGAACAAGAAAAGGATGTGCAATATGCAAAAATCTTTTGGGCTGTAACAATATTTGTTGTATTCTTATTAGTATTATTAGCATTATAGATAGTTGACAAATTATGAAAGTTCTGTTACATTAGAGTTATCGTGAATAAATAATTAAAAGGTGAATTGGAGTATATAATGCCAAACACAGATAAACTATTAAAAAAGGTGAAAAAAATGGAATTAGGAAATCCTGTAATCACCGCCCTCGTTGGGTTGGTGGTTTTTTATATTGGATTAAAAATGTTTTCGGGTGGAATGAAGTCAATGGGTAATATGGATCACCTATCCTTTTTCATCCATAACCCTTACTGGATGTTTTTAGGTGGTATCGTTATGACTTTGTTATGGCAATCATCTTCACTATCCACTACTGCAATAATTGCTCTTGTTGCATCTGGTGCAGTACCACTACCAGCTGCAATAGCCTGTGTACTAGGTGCAAATATTGGAACAACCGGCACCATTTGGTTAGCCGGATTTTTTGTGTCTGATGGTATTCCGAAGGGAGACACACTAAGAATTGCAATGGCTCATACTGGAGTTAATCTGTTTATGGCATTGACTCTACTACCATTTGTACAACCTATTGCGAGACTTCTATCCAGATTTTAATTATGCAAACTTTGCATATCAGAGAGAGGAAATCAACAGGTCTGATTTCCTCTTTTTTAGTATAAGTAGTTGTAGGAAAAAGGAGAACTATTAATGGGTGCGACTACAGCATATTACCAACATATTATTGACATTTATAATTCAAAAGCAAGAACAGAACCTTGGGATATTAGATTAGAAAAGTATCGCAAGTGGGTTCATCAAAAAAAAGATTTTAATTGGCCTACATCCGTAGGTACATTCAAATAAGATAAATACTTGTATGAAAGAAATAGTACTTGCCATGATGTTGTGGATTCATAATGTTACAGGATACACAATACCAGAACCACCCAATATACAATATCTATCATCATTTGAAATCAAAAAATTTGCATATGGGTGTGATATGAATCCTATTCCAGTTGGTTTTGAAGATATTTGTGCAGCTAAAAATTTTTGGGAATTAGATGATTATGAAAGAGAAAATGTTCCTTTAGGTTTATATGACCATGAAAGACAAATAATTATTTTAAATCAAGATATGAAAAAATCAGAAGCACATGACCATTCTGTTATTTTTCATGAATTAGTCCATCATATGCAATTTCATAATGGAGTATATGATAAAATACGTTGCAAAGGTCAATTAGAAAAAGAAGCATATGAACTACAAGATAAATGGTTACAAGAAAAATATAACGTAAGAATTAATGAAACCATAGGTATCAATGATTTATTTATTTTAATGGTTATTAATTGTGGTAATGATTGGTATAGTTATTCACCCGATCCAACTCTGCTCAATCCAAATGTTCAATAAAAATGGTACTTGACTTTAACTATTCTGTGTGGTATAAATAAAAACATGGATATATTTACACACACATTAATATCAGTTGGTTCTCTAATGGGCTTCTTTTTTGTTGGCGAATGGCTTGGCAAGAAAAAAGCTGCTGAAAATTTAGCTGAGGATATGGTCGCCAAAACTCTTGATATGTTAGAACGTGATGGTTTGATTAGGGTTTCAACTGATAAAGATGGTGATAAGGAAATTGTTCCAATTTCTGAAATCATCACTGATGCGCTTAGGAATGTTAAGACTTAAACTTCCCATATTACTTTTAGCATCAACTCCTGTTCTCGCAGAAGCTCCTTGTGATTATAAGGTTAACAATACAATTGTTTATCAAGGTAAGATAGAAAGTGTTAAACTTATATCTAAAAAAATACAAAAAAATCCAAAAATTAAAGATATAAGAAAATGTGTTATTTCTATTGAAGCTAGAGTAGATGGTGAATGGCATCCATCGAAAGGTGAATATATGTTTGGGCCTGATATGTCTCAAATGGATGCTTGTAGTCATGCAGAAGATCGAGCAAAGAAAAAAGTTATGCGTAAAGTTATACCCGAAACATTAAAAAGTGAAAAAAATCTGAAATGTAACTTGACAAAAGTGCGTCATGGGTGTAAAGTAATATACATGAATACCAGTATTGGTAAAGTTAAATTTATGGAGACTTGTGAAAAATGAAATATATTATGATAATGGTTCTTGCTTTAGGACTGTCTGCTTGTGGTCAAACTGTTCAAGGTGTTGGCAAAGATATCATGGAACTTGGTCAATCAGTTGTTGATATGGGTACACCAGATACAACTAAACCAACTAAGGTTGAAAAATCTGAATAATGTTTAAATTTATTATGGGTATGGTTGTAGGTTTTATCATTTGTGTATATTACCCAAGTGTTGGGCCTATAGTCAAATATAAGTTTCTAGAGCCAGGTGGTGCTAGAGACAGTGTGGTGGAAACATTGAAGGAGATTAAATAATGAACACCAAATTGATGGCAAGTGTTTCTACACTTGCTCTGGTTCTTGCTGGTTGTGCAAGTTCCCCTACACCTTTTGTAGAAACACCAGAGGTTAAATATAAAACTGCAAAAGTTGAAGCTGCAGTTTCTGCTATTCCTAAATGGTATAAGGAAATGCCAGAGAAGAAAGGTTCAATCTTTACTGTAGGCAGTGCAACTGCACCAGATTTACAATTTGCGGTTGATATTGCAACTCTTAATGCAAAGGTTGTTCTTGCAGACCGTATTAATGGTAAACTGAAAGCTTTAACAAAGTCTTGGATGGCAAAAATAGGTTCAACTGATGTTGATGCAAATGTAATGACAGAAATTGAAAAAGTTGCAAAGAACGTCATTGCAAATGTCGATGTTGCTGGGTATAATCCTAAAGAAGTTGAAGTTTTCCCTGCCGGAACACAATATCGTGCTTTTGTTCTTTTGGAATATTCGGACAAGGAAGCAGCTAAAATTATTATGAATAGGTTGCGAAAAGACCGTATGGTATATTCTAGACTCCGTTCTACTCAAGCATGGAAAGAGCTTGAAGAGGAAGTTAACAAAACTGAGAAAAAAGAAGAAGCTCAGTCACTTAAAAATCTGGAAAAGGTAATTCGGAAAGATAGTGACAATGAGACTGGCACTTAGTTCTTTAATAATCCTCTCTCTAAGTGGATGTTTGATGCCTTCGGGCATCAATCCCTCACTTGGTTGTAGTCCTATAATTGGATGTACAGAGAAAGATTATTATATTCCAGGCAAAGGATATCGTGCTCCTCAACAATCTGCTTTTACTAAAGCTAGAATAGGGGCAATCGGTGGTACTATTCTTGGTACTGCAATTGGTAGAGGTAAAGACCCTCTTACTATAGCTGCTCTTGCAGTTGGGGGTCTTATTATTGGACATGAAGTAGGTGCAACTTTGGATAAAATAGATCAAATTCATGCTACATTATTATTAAAAAATTCTTTGAATTATAATACAAATGGGCAAGTATCTTCTTGGTCGAATCCAAATAAACAAGTTAGGGTTACTGCCAAACCAATTACTACAAATGGAAATTGTAGAGATTTTGAAACAACTATACAAGTAGGACAATCACAAAAAAATGTTAAAGGTAATGCTTGTAAACATAATAATGAATGGGTGTTAAAGGAATTATATCAGTGAGAAAGTTTGTTTATCTTGCAGGCCCTATTGAGGGATGCAGTAGTAGTGAAATTAATTTGTGGAGAGAGAAATGTTATATAGGATTTACTGACCACATTACAGGTGTAAGTCCCTATCGTGCAGAAAGAGATGCTGATGATCCAGAAGCACGTAAACGAATTATTATGAAGAATTATATGGATACAAAATCATGTGATTTGGTTCTTGCATATCTTCCAAAAGAAATCAATGCTCGTAGACCTTCTTATGGCACGACATTTGAGATTGCTTGGGGATATAGTATGCAAAAACCAGTGGTGATTGTATCTGATGATGTTAGAGTACATGACCATCCACTTATGGATATGTCAGGTGCTCTTTTTTGGGATTTAGAAGAAGCGATAGACTATGTAAATATATTACTTAGTCCTTATCAAGTTATGCATCCCGATAATATAGCCATGACGTTGGCTAAACTAAATTAGGAGAAAGGTATGAAAGACACATTAATTAAAATGTATGAGGCTGATGTTGCTAAAGCAAAAACAAATATTGACGTTTATATGAAAAATCCTGTTGGAATTGGAGAACATTCTGATATTGTTTCAGCAGTTGATGAACAGGTTTCACTTATGGCTGAAGCAGAAGATAAGATTGAGGTTTTAAAAAAGTATTATGAAGATTGAAGTTCGTAATAATAATGTTGATGGAGCATTGCGTATTCTTAAAAAGAAACTCCAACAAGAAGGTATGTTTAATGAGTTAAGGAAAAGAGAATTTTTTATGTCCAAAGGTGAAAAGAAAAGATTAAATAGAGCTGCTGGTCGTAGAAGGCACTTGAAGGAAATTAAAAAGAGACTTGAAGAACATGGTTTCTAGAAAGCAAAGGAACAGATGGATTTGTTAGAGCATGAAAATGCAACCAAAACCTTAACACCAAAAAAGGAGCATCATCCTTTTAGTTGGTGGTTAAAGTGGACTTCTTCTATTATTTTAATTTTTGCTATGATCTTAACAACTAATGATCTTTACCCTTATAATATGTTTCTACAATGTATAGGAGTTGCCGGTTGGTTATGGGTTTCGGTTATTTGGAATGATCGAGCACTTATTGTAGTTAATGCGGTTGCAGTTGCAATCTTTTTAAATGGTATCGTAAACTGGATGGTAAAGGTAGTATAATGGCTAGAAAAATTAAAGCATCTACAGATAATAGTGGATGGAAAGAACCTAAAAAAAGAAAACCACGTAAACCTATGACAGAAGAGCAGCGTCAAGCTGCAGCTGAACGTCTTGAAAAGGCAAGAGAGAAACGTGCTGCCAAAAATCCAGATTACGGTATGACAGGTGTTCATCATAGTTTACGTAATTTACCAGATAATCATCCTGCCCACCCAAAGAAAGTTAAACAGTGGATTAAAACACAAAAAGACCTTGCTTCTTCTGAAAGACGATCCGTAAAACAAGGTATAAAGGGTGCATATGCTAAACAATGTAATCATGAAGGTTATGTAAGAAATCTTTTAAAGTATTTACGTGATGGAGATTATGTAGATGATTTCTATGGTGAATACCAAGAACATAAAATTAAAAGACGTTGTGTTGCAATGGCATATTATTCAGATGGTACTCCGAAACGTAATGTGGGAGTTTACTATCCAGATATGAGTTGCGTCTACACACAAGAAATGTATAATGAGGATAATGGAATAAATGTCCAAGGAAAAAGAACCACCAAAAAGCGCAGAAATAATAAAAGGGCCATGGCCTAATTCTAATATAAAAGTTCCAGATATAGATGGTCTACAGTTAATTGAGGAATTAAATTTTGCAGATCATCTTACTGAGGGAATAATGGTGCAATTAATAGAAACCATGAAAGAAAATAATATTGATGTTGGTGATGCTATATTTTTATCAGATATTGGTTTTGTAATAGAAGCTGTTAAAGCAGTTATATATAGAAGTATGGGGCATCCTCATCCATTACAGGAAGTAATGGGAAATCTTATAGATATGAAAACCATAAAAAATGGAGAAGATACCCAAATTGATGCTGTAATAAATGTGGAAATTCTTGAAGATGTGAGTGATTTTATAACAGCAAAAATAGAGGATGATGATAATGACCCAAAAATTTCATGAACCATTTAGTCCAGTAATATTAGAAAATGATGTTCCACAAGACTTTATTGATATTATTAATAAAGCTGGTGATGAGGTTCTAAACAGTAAAACAAAAAGTGCGAAATGGGATTGGTCACATAAACTAGTAGGTAAAGTATATAAAGAGATACAAATACCATTAGCAGATAAAGACGAAATAAAATATTGTCAAACTTTTATAAAGCAATCGTGTTTAGATTATTTAAATTTTATACGTGAGCATAGTAGAGATTATAATTGGAAAAAAATGACCAACACGGCAAGTACAATGAAAAGTGGTGCCGCACCTACTCTTGAAAATATAAATTTAAACCAAAGTTGGATAGTTAGTCAATATAAACATGAATATAATCCTTGGCATACTCACAGTGGAGATTTTTCTGGTGTAATATATTTAAAAGTACCAGATGATATGGAAAATCATTTTAACCAAGAATTAAAAGATCATTACCCTGCTAGTGGATTAATTGATTTTAAATTTGGAGAAAAAGCTGATATGCGAAGTGATACTTGGATGTTTAATCCAAAAGTTGGAAAAATGTTAATTTTTCCATCATGGTTAAATCATTCGGTTTATCCATTCTATTGTGAAGGAGAAAGAAGAAGCATGAGTTTTAATGCTTTTTTCTTTATACCAAGTGAAAACTAGCACTGAAAGAAATTATAATGATTTTAGTTGATATGAATCAGATATCATTAGCAAGTATGATGATGCATCTGAATATGAATAAGGCTACCAAACCAGATGAAGGTATGGTACGTCATATGATACTTAATTCCTTGAGAATGTATAGGACAAAATTTAAGGTAGAATTTGGAGAATTGGTTTTATGTTATGATTCCAAACACTATTGGAGGCGAGATCATTTTCCTTATTATAAAGCTGGAAGAAGAAAGTCTAGAGAAAATTCAAATCTAGATTGGGATGTAATTTTTAGTTGTCTCAATGATATTAAACAAGAACTTAAAGACTATTTTCCATACAAACATTTAGAGGTTTATGGTGCAGAAGCAGATGATATCATTGCTGCATTATGTGGAGAATTGGAATTTGACAACGGTAAAACTTTAATCCTTTCGGGTGATAAAGATTTTATACAACTACACCGATTTAGTAATGTATCACAATATAGTCCTATTACTAAAAAATTTGTCAATGGTCATGACCCTAAAGCATATTTAGCAGAGCATATTCTTAAAGGTGATGCTAGTGATGGAATTCCAAATGTATTATCACCAGACCATACATTTGTAGAAGGATTGCGTCAGCGTCCATTGGGTAAAAAGAAAATGGCTCAATGGAATAATGTTTTAGATTATGAATTTAATATTGAAAGACTTCCCAATGATGAAGTTAAACGTAACTACCAAAGAAATCAACAATTAATAGATTTAAATAATACACCATCAGAATTATACATTGATTGTATAAGGGCATATCAAGATGCTCCAGAAGGTGATCGTAGTAAACTACTAAATTATTTTATAGAAAAGAGATTAAACAATCTCACTGATTCGATAGGAGAATTTTAAAAATGGCTGGAAATACTTTATTGCTATCTGAAGTGCTTGACTTAGTAGCAAAAGCTAAAACAAAAGATAAGAAGATTCAAATTTTACGACAACATAATTCTGCATCTTTACGTATGGTTATTAAATCATCATTTGACCCTAATATTGAATGGGCCCTTCCCGAAGGGGAAGTTCCTTATGTGCCAAATGAAGCACCAGAAGGAACAGAACATAATGTACTCTCATACGAGGCTAGAAAGTTATACCACTATATTAAAGGTGGCAATAATACTATAACACAGAACAAACGTGAAGTGATGTTTGTCCAATTATTGGAAGGTTTGCATGAAAGTGAAGCTGACTTAATTGTTGCTGCAAAAGATAAGGTTTTACATCAAAAATATAAGGGCCTTTCTGCAAATGTTGTTAGAGAAGCCTTTGAATGGGATGAAAATTTCATGAAAGAAGAAGTAGTTTATCCTCAAACTCCTGGCCCTGCAAATGGCTAAAAAACTCTTGACAAACTCTCTTGAGTATGGTAAGCTATACATAGAATGAAAGAGAAGATTTGATTATGGATAAGCTTTTTACGATTTGTCTTGTTAGTTGGTTAATCGCATCATTTGTGATAACTTTGTTCTTTTTTGATACAAATTTATTTTATTAAAAAGTTGATTTTTTTCTTGACAAACTCTATTGAGTATGGTACTATTAGACATAATCAGAGAGAAAGGATTCGTTATAATGACTGTTTTTGTAAAAGATACTGCTAATTCGATTTTGTCTGGTCTTTCTAAAATGAAGGCTGCAATGATTGAAGATTATGAAGGTTGGGGTGAAAAGTCCGAAATTCATGATAAAATGAGTAAAGAATATGCAGAAAAACTTACCGTAACTTATGGTAAGAAGTATATCAAACTGGTCAATGGTTTCGGTGGTGGTGTTTCTGCATTTATTGTTGGCACAGACGATGATAAAAAATTCAAGAAAGGTGACATTTTGAAACCTGCTGGATGGGCTGCCCCTGCTCGAAATGCTGCTCGAGGAAACATCCTTGATGGTGGTTATCCGATTAACTGGACGGGGCCTGTGTATTTAAAATGATTAGGTTCGTACTTGGAATTTTCAGTTTGATCCTCACGGTGAGCGGAATCGAAGGTTCCGCTTCTCTCTCTCTCATCATCACAACACTAGCCGTGGGGATCACCCTTATGTTGTGGGGTCTTGTTGGAATGAATAAGAAAGGGTTTTTAGCGTGACAATGCATTTATTGCCTTGTTATTGGACAACAACAAATACCAGAAAACGAAAGAAAAGTAAGAAAACTAAATCCCTTCTTGCGGCAGAGAAAGAACACCAAAAATTCCTTAAACGTATGGGCGTTGGTAAATCTAAAAATGCTGGCGTAGCTCAATTGGCAGAGCAGGGCATTTGTAATGCTCAGGTTGTGGGTTCAATTCCTTCCGCCAGCACCATTTTTTATGATACCAATATGTCAAAAAAAGAAGAAAAGATATATACTGGTAATGAGATAATGGGTATTGCACAAATGCATAAATCTAATGCAATTCCTATTCGTAATAAAAAATCAGCAGAAGAAGTTGCTAAAATGAGGCGTGGATGATAAAAGAACTTACTCTTGCCGGAATAATGACTTTTGTAGCCCCTTTAAATCCATTAATAACAGGGTCTACTCAAACATTTGTTGATCCACGATCTGTAGAATGTCTTGCTCTTAATATGTATCATGAAGCAAGAAATCAAGGAAGTGCTGGTTTGCTTGCAGTTTCGGCAGTTGTTTTAAATAGGGTAAAAGACCCTAAATTTCCAAGCACAATTTGTGAGGTAATTGAACAGGGCCCAACAAGAGAAAGTTGGAAGACTCGACAAACTAAAGACCCTAATGATGCAAAATTTTATCCTATAAAAAATCGTTGTCAATTCTCTTGGTATTGTGACGGCAAGAGTGATGTACCTAAACAGAAAGAAACTTACAAAAGACTATTGACAATTGCAGAGTCTATAGTCTATAATAAGTTACCGTTTATAGATATAACAGACGGTGCAGTTTTTTATCATGCAGATTATGTAACACCAGCATGGGCAAAAACTAAAATTAAAACTGTAGAGATACAGGATCATATTTTTTATAGATGGGAAATCAAACGTGAATAAAATAGATGAATACAAGAAAAAGATAAATTATGATGTTTGGGAAGATATAACAAATCTACCAAGAAAACTTTTTCAAGAAGGTATTATTCAATATCATAATACTAATTCAACAAACACAGTTCCTAGAGATAGAGAGCGAACTATGATAAATGCTACGGATGTTCAAAGATGAACATCTTTTATTTAGATAGTGATCCATATGTTGCTGCTAAAATGCATTGTGACAAGCACGTTGTTAAGATGATACTGGAATCTGCTCAAATGCTTTCTACTGCTCATCGTGTTCTTGATGGTGATGAATATGCTGATGAGCGTGGTCTATATAAAATGGCTCACAAGAACCACCCTAGTACAATATGGGTGAGAACTAGCACAGACAATTATATGTGGTTAAATCGTTTATTTGGTGCATTGTGTAAAGAATATACATATCGTTATGGAAAACACCATGCATCCGAAAGATTATTAGTACCATTAGCTAAAGCTCCCAATGGACTAGATTTTAATGGATTTACTGATCCACCACAATGTATGCCAGAAGTTTGCAGGGGTGAAGATACAGTTCTTGCATATCAAAACTACTACATAATAGAGAAGTCAGGTTTTGCACGTTGGACTAAACGTGAAATTCCTACTTGGTTTTTAGGAGAAACAGATGCAAAGGGAAAGTCGAGATCAATACATACTACGGCAAATGCGTGAACAAAGAAAACCACCAAAAGAAAATGATGCAGCTGCAGCATTACGTATTGTAAGAGAATGTCAAAAAGAATTAATTGAATTACGTAAATATATTGAGCGTTTGGGAATAAATACTAAACAACTGGAGCTTGATATATGAAAGAAATGATAATTTTAATTACTATGTTTTTTGCTGATCCTTCATATGCAGGGAAGGATTCTGTATCTATACATACATATAATGGTAAACCATTAGTATTTACTGATGTAGATAAATGTGAAAAATGGATATGGAATGACCTTGACAATTTAAAAGCATATGGTAAATCTGTATATCCAGAAGCAGTTTCAGTTAAAGAAATACACTGTGTATATAAAAATAAGGATATATAATGCCAACATATACTTTTTATGATACTGTAACTCAAGAGCAATATGAAGAATTTATGTCTATTTCTGAGTTAGAAAAATATAAAAAAACAAACCCACACGTAAACCAAGTATACACACCTATAGCAGTAGTAGGTGATCATGTTATGGGAGTTGGGCCTAAAAATGATGCTGGATTTAAAGAGAATATGCAAAGAATAGCAGAAGCACATCCTGGCTCTCCCCTCGCATCAAGATATGGTGGGCATGGAATGAGTCATAAAGAGATGAAAACTAGAGATGTTCTAAAAAAACATGGATTAGGAAGGGAAGGATTTTCTGCAAATAAATCTCCAACAATAAAAGGATAAATAAATGGTGCAGGCGAGAAATCACACTTCAGCAAGGGATGCACAGCATCTATGCAAGCTGGGAAGTCAATCCGCCTATGCACCAGAGGGAAGGGAGAGCCGCCCCTCTCTTCCCTCACTCTATAAATACTTAAATAGGATATATCATGGCAAAGAAAAATAAAGAAATTAATCATACAAATTTAGTTACTATTAAACCTATCGGAGATAATCAAAAAGTAGTTTTTGATACTTGGAAAAAAGGAAAATGTCAATTTCTTTTTGGTTCTGCTGGTACAGGTAAAACTTTTGTATCATTATATCTTGCTTTAAAAGATGTAATGGATTTAAAATCAAAATTCGATAGAGTGGTGTTAGTTAGATCACTCATACCTACAAGAGAGATTGGATTCCTTCCTGGCGATGAAGAAGACAAAGCTGCGTTATATCAAGTTCCCTATCAGAACATGGTACAGTTTATGTTTGAGCAACCTAACGAGCAGCAATTTAATACACTATATGATAGGTTAAAGGGTCAAGGAAGTTTATTCTTTTTATCAACTTCTTTTCTAAGGGGGTTGACATTTGATAATAGTATTATTATAGTAGATGAATGTCAGAACCTAAACTTTCATGAATTAGATACAATTATCACAAGGGTAGGCCAAGATGCTAAAATTGTATTTTGTGGTGATTTTGATCAAACAGATTTAATGAACCATAATGAAAGAAATGGTTTACATGATTTTCTGAGAATTCTAGAAGAAATGGAAGAATTTAATTGTGTAGAATTTACATTGGGTGATATAGTACGCTCTGGTTTTGTTCGTAGTTATCTTATCAACAAAATCAAATTAGGAATAGGAATGGAATAATGAATATAGAACAATTGCGAGAAGAAGTTGCAGCTGATGAAGGTTGTGTTTATGAAGTGTATCTAGACCATTTAGGATTAGCTACTTTTGGTATTGGCCACTTGGTCATAGATACTGATGAAGAATATGGTGCAGAAGTAGGGACTCCTGTTTCAGAAGAACGAGTTAACCATTGTTTTAATAATGATGTACAAGCAGTTTTAATGGATTGCTATCAATTGTATGAAGATTTCGATGATTTACCAGAGGAAGTTCAACTCATCATTGCTAATATGATGTTTAATATGGGTAGACCTAGACTATCCAAATTTAAAGGTATGAAACGTGGTGTAGATGCAAGAGATTGGAATGCAGCTGCAGATGAAATGGTTGATAGCCGTTGGTATAAACAGGTAACTAATCGAGCAAAACGATTGGTAAAAAGAATGAGAAACGTATAATGTTTATTTCATATTGGAATAAAGAAGTAGGTTGGAGTAAAGTGCCAAAAGAATACAAAAACAAACTTGAAGAATATAAAAGTAAAATAAATTATGATGTTTGGGCAGACGTATCAAACATAAAATATAACATGAAGGTAAATTATAATGTTCAATCACAAACAGGTGACATTGCCGACTCTGAAAACAGAGACAATAAATCGTAAAAGATTTTATGTAACACCAGAGGGAAACAAATATCCCTCTATAACTACTGTTCTCTCAAGTCGTAAAAAAGAAGGGTTATGGGAATGGCGTAAACGTGTTGGTAATGACGTTGCTAACTATGTTGCTCGCACTTCAGCTGCAAGAGGAACAGCTGTTCATCATATGTGTGAAGATTATCTTAATAATGATCTTGATAAATTTAAAGAACATAAGAAAAATTTTCTTCCTTGGTGTTTGTTTACGCAACTACAAAAATTTTTAGATAATTACGTAAATGAAATATATGCACAAGAATGTGGACTTTATAGTGATAAATATAAAGTAGCAGGCCGTGTGGATTGTATTGCAGAGTATAAAAATACCTTATCTATTATTGACTTTAAAACATCTTCAAAAGAACGGACTGACGATTGGAATGAAAATTACTACATCCAAGCCTCTGCATATGCCGAGATGTTTGAAGAAAGAACAGAACTAAACACAAAACAAATTGTTATTCTTGTAGTAACAGAGGATGGCAGTGTTCAAGAATTTGTGAAAAATAAACATGACTATCTTCCAATGTTGGAAGAGTCTATAAACACATGGAGCAAGTCAAATGAAACATCTATCAATTCTGATGGCGATGTTTCTAATCGTGGGTTGTCAGAGTACGCAATCGGCTGAGACAGAAACAAAGCTAAAAGTTGTAAAGCCAGAGGTTGTAAAGGAAGTGAAAAAAGAACTTCCTAAAGAAAAGGAAGCTGACAAATCTGCCGATGATTCTATGTTATATAATCCTTTTGCAGGCGTAGAAATTCCCCCTGGCCAAGTTGTTACAAGTAACAAACCTGTTATTTGTGGAAGACTTGATGTTATGCTTAGCAGAATGGAAGCACGATTTGGTGAAGTTCCTATTATGATAGGTAAAGTTGATACTGAAGTTGTAGGTAAAGGTACTATACAAGTTATGTCAACATTAACATATAATCCCAAGACAGGTTCATATACTTTTTTAGAACAAATGCCAGCTGAAGAAAGATTGTTATGTATTTTATCTACTGGCAAAGGTACAGTAAATGTAGAATCGTTAAATCGTGGTACTTCTTCATAAAAGGTATTGACAATTTAAATTCATTATGGTATAAATAAAATACAGTTCGTTGATACGGATTGAAAGACGTACAGGACTTGGGGGCAGTACCCAACGCCTCCACCAAAAGTCCACTGAGGGCCGAGTGGGTTTTTGATGGGGGCGAACTAGGATCGACTGGCGTGGAATAGAGAAGTGGAGAATTGTCGGATGACTCCGTTATTGGTCAAAACTATAAATGCAAACGATAATTTTGCATCTCAAGACTACGCACTAGCTGCGTAATCGGATAGGGTTTCGGTAGGTTTCCTAGTAACAGAATAACCTACCATTTATCCTTATCATAGGATAAGTAAACTATAGAAAGGAGAGATAGTCCAGTAATAGGCCGGTATTTATTGCAAATACAAAGGATTTATTTTAGAGTTGGCTTTTAAAACTGTCGGGTTGATGTTTATCCTTACAAAACATCCTACCATTTCGAGCCTACGTAGAAATGGATGAATACCGTAGGAAATTTTATCTCGTACCTACAAGGATAGAAGGATTATATAGGGGTGGGGGGTTGTTACCAAATAAACACGCCGGGGGCCACGGTTAGCCCCCACTTTATTAAAGGAATAATAATGTCATTGACCACACCAAAAACCTTTTCGATGGAAATTGAAAATATCGCAAAAAATAAACAAATAACACATATGGAAGCAGTACTTTGGTATTGTAGTAAAGAGGGAATTGAACCAGATACGGTTAGTTCCCTTATTAGTAAAGGACTTAAAGAAAAAATTGAAGCTAACGCAAGAGATTTAAACTTTCTTCCAAGACAAGCACAATTACCAGTATAGGAGTTAAAATGGGTATAGTAGCACTAGTAGTTTCAGTAATGATGGGATCATTATTTGTATCAGATAATGAAGAATTTTTTGATACTGTTAAAAAAGAAAAGAATAATGGATATGAATGGCATTATGTAGGTAAAACTTCCTTAGACCCAAAAGCAAAAAATTTGCCTTTACAAGTATGTGATTCAAGTGGTTCAAATTGCGGAGAACCTTATATATTATGGAAATTAAAGAAGGATTAACTATTGGTTTGGTCAAGGCTTCAATTGTTCTTGTACCAACTTATATAACCGCATATTTAACAGATAAGATGGTATATGTAATTCCTATGCTTGCAGCAGCAAGTTTTATTGCAGCTAGTATAAGTGGGGATAAACTAGAACGTAGAGTTGAGGAAGACGGATTTAAAAAAGACGATGCGGGCAGTTGACGTTTATTTGATGTACTGTGCTTTGAAAGCTCACTTTAAAGGTGATTATGATTATCACAAATTTAGTGGGCAGACTAAGATCAAACGAGACTCCTACTATAAGAGAAAAGATCGTATTTTCTTTGTCAAGACGGCATACAAATATAAAAAAGATGATGAAGTCCTAGATTATTTTGTTTCAAATTTTATTAAAGAACGTGATGGATATATTGCAAACTTCAATGAACAAAATTATCATCAATGGCTACAAAAGAAAAAGATGTTCTATGAAATCTTCTCTCAAGAATTGCAACCTCATGTTAAAAACTTCAATCCACTTTTTGAATGTAACAATAAAACAGGTAGTTTCTGTTATGGAGAGCACCCATTACTCTTGAAGGAATATTTGGGTAAAAGAGTTTCTTTGGAAACTATGATTATATTAGATGATCTTGTAGAATACAGTAAGAATTGGGATAAGGAATTAACATGGGATGATTTTGTTTGGCCAGATGTAAAAAAACTTATGAATAATTACAAAGGGTTCTTGACAATTAATACAGATAAGTATAGAATAAAACTATTGAAACTTATAGAGGAGTCCAATTGATGGAAGTCACTATGTACCTAGACGGTGATCCTACCGTAAGGGAAGAAGGGTTTTTTGAGAGTAAAGTTACTACTCTTGAGAATACCATTAAGGCATTGCAATTTGACAATGCTGAGTTGGTTAAGTCCAACTCTGAGTTGACGGAAAGGGTGAAGAAACTCGCATCTCGTCAACCTGCTTGGCCAAAGGGTTATCGTCCTCGCCGATATAGCCCAAGGAAAGATAAGTGAAAGTAACGCTTATTGATCACATGGGTAGCGATTTATCAGTGGTAAACGCTGCCCGTGTGTCCTTTGCGAAAACCTCTGAATGGGACTCAATGCCTGAAGCTGCAAATGTTGAAGGTTTCCTAAAATACGAAGATGAACGTCTAATCAAATATCTTGCAAAACACAATCACTGGAGTCCTTTTGGTCATGCGTCTATGCAATTCCATATCAAGGCTCCGGTATTCGTTGCAAGACAACTTGTTAAACACCAAGTCGGTTTGGTGTGGAATGAAGTATCAAGACGATATGTTGATGATGAACCAGAGTTTTATACTCCTAAAGAATGGCGATTGCGTCCTAAGAAAAGTATAAAGCAAGGTTCAAGTGCAGAAACTATTGAATATCAATTAGGTTCTACATTAGAATTTGTCAAAACTTCATATCAAAATATGATAACTCTTGGCATTGCTCCAGAAATGGCTAGAATGATTCTACCACAATCCATGTATACTGAATGGTATTGGAGTGGAACACTAATGGCATTTGCTCGTGTATGCAATCTACGATGCAAACCAGATGCACAAGTTGAAACCCAAATGATTGCAGATCAAATTGATGTTCTTGCAAAAGAACTATTTCCTAACTCATGGGAGGCATTACGTGAACTATAGAAATGAAAGTAATTTAGTTACAGTTGATAAAATTATGGTTTTGATGGAAGAAATAGCAGTATTGAAAAGTAGATTTGAAGATCATGATACAGGTCATCTTAGAACAGCTGTTAGTGTATTGGAAAATAGAATAAAAGAATTGAGGGATAGAATCCATGATTAATGCTTTTATGTTACTACTAGCTTTTACTGTAACAGAACCTAGTGGTATAGATAGAGATGAAAAGATACATATTTTATCCAGACATTTTGAAACAGAAACAGCGTGTATAGAATTTATAGAGAATTGGAAAGATGCTATTAGAACACAAGGAGTCGAGACTGTCCAAGGAATGCTTGCAGATGGATGGAAAATCAGACTTGACCATATCGGTTGTACGGAGACTCCAAATCCCCAATAAACACTTAATTATAGGTAATGGTGAATCAAGATCGTGGTTCAAACCATGCCACCAAACCATACTAGACAAAGATGTAGTGACTTGGGGATGTAATGCTCTTTATCGTGACGGCACTGTGGATAATTTAGTTGCAGTAGATTATAGTATGCAGCAAGAAATCTATGAGTCTGGTTACTGGCGTGATAATCAATGTTGGTTTACTTATTGGTCTATTCTTCCTTCTGATGTTGCAGATGTAATGCTAATGGGGTATGATATTCCAGAAATCCTTATACACAAGAGCTCAAATAAAACTGATCGTTGTGTAATTTCAGGCAAAGACCCTGTAACATTAAAAGAAAAAATAGAAATTGCTATTCAAATGAATCCTCATCTAGATATGAAAGACCTTGTTACCAAGATGGAAAAAGATGTTGGTGTTTGGATTACCTATGTTGATGATAATGATAATGTAAAAAATATTGAATTTCCCATTGGCTGGTCAACAGGAAATACAGCAGTACATCTTGCTTGTCAACAAGAAGCAAAAGAAGTGTATCTATTGGGATTTGATTTGAGCGAATATGACAAACCCCTAAATAATATCTATAAAGGTACAGACAATTATTTGCCTGCATCTACAAAAGGGTTTAATTCAGCTAATTGGATGAACCAATTGAAAACTGTTTTTAAAGAGTTTCCAGACACACAATTCTATTGGGTAGACTGGGCATACGACACTCCACCTTGCTATAATCATAGTAATGTAGGGTACTTGACAAAAACAGAACTTTGTGATAAATTAAACATACTTTAACATACGAAAACATACATTTACATAAGGAGAAAAAAATGTCGTTTAGTGCAATGAAAAAGTCTAGTTCTTTAGACAAACTGCTGGTACAAGCAGAAACAGAAAACAAACCCCAAGAAAAGAAGTCATACGTTGATGAAAGGTTGTGGAAACCTGTAATGGATAAAACTGGTAATGGTTTTGCTATTATTCGTTTTCTTCCGGCACCAGAAGGTGAAGAACTTCCTTGGGCAAAGGTCTGGAATCATGCGTTCCAAGGGCCAACTGGTCAGTGGTATATTGAGAACTCTCTAACCACTATCGGTCAAAATGATCCAGTATCAGAACACAACACTCGTTTGTGGAACTCTGGTGTAGAATCAGATAAGGAGATTGCTCGCAAACAGAAGCGTAAGTTGCAGTATTTCTCTAATATCTACGTTGTTAAGGATAGTGCCAATCCAGAGAATGAAGGTAAAGTATTCCTTTATCGTTTTGGTAAGAAAATCTTTGATAAGATTATGGAAGCAATGCAGCCTGCATTTGACGATGAAGTTGCAATTAATCCATTTGATTTTTGGAAGGGTGCGAACTTTAAGTTGAAGATTCGTAAGGTAGATGGTTACTGGAACTATGATAAGTCAGAGTTTGAAGGTGTATCTCCAGTTTTAGATGATGATGATGCTTTGGAAAAAATGTGGAAGACTCAATACTCTCTCGCAGAGTTTAGCGCTCCCACTAATTTCAAATCATATGATGAATTGAAGACTCGTTTAGATACCGTATTATCTGGTACGGTTGCTACTAGTAATGTAGTTAATATGGCAACATCTTTTGATGACTCTCCAGAGGAAACAGTTGTTGTTGATACAACTGAGGAGCCTGCTCCTACGGTATCTGTTACAGAAGAAGATGAAGATACTATGTCATACTTTGAAAAACTTGCAGAAGAAGGTTAATATATGAAAAAACTTGTTATGACCGCACTGGCAGCAACCATGATAAGCACTGCTGCCAGTGCAGACTCTATTACTCTTGTTTGTGATCCCACAGTTTCAAGAGGAACTATTAAACTAACTAATCCATTATCAATAAACTGTGAAGATTTTAAATTAGCAAAATCTACTCTTGGTTCTGGAATAACATTAGGCCCCGATTCTAATGTTAACAGAATTATTGCTGACCTCAGAAGTATACCTAAAGAAAGATTTAGTATGGCTATAAATGAGGATGAAAGCGAAACCTTAACTAGAAATGAGAATGGAAGCGAAACCTTTAGAAATGTTGGCCCAAATAAAGAATCTATTTATAAGAAAAGTTGGATAGATGTTAATAGAGAAGAGCAATCTGTTTGGAATGATATTGAAAGAAAAAGAAAGCAATCTTTTAATGAAAAATTTGATAAGAAAAATTTTCCTGGCTTAAGACGTAATAGAGAATGGTTTGAAGTTTATGAGCCACATATCTCTAATACAGTAAAGTGTGAAGGTTGGACAAATCTTAATGATATTATCAGTGGAAAGTGTGGTGAAGTAAAGATTAAGATGAATGGCGATGGTGGTACACCTTGGCCAAGTCGAAAGCGTAGAGTATCTTCAGCAAAGTGGTAAAGTTTAGTAAATAGTTTATTTAAACCCCTCATGGAAACATGGGGGGTTTTTTATTAAAAAGCAAATGCTGACTGTAAAGCAGGGTCTGGTTGTCTTACTTCAGTAGGAGTGATGTTAGTATTACTGACTTTACTTACATTAGTTGATGGAGCATTTACTACGTTACCCCCTTCACCCCTTATACCTCTTGGAGCTCCGCCAGCCTTAATTGCTTGCAAATAATGTTGCTCATCTCTAGCTACAAAATTGGGATCATACTTTTCGGGAGAATATCTTTTCCATTTTTCTTGCATCGACTTACTCATGTTTGGATTTTGCGTCATTAATTTAGCCATTGCAGGAGTCATACCACCTTTTGGTGCCATGGCTCCCTTTGCAAATTTTCCAAATCCCCCTTTAGGAGCTTTCATTTCTGCCTTACCATCATTTAAAAAGTCATTGAGTGAATAGCCCCAGATGGATGGGAAAGCATCAACTTTAGCACCCATCATCCATTGAGCTAATCCTTTTCCAATTACTCCACCACCAAAATATCCAACAATACCGCCGGCAGTTGCACCAACTATAGAACCAATTGGCCCTAAAGCACCACCAATAATACCCCCAGCTAATGCACCAAGAGCACCACCGCCCATACCCATAAGAATACCAGCAACACCTTGAATTTTCTCATCCTTACTCTTATTACTCAAAAGAAGTGCTGCTAATTCTGCAACACCAATCACCATACCTATGCCGGGAAATTTTAATAATGCTCCAAGTTTAGGAAATTTTTTAGAAACATTTGCTATTTTAGAACCTATACTACCAACTTTACTAGTAGCGCTTGTGCCGCCTCCTTTAGTAACTGCTTTAGTAAGAGTCTTTACTTTTGTACGTACAGGCTTAACTTGTGATCTTTCAGTAAGTGCTGCACTAGGTTTTGATGTTAGTCCACCAGTTGGCTGTTTTGGCATTGACTTAAAACTATCAATTTTGGGTTGTTTGGTAATTTTATCTTTACCCAAACCAAGAGATTGTTTAGCTCTGTCCAAAATACTTTTGGCTCCAGCGGTCGCTGATGCAGCAAGACCAGCTACCATAGGGCCAATTCCTTTTATAGCTCCAAATAGTCCACTAAATGCTTTTGATAAAAGTCCCTTTTTGCCAAGGTGTTTACTAGTTTTTCCAGTAACGTCTGCAGCTGCACTATTAACACCTTTTCCTATTCCTAAAAAAGCTGCTCCAAGTTTTGCTATCCCAAATGCTTTGGAAAAAAGAAATGCTCCACCTTTCACCATCAGTCCCATAGCAGCAAATGGTTTAAATAATATGGCAACTCCTAAAGCTATAGCAAGACCCTTTAATACTCCTGCTACACCGGCTAAATTGTTGCATAAAAAATCTGCTACTGAGTCTAAACCTATAGCTCTTAAAGCATCTTCTATCCAAGAACCAGAAAATGCTTTTTGTAATGATTCTCCAAATTCATCAAATTTTTTTCCAATCCATTTTACTCCATCAGTTAAAGAATTTAATCCTCTTGTTAATTTTGGTATTAATTTTGTTTTCCATTCTTTCCAAGTATCACTGTTTAAAAATGCTAAAAGTGCCATCATTGCACCAGCTGCAAGTAAACCTTTTAATCCTGCTTTAGCTTTGCCACCAACATTTTTTGCTAAACCCCCCAAAGTGTCTCGCATAGAAGCTAAAGGTTTACCTAGCAAATTTTTCATCCATGATTGTTCATCTTTGGATTTTTCTTTTTGCTGTGCTGGAGTTAATTGGGAACCAAGTAATTTTTGAAAGAAACCACCTTGCTTTTTTTGCTCGTTTTCTTGCCTTGTTTGCCAAGCTTGTCTACCGCCCTCAACTCTTTTTTCGTGTTCTTTTGTTTCTTTTGCCCTTGCATCTTCTAAAGCAGCCCTTCTTGTTTCCCAAGCTTTTTTACCAGCCTCAACTCGTTTTTCATTTTTTATACGTTCTTCTTGAGAAATATTTGTTTCTTTTGCAACTATGCCGGCATTATTAAGAGCACTTGTTACTCCAGCAAGTGAAGTAGATAAAGTTTTTGTATTTTTTTCTACTGCTTGAACAATTCCATTGTCATCAGCCATTATTTTTTATCCTTACTACCACCAGAACCACAATAGAGTCCAAACCATGCAGCACCAGCACCTACGATAACAGATATAAATGCGCTTTGTGCATTGGATGGTTCTGGAAGTGACATAAACCATTCAGTAGTTCTATAGAACATAACTCCATATAGAGTAATTAGCATACGAGGCCAAATACGCCATTTGTCTATTTGAGAAGATGAAATACTATTGTACCAAGTTTTAGGCTCTGGTGCATCTTCTTCTTTTTCTTCTTCTTGAACCACTACTACTTTAGCCATTTTTTAGCTCCTCTATCCTTTCTTTATTATCTGCAATCTTATTCTTATTATTTATAGGAGTATGGTCAAAAACTACCTTTTCTAATTTAAGCATTTCTATACGTTCATTGGGAACATATCTCCATACATAATCACCCCTAAATTGACCACTATCTTTTTCAATACCAAATACAGTTTGAGTAAGACCTATTTTAACAATTAATGCTCTTTCTCCATCTAGAACTACTTTGTCACCTTCTTTAAACTGTTTATTCATAGAAAATGCTATACCCTTACTCAATTTGGTTGCAAAATCCTTTATCATAAATCCTATGATAACGATCATTACCATACCAATGTAAGGTAAAAGAAATTCGGTTATTTCTAATGCAGCTGCATTTGGTGTAGGTATTTCCATCAACCTCTCCTTGCTTTAGCTTCCTCTTTTTCTCTTTCTTTCTTTTCTTCTTCAAGAAATTGTACTAATAATCCTAAATAAATTTCCCTCTCCCACGGCAGCATATTTTCAATATCATATAAACTATATCGGTGATGTTGCATCAACGCAAAATTTGTTTGGTAATATGTGGTTAATGATTCATGTGAGAGGGCTAGTCGAAAAAACTTTGAATGCCTTCTATTAAAACTTCTCCTGTTTTTTTAGTATTTGGATTTTTAACTTTTATTGCATGAGTTAATTTAGGCATAGTATCAAAAAACTCGTTGATTTTATCCAAATGTTCGGTTGATAGGCTATTGATAAATTCTTCTAATTCATCTTGATCCATATCTACATTCTGATGTATTGTGTCTCCTTCATGAATTTGAAATATACATCTCTTTAGCATAGTAAATAGTTGCTCAACTTCCCCCTCTACCTTTTCAACTGCTCCAATATCTTTTAGTGTCGGATAGGTCATTATAAGTTTAATGTTTTCAAGTAATTCTATTTCATTACTATGGTCAAGGGGCATTGTTACATTAACGTCTTCCAAATTTACATCTATGTCAACTCTAGTTTCATTATCATCTGGACATACTACACTTACTTTTACTTTATCACCTACAGATTTTCCTCTTATTTTTAAAAAAAGATATTCTGCATCAAATGAAGGTAATTTCCAAGGGTCTACTTTGTTAAAAGTACATTGTGATATTATTGTTGCAAGTGAATTGTTTATATCGTCAGGGTCTTCTGATTCGTGAGCTTGCATAAGAATTTTTTGTTCTTTTACCAGAAAAGGTCTATATTTAACCTTTTCTGCTGTTGACGGTAATTCTAATTCATACGTCATCGTTTGAATTTTAGGTAGTGCCATAATTTTTCATCCTCTATAATTCTAAAGTAGTTTGCTGATCACTTTTGGTACATTAGCGCTAAGCCTTCTTTCTGCTGTATCGACAATTGTTTCTGCTATATTTCCAAATAAGTTTGGTGCTTGTCTTGATATTTTTAAAGTTGTCCAGTATCTATAAATCATATCTACTGTAACTTTAACAATTTCATTATTTGTACCGTAATTCAGATCAATGGGTGATATCGTTTTAGGATATACTTCCCAACATTTAATTCCATACCTTCTATTACTTTCTTTGTCTAGTAGGTAAATTTCAAGTGAGCCAATATATGTATTGTAGTATTGCATATTCCAATTTTGTTCATTATAAATTTTCCTATGCCAATCTTCAAAAAACTCTCTTTCCTGTAATCCAGAGCTAGCTTGAAAGGTTAATTGAACATTATCCCCATAATTTACTGCTTCTGCAACTTGTCTAACAGGGCCATATATATTTGTGTCATCAGTTGTTGCAATATTTTGGCCTGGAAAGCTTACACTTTCGCAATGTATTGTTAAATTTTTTAATTGGCGTGTATCATTCATGCTGCTACCGCCACCACCAAATACTGATGACAATAGATTAGAATATTGCTGTCCTTGAGGGGGATTAATCATAACCTCATATCTATTTGGCTGAGCATACCCTTCATCACTACGAACTAAGCCTAAAACATCATTTAGAACACCAAATCCAACTGCTTCTAAAAAATCTGCCATTAGATCATACTCCTAGATTCTTTCCAAACTTCTTTTTCCGATGCCTTTTTAAATCTTTGTACTGGCAAAAGAGTAGCAATTGTAAATTCATCAGCATCTATTCTACGAAATTGTGACTTTGTATATCCACTTAAATATTTATGAATGGTGGGTTTAATTAACTTAACATTTTTTAACTTCTGATAATTGACAACCAATCTAGTACTCTCATCAAATTTTGTGTTATTAGAATAGTCTACTAATCTATCAAGTAATCTGATTCTTAGAGGTATAGGAAGATAATGTAAGTTAATTCCTAAAAATCCATCACTGTAATTTTCAATGGGTAAGACAAGAGGGAATGTATCATAGTATGGTAATTTTTTCTTAAACTTTGGGTCATAAATGAACATATTTAATTTACCATAAAAGGGCCTATTTGCTCTTTTACCATCTCGTATTAAATCCATAGCTCCAGGCTTACCGAATTCTCTGATCTTTGCTCTATACCATTCGGTAGATCGTGGGCGCCCTCTTGCTTCATCTTTTACTGATTGTATATATTTACTTACGGCCATATAGTTATTTATATCGAATGTCTAAATGATCCTCATTCAATATCTTAAATTCCATGTCTTGGTCTTCACACCATTTTGTTGCAGACTTCCACTTTGCTTCGTTAATACCCCATGTTTTTACCTCTTTAAACCATCGCCTTGTTTTCATTTTTGGATTTTTAGTAGGAGGTTTGCATTGCCTCTTAGGTTTTATTTCTATAATCATTCTTTTAATAGACCCATTTTTTTGTTTTATTTTAATATAAAAATCTGGAAAATAACGATGGATTCTACCATCCCAAGGAGATAAATAGGGTATGATGATCTCTTCACTTCCCCACTCAAGCACAGAATTATTGGTATCGCAATATATCATAAACTTTCGCTCCCATAGAGAACGATATATAATTCTGCTTGGATTTCCCTTGTATTTTTTGGGATTGGTGGGTGTATATCTTCCTTTGTATGACATGATGATATAAATACTTATTAGATAGGATTATTTAGACATGGTAAATGCAGTAAGACAAGTTGTTTCTGGACAATTAGGTAGGGTTATTAATAGTGGACTTTCTGCTGTTAAAAGCGGTTTATTAGGTAATAAAGGAGGCTCTAGTGCTCCAGGCGGTGCAACACAAAGTCGTGGAAAATACACAACAAATGTTCTTCAATACCCTATGGGTGTAGATAATGACCCACAGCAAGGTCATTATATTCTGTTTAATATCAATGTTAATAAACAACCAAAATTAAAAAAATCCAAGACTCCTGCAATGAATAAAATAAACGATAGAATAAAAAGAGAATATAATTTAAAAGAAGCGTTTACTAAGCTCAGTAATCAAGGAATCGATGAAGGTACAGGTATAGCTTTTACTATGCCAGCTACAACAGGAATAAAATCACAGGGTTCTACGGCTGCAAGTCAAAAACCAGCAGTATTAGGAAATAAACACGACAGTAAATATGCAAAAATGATGGAAGGTTCTACTAGACTTGCAACTTCTATAGCTTTATATATGCCTCCATCTGTACAAACATCATATTCCCCTCAATATACAGATGTAGAAGTTGGCGGAATTGCAGAAGGATTGACGGCTGTTAAAGATATGGTTATGGCTATTGCATCAGGTGGTAAAGTAACAGATGCAATGGTACAACGAGGAACAGAAGGCGCAGAACAAGCAGTTAAAAAGGGTGCAGCAAATGTTATGGATGCTTTTGCTCCAGGCATACGAGCTCTTGCACAAATAGAAGCAGGCAAAATTATCAGCAATAAAATGGAACTTTCTTTTGAAGGAGTTGGAAGAAGGGAATTTAGTTATACTTTTAACTTTTTACCTAAAAGTGAGCAGGAGGCAAAAGTTGTGGATGAAATTGTCAATATGTTTAAATTTCACTCTATGCCAGAATTTGAAGGGATGACAGGAAGAACAATGACTATTCCAGATACGTTTGATATTGAATATATGTACAGAGGATCAAGAAATAATTTTCTCAATAAAATATCAACGTGTTTTTGTACTGGAGTCCAAGTTGCCTATGGTGGAGATCGTTATATTGCTTACGAAACTACAAGCGGTGTTCATGGTGATGGAAATCCACCACAAAAAACTGCACTCACTCTAAATTTCAAGGAAATGGAAATTATCACAAGAGAAAGAATAAACGAAGGATATTAATCATGTACTTTTCGCAATTTCCTTATATCACATATGATTCGTCTGGTAACGAAGATATAAAAATCGTTACCAATCTTTTAAAACGTGTAGGACTAAGAGCAAAAATTAAAGCTAACACTTTGTTATTTGATACGTATGAGGTAAGGGAAGGTGAAACACCAGAAAGTATTGCTGATAAGTTGTATGATGATTCAGAACTTCATTGGATCATTTTAATGATTAATGATATAACAGATCGCTATCACCAATGGCCGATGAGTACACCACAATTCAATGCATATATGGATGACAAATATGATGATGTAGATGCAATACATCATTATGAAGTCTATCAAAAATCTGGTGATACCTCAGTTAAAATTGAAGTTGCTAGTGTCTCTACAGATTATGCTAGTGCATCTAAAACATTTAATGCATCAACAGCGGTATCTGGAGAGTATATCACAATTTCAAACCATGCACTTTCTAAAGATGATGAACTTATATACTCTGCGAATGGTGGAACATCAATACCTCAATTAGAGGAAAGTGGAGTATATTTTGTCAAGAACATTAGTGAGGACATTGTTTTAGAAGGTACTGACCTTAAATTTGAAAGGCTACTCTTAAATGGTATGGATGCTAACTCATCCAATGCTGGTGGAAAAATAACACTAGAAGATGGAGATCATATTATAACAGAAAGTAGTGATACACATACAAGAGATATTGGTAATAATGTTCAACTTGAAACTGGTAGTGGTGTATTATTAGGAGAGGATACCACCAATAAATTGAGACTGTCAAAGACAAAAAATGGTGGCAGTATATCACTCACTAGTGGTAGTGCTGAATCGCATATTCTAGGAGTTAAGGCAACGTCTATTGGAGACACTGCTGCAATACGAATCACAAACAGAGAATACGAAGAAAATCGTCAAGATGAATTGCGAAAAATTAGATTACTTAATCCTGTATATATAGACCAGTTTGTTACAGAATTTGATACCTTAATGAATGAAAGCATACTTTAATGGCCGTTAATGAGGGAATTACTGCTGGCGGTGATTTTGAATTAGAAGTTGCAGAAATTTTAACTTCTAATGGAGTCCCGATTGAACTACATCCATCTAATGTAATGTCTATTACTTTATATGAAGATATACAGATGGGGGCAGTAACTGGTACTATTGTTTTACATAACTCAGCTGCATTTTCAAATATAGGCCCAATTATTGGACAAGAATTTCTTAAACTTAAAATAAAAACCTCCTCAATTACAGCTTCCGAAGATATTATGGATTTCACAGAAAACGTATTTCATATCTATCGTGTAGGCACAAGAATACATTCTGGAGAAAAAACTGAGGCTTTAACTTTATTTTTCACAACTTCAGAATCTATGAAAAATTTCAGAACCAGAGTATCAAGAACTCTAGAAGGAACATATTCTGATATAGTTCAAAAAGTAATGACTGATCATCTGGATTGTAAAAAAACTCTCTATATCGAACCATCAGCTGGAGTAAAAAAGATAGTCTCTCCAAATTTAAGACCATTTGATATTATTAGAATGGCTACAAGAGAAGCAATATCATCAGAAGATTCATCTCCAACATTTTTATTCTATGAAACTTTAGATGGTGGATATCACTTTAGAAGTCTTGATAGCTTATATGCACAGGATTCAGTGTGGTCTTATACTACAACTAGTCCAGGCAAGAAAGTAGGTAAAGGGGGGCAATTAAAAGTATTGGATGAACTAAAATCATTATTGACATACAATGTGAACCATAACAATATAATGAGCGATACTGTTATGGGAGCTCTTGGGTCTAAACTTATAGTTCATGATATTTTTAATAAAACCTACAGTGAGCATACTTACAATTATTTAAATAATTACGAAAATGAAAGACATATAGATGATGGCTATCCTCTCTATTCAAAAAGTCCTTTAGATCAAAAACAAAATAAAGTTTCTGATTTTACAGGAAGGGTTTTTCTAGAGCCAACATCAATTAAAGATGTTAAAAAATCTACGGATGGCAGCCAGCTAACAGACAGTGGAAGATATGAATTTACATCAAAAAATCCCGATAAATGGTTGCAAAGAAGAATCTCTCAAATAGAGGGTATTAAAAATGGTATATCTATTAATACTAGTGTACATGGAAATACTATAGTATCTGCTGGAGATATAGTAACCATAGATATACCATATCATGCTGAAGTAAAAACTAATGAAAGAAATAAATCTGATAAATTTTTAAAAGGAAAATTTCTTTTGGCAAGAGTACGGCATGATTTTAATATGGGCAATAAAAAGCATAGTATGGGACTTACTTGTGTTAGGGATTCATCACCAGAAGAATTAGAATTTGATGATAGCGTATATGAGCCAAAACCAATGGGCAATGCAGATATTATCAATGATTTTTATACATCCAATTTAGGAGCTATAACATAAAGGAGAAAAAACCATGTAACTCTTTCGTTATGATAACTCACAGATATGAAAGGATACTAACTATGGCTAAAGGAAATACTAAAAACAGAATTAAGAAAATGACTTTTCAAAAGCAAGCACGTAAATTTGAACCAATTTCTGAGGAACATAAATACATGATACAACTGATGGGTAGTCGAAAAGAGTTAATGGAAGAACAGAATGAAGTACTTCACCGAATTACAAGAGGGGATTCAAGACCCCAATATATTTAAGGCGTTCTTTTTAGCTGGTGGCCCTGGCAGTGGTAAGTCATACGTTGTCAGGAAAACCACTGGTGGAAGTGGATTGCGAATAGTTAATTCAGATGACGCATTTGAGCTTTATCTGAAGAAGGCTGGTCTATCCCAAAAGATGCCTCCAGAAGAAGAAGAGCCAAGAGATGTTGAACGTAAGAGAGCTAAGAAAGTAATAAGTGCTCGTCAAGATAATTATGTTGAAGGTAGGTTAGGAATTATTATTGATGGTACTGGTAAAGACTATGATAAGATTGCAAAGCAATCTATTCAACTAAGACAGTTAGGTTATGACACACATATGATCTTTGTGAACACCTCTCTTGACACGGCCTTAGAACGTAACGCAAAACGAGACAGGTCTGTACCAGAGAGTATTGCAATACAATCGTGGAAAACGGTACAATCTAACATAGGTAAGTTCAGTCAGCACTTCAGGCAGAATTTTCTTGTGGTAGACAACAACGATGCAACCGAAGATGTTATGACTCCAGTGTTTAAACAGATAAAGGGCCTGTTACGAAAGAAAGTGACAAGTCCTATTGCAAAACAATGGGTGATGCAGCAAATGAAGGACAGAGGTATTACACGAGCACCTAAAGGTTGGTAAAAACTTCATTTGTCTAAATACCTATGTATCCGTCTGGAAAAATGGATATATAGATTCCCCCCACAATTATTTTTTTTAACTTTCGTTTAATATCAAGGACTTACGTAATACGATTTCTCTTGACAAACCTTTCTGTATATGATAGCATTAGTATAGATGATGGAGAGAGAAATGATGACATTTGAGATCAGAAATAAGGATGGTGTGACAGTCGCCATTGAGGAAGATTTTGGTAATGCAGCAGAACATGAAATGGTTCTGTCTGAAATGCATCCAGACGATAAATTCACCATTGTTAAGGTGTTGCGTAAATCATGATTATTAATCAATCAGATGCAGGCAAATGGATACGCCTCAAAGGTATCTCTGGTCACGGTAAAAATCGTATTCGTGAGCATGGTGATCTTTGGTTGGTTGTCCACGTTGATGTAAACAAGGTGATGCTACAGAGTCGTAACAAGACGTTCAAGGCTGGTGATGAAATGCACCATGATGGCCGTTGGATTGATCAGGGTGTTGACAAAAACTTTAAGGTTGTAGGAATAGACGTTTGATCCATATTGAAGCTACTGGTGGTTTGAAGAAAGATAGGGAACTTGCAGAAGAAGTTGCGTGGTTCTGTCTTGAAACACTTATGCCTCGCATGAAAACCATAATGATTGACATAGACTTAACAAAGACTATAGATACAGGAGCATGGGGATATGCATATATGGTTGAGAATGAGCGAGATTTTGTTGTTGAAATTGATCATAAGTTGTCTCGCCAAGAAGATAGGGATACCTTTATTGAGACTGTTTGCCATGAAATGATTCACGTTTGGCAGATGGCTACTCGTAAAATGAAGGAAACTCAAACAGGTGAATATAAACAGTTTTGGAAGTGTAAAGACGGTAAATATCGGAACTATACCAAAGCTCCTTATAAACGTCAGCCGTGGGAAACTCAGGCATATGCTCTAGAAGGAAAACTTACAGAATTATTCATTATTTTTGAAGAAAAAGGTTGACAAACTCTCTTGAGTATGGTACGATTAGATATAATCAAGAGAGAGAAAACAATGAAAAAAACTTGTAATTTTGATATGTGGTCTATAAAAGATATAGGCCCAAAGGGGGGTAAAACCTCTAAACACTTTATTAAGGTTAGCTTTACTAATGAGGACGGTGTTACTGTTTCTTATTCGCCTTATGTTTTCTCAAAATATGAAGACGCAATGAAGAAATATTCAGAATTGTGGAATAAGATTCCTCTCAACATAAAAATTGGAAAAATTAATAACTATCTAATGCATAATGCATGGTATGAAAAACCATCATATACTGATAGAAAACCTTATGCTTGGGTTGTTAAATCTAACAAATTTGCAGAAAAAATGATGCTTGCAGCATAATTAACTGTTGACAAATCTTATTTTATCATGTATACTAGTAATATAATCAAGAGAGAGAGAAAATAATGGTTAAATTAGGAACAAAAGTTATCGGTGATTTTGGTGGTTATACTGAATTGTGGAATGGTGAGGTTGTCACTATTGAGACTTTTGATGTTGGCCCTACTACACCAGAAGTCAAGGTTAAGTGGGATAATGGTTCTCATACTTGGATGATGATGAATGAATTAAATACCATTAGTGCGAATGGTTCTAGGATTGGTTATTGGACAGAGGAAGCGTATTATGAGGGTTAATGAGAATTTGATTGCAAAAGGTTACAGTTCTTTGGATGGTGTAACGCCAATGTATCTCTGGAATAGTGGAAACTACAAATACGAGATTGAGGTTGTTAAGAACAATTACTACAAAGAATGTGAAGTATTTGATTCTTCTTATAGTGAGGCACTTGATTTGTTTAAAGAGTTTGTTGGTGACTCATTTGAATATGTGGCTCTGATATGATTAAATACTTTTTTGATATAATTCGGTGTATTAGTATCGTGAGTCTTTTTGGTCTAGGTCTAGTTGGTCTAGGTATGATGATATATTTCATCGTCACTTTTTGAGGTAAAAATGAACAAAAAATTAGACGCCTTGTTAGATACTTTAGAGGGAGTAAAAAATCCTAAAGAGACAGTTTCGGTTATTCATGCTGCATTTGACGAGAAGCCACACTTAGTTGCATTTGTCGAGGTTGATAAATCTTGGACTGTAAATGAAAAATTGGAATACGCATTTAAGATGACCAACTCTATTGAAGATGCTTGGTGGAACAACGAAAGTGTTGATGCAATGTTTCCAGATAAGGGTTGTCGGTCTACTAGTGTTGGTGATCATGTTTTAGTTGGTGGTTCTAAATACTTGTGTGTTGGAGCTGGATGGGAGATTATGAAATGAGTATGCGTGCTAAAAAACAATCTGTTACGATGCGGCCTATTGGCAAAATGGGATTTAACCCAGGCCCACTTGATTGGTATGAAATAGTGAAAACTATGAATGTCTATGATGTTGTTCCAGGCAATCGTGTAGACCAAAAAGGAATGGAATCTTTGGTCAAAAATAAACATATCAACGTCTATATGGTCGAAGGGGTTTCTTAATGATTCGGAAAAAAAAAGTTAGCAGATCAATAGTTCTAGATATAGATGGTTCTGAAGGAAATGCTTTCAATCTTATAGGAACAGCTACAATGTTGGGTAGGGATTGTGGTTATAGTGAGAAAGAGATTAAAGAAATGGTTGATGATATGAAGTCAGGTGATTATATTAATCTTCTTAAAATTTTAGACAAAAATTTTGGTAGTGTTGTAGTAATGGAAACTAATAACAAAGAATATTTGGAGGCTTTATCTTAATGGCTAGAAAATCTGTAAAACGTGTTAAAATTGATGCAGCTAAAGAATCTGCACCAAAGGTTCCAGGCGATACTTGTCCATCTATTGACTATGTTCAAACAATTGTAAATCAAATTGCGGAACGTGGTGATACATGGGCAACAAAGCAAGCTGAGGTAATAACAGACTTGTTAGAATATGTTCGTGATTCAAATTATGAGTTGCGGAAATCTTCAAAATATTGGTACGACAAATATAAGGAATCTGTATAATGAGTATGAAAGCGTTGTTAATTGTATCTGCACTATCTGGTATGAATGGTAGTTATGAAGTTGAAATGCCGTCTTTTAAGGCTTGTCTTGACGCAAGGGTTGCTATCATGGAACAAGACAAGAGTGCAAAGACTCTTTGTGTTCCAGCAGTAGCGGAAACTGATAAGATGGAGAAATTTTTTAACGTGTTCATGTCGCTTGTGACCAAAATGAAGGAGTTAGAAATAGATGGTAGGGAAATTGAATCAGTTGGAAAATCAGATAGCGAATGTCCGACTTGTGAGAGATAGAGTATCTTCTGATTGGGCAAAAAACTATTGGGATACTGTTTTGGCATATTTGCTGAGAAGTGCAAATAGACTTTCCTAAATAGTTCTATGGTTACACTAACAGACAGTGCAAAAGAATATATGCAAAGTGTATCTAACGGTGCATATATCACTCTTGGAGTCAAGAGTGGTGGATGTTCTGGTTTTGAGTATGTTTGGGGATTATCTACAGATGAGGGTATTGAACACGTTAAATGGTCTGATCCTATAGGTGATGTTTTATTATTAGACCCTATGGCCGAAATGTATATCATCGGCTCCGAAATTGATTACGTTACTGAATTAGGTGGAAGTTTTCTTGCAGTTAAAAATCCTACCGCTTCTAGTTCATGTGGATGCGGAGATAGTTTCGGGATATGATGTATGAAATGGTTCATAATTGTTCTATTAACAGCAAATCCTAATGTGCCATCTGATATTATCAACAAACCAATGTTTGATACAGAAAAGGTATGCCGAGAGTATGTTGTCAAAAATTATGATGACTTAAATAATCGTGTTAATAAAGATCATGGCCAACATCATTCGACTCCAAACCTTTTTCATTGTATTAATAATAAGTCTAAGTCTTAATGGCTGCGGAACTGTACCGTGGCCATTCTCTGTTGTACACACAGCAGCTGATATTATGATATCACGCCAAACAGGTAAAAGTACTTCTGAGCATGCTTGGGGAAAAGTCATACAAAAAGATTGTCAATGGAGTAGACTATTTTCGGATTGGAAATTATGTCTTACAAAAGAAGAATATGTTGATAATCTTACGAAAATGAATTGTGATACCTATGCGTGGAATTTCCTAAATATACCGTACTGTAAGGAATCCCAATGAATAAGGAAAGATATAATGCCTGCAAGGAAACACACACAATGGTTAGCTAAACCCTCTGTAGATTACGTGGACTCACGTATATATTCAGATTGGGATATTCACTATGAAGAGCAAGAAAAGATTTTTAAGAAAGTCTGGATACCTATCTGTCATGAGTCAGAACTACCTAATCATTTAGACTTTCGCACTTCAACTATTGCTGGTGAAAGAATCATCATGATTCGTGATACCGATAATGTTGTTGCAATGAAACATGATTTTACTGAAATGCCTCCATCTGGTGATTTACGTATGGCTGGTGGATACTCTCATTGGGATACAGAAAAACTACATTGTGAAGTCAAGTATGGTGGTATGGTATGGGTAACTCTTGATCCAAATCCCACGATGAATGTAGAACAATGGGCAGCTGGTGCATTTGATTGTATTCAATCTGCGATTGATACGGAACCATTAGAGGTATTTCATTATCACAAGGCGATAATAGGAAGTAACTATAAACTATGGCATGATACAAACAGTGAGTTTTATCATGATTATATGCATTATTTTAATCGTATTACAGGATTTAACGAAGAATATTTTGCACGTAAGAATACAGGGTTTCCAAATGGTCACGTAAATGTAGGTAGTTTTGAAGTCCAGTATGATAAGTTTGATGGAGCTGATAGAGGTTCATTAAGTTTCCCAACACTACCGCCAAACCAATGGTATATGGTAGACCTATTTCCTGGCATGAATGTTAATTTACGTGGAAGTGCATTACGTACAGATATTGTGACTCCACTTGCACCAGATAAGGTGTTAATAGAGTTTCGTGGATTTGGTCTAAAGAAAGATACACCAGAAGAACGGGCGGAACGTATACAGCACCATAACACCATTTGGGGGCCTTTTGGTCGTAATCTACATGAGGATTTGATTGGTATTGCTGGACAAGGGACTGCTATGAGGCCAGGCACAGAGCATCGTCATGTACTACATGGAAGAAAAGAAAACGATACGATCCACGATGAAGTGGGCATGAGGCATTTCTATGAAGAATGGGGTAATTGGATGGGGCGTGATCCTAAAAATCCCATGAGAGAAAATGCCGTTTGGGAGAATAAAGAAAATGCACACGTATAGATGTAAAATTTTGAGAGTGGTGGATGGTGATACAGTAGATGTAGATATAGACCTTGGATTTGGTGTATGGATGCATAAAGAAAGAGTACGCATACATGGTATTGATACACCAGAATCACGTACAAGAGACAAAGAAGAAAAGATTTATGGACTTGCTGCAAAGGAATTTGTTAAGAGCTTTCTTCCTGTAGGCTCTGATGCAACACTACAGACAGAGAAAGATAAGACCGGCAAGTTTGGACGCATATTAGGTAAGTTTCTGGTGTATGATGGAGTCACTGACTCAGAAATGCATTTGGGAGATATTATGATTCGTGAGCATCATGCAGTACCTTATTTCGGTCAATCGAAAGAAGAAATAAAGGAAATGCATGAAATGAATCGGGAGTATGTGAAAGTACAGGAGTAGTAGAGTATGGCAACAGCAGTTTTAATTACGCTCTGGTTTCAAGGATTTAATATGACTATAGATGGGTATCAGATGTACAAATTAACATCTATGGAGCAATGCCAGCGTCACCTAAATTATATTATAAAGGATATGTATGCAGAGAGAGGAATGTGCTTTATAGGAGATATACGGCAAAAAAATTATGAATCTTGAGACAATCACGAAAAAATTAATTAATTATTTTGGCATGAATAGTATACCAAATCCAAATAATTATCCCCAAACATACCTTTATTATGTAAAATTATATAGGCATTTGAAAGTGAGAAGCAATGAAAATAAAGAGCAATTGTAAAGGCCCTCAGATACTTGATAAATTCTTAAGCCAAGAGCATATAGACCGTTTAAATAATCAAGTTCTGGAGTATGGAAAAGTACACTTTTTCGGATATAATAGTATTCCCATGAATGGCGCACTTTATGGCTTGGTTTCCGCAATACATGAAATCATAGATTATAAAGTGCTGGGATCAACCGCATGGTACAACATAAGGCCTAAAAACCCCGACTGGCATAATGATATTTCCTCTTATTGCACACGCAATGGAAAGTTTTATGAGCCCAAAATACTGCCTCCCTACACGTTTATCTATTACATGAGAGAAGCAAATATCGGAGGAAATCTGATATTTCGGAATGGAAGTGCGGTAAAGCCTATTGCGAATCGCTTGGTATATTTTCCTGCCAGCGATGATCATAAAGTCGAGCAATATGCTGGAAATCGAGTGTCCATAGGCATTATACCATGGCCAGAAATACCCGAAGAAATATTTGAATGTAAGCTTACTTCAGCTTCGCAAAAAACATTAAATCGCATATGGGAAATAGAGGATGGAACGCTTACTTAAAATACTGATTGTGCTGGTATGCCTGGAAATTGTACTACATAGTATGGAATTAGCTATAGACATAGGAGATTTTCTGAAATGATTAATTTAACAGAAGATATAGAAACTTTTCGTGAGCAGCATAGCATACTTTCTAGGCAAGTGGAAAAGCTTGAGAGTAAATGCAAAACATTTCCGGCAGATGGAGCATTGAGAATGGAGCTTTTATGCCTGAAAAAAAGAAAATTAGCAACAAAAGATCGCATGAAAAAGCTAGCTAGAAGGGCAAGCAAAGAATGACATATTCCATATGCTATATAGGCATTCATTCTCCTATAAGAGAAAATAGGCCTTTTCTTAAAAAGCACCCCTCTTATGAGGAGCTAGAGCGCATACAGAAAATTCAGTTTATAAATGATACATTAAGAGAGCTCTATGCAGAAAGAGCAAAAATCGTAAAAGAAGCAGATGAAATATTGGGAAAAATATGGAAATAAAAAATAAAATAAAATGTCTAGCAGCTAAACGATTAATGTATATGAAATTCGAAGCATATTTTGGAAAGCTACGAAGAAAAATAGAAAAAGAATTAATACTTCACCACATAGGAGAATCATAATGATGTATTTTGAAGGATTTTTTACAGGAGCCGCACTGGCATTTATACTGGTGGCGATATGGGAATGCAGGGAATTACGAAGGAGCATAAAAAGCTATGAGCGAAAATAAGCAGCAAACAATACTGATTCCCAATCGGGAAACTTCCGAATCGCAGCTATATTCTCCATTTGGCCCTCTTATAGGGTATAAAAAGCTAAGCGATGAATTAGTGAATATTCTCAATGAAGGAGTAAATAATCATGAAAAAGGAAGCGAAACTCTGGAAGACCATTCGGACTATCTGGTAGGAAAGATACAGGAAGAGCTAACTTTTTCAGAGCATCATGTTGCTGCCACAATGCGAGAGCTGATTCCTTTTATAAAAGAATATCTGGTCGCTTCCAAATCACGTGAGCTAATGGTTCCTGCCACTCTAGGAAAAGATACGGATATAAATGTTGCAGTAGACGGAGCATGGTTCGTAAGGTCTTTCGCTGGTGATTTTAACCCCATACACACGCACACAGACTGCCTTCTATCTTGCATAGGGTATCTGAATATACCCGAAGAATTAGAAAAAGAATGGGAAAATGATTCAGGATTTCCATGCGTAGGCCTTACACAATTCGTATTTGGTGCGCCAACAGATTCCTTCTATGCCCCATGCCATTTCTTTATAAAGCCAAAAGTCGGAGATTTTTATCTATTTCCTGCAAGCTTACAGCATATGGTATATCCCTTTAAATCAAAAGGAGAAAGAAGGTCTTTTAGCATGAATTTCATCTTTAATCTCATAGATAAAAAGAATAAAGTCCTTACGAAGCCACAGAAAGTACTAGGAGAATATGGAGAAGTATAGCATACTAATACTTCTTTTTCTACTTTGCAACGCATGCTCAAATAGGGTATATAAGCCCATACCATATACCATAAAACTAAACATAGTACCATACGAAGAAATACAAAAATCACCTCTTGCTAAAAACAATAAATGGGGGTATAGAACTCTACGAGGATGGGCTAGAATGACGATTTCCCGAAAAACAGGAAAGGTGATTGCTTGCACTATATGGACTCCACCACCAAATACACCCTATGATATAAACACTCTATTGCATGAGCTATATCACTGCCAAGAGGGACATTTTCATTGAGCAATCTCCTCTGCGGAGGCCATTGGGATATCATGGGTATATATGGGATATGCGGAGATATGCTAAAAAGGTATGAATAAACATAGAGTTGTATGCATTAAAGTTTACAGGCTCTCGGCACTTTCGGCAGAAGGCTGCTAAAAAATACAGAAAAAGTGCTAAAAACACTTGACATTCCCTTGACAATGTGGTAAGCTTAGCTTTGTAGGATGGATATAGGAATTAAATAGAGAGGTAAGAGTATAGGCCCAAGAGAAAGCTACTGGTAAGACTACTGGCGTGCTACTGCACTAGATTAACTGACAGTCTTTTAGAAAAGTTACTTTTACTGCAAGTTTTCTCTTGACTCATTACGAAAAGAAAGAATATAATATGATGCGAATACTACTTGGAATGATAATAGGCGCCACTATTTGTGCTTATTTAACTTGACAATTTGTTTTTGTTGTGTTACTATTGAATATACTGAGAGAGAGGACATAAGCATGATTTGACGTAGTGTAAACCCCAGCTAAACCGTGAGTAGGTTCTATCTGTATGAAGTGAAAGCTATAGGGGTCGGTAGGTGATACAGATAACGGTCTAAGAATCATATTTCCCCTTAGATCGTTCGGCAAGAGGGACGCAGCTCATTGAATAAGGCGGGGAATGACATTGTGAGTGGGGTCTACGTAACTCTCTGGTGTATGCTCTACCAAAGCTGAGCTACTCAGCAAGCAGCAAGGCTGGGACTTTGGACAGTCAATGCTTGCTGGGGATAAATAAGAGAGGAGCATTAAGGCTGGTTGGCCATCATTGAAAAGTTCTCTATATTATGAGTGATGGGGTACGTGTTGCCCCTCTCTTATTAGCCTTTATACCCCCAAAAACTAGCAGCGGTGCTGGTAATCTATAAATGCAATAAGGTATCTTTTAAATGACTCTCACACAAAATCAGCTTATACGAAAACTCTCTAAAGGAAAATTTAAAAGAAAAAGTCTTTTGGCTATGGCATGGAATTCTAAGAAAAGTAAGAATAAGCCCCCACCCCCTAAAACTAGCAAAAAAGACTTGACTTAAAGGTACTTATAGTATATACTGGAGTAATTAACATGGATGAAGAATCAAAAAATTTAAGAGAATTCTCAGAGGAGCTTGCAGAGTGGCTTCTTCCTCAATTGGATAAGTATCAAGACCCTCTATTAATTGGAGCTGCAATGGTAAGAGTGGCAATGGGATTATATACTTCATCTCTTAAAGATGAAGAGATAGAGCGTTTACTGGATGTTGTTGCGAAGTCCCTTCCAGATATAAGAGAAGCATCGAAAAGAGTATCAGAGAGTAAAAGAACAATACATTAATATGTTTACAATTTATACAGCACCGAATTGCTCCTTTTGTCGGCTTGCAAAGTCATTATTAAAATATAGAGAGTATCTTGAGCTGGATACTCCCGAAAAGATTGCAAAGTTCAAGGGAAATACAGGGTTTAAAACTGTTCCTCAAATCTATTTTGAGGATCATCATATCGGAGGCTATGCAGAGCTAGTCTTATATCTCAATAAGTCACGGAAAAAGGAAATGTAAAATATGGCATGGAGAATAAAAGTAAATGCAAAAGGGCAAATGAGTGAAGCGGGAAAAAGAAGGCTGAACTCTTGGCAAAAGCAAGAAGTAACTTTAAGTGAAGAGTATGAAGTGCGATTAAATTTGAGTAGCCCAGAAGAGCGCTCAAGCTTTGGATATAATTATTTGGAATGGAAAAGCGATGTATAATATTGGAGATAAAGTAGAGTATGAGGAGTCGTTCGGCGGCGAGCGAAGAATTGCGAGAATCGTTGAGGTATCCTCTGATATGGACTCATATGAGGATATGAAGCTGAGAGACGGAGTTCCTTACTATGCGTCCAAGAAGATGACTGCAAAAGAAAACAAGGATCGAAGAAAAAAAGGTTTGGCTCCTCTGGAATCGCCTATCTATGCTCCTGTAAGAGAAAAGAATATGGACTCTGTTTTTCTTGGAGTGGAAAATAGCCGTAAAAAGGTAGAGTTTATTTTTCTTAAAGATATAGTATGCCGAATGCCGTAACTCCCTGGCCTATCTTTCGTGAGAAGTTTCCGATTCGTAAAAAACTCTTTCCACCCGGCAAAGAGAGGGCTACATTAAACGAGCAGCTCACAAACATAATCACGATGGAAGGCGACTCTTTGCAGCATCGAAGTCAAGCTAAATGCCTGATGACTCGATGGAATATGCATGAGGCCTTTGACGAGTTCTTTCTGATTGGAGCTTCTGCAATTGACTTTGCTTTTCGTACTCCCCTTGCACACCGATCCAAAGAGAACGGCGAACCAAATGACGTTCCTCTGTACATACAAGAGACATGGGGATTGATTTATGGTAAAGGGCATAGATGCGACATACACACGCATTGGCCTTCTCTCTGGTCGTATACCTATTGCGTTTTTGCTTGCGAGAATTGCTCTCCTTTGGTATTTCCCTATACAGAAAAGAAATTTGAAATTGTGCCACAAATCGGTCAGCTGGTTATCTTTCCATCATGGCTAAATCATGCGGTTCCTATTCATGAGTGCGATCATGATCGTATTATGATTTCTGGTAATTTGAATATGGCCATGTCGGAATGAGTGCATTAAAAAAATTATCAAATGCTATTACTTCAAAGGATTTGCACGCTAATTCCTTTAGCCAAAACTTTTATAATAAGCTTCCGATAATAGAAAAGTATATCGGTGAAAATTCAAGCATAGTAAATTACCTTTTGCAAAGCAAAGATGAGCAAAATCATAAAACTAATGTAAAGGGTAAAATGACCAATTGGTTTATGCATCACACAAACGATGATTTTAATTGGGTATGTGATCAAGCAATAGCTCTTGCAAATGAGAATAATCCAACCCCTGTTATACTGACTGCCTTTGATTGCTGGGGAGCAGTCTATTCAAAAAATGATTGGACAAAAGCTCATGCCCATTGGCCTGCAACATGGAGCTTTGTTTATTATCTTCAAGGATGCGAAAGATGCTCTCCACTATGCTTTAATGATTGCCTCTGGCCAAAAAATAGTTCTCATACTTCAATGATTTACTCTGTTTTACCGACAAAAGGAAATATGGTTATGTTTCCAGGCTGGGTAAGGCACTCTGTTCCCAAACAGCAATGCGATTGCGAAAGAATTGTTGTTGCTGGAAATCTTTATGTAAAGGTTTGATTGTCTAAATAACTTTCACCATGTCTAGTAAGTATAGAATACTAAGTGGCATTAAAGAAGTGATACAGGAAAACATATCATCTTACGATGAGGCTTGGGAGATATTACAAATGACTCCCAATAATTCTAATTTTACAATTGAAGAATATAAACTTCCTGTAACTGGCTTAGGGCGTGATCCAGACTTGCATTAATCCTTATAAATAATTTAAGAATTATTATATAAAGGATACATTGTGGATACACAAAGTCATTTCATGGGTCTTGATGGATTCGTTTGGTTTGTTGGGGTAGTTGAAGATAGAGAAGACCCCGATAAGCAAGGGCGTGTGCGAGTACGCTGCTTAGGGTTTCATTCAGAAAATTTAGAAAGTATACCTACGGAAGATTTACCGTGGGCAACTGTTATGGCTCCTACTACCACACCTTCAATGGATGGATTGGGTAATACTCCACCATTTCTTGTTGAAGGTTCTTGGGTAATAGGATTTTTTCGTGATGCGGCAGATAAGCAACAACCAATTATTATGGGCTCTCTTCCTGGCTTTAATGAGACTAGGGAATTAAGAAACGTAGGATTTAAAGACCCGAAAGGTGTTTATCCAAAATATGTTGGTGAGCCTGATACGAATAGATTGGGAAGAGGTTCTATTGGTGAATACCATCCTGCTCTTTTATTAAGAAGAAGGTTAAAGCAAACAGATATTCCTATTGCGACTAAGCCTCATCTATCGTCTGGAGTACAGGTTGGTGCTGAAGCTGAAACTCGTAGTACTTGGGATGAGCTTACACCAAAATCAGACTCCGCAAGCTTCTATCCGTATAATCATGTGCATGAAAGTGAAGCTGGACACGTACATGAAGTAGATGATTCACCTGGCGGTGAAAGATTATTGCAGCAACATATCTCTGGAACCTTCACAGAAATTCATCCAACTGGAGATAAAGTAGTTAAGGTTGTTGGTGATAACTATGAAATTATTGCTGGTAAATCTAATGTTGTTATTGATGGTGATGTTAATCTTACAATAACAGGAACCAAGAGAGAGCTAGTTAAAGGAGATTATGTTTTAGAAGTTGAAGGTGACTTCACTAAAAAAATTCATAAGAACGAAAGAATTAAGGTTGGTGCTGGAACTTCTGGTGGAAATAGAGAAGAAGAAATTAATGGTAGCCATGGATTTAATATATCCCATGCGGTTAAAGGTTTTGTTGGAACTGCTAAAGATAAGGACGATCAACCTTTAGAACCGTCAGACTATGATGTTGTAATAGGTGGAAATGAGACAAGGTTTGTAAACGGATATAGTAAATTGGGTATAGGCGGTAATTATAGTGTTATATCTCAGACAGGAGCAATTACACATGGTGCTTCTACAACATACAGTGCATCTACAAAATCTGGAATTGTATCTATTAAGTCTGGAGATAAAATTGATATAAGGTCTGCAACCTCAATGCTTTTAAATCCAGAAACTACACTTACAGAAACCGTTGGAACCAATGCAATAAGAACTGTAGCAGGAACACTTTCAGATACAATTACAGGTGTTGGTAATATTACGATGAATGGAACGGATAGTGTTATCAAAGCAAAGAATGCTGGTGGTACTCTTATCGGTCTTACAACACATACACACACTGATCCTGCTGGAATTGCGGGCAATGAAACAACTGCTCCAAATGATACATAGGATTTTAGAAAATGCCTGATTTTAAAACTCCAAATTTATGCGGTGCGAATGAAGAATTCAATAATCTAGTTTCTACCTTTGATAGTTTAGAGAATGATTTAATGAATGGGTTGGAAACAGCAGCATCTGAATTATCTACTACTTTAGGTACAGGACTAGATTCATTAGTATCGGATATGTCAAGTTTTGGAGTGCCCGAAATACCTAGTATTCCCAATGTCAACTTGCAATCACAATTGACAAGCTTAGCATCTATAGATATTTCTTCACTTCAAGGCCTTGCACAGTATAATACTTTACTTGCAGATATTACTACATCATTTGATACTGAATTAGCTGCAGCAGGGTATAGTTTAGATGATCTTGTATCAAAAGCAAGCTCTTTAATTAGTGGCGGTGATGGTTTATGTGGTTCTATTCCTAACTTCTCTAAGCCAACTGATGGAGAAGCAACAGAAATTGCAGATGCTATTGGTCATGCTGCTAAAAAAATAGAAACAGAAGCTCCTCCAGTTATTGAAACAGCAAAAAAATTAATTGCAGAAGCAAATACAAAATTAAAAGCAAATAATGAAATTGCAGCTGCATCCTCAAAAAAATGGATTCAACAAATTACCCAATCTATGCCAGTTGGTGCTGGAGAAATTTCTACCGAAGCTGAAGAAGAATGTACAAAAGCAGATACTATTGTTAAAGCAAATGTTCCACCATCCCCTGCTGTTCAAAGAGTACAAAATACAGAAACTCAAGCAGCAGAAACTAAAAAGCCTGATACTCCGGCAACTGCTGAAGAAAGAGCTCTTTCTGGAGACTATACTTTAGAAGATACGTTTATAACGGAGTATTTAAAAAAGGCAAATAACTTATATTGGGATGTTAAAGCTTCTTTAGTATTACTTGTTGACATAACTAATAAATCAATAAAAGATTATCCACATAATATAACTGAACTTGGAACACACATATATGTTTCTTACAAGCCAGCAGGTACAGGCCCTAAAACACCACAACCATCTGGGCCATGGGATGGTCATACAGCTAAATATAGTCTGGATTGGAGTGGCTATAAACTGTATGCACATAAAATGAATGAAACAATGACTAAAGCATATGATTTTTTAACCCTTTTAGTTCCTACTTACCAAAAAGCTTCTAGAAGAAATTGGGAAAATGTTCAAGTAAGGATCGGCGGTAGGTTTCATACAGACCCAGAGGTTTCTAAAGGTTTTTACCAAAGTAGAATCAATAAGAGATTTGATAATATTAAACCTAAACTTGAAAAGATGAAAGTACAAATGGATGCAAGAATAGAGCAATTTAAAGCTACATTTATTGCAGATTTGCCAAAGGGATGGGAAAATGATACTATAGAACCTTCAGATAGACCTGGGCCAAGTTGGGGTTCGGATGGTAAAAATGATTTTATTGTTCCAGACTCATACCTTGAAGGCGACGAATAAAATGTATATCATAAGAAATAAAACTTTAGTCACTCTAAATGTTTATTACTGGATGCCCGATTATGATAATATACTACAGCAATTTGTTTGGCAAACAATGGATGTAAAACCGAAATATCCAAGAATAAATAAATTTTTAGACTATTGGCATAATAATATAGAAGCCATTGTTAGTGAAATACAAATATGCGAAAGTGAAAGGAGAATATAATGGCAAAGAAAAATAAAACTAGTGGATACATTTCCAATGGAGAGCGTTCTAATGTTTCTAAATGGACTCGCAAGAGTATGAAGCGTAGTGTTCCACCAATTATTAGTTTACAAAATAAATGGAATGCTTTTATAAAAAATAAACGTGTTATGGTTACAATTCCTAATCCAAATAAGGGAGAAACTAAAAGACCTTTTATTAGGGTTACGGCAAAAGAAGCTGGATGGAAAAAACCAGAGCCTTATCGAATGAAGCAAGACTAGTGTTATAAATAATGTAATAGGAGTCTATTATGTCTGCATATACTGATGCACAAGCACAAAATGATATTACACGCAATGTGCGTAAATATAAAGACTTGGATTTATTTTTTACAAAAAAAGCAACAACAAAAGATATTAATAAAGTTTCAGATATACAAGCAGTAAAACGCTCTATTCGTAATCTTGTACAATTGAATCATTATGAGAAGCCCTTTCATCCAGAAATTGCTGGTGGTGTAAGGGAAATGCTATTTGAGAATATGACTCCTATAACCGCTGTTATTATTGGTAAAAAAGTACAGGACGTTATAGAAAACTATGAACCAAGAGCACAAGTTGTTGGTGTAAAATCAACACCAGATTTAGATCGTAATTCATATGAAATAACTATAGAGTTTTATGTGAAAAACGCTCCTACGGAACTTGTTGATTTAAGCTTATTTCTAGAGAGATTACGATAATGGCAACAAATGATTCAAGACTTATAGTAACAGAGTTTGATTTTGATGATGTAAAATCAAATCTTAAAACATATCTAAAAGCACAGACCGAATTTACAGACTATGATTTTGAAGGGTCTGGTATGAGTATTCTTTTAGACCTTCTTGCATATAATACTCATTATCTTGGTTTTAATGCAAATATGCTTGCTAACGAAATGTTTTTGGATAGTGCAAGTTTACGTTCTAGTGTTGTATCTCATGCAAAGACTTTAGGATATGAAATTACATCTGCAGCTGCCCCAATGGCTACTATAGATATTACTCTTAATACATCTAGTTTAACTTCTGCTACTATGGATGCTGGAACAGTGTTTACTGCTTCTGTAGATGGAACAGATTATCAATTTGTTACTATTGCAGATAAAACTGCTAGTAATACTGGTGCTGGTATAACTTTTGCTAGTGTGGATATATACGAAGGAACATACATAACAACAAGATATACCGTTGATACATCCGATGCAAATCAGAGATTTCTTTTACCAGATAATAGATCAGATACTAGTACATTAACCGTGAAGGTTCAAAACTCAGCCGCAGATTCAACTACTACAACATATACAAAGGCAACTGATATTACTCAAGTGTCTTCTACTAGTAATTCTTACTTTCTACAGGAAGTTGAGTCTGGAAAATTTGAGGTGTACTTTGGGGATGGTGTTATAGGTAAAGCTTTATCTGATGGTAATATTGTTATTCTTCAATATGTTGTTACCAATAAGGATGCAGCAAATGGAGCATCTGTTTTTAATAATTCTGGTGCAATTGCTACAATTACAGATATTAGTGTGGTAACTTCTGCAAAAGCAAGTGGTGGCTCTGAACTAGAAACTATATCTTCAATAAAATATAATGCTCCTCTTGATTATGCATCTCAGGGAAGGTGTGTTACTGCTGAAGATTATAAGTACTATGCAAAAAAACTTTTTACTAATACAGAGTCAGTACAGGTATGGGGTGGAGAAAATGGATCATATGATTCAAGTTTAGGTGTTGTAAGTACTGCTTCATATGGTAGAGTTTATATATCTATTAAGTCAACTACAGGTAACAATTTAACGAGTTCAGAAAAAGACCAACTTGTAACTGATTTAGCACCATATACGGTTGCGTCAATTACCCCTATAGTTGTTGATCCAGATACTACGTATATAATTTTAAATACAACATTTAAATTTAATTCTAGTGCTACAACTAGTACTTCTGCTGATTTGGAAGCATCAGTAAAAACTACACTTATAAATTATAACACAGATAATTTAAAACAGTTTGGTGGAATGTTTAGACATTCAAAAGTATTAGGATTAATTGATGGTACGGATACTTCAATATTAAGTAATACAACAAATGTAACTCTTGGTAAATTCTTTACTCCAACAACAACAGAATCTACAGCTTACACTTTAAGCTTTAACAACAAACTTTACAATCCACATTCAGATCATAATAAATCTGGAGGGGGTATAATTGCATCTACAGGATTTTATATTAATGGAGATACTACAAATGAAATGTTTTTTGATGATGATGGAAGTGGTGTTTTAAGGTTGTATTATTTGGTTAGTGGTGCTAGAGTTTATCAAGATGAAACAGCAGGAACAGTTAACTACAGTACTGGTGAAATTAAGATTGATGGAATTTATATTAAAACCGTTTCTGGCGTAGATGGAAAATCATCTACCGAAGTCAGGATTACAGCTATTCCAGATTCAAAAGATGTTATTCCTGTTCGTAATCAATTATTAGAAATAGATTTAATTAATACTACTATATTAGGAGAAGTCGATACGATTGCCACAGGTGATACTGGTGCAGGGTCATCTTATACAACAACATCTGCGTATTCATCAACATCGGCGTATTAAAAAATGGCACCTTTTGACAATCCATATTCGTCAAAACTTGTAACGAAACTTTCCCCTCTTATAGAGGGTCAAGTTCCCGATTTCGTTCAATCGGATCATGAAGTTTTTGTACGTTTTCTGAAGCATTATTATCAATTTTTAGAAGCTGGTGAGTTAGGCGTTACAGTTGATATTAATAATTTACTTCTTGAACTTGAAACAGAATCATTTCTTTTAGATGAAAGTGGTAATAAGATAGTATCTGAAGATTCTGGTGGTAAATTTATTGCCGGTGAAACTATTACAGGCGGAACGTCAAATGCTATAGCAACTGTACTCGTAGATGATTTAGAAAACACTAGACTTTTCATTTCTTCACAACAATTATTTGAAACTGGTGAAACTGTAACAGGTGGAACATCTAGTGCTACAGGAACGATTACTAGTTATCGTGCAAATCCTATTCAGACAATTCAGCAACTATTAGCATATGCAGATGTAGACAATACAGTATACGAGTTTCTAGACCAGTTTCGTGAATCCTTTATGAATGCAATACCAGAAAATCTTGCAACTGGTGTTAACAAAAGAAACCTTATTAAAAATATTAGAGAACTTTATAGAGCAAAAGGAACTAAAGAAGGTCATAAGATTTTCATTAGAATGCTTCTTGATGAAAATGCAGAAATATTTTATCCAGAAAAATATATGTTAAGAGCTTCAGGTGGAAAATGGAATAGTAATACTATAATACGAACAACTCCTGGCACTGGTGCGGTTGGTACTGAAATACATGGCAAGGTAGTTACTGGTCAAACTTCTGGTGCAACTGGTCTAGTTATAAATTCTTCTAACTTTTCTCAAGGTGGTACTGCTATAATAGAATTTGAAATAGGTTCTATATCTGGAACATTTTCCAGTGGAGAAACTATAACAGCAATTTCTACCGTTCAAGACGTATCTATGTCTTTTACTATAAAAAATATTGTATCTTCAGCATCAGTTTCTAATAATGGTATTCTTTATTCAGTTGGTGATAAAATTTCTTTAGATAGTGATGTAGGTAATGGTGTTGCAGAAGTTCAAGTATCAAAAATTAAAGAAGGTTCAGTTAGCGGTGTTGTTGTTGATGATGCTGGAACAAAGTATGAAGTTGGAGATGTTGTAACATTTGCAAGTACCGAATCTAATGTTGCAGCTGCTACAGGGTTTGTTTCTATTATTGATGGTTCCATTCAATTGAATGGGACAGACTCAGATTCTACAAATGCTGGTGATTACCTTGTATATGAATCTGGAACAAATCTTTCTTTAGTTTCTGGTGATATTTTATTAGATGGTACGGATAGTATTGGTTCTAATGCTGGTAGTAATTTAAGACAAGAATCTGGTGTAGCTGCAACTGGAATGGGTACACCAACCAATAGTAATACTGAAGCAACTATGGGTTCTGATATTGAACAAAATACTTCTCAGATTAGTATAGATTCTTACGGAACAGATAATGATCAAATTGCATTTGAATTAGGTACAGACTCTAGTGGTGGTATTACTAAGGTACACTTAAAAGATGGTGGTGCTGGTTATACTTCCCTTCCTACAATTTCTGTAACTTCTAATTTAGGAACAAGTACAGTTCTTTCTGCAACAACAAAAACAATTGGTGGTGTTGATGAAATAGATGTTGTTGATTCTGGATTTGATTATTCAGAAGCTCCTGCACTTGACTTTAGAGCAAATTTTATTTTAAAAGATGTTACTGGAACTTTTATTGAAGGTAATACTCTTACCACACATACAGGAGTAGTTAAAGATTGGAATGCAACTACAAAGGTTCTTGAGACTACATTTGAGGATGTTGTAAGAACTACTTTAGAAACAGGTGATTCTGAAGAAATTTTATTAGAAGATAGTCTACGAGATGGTACTAATAATCTAGAAAAAATTTCAATAGAAAATATTTTAGAAACTGGAGATCAAATAGTTGATGCAGATGGTAACAGAATTGTACTAGATTCTGAAGGTTACATTAATTTAGAATTTATATTATTAGAAAGTGGTACTAAGGGAGCTACTTCTGGCAGTGCTCTTATAATGGAAACTCCAGATGAAATATATTATGCTCCTTTAAGATTAAATGCTACAGATGGTTCTTTATCGGATTATATGGGACATATAGCAAATGAAGATGGTTCTGGAGATGTTATATTAGAAGATACTGGAACAAATTTAGGAGCAACGTCTAATCAAAAACCAAAATTTGTTATGGAAGAATCTGGTAATGCTGTTTTGATAAATGACGGTTCAGCTCTTTTAACTAATGGATTTGTTAATGATGATCTTGCAAATGGTGGAACGCTTCTTTTAAACGGAACTGATTCTGATTCAACAGATGCTGGTGGTGCTTTAATAAATGAAAGTCAAGGAAATCATATAACACTTAATGGAACTGATTCAGATTCTTCTAATGCAAATAGTAAGATGTTACAAAATGTTGCTGCAGCTGATGGAAGTGTAGCAATAGACGGAACTGCATTACCTACAACTGATGCAAATGATTCTACTTTAACAAAATTTGTTTTGAATGGAACTGATTCAGATTCAACAAATGCTGGTGATAAAATTATATTAGAATATGAACCTAGTGGTGAAACTCTTAGCTATAGAAGTGGTTGGCTTTTAGATGAGGATTCTAGTGTCTTAGTTGGTGATAATGCTGGTGATAATATTATCCATCAAGATGCTATAGACTTCTCTGGTAATGACGTTACTATCACCGATTCTGGAGGAGCAAGTGGAACTATTGTAAATGCTGATATTGCAAAAGGTTCTGTATCAGTTGATATAACTTCAACGGAAATTGGTACTTACGGAACTAATATCCAAAGTCGTATCGGCGAAGATTTAATACGTATACAAGATTCATATTATTATCAACAATTTTCATATGAGGTTCAAACTGGATTTGGTACTGGTGATTATATGAATGAATTGAAAAAGGCTCTTCATCCTGCTGGATTTGAAGCCTTTGGTAAAGTTACTGTAGCTACAGCACTTTCTGCAGCAATCACTACAACTGCAGCTGGTCTTCCCGAATATACTGCTGATACTGAAACCTACTCACCGATACTTGCTTCCACACTTGAAGGTATTTTTGATGTAACACACCAAAGAAGGTTTTATTCATTTGATTTAGCTCCTGGCAATTTTGATGATACCATAGTTGCTGAGGATGGTGAGGATGCCACAGATGATAATGCAATTTTATTAGATGCAACTAGTGTAGATTTTATTGTATTAGATGGAACAGATGGTTCTTCAACTGATGCTGGTGATAATATTCTTTTAAATGCAACAGATGCTTCTTCAACTGATGATGGTAGTAAATTACAAGCATCTATTGCTCACTCTGGAAGTCTTACTTTATTTGAGAGTGGTATTTTTGACAGTACAGATTTTAATATTGTATTAAATGGAACAGATTCTTCCTCTTCCAACGCTGGTGCAAAAATCTCAATTATTTTGGAAGAGTTTGTAGATGGAATCTCGCACAACATTACTCTTGATGGTACAGAGGATGCTCATATTAATCAACCAGATGCTGGTGGAAGAATATCTTTAGGTGATGTTGGTTCTGTTTTAATTACAGAAGACAATCTTTTAAACACAAATATTTTATTGAATGGAACAGATGCAAGCTCTACAAATGCTGGTGATAACTTAATAACTGAAGAAGTATACACACTTGAATTAGAAGATAGTCATCACAAATATGCTGGTAAAACTTTAATAGGTGCTCCAAATACAGGCTCTGTAATAATAAATGAAGATAACGGCATAATGAGAATGGAATCATCTGGTAGAGGAATGACAAGTAATGGTGAAACTTCAGTAGTATCTTTTGTAACTACAAGAATTGGAATTCCATCGCCAACACCTAAACATTTATCTACTGGACTTATAACTTTAGGAAGAGAACCATTTGGTGGGACAGATGAATTTTTAGAATTAGAAATAGGTACTGGCACTGGTAAAAATGAGCATCTTTTACTCAGTGGTAATAGAGGCGGAAGTCCATTAGAAGGAAGAATGGATAAATCTATAATTTTAAATGGAACAAGTCTTAAAACATCTTCTACAACTCATGAAAATGCTGGAGATAATATACTTTTAGAAGCAGCAACTGATTCTACAAATAGTAGTATTGGAAGTATTATACTTGATGGAACGGATCATAGTGGAGCAAATGCTCGAGATTTTTTAGTTTCAGAGATTGGAGAAAATATTGCAATTAATAATACTGCGAATAATATTATAATTTCAGAGGATGCTTTATATTATGGCCCGACTGATGTTGGTGATAAATTTATGATGGAAAGTTCTAAAGCTTTAGGTGGATCATCAGCAACACTTGAAGATTTAAAAGATTTACAAATTAGTGATATTATTACTCCTTCTAAAATTATTATTGATAATTTTGGTGGGGAAGGAGAAGATATCGGATTGCTAATGGAAGATGCAGGAGCAATCGTGTTGAATGGGACAGATTCAGATTCATCAGATGCTGGTGATAATTTCTTACTAGAGGGTAGTTCTGATTATAGGTACTACAACGGTTCGGAGTTTGCAGTTACATATAAACTTATTTTAGAATCACAATATTTACATTTAGAAGAAGGAACAGAAAATAATTTAGGCTGTCCAAGAGGAACTATACCTAAAGAAAATTATAAAAAATCAAGTCTTGCATCATATACTCAATCAAATAAATCAGTGATTGTTCCATACACAAGGTCGGCAGATATTACTACAATAGATATTGGTGCTTTACATTTAGAAGATGAAGCAGATGAGACAACTACTATTTTATTAGAATCTGGTGGTGGCCGTGGCGGTGGAATATTATTATTGAATGGTACTACAAAAAAAGGTGCAGATGATGGTGATTCAATAAAAATGGAAAAATTCTTTGATGTGCCTGTAAGTCATGGTACAGGTGCAATTGTTATGAATGGTACAGATGGTTCGTCAACAAATGCTGGTGATGAATTTATGTTAGAAGCTGGAACACTATTAAATTTTGTAATAGAGATGAGTAAATCTGGTGCGATAACATATCCATCGGCAGGTGCTTGGGATAGTTCTTCAAGTAAATTTGATTCAAGTTCAATAACTTTTGACTCTACTTAGTCTTATAAATAAATATATCAATAAGGAAAAAGAATAATGGCATATCAATCATTAGAATTAGGTTCAACAGCTGATGACGGAACAGGCGATACACTAAGAGCTGGTGGAGACAAAATTAATGATAATTTTAGTGAAATATATACTGCAATAGGAAGTGGAACAGCAATAGCTTCAGGTATCAGTGCTGATGCTACTACTATAACTCTTAGTGCTCCAACTATAACTGGTGTTGTCGGTGGAACTCAAACTTCTGCTACTATTACAACTCTTACAAGTACAACGGTGAATCCAGGCACATTATCTCTTGCAGCTGGTTCTATTACGGATAGTTCTGGCACAATAGATTTTGGTAATGAAAATTTAACTACTACAGGAAATATTACTGGTGCTGCACAATTTTTGGTTGCTAATGATGGTACTATTGGCTCTGCTGGTGATACTGATGCAGTTGCAATTTCTTCTGCTGGAGTTTTTGCGTTTTCTGCAACAACAGAAGCAAGTGCAACAGGAACAGCAGCAGTAACACTTGCTGGTGGTCTTGGTGTAGCAAAAGATATTTGGGTTGGTGATGATATAGTATTAGATTCAGATAGTGCAGTAATTAAGTTTGGAGATAGTCAAGAAGTTGAGCTTACTCATGTTGCAGATACAGGGTTAATTTTAAAACATACTGCAACTGGTGATGGTACACCTGTTAAACTTACTATGCAAACAGGTGAAAATGCATTAACTGTTGGAGAACAGTTAGGAGTAATTGATTTTCAGGCACCAGGCGAAAGTTCTGGTACAGATGCTATACTTGTTGCAGCTGGTATTGAGGCTGTTGCAGAAGAAGAGTTTAGTTCATCTAGTAATGCAACAAAATTAAGTTTTAAAACTGCTTCATCTGAAGCAGCTGCAGAAAAAATGTCTTTAGGTTCTGGTGGACAACTTGACGTTTCTGGTTCAGTAGCTGCTGGTGCTTTTAATGATAATATTATTTTAAATGGTACAAATGCTGCTTCAGCAAATGCTGGAGATGACCTTGTTTTAGATGGAAGTGCTGCAAGTACAGATGTTGGCTCTCGTATTTTATATGAAGATGGTTCTACTGGTAATGAAAGATATTTAGATTCAGTTAATGAGACAGATGCAATTGAAACCGTAGGTAAAATTATATTAGATGGTTATGGTACAACTACTGGTACTGGTGATGCCCTTCTTAATGAAACAGGCGGACATTTATTATATAATGAAGCTCCACTTCCTCTCCAATTAGGGGGAAATGAACAAGGTGATGTTGCTTTTAATGATGGTACTAACTGGACTACTTTGGCTCCTGGCACTAGTGGATATTTTTTAAAGACACAGGGAGCTTCTGCTGATCCTGTTTGGGCTGAACCTACTGGCGGCGATACTTGGACTTACAAAGACATACAATCCACTGCTACTGGCACTAGTGTGACGTTTACTGGATTTGCAGCCGGTACAAAACATATTTGGGTTCAATTCTTGCAGTGTGAAACAGATGGCGATGCAGACTTTGAGGTGCTTATAGGTGATTCTGGAGGCATAGAAACATCTAATTATGTAAGCGTAGGTGGTGGTGGTTATAATACTGGGGCATTCCGTGCTCAAGTGGCCACTGCACATTGGTATACACAAGGAACAGAAGGCCACGTAGATACTAATCAAACAATAGTTGGAACAGTACAAATATTTCGGACTAAAGGTGGCACTACGCATCATTGGAATATGATAAGTCAATTTGGAGGAAGACATACAAGTACTAGTCATATATTTGCTATGGGTGCTGGTTTAAAAGAATTATCTGGAGAACTAACTCAATTAAGAATAGAATTATCAAACAATAATTTTGATGGTGGTAACATCATTTGTCATTCGGAGTGATAAAATGAAAGATTATGTAGCAATAGTTAAAACATCTAATAATAAGGTTGACAAATATCAAGATTTTGATACTCAGACAGAAGCTAATACTCATGTCGCAACTTATGGTGGGTTTGTTGTTAGTAATCCAGGCGGTACTCCTACATGGTGGGTAGTTAATGCTAGCAATAGAAGTGTTACATATGATAGCAATGCAAGAAATGCAGCTAAAAATAATTATGTTATAAAAAGAGAGGCTAATTATCCTTCACTTGGTGAGCAGCTTGATTTACTTTATCATGATATGACTTCTGATAAAGGCAATAAAACTGGAGAATGGTATAAAGCTATAGCAAAAGTTAAATCAGATTATCCAAAAGCTTGAATGTCTTATAAATAAGTAAAAGGAAACAAAAATGGCAGCAATCATAACAGAAAATTTTAGATTACATAATGCAGAGCAGTTTTATGAATCATTCAGTGAAGCATCTGCAAGTGCGTATTATCTTTTTATAGGAAAGCCTACTCCCTATAGTAGCACAACTTCTGGTGGAACAGATAGCTCTCCCCCTACTCCAGCAGATGATGTAACTACAGAATTTTATAGTTGGGACTCCATGATTGCTGCAAAAAAGATTGCCTCAACTGATATTACATATGCTGTTCCTCGTAGAGATTGGGCTTCTGGTACTGTTTATGATATGTATGAGCATAATATTAGTTCTGATAATACTACTACATCTTCTGCTTCTAATTTATATGATTCTAAATTTTATTTTAGAACTTCTGCCAATAGAGTCTATAAGGTAATAGCTAATAATGGTGGGGCTGCAGCTGGTATAACAGCAGAACCAAGTAATGAATCAACTTCACTTTTTACTGCCGGTACTTATGTTCTTAAATATATGTACACTATATCTGCTTCAGATCAGGAAAAATATCTTACTACTGATTTTATGCCAGTCTCAACTGACAGTACAGTAAGTGCAGCTGCTACAGATGGTGCAATTGAATCTTTAATTGTTACTAATGCTGGAAGTGGTATGGCAGAAGGAACTTATTATGCTGCAGTTTATGGTGATGGCACTAATGCTGGAACATCAAGTGGTGCAATAGTAAGAATTACAGTTAGTGGTGATAGCATAGCAAGTTTCGGAACAACTGCTGGAACAGATACAACTATTCATGCTGCTGGAGCAGGATATACATACGGTACGGTTAATCTTGGTGCTGGTTATACCTTCTCTGATTCAGAGTTATCAACAGCTTCAAATACTGGTGGGTCAGGAGCAACAATTGCAGTAGTTATCGGGCCTAAAGGTGGACATGGAAGTAATGCAATAAATGAATTAGGTGGCCATTATGTTATGACCAGAACAACTCTTACTGGTGCAGAAGCAGATGACGTACTTGCTGGTAACGATTTTAGAAATCTTGGTATTGTAGTTGACCCTACAACTTATGGAACATCTACAGTTGCTTCTGCAACTACTTACAGACAAACTTATGCCCTTAAATTAACATCCACCTCTGGAACATTTACTCCAGATGAAAAAATAACTCAAGCATCAACTGATGCAATCGGAAAGGTTGTCGAGTGGGATAGTTCAAATTCTATTCTTTATTATCAACAAGAAAAATATAGTGACTTTGGAACAAACAGTACAACAGGTGCATATGTTGCTTTTAGCGGTGCAAATGCAGTTACAGGTGCATCATCTTCTGCAACAGGAACACCAGATTCTTCTGCTGATTCTGCTGTAACATTAACTAATGGGAGTACGATAACTTTTTCTGATGGCTATGCAAATCCAGAGTTAGCTTCAGATAGTGGAAAAGTTATCTATACAGAAAATCGTAGACCCATATCAAGGGCTACAGACCAAACGGAAGATATTAAAGTTATAGTGGAATTTTAAAATGGCTCAAAAAACCGATCTTAATGTTGCTCCTTATTATGATGATTTTGACAAGGACGATAATTTTAAGAAAGTATTATTTCGTCCTGGCTTTGCAGTTCAAGCTAGAGAGTTAACACAACTACAATCTACTCTTCAAGATCAAATAGAACAACATTCAAATCATATCTTTAAAGAAGGTGCAATGGTAATTCCTGGCCAACTTTCTTTAAATCTAAGATTTTATACCTTAAAACTTGCAACAACTTTTGCTTCTGAGACTATCAATCCATCTCAATATTATAATGCTACAACTCCTGTAACTGTTACTGGAGCAACAACTGGTGTGAAAGCAAAAGTTATCGGATATGCAGCGGCAACAACTACTGAACAACCACTTCTTTATTTAATCTATGAAGATGCTGGGTCGGATTATTCTACTGCTGAATTTCAAGATGGAGAAAATATTTCTGCCGATGCTGGTATTACACATACTACAACATATTCTTCTGATGCAGCATCTGCTACAACATACACTTCTTCCTATAATACTACCACTGGAACTGCCGCACAACTCGCAAGTACTACTGGGCCAGCTTCTAGAAAAGGTTCTGCTGTAAAAATTGAATCGGGTGTGTATTATATAAGAGGACATTTTGTAACTTGTTCTGAAGAAACTTTAGTACTTGATGCATATGATAATACACCTTCATATCGTGTTGGGTTTACAATAACGGAAACATTAGTTACACCAGAATCAGATTCTACACTTACAGATAATGCAACTGGCTCCCCCAACTATGCAGCAAAAGGTGCTCATAGACTTAAAATTTCTCTTGCATTAGCTAAACTTTCTAGAAGTTCAACCTCAGATTCTACTTTTGTACAATTAATGGATGTTAAGTCTGGTAATATACAATCTTTAACTAGAACAACAGAATATTCAATTTTAGAAGATACACTTGCACGAAGAACACTTGATGAATCTGGTGATTATACAGTAAGACCTTTTCAATTTAAAGTTAATGAAAGTGTTACATTAAATGAAAACACTGGTGTTTATTCTTCTGGTGCAACAACTGATGATGGAAGTACTGCAAGCAATTCTTTACTTGCATTTGAAATATCGCCTGGTAAAGCATATGTTCAAGGTTATGAACTTGAAAAAATGGCTCCTACTTTTAAGGATATTAATAAAGCAAGAGATTTTAATACTGTAAATGCTGGTATTTCGACTTTTGATTTAGGAAATTATGTTCTTATAAAAAATGTTTATGGTACTCCAGATATTACGTTTATCACAGGTGAAACTACACCATTTAAAACTATTCAGCTTTATGATGCTCCTATTACAACAAGAGGGTCAGCAAATGGTACTAGAATTGGTGTTGCACGAGCAAGACATATAGAATATAGTAGTGGTACTGCTGGTGCTGATGCTAATAATCCGTTTGCTGAATATAAACTTTATCTTTTTGATATTCAACCATTTACAATATTAACTTTAGATGGTACACCTAGTCCTACACTTATCGCATCTCATTCTAATGGTGGTGTTCAAGTTAAGGGAGTTACTTCTGGTGCTACAGGTTTAGTTTATGCAGATGGAACTAGTGGTGCTACTGTAGTTTTACAAAGTGTTGTTGGAACTTTTTCTGCTGGAGAAAAGATTACAGCTTCTGATTCAGCAGAAACAAGTAGCATTGTAGAAAATTCTGGAAATACTGATCTTACCATTAGTTTTATAACGACTCATACATTTGACCAAGTACGCTCTGTTTTCATGGATGATGATGACAGTAGTCAAGATTTTACAGCAGATATATCTCTTTCTACAACCACAACAACTAGTTCTTATATAGTTTTAGATGGGACGGATTCTTCTGCAAATAATGCTGAGGATAACATAATTGGAGAACAAGATAATCTTCCTGTGGGTCTACAAATTGCAACAAGTGCTGGTACAGGGTCAACTTTAAAACTTGCAAAATTACAAGAAGCAGAAAAAAATATTTCTTTAACAAAACTCCCTAAACAAGTTGTTAAGACATTACTTACAGCTACAAATTCTGGTGCTACTGATACACAATATACAGTTCGTAGACAATTTATAGGAATATCAAACGCTTCTGGTGTTGTAACATTTACTGCTGGAAGTAATGAAACATTTGTTTCGCATGCTGAAAAAGATTACACCATGTCTATTTTAACAAAGGGCACTGGTACTGGTCAAGCTGGTGATCTTATTAGTATTGCATCAACTATGTCTGGTGGTGGTTCTGTAACACTTACAATAACTGATAATGCAGTTTTGGGTAATGCTGCAAAAGTAAAACTGACAGCAACTATTTTGAAAACTTCAGTTACACAAAAAATAAAGACTGTTAATCTTATGAAGCAGATGAAAGTTACAACTGGCACAACTGATGCTTATGGAACAAGACCTACAGATAAAACAATTTCTCTTGGACGATCTGATGTATTTAAACTAGTTGGTGTTTTTGATTCTGAAAGTACGTCTACAGATGCTACAGTTCCATCTTTGACTTTGGGAACAATTACTGGAACATTTACTAGGGGAGAGAAAATTACTGGTTCTTCCTCTGGTGCAACTGCTCGAATAATTGATATATCAAGTCCAATGAGTTATGTTCTTATTGGAACTACTGATTTTACAACATCCGATACTATTACTGGTGCTTCTTCTGATGCAACTGCAGCTGTATCAGCAGTTACTGCAGGCAGTATAGTTGTTACAAATAGATATTTGCTAGATACAGGAATGAGAGATAATTATTATGATATTGCAAGGATTGTAAGAAAAGTTGGCTCTTCATCTCCTACTGGTAGACTTTTAGTAGTATACGATTATATGGATCATGGTTCTGGTGATGTAATGACTGTTGATTCATATACAGATATTGCAGATCAAATGACTTATGATGATATACCAACTTATGCTGCAACAAAAATTGATCCAGATGCACCAAAACCAACTGGTCTTTATCCTCTTTATGATGCATATGATTTTAGACCAAGAGTTGAAGATATTGCTGGTACATCAGCAACACTTGAAGATGTAGATGAAGTTACAGGAAATTCTTTTGATTTCTATAGCCGTCAATATGATGGAACAGGTTCATCTACAGTAGATTTTCCTAAACCAGGCTCTTCTGTTCAAAGTGATTTTGAATATTATCTTCCAAAAAGAGCATCTGTTCATTTATCTGAAACAGGAGTTATTTCAGTTACAGAAGGAACTTCAGCAGAATTTCCTTTACTTCCAAAACCAAAAGAACTAGGTATGAAACTTGCTGATTTACATTTACCAGCATATACATTTAAACCGGCAGATATAACTGTTTCAAGACAAAAAAATCAAAGATTTACTATGAAAGATATTGGTAAGTTAGAAGATAGATTAGATCATGTTGAATATTATACTGCATTAAATATGCTCGAAAGAGATGCAGAATCTTTTGAAGTAGTAGACGTTAATGGATTAAACAGATTTAAATCTGGATTTGTTGTTGATAATTTTGCTGGTCATCGTGTAGGAGATGTTAAGCACGTTGATTATAAATGTGCAATTGATATGGAAAATAATGAATTGCGTCCAAAATATAAAATGAAAAATATAGGTCTTGAGGAAAATGTTTCTACTGATACCGATAGAGCATCTGCTGGTTATAAAAAAACAGGAGATTTAATTACTCTTCCATATAGTGAAATTACATTCACAGAGCAACCCTATGCTACAACGACAGAAAGAGTAACACCCTTTCTAACTTCTTCATGGGTAGGTCGTATAGAACTTGCTCCATCGGCCGATGAATGGTTTGAGACTGAAATAGCACCAGAACTTGTTATTAATGTTGATGGTAATTTTGATGCTGTAACTGCAGCTGCAGAAAACCAAATAGGAACTGTTTGGAATGCTTGGCAAACACAATGGAGTGGTGTTGTCTCACAAAGAAATTTAGGCAATATAAATACAGGCGGCATGATTTTCAACAGGTCTATACAAACTATTCGTACTGATTTAGCTAGAACTGGTATTGAAACAAAAGTTGTTGCTCAAATTGATAGAGAGTCCCAAGGATTTCGTGTTATATCTAGAGCAATGCTTCCTTTCTGTAGATCAAACACTATAACATTTACAGGATCACATTTTAAACCAAATACAAGATTATATCCTTACTTTAATAAACAATCTGTAGGTTCTTATGTAACACCATCAAGCGGATTTTCAAGTGATTCCACTATAGTAGCAGGAAGTCCATTAATTTCAGCAACAAACGGTAAAGTTGAAGGAACATTTACTATACCCGATCCAAAAATTTCTGGTAATCCTAAATTTTCTACAGGCGAAGTACAATTTAGACTTACTTCTAGTTCTGATAATACAACAAGCACTGATCCAGTAACGGCCGGAGATGCAATATATTTTGCTAAAGGTATTTTAGAAACAGAGCAAGAGACAATTATTGCAACAAGAAATGCTATAATTACTCAAGAAACTGTTACACAAACAACCTCACAAACTAGCACTAGGTCAACAAGAAGGTTTGTACAACAGGATAACGAACAACCAGGCCTGGCAGATGACCCTCTTGCACAAACATTTAATGTTTCATCACCAAATTTAGGGGGAAGATTTTTAACTTCTGTAGATATCTATTTTAATACAAAAGATGATACATTGCCTGTTACTCTTGAACTTAGAAATACAGTGAATGGATATCCTGGGCCTAAAATATTACCTTTTGGAAGAGTTACAAAATATCCTGCTGATGTTAATATATCATCTACTGCTGCAACTGCAACAACATTTACATTTCCTTCTCCAGTATATGTTAAAGAAGGAACAGAATATTGCATAGTTTTGCTAGCTAAAACTCCCGATTATTCGGTTTGGATTTCAAGAATGGGAGAAACAGAAATTGGTGGAACAAGAACTGTTTCAGAACAACCTCATATTGGTGTTTTATTTAAAGGACATAATAATACTGCTTGGGCTATGTCTCCAACTGAAGATTTAAAATATACGTTGAAGTGTGCAGAATTTACTACAACTGCTGGAACGGTTACTTTACAAAATAAAGTAGTAGATGCTAAGACTTTAGAAAATAATCCTCTTATATTTTCTGAAAATACAACATTAAAAGTAAAACATCGTGATCATGGAATGTATAACACAACTAATAATGTAACTATAGACAATGTTAAATCTAGTGCATCTACAACGCTAAATGGGTCTATAACTTCTACTGCTACCTCTCTTACTCTTACAAGTGGAACTAATTTTGATGATACTTCTGGTAAATACTCAAAAACTGCTTCTAATGAGTGGTGGTTAAAAATTGGTGATGAGATTATGAAGTATACTACGATAAGTGGAACTGCTGTATCTAGTATTACTAGGGCACAAGATAGTACAACTGCTGCATCTCATGCAGATGGAGCTACTGTAGAACTTTATCAATTACATAAAGTTCCATTTACAGAAATAAATAAAACCTTTACTGCTATAGGTAATATTGAAATTGATTCATATACAGTTACTTTATCTTCAACACCTGTTATTGATGGTAGTGGTGGTTCTGCTGAAAATGGGGGAAGTTCTGTTACTGCAACAGAAAATCATATGATTGATGCTGGTCAAACAATTATTGGAACTTTGGAATTACCAGATACACAAATAACTGCAAAGATAAGGCCAACAACTGCTACAAGTCCAGATGGAAGTGAAACTTCTTTTAGTGCTACATCGGCATCTAATGCAATATCAATTCCTATAAATGATAATTATAAATTTGATGTTCCTTATATGGTAAATTCATCTATTAATGAAACTAATGAATTATCTGGTGCAAAATCATTATTTATTCCTATTACTTTAAGCAGTAATTATAATACTATATCTCCTGTTATTGATACACAGAGAATGTCTTGGATTTCGGTGGGAAATCGTTTGGATAATGTAGATTCATCTTCTGATGTTTATCCGACAGGAGATTATACAGCTTCTACAGAGCCAGATGGTGATAATAATTCTGCAATTTATCTTACAAAGAAAGTGACATTAGATAATCCAGCAACTGCCTTAAAAATAATATTTGCAGCACATAGACCAGCTACTTCAGAGATAAAATTATTATATAAGATATTAAGAACAGATGATGCATCAGATTTTGATGATTTAGGATATACTTTCTTTAATACCACAGGGGTTGATGATAATTCTACAAGCTCTTCTCTTGATATAGATGATTTCCAAGAATATATTTACACTGCTGGTGTAACGGATGATGGTATAGGTGATCCTCTGGAAGAGTTTATTTCTTTTCAAATTAAAATTGTTATGCAAGGAACAAATAGTTCGGAGCCACCTAGAATTAAAGACTTACGAGCATTGGCATTGGTGACATAAAATGAGCGATTTACAACAACAATATGTTCCAGTACAAGGTCATTCAGATTTAGCAAGAGATACCCAATCTCATGCTATTGTTAATCGTAATCGTGGTGCATATGAGATGGCAAAGAAGAGGGCTGCAGAAGCACAAAGATTAAGAGATGAAATCAGAACTACCACAAGAGAGATAAATACTATAAAATCAGAGATGCATGAAATAAAAGAATTGCTTAAAAAAATAGCGAGTAAAAAATAATGGCCATAACAGCATCATCAATTCTATCCAGCGCAACATTAGAAGAATTTCGCCAAGAATATAATAAACTTGTTTCGGACGTTTCTACTATTGAAGATAAAAATGCTTTTAGTACTCAAATCAGTTTTGAGGGTGCAACTGCTGATGATTATGAAACAATTCTTACAGTAGATGATCCAACTGCTGATCGTACTATCACGTTGCCTGATGAAACTGGTACTGTTCTAACAAGTGCTTCTACTATATCTGCAACAAACATCACAATATCTGCGAATAATAGTGCTGATGAAACTGTTTATCCTATTTTTGTTGATGGTGCAACTGGTTCCCAAGGATTGGAAAGTGATACAGGATTAACTTATAATCCATCGTCAGGTCTTCTTACAGCTACAATTTTTTCTGGATATCTTAAACAAGCAGATGATACTTATTCACTTTACGGTTCTGATTCAGATATTAAAGTTGGTTATGATGAGACTACAAATGATGCTTTTGTTATTGGTGCAAACGTAGAAGGTGCTGCACTTAAACTTCATCTTTATGCTGATCAAGCTGATGACAATGCAGATGAGTGGTTATGGCAAATTGCTGATGGTGGAGATATTACGTGGCAAAGTAAAACTGGTGGTAGTTTTGCAACTAAACTTACATTAACTGCTGATGGTAATATGACTGTTGCTGGTAATCTTACAGTTAGTGGAACAACTACAACTGTAAATTCTACAGTTACTACTATTGTTGATCCTATTGTCGTATTGCAGGCAGCAAGTGGTGGTGGTGCATTAGCATCAGATACTAACAAGGATGTTGGTCTTGCAATGCAATGGTATTCTGGTAGTGCGAAAACTGCATTTCTTGGTTTTGATGATTCTGTTGGGGCTTTAACATTTATTAAAGATGCAACTATATCCTCTGAGGTAGTTAGTGGAACTGCTGGTGAAATGATTGTTGGGGATATTTCTGCAAACAATGGAATAGTTGCAGACACATTTGGTACTATAATTTTAAGCGGTACAAATGCTGCTTCAGCAAATGCTGGAAGTGATCTTGTTTTAGATTCAAGTGCGGCAAGTACGGATGTAGGCGAACGTCTTGTATTTGAAAGTGGAACTATAAGTCTTCATGCTGATCCAGGCCATGAAAGTGGTACTTTTGTTATTTCAGATAAAGTTAAATTAAATGGTGGTGCTGGTATTTCTGGTGATGATACACTTCAAGTTGAAGATGGTGAAGGTGGAATATTATTTGAAGATGCAACAAATGACGTATTAGTTTTTGATGATTTATATACAATTAAAAAGGCTGGAAAAGAAACTATATGGGTTCCTGCTTCCGCAATGTATCCTACAACAACGAGTGGTTGTGCTGATCTTACTCAGGTAGAAGGAACAGCTGGAAGGCCCGAATTAAAATGTCTGGACTTTGATCCTAGTTCTGATGAAAATGCACAATTTAGTGTTGCATTTCCCAAATCATGGAATGAAAGTACTATTACTTTTAAAGCATTTTTTACAGTGTCAGGAACAAATACTGGTACAGTAGCATGGGTACTTTCTGGAGTTGCTTTTGCTGATAACGATGCTATAGATACTGCATTTGGAACTGCTGTATCAACTCCCCCAAAAGCACACAGCGGAACTAGTGGTGATTTAGATGTAACTGCTGAAAGTTCTGCTGTAACAATTTCTGGTTCCCCTAGTACAAATGAACAAGTATATTTTAATGTATTAAGAGATGTTTCAGCAGATAACCAATCAGGAGATGCTAGACTATTGGGTATTCAATTATTCTTTACCACCAATGCAGCAAATGATATATAATAACGGAGAGAATATATGAGTTTTGGTTATCAAATATTAGGGTTTGGTTCATTTCCAAATAGAACCACTGCATTTATACCATCTACATCAGTATGGAGTGACGGTAGTAATGATTATTTGAATAAGACCGATTATTCCAGTGGTGGCTCTAGCTCTAAAGTGATGACCGTTGGTGGATGGTTCAAGTTGTGTGAAGTTTCAATTAGCGGTTCTTCTGCACTCACTATGAGTCCAACAGCTTTTTTTGCTTGGACACGAGATAATAATTCCAACGATTATGTGCGAATATCTCTTTACGATGGCACTGGTCAAATTAGGCTTGTTTTGCAGAATACCTCAGATGCAACACGCCTTGATTGGTACACAACACAACGCTTTCGTGATCCTAGTGCATGGTTTCATGTTGTCTGGACGGTCAGCACTGACGGTGAGGCGGTCAACAAGCTGTGGGTGAATGGGGCTGAAGTAACTTCATTCACAAAGACTACAGACAGCTTAGCTGATGGTGATGTATTTCGATTTGGGAATAGTTCTCATCATCACTCTATTTTTGCTGATCCTAACGGCAGTGCTAACAACGAAACGATTTACGCATCCCAAATGTTCTATCAGGACGGTCAGAAGGTCAGCGACATTACGAACTACGGTAAATACAACTCTAAAGGAATTTGGGTGCCAATTGATATTTCGGGCCTGACTTTCGGAACTAATGGATATTTACTTAGTTTTTCTGATTCATCTGCTTTTGGAGCAGATAGTTCGGGAAATGGAAATAATTTTACTGTTAATGGATCAATGGCCGCAGCCCAACAGGTAGAAGATGGCCCGGCAAATGATGCTGCGAATGATATTGGAAACTATGCTACTTTTAATTCTATTAACAAAACGTACAACTGGGTTTTAAGTGTAGGAAATACAAAGGCGGTTAATGGTGGTGCTGGTAATGATATTGTTGGTCTTACTATTCCTTTTCCAAGAACAGGTGTATACGGCGTCAAACTTACTAATAACACTACAGGAACAGATACAGGACTTAGAGCAGGAATTGCCAATGCAAAAGTTCAAGTTGATGATCCTATTTGGAATTTGGCAGGGAGGCATGCGATTCTTTATGAAGATGATGGAAAAGTTTTTATAAATGGGACAGAAGATACATCAGGAAAAGAAGATTGGGGATCAAGTGGTGATATTTTAGAAATAATATATGATGCTGGTGAGGAAGATGTAGAGTTTTGGGTAAATGGAGTTAGTCAAGGTTCATATGATTTTGTTGCTGGTACTTTGGATGAAGATATGTTTGTATATGTTGATTGTGGTGCAACTTTTGATATTGATCTTGATGCAGGTCAAAGTGGATATGACCCCTCTACAAGAGTAGCAGGGGCAAAAAGATTAAATACAGCTAATCTTCCACAGGTTACAATTGATCCCCAAGCGTATTTCCAGACTTGTCTATACGCTGGTGCGGCGGCAAACGGAACTTTGACGGTTACTGGTTGCGCCGATGCTAGTGACACAAATTGGACGCCAGATTTAGTATGGATAAAGTGTCGAAACAATGGAAACTCAAACCTTCTGCATGACAGCCTTCGAGGTACTGATGCTGCACTAAGATCAGATAGTCCTGCCGCAGAATCTCAATACGGCAGTGCAACCGTAACTATGGCCGATGGAGGCTTTGTTATTAGCCCGAAAGGTGAAACAGGAATCTCAGCAAACACCCACAACCATGTTGCTTGGTGTTGGAAAGCTGGCGGTGCGCCAACTGCCACCAATACTGCTGGTGCTGGTAATACGCCAACTGCTGGAAGTGTAAAAATTGATGGGGCTAATTTAGGTTCTGCACTTGCTGGTACTATTCCAGCAACTAAACTTTCAGCAAATACAACGTCTGGATTCAGTATAGTTACTTACACGGGCTCAGGTTCGACAGGAACAATTGCACATGGCCTTGGTGTTGCTCCGAAGCTGGTCATAGTTAAACGAAGGTCAGCAGATGCCAGTGGCGGCGCCTCAGACAATTGGACTGTTTATCATATAGGCGCTGATGCTACTGCACCAGAAACTAAGTACTTAGTATTAAATGACGATGAAACCTCTCAGGATGATACGATTTGGAATGACGACAAGCCAGATGCTACCACGTTTAATGTCTATAGTAACTATTCTAAAGTTAACGCATCCACCGGCCGGGAGGCCGGATCGGGTGACGGTAGCGATCCCCACATTTATGTTGCGTATTGTTTTGCGGAGATAGAGGGCTACTCAAAGTTTGGCTATTATATTGGAAATACCACCAACCGCCCATTTGTATATTTAGGGTTTAAGCCTGCCCTAATCATGGTTAAGAAAGTAGATGGTACGGATAATAATTGGAGTATGCTAGATAATAAACGCCATCCATTTAATGATGGTGATGCACCGTATATTTATGCCGACAGGACTCAAGTAGAAACAAATCCAGGCGATGGGTCACAAGATATAGACTTCTTAGCTAATGGATTTAAAGTCAGAAATTCTAATAATGCTTATAATACAAACAATAATAATTATGCTTTTGCGGCTTGGGCAGAAACACCATTTGCATCTAACAACAGAGCGAGTTAATATACTTATAAATAAGTAGAAAGGATTCTACTATGGCAATACCTTCTACAAAAGCAGAATTAAAATCATATTGTAAACGAGCTCTTGGTGATGGAGTTATTGATATAAATGTCTCAGATGACCAATATGATGATCGTATAGACGAAGCACTTCAATATTTTTCTCAATATCATTATGATGGTGTTGAAAGAATGTACCTTAAACATCTTATTACTGAAGATGAAGTTACTCGAGCAAGGTCAGATGCATCAAGTTCTGTAACAGATACAGCAGATAGTTCTATTAGTGCAACATGGAAAGAAGGTAAAAACTATATTCCTGTTCCATCAGCTGTTATTTCTATTGTAAATGTATTTCCATTTTCGGATACTGGAACAAGTGGTAATATGTTTGATATTCGATACCAATTAAGATTAAATGATTTGTTTGATTTTTCATCTACATCAATAATTCATTATGACATGACTATGCAGCATATTGATCTTTTAGAATCAATATTAGTAGGTGAAATTCCCTTTAGATATAATGAACACCAAAATCGTCTTTATCTTGATATGGATTGGGAAAATGATATTACTGGTGGAACAGATTATCTTATTATAGAATGTTGGAGAAAAATTGACCCAACTACGTATACGGACATATATGATGATATGTTTCTCAAAAGATATACAACTACACTGATAAAAAGACAATGGGGTGCAAATCTTAGTAAGTTTAATGGTGTTGCAATGCTTGGTGGTGTTACGATGAACGGAGAAACTATTTACTCTCAAGCAATAGAAGAACAGCAAAAATTAGAGGAACAAATTCAACTTGCATATGAATTACCACCAATGCATATGATAGGATAAATTATGGCGGTCAATCAATTCTTCCACACAAGTAATGCCGCTGCAGTAGCTACAGAAAAATCTTTATATTCAGATTTGATTGCAGAAGCAATTCAAATCTATGGACATGATGTTTATTATATAGATAGAACATTGGTTGCAGAAGATAATGTTCTAGGAGAAGACTCACTTTCTGTATACAGAGATGCAACAAAAATAGAAATGTATATGGAAGATGCAGATGGTGGATATGCTGGTGAACGAGAGATAATGAACCAGTTTGGTTTGCAGAATTTGAGTGAAGCAACTTTTGTTGTAAACAAGGATAGATTTCAAGGAAAAACAAAACAAATTACCATAGAGTCTGGTACATCTTCTACAGAAGGTGGTTCTATTTTATTAGAAGCTGGTACTTTGGATAGTTCTTCTAAATTAGAAGGTAGTGATTTTTATATTATAAATGAAACAGATGCTGATGATGAAGATAGACCACAAGAAGGTGATGCAGTTTACCATCCCATTCTTAAAAAATTATTTCAAATAAATTTTGTAGATCATGATGATCCTTTTCATCAATTAGATAATAATCCAGTATATAAATTACGTTGCCGTCTATTTGATTATAGTTCTGAAGCTCTTGATACTGGTATCACAGAAATTGATACAATAGAAGATAGCATTGCAGAAGATGCTTTATTATACCAGTTTACATTAGAACAATCATCTGCTGTAAACGAAGAGTTTAGATTAGAAAATGGTATAGTATCTGCTGGATTAGCATTGTTAGATGGTACTGATCTTAACTTTGAAAGAATAGTATTAACTGGAACCGATCTTCATTATAAGAGAATACTTCTTAGTGGAACAGATTCAAGTTCAACTAATGCTGGTGATTTTATTCAATTAGAAGGTGCTACTACTCCAGCTGGTGATAATGCAGATGGTGTTCTCTTAAATGAAGATATATCTGAAATTACAACACAAAATGTTGGAAGTAATATTAAACTTGAATCTGGTGTTAGTAATGGCGGTACACTTCTGAATGAAGATTCGACAACAAGTACTTCAAATGTTGGTGATAACTTCATTGGTGAGGATGACTCAACCTCTGTAGGTGAGAAGATAATTCTTCAAGATGGTTCTTACCTTATAAATGAGGACTATATAGTAGGTGATGCTGATACAGACAAAACAGAACAAAATGAATTATTTGATGCATTAGATGATGATGTTTTAGATTTTAGTGAATCAAATCCTTTTGGTGATGTAAAATAGAATTGAATAAGGAGAATATAGTATGTTAGGACAACAATTCTACCACGAAACAATAAGAAAAGTTATTATAGCATTTGGTACAATGTTTAATAGTATTCAACTTGTTCGTAAAAACAATAGTGGTGTTGTTACTCAAACTATGAAAGTTCCACTTGCATATGGGCCTAGACAAAAGTTTCTTGTTAGGTTACAGGAAGATGCAGATTTAACTAAACAAGTTGCAATTACTTTACCACGTATAGGATTTGAAATTCAAAATCTTACTTATGATCCAGTAAGAAAATTGAATCGTGTGCAGAGATTTAAAAAAGTAAAAGGAACAACCACTAAACAATTAGATACGCAATATATGCCTGTTCCATATAATCTTGATATTGAATTATATGTTATGGCTAAAAATTCAGATGATGCGCTACAAATTGTAGAACAAATTCTTCCATATTTTCAACCAGACTATACGGTGACTCTCAATGATATGGTTGATATGGGCATTAAACGAGATATTCCTATTGTTTTAAATACTATTGGATATGAAGATAATTATCAAGGTGATTTTACTACTCGTAGAGCTGTAATATATACATTATCATTTACCGCAAAATTCTATCTATATGGCCCAGTAACTTCTAGTAAGATAATTAAAACTGCACAAGTTGACCAATATGCAGATTTAAAAGATGCAGCACCAAAAAGAGAGCAAAGATATAAAGTTGAACCTACTCCTGCTACTGCTGATGCAGATGATGATTTTGGATTTAATGAAACAACATCATTCTTTCAAGATGCAAAAGAATATAATCTAGAAAGTGGAGAGGATGAATCTGATACTTCTAATGCGAATCCATCAGCATGATAAAAAAACTTAATGAAGTTTTAGATATAGAAGAAGATTATATTACTAACATTAAAAATCCATCAGAATTATCTAGAGTCAAAGTTGAATCTATAGATAAAGAAGAGGATATTAAAAATGATTATGAGTATCAAAGACAAAACTTTTACAACCTTGTCGAAAGAGGAAATGATGCTATTGAGGGAATTCTTGAGTTGGCTAAAGAGTCTGAGCACCCAAGAACTTACGAAGTTGCGGGCAACCTCATCAAACAAGTTGCAGAAGTTACTGAAAAACTTGGAGACTTACAAGAGAAGATGAAGAAACTCAAAGAGGTTCCAGACAATGCTCCTAAGAATGTCACCAATGCATTATTTGTGGGAAGTACAGCAGAACTTCAAAAAATGATAAAGGGTAATTAATGTTAGATTGGTTTTACGAGATACTAGAAAAACAAGGTGGAAAAATTAGTTGTTGGGCATGGAACAAAAGATGGTGTGATAGAGAAAAAGGAACAGGTTATAAAAAATGACTGATTCTGTTTATCTTGGTAATCCCAATCTCAAGAAAGCTAATGTTGCTCAGGAATGGACAGAAGAAGAGATTAAGGAGTATGCTAAATGTATGAAAGACCCTATATACTTTATACAAGAATATATAAGGATTGTATCTTTAGATGAGGGACTTGTCTCTTTTAAAATGTATGATTTCCAGAAGGAAATGGTCGGTACTTTTCATAACAACCGTTTTACTATCTGCAAATTGCCTCGTCAATCAGGCAAAAGTACTACCATTATTGCTTATTTGCTTCATTATGTTTTGTTTAACCCAACTGTAAATGTAGCAATTCTTGCGAACAAAGCTGCAACTGCAAGAGATTTATTGGGGAGATTACAATTAGCATATGAACACTTACCTAAATGGCTTCAACAAGGCGTTATGTCGTGGAACAAAGGTTCTTTGGAACTTGAGAATGGCTCCAAAATATTGGCCTCATCTACTAGTGCTAGTGCTGTTCGTGGTGGCAGCTACAATATCATTTTCTTGGATGAATTCGCCTACGTTCCAGCTAATGTTGCTGAACAATTCTTTTCCTCTGTGTACCCCACAATTTCATCTGGTAAAACTACGAAAGTTATGATTGTTTCTACCCCACATGGTATGAATATGTTTTATAAATTATGGGTAGATGCAGAAGAACAGAGAAATAGTTATATTCCTATAGAAGTACATTGGAGTGAGGTTCCTGGCCGTGATGATGCATGGAAAGCAGAGACTATCAAAAATACTTCTGAATCACAGTTTAATACAGAATTTGAGTGTGAATTTCTTGGTTCTATTGATACACTTATTACACCAGCAAAATTAAAAATACTTACATATCGTCAACCAATACAATCTAATGCAGGGTTGGATATTCACATAAGACCAAAAGAAAACCACACGTATATGGTCACAGCAGACGTTTCTAGGGGTACTTCTAACGATTATTCTGCATTTGTAGTTATAGACGTAACACAAGTACCATATAGAATAGTTGCAAAATATAGAGATAATGAGGTCAAACCATTACTATTTCCTCAAAAAATATATGATGTTGCTCGTGCATATAATCAAGCATTTGTATTAATAGAGGTTAATGATATTGGAGAACAAGTAGCAAATGCAATGCAATTTGATTTAGAATATGACAATCTTGTTATGGCATCTATGCGAGGCCGAGCTGGACAAGTTATGGGGGGTGGTTTCTCTGGTGGACGAGCACAATTAGGTGTAAGAACTACAAAAGCTGTAAAGAAAATGGGTTGTTCTAATTTAAAACAGTTGGTAGAAGATAATAAACTTATAGTAGAAGATTATGAGGTTATAAACGAATTATCTACATTTATTGTTAAGGGACAATCATTTGAAGCAGATGAAGGATGTAATGATGATCTTGTTTCCTGTTTATTCATTTTTGCATGGGCTACAGATCAACAATATTTTAAAGAATTAACAGATAATGATATTCGACAAACTATGATGAGGGAACAACAAGACGCATTAGAACAAGATATGGCTCCTTTTGGTTTTGTTGTAAACGGATTAGAGGATGAGAATATAGGTGAGATGGTTGATGAATATGGAACTAAATGGAGTCCAGTAGTACGAGATTATGGTACTAATTGGTAATTAAATAAATTCTATCAAATCGTTATCTAATTTAATCCAACAATTTGAACATACTATTATTGATTCTTCCATAAGATGAAAAATTTCTTTTCTACTTTCATTACTAATTCCAACTCTTTTAGTTATTTTACGTATTTCTGAATTGTGAGGGTAGAATTTAAGACATACTGTTTCTGCTTCACCACAATGAATACAGTGTTTCTCAGCTAAAAATTCGTTAAGTAAAACAATTCTTTTTCTATAATTTCTTCTAGATACCTTTTTTATAGTATCCTTATATTTTTCATAATGTGAATTTCCCATGTTTTTATTTATATGATATAACACATATAAAAATGACTTTTTGCAATTTGATTTTTTATAAATATTTGCAAATAACTAATACACTAACTAAAGGAGTACGAACATGAGCTTTTTAGTCTCTCCTGGCGTTCATGTCAGAGAAATCGACTTCACCAATGTTGTTCCTTCTGTTCCAACTACAATTGGAGCAATTGCAATGCCTTGTGAAAAAGGCCCTGTGGATGAAGTAATAACTGTTGGAAGTGAACAAGAGCTAGTGCAGGTTTTTGGTAAACCTAATTCAAGTAATTACGAATGGTGGTTTACTGCTGCAAGCTTCTTACAATATTCAGACCAATTAAAAGTTGTGCGCCCAGCATCTGGTTTTCTTAATGCTGGAGAATCAAGTGGAGTTTTGGTCAAAAATGACACAATTTATCTTGATGATTATTGGTCAGAATCTGGCGATGGTCAAGTAACATCAAATGATTGGTATGCTAGGAGTGCTGGAACTTGGGGTAACTCAATAGGTATTCAAGTTTGTCCTTCTTCAACTGCATACGAACAAGATTTAAGTACAAATAACCTAGTTAACGAAGGAAGTGTTGCTATTGGTGATACTGAAATCATTGTAGATGATGCTGATGCTTCGGGTTACGCATTTAACGTAGGTGATTTAATTTTATTCTCATCTACAGACACAAGTTCTTCTGTCACCTATACTTCTGGTGATGAAGGTAATGAGTATGAGGTAACAGCTATTAATACAAGTACTAATGCTCTTACAATTCGTTTGAAAGATGATCCAAACGGTTCTGGTTTAAAAGCTGCTATTGCTGATAACTCTTACATTCGTAGACGTTGGGCATTTTATGATTTATTTGATGGTGCTCCAGGCACTTCTCAGTGGAATACAGATAACGGAAGAGGTACTAATGATGAAATGCACGTAGTTGTATATGATATAACTGGTGATATTACTGGCTCTGATTATAATACTGCTGGAAAACGAACACAATCGGTAATTGAAAGATATGAAAAACTTTCAAAAAATCCAAAAGCAAAAAATCCTCAAGGGGAATCAATATATTATCCAGATGTATTTTTCAGACAATCAGCATATGTTTATTGGGGAGATCATATTGCCGCTGGTACTAATTGGGGTACAGATACAACATCTACATATACCGCAGTAACGACAATTACGGTTGTTAGTTTGTCAGGTGGAACAGATGATTATTCCATAACTGCTGGAGAATTAAAAGATGGTTATATATTCTTTGAGGATGATGAATTACACGATATTAACTTTCTTTTAGCAGGCCCAAGTTCGGGTGTTACCAATTCTTCTGCTGGAATGGATTTACATGGTACTATGCTACAAGAAATTGCTGAAAAACGCAAAGATTGTATTGCTTGTATTTCTCCATATAAAGGTGCAGTAGTAGGAGTTTTAAGTTCTATTACACAAACATCAAATGTAATTGCTGGATTTGATACACTTCCATCATCGTCATATGCAATATACGATAGTGGATACAAGTATATGTATGATAAGTACAATGATGTATATCGGTATATACCTCTTAATGGAGATACTGCTGGTCTTTGTGCTCATACAGATGCTGTTGCAGACCCTTGGTTCTCTCCTGCTGGCTATAATCGTGGTCATGTAAGGGGTGCAATCAAACTTGCATATAATCCTAAGAAATCAGAAAGGGATCAACTCTACAGGAAACGAGTTAACCCTGTAGTTAATTTTCCAGGCCAAGGTGTAATTTTATTTGGTGATAAAACTGCTCTTGCAAAACCAAGTGCATTTGACCGTATTAACGTAAGACGGTTATTCTTGGTTCTTGAAAAAGCAATTGCAACTGCAGCTAAATATATGTTGTTTGAATTCAATGATGAATTTACAAGAGCACAATTTAGAAACATGGTTGAACCTTTCTTGAGAGATGTACAAGGTCGCAGAGGTATCTTTGACTTTAAGGTAGTTTGTGACGGTACAAATAATACTGGTGAGGTTATAGATCGTAACGAGTTTATAGGTGATATTTACGTTAAACCTGCTAGGTCGATCAACTTTATTACTCTTAACTTTATTGCGGTGCGTACCGGCGTCGCCTTTAGTGAGGTAGGAGGTTAATCATGGCAAACATAGACGATTTTAAAGCAAATTTAATAGGTGGTGGAGCTCGAGCTAATCAATATAGAGTAACAGTTACGCCTCCGCCTGGTATTGCTATTGGATTAGATGTTCGGAGAGCATCTTTTCTGGTAACTGCATCAAGTCTTCCTGCTCAAACTTTGGGTGAAATTGCAATCCCATTTAGAGGTAGGAATATCTATATTGCTGGAGATAGGACTTTTGATGACCCTTGGACTACAACCTTTATGAACGATACTGATTTTATGGTTCGTAATGCAATGGAATTGTGGTCTAATGGTATCAATGACCTTGCAAACAATACAGGCGTTATTTCACCAGCAGATTATCAGTCAGATTTAACAGTGGAACAGTTAGACAGGGATGATACAGTTCTGAAAAGTTATATTTTCAGAAGTGCATGGCCTACTTCTGTAGGTGCTGTTGAACTTACTAACGATACTGCTGATGCAATTGAAACTTTTGAGGTAACTTGGAGATACCAACACTTTGAAGCTTCGGGCGTAAACTTCTAATTCTAGACTACTAAATAGTAGAAAATAGGAGTTATTATGGCTGAACTGTTTGGCTTTACAATACAACGTAATAAGGAGTCGGGGGCAAAATCAGTTGTTCCTCCGACTCCCGATGACGGATCAATAGATGTTGCTGGTGGTGGTTTCTTTGGTCAAATTCTCGACACAGATGGTAGAGAACGATCAGACCTAGAATTAATTCGGCGTTATCGTGATATTTCACAACAACCAGAATGTGATACGGCAGTAGAGGATATTGTCAATGAGGGTATTGTCTCTAATGAAGATGATATGCCTATTCAAATTGTTTTAGAACAATTACCTTACACAGATAAAATTAAAAGAAAAATAAGAAATGAATTTGCAGAAGTTCTAAGACTTCTTAATTTTGATATTAAGGGTCATGATATTTTTAGGCGTTGGTATGTAGATGGAAGAATCTACTATCATAAAATTATTGATCCAAAGGATACGAGAAAAGGTATTACTGAGCTTCGATATGTAGATGCTACAAAAATTAAAAAAGTAAGAGAAGTAGAGAAGAAAAAAGACTCTAAAACTGGTGTAGATATAATACAAAAAGTTCATGAATATTATCTTTATAATGAAAAAGGTTTAGGAGCAAGCACATTAGGTGCTTCTAATGAAGGTATTAAAATTTCAAAAGATTCTATTTGTTATGTACCTTCTGGTTTAATTGATGGTAATAATGGAAAAGTTCTCTCATATTTACATAAAGCAATTAAGCCTGTAAATCAATTAAGGATGATTGAAGATGCATTGGTCATTTATCGCATTTCTCGTGCTCCAGAGCGCAGAATTTTTTACATTGATGTTGGTAACTTACCTAAAATAAAAGCAGAACAGTATCTAAGAGATGTTATGAATCGTTATCGTAATAAATTAGTTTACGATGCAAATACAGGAGAGATTCGGGATGACCGTAACCATATGTCGATGCTTGAAGATTTCTGGCTCCCACGAAGAGAAGGTGGTCGAGGTACAGAAATTACAACACTTCCCGGCGGTTCTAACCTTGGTGAAATTGATGATATAACATATTTTCAAAGAAAATTATATCGTTCACTTAATGTACCTATTTCCAGAATGGATAGTGATAATGGATTTTCATTAGGAAGGTCTACAGAAATTACAAGAGATGAACTTAAATTTACTAAGTTTGTTCAACGTATTCGTAAAAAATTTACGCCATTATTCACTGATCTTCTTAAAACACAACTACTATTAAAAGGTGTTATTGCTCTAGAAGATTGGGAACAAATGCAAGAACATATTCAATATGATTTCTTGCAAGATGGCCATTTTGCAGAATTAAAAGATGCAGAACTTCTTGAAAGTAGGATGCAATCTTTAGAGACTATTCAATCTTATATTGGAACTTTCTTCAGTAAAGAATATGTTCTCAAGAAAGTTTTACGCATGAATGATGCTGAAATTGATGTAATGCAAGATCAAATCAGAAGAGAAAGAGAACAAGATATAGAAGATGGCGGTATTTCTGTACCAGATGGTGGGGATGGGATTACACGTTATCCACAAGATGGTGCTGGTGGTGTTATCGGTGCAGATGATGTTGCAAAATTTAAAGGTGAAACTCCACCAGAAAATGGTGAAGATGAGCCAAAAGATGAACCGAAAACTGATTTTGAAAATGATAAAAGTTTTCTTGCTAAAAATGGTTTGAAAGGAAAAAATAGATGAGTAAAGAATTTGTAGACGCAATTTCAATTGGTGCGAATATAGATGCAGATAAAGCATTTAAAGATTCAATTTCACAGAAGGTAGGAGATGCTCTTGAACTAAAACGTAGAGAGTATTCAAAAACTTTTGTAGGAAATTTACCGCAAGAGGAAACAGATGAAGTTTGAAAATCTTTACGAAACGATTGTAGAGAAAGATGAACATAAAAAATCTCGGCAGTATAAGAAATTATCTCCGAAGATGAAGGATGCTGTTGACCAAATTTTTAAAAAAATGGATGCTAAACCTTCAGATTTCCTAAATAGTTTTGAAAAAAGTATAAAAGAAGTATCAAAAAAGTTTAAAGTGTCGGAAAAAGACCTTATAAACTATTTTGAGAAAGAAATGTTATCAATATAGGAGTTAACGATGGCCGTTGTATTACAAGAAATTATTGATAGTGATTTTGAATATTTTGTAAAAATTACTACCACAGGTACAAATAGTTCAGCAAGTATATTTGATGCATCAGATGCTGAAGGAGCTGCAACAGACCCAAGAACGGCTATTACTGGAGTTGCATGGTCTGTAGCAGCACAAACTGATATAGAATGGGATGCAACAACAAATGTAGTTGCTCTTTCTTTAAGTGGTAGTGGTAAAATAGGGTTTGGAGATGGTATGCCATCAATTCCAAATACCAATGCCTCTGGCGCCACAGGAGATTTGGCAATTACTAATGGCACTTCTGTAGGAACTGTTATATTGCGTATGAGGAAGATATCTGGTTGGGATAATATCACATGAACACAGTAAAATTATTTTCAGAAGCAGTAGAAGAAGTAGAGTACATCACTGAAGAAAAAGAAAGTGGTGGCAAAAATTATAAAATAAAAGGAATTTTTTTGCAAGCGGATATTAAAAACCGTAATGGTCGAGTATATCCTATGGAAGTTTTAGAGAAGGAAGTTGCTAAATATAATCGCAATTTTATTAAGGAAAATCGGGCTTTTGGTGAATTAGGTCATCCAGATGGGCCAACGGTCAATCTGGAAAGGGTATCTCATATGATAACGTCTTTGACGCCTGATGGTAAGAATTTTATTGGTGAAGCTAAAATTATGGAAACACCTATGGGTAAAATAGTTAAAAATTTAATGGATGAAGGTGCAAAATTAGGTGTTTCTTCTAGAGGTATGGGTAGTTTGAATCAAAAAAACGGAGCCAATTATGTTAGAGATGACTTTTATCTTGCAACAGCGGCAGATATAGTAGCAGACCCATCTGCTCCTAATGCTTTCGTAGAAGGTATTATGGAAGGGAAAGAGTGGGTTTGGAATCATGGATCGTTAGTTGAAGCACACGTTGCGGATTTAAAAGAGAAATTTGATGTAAAACAACGTCAAAGACAGGCGAATATCGAAGCATTAGAGTTCGCTAAATTTATGAAAATGTTATAATTTATAAATATTAACACACTTAAAAGGAGATATCCCAATGTCCGAATTAGATAAAACTATTGAGGAACTTGAATCAGAAGTTCTTGCGGAACTTGAAGAAGCTGACGCAAAAACTGCTGCAGTTCAAGACCTTGGAGCTCCTGGCGGACAAAAAGATGCAGGGAATAAAATAGCTAAAGCTAAAGACCCTGCTGCTAATGTTGCTGGAGCAGATAAAGCAGAAACAGTTGCCGGAGAAAGAGAAGACGGTGGTAAACCTGTAGTAAAAGGTGATGAAGCAAGTTCACCTACTGATGTAGCAGATAAAAAATCCAAAGAAGTTTCTGGTGATGCACAGCAAAAAAGTGCTGGCAAATCAGATGCTCCTCAGAAATTAGCTGCTGGAGATGAGGTTGAACATGATGGAGAAGAACTTGCTGAAACTCCAAAAATGACAAAAGCTCAACATATCGAAGCTATTTCAAAGATGAAGAAAGCAGACATTGAAGAAATGATTGCTGGTTATGCTTCTAAACTTGAAGAAACAGAAAATGCTAAGACAAAAGAAGAATTGAAAGCTCTTGAAGATGCGAAAGCAGAAATCGAAGAGAAAATCAAAAATATTTCTGTTAAGGAAGATGTTGCAGCTCTTACGGAAGGTGAAGACCTTTCTGAAGAATTTAAAGAAAAGGCAGCTACAGTATTTGAAGCTGCAGTTAAGTCTAAAATGCGTTCAGAAGTAGAAAAACTTTCGGAAGCATATCAGACTGAAAAAGATCAAGAAATAGAAGCCTTCAAAGATCAACTTACTGAGAAGGTAGATAACTATCTCAACTATGTTGTAGATGAATGGACTAAAGAAAATGAATTAGCAATCGAGCGTGGACTTAAAGGCGAGATTGCAGAAGATTTCATTTCTGGACTGAAACAGTTGTTTGAAGATCACTACATTGATGTTCCAGACGAAAAATACGATGTTCTGGAAGCACAATCTGAAAAAATTGCTGAGTTAGAAGAAAAACTCAACGAAGAAATTCAGAAGAATGTAGAATTTAAAAGTTCTAATAATGAATTAGTTCGTGAACAGGTCATTGCAGAGGTTTCCAATGACTTGGCTGATACAGAATTTGAAAAGTTCAAAGACTTGACAAGAGATGTAGAATTTTCAGATGAAGATTCTTACCGTGAAAAACTCAAAACTCTGAAAGAAAATTATTTCCCAAGAGTGCAAAATTCAAGCGATGGAACGATTGATCATGAAGAAGACGGTGGCACCGCACAGGACGTTGATGCGACTGATACTATGAGAAAGTATATGTCGGCTATCAGTCGTAATCAAAAGGCGAGTGCATAACATTATAATAATATAAATAGATGTAATAATAATAAAAAGGAGAAACAAATGTTTCAGACAGAACATCTACAGGAAAAGTGGAAGCCAGTCCTAGAACACCCCGATCTACCAAAGATTGAGGATTCTTATAAGCGGGCCGTTACCACTCTTATCCTTGAAAACCAAGAAAAAGCTTTGAGAGAAGACGCTCAGATGCTTTCTGAGGTTGCTCCAGTTAACGCAATGTCTGGTGGACAAATGGATACATGGGACCCTATTCTCATCTCTCTAGTTCGCCGTGCAATGCCTAACCTCATTGCGTATGACGTTTGCGGTGTGCAACCAATGACAGGGCCTACAGGTCTTATCTTTGCAATGCGCTCTTCATTCATCTCTCAAGATGGTGCAGAAGCTCTTGTTGATGAAGCAATGCCTGGTAAACAGGGTGCTTCTAACCAGAACGCTGCTGGTACAATCGGTGGTGGTGATGTTGGTGCGACAGAAACTAACCCTGCCGTTCTTAACGATAGTCCTTCCGCTGGTACTTATGTAAGTGCAACTGGTATGACTACTGCTCAGGCAGAAGCTTTAGGTGACAGTTCAACTAACGCTTTTGCTCAAATGGCGTTCTCAATCGAAAAATCAACGGTTACTGCTGTTTCACGTGCCCTCAAAGCTGAGTACACGATGGAACTTGCACAAGACTTGAAAGCAATTCATGGTCTTGATGCTGAAACAGAACTTGCTAATATTCTTAGTTCTGAAATTCTCGCAGAAATCAACCGTGAAGTTGTTCGTTCTTTGTACGTGACTGCTGTAAAAGGTGCTCAGACCAATACGACAACTGGTGGTATTTTCGATCTTGATACAGACTCTAATGGTCGTTGGTCAGTTGAAAAATTCAAAGGTCTTATGTTCTCTATTGAACGTGATGCCAATGCGATTGGTCAACAGACACGCCGTGGTAAGGGTAACATGATCATCTGCTCTGCTGATGTTGCTTCCGCACTTCAAATGGCTGGTGTTCTTGATTATACTCCTGCTCTTAATAATAATCTTAACGTAGACGATACATCTACCACATTTGCTGGTGTGATGAATGGTCGTTATAAGGTATATGTTGATCCTTATTCTGCTAACGTAGCTGCTTCTCAGTACTATGTTTGTGGTTATAAAGGTACATCACCTTATGATGCTGGTTTCTTCTACTGCCCATATGTTCCACTACAGATGGTTCGTGCAGTTGGTGAGTCTAGTTTCCAACCAAAAATCGGATTTAAGACACGTTATGGTCTTGCTGCTAACCCATTTGCTGCCTCTGGTGCAGTTGCTGCTGGTGACTCAGTTAACACCGATGCTTCTTTGGATGCGAACACCAACGCTTGGTATCGTAGAGTTAAAGTTACAAATCTTATGTAATAATAAGAAACTTGACTACAAACTTAGAGGGTGCTTCGGCACCCTCTTTTTTTTACTAAATAGAACAAATGCATTTAGTAAGTATTGATGATCTGGACTGTACCCAAGTCCAAAAGATTTTTGAACGTGCTGAAAAGATTAAACGTAATCCTAGTAAGTACCGAAAAAAATTAAGGGGTAAGATTCTCTCAAATTTATTTTATGAGCCATCTACCAGAACCAGTTCTTCTTTTCACGCCGCCATGTCAAAACTTGGCGGCGATGTTATATCTATCAATGATGTTACATATAGTAGTGTTGCAAAGGGAGAAAATTTAGAAGATACAGTAATCACTATGGGAAACTATAGTGATGTTATTGTATTAAGGAGTAAAAATGCTGGTGATGCACAAAAAGCTGCAAATGTAAGTAGTGTACCGATTATAAATGCTGGTGATGGTAATGGTGAACATCCAACACAAACTTTATTAGATTTGTATACCATATGGGAAAAATTTGGTAGGATAGAAGATTTGACAATTACATTTGTTGGAGATATTGAAAATGGAAGAACTGTTCATAGTTTAGATAAAGCTTTAAATAATTGTAATAAAAATTATGCTTATACATTCGATAAAAATATATGGCCTGCTAGTAATGTATATTATTTAACTAGAGTGCAAAAAGAAAGAGGTAGTGGGGGTAGCTATTCAATGAGAAAAGAGCATATTAAACACATACCAAAAGATGCTATAGTAATGCATCCATTTCCAAGAAACGAAGAAATTCCAAAATGGTTTGATGATGACCCAAGAGCAAAATATTTTGAGCAAATGAAAAATGGTTTATTCGTAAGAATGGCGTTGTTAGTGTATTATAAATAGTAACATGGCAACAGCACAATCACCACTCGCAAGACAACCAGATAAGTTGGATTATGCAAGTCCAACTCAGTTTAAATTTGGTATACACCAACTACCAAAAGTAGAATTTTTTACTGTAGCTGCAAATGTTCCATCCATAACTCTTGGTGATGCATTGTTTCCAACACCCTATAAAGATATTCCAATGATGGGTGATAAAATTACATATGATAATCTTACAATTAATTTTGTTGTAGATGAATATCTTGAAAATTATATTTCTCTCCATGAGTGGATGACAGCAATTGGGTTTCCAAAAAGTAGACAACAGTTTAGTGATTTTAGGGCAAATCAATCATCTATGCCAGAAAGTACAAAAGGAAATAGTATTGATATAGGAGATGTTCAACCAACAACTGGCGTTAATGCATTATTTTCTGATGCAACACTTATATTGTTATCCAATAAAAATAATCCAGTTGTTAATGTATTTTTTAGAAATATATATCCAGTATCTTTAGGTGCATTAGATTATAATCAACAAGCAACTGATGTAGAGTATTTAACTGTAGAAGCTACATTTTCATACCAAATTTATGAAATTGAAACTATTGCATGATATAAATAGACCGAGCAGAGATTTGATAGACTTTAACAAATATCAAATCTTTAGACTTAAATTCTAGTGACTATTCGGCAAGCCTCACTAGGGTCAATATAGTTCGCAAAGAGTAATCAAACTCTGCTCAACCTTTTGAAGAAAGTATATAATGAAGTTAGAAGAATTACAAAGTGAAGCAAAACAAGACTTACATATAGTAGACCAAGAGCGTCTAGACCAAGAGTCTTACAAAAATCAAAACATAAAACCAAAGTGGTTGGAATACAGAACTAAGTATGACCAATTACTTATTATGGCAAAAGCAAATCACCAAAAAATGTACCGTGAGAAATGGGAATACTATGGTGGTAAAGCTGATGCAAAAGTATATGCAGCAAAACCTTTCGATTTAAAAGTTCTAAAGACTGATCTTCAGATGTATATAAATTCTGATGATGAGATATTAGCATTGCAAGGTAAAATTGCATACTACGAAAGTATCATTAAATATATAGATGGTGTTATTAAATCTATCGACAATCGTGGATGGGATATTCGTAACGCTACAGAATGGAAAAAATTTGAGGCAGGAATGGTATGAATTGGTGGGTTGAAGAATATAAAAAATATCATGCAGAAAAGGATACTAATTATCCTGGCAATAACTTAAAACCACAGTTACATCATATAAAGGATTTAGTGAAAGATACTAACGCAGAAACACTTCTTGATTATGGTTGCGGTAAGGGATTACAATATACAGAATGGAAACATCATGAAGAGTTAGGTATAATGCCTGCTTTATATGACCCTGCTGTTCCAGAATATGAAGTATTACCAGAGGGCCCATTTGATGGTGTATACTCTACAGATGTTATGGAACATATACCAAAAGAACAATTACCAGAAGTATTTTATAATATATTTTCTAGAGCAAACAAATTTGTATTTCTGGCAATATGTACTCAACCAGCTATTGCAGTATTACCAAGTGGAGAAAATGCACATTGTACAGTAGAACCTATTGGTTTTTGGAAAAATATGATAGAAAAACATTCACCTAAAAGAGTTTATACTCATGTAAAAACTTATGGTAATTGTAATAATTATGAAATTTTAAATGAAGATGTATATTTAGATTGGATGTTAGAAAATTTATAATGAAAGTACATGATTACATAAAATATTATAAAGAATCTGTACCTCTTGATTTATGTGAGGCTATAAAAGAATATCGTTATAATTATAAACCATCAACTTACTCAAATAATAAAGGTAAAGTCAATAATAGTGAAGAACGAGTACGAATGGATGAATATTGGGTAAGAAAAAATAATCAATATTATGATGAAATAAAAGCAGCATTTGAATGGGTTATAAAAAAATATTCTGAAGAATTTCCATTGTTTAGTGTTCAGCATATTACAGATTTTAGAATTAACAAATATTCAGAAGGTGGATTTATGTCTAAACACGTTGACAATATTCATCATAGCCATGGACAACAATATGGATATCCTCAAGTATCTATTTTATTATATTTAAATGATGATTATGAAGGTGGTGAATTTTATGTTGCAGAGAAAGAATTTAAACCAGAAAAGGGTTCTGCTATAATATTTCCTTCAAACTTTATGTATCCTCATGAAGCAAAAAAAATTACAAAAGGTAATAGATGGAGTGTAGTAGCATGGTTAATGTAAAAACACATGAATTATTTCCTACATTATTACATGAATTTTCTTTAAAAATTAACAAATATGATTCGACACAGATGAAGAACTATATCAAACATAATAAGAAAAATGAAGGTCTTTATCAGACAGAAGATGATATCCATATAACTTCTTTTTTTCAAAGTTTTAGAAAAAATATACTACAAGTAAATAAAAACGTATTAGATAAGTTGGAACTTGAATATGAGGGAATTAATATAACTAATATGTGGGGTAATGTTATGAGAATCGGTGCAAATCATCCACCCCATACTCATAGTAATAATTTTCTTTCTGGTGTATTTTATCTAGATGCTGGAGATGAAGTTTCACCTATACAATTCTTTGATCCTAGACCACAATCAAGTGTATTGGTTCCTAGACGAAAAAAATCTACCATCTACAATTCTACTATGATGCAATTTCAAGCTATTACGAATGTGGGATATGTTTTTCCATCTTGGTTACAACATTGGGTTCCACCTACAGAAGAAGAGAGAATAAGTATTTCATGGAATATACAAGTGAAAGGTTATTACGGCGAACCAAAAACACTACAAAATGCATATATCTAAGAAAAATGAAGTATATCTTATATTAGAAGAATTATCTCTTTCTCAACGACAAGAGTTAGCAGACTTCTTTACATTTGAAGTACCAAATGCAAAATTTATGCCTATAGTTCGTAAACGTATATGGGATGGAAAGATACGTTTATTTTCTCCAGCTAATGGTGAAATTTATGTTGGACTTTTACCTTATATAAAAGAATATTGCAAAACTAAAAATATTAAATATATTATAGAAAAAGGAGCTGAAGATGAGCGGGATGTTATGGGTGCGGTTGTTAGAGGTTTCGTCAAAAGTCTCAAACCCAAGAGTAAAGGAAAAAGTCTCAAAATACGAGATTATCAAATTGAAGCTATCCGCTTGGCTATTTCCAGAAATCGTTCTCTTATTGTTAGTCCTACTGCTTCTGGTAAGTCTTTAATAATATATTCATTAGTTCGATACTACCAAATGGCAGGAAATAAGATATTAATCCTTGTTCCTACCACTTCATTAGTCGAACAAATGTATAGTGATTTTCAAGATTATGGATGGTCGCCTGGCACATATTGTCAAAAAGTGTATCAAGGATATACTACAAAAATAACTAAGGATGTTGTGATATCAACATGGCAATCTATTTACAAGATGCCTAAAAAATATTTTGAACAATTTGGTTGTGTAATCGGTGATGAGGCTCATTTCTTTAAAGCAAAGTCACTTACAAGTATTATGACTAAATTACACCAATGTAAGTATCGGTTTGGTTTTACAGGAACACTTGACGGTACAGAAACACATAGATTAGTACTAGAAGGTTTGTTTGGTTCGGTTGAACAGGTCGTAACAACAAAAGAACTTATAGACAAAAAGACACTGGCTAATTTGAAAATAAAATGTATTACATTAAAACATCCAGAAAAAAGAGAAAGAATGGATTATGCTGAAGAGCTTAATTATATTGTGTCTAATGATGCTAGGAATAAGTTTATTATGGACTTGTGTAGTAATATTAGCGGTAATACCTTATGTTTATTTCAATTAGTAGAAAAACATGGTAAAATATTATATGATGGAATGAAAGGAAATGAAAATGTTTATTTCGTATATGGTGGTACAGACACACAACAAAGGGAAAAAATTCGTGGATTGGTTGAGAAACATAAAAACTCGACAACTATTGCGAGCTATGGTACTTTTAGTACTGGTATTAATATTCGTAACATTCACAACATCGTGCTCGCAAGTCCATCTAAATCAAAAATACGAGTGCTTCAATCCATTGGACGAGGTTTGCGTACATCATCAACTAAAGATTCCATTTTAGTTTTTGATATTGCAGATGATATAAGCTATAGAGGTAGGCGTAATTTTACACTGAATCACTTTTTAGAAAGACTAAATATTTACAATGAAGAACAGTTCAACTACGAAATTAGTAAGGTAAAAATTAAATGAACGAAGACAATATGAATTTGATGAGGAAAGCTGTAAAGGGTAGTATGCAAAATATTAAACTTAAAGACGGTAAACTGAAAATGGATTCATTAACTGCTTCTGGAATTATGTCAATTTATGACAAGGCTAATAATAAGAATAAGAAATCCATTGAAAAAATGATTAATACTGGTACTAAGAGTCAGATTATAAAATTACAGTCTCTTGCAATGAAGTCAGTTAAATATGGTTATAAAGAAGAAGTTGAACTTGATGAAGAATATAAACAAGAAGTTATATCGGTATTGAAAAAAACTGGTATTAATGACCGTTTCAGTCCAGCTAATTTACCATGGCCATGGCAAAATGTAAATAAGAAAGATCAAAAAATTGTAGCTGACGCTCTTAAAAAGGTAAAAATTAAATGAATAAAGAAATAAGATTGTTGAAATTAACAAATGGCGAAGATGTTATTGCTAATGTTGACACAACTAATCCAAAGTTATATCATTTATATAATCCTTTAGTAATGAAAATGCATAGTAAATTAACTTCAAATGGAGTTCAAGAAGGTCTTCATTTAAGTCGATGGGTTGCACCATTTACAGAAGAAAGAAGTTTTTCTATAGAAAAAAAACATATAGTATTAGATACTGAAGTTAGTATAGGACTTTCTCGCTATTATGAATATTCAATTAAAAGTTTTGAACGTGATGAAGATAGAGTTAAATTACCACAGCCAGAACCTACTGCTAAAGAACTTGCAGAAATTGAATTGGAAGAAGCTTGTCAAGAAGGTGAAGAAGAATTTCTAGCTTTAGAAAGTCCTTCTAATAAAATTCATTAATTAGGGACAAACCCTATTATACACAAAAAAAACTTTTTGTCAATTCCCTTTTGTTACTTGACTATTACTGTCAATTGGTGTAGTATTAATAAATTTAATTATAAAGGAGTTTCTATGCCTAAACAAAAGAAACCACATTATGTTGATAATAAAGAATTTCTTAGAGCAATGGTCGAATGGAAAGATAATTGTAAAGAAGAGGGAGAACAGCTTCCTGTAACAAATTATATAGGAGAGTGTTTTCTAAAGATAGCAACACACTTATCGTATAGACCAAACTTTATCAACTATACTTACAGAGATGAGATGATTTCAGATGGTATTGAAAATTGTTTACAATATGTAAATAATTTTAATCCAGAGAAATCGAATAATCCATTTGCATATTTTACACAGATAATCTATTATGCATTTTTACGAAGAATTGCTAAAGAAAAAAAACAATCTCACGTAAAAAATAAAATTATAGAAAAATCTAATTATGAGTTATTTGTAACTATGGAAGGTGACGATAATTCATATACTATTCAAGGTTTCGATCCTACTATAATGTTACCAGAAGAAGATGTATATAAACCAAAGAAAAAAGAAAGTGCAAAAACAAAAGGTTTAGAAAATTTTATGGAGAAAGATACTTGAAATTAGCCATAATAACTGATACTCATTTTGGTGCAAGAAACGACAATTTAAACTTTAACGAATACTTTTACAAATTTTATGACAACATATTTTTTCCCACTCTAAAAGAAAGAGGTATCACAACCTGTATTCATATGGGTGATGTTACGGATAGGCGTAAGTATATTAGTTATAGAATTGCAAATGATTTTCGTGAAAGGTTTGTCAATCGTTTCAAGGAAATGGGTATTGACCTTCACATTACAATAGGTAATCATGATACCTATTATAAAAACACCAGTGAAATCAATTCTATGCACGAACTTGTAGGTTCAGATAATTTTAAAATTTATACTGGCCCAGAGGTTGTAGAATTTGATGGCACACCTATTTTGTTTATTCCTTGGATTAACTCTAACAACTACGAGGCTTCGATGGATGCACTCAATACTGCAAATGCAGATATTGCTATGGGTCATCTTGAAGTAAATGGTTTTGAGATGCATAAGGGTCAAATGGCAGAGGGTAAACAAGAGAAGAAATTGTTTCGTAGATTTGAGTCAGTATTCAGTGGTCACTTTCATCACAAATCAGATGATGGCCAAATATTTTATCTTGGTACACCTTATGAGATATACTGGAATGATTTTGATGATCCAAAAGGATTTCATATTTTTGATACAGGTACAAGGGAGCTTGAACGTATCGTAAATCCTTATACTTTGTTTGAAAAGATTTATTATGATGATACTGATAAAGATTATAATAATCATGATGTATCAAAGTATAAGGAAAAGTATGTAAAGTTGATTGTGGTTAATAAGAAAGATTTATATCAATTCGATATGTTCACTGATCGACTCTTGAAAGCTGATGCACATGAGGTTAAGATCATTGAGGATTTTTCAGAGTTAGATGCAAATAATGTATCAGATGATATTGTAGAAAATACAGAAGATACAATGACTCTACTTGAAAAGTATATTGATGACTTGGACGTTACACTAGATAAAAAGAGACTCAAGAACACGATGAAGTCTTTATATAATGAAGCACAGGATTTGGAACTTTAATGAAATGTAAACATTGGAATAAATTATTGAAGAATGTGCATATGAACACGGTGCATCTTATAGGTAATGAATGGTATCCGCCATCTAGTTCCACTAATAGAGGACGAATGAACAAAACAAGAAGTTGTGTTGCTGGCCCTGCTGGTAATGGTCAAAAAGAATGGCATCCAGCAAAATGTTATCTTACAATCTATGATCTTGAGGATATTTGGAATCAATATGATAGAGTGTGTGGGTGGTTTAACATTCCTATGGATTTTGATGCATTACATAAAGATCATCAGAATTATTATCCTAAACATCCATTAGCACCCTCTGTAGATAGGTTGGATGATAATGGTGATTACACAAAGGATAATGTTGTAATCTGTTGTAGACTAGCAAATTTTGGTAGAAATATTTTTCCAGCAGATAAAATGATAGATGCAGTTAATTTAATTAGTAAACACATTACCCCTTTAGAAAAAAATTTTTATGAAAAAACAATTTCAGAAAGAGGTGACTTGGAGGCTTTTCTTTGATAATTTTTAAATATGTGAGATGGAAGAACTTCCTTTCCACTGGTAATCAGTTTACCGAAATACAACTAGATAGAAACAACACAACATTAGTAATAGGAGAGAATGGCTCTGGTAAGTCTACTATTCTTGATGCGTTGTGTTTTGGTTTGTTTGGTAAACCGTTTCGTAATATCAATAAAGGACAGTTGGTAAACTCTGTTAATAATGGTAGTTGTGAAGTTGAGGTAGATTTTAAGATTGGTACAAAATCGTTTAAGGTGATTCGTAGTATCAAACCAAATATGTTTGAGATTTACATTAACGGTAAGATGTACAATCAAGATGCAAATGCAAGAGACTATCAGAAATATCTAGAACAGCAAATTCTAAAACTAAACTATCGAAGTTTTACTCAAGTTGTTATTCTAGGTAGTTCGACATTTATTCCTTTTATGCAGTTGAAGGCTCGTCAACGTAGAGATGTTGTTGAGGATATTCTGGACATTCAAATTTTCTCTCTGATGAATATGCTTCTTAAACAGAAATTGAAAACAATACAAGAACATCAAAGGGATGCTAATTATAATGTCGATCTAACAACTGAAAAGATAGAACTACAGAACAAGTATATTGAAGATGTTAAGAAGAATAAGGATAAGTTGATTGGTGAAAAATCTACTGTACTTAATGGTAATGAAGAAGAAATACATTCTCGACAAAAGAAGATAGGAGAACTTAAACAAGCTAATAAAGAATTAGGTTTTAATACTACAAACCTAAATGATTCAACGGATAAGGTTCAAAAATTAAAAGGTATTGATGCAACATTAAAAGAGAAACGATCCTCAACAAAGAAGTATATTACTTTCTTTGAAGAAAATGATGACTGTCCTACTTGTGAGCAACATATTGATGAAACATTCAAGAAAAATATGATTGTTACCAAGAAAGGAGAGCATGATAAATTTGACAATGGTATTCAAGAACTGTCAGAAGAATTAAAACGACAAGAAGATTTACTAGAAGCTATAAACAGTTATATTGCAATGATACGAGAGAATGATGCTGAAATTGGTAAGATTACTTACTCTATTAAAGAAATGGAAAAATTTAATACCAATTTACAATCAGAGATTGAACAACTACAATTAGGTGAAGTTAATAAAGAGGATTTAGATAAAATTAAGGCTTTAAGAAAATCCTTAAAATCTTTTGAGAAGCAACATCAAGAATTACGTGAAGAACAAACCTATGCAGAGGCTGCTCGTAGTATGTTGATGGACACTGGTATCAAGACAAAGATTATTAAACAGTATCTTCCTATCATGAACAAACTGATAAACACATACCTTACTGCAATGGAGTTTTATATAAACTTCACATTGAACGAGAATTTTGAGGAAACGATTAAATCTCGACATAGAGATGAATTTACGTATGCGTCTTTTAGTGAAGGTGAAAAGATGCGTATTGACCTTGCACTACTTTTTACTTGGAGAGCAGTTGCAAAGATGAAGAACAGTACAAATACTAACCTACTGATATTGGATGAGATATTTGATAGCTCCCTCGACTCGACAGGAACAGATGAATTTCTCAAGATACTCAATACTCTAGATGGTGAGAACGTATTTGTGATTAGTCATAAACAGGATGTACTTGTAGACAAGTTTAGAAGTACAATTAGATTTGAGAAGGTGAAGAATTTTAGTCACGTGGCAGAGTAATGATTTTATTTAGAATATTATTGATAACAGTGATGAACGGTCAACCAGTAGATAAACAAGAAATTGCAATCTATGAAATCCAATCTACAGTTGAGTATTGTGAGAAACATATCAAACCAGCATTTGATAGAGTATATGTTGCAAAAGATTCTCACAGAATGGAACTACGAACAGTGACGGAGTGTTTGAAAATATAATGGGTAAGCGATCTGACTTTGAACGTAAACCTAGAGACTTCTATCCTACACCATTAGAAGCAGTGGAGCCATTAATTCCACACTTGGATGGGCAGTTTACATTCACAGAACCTTGTGCTGGTAATGGTGTGTTGGTTGATCATCTGGAATCAAATGGCGGACACTGTACATGGGCAAGTGATATAGAACCACAAAAAGATGGAATTATCTCTATGGATTATTCTGAACTTAGTGATAAACATACGTTTTCCAATTACATAATTACTAATCCGCCATGGGATAGAACCATTCTGCATCCTATGATTGAACATTTTTCTGATTTAATTCCAACTTGGCTGTTGTTCGATGCAGATTGGATGCACACAAAACAAAGTAGACCATATCTATCATATCTACATAAGGTTGTGAGCGTAGGCAGAATTAAGTGGTTTGGTAATATGACAGGTAAGGATAATTGTGCTTGGTATCTGTTTGATGCACAAACACCACCAATTATGGGTACATTTTTTTATGGAAGAATATAATTTGAAAAAGTTACTTTTAAGAATCAAATTATTTTTCTATAGATTTAAAAAGAAAAAGAAAAAAGATTATGGTGATGATATATATCCTATGTGGTGAGCAATGACTTTTGCAAATAATGATGTTTTAGCATTTTACAAAGCTCTACCATTTAACTATAGAGATAACGTAGAGGAACACGCTGAATCTATAATAAAAAAATCAAATCCATATCCTCAATTAGATACTATTTTAAAACGTAAAGTTAAAGTTTTAGATGTTGGTTGTGGGGCTGGATGGTTTAGTAATAGTATTGCGTTTCATAAAAAATGTTTAGTAGATGGAATAGACTATAATCCAATTGCAATAGAAAGAGCAAAATCTATTGCTGAATATATGTACTTAGACAATGTTACTTTTAATGTTGTAGATATATTTAAATATGAATCAGAACAAAGTTATGACCTTGCAGTTTCATTAGGAGTTCTTCATCATACAAATGATTGTAAAGAAGGGGTTAGAAGGGTTTGTAGTTTTGTTAAATCAAATGGACATATATGTATAGGCCTATATCATAAGTATGGACGTAAACCATTTCTTGAAGAATTTGAAAATATGAAAAGTAATGGTTCTTCAGAAGAAGAAATGTATATAAGATATTGTGAATTGGATTCTAGATTTACAGACGAAACACATTCTCGCTCTTGGTTTAGAGATCAAGTTTTGCATCCTCATGAAACAACACATACTATGAAAGAAATGACAGAACTATTAAATGAATGTAATATGGAAGTGATATATACCACAGTAGAAAATGAAGAAGAAACATATTATGATTTGGGTAAAAAGTATCTAAAAGATAATATGTATTATCCTGGCTTCTTTATGTTTATTGCAAGGAAAAATAATTGATGAAATTGCTTACGTTTGGTTGTAGTTATACTGATGAGAAGTATGTTGAACTTGTATCAAAAGATAGCAACATTAAAGATCATTTAATTGACAATGAAGGAAATTTTACAAAACCATTTCCTTTTTGGCCTCAAATGTTAGCTAAAAAACTTGATATGAAACTTTTCAATTATGCACAATGTGGCTTTGGTAATGATGGTATACACAGCACTTTTGTCGATGAAATTTCTAATAAGAATGATATTGGATTAGTAGTGATTATGTGGTCAGAATTTTTAAGAATAGGATATGAGGTGGAAAAGAGGAGCCCATTTAATTTTAACCAAAAATTTGAATGGTTTAAAATAAACTTAGGAGCTGGAGATAAAAATCCAGAGTTTAGAGGTAAGCAAATAGAAGTTAATAATACTTTGAATAAGTATGGATTACTTTCTCCTAGCTCTCTACTTAAAAAATCCTTGAGATATTTTTATTCTGTACAAAATATTTGTGAAAATCTAAATATACCTTTTATTCAAATAATGGGTATGCCTCCATGTAAAATTGAGATGGAAAATGAATTTTGTAGAAGTATAATTAAAAGTCCATTGTTTGATAAATTTAATAAGGATACATTTATAGGTTGGCCTATATTTCCAGAAATCGAAGGATTTTCTTGTGGCAGTAAACTTTATGAAATTGATGCAAACAGGGAAAAATATTTTATAAATTATAATAATGTACATCCGAATTTAGATGGTCAAAAATTTATTTTTAATATGCTATATGAAAAGGTAAAAGAAAATGTCAATACATCAATTACTAGAAAAAAATAATCCAATACTTTCGATTCCTTTATCTGGAATTAGTGAAGATGCTGACCGTGAACAAATCAAGAACGATTTAATTGAAACAATGAAAAATTTTAATGGTATAGGTCTTTCTGCAAATCAGATAGGAATTATGGAAAGAGTATTTGTTATGTATTCTGATATTAAGAATAAAAAAACTATGGTTTGTTTCGATCCTAGAATAGTTTCATTTTCAGATGAAGAAATAGTTATGGAAGAAGGTTGTCTTACTTTTCCAGGCTTATGGTTAAAAGTATCAAGACCAGATGGTATTGAAGTTATATATGAAGATGAAAATGGTGAAAAACAGGAAAAAGCTATGTTTGGTTTGGAAGCTAGAATATTTCAACATGAATACGATCATATGGAAGGTACAAACTTTACAAAAAAAGTATCAAAGTTGCGACTCGACAGAGCAAAAAAACGACTCAAAAAAGTACAAAAAAAACTTGACAATTCAAAATTTGCGTGATAGTAAAAATCGTTTAGAATCAATGACTTAGGAAATGTGACCGAATCTGTCACTTTTTACTTGACAAACCTTATTGATTATGATAGCATAATAATATGATGAGAATCGAGACAAAAAAAACTTTCAAATAAGTGTATTTTTTTGTTGACAAACCTTCTTGAGTATGGTAAGCTATAAATATGATGATGAAAAACACAATCGCAAAACTTCTTGCTGAAGAAGATATTTTTGTAGTCCATAAGCAGATGGAAACGGCCTACTTTGATGTAAAAAATCGTGAACTTGGTCTTCCTATCTGGAAAGAAAACACGATGGAAGAAGTTGAAGAAGAACTTCTGATCTGTCATGAAATCGGTCATGCTCTGTACACTCCATTGGATATGATGGAAAAGACACAGTTGCGTAATATCGAACATTCGGTTGTTAATGTTCTTGAAGATGCCCGTATTGAAAAGAAAGTTATGAACAAGTATCTTGGTACTGTTCGGGTTTTCAAATCTGGTTACGAGTCACTCATCAAGAAAGATTTCTTTGGTACTTCTACTAAAGATGTTGGTAAGATGAATTTGATTGACCGTATCAATCTTCACTTCAAAAATCTTACGAATGTTCCTTTTGCAGAAAATGAAACTATTTGGGTTGAGAAAGCTGGTAAGACTGTAACGCCTGATGATGTTCTAAATCTTGCAGAAGAATTGATTGCATGGATGAAAGAAAATCCTGAGTCGATGGGTGATCCAGATGAGTCTGGTGATACCAGTGGTGAGTCGATGGGTGATCCTATTGATGGTTCTGGTTCTAGTGAGTCTGGTGAATCTGGTGATATGGAGAAGATTGCAAATGATCTTGCTGATGCCATAGAAAACGGTAGTCCAGAAGAACTTTCTAAAAAACTAGAAGAATTTAAAAACGAAATGGAGAAATCTGAAAATGATTCTGAGTCTACTACTGACGCTGACAGTAACAGCGATGATAACGACATGGGTAATAATGATACTGATGGAACCGAAACTGGTGACGATAAAGAAGTAGCAAAACCAACTGATACTAAAGATGTAGTTGAAGGTGGTAAAGGTGGTGAAGGGCCTTCTGCTTCTCCTAACATTACTGCTGAAACTGCTGATAAGTTTGGTAAGTCACTTGATGATGCTCGGGATAAAAATGCAGCCGGCTATTCTTATGTTCGGATTAATGATCTTGATCTAAAAAAGATTATAATTCCTTATAAAAAGATTATTGAAGATAACGAAAAGCATTATGAAAAAGAGGATTTATTCTTTTCCTCGACTCTTGAAGAAGTTGAAGAAATGAAAAAAACTTCTAAGAAAACAGTTGCTTACATGGTCAAAGAATTTGAAATGAAGAAATCTGCTGATCAGTATGCTCGTGCAGCTACTTCTAAAACTGGTTCTTTGGATATGGGTAAACTTCATACTTACAAGTACAATGAAGATTTATTCCGTAAAGTGACTACTCTGCCTGGTGCAACAAATCACGGTTTGGTAATGTGTCTTGATTGGTCTGGTTCGATGGCAGACAATTTAAAAGGTACACTTTCACAGTTGTATAATCTTGTTTGGTTTTGTCGCCGGACTAAGATTCCTTTTGATGTTTATGCGTTCTCTGATAATTATGCAAGACGTTACAAAGAAGAAGTAGAAACTGATCGTGAAGCTGGTGCTTTCGATATTCGTAGCTTTGCAATGCTGAATGTTCTTTCTTCAAAAATGACTACTGATGAAGAAATGAAAGTTATGCATTATCTCTGGATGATTGCTAATCAGTGGGGATATCGTGATTGGAAAGCTCTTGGATATCCACAGCGTTGTGCTTCTGGTTATAATCTTAGTGGAACACCATTGAATGAAGCAATTATTGCAATGATGAAAATTGTTCCTAAGTTCAAGAGTGATAACAATCTACAGAAAGTCCATAGTGTTTTTCTGACTGATGGTGCTGGTAATTCCTTGTCTACTAAAAATGAGTGGATGCTTGATACTCATGAAGGAAGCCCAAATTACGGTGAACACTATCTTGGTTATGGCAATTTGCGAGGCAAATTCGTAATCACTGATCCTGTTACTAACAAAACAGTAATTAATGAAACTCGCTGGGGGGATGTTACTCCTGTTCTTCTGGAACTATTCAAGAAACGTATTCCAGAAATGAATGTGGTTGGGTTCTTTGTTGCTGGTTCTGGTAAGTCTGGTAAGGTGCAGCCTGATACTCTACGGTATGTGATTGATGGGTGGTCTTCTAAATACAGTAATGATGATGAAATTCGAGCTGCTCTAAAAGAGATTAAAAAGAACAATGTGTTTGTTGCAAAATCGAAGGGTTATGATGAGTATTACATTCTGCCGGGTGCAATGGAAACCGAAGAATATGAATTGTCTGATGATCTGGTTGGAGCATCGAAGGCAAAACTCAAGACTGCTTTCAGTAAATCTGCAAATGGTCGAGTGTCGAGCCGTCCATTATTGAACAAATTTATTTCAATGGTGGCTTAAAAAAACACTTGACAAACTTTGTTTAATATGGTAAGCTTAATTATGATGAAAATAGAGAGAGGTTAAAAGATGAATTTATCCCCACGTAAGAAATTGTTTGTTGATACTGCTGCCAAAATATTTGGTTCTGGTGCAATTATCTCTAAACAAAATATTCGGGAAGCTGCTGATGAAGCTGGTATTCCTGTTCCTACTTGGTTTCAAGATCAGTGTAAAGTAGCATATAACCAGTTTAAATTGCCTGGCGAAGCTGTTGCTCCTACTACTGTTCCTTCTGTAACTACTACCACAGAGTCACTAAATACTACAGTGAATTTAGTTGCATCATCTGTTATAGAAAATTTAGTTCCGGCTTCATTTGAGGGTTTTGTCGAGTGGGGTCATTTCTCAACTCTGACTAAAATTATCAAGTCGAACTTATTTTATCCTGTCTTCATTACTGGATTGTCTGGTAATGGTAAGACCTTGATGGTTGAACAGATTCACGCAAAGTTCAAGAAGGAACTTATTCGGGTTAACATCACAATCGAAACCGATGAAGATGATTTGCTTGGTGGATTTCGTTTGGTGAACGGTGAAACCAAATTTGTTCCCGGCCCTGTTATTGAGGCGATGGAACGTGGATGCACTCTATTATTAGATGAGTGTGATTTGGGTTCTAACAAGTTGCTTGCATTGCAGCCTGTCCTTGAGGGTAAAGGTGTTTACCTCAAGAAAGTGAACAAGTGGATTAAACCTAAAGAGGGTTTCAACGTGATTGCCACTGCCAACACTAAAGGTAAAGGATCAGAAGATGGTCGGTTCATTGGAACCAACATTTTGAATGAAGCTTTCCTTGAGAGGTTTGCGATCACTATCGAGCAGCCGTATCCTACCGCTGCGATTGAAAAGAAAATCGTAGTTGGTGCTATGACTAAGTACGGTAAAGTCGATGAAGACTTTGCATCGAACCTTGTTACTTGGTCTGAGGTTATTCGTAAGACCTTCTTTGATGGTGGAGTCGATGAAGTTATCTCAACTCGCCGGTTGGATCACATTGTCAAAGCATTCGCAATCTTTGGTGACAAGATGAAGTCAATAGAACTTTGTGTTGCTCGATTTGATGAAGATACCAAGGTTTCTTTCATGGATTTATATACCAAGATAGATGCTGGTGTTGATGTTGAAACTGAAACTTCTGAAGAAGTAGAAGTAGAAGCAGAAACAGAAGAAGATGCTTTCTAATTAGTTCTCTCTCAAACTTTGGGGCTTCGAAACTCGAAGCCTCTTTTTTTATTTTATATTGTTCACGGTTTGTTCTACTATCACACAAGTTGTTGAAAAATAACGATTTTTTTGAAAAGTGCATTGACTAATTGACCTATATAATATAGTATAAATAATAACGATAAGGCAATTCGTAAGTCCTTAGAATACGGAGTTTTCGGTGATTTTTACCGTTTAGTCAGGGCTCTTAGAGACAGACTAAAAAAATCACCATTTTAACCGCATCGCCTTATGGGATGCATAACATAGTCTTGCTTAGTAAAGGAGATTTAAAAATGGTTACAAGCAACACATTGACTTTATTTCACGATCACTTCAATAAACTTACCCCCTATGCTGTTGGGTTTGATCGTATGTTCGACAACCTCAGCCGTTATGTAGATAATAATACTGCATCTACAGGGTATCCACCTTATAACATTCGGAAGGAAGGTGATTACAACTATGTCATTGAGATGGCATTAGCTGGATTTGGTAAGGATGATATTGAAGTAGAAATTTCTGATGGAACACTTTCAATTCGTTCTGATAAAAAAGATGATGACTCTGATAATTTATATCGTGGCATCTCTTATCGTAGGTTTGACCGTAAATTTACATTATCGGAAGATATTGTAGTCAAAGGTGCAAAACTTGAAAACGGTATGCTTACAGTTGATCTTGAGCGTATTGTTCCAGAGGAAAAGAAACCTCGACTCATTGAAGTCAAATAATTTTACTAAAAGTAGAAGGGAACTTGACAAAGTTCCCTTCTTACTCTATTATAACATAAATTAGAAAGAAATATTATGGGCAATAAAATAATTGATATTCCAGCTGGACATATGGGAATTGAAACTTTAACCGATAAGGGTCAAGTTATTCTTCAAGAAGCTCCAGAAAACCCATTTACTGTTATAGAATATTCAGAAATGATGGAAGCTCAAAATAATCCAGAGAAGGCTGAAAAGCTTATGGAAGCTGCAGAAATGTGGATGACAAAGGAAGGTGAAAAAGTGCAAGAAGAAAATGCTAAACTTGAAACTACTCTTGTTAAAGAGGACGATAAAACAACAATTTTAAAAACAGAAAAAGAAAAAAAAGAATTAATTCCTTTGATAAAAAAACCAGAAGATGGTGAAACTAAAGAAGAATGGCGAATTCGTTATAAAAAGAATCAAGACATTGCAGAACAGAATCAACGTATGATTGATGCCGGCGAAGCAAAAGACCCTGCAAATAAAGCTGATAATGCTGATACTGAAAGCGGTATGAAAGTTGCTACTCGACATAAATTAGCGTGTAGTATTATGGTTGTTGAAATACCATTAGATGTTATTGATGAAATCAATGAACATATTGACACAGTTATTATTCCAGCAAATCAAGATCATTCTGGTGGATTAGTTGGTCAAATACGACAAAATGAAAAATCTGCACAATTAACATTTCCTCATGAGGGTGAAGAAACAGGAGAAGCTCTTAGTAATATTTTGGTGAAAATTTCAAAACAATATATGGAATCTGTATCTTTTGCTAATGGTGGTTCTGTTTGGGATCAAGATGCAAAATATAATATTGAAGTAGATAATATGTGGACTATTCATAGTTATGAAGGTGATTATAATCCACTTCATGATCATGGCACAAAAACTCCAATTGGACTTTCTTGTATTTTATATTTAAAAGTTCCACCACAAATAGAAGCAATGGCTGATCCTTCTATGGAATTTGGTGGATTAAATAATTCTTCTGGTGCTGTTGATGGTTTCACATATCTTACTTGGGGAAGTAATGGTATGCGTGATATTAATATGTTTAGACCTGCTACAGAAGAATATGTAAAACCAGAAGTTGGAACTTTAATTATGTTTCCAGCATGGTTACGTCATGGTGTAATGCCATTTTTTGGTGAAGGTGAACGAAGAACATTTTCTGCTAATATAAATGTTCATCTGGAGAATTAATTAATATGAATGAATCACTTGAAATCACTTCAAGTATTATGAGGCCTTTTGGCCCTACAATTCTAAAAGTTGATATTCCAAATACTTTGATAGATAATCTGTTAACATTAACAGATGAAATTCTTGGTGAAGAAGATTTTGATAATTATGGCAGAAGGTTAATTGGCCAAATCGAAAAAGAGCCAACTGTTACTGCTGAACAATTAAAATCTATAGGTTTACTAAGTGTTTTTGATAGTTGTGTAGAGGGTTATGTTAAAAATCTTTTACCACAAGTTATTTCAAACAAAATTGGAACTTTAGGAGGCTCAGGAGAACCAAAAGTAAAGGTTCAAATGAAAGACTGTTGGGGCGTATCTCAATATTCAGATGAATATAATCCAGCACATTATCATGGCAATTGCCAGATTTCATCTGTACTTTATTTAAAGGTTCCAGAATTTACTCCAAGAAATATTGAGGGTAAAAATAATGCAATAGATGGATGTATAGAATTTTTACATGGTGGGTCTGCTGACCCAAATTCTTTAATACGTCCTACTTTTAGAGTTACACCAAAGGTAGGAGATTTATATTTATTTCCTAGTACACTATTGCATACAGTATATCCTTTTAAAAGTATCGAAAATAAAGAAAGACGGAGTCTTGCATTTAACTACACTTTCAAAGTTTTTGATACGAAAACAGGAGCACAAATATTGGGTGATTCTGTAAATGCTACAAATGGAACAGTTGCTGGTGATCTGGGAAATTATGGTCAAATTTCAAATTTCCAGAAAAAGTTATATGGAAAGAATTTATAATGGAAGCTAAAACAGAAGTAGAAATTAAAGAAATTCCTGCTCTTAAAATTTTAAAGATAAAATTTCCTCAAAAATATATTGATGAAATTAATAACCATATTGATAATGTTATCATTCCATCAAATGAAAGTTTTGCACATGGACTTGTAGGACAAATAAATCAAGATAAAAGGTCAGCACAACTTACACTTCCACTTGATGATGAATTTGGAAAAAGATTTAAAAAAGACTTAGATGAGCTTGCTAATATTTTTATACAAAGGGGCTATAGTAGACAGTCACAAGCAGATATGTTTTCTTGTTGGACAAATCATGCTTATGCTGGTGATTATAATCCTTTCCATGCTCACGGTGTAGGTACTATGGCTGGACTTTCTTCATTTTTGTATTTAAAAGTTCCAGAATGTATTTCTAAGTCTAAAGTAAAGGGTGGAATTCCTGCTTTAAATAATGCATCTGGTCAAACAGATGGATGGACACAATTAATTTGGGGTACTAATACTCGTAAAGAATTGGTTGAATTAAAAGAACAAGAACAAGAATTTGTTAAACCTACGGTTGGAATTATGCTTATATTTCCTAATTGGTTAAATCATTTAGTTCATCCATTTCATGGTGAAGGTGAACGAAGAACATTAGCTGCAAATTTTAATATTCATGATTCAGTAGAAGAATTGAAAAAATATATGTCAGAACGTGAAAAAGAATTATTTGATAAGAAGGTAAAGGAAAGAGATAATGAAACTAAATCAAATTAAAGAAAAGTTTGGTGTATGAAAACTAATTATAAGTATAATGAAGATAAAGCTCTTCAAGAATTAAAAGAATATATTGATTCCACATATGATCAACATTACAGTAAAAATAAATTTCAAGCTACAGAGTTTATTATAGATGGTGGTCATGGTGAAGGTTTTTGTATCGGTAATATTTTAAAATATGCACAACGGTATGGAAAAAAGAATGGCAAGGATAGAAGTGACTTGCTAAAGGTTATACACTATGGTATAATTGCTTTACACATTAATGATATGGAGAATATAGATAATGAATCTAAGTGAACAAACAGTGTCGATTCTAAAGAATTTTTCGACAATTAATCAAAACCTTCTGGTAAAACAAGGTAAGGTTTTGAATACAATGTCAGCAATGAAAAACATTGTTGCAAAGGCTGAAGTGGATGAAGAGTTTCCAGTTGAATTTGCAATCTATGATTTGAATGAATTTATGTCTTGTCTTTCGCTTTTTTCAAATCCCGAATTGACTTTTGATGATGGATTTGTTGTTATGAGTGAAACAGGATCAAAAGGTAAAAAACTTAAATATTGGTTTTCTGATCCTTCTGTAGTTACTTCTCCAAGTAAAGAATTAACAATGCCATCAAATGAAGTTAAATTTCCTATGGATAGTAGTGTTCTTTCAGAAGTTCAAAAAGCTGCAGCTGTTATTGGTGCTCCAGATATGGTTTTGGAATCTGGTGAATTGCGAGTAACAGATAAAAAGAATGATACTGCAAATTCATATTCAACATCACTTAATACAGAATCTAATGGGGAAGATTATAAATTCTGGTTCAAAGTTGAGAATCTTAAATTGTTGCCAGGAAGTTATGATGTTGAAGTTTCATCGAAGCGTATTAGTCATTTTCAGAATCAAAAATTACCAGTAGGATATTTTATTGCATTGGAACCTGAGTCATCGTATGGTAGTTAATCATGGACACATTTTTATGGGTTGAACAGTATCGCCCAAAAACTGTTGATGATTGTATTCTACCACAATCTCTAAAAGATACTTTTAAAGAGTTTGTTGAACATGGTAATGTACCAAATGTAATTTTATCTGGTGGGCCAGGTGTTGGTAAAACAACTATCGCAAAGGCTGTACTTGATGAAATTGGTGCAACATATATGATGATTAATGGTTCTGAAGAGTCGGGTATTGACGTTCTTAGAACCAAGATTAAAAACTTTGCATCTACTGTTTCTCTTGAAGGTGGTAGAAAGTATCTGATTCTTGATGAGGCAGATTATCTAAATCCACAATCTACTCAACCAGCTTTACGTGGGTTCATGGAAGAGTTTCACAAGAACTGTGGATTTATTCTCACTTGCAATTACAAGAATAGATTGATCGAACCATTACACTCTCGTTGTAGTGTGATTGATTTTACAATTCCAAAATCTGAAAAACCAAGTCTTGCTTCTGAGTTTATGAAGCGTATGATTTTTATTCTACAAAATGAAAAAGTAGAATATGATAAGAAAGTTCTTGTTGAAGTAATTCAAAGACACTTTCCAGATTGGAGGCGTATTCTAAACGAACTTCAAAGATATTCTGTTTCTGGTCGTATTGATGCTGGTATTCTTGTCGATATGGCAGAGATAAATATAAAAGAGCTGATGAAGTTCATGAAAGAAAAGGAATTCACGAATGTTAGAAAGTGGGTTGTTAACAATCTTGACATGGATTCTGTACGTTTGTATCGCAGTATTTACGATAGCCTTTATACTTTTCTTGATCATAGTACTATACCTCATGTTGTCATTGTATTGGCTGAGTATCAACATAAGTCAGCATTTTCCGCCGATCAAGAGATAAATCTTCTTGCTTGTTTGACAGAAATTATGGCAAGAGGTAAGTTTAAATGACAGATGTTATAGATGTATATGATGATGTTTTAGAAGAACACAATGCTTTAATTATAGATGACAATGTTAAACAAATACATTGGAAATATGATTATCATTCCGATAATAAAAAAGTAAATAAACATTGGCACGTTCTTTGTGGTCATAATGAGCAAGAATGTAATGATTCTGGTTATAAGTGGGCCCATGAAATTTTTTCAATGATAAAATTTAAATTGGGATTTGAAAATAAATATTTTATAGAAGATTATGAGAGAATTTATTGCAACGCTCATACACACGGTATAGAACCACATTTACATAAAGATGATGGTGATTTTACTATGATCTATTATCCTAGATTAGATTGGAATGTAGATGAGTGGGGCGGCGGTACATTAGTTAATGGCCAACTTGTACCATATAAAGGTAATAGATTGGTAGTATTTGATGCATATCTAGAACATAAAGCAATGCCTGTTTCTAGAGAATGTTACGAACTTAGAAGTGTGGTTGTTTTTAAATGTAATGTAAAAGGCGGTAATCGTGAGCGACTTGATTTCTACAAAGTATGAGTTAAAAGTTCCTAATGGAACATATAAATCCGATAATTTATTTTGGTTATTGGTAGCTGTATTTAGACATAGATTCCACCATTTAATTAAAGATAGGAAATGGATGGATTAATGTATGAGTTAAAAGACTATCTTAACGCAATAAATCATACAAAAGAAAAACTAATGGACACAGAAGATGAGCAATGGGAGAAAAAATACCCCTCTTTCATTGTAAATAAGTGTGTTGCCCCCTTTACAGATACTATATTGCTTGTTAATGAGATTAATCAATATCCATCTATAGACAAGAAAATGCAATTTGACTTTTTACTAAATAGTCTTAGACCAAGGAAACGATTCACACCTTGGCTGAAGGCGAAAAAATTAGATAATCTAGAGTATGTCAAAGAGTTTTATGGATATAATAACGAGAAAGCAAAGGTAGCTCTTACAATACTTAATGATGAACAAATCGCCACCATAAAACAAAAATTAAATAAAGGTGGAAAAAATGGAAGAAGTTAATTGGACACAGGAGCAAATGCTGGAAGTCGGACTTAAAGAGCCTGACGATTTTCTTAAAGTTCGTGAAACACTTTCACGAATTGGCGTAGCTTCCAGAAAAGAGAGAAAACTATACCAATCCTGTCATATACTTCATAAACAGGGTAGATACTTTATTGTGCATTTTAAAGAACTTTTTGCTCTTGATGGTAAAAAAACTAATCTATCAGAGAATGATATTGCACGAAGAAATACAATTGCAAAACTTTTAAGTGATTGGGGTTTGGTAATTATTATGGGAGAAAATGAACCAGTTGCTCCTTTAAGCCAAATTAAAGTATTATCATACAATGAAAAGGATGAATGGATATTAGAAACTAAGTACAATATCGGCAAAAAGAAAGAGGCCTAATGGAAAAGTTCAAATCTTTTATTTCGGAAGAAATTGTTGATACTTATAGAGTTGCTATTCTAACAGTAGAATTTGGTGACAAATCTATAACTGCTAAAAAATTAGAAAAAGAAGCTAAAAAACTTGGGTTTGAAACTTTTTCATCGAATTTTAAAGGTGTTAGTTTAGGATATGAAAATTCAAATTATTTTTTAACAGATGGAAATATAAAATTTGAAATTAGTAGAAAGGATACAATTGTATTTGTTCGTGGAACACCTAACAGAGATAGTTATTTAGATTTAATATCTGAATTAGAAAGAATTGGAATTACTTGTGTCAATAATAGAAATACCATTGGTATATGTGCTGATAAATATCGAAGTTGGAATCAGTTAAGAGATTTTAGATTAAACCAACCAAAAACTGTTCTCGTTCCAAGTGAAGAACATATAGATTCGGCTTTAGAAAATATTGGTAATAAATTTCCATTAATATTAAAAACTTTAAGAGGTTCAAAAGGTGTAGGGGTTCTTTTTGTAGAATCAAAAATAGCTCTAGATTCTATTATTCAGCTCCTTTATAAACAAGATAAAGATAGTGATATTTTATTGCAAGAATATATAAAAAATGACTTTGATGTTCGGGTTCTAGTATTAGGAAATAAAATACTTGGAACTATGAGAAGAGATGTTGTAGAAGGTGATTTTAGAAGTAACTATACTCAAGGAGCCAAAGTTAAAAAATATGAACTTAATGATGAGGAAAAAAATCAGTGTTTAGTTGCTAGTAAAGCTGTAGGTGGAGAATTTACAGCAATTGACTTTATACCAAAAGACAATGAACCTTATTTTTTAGAAGTAAATAGTAGTCCTGGCACAGACGGTATTGAAGAAGCAAATCCTGGCTTAAATGTTGCTAAAAAAGTTTTAGAATATTTTAAAAATACAAAAAATAGATATTCTGTTCCTACTGCTGTTGGATTTTATGAGGTAGTTACAATAAATCCTTTTGGAGATATGATTGCAAAATTTGATACTGGAAATGGGGTTCTTTCAGTACTTCATGCAGATAATATAAAAGTATCTGGAAAGAAAATTACTTTTACTTTAAGGGGTAAAACTATAACTACTAAACTTATTAAAAATTATGAAGCTTTAACAGGTGGCGGCATTGATGAAAGACCAGTTGTTCAATTGGAAATGGAATTTAGAGGTCATTCATATAGTTTCATGTTTGGTTTAGATGATCGTACTAATATGGGCACTCATTTACTTTTGAATAGATATGTTATGAAAGCTATGAATACTATGGTAGACCCACAAAGAAAATTTTTGGTAACTAAAGAAATATCTCTTGACAAATAATAAAAAAACTGATATAGTTATAGAATGTATTTTTATACAAATGTAATTCGTTTTGGTAATAATCTCCTTGTGCGTGAAATACGTAATGGGGAGCGTATCAAGAAAAGAGTTAGGTATTCACCGACTCTTTTTTCTTTGGTTCAAAAACCCACGCAACATAAAACTCTTGAAGGTAAATATGTGACTCCCATCACACATGAAACCATGAAAGATGCTAAAGAGTGGATTGACCAATATCAAAACCAAACTGATTTAATTTATGGTAACACGCAATATCCTTATAGTTATATTTCTGATGTTCATAAGGAAACAATAGATTGGGATATATCAAAACTTTTAATAGTTACCCTTGATATAGAAGTTGAATGTGAAAATGGTTTTCCTTCTTCTCGTTCTGCTTCTGAGCCAATGCTTTCTATTACAATCAAAAATCATCAGAACAAGAAGATTATTGTGTGGGGATTGCACCCATTTAAAACTGATCGTGATGATGTTGAATATCGGTTATGCAAAGATGAGAAAGATTTACTTGGACAGTTTATAGATGATTGGGAATATTATTGTCCAGATATTATTACTGGCTGGAACACAGAATTTTTCGATATTCCTTATCTCTGTAATCGAATCAAACAAGTACTTGGTGAAGATGAGCTAAAGAGATTATCTCCTTGGAAATCTGTTCATGATCGTGATGTTTATCAGATGGGCAGAAGTCATCAAATATATAATATACAGGGTATTGCACATTTAGATTATTTTGATTTGTATCGTAAGTTTACATATACTGCACAAGAATCCTATAGATTAGATCATATTGCAAAAGTTGAACTTGGAGAACAAAAAGATGGAAACCCTTTTGATACTTTCCGTGAATGGTATATTAACGATTATCAATCTTTCATTGAATATAACATCAACGATGTTGAGCTTGTTGATAAATTAGAAGATAAGATGAAGTTAATTGAATTGTGTCTTACAATGGCATATGATGCAAAAGTTAATTATGTTGATGTTTTAGGCACTGTTCGTTATTGGGATGTTTTAATTTATAATTATCTTAAAGAAAAGAATATAGTTATACCACAAAAGAAGATGCATGATAAATCTGCACAATATGAAGGTGCATATGTAAAAGACCCACAAGTGGGTATGCATAAATGGGTAATGTCATTTGATTTAAACAGTCTGTATCCACATTTAATTATGCAATATAATATTTCACCAGAGACTCTTATTCCTTCTGATGAGGAAGCACCAGAGAAAATGGTTGATAAAATTCTTGATGGTAAAGTAAAAAACACAACAAAATTCTGTATGGCCCCAAATGGTGCATTTTTTAGAAAGGATAAGAGAGGATTTCTACCAGAATTAATGGAGACAATTTACAATGACAGAGTTAAATATAAAACGCTTTTATTGGAATCTAAACAGAAATATGAGGACACTAAAGACAAAAGTATCCTCAAAGATATCTCACGGTATGAGAACATTCAGATGGCCAAAAAGATATCCCTTAATAGTGCGTATGGTGCTATTGGGAATTCTTGGTTTAGGTATTTTGATATTCGGAACGCTGAAGCAATTACAACTAGCGGCCAACTATCTATACGATGGATTGAAAAGGCTCTTAACATATATCTTAACAAAGTGCTCGAAACTGATAACGAGGATTATGTCATCGCATCTGATACGGATTCAGTGTACATCACGTTTGAAAAATTTGTTGATATGGTGTTTAAGAAAGGAACGGCAGATGAAACAATCGTCAATTTCTTGGACAAAGTTGCAACTAAGAAGTTGGAACCGTTTATTGATAAGAGCTATAAACATCTCGCTGAACAGATGAACGCATATGACCAGAAGATGGTCATGAAACGTGAAGTAATTGCAGATAAAGGTATATGGACAGCTAAGAAAAGATATATTCTAAATTGCCATGATATAGAGGGTGTTCGATACAAGACTCCTAAACTCAAGATGATGGGTATTGAAGCAGTCAAGAGTTCGACTCCTGCTCCTTGCCGAGATAAGATTAGGGATGCAATGAACATTCTAATGAATGGTAATGAAAAAGAATTAAACACATTCATACAGAAGTTTAGAGAAGAATTTATGGAGTTAGAACCAGAAAATATTGCATATCCTAGAAGTTGTAATGGTCTTGCAAAATGGGAAGGTTCACATGAACTTTGGAAGAAGGGTGCGCCCATCCATGTTAAAGGAGCCCTATTATATAACCATTTGCTTAAGAAAAATAAGTTGGGACACAAGTATCCTAATATTCAAGAAGGCGATAAAATAAAATTCTTGCATATGAAGCAACCAAATCTTTATCAGTGTAGTTCTTTTTCTTTTCCTGTTTCTGTTCCAAAGGAACTTGACATTGTAAGTTCAATAGACTATGATACACAATTCACCAAATCGCTCGTTGAACCTCTCAGGTTTATCGCAGAAAAGATGAATTGGTTGATTGATGACAGTTATGGCCAACAAGGAACACTAGAGGATTTCTTTTGACACGTTATTTTAGATATACATTAGATGATTTGCAACAATCAGCAGATAGAAAACTATTTACTTACATATCATTTTTTGCAGGGGGCGGTGGCTCATCTGCTGGATATAAACTTGCTGGTGGTGATTGTCGGTTTGTCAATGAGTTTCAGCAAGTTGCAGTAGATACATATCTTGCAAATTGGCCAGATACTCCACATATATGCGGTGATATTAAAAATATTACTGGTAAACAGATTATGGAGATGACAGGACTCAAAGTAGGAGAATTGGATATACTTGATGGTTCGCCTCCTTGCCCACCATTTTCTATGAGTGGTACAAAACAAAAAGGATGGAATAAGACTAAAACTGCCTATGGAATGAAGCAAGAAAACATTGAAGATTTGACATGGGAAATGATTCGTATTACAGAAGAAATAAAACCTAAAGTCGTTATATGCGAGAACGTCAAAGGTCTGACAATGGACTATGCAAAGAGTCATCTTGATCGAATGGTAAAAGACTTTGAAGTTCTAGGATACAATACTACATACAAGGTTCTTAATGGTATTCATTTTGGTGTTCCACAGAAACGTCAAAGAGTGTTTATTGTATCGGTAAGAGAAGATGTAATGGATGATATTGATATGCCTTGGATGTTGATATCATCTCTATTTCCAGAGGGTGCGAATGAAGAGCCAACACTGGAAACTGCAATTGGTGATCTAAGATTAGACAATGAAAACGTGGTAGAGTCAATAGAATTATGTGATGCAATGAAGAAAAGTGCTAAATATAAGTGGATGAAACGATTACCTAAAAATCCAGATAGAGTTGTATCTGTAGGGGATGATGTAGTGGGGCCATGGTATGACAAGGTTATTGCACATAGGAAAAAGTGGGGCAAAACAGTTCCAGAAAAGAAAACTTCATTCTATCAGTCTCGCAGAGTACCTTGGAATCAAGCTTCTCATACTCTCTCTGAGCAAGGATTGCAAACCTCTCTTGCAGTTCATTTACACGCAACTGAAGACAGAGTTTATACCACGAAAGAGAGTAAACGAATTATGACGCTACCAGAAGACTATGTACTGACAGGAACGCTAAATCAAAAACTTGCCAGAATTGGTCTTATGGTAGCTCCGATAATGATGAAATATCTAGCAGAATCAATTTACGAAAAAATATTGGAACCGTATAATGAAATACATAACTCTAAATAAAGACCTTGGAGAGAAGGAAACTTTTACTGCATGGAATGGAAAGTTCCTAGACGATTCTGCATATGATAATGTTGTTCATGTAACAGAAGATACTGCCATCATGAAGCCTGGAATTTCTCTTGATGGTTCTGATGTACCTCTTGCATATATCATGACAAATGTGTATCCAGACGATAAAGTACGAAATTGTCTTGCAACTATAGAAGATACATCGACAATGAGAGCAAATTGTTCTGGCCCTATAGACCATGAAGAAATGAAAAAGAAGGGACTTATTGAAGGAGAGCATTATAAGTTACGTACTCCAAATTCCTATTATGTACGCACTAAATCGGGGGGCTGGGGAATGATTGCTTATGCATCTGAAATTCATAGTGTCATGATTGGATATAAAAGAGGTAGATTTACAGGAGGCATAGATTCTTCTGGATGGACAAAAGATAATCCCGAAAAGTTTGAGACACTAAAAGAAATTTCAATTTATAATGAAAAGGCATTTGACAAAGCAAATTCTATAGTATATAATAAACAGAAAAAATTTGCAGAAACGTCAATTAAACCAGAGCATCGTATTGGGATATTTACTACTCTTTCAGCTAATCGTTATCATTCGGGACAATCTTCTAAAATGTCAGCACATATAGACAGTGGAGATACAGAATTTGGAATGACTTCTATGTGTGTATTTCGACAAGGTGATTTTACAGGAGCATATCTTACATTTCCACGATACGGTGTTGCGATAGATGCTCCAGACAATTCTTGCGTTATTGCAGATAGTCGCCAAGTTCACGGTGTTACACAAATTGAAGGAAACGGAGAAAGATTTTCATGCGTTGCATATTGCGACAATCGACTAGCTACCATAGGAGCTGCAGGAAAAAGTGAAAGGTTGA
>VTLG01009200.1_pt1 | contig 144161 bp, 208 predicted proteins | sample 4694571 | NCBI WGS metagenome assembly VTLG01 (sample SAMN12604809, study PRJNA352737) | marine metagenome | biome: ENVO:00000447; feature: ENVO:00000209|ENVO:00000569|ENVO:01000036; material: ENVO:00002151; isolation source: viral sequences binned using virsorter ... | reverse complement strand
TATCAAACACAGGCTTTAACAAGTTAAAGCGAGTTGAAGTTAAAATTTCGGCGATAGGTATAGCACCTACCATCAATACTAAGGAATAGCCGTTGGGATTCTTCTTACTTATATTATCTTCATCTATTGCCAGCATTACTTGGATAGCTTCAGAATTTCGTTTAGCCATTTCCAGCTTTTCGTAAGCTTTTTGAGTAAATATCTTTTCCCCATTAACTATGCCCTTAATTGCATTATCTATCGCATCTTTTTGGGACTCGACCATTTCAATAAATTCAGAGTCACTTATATTATCTTCTTTCATTTTTGCTCCTTAAACTTTTCTATACTTAAAACCCGAAGGGTTTTCGGACGATATAATGGTACTATAAAACAATAGTATTTGTCAACTAGTTTGGGGAATTTTCCATTTTTAAAAAAACGGCAGGGAGTCCCATTAAAAAAGTTCGATATTTGTAATATCCTCTTCGTGGGCGGTCAAAGTAGCTTGAACAAACGGCTTTCCAGAAGAACCGCATTGGGGCTTACTTTTAATCAATTGGGGTTCATTAGGGTTATTTAATAAGGACGGCATGATACCGCCAGTTGTGTAGTGATAATCCACCTTACCACCCCTGATACTAACCATACGACCACATCCGGGACAATTATCAAACTTTACCATATCCATAATATATACCTCTTTTAATCTAATAATTTATTAGTATACCGATATAACGAATCTAACAATAATTCGTTTTTTGAAATGGAAAGGGCGGCGGCAAGAGTATCGAGTACCGTGGTTTCTGTTACTTCCTGTAACGGTACTCTACCAGCCTCTAACAGTGCCAAAAATGCCGGGTTTATCCCTGTACTTCTAGCTAGTTCACTTCTGGTTAATTCAAGCTCTTTACGAACACCACGTAGTTCAGTACCTAATGCCTCAAGCCCACGTTCTTCATCTTCTGTAAGAGCATTTAATTCAGCCTTAGTTTCTATTAGTCTATTAATTATAGCAAAGTTAATTTCAGCAGTTGTCTTAGATTCATCAAAACCATAAGGATATTCTGCATATCTATTATCAAACATTAAGTGTACTCCTTTCGGTTATATCGAACCCCCCTCGACTCGATTATTTTTTACCCCCCAAAATAAAGGGAACCCACCCATTTCTGAATAGGCTCCCCACTTCTCTATAAAACTCCTATTTAACCCCCACTAGGTCAGTCACACCCAGAAGAGTATCAAGTGCTAACCCTCCTTCTTATTTAATTTGTTAAACGACTCATACAAGGGTAACAAAACCCCCCTTTTTTGTCAATACCTTTTGGTAAATTTTACCCCCAACTCGTGAACTGCAAGGGTGGCTACTAAGCCGTCTCCCATATACTGTAAACATATCCGCTACCACTCCCCAAATAGCACAAATGTTCTACTAGCTAGGACTTACCAGAACCTGTAGAAACCATGCCAGAAGATATCCATAACAGCCCTGAGAGCCACGTACAGCCACACCAGTAGCTACAGAATATAATTCATACTACCAGAGGCTTAGGGCATGGGGGGGTATCAAAAGGATAAATAAAAAAATACACTCCAGAGTAGAGGGGGAATCAACACTGGAGTGTACGTGTGAAGTAGGATTTTATTTTAAGTGTAGCCAGTATAAACCCACACAGTAGTTTACGCAACCTTAGATATACTTATATTAGCTTAGATATACAGTTAAAAGATTTCTAATTGCTTTAACTCTACTCATTTTATTTCACCGCCGATTTATATTTAGGTCACACGGTATGCCAAGCATCAGGGAAACGTCAAGAAGTTCGGGGGAATTTTTGCCAGCTACCGGGCGTGCGTTATGTTTTCTAGGGTTTTAATAGATACAAAATAAAATTCAAGTTAACAGTATATTAGATATATAAGATATAGCAGTACAGATAGACTAAATTACTAATCTATACATAATCATTAGTATATAAGGAATAAGATATAATCCAGCAAACACATTAACTAAATGTATTTTCATAAGTAGTTCTATATAGTCTACTAATAAGTATATATCCATTTAGTTAATCTTTATGTGTGTGGGGATAGGGACAGGTGGGGATATGTCTATTAAGTATTTCTAGTCTTAGTAATTGTGAAATCTCGCATACTATCTCATGTCTTTTTATTTCTTGTAAGACAGTATCACGAGATTTCATATTAGGTCTTATAGGGTTAGTGTGTTCATATGGTGGAATGTCTATACCGTATACTACGCAATTACATATACTTCTTATATTTGGCATTACTCTATATCCTTATTACTTGTATTTATCTATTACTCAAGAGAGATATTAAACTATTCTTACTTTCGCCCCCGATTACTATCGTAGAAAGAAATGATAAACTAAAGCACTAATAATTATTCCCTTGGTGAACGCTATCCATAGCAGAGCATAAGTAGATAAATTAAATTTATTCTGGATACACTCAATTAACTGTTTATGTAGTTTAATCATATATACTCCTAATATGAGGAAGTTTTGTATAAAGGACTTCTATCAAACTTCTTTATATCTAATAGCTTATTAAGTATATAATCTTTTGTTTCTTCGCTGGTACAACCTAGTTTTTCAAATAGATTAACAGCTATATTTGCTAATTGTGCTTCGGGCGATTCTGAATAACGGTCTATTTCGTTAAAGTGTAGTTTATTGTTTTTGTTCATATACCACTATTTGCATGACTTCTCATTGCTTTACTTTGCCTATCCCAATATTCTGATTCTATGTTTGAAACTGGATGAATAAAATAGAAAACTAAAGGAACACTAATTCCTACAAAACTAGCGATTGATTCAATCATTTAAACTCCCTTAATTAATGTAGAAAAAATAGTTCATTCGTTTAGTCGCTCTTTCATGTTCTATATAGTCTATTTTCTCATCTCGCATTAAATTTATTATTGTATAAAACCCTATTAAAGTTGCTACTACAACACCAGAACTAATGATAACCTCTATCATAAAATATAATAATCCTCCTTAATAAATATCTAATATTATTATAACACAAAATGGGCATAAAGGGGTATATAAATTAATTTAACGTAATTTAAATTTAATTTTTTTCGCCGTTTTAATTAGGGTTTGTGAAATGATTTTATAAGCTAATAAATTATACAGAAAATGTTTGAAATCTTTGCAAATATAATACAGTCGATTATAACAATCCCATTTTTTATAAAATTCTATTTTAGAGAAATCAGTAATAATTGAATTACATGAGGAGCAAATAAAATTCTTATATAGGGTATCTCTAGTAATAAACTTCCATATATCACCAGTACCTTCAGCCCTTAAATAAGCTTTATATAACCAATATCTATCAGCACATTTTTTACACCAAGTACCCTCACGTAATCCTATATAATATCCATAAGGGCTTGGTGGTCTTGGTTTTACTAAAACACCTAGTTTATTAACAATATATTTCACACTGGATTACCAGTGTCGTTTCTATTAATAATCAAATAAAGTAATAATGAAAAACCTATAATAAATAATATTGTACCCATTATTACTTACCATCAGTAGGGATTCGTAATTGATGAATTATCTCAGTAGGATAATCTTTACGTGCCTGTTCATAATCCATATATACAGGTAAATATCCTAATTGGTCGTGAGATAACTCTAAGTGACCAAATCTCGGTATAGATGCACGTTCACTTTTATTATATGGAGAAACTAGTGTTAAAACTATGTTTACATACTCACCTGTTGGTTGGTCTTCATATCTTTTATCATATACTGGCATTATTTTCTTCTCCTGTTATTTCATCGTGACACCGTGATGCTAGGTCAGTGAATATATCAGCTAATGGTACAAGAACCATTTTTGATTGATTATCATCACCACCAATTACACCACGATAATTAGATGTTTTAATTAATTGCTTTAGGTGGTCAGTTTTAAATAGTAACATACAACAATCTATATCATCTATTGCTAAAACATGACACCAATAATCTGCCTTAGTGACAGCTATGCCACTAGGTCTATTTTTGTATTCATATTCAATAGCTATATTGCCTGTATTGCTCCACTGATTTCTCTCAGTTTTAACTTCTACAGTACAATTTTCTAATATCTCAGCTAATCTTTTTTCTCTTATTGAGCCGTATTTAAAATCTACATCAAAGTCTGAAAATGCTGGCATTACTTACACCCAAGGTAATCTCTTACCACCTGTATATTCTCTGGCGTGACCTTCACTAACCATTTGCTTATTCAAATCTCGTTTTACAGTAGGGCTATCACAAACCCATAAAACCCCAATAACACGCCCAAATTTACCCTTCTCTTTTTCACAATGCAATTCAACATCCTGACCTTTTAGTAATTCTTTTAATCTAGCTTTAGCCTTTTTTCCAAGTTCCTTTTCGACTAAATTTCTAGTTCTTGTCTCAGGACAATTTATTCCAGCTAACCGTATAGTGGCTTTGTGCATAATACTAAATCCCAAGTCTAAAACACATTTAATAGTATCACCATCAACTACAGTAATACTGCCACGTTTAATCTTATAGTCATACATCAGATAACCACGCCTTATTTTCAAAAATTTCAGACGGCTCTATAGGCGTAAAAAATATTGGTGTACTTTCTCCAAGATATGCACCCAAATAATTAAACTCAAAATATTCTATAGCTTCATCTTCAGACATATCGTGACTCATAAGAATCTCAATACATTTCTGACGATTATATATAACTGCCTGATGATTAAATTGCCAAGCTAACCCTACAAAAGCATCTTCAAACTCATGGTAAAAAATAAGTTCATCAAACCTACCATCTTCAGAAAAAAACTCTTGTAGGGTTTTTGGATTATTTAACACTTGCTCTAATTTCACCAGCTAGTTTCCAAAATGCAGAATTTAACATGTTACGTTCATCTGCACTTAGTTCACCATCAGATGTTGTGCTTTTAATTAATGTCACTAATTCCCATGCCGATTTCATTGCCTTACGATTACTTAAAACTTGAAATATAAAACCCATTTTATTCCTTCTCCTTTAATTTGTGGTACTTTCCCAATGTAAGAATATATATCGTATCTATCATCATATAAATTCATTCATAAGCTTATTAAACTCCCTACTATACGCTTCTTCTGTTAATAACACCTGTTTATAATTTTCCCTATACTGAACTAATTTACTCTCAAATACTTTAGGGTCTTGAAGTTCCATAACTTTTTCTTTGAAATCTTCAAAGGAAAAAACACGTTGCCAATCATCAATATTATATGTGTTGTTTTTATCGTAATTCATCCAAACAAACGGAATCATCCCAATTGACAATGCTTCTGGATATCTTGCAGTTGTTGCGGTTTCATCTATCCAATTGAAACATAAGGTAGTCCTAGCTGGTTCTAACATAGGATAAAGTTTATTCCAATCTTTAATCCACTTAGAATCTCTCACTATCCCCGATGGAAAACCACCAATCAAAACATTGGAAATATCTGTATCACGATAAATTTTGCGTAGAGTCTTAGCTCTATCATCACCTTTTTTCATTTTGCCCCAATACCCAAAATCAAGAGTCTTTTGAGTATTTCTTTCTCCAAGTGAATCTTTAAGACTCTTTATAAAATGATATTTCATCCCATGAATATTTCCAGAAAAATCAATTTCATCAATAACATTTAAAGATTTTAAATTAATACCCTTTAATGTTTCATCACGATAAAGTTCTGCTGTATCTCCACGGTCTGACCGCCAAACTATAACTTTCTTATTTTCAAAATACGGTCTTATAGCATCAATATGACTTTCAGATTTAGCTAAATCTCTTGGGTCAATCTGTAAGTCACCATGATATCGAAATTCTGAATCACTTGGAATAATTATTACGTCTGCATCCCTAACAGTTTCTGGATTACGTACTGGTCTAGATTTATCAAATGACATGTTGTATGTATCAAACTCTAAGTCTGGTCGAGTTTGTTGCCACCTAACGTAATTTTCAAAAAAACTATCTAAGACAGTTTGAAGTGGACCATTATATCTAACATTTGACCTAATTCTTGCTACTGTTACCTTCATATTTCTCTCTCAATATTTTTCTTATTTTTCTATTCAATGGATAATAGTATGTGTGTTTCTGAACTCGTTTAATAGCTGTAATTTCAATTCCCAATTCTTGTTCAAGACGTTTTCTATTTGCGTGTCCATACCTATGATTAACTGTTCTAGTATGTACCGTTTCACCATTTATAATTAATGCTTGTGGACCACCTTGAGATGCTTTACCAGCATAAAACCAATTAGAAGCCTTATAAATTCCCCCATGATGATTCACTTCTGGAGCGGCATATGCAACTAATAACTGAACCTCTGGAAAATTTTGTCTTACCTGATTTATTGTTTGGCTAAGAAATTGAGACAGTATCCCACTATACTCATCAGGACTCCAAAGACGCATTAACTCTTGTGTCTTACACCCAAATCTAACATTACCTGTTGTTGGTCTACCGTAAATTGCTACAGCTTCACCATCTGTATAAGAACATAAAACCCTTGAACTTGGAACACTACCCAAATAATGTTCTGTTAATAAACTATTTGCTGTTGTGGAATCTATGGAGCGGAAGACTAGATTTGCACTAGTACTTTTTCTTTGGTAAAGAAACGTGCTACTCGCTTGCACCACTTCCGCATCATCTTCAATATCGAATCCTAATTCATCAACTATTTTTATCATATATCTAATCTATATTTTTGTTGGTCTATCCTTATAATAATGTCTTCTATTCCTAAGCTCTTTGGCTTTTTGTTTAGCGTTGGGAATTTTATATTGCTTATTTTTATTTGAGCCTCTATCCCAACATTTCATACAAAACCCATCACCTAGCTCTTTCAATTGCCCACAACGTCTACATTCACCATGTGTAGCATCAGGAACCTCTACCTCATTTCTAGGAAATAAATCATTGACTTTTCGTTGTAGTCCTCGACCCTGACCCTTAGTAGTTTTTTGAATTTCCATACATTAAAATCTCCCTATTGAGTTATTTATAAGTGGGGATTTTACACAAATGCAACTACCCTTCACCTAAAAAATCCCCACTTATAAATGACTCAATTCAGAATAAGAATATTTATTATTATCTCTAAACCTCATCTGTTTACCAGTTAATTCAAAAACTTTATCCATAATCCCAAAAACAGATTCTGAAAAAACTAGTCTAGGTTTAGTTGGGATTGCGTTATAGCTATAAAGTAAAGACCACCCAAAAAGACTATTATAAGCTAATAAATTTAAATCATCATAGCTAGAATACCAACCGTATCTATCATCAAAATTAAACGATATTACATACGATGACACATTAAACCTATACGCAATCCCTAGCAATCAATTACTGAGTAGACCTATTAAATTTGTTAATCTTACGTAACTCATATCCAATACCAATTAAAGCATTGAGCATACCCACCTGATACGCCTGTTCATCACTATATTCTTTTACTTCATCTAATTGATGTCGGGCTTCAGCTAAATAATCAACATAACTGCTTTGGCTAACACCGTTCTGAGAAGTATCATACCCATTTGAATTTCCGCTTCCATTATTTCTGTCTTTTCTTCCCAACAAACCTTGAACCATATCTATTCAACTTCCTCTGCATTAAGATTTTTTCTAAACCAATCTACATAGCAATAACTACATATTGGTCCTGAGTTATATTCGGGGTCTTCATCAACAGCAATAACTATAGGAGAATCAGTTATAAAACTATGACCCCTTGGACAAGAATATTCTGCATATTGTGTTTGTGTGTCTTCGTTACTCATATTAAAATAAACCCATTTTCAAATTTATATTGTCCAGTTCCCAATCTAGGAAACCTATCTGTTTGTGGCTCAAATAGTTTCCAAGTACCATCAGAGAAAACAATCACGTTATAAGCATGTCCCCCTGAGTAATCAACAACTAGTCCCACTGAATTTATACCAAACTTTCTCGCAACTCTTGCTTTAAAATTAAAGGCGAAATTATCACAATCATATTGTTCAGATACATATTTCTTTTCATCAGTCCAATCATAATCAATAATTTTCTTCCAATCATCTTCATTACAAGTCCAAAACTTACTATCAAGTGCTTTAACTTCCATACGACCCTTAGAACGGTCTAGCTCTCCAGAATTCACCATTCTAACAATATCAGTAGTTATAGCACTACGTACAAAATAACCATCATGTTCTTCATATTGTATATCAGGAAGCGTAAAAAAGTCAAGACACCCTTGTAAATTACTTATTAAGTTCGCCATTTTTTCATCTCCACTTTTAATTGTTCACTTAAAGTTTCAGCTTCTAATAAAATATCCTTTAATTCCTTCACTTCTTGTTGTAATGGAGCATGTTGTCTAGTCACAACACTCAATTTATCTTCCGCTTGTTTTTTCTTAGTTTCCATAAAAGATAATTTCTGCTGTAGCTCTACAACTTCCTTAGATAGCTCAATAATATCTGCCTCTAAACTTTCTATTTCTAAATTAGCGGTATTTAAGGACTGCTTTAATTCATCATTCCTATTTCCGAAAGATAGAATTGTATTCTCTAATGTTTTTAATCCGTTCTGCTGACTTGGATTGATAACTGGCTTGACATCACTATTCGCAGTAGATACCAGCTTATATTTTCCTAATAGACCTAGCTTAACTACTATTTGAATAACAAAAATTGCCCATTCTTGAACACGTTTCATAATTAATTTTCTCCTGTCCAATCAATAATATTATCGGAATTTTCCCCACAAGCCATTCTGCCCATGATATAACCAATATGAAGATTTCCAAGAACAAACTCAACAATTTCTTTTGGCATAGCATCTCTAGCAAAATGATAATAAGATGTTGAAATTCGTATTAATTCTTCAGTACCCATAAACGATTGAAGCGATATGTCTTTCTCTAAATCCCCTAATGATGTTATGTGCTTACAAGACTTCTCAAATAAAGTTTTACAATCATTCATATTACACCTTTGTACGTTTAGCTGTATAAGCAGGTATAGGGCTATTATCGGGGAATGAAACTGTATAATCACTAAATAGATTCGACCATCTCTTAATAGCTAAATCTGCAACTTGTGAAAAAACTAATCGTATTTCTTCTTCCGCTGATGGGTCAGTCCTCATTTCAATAACATGTCTCAAAGTACGCATATTACATGACCATCCGATATTAGTAGATAATCCAATCGGAGCCAATCTTCGCATAGCAGAAGTTAATTCTTTCTTTTCTCCAAATGAATCTAACCCATCTAAATCAAAAATATCAGCCATCTCTTGTTGAAGTTTAGATAGTTCCTCAAATGTTTTAGTAAATAACGTCATAACTTGCTCATTTTCTTGTATACATAGAGGAGCATAATAATCTAAGTCAGTTAAACGCACATATCGTAAACTTTCCTGAGACATAGCTGTTCCGACTCTGTGCCGAACCAACTCATGTGTAAAAACTCTGCTAACGTCAGCAAAGAAAAAATTCGCAACACCATGTTCCAGAACGCTACCATCGCCTTTCTCAATAATATTGTTTAGATAAGTTTTACTAGATTGTCGTACTCTAGTGACATTAGGATTTAAGGTTGTTCCAAAAGATTTATAGCAAGACCTACCGTAAATTTCTGATAATAACTCAATATCGGTACTGGCATCTGAAGACCAATCAGGAACACCTAAATGCTCTAAAAGGGCTTGAACTTCCTCTTCATTAACTTTTGATTCCCCAATTAAAAAAACTTTAGGTTCAATTATTTTACTCATCTTTTCCTACCTTGGGTATAAAGTTTTCATAGGTAATTTTAATGCTTGAGAAACAGGTAGCTCCCTATACCTATCTAATAACGCAGGAGATGGATTTCTAAGTCCTCTCTCAACATGTTGAATTTGTGTACGAGAATATCCTGCATAGCTACCCATCTCACATTGAGTAAGATTCGCTTGTTGCCTTAATATTTTTAAGTAATGACCTAAGTTATTAATTTCTCCATCGCCCTTACAGTAAGGACAAATTAAATGAGTTTCTACCTCTTTCTCATTATATAGAGACATTAATCTACTTCTACTATTGAGGATTTAGATGATTGCTTTTTTTGCTCAATAACTTTAGCCCACTGGTCAATTTTCTGCAATGTTGGTGGGTTTGGAGCCGAAACAGCATTTGGATGTGTACGTGCATAATCAATAAAATCTAACATCTCATCACAGGTATCTAATAAATCTTTTAAATAAATTTCTAGTGTTATGTATTCCATTCGTTATTCCACCTATTAACAGCTATATCACAATATTCAGAATTGATATCTATACCAATTGATTTAAATCCTTCACTACGAGAAGCTAAAAGTGTTGAGCCAGAACCCATAAAGGGGTCAAGAATTACTCCATCAGGGGGAGTAATCAATCTACATAAATATCTCATTAACGCTTGAGGCTTTACTGTAGGATGAGTATTACCTTCCCCACGTTCTTTTTTAGGAGTTTTAGCACAATAGAAGAATCTTGCAGGAGAACCTTCATCATTATAATTGCTTGGAGCTTGAGGTTTATCGCCTTGTTTAAATAACGAATTTTCCTTACTTTTTTCGTACTCTTTACCAGCATATGAATATGGTTGACCTTTAGCACAATAGAAGAATCTTGAAGCAGAACCTTCATCATTATATCCTTCATGAAAACCATCTCTTTCTGTTTCAGACGAATGTAAGGCATTACCACCATAAGGATTAAATGAATTATGTTTTTGGTTGCTCCAACCTTTTGAATTTGGAAACAACTCCACAACTTCTTCAGTTCCATCATGTATAAAATTTGCTGGAAATCTGCCTAATTCACTTGATGCAATATCATCACCAGAATACCCACCTTCATAAACATCCTTTGCCATCTTATCAGTTTTCCAAGCTCCCTTACCACCTAGTCTTGGGTCATCACCTTCTGATAATACAACCCTACATCCGTCAATGTTAATGCCACCAGTGCTATGTTTTAATACATTATCTGCGACAGATTTTTCAGATAAGGGTTTTCTAGCTAAAATTATAGGTTCCCAAGCTGGCTTCAAAGCTGTACCCCAACCTTCCCATTCGGTATTACCTTTTGTTATTGTTCTTTCCCCACGTTCTTTATCAACACCACCACCCATTGAATTGCTTGGTTGAATCCATCTTTCTTCAGTTCCTAAGTCTTCTCTCCTATTACCAAGTTTCTTATCTACAGCCTTTCCGATATTATGACTCTTAGGAAATCCAGAACCATATACCCACATCAGGGTATCTCTAATTTCAAATCCTGCATCTTCAATAGCTACCATTAACCTATGATGAGTACGAGTACCACCAAAAGCTAATAAATGCGCTCCCGGTTTCATAGCATCTTTAATACTAGTCCAGTAACCAACTCCCGGAATACCATAATCCCAATCTTTTCCCATAAATGAGAGTCCATATGGGGGGTCTGTTACTACAGCATCAACACCTTTAGAATATTTCAAATCCTTACAATCGCCACATAAAATAGCTGTGAAATCATCTTTATAAACTACTTTCATTCATCAATTCCATTTCCGCATGTCTAATTTTCCAAATATGTCTAATACTACATTCTCGTGAACAATGAATATTTTTGTATCCTCTACGTTTTTGAGCATTATAAACGGACCTAGCCCAAGTTACATCTATCCCACAAAAACTACATTGAAAAGTAATACTTGAATTTTTCTTTCTGCACTCTGAAGAACAAAACTTACGAGATGTCTCAACACGAATCTTACATACAGAACATAATCTTGGAGTGCGTTTTGCTTTAGTAGGCATACCTCTTTTCTTTAAGATTTGCCTCACACGTTCCCTAGTTACTCCAACCTCTTGACCAATAGCATCTAATGTCCAATCAGGATGCTCCTCTCGTAACGCAAAAACTCTCTGTTTGTTTACAACTCTGTCCATATATCCCTCGCATAATAACCCCCCTATATTAATTACTCCTATATATTAAATACGATTAAGAGACAGCCATCAAATCTCTAATCGCAGAATGTAGGTAATTAACCTGCACAATATATAGGAGTAATAGTAATCGAGAACGATGCTGGATGACTGGTGGAAATCCACCGCACAACTTCCTAGCAACCTTTTCCGTAGAGTTGTCCTACGACTCGATTACTATAAATAATACCAATAATAAGCCCATATGTCAATACTAATCAAAGGTTATTTGATAAAGCCATGTAACGAGCTTATCTTCCGATGTACCAAAAATAGTTTGAGATGGTGGTGAATCATAACCTAACTGTAACGCATACTCATCATGGCTAACCAATGTGCCATTCATTATTATCGGCATACCATTAAAATTTAAGACATTAGCTGTATGGAAATGACCTAAAACGGCTGCATCAAAATCCTCAATAAATCTCCAATGCTCCATTTTTTTAATAACACTTCCAAATGGGAATCCACCATAACTTTTAATTGTATCTCCATGAGTAACTAAAAACTTATGGTTCATAACATCAGCTATAGAAAAAGCCACCCTATTTATATGTGGCGGTCTATGGAAAAAAATTCTATCCTGATTTTTCTTTAGATTTTCCATCAAATTAACACGTACTAAATCCCAATTAGAACCAGCGGAATATTGCTTATCTAGATTTCCATGATTACCGGGTGCATCATGCCAATGAACCTCATCAAACAAACCTAGTAATTTATCTATCAATTCTCCCATAACACTAGTTGAGATAGCTAATTGTTCTGGAATTCCAAATTCAAAATCATTCATTCTTCCTTGCTGACCCACACGTTCCCCATGAACATTATCTCCAGCATCAAAGACATGAATAATCCTCAACTCAGAATTGTTTCTATGTAACGTAACAATATCTTCAAGTGAGTCATATAACTGAGACATTCTATCGGTATAAACTTCCGAATCGAATGATGGTGTTCTTCTACCAATGTGTAAATCGGAAAGAAGTAAGCAAACACGTTCTTCAACACCCTCATTATTACTACCTAAGTTCGGTGCAGAAACTCTCTCCGATGGAATCATAAGACGTTGAAGTTTTTGCTCTATAGTTTCTTCAGTATCAAATTCAGTCTGTTCAATATCTACAGAATTATCACTTCTGTAATTCTCCATAGCGTTTTTTATTAAACGACCCTCTGGACTATTTCTTTTAATCCATGAGTAAATAGTAGCTTTATTAGCTCCAACATGGTCGGAAGCTTGAGCTACAGATTTTCCATTCAGAATTTCTTTTACAATAAGGTAAGCTAACTGAGATTTTTCTTCTGCCGTATATAATCTTGGTGTTTCCAAAATAATCTCCATGTAAATAACATTTTTAAGTCCTTTCGCTTCAATATTTTACTTATATATTTTGTGACATTCCCTTGGCTGAACATACTCTAGAACAATAATTTTTACCTTTATATCGTGGGTCATCCTCTCGTTTTAATACAACGGCTCTTCTCCTATAGAATAATAGGTTACATGTATTACACACTAACGCTATATATAAATAATGAAACCAACAATCCTCTGAACAAAATTTCTTTGTTATTTGACCAACAATAAGTTTTTCACAACCTTTACATGGATGTGATTCAATAACTCTTCTTGTAGATACTTGATAAATTGAACATATCTGTCTTACTCGTTCTCCACTAATACCAAAAACCTCTCCAATCTTTCGGAGAGATGTTTTTGGGTTATTAAGTTTAAATTCAATTATCTGAAAATGAACATCTTTTTTATTAACCATTCTAACCTAATTTAAAAGTACCTTTCCCTCTGATGCATCAGAGTTATTCTTTTCTTCCTCTGGAAAACCATATATAAAATCAACAGAATTCGGGTCGATATTAAGATGCTTCAACAACTCAATTTGCAAATCTATTGATTTCCTATTATCTGGATGTACACTCCACTCCCTAAGAAGCGAAGTATAATGTTCAATACGTTCCTCATCTTCATCTAATAAAGATGCTAACAGACCATTACCAATCTCTCTAAAAGTAGTAATACGATATAACTCTGCGGATTTAATTTCCTCTAATTGATTAGAATAAATATTTGAAGTAGGTTTCCATGAATTTAATCCGCTCTCATAAATATTTATTGCTCCTATAACCAAGGAATTTGATACATATAAGTGATGGTTTCTATGCCCTTCCAATTGATAAACTATTTGAACATCACCTAAAAATAAAACAAATGTATTACTTATATAATTAAATACCGTTAATTCTTCAATGACTATTTTTCTAGAATCTACTATAGGTGCAGGTGTAGGTTCTGGAGTTTTAGTAGGTAATATAATATCAGTAGGTAGAAGTAATTCTTGAACTTCTGATGAAGTCAGTTCAAGTTTTTGTTCTACCTCGGAATCTGCTACGCTAGAACATCCAACCAGAATAAAAGACATTACAAAGAAACAAATAATTAGCTTCATTATGCCCCCATAGTAAACGAAATTATACGCTAATATGTCGGATTTGACAATGATAGTTCCGATGTATGTTTATAATGCTTGTACTAGGGTATCTCCAATTAGGCTATTAGAGGTACTACCTGATGAATATCTTTTAAGTAACTCCTGTTTTTGTTCCAAAGAAATATTCGGATGATATGATTGCCTATAACATGCTTCCAAAAACATATTATGAATTCTTAATATCTCTTGTTTATAATCAGTAAAACTCCCCCTAAAACTTTCTAGTAAATTCTTAACCTGTTCTTCTCCTACTAACATAGCTTCGGTAGGATTTGTATAATAGCTATATTCCGCTCCGATATTACTACAATTTCTAAGCTTAAATATAGAGTAGCAATACGGTGAGCCATTTATATGATATTCACCATTAGGTAGTGTTTTGGGCGATGGATAATACGCTTCTAAATGTTCATCAAACTCAAAGTTTTTGGATAAATCGTATGTTCGATTACCAAGAAGTTTAGCTAGTTCCTCAAAATATTCTTCTCCACTAGAATTCTCTCGTATAGTATTTCCTACTAACAAACTTTCTTCTGAAAACTCTTGATGTTTCTGTAGATGCTCAGATGAATATACCCCTAAAGATAACTTTTCAAATTTTATTTCCATAATAATTATTCCTTCTACTACTTTTCTGTTATTAGTTCAAAATCATACGCTAAATCAATTATGTCCTGTTTCTCTAAAGAATTAATAAACTCATATGCCTTAGTATATGAACACTCATAAGTTTCCTGATATATTTCTATTAACTGATTTTTTATTTTCTCCATCTCTACTATCTCTCCTTACTAGTTAAGTAATCTATGACATCATCCAGCATATTGACTTCCAAATCTCCCTCTTCTCCATCAAGGATATTTCCAACTACTTTTCTCTTTTTCTCAATAAGACTCCAGATAAAATTGTCGATGGTGTTCTTTCCAAGAATGTAGTAGCAATTTACTGCGTTTTTCTGAGTATTCCTATGAAGTCTGGATTCTGCTTGGTCATGTGTAGCTGGATTCCAACCCAAGTCTACAAACAAGGCGTTTGAACCAGAAGTTAGGGTTAATCCCTCAGATGCACCCTTGAGAGAACAAATAATCAATTTCTGATTAGGTTCATTCTGGAATTTGTTTTTAGCTTCATTCTTTTTCTTGGCATTATCGGAACCTAGAATTGTTAGTGCATCTGGATATTCCTCTATTAGAGTATTCTGAACAGCCCTACTATCAGAGAACACTACTAATTTTTCACCAGACTCTAAGAAATCTGAAATCCAGAGTTTGATATTCTTCATCTTTCCCCGAACACATGCATCTTTCAAAACATTGATTCGTACAAGATGTTCTGCACGAGATGCTCGTTCTGCACTTGCCATACCTTTATTATCTATTAACCACGCAATCAAATCTTCCTCAATCCGATTGTACTCTGAACGATTGTCTATACTACTTGGAATTATAGAAATCGTGCGGTCTGGTAAATCTGGTAAAGCAAGTTCTTTAGTTATTCGATTATAAACCGTTGATGTTAACTTGGCATGTAACTCGTCTAAGTTACTAGCACCACTGTAATCAGTCCCCCACCGTGAAATAGTTGGGTCACAATACCTATTGATGAATTTCTTAACTCCACCAAAACTAGATAGTCCATTCATAGCCTGTAACTGAGTCACTAATTCCACTGGCTTATTCATTACTGGAGTACCTGATAGTAGGAATACGTAAGGAATGTTCTTTACAATTTTTAGTGCTGAACGAGTTCTTTTTGCATCACGACTTTTGATTTTATGTGATTCATCAAGAATCGCTCCTTTAAATTCAGCGTGTTCAATCTGACCAACATGTTTAGTCAAAATATCGTAGTTGATAATGGTGAAATCAGTATCACCGTATTTACCCAAAGCCTTGCCACCGTTCAAAACTTTGAAAGTTTTCCCCGGCAACCACTTTTCGATTTCTTCAGCCCATGTATATTTCATACTGGCAGTTGTTACTATCAATGCTGGATACGCATCAGCAGAATGAATCGCTACCAAACTGGTGGGAGTTTTTCCTGTCCCCATATCCCAACCTAGCATGGCTTTTTCTTTCTCAACTAGCCATTTTGCCCCCTCTTTCTGGAAAGGGTATAACTCCAAGCCAACCCCATCATCATTCAAAGATGGGGCATTAGCTTTTTTTACCGAAAGAACAGACTTGGAAACTTCTCTGACCTCATCAGTTGCATCAAAAGTGTAATCTTTAGCAACCTCAATAAATCGAGCTACAGAGTCTTTATTGGTTTTGGGGAAATACCAGAATTTATTGGCAGGATTCCAACGTGCGATAGGAATAGTTTTTACACTGGCAACCACCGCAGGGTCGTATGGGAATCGTAGAACAAAATTTTCACCTACGATTTCTACAGTACGTTTAGCATCCCCTCTAGTAGCAACCTTGTGAGACTCAATCTCACTATCAGTAAATTCGGGAGTAGGAATAGAATCAAAGTCGATTCCAAACCCTGCTAACTGACCACGATATTTCCGAACCATTTTATAGGTAGCTCGAACCATTTTAGGTGTCCAACTCTCAAATGGTTTTTCAGCTAATGAGTGACCAAAACTAGCATCAACACCGTTAAAGCCTTTGCCGTCATCAGTGTTAGCGTAATCACAAACTCCAGCAAGTGCAGATACCGCATAGTGGAGAACTGACCAACTGGAAAGGTCTATACTTTTTGTCTCTGTTGCTACGCTCATTTAAAAACCCCCCATAAATATCGTAACTAAGCTTGTACAAATCAATAGTATCATGTATTGATACACTTGTCAATAGTAGCAAACAAAAAAATTTTTGGGTTTTATATATTTATTTGTTTCGCCCTTTCTTGCTTACGTTTCTCCTTTAACTCTTTCATAGCACATGGTCCACATAAACTTTCAACTCTTCTCCTAGATTGTTTTCTAAAACATTTAGTGCATTTTTTCCAAGAATCTTTAGCCATCCATACCATCATCCCCAATATCTTCATCTTCAATACCGTCTTCATCTGGATTAAAAACGGAATTGGCTATAGCTCTACACAATGCTAAATCTACAGATTCCCCCTCACCAGAATATTCTCCACCCCAATATGTATATACAGTAACATTCCTCATACCCTTGAGATTACGAGAAATTGAAACATCTAAATTATCAATAATCTCTAATAAAGAAAATGTTTCTTTGGGAATATATCCCTCATCACAACAAGTTTCACATTTTACTGTTATATGATTTGGACAATCCTCCCTAAAACTTCTGAACTCTCCTGCCAATTTCCATAGCAGTTCATTCATACCAACATATGTTGTTTGCATTATTTGTTCCTATGACTATTCCGACTCTAAAATTTTCATACTTAATGCGCCCAATAAAGTGATACATCCTGTAGCAATATCAGTCATTTGATTATGAATCGAATAAAACGATATACCACCCAATATCACCATAGCTATTAGTATTTGTGGTCGTAGTCTATGTTTCATCCACTGGATTACCGTCTTCATCGACTATCATAAGTATGTCCGAATAAAACTGCTTCATAATATCGTGACGTTCCTTCTCACCATCAGAAACATCCCATATATCATCGTCAGATTTCTCTAACCACTCGTTTAAATATTCCAATGAGCTATCCATAAAATCTCCTTTTTTCGCAAACAATTCTTCCAATTCGTAGTCCTGTCTAGAAACTTCTGCCCATTCCTCTGCTTCAGACGCACCCGGCATTGCATTGAAATAATCACAGACATACTCAGGGTCTACTATCTGATGTAGTTTTGTACACCACCCACCGTCAGCAAAATACTCACATGTATGGCATTCAACTGCCTCTTTCTCTGAAGGTCTATAATTTGATTCTTCTAATAACGCTAAGTTCTCATTAGCAATATCAGGAGATTCTTCCGAAGAAGAAGAATATTTATCAAGAACATTCATAAAATGATTGATTGAATAATCAAAATCATCTTCAAGATTTTCTTCACCAGTTAAAATACTTATCTCACCAATTAGATGATGTGAATCATTAATCAATTTAGACATATTTTCTACATCATCTTCAGAGGCAAAATCTTCTTCTAAAATTACTTTCTCTAAACCTAAAAATTCATCGGTAATTTTTACAGCTTCAATAACCTTAGATTGTATTTCTTCATCATCAAACTGACATAACTTAGAAAATGCCTCTACAGATTTAGGACAAATATCAAAATTCTCAGTATGATACCCATAACAGTTTATTTGTTCATTTGGCTCTAGTTCATCATCAGAGATTGATTCAATACGTCTTTCAATATCTTCCATAATAGACGTATCAATATCTTGAGCCTCTATTTCCTCTTCTTCCGTTTTTGGCTTTTCAACGGTAGTAAAATCTGCTTTCAATAAAGGCATACAATTAAAATATGGTCCGGGTTCTACAACAATAGGAATTTCATCACTAACAAATTTTCTTAATTCTAATGATAGTGCATCAGTTATAGAATTAGACCTATCCGCACAAATGATAACTCGACTTCTATCTTCGGTTATTACTGCGCCCCACTCATGGGTATCAATTGAACTAAAAGATGGTAGTTTTTCTTTAAATACAGGAATACAACTTCCATCAGCACACGATTTAGTCGCTGCATCTTCGGATTTAAGGATATTGAAAAATGCACCCTGATTTACGCCTTTTTCACATAAAGTAACTTCCACCAAATCCATCTTATCGACTTGCATGAAAGTTTGAACACCCTTAGTAACATGTTTAGTCTCGGTAGCATTACCAGCTATAGAGTACGATTGAATGTTGCCTTTATGAATCTCATCAGCAGTTCTCTTAGCAATAGAGATATCATCACGTAATTCAGAAATTAACCATAATCCCTTATCATCCACACCAGATTTAAACACTTCACCAGTAGGTGAAATATAGGCTTTTAGCGGCCAACCAATCTGAACATCTGAATGAAATAGTTGAATATTTTGTAATCTAATATTTTCCATAAATCTGGAAAATGCTTCAGATAGAGCTTCACTAGTAATTAAATGCCCTTCTGAATCAACCATCTCCACACTAGCTGGACCACCAACTACTAGAGGGTCAAATTCTCCCTCAAAGAAACCTTTTATCTCGCATTTACGATGATATTTACTGTCAGGTCCATGATATCTGGCTAATGTAAGTAATTCTGCTGGAGAAGCCAAATCAGCTTTATCTAGATTCTCATACGCTTTAATAGCTTCAGAAATATCTTCTTGTGTGGTACGACCAACCTGTGGAATATCCTCTAAATCAATGGACTTACGTAAAAACGTCATCTTGGATTCATTCACTACAGGTGAATAATAACCACGATTTGCTCTGCGTACTTCATTATCTTTTTCAAGACCAGTAAGGCTATCTAAATTCTCTTTAAAAATATCCCATTTTGCACCGGGATAAATCTCTTGCAATGTTGAATCGCCGTTCTCGTGAATCTGATGAGCAACAGCATCAATAGCAATAGATTGTTTAACTAAACTTGGTCTAGTATCGTCAAACCAATCATGGAGGGAATCTCCCTCTGGTAAACGAAACATTAAATCATAATAAAGTTTTTCAATATCGTCTTGAGTAGCAGTTTGTTTTGCTATATTACGATAAGTTTTAAGAAAAAAATACGGATTTGACATTATTCAGCACCAACATAAATCACCTAAATTTAAGAACCCTACACATTACTACTCTGGTACTGAACTAAAAAATTTACTATCGAAACTTCCCTACCCTATCCCCAAACTCATATTAGCACACGCTAAAAACATATTTATTCTGGATTAAAATCCTTAAAATAAAATAGTAATTCATTTCGTGTACCATAAATTACATCATTTAATCTCTTTTTAACTGCCATATACTGAGCCTCATTCGGAAATGCTATCTCTAAAAGATTATATAAATCTCCAGCCATATTACCGAATTTCTCCATTACATGTAACTGTCCAGCATTTGCATTCTGGATGTCTTTTTCAATATTTCTCTGTTGCATTTTAATACTCCCTAGAGTTGCTCTAACCTTTTTAGATGTAGTTCTATATCTGAGGGAAGGAATTGAATTCCTTCCTTAACAGCACGACTCAAGAAAAATTGTCCGTCAAAACCACCTTTATTAGACATAACTCGATAAATCTTTTCGGAACTTCGACCTTTGCCATTCTTAGGTCTAAATCCAACCAATCGTTGATTTTCATAACGCTTAGTATGACCTTGGACTCGATGGGCGTTTACATATGTACCATCTTTACGAGTATACGCACTTCGTTTATGTGTCCTTGTACGAACCTCTTGAGGTCCAGACCAAGGTTGTGCAGGAGTTCCAAACTCAATTTCTGATGCGTAATCGGCTCTATATCTTATAGTAGCACCGTCATTTAGAGCCTCTACCCCACCAGATTGTTTTAAAAAACCAGTATCAACAGGGACAAAGCAACCATCAGTATTTTGAGAAATATCAAAAATACGTTCAGCATTGCTTTTAATTCCCTTTACTATCGCATCAGTTATAAGTCTATTTATATCATTAGTATTCATTAAACAGTCCCTAACAACAATTCATTCACTCTATCAAGTTTTTGAGACTCTTCATCGGTTAACCCTAATGGTTTCAATTGTATATCTATTCTATAATCTAATAATTCTAAAATATCCTCAACTTGGTCAATTGTTATATTTGCCCTTCCATTTTCTATGCTAGATATATACGGTTGTGTAACACCTAACAATTTTGCTAATTGCCATTGATTTAAATTTCTAGTTTTTCTAGCGTTGGAAATTACCTGTCCAACTATTAATCTTGAGTTTTTCATTGTTTTCATTATTATTTACGAATTGCATTATATCATATAGATACTATTTGCAATACTATATTTACATAAGTTTATTCCCAAGGCATGTCAACATCTAAAGTTCTCTCAAACATATTTTCCCTACCAGCAAACCTATTACCAGTATATTCATCAGATACAGGAGTACGAGAAACAGTACATCGACAATTTATGTTCCCTAATTGCCACTTACCGTCTACCATTTGTTTATTATGGCTCCAAAGGAACCATGCTTCATCCCATGTTAGGGGATTCCAGCTTTGCCTAATTTCTTTCATTTTTCTTCGTCTAGTATCGGGGGTTGAATTCCAGTTATATTGATAAAAATATAAATCTTCTGGTTCTTTTGCCCATGCCCAAAATCTACCTATACCACTAGTTTGTCCAACTTCGGTTCTAGCGATTCTCTCTAACTCAAATCTTCTAGCTGGAGCAACATCATTTAGTTGTCTAACCATAGCAGGTAAATTATATTCTTCTGTCGGTCCAAAATTTCTCTCAACAACTTTTTGATACCTATTAGCTATATCTTCAGAAAATAAAACTATTCTACTACCTATTTTTAGTTCCGATTCCCTAAGTAATTCCAGAACTTTTTCATCGCCCATATCAAGTCGTTGTCCAACTGCTGCCACACCAGCTAAAAGACCACGTTTAAAAAGCTCCTCAAATGTTCTATTAATTAGTGGGATATTAACATCAGCCCATCTAGCTATGACTTCCCGAACCGCATCAACTACCTCTTGTTGGCTTTCTGTCCCATCAAGAGTTTCTAAGAACGACTGAACTGCGTCTTGTAATGTACTATATAGACGTAACTCAGCAGAACGACCAATAGTTTTTGTTCCCCACGGTTGATTACCCTCAAAAACTAAACCAGCTTTAGATATGACTTCATCAACCCAATCGTAATACTCTAGTGTAGCTATATCAGGTATTGGTGGAAATCCAAGTTGAAGCGGAACCGTAGATTTTTCTACAAGCTCTTGTTCATCACTATGATTTAACATTATCTCTGCAATAGCAGACATCATAGTAGATTCAAAATCTGGGTTCTCTAATTCAAGAAATAGATAAGCCCAATCTTCACCTATGTTTTCATTAGGATGTTTGTTCATTCTTTTGTCTCTTTAAAGCAAAATATGCCTTCCCTATTTGATAACCAATAGATTTTTTATCAAGTGATTTTGAAGCTTCCCATGAAGTTCCAATTAAAATCATCTTACCAAGAGAATAACCTTTCTTACTCGTATAACCAGAGGGATTCCATGAAGCAAATTCCCAAGAATGATTAAAGGAGTCTATAGTTTCCAATAATGGTTCTAAGTCCCCACTAATCTTTCCCTTCTCATGCAACTTAGTGACAGACTTTTTAAACAGATTTTGAATTCTATCTTTCCATCTATCATTTATAAAATCATAACCTTGTACAGCCCATGTGTAACCACCAATTCTATCATTAGCATGTAAAGTAATTTCGTTAACACCTAACTTTTCATACTGATTTTCAGCGTGTTCAATAATATCAGTAGCTATCCCTTTCCCTTGAAAGGGTGTATCAAGCGAAAAGTTTTGGTGTCTAACTGAAAGTATACCTTCTTTTCTACTAAAAGTTCTAAACATACTTCCAATCTTTTGTCCAGAGGAATCATTAATATCAATAAAAACTTTGATACCCATTTTTGAATTCCAGCTAGGTATATTAGGATTTGCCAACGGTTTGGCAGAATAATGCATTACCTGTGTAATTTCGGTAGAATAATCCTCTAATCCAATAGAATAAACATCTTGTAAATCGCTAATCTCAAAATCCTCACTAAAAATAAAAGGAAGGGCTTGAGAAGCCAATTCAAAAACTACATCATAATGAGGATTAAGTTTATTTTTTGAAGCTATAGATGCTTTCTTTCTAGGTTTCTCTACAACCACACCGGGAAGTTCCTTCCACTCGCTATGTAAGGCATTAGCATAGGTAGAATTACCGTCTAATATACTATATGTTCCATCACCATTATCTTTTAAATCGAGGGGCTTACGGCGTGATAAAAGCTGTTGCATTCGTTTATTAGCTTCAATTATACCTTCAGGTCTAGCTCGTGTAGGAACTAATTTATCTATATCTACAAGAATAGTATCTGGAACTTTCTCAAAATATTTCCAAGTATCCTCTGGAAGTTTAGTTAGTTTACTACTATCTTCCCCACCATTTTTAGGTAGTACCCACCGTTTTGGTTTTGACCAATTCCCACTTTGAGGCACTAATCCCCTACGTTTGGCTTCCGCTATTGATGCAGTTGACTTAGATAATTCAATCGGATATTGCCAACCTTCCTCGGAAGCCTCTTCTGCTTCTCGTTCTTCAATATCCTCTATAAATATATCATCATTATCATCAAGCGTACTTTCTTCATCATATATGTTACGCTCAAAGAAATCATCCATATCTTCCCAAGTCTGATAATCATCAGAATCTTGTTTCTTTACTCTAGTAATTTTACGAACTTTCTTAGGTTCTGGCTCTGGAGTACTTATATGATTCCGTACAAGTTTATCTTGCTCCTGTTCCCACGCATTCCAAACCGATGGTAAAACATAATCAGATAATGATACTGTTGGAGTATGAGCTAAGAAATCTGCACTAACTTTAGACACTACTAACTGATGTTTTCTAAATTGTTTAGCTACATAATCAGCAACAACGGCTTTTCTGTCAGATTGAGATAATTTCTTCCTACCGCCCTCTTTAAATTGTTTAATCTCTGCCCGGCGAACAGCCTTAGAAATTTCAGAACTATCAACAGTAGGAATAGGATACTCTTTTAACTCATCAATAACTAATCTAGTAGCATGATAATGTCTAAAATTATGTATCTTAAAATCGTTTCCACCACCTAATTTTTGTAAGTAGCTCCGAACTTTAGAAGCAGTAGGTTCAAATAATTTATCCTCATCACCTGATGTCTTCTTCTTATCAGAAAAGAATTTAGCTAATTGAGCATTATCAATTGTCTTATCAATCGGTACGTTATCTTTAGCTGGATACTGTAATCGAACTTTAGTTCCATCAATAGAAACATGTTTACCTAATAATTGTCTTGCAGCATATGTCGGAACTCTTGGAAAATTACCATCAGTATCTTTAGGTTGAGTTCGGTCAAATGCTGAACCATTATTAGGCTCATCTCCAATTCTCAATCCAGCAACATCAATCAGATGAAGAATAAGAGCTTCTTCATCACCTTTTTTCATCCCTCTCTCAATATCTTTCCGTATTTGAGGAAGAGCCTTCGTAAACTTAGCCACTTTAGTGTGTTTGGCTTCATTTGTCTCACTGTCTTTTTCAGTAGACCGTATATAAGACCATTTGCCTTGTGCATTAATTGCTCTAGCAATAACATTGTTTTCGGGATTCATATCCAATTCAAGAGTTTCACGTTGCCATGTAGCAGGAACCTTTTTAGCTACCATTTCCAAATACTCTTTTACATCTGGATTATCCTTAACCGCTTCAAAAACATCATCAAAAACAGCAAATGCTTTCGGGTCAGAACGACCTTTCTTCCAACGAATACCCTCAGTTTTCTTCCCACTAGGTAATGTTATAGGAACTTTCACAGGAATTAGTTGACCACGAGCTTTCTCAATTTCAATATCTTCCTCATCCATTTCTGTATGCTCATGCTCAATATATTCTTCATTAATACCTACATAATCCAAACCTTTATTTTGAACATATATTTCCACGCCACGGCGTAACATATCTTCAATTCTATTTTCTGTTCCTTGAATAATATCAAATGGGGAAGCTGATAAAATAGATAATCTAGCCTCATCAGCTTGATTTATATGGATGCTAACCACTCCGACTATACGATTATTAAATATAGCCAAAAGTCCATCATACCCTTTATATAGTATTTCTTGTAATGCAATTATTGGAAGAAATAAATCATGTCTACCTTCTTCCCTATCTCCAACATATCCCTTCCATGAAGAATATATATTTTTAATATCTCCTGTATATTCATCAATAGGAACAACACTATAAGCAGTACCTGTACGTTGCGGAACCGTAACTTTTTTCCATCTAGTAGCAAAATAAGGGGTTTTCCCCGGTCTATTTACCATAGTTCGATACGGAACCAACATCGTGCGAGATGATTGCTTAGAAATCCACTGTGATTTTTGTATATTTTGTTCGTCACCAGCTTCAGTTTCAAAATTTCTTGTGAGTTTCTTTATTAAGTCTGGTAAATCCAAAAAATCAGGGTCATTTTGTAGCTTTGAATTCTTTTTCCATCCAGCGTTCTGAATTCCGTTTTTCCAAAGCTCTAACGCTTTATATGCTGGCATACCATTATTCTGAACCTGTTCCAATAAATAATTATTTAAGGAAGTGTAATGATTCATATGGTCATTAACAGAATGAAGAACTGTTGGGTCATCTATTTTATAGGCACTTTGAACATCTAAAGATAAATCTAATATATCAGAAGTTTGTTCATCGGATAAAGAATACACTGATTCTTGCTTAAAACCATAACTATTATAATCAGATGCTAATGGGCTTCCCTCTGTTGCTTTCAAAGTGTTGGAGAGTATACCAACAGATTCACGTTCTTTATTAATAACAAGAAATTCTCTTTCATTTCCCTGATATGAATGCGACCAAAAATTAGACCAAATATCATCTTTATGAACCAAAGATGAGATTACCCAACCAGAATCTCCTCTATCAGCAAATTTATGAGCAACTTTAGAATCTAAAGTATAGCTACTTACAGGATTTCCCTTAACATCAACTGGATTCCAATCATCTTCTTTATATTCTTCTAATGAAGTTAATTCCTCAATTTCCTCTCTATTAGTACCACGATAAACTGGAATATAATCTTGGTCTTTATACACATAATCTAAAACTTTTCTAATAGCGTTTTTATGTGAAAGAACATACGTATCTAAAAGTTCTTGGTTAGTTTTATACTTTATAGGCGAAGATTTAAACCCATCAAATGACTCTTTTGATTCAGTAAAATCCATTAATCTTTGTGGCTTAGATAAATACATTTCTTGAAGTCTGCCTATTGTGGGTCCAGAATGATGTAACACATCACCATCTAATTGCCGTCCGATAGACTCTTTTAATAAACCACCCCAATCAGAGGAACTGGAAGTTTCCCACTCATTCATTGAAACTCTATGAATATGACCAAAACTAGTATTATTATATAAAGATATGAAAGCATCTTTAGCTTCTTTACCGGGGTCTGTTTTCATCACGTTAAACGTATATGTAGTATCAAACACTACATCTTCAGGAAATTCATTATGCTCTATAAAATGATTAACGGCATCTCTACCAAATGTATCATGTAATTTCTCAAGTTTAGCTACTTTATTTTCATAATTAGTCATAGGTAGATTTAAATAATATAAACTATCAAAAAATTCTGAAGAAATTAAACCTGACTTAACTCCTTCCCTTAAATCATAATGCTCACTACCAGTAAGTTCTGTAATAAGTTCATGAAATCGTTTTCCATCTAAGGATAAAATTGCTTTAGAGCGTTTGTCAAAATCTAAATCTTCATTAGTAGCCATATCCATAATGAAGTCTGCGGTTGGGTCCACTTCCATAAGGTCATAAATCGCATCATGAATATACCATTTATTAGAATTGACAAAAGTATCAATATTATCCAGTATTGATGTTATAGGTCGAGTTCCAATAAGAACTTCTAAAATAAACCTATACTCATCATCAAGTTCCAAGAGTTCTTCAAGAATAGAATCATAAGCATTCATTGTTTCCCGTTTTGCTACAAGAAGTGCATTTGTTTCATCTTCCGATAATCCAGCAATAGAATCCTGCTGGTCCTGCTTGCTTGGTGGAGCATCTAGAATTTTTCTTAATCTATCTCTTTCTTTCTCAAGAACAGCACGTTTTGGAGAAGGTAAAGCATTTTCTAGTCCTTGTAATAAAGTATTAAAATCCTCATCCGAAAGAACTTTATCTAATACATCCCCAAATGTGCTAATTGTATTTAATTTATTTATTTCTGATGATATATCAGAGGGGGAAATCCACTCATCAAAGAATGACTCATCATCATCAGAGTAAATATCAGTATTCCAAGTCCTTAATAATTCTTCTGGAGAATCACCTACAATTTCCCCTTGTTCAATAGCATCCTGTAATGCAGGAATCATTAACGAATGTATGTCACCAACAATATTTGTTATGGTTTTTTCTGATGATATATCAGACGAGGCTTGGTCAGGCTTATCAGTTTGTCCAGTAAAATATTCTGCATGGTGTTTTACCCGAACAGGATGTTCAGGAAATCCATCATGTTTATGATAGCCTCTACGTTGTTTTTCTAACCAATCAGTTAAATCTAAAACGCCAACCATATTATTCCTTAGTACGTTTATCTGCTACGGTAGTCAACCGATAATCTTTTGTTTTTTCACTCAAATCTTCATTTATAGATAGTGTGCTTTCAGCTACTCTATCAAGAAATTTCTTAGCCATTTTTATTTTATTAGAATTTCTAGATATTGAGTTATTAAACTTATCTATTTTATTCTTGATGTTTCGTACTCTACCAGCTAATTTACCAGCTAAATCTGTATCATCATTACTGACTTTTGATAATTTGTCCTCTAGCCACTTTAGAGCTTTCTCAGATTTATCTCTAACATCCTTTAATGTTTCTATACTATCTGACGCTGTCGCTGTATCAATTAAATTTTTAGCATCATTTTCTAAAGAAGATTCATCTTCCTCATTTTCTTCACCTTCTTCATCCTCATCCTCATCCTCATCTTCTTCATCTTCCTCTAGTGGTGGTTCATCCTCATCTTTAGTTTCTTCTTCTTGTTCTTCGTTATCTTCCTCTAGTGGTGGTTCTTCTTCTTTGAGCGATTCTTTTTCTTCCCTCTTTAATTTTTCTACTAATTCATAATACTTCTTATCCTCAAATACCCTACGCACTTCTTGGTCTTGGTCTTCATAAAATTGTTTCATATCAGCTAATTCTTTACGAGCCGCAATCTTATCTTCATCAGTTATCTTCCCAAGACCATGTAACTCATCAATCTTTTCTCGTAAAGACTGAACCTTTTGTGTAGCCTTATCAATATCTTGGTCTACTTCCTCTTTAAGCTCTGTTAACTCATCAAACGTCTGTTGTGGATTATCAACACGACCTTGAAACAAGTCATCTAGTGTTTTAAGAATTTTCTCTACTTTATCATTAAATTTTTTAAGTTCCTGAGCAATTGGACTCTTAGGTTGAGTTAACGATTTTACTCGTTCCTCTTTATCATCATCAGGTTTAACCCACCTACCGGGTTTCTGCCAATCTCCAGTTTTAGGTTTAAGACCCCGACTTTTTGCATCTGCTATGGATAAAGAACCACCCTCTTGTTTATCAAGGTCTTCTTCTTTACCCTTAGTCCATCTATGAGTATCAGGATTCCAAACGGCTCCCTCATAAGGCGGTCTGCTTGGAGGATTCATAGCTCGCAAATTATTATGAGACTGTTTAGACAAATTTTGTTCTTCTTTTTGTTCTCTAATAAACTCACTTGCTTCACGAATAGATTCTTCATCTATAGAATACCCGGCATCTATAGGGTCAATAATTAAACCTATAGGGTCATCTCCCTTTTCCAGTGGTGTAGGTATATCAGAAGAATCTTGTTTCTTTACATTAATATCTTTTCTCCCAAACATAGAAATCCAAGGCTCTACATTTCCATAATCAGGATATTTAGAAATAGCATTATCAACTAATTCCTCAAATATTGGTCGAACATTAGGATAGAGTTCCTCATATGAACGACTAGTATCATATTCTGAAAATGTCTCTCGTATACTTTCTTCCGTATTTGGGTCATCTAACCATACTCTCATTTTTTCATTAGAAATTTTCATATCGTTTGATTTTTTATCTAATAGACCCATTAAATCTTCTTTAACATAACCCGTAGCAATTAAATTTTTAATAGCTGAATACATATGATTTAAGGCTTCTTTACGTTGTTGTTTTACTGACGATTCATATTCTTCCTTATCAGTAGCAATCATAATTGGTCTATCACTACTAAAATTTTCAAATCTAGAAAAAGCATTACTAAAATCACCTTCTTCTAAAGAAAACATATTTTTTAAATCATATTTATCAAAATCTTCTTCAGTAAATGGTCTTTCTAAAGACTCCATTGAATCAGCTTGATTTAAGGTTTCAAATAATTCAAACATCTCAGGATTTGTACGTTCTAATAAATCAGTTTTTGATATATATGTTTTAAAACATTCAGCGAAGAACTCAATTGGATTCACTGTAGAATATTTAGATACAAAACCCTTTTCAGACTCAACAGCCGTATTATATGCATTAGTTACATGCGCCCTAATCCAAGCAGGAACATTACTAGTACTATTACTATAAAAAGTATGAGCCAATTCATGCACCATAGTTTCAGCAAGGACTTGATGCCTTACTGGAGGATGCTCTTGCCCATATGTAACATGATTTTTTGTTCTCCAAAGAACTATATTATTATCTGCATCACAATGAGCTTTAACATGACCACCACCAAACTCACCACCAAATTTCTCTGATAGGTGTTCATCTTCTGGAGATTCATCCCACTCTAACTGAAAAGTACCAGTAAACGAATCTATTTGCCATTTAGGTATATTTCTCTTGCCTTCTCTCCCCCCTACTACCATATGAAGTCTATCTCTCTTAGGTTCCCCAAATCCCTCATAGACATGTTTAGGGCTTGGTCCTAACTCTCCCCCATCAATAGAACCTACTACTACCTCTAGTATGTCCTCAATTTGGTCATATCCCAAATAATAATCATCTTCAGGGTCATCATCACCAAATATATTACGTCTACCGTATTTCTCTCGCATTTCATCAAAATCAAATTTAAAAGTGATTTTATCTTCCACAAATTTTTTAACTTCATCATAAGAATAAACTCGTGGAGCATCAAGTTCCTCAACAACATCAGCATCTTCGCCCAAAACCCATCGTCTAGGTTTTTCCCAATCACCAGACTGCGGAACAAGCCCTCTACGTTTTGCTTCAGCAACAGATTCAGCAGAAACAGCCTTAAATAGCCAATCAGTTAAATCAGTTAAACTATCAAAATGTTCTACAGCTTCTTGTTTATTTAACCAAGTATTTAATGTTGTTAAGTTTAAATCAACCATATTAATCCTTCTGATTATTTATCCACTTAGTTAGCTTTTCGATTGAGTCTAAATCTTCATCTATCTCTTGTTCTTCTTCCTCAACTTCTAATTCAGTTTCTTCACTTTTATCAACTGATTCTTCCTCTTTTTTCTGTTTTGCCCTATCATCCCTGACACGTTTAATCCAATCAGCGTTCTCGTCAGAGTTATCTACGTTAATAGTGATTTTTTTATCTACCATATTATACCTCGTTATGACTAGTTATTACTAGTTAATAAATTTAAGCATTGCCAACCTTAGCATTGCCTTCTTCAGCCCATTCCCACAGATTCTTTGCAATAGTTTCAGATTCTCTTCTTAATTCTTCCTCATCTTCATCATTTGTCAACGGAACCGTATATAGAGGAGTTCCACCCCAACCTGACTTCTCAGTATCAAAGATATCATCCGCTAGGTCGGAGACTTCAGAATACTTACCAAGTAAATCATCAGGTTTCCATATATCCCGAAACATCCTATCATACACATCAAGTGCTTCTGATTGTTCTGAAGGAATATCTACCTTAAAATCATAATTTTCTACGGCTTCATCCATTATTCTTTCAGCGGCATAGCTAACCCAACCATTAAATTCACCCTCATCATATTTACTTGAAGTAAGGTATTTAGTCATTGGGCTGGGTTCTTCATCAGGAAATAGAGGAGGGTCGTTAATCGCATCAAATAAACTATCCGATATAAATTGAGCTAATTCGGTTGAATCTCCTTTAAACTCATTAACATAGTCTTGAGATTCCCAACCCAACCCATATATCTGCTCTATATCATAGTCATCTATATAATTAGCATTTAGTAAATCAGTAGCTATAAACTCTTCGGCATACTTTCTTGCGGAGATGTCAGTATTAGGGTCATTGATGACAAGAACCTCTCGTTCATTTCCGTCATATGAATGTGACCAAAATGTAGACCAAATGTTATCTTTATGTAACTCAGGTATAGATAATACAACACTATTTTTACCATCATTAGCAGTTTTTTCGGCAAAATCAATTGCAGTATCTTCACTTAATGAGTAGCTACTTAATGAATTTTGATTAATTGTTGCAGATTGGTAATCTTCAGTTAATAACCTAAACTCATCTTCAGTTACCTCACCTTCACTACCACGCCAAACCTCAAACGTATCACTAAATGGAAAACTTCTATCTAACAATGCTCTAGTCATATTTTTATGAATTCGTACATATTCATCTAAATTTTCTTGGTTCATATTAGCCGTTGTTAAACTAGAAGAATTAAAAACACTATCTCGCTCTCTTTCTAGCGCATCATCAATACTCTCCCTAGATAATTTCTGAGAGTGATAAATAACCTTATCATCAAATTGTCTTCCAACAGATTCTTTTAAGATTCCACCCCAAACAGAAGAGCTACTGCCTTCCCAACCACTTTTAGAGTCTGTATGCATAGAACCAAATTTAGTTCCCCAATAAAGTTCATCAAAAACCGCAGGTAAGCCGGGGTCATCTTCGTATGGGTCAAAACCTCTCTTTAATTCATCTATAAATTCAATATCTAGAGAATCTGCCCATGTACTAAAATCTGAATCAGTATTACGTAATGCTGATTGAAACTCCTCTATATTTTGAATACTTAACCCCTTATCCTCTACAGTATCTACTCTTGCATTTGCTTTGAATAAAGTTGAATCATTCACACTTTTAATTTTATTATAATACTTATTATTTATTCTTACGGCTTCCATCGCTTCTTTAGTTACTTGTCCTAGTCTAGTTGGTTCTAAGTAATCACCATCTTCATCAACAATTAAAGCTAACTCTTCAGAACCTTTTGGTTCAAGAACTCCTGTTAGAAAACCCTCTCGTAAAAATTCTTCAGTACTTTCAAATGGAGTTTCACTAATATATTCACTGTTAGCTCGTTCACGTAATGAATCAATATCATCTGTTGATTTTAAATCTCGTAAATTAGTTAATAAACCATCTACAAAAGTAAGAGGTAGTATATTAGCTAAACTCGATAAAATAGTAGGGTCTGTTTCAGTTTTCGCTAAATTTAACAACGCTGGATGACTAGGGTCAACATAATGTAATGCTTCTACTCCAGCTTGACGTAAAACCCTCCCGGCTCCTAAAAATGTATCCACATGATTAGTAAATTCTTCAGCAGTCATATTCTGGGATAAAGCGTGAAAAATAGTATCCTCAGTAGGTTCCATACTTTTTGCTCCGAACCTATTAAGAATACCCATAGGAATATTCTCATCAGAAAAGAATTCAACTAAACCATCAATATCGCCATCCGATAACATATCAGAAAATATAGAAAAGGATAATTGGTTGATTGTAGATAAAACATCAGAAACATCTGATGGTAGAACATCTCCACTAAAACGTCTCTTAATTAAGGATAATAATTCTTTATCCTTAAATGAGTTTACTAACGAATCTCGCATAAATTTTTTATCTTTTGAAGATGACTTAGTGTAAGTCATTAATATTAAGTTTTGATTGCCCATAACAGCAAAATTAGTATCAAATTTAAATAGGTTATCTCTGGAAAAATTAAGTAAAGTATTAAGGTTTTCTGTATCACCAAAATTTAGAATAGAATATCTAAGGCTATCGGTTAAACCTCGTATCAAACCTTCTGAATTATCTATATCCAAAACACCATCTAAATATAAATCAACAACATCTTCATGTGTAAAATCATCTCCCCTAACTAACATAGAATTTAAAAGCAGGTCACGTATATTATGGATAGCAAAGAATGGCGAATATTCATTTTGTTTTGGAAATAAATGCTTATCCTCATCATTAAAAATTTCTTGTACATTCTGCTCTAACTCTTTCAATTGACTTATAATATATGGTTGAGTAAGCATAGAACTAATTTCAAAAGTGTCACCTTCAAACTCTAAAACTGCATCAGACTCTACATCAGTTGCTTCTATTGTATCAATAACAGAATTCTTAGCGTTTACATATAATTCAGGGATATAAGTTCTAGCAGTCATTTTTTTACGGAGTTCATCTGCCAATTCCCACCAATGTTTATCTCTTTCAGACGGTGACATATCTCGTGTTTCATTAATTATCTGAGTATATCTATCTTTCACATGCTCAAGTAGTTCATCAGTATCTTTATCTAAAGAATCCTTAATATGAGAAAAATACATTTTTTGCTCATTTGTTAGTTCCGCAGTAGAATCTCGTTTCTCAAGAAATCGTTCCATAAGAGCATCAAAAAATTCATCTCTATCGCCACTTAATTCATGTATTTTTGTTTCTGTATCGGATTCATCATCTTCTTCGGGTCGAACCCATCTATGGGTTTCTTTCTTCCACTCCAATCCACGAGCTTTCATTCTCGCTGCAACTTCTTCATCTGGTGGTAAATCCCTAAAATCTCTAAATGTTGGAGAACTTAAACCACCTGTCACTTTATCTAAAGAGTCAAAAGTATCAGCAAGAACTTTATCAGCTTCGTCTACTTCCTGTTGCAGTTTAAAAAACTCTGGGTTTAAAATATTTCGGTTACTCAATCTAATTTTAATAGGGTTTTTTAAATTCCTACCTAAAACTGTAAGTTCTTCTTCATGTTGAGCGTCAGGTTTCATAGCATTTAAATCTAATAAAATATCATCACGATTAACTTCATACATCGCTACATAGGGTTCCCCAGCACCCTTTTGACTAAAATAATTTAATGCTGCTGTACCCGGACTAAGAGATGTTGGTGTCGGTATATCATCACCGTGAACTTCACCACCACGAAATACATAAAACTTTTCTGGTAATCCCCTATGTTCTATAGATTTCTGAGTCATATCCTGAAATTTTTCAATAGCTAGTTTAGCCTGTTTCTCGGTAACACCCTTACCTGAACCACCATAGTTTGGAAAAAATTCACTAAAAACCTCGGCAGCATAGGAATAGTCTAGTTTTCCATCAACACATTTAAGGGCTTCATAAAATCTCTCAGAATCCATCCCACCTAATTCAACTAGTTTTCTAGCTACTCCTTTCAAAGATTTATCACCAAATTCAAACTGTTGTAAGGCATCTCCATAATTATTTTTAGCATAAAATTCTGGAATATCATCATAATGAATTTCTTTAATATCAGACGGTATTTCAGGAAATGGGTCATTTGAATCAGTAGCCCACTCTGGTTTAGGAGTCAATCTAGGTGGCTTATAATTTATAAATGTTGTCGCTCTACTAGGAGTTGTATACTCAGCAAGAATTTTATCTTTTATAGCCTGTTCAGATGAACCAAACAGAAAGCTCCTTGGACCTGTCCCCCAAAGTGCCATAACTTTATCAGTGGGTTTCATACCACTATCTTGATAAAAATCATTAGCATAATCCTTTTCTGTAAGAGTTACATATTCAATGGGTGTATCCTTGAATTCAGACTCGTGTAATGCTTCCCAACTCAAATCATACTTAGGCATTTCATATGAAGAAGTTTTAGTGGGTTTTGCTTCTTCTACTTCTTCAGGTTTTACCCAACGATATGGTTTTTCCCAATTCCCACTCTGAGGCACAAGTCCTCTACGCTTTGCATCAAGCATAGCTGGAGATTGTTTTTCTAACTGTGTGTTCTGTAGAAGATGCTCAGGAATACCCTGAAATTGTTTATCTAGTAAATTAAAATATTTTTGAGGGCGAGGATTATCAGGTTCATCACTATAAAGAATTTTAGTATTTTCATCTATAGGAACATTAATCGCATTATTGTTTAGTGAATAAGCATCTTCTGATTGGTCATATGTAATGTCCTTTAATAACTCCACATCTATATCAAATTGAATAACTATCGGTAAGACATCAACCGAATCTTTATATTCTGGACCAATCTGCGAACCGCCAGCCCAATGAGTAGAAGCCTTCGGAGACATATTAAATCCAACACCAAATCCACCACCAGTTTTAGCTGGATGTATTGCCCCACTCTCATATATACCAGTAGCACCTGTAGCAGTTGTGCCATGCCAAACAGTAACTTTATCTAAACCTAATTTTTTGGCTCTCTTATATAACTCTCTATTCTCAGTTAATTCTTCATAGGTGGTAGAAGCATCCTTCAAGAGAGTAGGCTCAACTAAATCTTCTGCATCAGACCATTTAATAACATTACTATAACCACCGTTATCAATATCATCTGGATGAATAAGATTCAATTTTTCTAGCTTATAAGCTTGTCTATCTTGTCTGGCTACAGCTTGCTCTTTTAACTTTCCAGAAGTATCAAACTTATTAGTAGGAGACTGAACATCTTTATCTTTAGGTTTAACCCACCGATACGGATGTTTCCAATCACCACTCTGAGGTACAAGACCCCTTCGTTTTGCCTCATCAGCAAACTGAGTTTGTTTTTCTAGCCATTCATTAAATAAAGATAGTGTCATTACATAATCCCAGAAAACCGAACTTTTTGAATAGATTGCTCTACCATATATTTAGCATCATTCAATTCCATCTCTCGTTGAACCTCTAAATCTTCCGATTCAAGTTCTTCCTCAATTTCCTTTAAGTAAGATAATTGCTCTTTCAAAAACTTTCGTAAATTGAAATCAGTTATAGCTATTTGTGCTTCTAATTCAGATATATCAGATAATGCCATTATAATTCCTCTTCATATTGACCTCTGAACAATCCCGGTGCAGTTGCTCTAAGTAATTTAATTTGAGCATCCAAATCATTCCAATGGGCTTGTTCAGTTGGGGAATCCCCATATCTATAAGTTTTAATATCTACATCACCTTTTCGTGGCATTCTAGCAATTCTTCCCTGTGCTTGAACATAATTAGCGGCTTCTGGCGGTGTTCCTATTACATGTAATTGGTCCCCATTCTGTAAGTTATATCCACTAGAGGATTTACTATCAATTAGTATGAATGGAATATCGCCTTTTCGGAAAGCCTTAACTCTCTGAGCCATTTCTTTACCACTTATAGAAGTGGTCGTTGATGCAATATTTTTTATCTGATTTGCTGTATAACCCATATCCTTTAACATTGAAGTCAATGCATTACGTTGAGTTTTACTATCTATATAAACTACATGTTTTTTATCGGAAGCTCCTTCAAGTTGCTCCTTCAAAGCCACTAGCCTTCCGTTGTTTTGCCAATCACCACCATCCATATTTTCTTGGTGTTGTGATTCAACTTCCTTTCTAGCCTCTCTTGTTGCATTTCGTGGTAGAGTTGTTTCCCAATTTGCTCCTCTACGTAGTCTATGACTAGGGTTCCCTTGAGCTTCAGTAATTAATTCTTGTCTCCTAGTTGCTATTGTGGTTTCTCGCCCTGACTCAATATCTCTTTGTCGCTGAATCTGAGAATCAGTTCTATTTACATCAATAGTATCCGAATTCACCTTAAATGAGGGTTGAGTTATTCTATCACCAGAAATATATGGTGCTATCGTCTCATAAAAAACTTTTCGTATAGCTGTATCTTGAGCATTAGTTCCAGAACCAAATCCACTAAAGGTTCTTTGGAATGTGGTCTTGGCTCCAATATCCTTTGCTCCCGATGACCATTTAACCAAATCATAAACTTCTAATGGAGAACGTCTTGCCGGGGTAGCAGTCAACCCAACACGGTGGTCAATTGGTAATTTCATCAAGCGTCTTCCTAACGCCCCCATATTACCACTCTGACCTCTAGCCTGTAATTCTTGTGGTTCATCAATACAGATACCACCAAATTTTCCTATAGTTTCCCCCAACTCAGAATTTGTTTGAATCTCATTTAACATCGAATGAGAACGAGAAAGTTCTCTATGACCTGTAATAAACATCGTACCCGGTTTAGAATTTAATAAAATATCATCAACATCAGATTTACTTGCTCCTTCAGGAATTAACTCAATCTTCATCCCTGATGGTAATGTCATAAATCTATTTGCCTCGTCAAACCATTGTTGCGCCCTACCTTTAGGAACAGCAACAATAGATTTATACTCAGGATTTTCTTGCATCTTATAAGCAAAGAACCCTAATGCTGTATTAGTTTTACCTGCACCAACAGTACGAGTTATTAATCCACCACCTTCACCTAGTGGATTATCATCAGTTTTTTCAGTAGTAGCTAACAACCAATTAATATCGTTCCTCTGCTCGGCTCGCCATTTATAATCAATTTTCTTATCTGTTTCGCCTTCTGGAACAAAGCTATCATTCCAGAACGGAACATTAAAATCTTCTACTATGACATTTCCATCATCATCTTCACTCAAACCAGTTTCATCAGTTTTTATCTTGTCATATTTATCGTGTTTCAACTGTAGGTCTTTCTCTTGAGAAGTATGTTTTTCCAGCCCATCTGATGAAAGCAAAACACTCCATGTTCCAGCTTCTGTAGGCTGGATATCATATGAGCCTTCCTTCAATCGTAAATTCGATACAATAGTTTCAGCATCCCTTCTATTCTCACCAGCATTCAAAGTTAAAACATTGTCTTTTGCAGTCCGAACTTTAACAAGCTGGTCAAATAAAGTTGAAGATGCTTGCATAGAACCTAACGAAACACCTAAATTAATACGTTGCTCAACCAAATTATTTCTTTCTAAATCAGAAATCTTAATTTTATCTAATAATTCCCCAGATTCTTTTTGCTTTTGTATTTCTTCCATCTGTTTAGATAAATTAGAATGTCTTTCTAGGGCTTTCTTCTCAGTCTCACTAAGATTCGTAGAATTAGCAGTACGAATAGAATCTATTATTTCATCTAACTTGGATGCATCATTCTTATATTTATCTCTCATAGCCCATGCTACAGATGCGGCGGCAAGCTCAATATTACCCTTTTCCATTAATTTACGTGTATCAATCTTTAATCCTAAATGCTCTTTAGCCAAAACAGCTAGTGCTGTAGCGGCTCCAGAGTCCATATGAAATTTCATCGTAGATTGAACTTTACTACCAGCACCAGAAATTTCTTCAGTTAAAGACACACTATCATTCCAAAATTCACCAATAGCATCATAAAATGCTAATGATTGATTATTCCTATTCCAACCATTGAAGTTATCCCTAGTAAGACTCTCTAACTCATCATCATCAATACTTACATCTACAGCCTCAATAGCATCCCTTAAAGTGGAAAGTGTAGATGGTGTAACTACAGCTAATGGGACTTTCTTTAATCTTTCTGACTGTAATTGAACCTCTCTTCGTCTTTCAAAATATTCACGAGTTTTATCAATAGCTTCTTCCAATTGTTCTTGAGATTTTATCTCTAAAGGTTCTGAAACTTCAGTTCCTAAATCAACCGTAACAATTTCTTCATCCTCTTTTTCAGAAATAGAGTCTTCACCTTCTAAAGTATCCAATTCTGAATCTGTACCATCAAAGAAACTCTGAACCTGTTTATCAAAATGATTGGCAATAACTGATTCTTGTTTAGAGGGAGTTAACTCTTTAAGTTGAGAAATATCTGGCAAAGGTATAGAAACAGTCTCAAATTTTCTAAGAGCATCATTAATTTCATCCAAAGATTCCACATTTAGGGGTTCAGATTCAATTACATCATCTATAGCTGTTCCCTGTGGAATAAATGTATCAGGAATAATATTAGTATCTACAGATTCTTCAGAATCTGACTCTCTCATAGAGCGAATCTTTCGACCAATCTTAACCAAAACAGACTGACGTTCTCTTTGAACACCAGTGGATATTTTTCTATTGGCTTGATTAGCCTGTCTCATAATTGTATCGGTAATGCGTTTTGCCTCAGCAGACGATTCCTCACCTAAGATATTCTCAACATGGAGTTGAACCTCATCTTTTTTATCCAATAGTTTCTGAGAATCAACCTTAGAAATACCTAAAGCCGCTGTCATTGCATTAGCAGCCTGTTTTAAAGAATCTCTTGCTTCTTGCTCAATACCCCTTTTCTCAGCAACAACCTCAGAATTAATTTCTTCTGCCTCAGAGATTTGAGATTTAAGTTCCTTGTCTCGCTTTGATTCTTTTGGAGTTCCAGTTAAAACAATATGTTTTCTGGCTTCTACATCTTTAGATTGACCCCCACCACCAGTTAATGAAAACAATCCATCAGGGCGTTTCGTAATAAGAATAGGTCTTCCACGTAGTGGAGATTCGGGGTCATTAACAGTTATCCAAACTGAATCCCCTGTTTCAACGCCTTTAGCATTAAACTTACCTGCATCACTCATAGGAGTACTAACAACAGCTTTACTAAGATTTAACAGAGAACATAGGGAATCAACATCAATAACAATATCAACATCATCCCTACCTAAAGAATTATCTGGACAAGTACAATCGTGATAGCACTCACATGTATGGTCTACTAAAACACACGAACAATTAGAACTGCACTGAGAACAAGTAGCTGATACTAATTGTTTTCTGAGTTCTTGGAATTCTTTCTTTTTGGAACCATAATAGCTTCGATAGTCATCGTAGGTGATGAGTCCATCGTAGCTGTCTCGTTGTTCGTAGTGTCCTTCGCTATAGAATCCTGCTGGTCCTGCTTGCTTGCCAACAGTCCTTGTTTTCTTCGCTCTTGCATCATGTTGTCTAATGCCACCCGAAAGTCGTTCAACGTCTTCATCGTCTAAAAATCTCCCTAAATTTTTGCAAAATTCCTCATAATCTGTGTTATACACTGATAGATTTATAATATCTATCCCTGTTCCATCTGGATGAGAAGCAAAACCCATAGTACCGTTACTAATGGCAGATATTTTCTTCCCCAACTCATTAAATTCTTTAGCAGTTAATTTTTTCTCAAACTTGAGAGATGCCGCTGGTTCAATAGATTCTCCTGTTAATTCATCTGAAACACCAAACTCAACTGTCCCATCTCCTTCATACGGTTCATGCAATATAACTGAACGCTGGTCAAAATCAATATCAGCTATATCAATCATCAACTGAGTAAATTCATCTTTTCTATCTGGGGAAATATTCCCAGAAATAAATAAACTCGGTTCATATTCAGAATCAAATAAACCGAAATTAGGCTTAACAATAAAATCTTTAAACCCTTCATCTGCTAATGCTTGTTCAATGTGTGCGCCACCAACACTAGCAAGCTCTTGGTATATGTCTATAGCAGTATTTAATTCATCCTCTGTAGGTTCTCGACCGTCTGGATTTATTAGGGAATCTGCATAAGATTTAGCCTTACGAGAATCCTCACCAAAAAATCTAGTAAGTTTTTGACCTTCACCAGTTGTAGGAGAAATACCAACCTGAATATTACTACCGCTTTCAGGTCTAATCCACCTACGAGTTGAACGTCTCCACACTAAACCGGGTCTAGGTGGTGCGCCGGGTGGGGATTGCTTCTGAATAGGTACACCTTCAAACTCTGAAAAATCTTTAATTTTCCCTAAATAATTAATCCATTTAGGTTCCCCACCTACAAATACTTTTTTCCAAGTTCCAGCAAGAGGTTCAAAACCAGTATCTTCTACAACAAATTCATCAGATTTTTCTAAAGAAGTAATTTGTGCTTGCTCATATTCTTCAGTACCAAATATAGGTTCTCTAACACCCTCAGTATCTAAAATAATAAGAGAGTCATTTAGATACCGTTTCTTTAGCTCCTCATGTCTTTTATCTGTAATATCAGAATCTTGTTTAAATAAGCTTTTAGTTACATCCGTAACCCAAGGAAACTCTTTTCCATATCCAGAATATTTAGCAATTTCACTATCAAAAACCTCATTAACTAAATTGCCAACAACAGTATCTTTATAATTAATTTTAATAACTTTGCCAGTTTCATGATTTATTTCGGTAAATGGGTTAAGCTTACTACTTAAATCTTTCTCTATATCTTCTCTTGTACTACCTGAAGCAATAGCTTTTCTAATAGCGGAAACTAACATATGTGTTTGTATCTGACCTTGGCTCTCTAAGGATTCAAGTCCCTCAAACCTATAATCTTCAAAACCAGCGGCTCCAAAAACTTCCTTACTATAACCACCCTTTTTCCAAAGCTTTATTTCTTTATTATACATGTCATAAAACTCTGTTCTACCCTGAGATTCGTTATAATCCCTCATCTCCTCTAATTTTTCTATACGTTTCTTTGTATCAACAATGCTCTCTGAACGGTCAACAATAGCTTTAAGATATTTACCTGCGTCTTTTGAGAACAATTTATGGACGTACATTTCATTAGATTTTATCTCTTCAGCATTTAATGGTCTAATCTCTAAATCATCCTCTGGAGTAGAGTTCATAAGTTCTAAAAGCTCAAACATCTCAGGATTTAGTTCCTTAAACGCTCTAGTCTCTTTAAAATAAGCACGATAGCACTCAGACCAAAACTCATTAGGATTTCTTGATGAATATTTAGTAGTGAAACCTGTATTTTCTAATAGAGCTTCACTATCTAATTCTCTTCTCCTTACAAGCACCCTATTAGAATCTAATTTTCTCATAGCATTATCATATTCTTGTTCGACCTTTGCCCAAATCCAAGGTCGAACCTCATGATTAGATTCCAAAACCTTATGACCTAATTCATGAATAATAGTACCCATAAAATCTTCTTTAGCATTTGCTCCCGGCAGACTTTCAAGTAGTCGCTCTAGCGTTTGTGGGTCTGATGCGGATATTGATTTTGACCAGCGTTCATAAGAATCAAGTTTTTCTAATAAACCCCCACAATTATTGATACTCATGTCACCATTATCTAAACTGACTGCACCAGCAACCTCATCCCCATACTCCAAAGCATCCCCAGCTTTAGTAATGGTATATTTAAGGATTATCTTTCCAATATCTAATTTATCAATTTGCCATTTAGGTATAGTTCTTTCTCCATTAACAAATGGGTTAGGTTTACCAATACCATCTAATGCCTCTAAGAAAATTCCAGTGACCCTATTAAGTGCCTCTTTATTTTTCCCAAATCCTTTATAAGAAACATTAGGTAGTAATTTATCACTAATCTCATTAGCCGTATAAACATTTTGAGTACCCAGAGATGCTTCATCCTCATCTACTGGAACATCAGCATCTTCTGGTCTTACCCACCTACCCGGTTTTTCCCAAGTACCAGTTTTCGGTACAAGACCTTTCCCTTTAGCGGAAGCAATAGCTTCAGCAGTGACAGCTTTAAGTAACCAAACAGCTAAATCATCAAAACTTTTGCTTACATAGTCATCTTCTGAATCATCTGAGGAATCAATTTCTTCTGCTCCTAACCATTCATTAAGCAAGGATAAAGAAACATTCTCTGGAGTGGAAGTTAAAACTTTCGCCCAATTCTTTTTACCTATAGTCTTTTTATTGTCCTTACTTGAACCAAATGTTCTAGTAAAAGTATTAGTGCCTTCTGATGTATGGGCTGTACCAGAAAAACCACCGTCTCCACCATCTTGTTTTTGAAGCCATTGGTCTGAGGATTTTATTAGAGGGTTATTTAAAGTATCCATAAGTGAGTGAATCTGAATATTGTTTTTCTTTACATCACCAGCATTAACTTCAAGAACATATTTAGAGGGTCGCAAAGAAACTAAACGCTCATTATTAGGTTGAGCATTTTCAATAATCCATTTAACTCGCTTATCAGCCCCAATGAAAATAATATCCAGAGGAATTTTCATATTCCTCATATGGAAAATACGATTCATTTCATTAGGAAAAGTAAAAAGCATCCCATGATTAGATGAAAGATGCGGTCTAAAAGACAAACCAAGACTATGGAGATGAGGAGTGTTCGCTACTTCAACTCTATAATTAGTTTGGTTAATCCTAATATTGTGCAGTTGTGGCATAAGCCGTTCTCAATATAACTTAAAACACTACTCAACTTTACTCTCTGGTTCTGGATAACCCTTAGACTGCCACTCTTGTAACTCTTGTTGAATTTCAACCAGAGTTGTACCTTTACTCATATAAAATGTGGAATAATAATTTACCGTTACAATTAACGATACAGGTTCATCATTTTCCCAAACAACATTAAATAATGACCTGTGAAAAGTGTTTTCTATCCATTGTTTCGCTTCAAAAGGTAACAAAGAGGTATCACTGCCGTTAGATATCGTAGAGTTCGTTGTCATCTATATCCTCACCTTCTTCGGGGGCATACATGGATGTTTCTACCTTACTCTTACGATTTGCTGATAAATTATGTTTAATATTTTCATCATGTGGTGGATGACCATCATGTGTATGTAAATATTTTTCAATATGCATTAAACTACCGTTTATAAATGTAGCTTCGTAATCATCATCTGCACTATTAAAAATGACTGTTTTCCCATCTTCACTTACCTGTTTAATTATCGGAGCAAAATACCCTTTATTTAAAATTTGTTCATGCCACGTTCCAGTAGATTTTCTCATTAATTGTAATCCAAGAGAATCTAGCGTTGGTGTAGAAGGAATATCTTCCTCACCACCTTGTTCTTGACCACCACCCATTTCTGGAGGCATTTCACCACCGCCCATCATTCCACCCATCATTCCACCCATTCCACCCATTTGGTCGGGTGGTTTAGCTTCTCCCGAAACTAAGAAATCAATATCATCAACACTAACTCCAGATGAACGAGATTTAACATCAAATCCCATCTGGAATAACATATTAGCGACACTAACTCTTTGTTGAGCAAAACTGATTTTAGTGGCTTCAGCTTTCTCTTCTGGTGACGGAAGCTCAAATACCCAATCAGTTACACCAAACGCTTCCAAAATATTTGGAAACACTTTTTCTTCCAACAACCGTTGGTCATGTTCAACAACACGAGACATAACTGCTAATTGCTGTGTATTAGAACTTAATCCACCAAATGCCTCTGGTGCTCCCTGCCATGCAGGAGTTACACCCCATAGACTAGAAATTCTTTCTCGTATTTCATTACGAACAGGAAGATAGTCCATCTCCTGTAACGTATGGAATAATCGTACCATTTCAACTCTACCACGGTTCTGACGAGTTGAAACTGCAACCATTGGTATATAGTTAGGGTCTTGCCTCATTCGTGAAGCTATATGTTCTCTTTCACGGCGCATAGACTCAGGGTCATCAGTAAACACCATTATCATAGATGCTGGCATATTACGTTCCCAAAAATATCTATACAAATTCTTATCCATACCAACCAAGGTCAACGCCTTGTCTAGTATAGTCATTATTGGACTCCAACCATACAATTCATCAGTATAGAATTTTCTACAAGCAATAACTTCAGAATCTAGAAGATAAGTTAAATTCTTACCTTCAACTGCCATATTAGATTGTGTTGAATTAGCTGAACCACCATAACGATACATCTTATACATAGCTGGAACTAATGTTCTACCACAATCAGGGCAATCACCAGACTCAGTATGAACTTCCATTCTATGAATCTGACAAAGCCAATGAGAATTTTTAGGAAGTCCGTTAGTATCTAAATCATATTCAATTAATGATGGATGTATCCTACGTATTTCAAGCGGTTTAGAACGTACTCCTGATGGTCCATCTTCAATATACTCTTTCGATATATACAACCAACCAATATCAATAGCGTTTACATCAAACCAAAACTGACGCAAAACTTCTTCAAGAGATTGGTCAAATATATTGGAATCAGCCTTAAATTTTTCAAGATTAGTTCTTTGAGTAAAATCAGGTTCTCTAAGTTCACCCCTACACGTAGAACAAACTTGTAAGTAATCTTGAAACTCTACTTGGCAAGCTTCACACTTTGCAGCAAACTTAGGCTTCCACTGAATACCCCTGCGAAATACCTCACCAATAATATGATTAATTGGCGCACGTATTTCTTCTACAGTCATTGCAATGGTGAACAAATCTTGAACAAGATTCATTCGATAAGCCATCTGTTGTCTAACCCATTGATTTACTACATGGTCTAGACCTAGAGAGGGAACACGATATTTTTCTGGGCTTCCATCAGAGGAAGCCTTCATCAAATCAACAATATTTGATAAATCAGTCAACTTCTGCTGATATTGCAAAACTCCCGGTAATTCGGGTAAAATTTCCGTAATTTTCATACGTTTGCCTTAATCGTTATTAGTTTCTTGACTCAACTGTGAATTACCCCCTAAGAGTAAAACGGCTTTTGTTAAATCTTCATTTAGTGTCCCTAAACTACTTAGCTTCAATAATGTATCTAATTTTTTATTAGCGAGTTGAAATCCTTCTGAACCATCAGGGTCTAGAAAATTTGGCTCTCTTAAATGATTTTTAAGGTTAGCTAATTCCTCACAAACAGCGTCATAAGCTTCTGCTGAAATAGAAAAATCACCAGACTCTTCCATTTTTTGCATCATACCCAATCTTTTAGATTCATTAATTAACTCTAGAAACTCACCCTCTGTTAAGATTTTAATTGCTGGATGTTCATCAGGAATATCATCCTCAAGATTTACACCCTCTAACTCTTTATGCCAAAGGTCAACAATTCTCCAAGTACCTTTATCATCTCTAGAACAAATATACTGTTTTTCAAACTGACGCAATGAACTTCCTAACATATAACTTAACCTTCCTCTTTTCTTTACTACAGTAGATAAGATTTTACCATATAGTAAAAAAACTAGCTACATTTAGACCAACCACATGAATTACAAGTAACACAACCCTCAGAAAATACAGTTGAATTACCACATTCTGGACATGTACTACCAAAACCTAATTTATTATTAGAAGAATTCGATACACCGTCATGCCCCTCAATAAAATGAGTTTTTAACCCTAACGCAATAGCATCAGGAACAGAATGAACTTGAGTTCCCTCACTCCATACAGGACAACAAACAATACCATTTAGTTGTTGATGTATTGTTTCTGGCATAATATTATTTCTTAAACATAAAGAAACAAGTCTTGAAATAGCTTCTAAATATGCTGAATCGCATTGACCAGATTTTCCTATCTGAGAAAATACTTCAAACGGTACACCATTATTAGAATTTAATGTCATAAATAATTTGCCATGACCAGTAGTAATTCTAGAAGTTACACCTTCTACAGCATCAGGTCTAACCAATACTGCACTACTACTGGTAGAACTACTGGTAGAATCACTAGTAGATGAAACCAAAACCTCTCTTTCTCTACTACCAGCACGATAAACAGTAATTCCCTTACACCCTAAATCACCAGCCATCATATAGGCATCCCAAACATCTTGCTCTGTTGCACTGTTTGGAAGATTAATCGTTTTACTCACGCCCGAATCAATATAGTTCTGCCACATTGCTTGAATTCGGATATGCCACTGATAATCAATATCTCCAGCCGTAACAAATAAACTTCTCTCATGAGCATCAGATAACAGGTCTTTAACATCGTGACCCTCAGATATATATTTCTCTAAACTATTACCGTTATTATCAAATAAATGAGAGACTCTACTCTTTAATTCTTCATGTATATAATAAAGTTCTACACCTTCTAAAGCGGCAGACATATTGTGTTTCTTAAATGCCAAATCAAATAGTGGCTCAATACCAGAAGAACAATTTGCAATCATAGAAATTGTTCCAGTAGGTGCTATAGACCTACGCCATGCGTTTCGCATATTTTTCCAAGTCCCACCATTTTTAATATTTAATGGGCTTTTATCAAACGCAGGAAAATCTCCTTTCTCCGCTCCTAAAGTGCATGATGCCTTATCAGATTCTTCTTCTAATATAGAACCTAATTGCATAGCCCAATCAACTGATTCCTCACTATCATAGGAAACACCCAACTTAACCAACATATCAGCGAATCCCATAACACCCAAACCAATTTTTCGGGTTTTCTTATTCATCTCAGCAGTATCTTTAGTGGGATGAATATTTACATCTATAACATTATCTAAAAATCGAGTAGATAATTTAATAACTTCTCTATAATGTTCAAAATCAAACCATGAACCATCTTCACCTGTTCTAACAAGTTTAGAAACATCAATACTACCAAGATTGCATGATTCAGAAGATAAAAGTGGTTGTTCTCCACAAGGATTAGTAGCTTTAATAGTCCCTAATTCTGGGGTAGTATTATCATCATTCATACGGTCAAGCCAAACCATACCCGGTTCGCCATTTAACCATGCACCATGAATTATTTTAGAGAATAATTCTCTAGCACGTATTAGTTTTCCTTCAACTCGACCACACGTATCCCAATCCATAACCTGACCCATACCAGAGTCAGAATCTTTAACAGGATGACGTTCACGACACATGGTCCAAGTTAAGTGTATATATTCATCTTCTTTAACGGCATCCATAAAATTCTTATCCACACCTACAGAAATATTAAAGTTATGGATTTTACCTTCAGTGGTTTTACAACTAATGAATTCTTCAATATCAGGAGAATAAACTTCTAGTACGCCCATATGCGCCCCATCACGTTTACCACCCTGAGTTATCATAGTTCCAACCTCAGAAAGCATACGTAAAACAGCAACAGGACCACACGCCTTACCATGAGTCGTAGTTATTGGAAAACCTTTAGGTCTAATATCAGATAGAGAAAAACCTATGCCACCACCGTATTTTTCAATCATAGCGGCATCATAAGCAGTTTGCATAATGCTACTCATAGAATCATCTAGATTCTGAACATAACACGCACTCCCTGTTCCAGCACCTGTACCCATGTTCATCAAAACTGGAGAATTTGGAACGAAAATAAGGGGTGTTAATAATTCATCTTTATATCGGTTTCCCCAATACTCTGGTTTATCCTCTGCCTTTGAAACAGCAAATGCTACTCGTGTAAATAATTCATCGGGAGTGTTTTCTTTTAGTGAACCATCACTATTTTTTAAAAAATATCTGCTCTTTAAAATTTGCATTCCATTAGCAGTTACAGGGGATTCATAGGATAAAACCAACTTCTCCATTATAAAACCTCAAATATTATTAATTCTTGTATTAACTAACTAAAAGGGGAAATTCGTCATTTCTTTGTCGGATTGGTCTGTATTACGACCAGTAGGTAACGAAAGAGAGCCAGCATAACAGGCTAAACATAACGAATTCACTGGTATCCACGCATTTGTGCTTCCGCATTCGGGACAGGACTCTTTTATAGTCTCATCATTATACTCTCCATCGAACTTAGGTTCAATACCTTTATCGGTGGGTTTTGGAGTAAAATCATTCATATCCCCAATCAAACTTGTAGAAGAAGTTTCTTGCTCATAACAGGCTAATAATGCCATCGCTACAGAAAAGAAACTATCACCGTGACCTAGCGGTGTTTCGGGTGCTTTCAACTCATTATTCACACACGTTATCTGTGAGCGTTGTCGTTCATCTGATATCATTTGTAATCTACCAGAATTTACATATTCTTCAAAAACTTGAGCCATTCTTCGTTTTTGTTTAAGAGTAAATGTCAGTGGATTCCATATAGGTGCTAAACCTCGTTCTTCCAACTCACCCCTAGAATTATCAACATACGCTCTATCTAAATCAAAATTTTCAGCTATTAAATTCAAATGTGCAATCTGCTCTGTATAATCCCAATTATCCATAAATTGTTGATGTATCTCAGTAATAATTTTATCTTTAATTTTAAATACAGCTAAATGCGATGGGTGACGTTTTTTACCTACGTCAAATCCAGCAAAAACAAAATCAGCATCTATTTCATGTTTCGTATAAGGGTCTAACGATTCCAATTTATCATTTTCACAACTTCCAATATCTTCATCATTCAAATAACTTTCCGTACTCAAATACGGAGTTAACATCATTTCAGAAGCAAAAGATTTAGGTCGAATTTGCTTCTGATGTAATAATTCTTCTTCCGTATACAATTCTGGCATTAACACTTTTCTACCGGGAATAGGGTCTAAAGCTGGCAAGACTCGTGAAATAAAACGCTCATCTCCCTGCAACTTAAACAGTAAATCTCCCGGTAACATAGGAGTACCCAATACAATTACTGGAACATTCCTATTAGGTATATATAAAGTTTCAGTATAAAACCACTCTTCAATTTTAGAGAGACTAGAAATATTCAATGGGTTTTCAGGGTCACGCATCAGGTCATCACAAATTAATGCACCATTCAAATGCATACCACGTTTAAATGAAAACAGACCACCATGCATAACTTCAGAACGTGAGCCATTAACCATGTATCTAAAAGAATAATCAGCATTAGGAGAACGGTCAGTCATCCATTCCATTAACTGAGGATTACCTCTAATATGACGATTCATCTCAGATATATGATAACGAGACATTCCATCACTATAGGATAAATACAGAATAGACATATCAGAGGGAGAATTTAAAATACGCCAAACACAAAAAGCGTACCCCAAAATAGTCGATTTCATATGACCTCTTGGAAGTACACCTACATAGTGTTTATTTTCTTCTATGGCTCTTTGAACATCCTCACAAATTACACCTACATGCCACGCATTAAAATAATTTTGATGTTCGTAACCTTGACTCCAAATATCTCTTGTAAATTCCCAAAATGTACCTGTGTTAACTGAGTGACGATTATCGAGAGTATCTATGACTTCCTGTAAACCATCTTCAAAGGTAACTAATTTTTCAGTTTTTTTAGTATAAGTTCTAGCCATAAAAACTCTCTCAATAATTATTATTTATGTATCTTTATACTTCATTAACAACTTCCTAAAATCTCCAGCTAAACCTTTTAAAACGGCTTCATCATCAATATGATTCAAGATAATAGACATACATTCTTGAACAAATTCTAAATTGATTAAACCGCCTCTGACCTTTCTCTCGCCTTGAATACCTATATCCATCGCTCTAGTGGCTTCCATCGCATCACCAAACTGTAATGTCTGTAAAGCCTCACGACCTTTATCGGAAAGATATTTATAGCTATCTAATTGTCGCTTTTGGTCAGCTATTAACTCATCGCCCTCATCTAGCTCCGCTAATTTTTGAACAACAACGATTTGCTGTTTAGCTTTTACATCTTCCCAATCATATTTTCGCTTCCAAGCGTACAGAGTATTAGAACTAATATCTCTCCCAAACTCATCACTAATAAGCTCTGCAATTTTAGGTAGGGATTTATCCCCTTCTAAATATAGTTCTAATGCTCGTTTACGTTCTTCTTCAGTAGATGTTTGTGACCTCATAATTACCCATGAAATGCCGAACTAGGGTCAACTGGTCCCGGTATAATTCCACCGTAAGGAGTGCCATCAGATTGAAGTAATTTAGAAAAATCCATATGACCCTTATAACCTTTATCAGAACGAACTGTACATATAGCGTTTCTATGTATTACCTTATCTTCTATTCCATTAGTTCCAACAGTCTTTAATCTAAGACCTATATCAACCCTACCACATACCCCATGAAAAGCATCATCTTTAAAAGGTTTATGATGTTTGCCTCTATCTACATAATGTTCATAAGGTAAACCCACATTAAACAAACATTTGTCATCGTTGCAATAAACAACTTTTGCGTATCTCTTTAGAACCTCTATACACTGGTCATCAGACTCGCACTTACATGAAACAGTACTATCTATACAACACTGTCTTGACTCCACTTTTTTCTTAGCCATTATCAACTACTCCAAAATCTTTTTGTTCATCAGACTCATCACTCACAAAGAATTCCCTAATAGCTTCTTTGCGTCTATCTGTTCTACGAGTCATCGCCTTATGATAATCATCTGAACCATCTACCAAGAAATGTAATTCTTGATTATCTATAAATTCATATAAACGGTCTGGATGCGTACTAAAATTCATCCATGCTTGAATATCTAAACCAAACCCCATCTGATTAACCGTAACTCGTGAAGTTAACCCTAACAAATTACCAGTATCTCCGTGGAATAATCCACCACCAGAATTACCAAATATGGCAGGAGCGTTAGCCATTATATAGTTTTTCTGTTCAATAATTTCACGTAAAGATGTAATAGTTCCACTATTCCCAAATGGGTCATGTAACAAACTACAACCAGACGTTACCACATTATCAAATAGACGAATATTTTTAATTTCATCTTCGGGAATTATTGTAGCCACATAATCCATTTTATTTGGATTATGTAATTTAATAGCTGCTAAATCATGATACTTATCATAGGCTATTATATCACCAGTAGTGGCATTAGAGGATACTAATCTACTACCTAGATATTGAAAAATTTCAACTACTACTTCTTCAAAATAATCTGTTTTCCTATTACGCTTGAGAACACTATCAAATTCATCCCTCATTTTAATAGAGGCATCTACGACATGCTGACAAGTAAAAACTATGTTTATATACTCATCTGGATTTTTAGGGTCAGGTTCTGAATAAACAACAACTCCTGAACCACCGGATGAACCAGCACGTACCCTTGTAACAGGATATAAAATCTGTTTATGAAGCTCTTCATTTCCTAGCATATTCTTTTCTCCGAAAATTAAAATTAGGATTATCTTGTTGAATTCTATCTAAAAAGTCTGACCAACCATACACACGTATATATTTACCACCTAGATTTATACAATCCCTATTCTGAATAGTATTCATCAAAAAACACTGTCTTGTAATTTTACCACAATACTTAGCAATTTTATAAGGTGAATCATCTAAAAAATAATCCGCTGATGGTATATCCTCTGCATTTGCCTTAAAATACACAGGAAAATCAAAACTGCTGAAATACTTATCTAACCACTCATAAGTAATCTCAGTTTTGATTCTAGCCGTAACTAAAAATAGTTCTACACCAGAATCTACTAAAAGTTCACAACCTTCAACGGCTCCATAAATATCAGGAAAACTATCTATACTAGAAAAGACTTCCTCAAACAGAATCTTTTCTTCATCTTTATCTAAACAAAACAAAGTCTTAAAATTATCCATTGTAATATCGGAAGAAGTAAAATTAGTACCATAGAGTTTATTTAAACAATAAACTAATCTAGCATCAAAATCAGCTAACACCCTATCTATATCTAAAGCAATTCTCAAAACTATACCCTAGTTTTCCCAAATTTTATTAAACCCCACAAAGCTATACAAGCAGCATCTGCGTAATCTTGTTCTGTAAAAACCTTCCCCCATTTTATTTCAGCAAATTTTAATATTTCTTCTTTTGAGGCAGCACCATTTGCTAAAACATCTTTTTTCCATGATTTATTATCAACAGCCCAATAAGAAATATTATTTCTAAAAAGCTCTCTCTTAACTCCAGCTATTACATTAGTTATAGATATAGTAGCCTTAACATTTTGAATCATCACTGGATTCTCAATTGTAGCTAGGCTACCAATAAATAAATCAGGAGTGTTAATAATATAGTCACTAAATTGAGTACAAACACTATTAAAACGTGCTTCTATATCTTTAGATGTATCAACACATTTATCCATCAAAATAATCTTCTCATCTGAATCTAAAACAACAAAATGAGCGGAACGAGAACTGCAATCTATTCCTATATAAAATCCCATTTAAACCTGCTCACCACTACTAACTCTTAAAGCGACAACCCTACTAACAGCATCGTACATACTTTTATATGCGTTACGTATACCCGATAATCGGACATACATTCCTTCTTCCTCAATTAATTCTTGTCGTGTTCTTTTTAAACTAGAATTAGAAGCAATAGCTTCTCCACGCAAACTTTCTTTATTCGGTCTACGTCTACCCTCATCCCCATATTTTTCTTCTAAAATATACAACATTCTATTAAGACCTTCTTCAAAACTCGCTTCTAATATGGTTTTTCTAGATTCAACAGAAGCCAATTTTGTATCCAAATAAGAACGAAACCCACCAAACAATAAAAGATAGTTCTCTAAATCTTTATTAGTACAATCCTCTAAGTCAGATATAGCAATAATCTTAGGGGCTTCTAAATCAGCCTCTAATTGAGGAAGTTCTAATTGTTCAAAATACGAATCCACTCTTCTCAATACAGCACCTAAATGAGTTTCATTTTGTTGCGATTCAAGCATTTATCTCACTCTTTTACATTCAAACAATTACACCATTTATCATGAGTAATAGATGATATCTTTGGAACCTCTACCATATTCTGTATCTTAATACACCTATTTAAAATTCCTTCCCACTCTGAAGAAGAACGCTTAATATGAAATGCTTTAAGTTGTTGGTCATTCTTACATTCATAAAGAACAAACCCATTATCTATATTCAATACATTTAAGTATATTTGAATTTGAGTAGCATGTTCTGATTTAGGAACACTTAAATTAGAGAACCCTCGTTCATTAATTGTCTTGAGTTCAATAATAGTTCTTCCAAACTCAGGTAAATTCAGAATAAAATCAGCCCTTCCGTGAATACATGGATTATCGTAACGAGCTTGAACCTCGTCACCTAGTAAAATTCTCATCTTAGTAAATATATCTTTATACCTATTTTCTGTAGCATGACCATGAGAAAAAATCCGTAGTGTCTTTGGCTCAAACTTTTGATTTGGCAATAATCCATTGTAGTGTAAATACAATAATCTATCGCACGTAGACCCTAAAAACGAGGGATAAAAAATACCTTTAGATGGTGGTCGTTGCTCAGAATTTGAAGTTAAATGCCTATCAATTTCTTTAACTAACCAATCATCATGTTTTGTTGTTAGAGGTTCTCGATGTTCCCTCTGACGTAAAATTGCTTTTATTCCTGACAAAATAAACCTACCAATGTATTAAGAATATTGGGCTTAGTTAAATCTCGTATATGATAAATTTCACAAATACCCAAACCTAGTAATTCTGAATCTCGCTTTCTATCGGCTTTTCTCAGATGACCGTAGACACCATCAGCCTCTATAACACTATTCATCTCAGGTAAATAAAAATCAACAGTCCTTGAACCAATAGAGTATTGCTGTTCATAGCGTAACCCTAAATCAGATAGTATATCTGCTATATGATTCTCTTGAACTGTAAAGTCCCTTGGTTTCAATTACGATAGGCTTTCTGGAGACGGCATAATAGTATCCTCTGCCATTACAACCCCTGTCTGTCTATCAGCCCTTGGCGGTCTTCCAACCCTGCGTTTTGTTGGTGGTTCTGCTACAGTAACTTCTTCACCAGCAGGATGTGCTGTAGTTATAATAGTCATACTATCATCAGCAGATTCAATATCTGTAGTATCAGATGCACCACCAAATCCATTGTTAGAGGCTCGTTTAAAATATCCTATGCCACCTAACACAGATACAAGTTCCCATCCAATTGCTCCTTGTTCATTGAACGCACTAACAACAGAGTCAAGTCCACCCAATGTTGATAAATCTATACCTTTATATTCATAAGTTATCATAGTCTCTAGCTTCCTTATCTAATCTAGCATTGAAATATTTTATGCTGTAATGAATAGTCTCAGACAACTCCTTGCCTGTCAAGTCAGAAAATGGTTCTTTAGCAAGTAATGCAGACAAATATGAAAACACTCTTACTGTCTGATATCCAATACCAAGAGCTAAGACATCATCCCTTAAATTAATAGAGTCAGGGTCTTTCTCAGTATACTCAAAAAACTGTGCTAATAAAGTATCCAAAACCGTTTCTTCTGGAAGAAAATTTCCAATATCTATTAAAGCCATTTCTTTATTATTAGTCACCGATATTATCCTTCAATAAATCAAATTTATCGGGGTTCTCTATATAATAATTTTTTACATTATTTAACCCCATTAATTTCTCAGTTAAATCTGGTAATTCATACCACGGTCCTGACTGTTTAACTATACCCATATCTAGAGCTTCACGTATCCAAGTTTCAATAATATCAAACCCACCATCAAGTCTAAATGGAACAGTACAAGAATTAAATGGTGCGCCACCAGCTTTTGATTTCCTTAAACGTACCTCTATATCAAACCCAACTTTCTCTTTATTTTCCTCAATCCATCCAGACCGTTTAGCCTGTAAAATCATATGAGAGAAAAACACTTGTCCCACTCCACCCGGCATTGCATCCAACGACACTGGTCCCATACTACTACGAACTTGATTAATAACTACCAATGCAGACCCATGCTTAAAATGTGGAAACAATCTTGGTAAAGAGGTATTTATTAACCTTGCTTGCCAAGCCATAGGGTTATAACTAAAGTCCTCATCATGAATAGCAGAGGGAACTAAACCAGCAATAGAATCTAATACAATTAAGTCTACCCCATCAATCATTAAATCCCTAACTGTATCAAATGCATCCTCTCCAGTAAGAGGTTGGGCTAATAAAATATTATCAGTATCCACACCACATTTCTGCATCCAATCCCTATCCCAACTCATTTCTGAATCAAGCCATACAGTTGTGCCACCAGATTTCTGAACATTTGCAACTGCCTGAGATGCTAAGTAAGATTTTCCAGCATTAGATTGCCCTGTTAAAAGAGTTAATCGTTTCTTAGGTATCCCACCACCCAACAATTTATCTAGAGCAGGTATACCAAACGAAATACGTTCATATTCAAACGCATCTGAAGAACCCACACTAAGAACATCCCCATACTTAGAACCTAATTCCTCTAAAGTTAATGGAGTAGTTTCATCTTTCTTTTTTCGTGGTCGTGCCATTTAATCAGACTCCTGTTCTTTCAAAACTTCATCAATTTGATTATCAATTCTCTCTCGCATATGGTTCCATACAACATCTAAAGTATCGTCAACTTTCTTAATCTGTTCATCTAAAGGCAACTCAGTATCAATTTCTGATACCTCTATATTAACCTTACAATATTGATTAGATGCCTGTCCTACCCTAAATGTGAAACTTAAACCTTGTGATATTTTAGCCATTCTCTACTATGCTCCATAATTAAAAATTTCTTTTTTATCTGCCCATGAATATTCTGAAATACTAACATCAACTGGTATAGGAACATTAAATCCCTTAAAATCTTCTAGTATTGATTTTATCACAGGGATACCTTCATCGGGTAATCCTTCAATTGAAACTTCATCGTGAATAACAAGTGAAAGATTCCCACCTGTCTCTTTCAATGCTTCATGAGTTTTAATTAATGAAGCCTTTAACATATCTCCAGTAGCAGTTCCCTGTATTAAAGCATTTACAGCCTTATAGTTATCTTGAAATTCTAAACGTCTATACCTACCAGCTAGAGTCGTAATATGACCATTAACCTTAGCTTGGTCACTAATAGTACGAATAAACGGTCTAATCTTCGGATAAAGATTGAAAAAACTCTTTAAAAATGACTGAGCTTCATCCATAGATACTTCTAGTTGACCAGATAATCTTTTCCTACCTACACCATAAATAGTAGATAAAAAGGTAGTCTTACCGACATATCGTATATGTTTAGCTTCTTCATCCCCTGCTTCAAGTTTGGACACTACCTCATCATAAGGCATATCAAATATCGAAGCCCCAACCATAGTATAAGGGTCTAAGTTTTCATTATAAGCATTTAATAATTTAGTATCATTACAATAATGAGCAAAAACCCTAGCTTCCATTCCAGAATAATCAAAGAACACCATTCCGGTATCTGAAACAAACGCCCTACGAATTAATGAGGTTTCTCTATCACTAGGTATATTTTGTAAGTTGGGGTCAGAGCAAGACATTCTACCTGTTTTAGCCCCTACCTGATTATAAGAACAATGCAACCTACCATTATCATCAAGCATCTCCAACATAGGAGCAACATAAGTATTAGCCAACTTAAACTTTTTTCTATAACTAACTAACTGTTCAGCTAATGGATGTTTTAATTGCTCTAAAACAGAAACATCAACACTTTCATGATTCTTACCCATTTTTATAGGTGCTAACCCTTCTTTTCGGAAGAAATAATCGGCAAGTTGTCTAGGAGAATTTATATTTAATTCATCCCCAACCAAATTTTTAATAGATAAATCTAACTCATCTAATTCAACCAATAATTGCTCTTGAACACCTTCTAAATAAGGTCTATCTATTAAAACACCATGACGTTCCATTTCCATCAAAACAAGTAAAGATTTTCTCTCTAGGTCATAAACCTCTAAGAAATTATCACGTATATCAGAAAAATAATTTGAATAAAAAGTTAGAGTAAATTCAGCATCTTTAACTGCATATGGAAGAAGAATATCTAATGGAATTTCATCATAAGTATTTAACTTATTTCTACGCATATGAAGCTTTAATTGCTTCTCTTCTACAGGCTCAATTCCTAAATCTTCCTTAACCCTAATCTTGAGTGCCATACGTCTATTCTCGTCTAATAAATGACACATAATCATAGCATCATGAAAACAATCCCATGATTTTGGCTCAACACCAAACGTACTTCTTATCTGATGGAAATCAAATTTAGCATTCCAAAATATGGTTCTATTTGTAGGACAATCAAATAATTCAGTTAATAACCTTGCCATTGGGCTATCAGGTCTACGTTCCTCTTTTGGAACCCATAAAGCAGTAGAACCGCCAGACCATGCAAAAGAAACTACACAAACTTCAGTGCGCCACCAATGCAAACCTGTAGTTTCTGTATCAACAGCTATATATCGTTGTTGCCTAAATATATTACTTAATTCTTCATAAGAATAATTAACTACATCAGTCATAATATAAACCTATAGATGAAATTGGGAGCGTTTATACTGGTACGCTCCCAACCTCAAAATAAATAAAATGAGTTGACTCATTATACAGAAGTATACTGAGTACCAATTTTTCTTAAAGACCCTACCAAAGAATTATATCTAGTAGATAACCTATTATACTTTTTCAACAAAGCATCATGTTGTGATTTCCAATTAGATGTTGTTGATACGGAAGTAGACGTAGACCTTCTAGAAGTTGTTCTTCCAGACTCAGCCTTTCTAGTAGAAGTTATCGCTACCTTGCGAATACCTCTTTGAGATTGAAGATTATGTGTCCTGACCTTATGTGTTCCTAACCCCTGTGGAGATGGACTCACATGCGAACATCCTCTCTCTGAACACTTATATGTTGAACTTTTCTTTGTTTGTGTTTGCGTACTCACTGATGATTCTCCTTCATCTATATGTTTTATTAGTAATTCCGTTGCTTCTTTTTTGGTCAATGGCAACAATTCGGAAACATCTAGACATAAACTAATTTTGTCTTTTCTTCCATGAGTAACTGAAAATTCGACTTCCGCACCAAACAATCCAGCCTCAACTATAGTACCCATATGACCAGCTAAAGCCCTTTCTTTTAAAAAGGAGTTGGAAAGGATAACATTTTGATAGTCACTAGCTTTAACACGAAATCCTAGCCATAGACAATAATCACCCTCTAAAAGAGTTTCTGAATAACCTACTCCTCTCCTTCTCCTAGACATTCCTAAAACAATGCATCCTTATCAAATAACTCATCTAAAGTTTCAACAGATGGGCTATCAGAATCTTCAGAAACATTATCTTCATCTAACGAAACAGCTTTAGTAGCTGTCTTGCCATTAGAACTAGCTCCATTTCCGTTTCCATTAAAGGTAGAATTTTCCTCTCTATCAATAAAGAAAGTTATGGCGTTTCCTAATTCATCCATCTCTGATACAGACTCTTCTGGAATTTTAGTAGCAGTATTAGTTACTTGAATCGAGTAATTAGTATCTTGCATACCCGAACCCCTACGTCTAACACGAACTACTTTATCATTAAGATTACCGTTTTCTTCATAGATATCAACTACCTGATTCCACAGATAATCTCGTTGACCGAATCCCTGACTAAACATTCGGAAACCATTAACTTCTTCTTTATACTGAGAATCCGAACCAGCCTTGCTCTTTACCTCAGTCCACGAATCATTGCTTCTTTCAGAGTGTAGTATATGATACACGTATGCCCAAAAAGCAAACCTATGTTGTGCTCTTTGACCACTAGCACACACATCACAGTATTTATCTACAGATTTTCCACACAGCGAATATGTCCATCTAGTAGTACCCTCATTAGTTTGAGTCTGAACAGCATGTCTCCAAAAATCAGTTAATCGCTCATCATCATCGTCACCTGTTGGTACGATAGACATCAAAACTTGGTCCCCATCTCTCAGAAAAACTTCTCTACCACCAGTAAAAGTGCTAAGAGAGTCTTTTCGCCGTTGTGATATTTTCCCTATTCCAGCCATTTATAGTACCGTCCTATCATTTAAAATTTGATTCAATTGTGTATAGTCTCTAACATCTTGTACGTCTTTTACACCCTCTAACGTTATTCGACTAACAGGACAAAATTGCCTCATTTCTCGATTAACATATTCGGTTGCTTTCATTCCTGCTTCATCATTATCTAAACATAATATTATCTCACTTACTCCTATAGTTTTAATTAATTCTTTTTGTCTATTTGATAAAAATACTCCTAAAAGTGCTACACTTGGAAAACCGTTTTGGTCAAGCCATATACAATCCAAGGCTCCTTCTGTAATACACAAATAATTCTTATCATGTGTTTTAGACTGTGGTAATCCAAATAATAGTTTACTTTTAGGTAATCCTGTAGAATATTGATATCTAAAATTAGAAGATGGTCTATGTCGTTCTATCCACCCAACATTCCTATAATTTTCATCTTTTACTGGAATTACTAATGAGCCTCGTTCTAAATTAATACCGCAGTTCCACTTTTTAAGAGAAGATTTTGTAAAACCCCTATCAAAAATCCATTCTGGAACAGATGAAAAATCGTAAGGGATATCAATTTCTGGAATCGGAATATCGGAATCTTCTTCCGACACATCAAAAAATTCTATGTCTTTAATGGAATCATCAAAAGCTAATCTTTCAGCAGATAAAAGACTAATATCTAAATAATTAGAAAGTAACCCAGCTAGGGAACCACTACCACAACCAGTGTGGCAAATCCACTTCCCTAAACTTAAATTTACAGATAGAGAGGGATGTTTATCAGGACCGTGAAAAGGGCAAGATATATTGAATTGAACCTTATTATCAGGAACATCAAATCCTGCTTCTATTAACGCTTTTCCCCAATCTCTCATAATTTTATCAATCTTCAATTATCAATTTTATTTATAATATTATACTGTATATTACACAATAAAACAATAGCTATTCTTCTTTTATCAAACCTATATTTACGTTCCAATCTAAAGTTACCGTATCATTAGTTAAACTACTATTACGGAATTTTTGAAATTGTAGCATCCTCTTCCCTATATTATCCTCTACACAAAACATAGAAAAAGCGACATCGGAAGCACGAATTAAAGCATCACCAAAAGCCACATGATGAGCTTGAGGTGGAGCAAAGACATCAAATCCACCCTTATTGGCTTGTGTCGAAATAATACAAGCACATTTATTAACAGTACATATATTCTTCATACCATAAAATAATGAGTGCATCTTTTCCCATAGGGCTTGATTACCAGATGTGTTTACACCTACAAGGTCTATGTTATCTAAAACAATCAAATCAGGCTTATGTTTACGAACCAAACTAGAAATACCAGCTATACTAACAGTAGATTGGTCTATAGAATCACAAACAAACATGTTCTCTTGATTAACCTTAGATAAAAAGTCCTTATAAGATTCCTCATCTAAACCCTGACCAGTTCGTAAACTATCATGGGTAAATTTATACTTCATAGCATTGGCAGTAAGTACATCTAATCTCATCATGATTTCTTTTACAGGCATTTCTGCTGATACAAATAATGTTTTATAACCACACATAGCGGCAGTTGTAGCAAACCTACAACACATCCATGTTTTACCAACAGAGGGTCTAGCAAAAACTGAATAAACCTCTCCGGGTTGCATACCAACACCAGAATTATTAATGCTTTTAAATGGAGTTGGTATACCTATAATACCAAATTTACTAGAGCGTTGAGATTTCTTATGACGATAATCCTCTAAACGGTCTTCTGTACCACTATCATAAAGAAGTAAATCATCATCATGCTGAAGTGTTATTTTCTCAAGACCTTCTAAATATGAACCAATAACCGACTCAGGGTCATCAGTTAAACGATTTTTATGGGTATTAATTACATCAACTACATTACGATAAATGACTTGCTTACGAAAAGCATTTAAACAATAGTCTAACGATGAATCAATCGCAGTTGAATCTAAATCGGGAAACTTTTCTGACAAAAGTCCTGATGATGGAAACTCAGAATACCCATCATAGTAATCAAGTAAAAAATCCAATGCTTCAGAATGCACTGAAAAATCTTTAGGGGTGTATTTTAATTGCTTTAATGTTGTTAAACTATCTATTCCAAATATTATTCCAGACTCAATAAATCCGTAACTTTCCACTTTACTACTCTCATATTAAACTAAATATTTTTTCTCTAAATAATCGCTTGTTTTTTTATGTGATTTTATTAACTGTTCAACTTCTGCTTGCTCGGCGTATGCCATTTTTTCAAATGGATGAGATACTTTTGACCTACCTAAATAAACAACCATTAAAAATACATACGTAAGATACCAAGGAAATACCCCAAATTTTTTAGCTTGATACCAATGATAATACTCATGGCTTCTCAAAGGCATATTATCAGCATAACCCTTACGATAGAAAATAAACGGAAATAGCATAATAGCGTCAATACCTTTCGGAAGCCACGGACTAACTAACTCAATAGGCTTAATTATTTTGTGATGACCCTGTTTAGAACCACTCATATAGTTATTTTCTCCACCCAAGAATTTAAGGATTCAGCTAACTCTTGTTTTTTACGATTATCCATTGGGTCAGGAATCCACTTAGACTCCAATAGCGTTAAACTCAATAGTAGTGCTTTATGGTCGGAGTCACCCTGTTTTCTAACCCAATAGTGTAAATTCGGATATTCAGTCGATGGTATATATTCATCTAACTTAGAGAGAAAGTATACCAAGGAAGATTCACCATTTAATACACCAGATTCTACTGCTAATAGTACAGCATAAATATCATATAAAGCAAGTGCCTCTTTTAACTGTTGAAGTTCATGACCAATAAACCCTCTTGGATTATAATCAGTGGAAGAATACTTAGAATAGCACTCACCCCAATAATCATATACATCTTTAGCTGTATATTTCTCAGGAAGTTTAGACTTAGTTTTTCGTACTGTTTTTGGAGGCATATGAAGCTCGTGTTCCCTCACTATTTTGATAATGACTCCCTAATTCAGAATCACCATATAATCTTTCAACTGGAGAAGAAAGTCTCATAAATCTAATCTGACAGATTTTATCACCGCTTTTTAATACATAAGGTTCGGAAGAAGCATTATATATTTCAAGTGTTAATCTGCCTTTCCAACCGGGGTCAACATATCCAGCAGTCACATGAACAAAAATCCCCTTTCTCCCAATAGAAGATTTCCCCTCTAATTTAGCCACTATACCACTAGATAGTGCTACATTCTCTAATGTAGATGCTAATAAAAATTCATGGGGTTTAACAGTAAACTGTTTTTCAGCTAATTTACTCCCATCAATAGATAAAAAACCTTCACCTAATCGTAAATCAATAGATGATGGTTGAAAAGCCTCATCAGAGGGTATAGGAGAAATTTCAATCTCCTTATAATCTAAGGCAACCCTAATATCTCTATCACTTAGTATCATCAGTTATTTCGTAATCCTCTCCGAATTTTTTCTTAACCTCTTCTATGTAATGATTCTTACATAAAAATATAAACTTACCAGAAGCTATTTCAAATGAATGTACTTGTTGCTTATAACAATGTGAAGATTCACAACATCGAATAGTTTTAATTACATCAGACATAGTTATCCACCTGTTACAAGTTTCTCATAATCCCTACGATTCATCCTCTCTATACTAACTCTTTCAGAACCCTCAACAAACTCTTTTATATCCGTTGCTCGTTTCAAAAATATGTTTCTAATACCCTCATCTACAGTTCCTACTATAAAAGGATTTAGCACATTTACAGTATCAGTTTGCCCAAACCTATGCAATCTATCCTCTCGTTGCTCCATAGTAGCTGGATTATAAAAATTTCCGTAATTAACTACTGTTGAACAGCCTGTAACATTCAAACCGAAACGTCCAGCATCAGTCATAATCAACATACCAGTAGGCTCTGCATTAAATCTCTCAATCAAATCAAATCTATCTTCTGTCGGAGTATCACCTGTTAAAATATATTGAGCATCAAATGCTTCTTGTAATAATCGAACTGATTCTTTGAAATATGTAAACACTACAATTTTCGGAATATTTTCATATGTTTCTTTCAGCCACTCTAACTTTAAATTAGGTACTGAAGTTAAGCCCACACTCTCAGGAAACTCAACAAATTGTCTAAGTCTAATTGTTTGTTCTAATACACTTATATTAGATGCTTCTTTCCCATCTCCCTTTAACCACTTTATAAAATCATTCTTAATAGTATCGTAAGCTTTTGAAACAGCCGATGTCATCTCTAATGGAAAATCTGTACGTATCTTAGGCGGTAACTCAGTCAACACCTGAGATTTAGTTCTCCTTAAAATGAATGGTGAGGTTAGCATATGTAACTCATCTAAATTTTTATAACCAGTTAGTTTTCCACCATAGTCCCAAACTCCATACCTGTACTTAAACCTATATGCAGATGGAACTATTTCTGGTCGTACCCATTCCATTATAGATTGAAACTCCATTAGATTATTTTCTAATGGCAATCCAGATAATGCTAATCTCACAGGACTTTTAAGTTTTTTAGCTAATTTAGTTCGTGATGATGTATTGTGTTTTAAATAAACAACTTCATCGGCAATAATAGAATCCCAATCTTTCGGAATAGCTTCCCAATCTAAACGCAATAAATCATAATTAGCAATAAAATATTGACTAGTTTTATTAGACCATTGCTCAATTCGTTGTTTCTTAGTACCAGAAATTACAACAGCATCAATACCAAAGTGCTTCTCGAACTCATTTTTCCAATTCAACTTTAATGTAGATGGGCATAAAATTAAATTACGTTTCCCATTCAAATTAACTACAGTAGAAATAGATTGAATAGATTTACCTAAACCCATTTCATCAGCTAGAAGTGCCTTCTTTGCCTTAGATAAAAAATTCACACCTATCTGTTGATATGGTCGTAGTAAGCTTTCTTCTTCAGTATCTAAATCATTAAACTTATACTCAATCAACTCAAGTAAACTACTATCAATAGATTTCTGAGCATCAAGAGCTTCAGATGTCCAATGAGCATCTTGAAGATAATCTAATGTTTTAACAGCTAATTGTGGAACTTTCCAAACTTTATCAGCCTTAACCCAATCCCTAAGAGGTAAAGAACGAACTGCTCTTAAATCATTTTGATTATAGGGAAAGGTTAAAACAAAATATGGAGACTCGTAATCAATTTTTATCATTCTTAATCTTAATGTTTATGAAGTATTTTCCCAAAATAACGATGTACTATACCAGACATAACTATCCACGATACACCCAAACCGACCATATACATAATAGGAGTAGGTAGTGGAGCAAATTTACCGATAGATAGCAACGCTATATCTTCACACGTATGGATAACTATAAAAAATAGCATTACTGGAGAAAGCAGAGTATTTTTATAGGACAATATTTTTTCTTTCATGGCATCCCCTAAACAAAGATGCTCTATTATCCCAAAAATAATGGTTCACGGCAATAGGTGAAGTGCTATAAAAACCTATTACCATGAACCAATCATAGGAGCAATGCTTACCTTACGGTAAGCAAGTCCCACGCACGTTGTTTCAAATCGGCTCCCGAACCGTACCAAGCATCATTAAGACGCTTATTTACAACTTCAAGAGAATTGCTCTCGCCAGTTTCAACTTTATGACCAACAGGGCGATTGTAATCTACATACTCAGTTACCGCATTGAACGCATCCCATTTAGTATTCGTTCCATTGCCACGCCCATTAGAAAACAGGTCGATAACTTTATCAGCGGCATATGCCTTATTCTTACGTTGTTCCTCTATTGATTTATCAACGTCTAAGTCAAATAGTGTGTACGTAAATCTCTTCATATCTATAGAACTCCACTCGTGTTCCACTAAACCGTTAATACCAACCATCATATTTTCAAAATATGCTTCTGCTAAATCTAGAGTTTGCCTTGCACTAACTGCTTTTGTAGAAATACTTGGAGTATGTTTAGCCGTAAACTTAATACCATTTGATTTTTGATTCATATCTAACGCAAGTGAGAACGTGTTACTACAAACTACTCTCACTGTAGTAAACATCATCGACAGTGGCATAGAAGAATCATGAGAAGAACCTAACAAGATATACTTATGAAGAATATCATTATTAGTGACTTTCAATTCGCCATCTAGTTTAGCTAGAATCCAAAGTTTCTTACCACCGTTAATAGTACCAGCCGTATGATAAATTGCTTGACCTGCACCAACTACACTATCAAAAAACTCAAATGCTTTTCTATTAGGTAATGGAGTATATCTATCAGAGGCTACAGTAAATACCTCGTTTGTATCTTCCCGAACTACAGCAACTCGATTAGGAATTTCTTTAGGTATAAAGCTATCGGGAGTGGTGTACAAAACTGGTCTTGTAACCACATTCCAATCCATATTGGCGGCTTTTATAGCTTCTTCACTAGTAAGAGCATGAGAAACCTCTGTCCCTAACCTATGCCACGGTGCTTCCCCTGTGTAAAACATCTCTATCTGTCCGTCTGAATTAATGGTTAAATCTGCTGGCATTTTTCCTTCCTTTCCTTTCTAAGTTCTAATTTTTACTATTATACAATAAATTTATAGTATACGTCAAGGAATTTAATTAGTTTATCTTTCTTTAGCTCTTTCACTGTTTATATAATTAGAATGAACTTTATCTGCACAATTCCAGCAAAGATAAACAAGCCTATCTTCAATGCTAGTCCAAGTGAACCATTCACTTCTTATACCCTGCTCTAGTTCTTCTATATGATTACACCAAGGACAAACGGCTTTATCAGATTCCTCATTAGTATTTAGATTATTGCTACTCATAATTATTTTGATTTTGTGCAGATATAGAAACTAATTCCGCTTCACCCGGAACAGCCTCAATAATCTCACCAGATTTCATCTCACGCCAAACTATAAAATTCCCGATAGTAGAACAATCAGGACAAGTCGTTGAATTAGATGACCATCCCTCTGGATTGTTAGTACAAATTATGAATCGTGTATCACAACCCATACATCTATATTTTAATTGGGTATACGTATCAATAGCAGTTATCATTATTGTCTCCTTATCAGAAACATTATGAATTTAAATTATTACCACATGTGGTAATTAGATTATATTGTAGTTAGTTTAAGTAAAAAAGTCAATATTTTCCTTAACTTACACAGAACATTAGTTCCCATAAAGCAGTACCATTAGAACCACCTACACCAATATCAGGAAACTCTTTCTTTATATACCGAATTAAATGTGAATTTCTAGGATGTATAATCACATATCCCGGCGGTCGTTTATGACTCTTTCTATACTTCTCTGCAAATATTGGAATATCTTCCTTATGTAACTCTAAATTCTTAACTAAATTGACGTAATTAGCAGTCCCTGTTCTCATATGTTCCCAAACACTTCTCATATCTAAGTTTATTTCATCAGTTAGTATAGGATTTTTTCTTCTTCTATAAGGTCTATCATCAATCTGTATTTCTTGTGTAGTTACAACTTTTTGTTCTTTAACTTTATTTTTACTACCCTTGGGTCTACCCCTTCTTTTTTCAGTGGTCATTTCCAAACTTCTCCTTTATCATTTAAATAAACATGTTCTGCATTAAAAATAGGTTCTTTTGACTCTACTAATACAAATGAATCATATTTGTAGGGATTATACGCTATTTGTTCATTATGGCAAGAGGAACAAATTTCAATTGTACCTTTTATAAAAGCATGAACATTTTTTCGTTTTTCACGTAGTACTTTTTCTCTCCCTGCTTTCCGAACCACTAAAGTTGCATTCTTTATATGAACATCATTTACATGTTGTATAACTTTTCCAGTTTTATTATCTCTTATACTCCAACAATTTTTATGTAAATTTCTATATACTTCAACTTTCATATATCAAAAAATCCTTCTTTTTGTCAATACTAATACTGTAAAAAATTAGCTACTAGTACTTAATATTCTAGTAGCTAGATTAATATATTATTATATTTTTAACCACAAGTTCCCCCCTGTAAAACCTGACGAAAAACCAAATGATGTTATATTCTTTTAAAAATTTCTATTGCTATGTCAGGTTTTCGGGAACAGTGTGCGGATTTTTAACCGCCTTATTTTGGATTATCTAGATATTTCTAGCCTTGCCCCGGTGACGCTTTACCAAGGTGTAGATTTCTCTACTATTCTCCAGTTCCCCATCGTCCACGGTCTGCTGTTAACAACTTACCCTCTCTGTTTAGGTCTAGGTCTGCCCCACAGAGTTTTAGGTGTCCTATTATTTCAAGGAACTTATCGGGGGTTTGGGTGCAATAGCTTTTTAAAGTGCTTGTTTTACTAAACTACAGTATAAAAATCTTGTTGTCAACAGAAAAGAGGGGGAAAAATCCCCCAATTTTCTAGCTTGTTGAAATGGGAAGCGACTTCACTTGTCGTGGATGACCATTTTTAAATTGAACGGTTAATATTCCATCTTTAAGTGATACTTCCGCACTATCTACATCGGCATTCTTTGGAAGCCTAATAGAACGACTTGATAGTCCTTGAACTCGTTCTCTAAGAACATAGTTACCATCTTCCTTATTGGAAGAAACATCAGTTTTGTTATTTATTGTAAGAATACCGTTCTCTACTGAAACATCCACATTGTCTACCGATACTCCCGGTAACGATGCTGTTACAGTAACAGTATCATTATTAGACACAACGTCTACAGGAATCACATAGCTTCTGGACTCATCAGAAAATGTTGGGTAACTTAATAAACTACTAAACAAACTATCTGGGAACCCACTCCCAAAAAACGAATTAACCGGGTTATTTCTTCGTGCCAACATATAAAACACCTCTAAAAAATTTTCTAATCTTTATCTGACTAGTTGACACTAATTGTAAGCCATCTACAGTCAAATGTCAATAGATAAATTAAAAATAAGTTTGGGGAGTTTTATGAGTAATTCCACGAGATTCGTTATAACAACGTCTACTACAAAAGATGTGTTTGTATCCTTGAGTATTAGTTTTCATTTCCTGTAACGACCGTTTACGTTTAAATGAACTACCACACCCATCACATGTATAGGTAGCTAGAAGTTTAGAGGGAGTACATTCCTTGCAGAATCTTCTTGTGGGCTTTTTAGCAAATAATTTAAAACAATACCCACATGAGTAAATAACATTAGATATAGCTTTTGTAGGAAGTCCAGCTTGTTTAAGTATAGTGTGAACTCTTACTTTAGTAACACCGACTCTATCCCCTATTTCCTCTAATGTTAATTCGGGATATGCTTTCCTGAGATATATAACATTTTCGTATGTAGACATAATTTACACATTAGAAAGTAGTATCGGCTGAGGATGCGGCTTTTCGAGCGATTTCAGTTGTTACTTCAGACCTTATTATCGCAAAAACTGCATTGGTTAATTGTTCTAATGTAATGTTTTTATGATTACCAGTCTCATCTGTACAAGGATAATGAGCTTCCACTAATGCCCATTGTTCATCTGTAAATTCTATTGTTAATGTTTTTGCCATTTTCTTACTCCTTACTCAAAACTAACATCAGCATTTTCGACTGCTTTATTACGAATAACTAGGGCTATATCAGCTTTAATTAAATTAAACATAACTGTTTTTAATTCATCTGCTGTAATTGCTCTTGCTTCTTTAGTCTCAGGGTCGTTATATGGATAATGCGCTTGCACTAACGCCCATTGAGAATCTGTAAAGTCTATATTTATTGTTGTTGCCATATTAATTTCCCTCCAACAATGCTACCCTAGCTCGTAATTTTTTAGTTTCTGCTAATAATACCATGATTAAATTTTTATTTAATATACTTATAGGTTCGCCCCCATCATCTAACGTAACTAATTCAGGTGCTACTTCATATAACTCTTCTGCAATAAGTCCAAAATCAGTTTTTTCTATTTCATCTATTACAGATAAAGTATTTCCATGTAACTCTGATTTCTTTACCTCATAACTTTTGACATCTATATCCCATATTTTAGAGGTGTCAAACGCTAATGGACGTATATCCTGTTTTATTCTTCTAGTTGAGGCTAAAACAGATAATTTAGAATCTGCATTTCTATATACATCTGAAGTACCGCTCGTTGATAAACTATTTAATACTACGAATGTGCTAGTAGGGATAGTTATTAAATTATTAGCTATTATCAAGTCATCACTGCCATTACATGTAAAGCTTATTTCATCTGCGTCTGACCTATATATACCTGTATTAGTATCAGCTACAAATGATATACCCGGTGCAGCAGCACTTCCACCATTATCAAATAGAACTGGTTCACTAAAGGTGTGGTCCCCTGACCACCCAAAATCATCATCAGTATCAACTCTTAACCATACATCCCCACTTAAAACTTGAGAGGGGGCTGCAAAAGACGAACCGTTGCTAGATATCTGAATCCCATCTCCCCCTAATACCCTAACTCCTTCAATATAAGTACCAGTAGCATGAATGGAAATAGAGTCAGCACTATTATCTGTCGTTAATGAAATACCAGTACTAGCTACAAATGTAAGAGTATCCGTTGTAGAATCTGCGGTTACAGTATCTTGACCACTAACAGCAATGTATTTAAAGGAGTTTTCATTATTTTCTCCACTTCCCCCACTACCCCATGTAGCTGTTCCAGATGAAGAATAAACTAAAACTTGTCCAGAAGACCCCCCTGCTGGTATGTGCTTACTTCCAGCCCCACTATCATGGGTTACAGTTAATGTGGTATTTGCACCACTTGTGGTTATATCAGTACCACCAGCAATAGTTAATACGGCTTGTCCAGTATTATCAATTGCGGTTCCTGAATCATCCCCTGTTAATACTACACCAGTTATATCTCCAGAGCCGCTACCACTACCGGATAGTTGAAGTTCATCGCTCTCACTATCAGCAGTTGGGATTAAGTCTCCTTCATCAGAACCCGAACTTCCTGCTCCATCGCCTGTTATACCCCTCCCCCTATAATATAGATGCCCATCAGTTTTAACATAAAGTATTCCACTACCCCTACCGTTGGGCGCACTAGGGTATGCTGTTTGACCAGCACTTCCATGAGAACTTAAAATTAGGGAGTTATAAGCGTTAACCCCATTAGTATTACTACCTTTAACATTACTATCTTTACCTAATGAGGTTCTCCAACCATTACTACTACTAGTTATATAAGAACTAGCATTCCGAGTGATTAATGATATGTTTGTAGGTGCTGAAGTACTGGTAGTCGTTCCCGGTACACCACCTCCGATTATTAAACTTCCACTATTGGCTTTATATATACCTGTATGTGTAGACGCACTATCCATAGTATTTTTAAATATAAGCAATCCAGTTGTATCGGCTGCCGAATTGTCAATCGTAAAACCAGTAGAATCAGCTACACATCTAAAAACACCACTATCTAGCCCACCAAAACCAGCCTTTCCATCTGTAGCTTGAATTTGGAATTGTGTAGTTCCACTATTTGCCCCAATAATTCCAGCAGATGTAAATGCTACAGCCGTAGTTGAATCTGATGATTTAAATGCTATACCGCTTCCACCAGCTAATGCGCTTAGAAAATGGTTTTGACTCAAGAATCCACTAGCATCTAATCCAGTATTTGCTCTTGCACCCCCATCTATAGTAGCTTGTGTAGCTCGTTTATATGTAGCCCCATCAAATAAAGTATCTAAAGAATAATAATTCTTTTGCAATACACCAGTATTTGTTTCAATGGTAACTTTTCCACCTGATGCAACATCCTCACATGTAGCTAAGATAATATTATCTGCTCCTGCGGCGGTAGTTGCGCTTGTAGTATATGCAAGTGTTGTGGTAGAAGATGATTTGGAAAAATAAATATATGTAATATCGCTGATTGTACCAGTAGTTCCAGCACTTATTGCATAAGTAGTACCATCAAAGAAAATTAAGTTTCCAGAACTCCAATCAACTGTATTATGTCCATTAGTTCCATCAGGACTAAACGTAACAGTAGTAGACCAACTTAACCCACTTCTTGATTTGATTCCAGCTTGATTTGCTCCCGGTACAGCAGCAGAATCTCTAGCATTTTTTCTAACAGCGGCAGTTCTAATAATTGGTGGTGTTCCTCTACCATTAGTCAGCATTAATTCAATACTACATGTTCTAAGTCCTGCTCCTTCATCATATTGAATACTTGTAACTACCATATTTTGATTACTTATACCAGAATCACTAGGAATACTTTTTACATAAACGGTATGCCCAGCCCTTATAGGAACCCATGCTCCACCAGAAACCCTGTATCTTGGGAATTGGTATGTTGAAACTTTCCCTCGTCTAATTGAATCACCCGAATTATACAATACACTGGCGGCATGACTAGCTGCCTCTAATTCAGTAGATATTTCGTAAGATTGATGATTAACATCAATGTCTGATTCAATAGCTTCTCTTAATGAACCGGGTGGATTTGCAGTTGCACTACTTACAGTAGCTGACACACCACCAACACTAATAGATTGACCGCTAATAGTATTTAACCATGTAGTATTAGTAGGTTTATCATCGTCATCTACTGCTGATGGACCAATTATTAAATATGTGTTAGTGCTTCCTACATAATGAACTTTTGCTGTATTACTCCCCCAAGTAATAATGTTACCTACAGCAAAATTTCCACCACTAGTTGCACCATGATTTATTAATATCATGTCTAATTTTCGTGCTTTTTCATTATTTCCAGCAGTATCAACAAAACGAGATTTTACACGAGTAATTAATTCAGAATTATGTAATGGAAAAGAGTAGTCTCCAGCAATAGGCATAATTTGGTCAGTTTGTCCTGTTGATGGAGCATATTCTAGAGTAAGACCACCTGATGGTAACGAAGCAGGTATAGAACCTCTAGGAAAATAATTGAAGTCTGGTGTGGGAGTATTTCCATTAAAGTCAATGTCTAGAAAAAAATCATATCCAAATTTAGCAGTAGAGGTTGTTAAATCTTCGGCAGCAAGTTCCTTAATAACTTCAAATACTTTTTTTCTAGAGCCTGTTAATGTTAAATCTAAAACTCCAGAAGATTCACTTTTAACAGAAGTTAAGAATTTATTAGAATCGCTAACACCTATATTTCCAGACCATGTATTAGTTGAAATAAGGGAACTTATTAAACTACTACGAGTAGTATGACCTGTTATATCCGCATCAACATCATTTGTAGATAATTCACGTAAATTATCTACAGCGTCAAGAGTAACAGTATGACCAAAGAAACTGTCTCTAGCAGGTTTAACTACCATAACTTTACCGTAGAAAATATACTTGTCTGTCTCGCCTTCTTTTATACGAATTTTAGTGAATTTTCCAAAATTGGCTTCTTTTGTATTAAGAGCAGAATCACTAAAATTACCAATTGTAACAGTTACTGTCATTGTGGATTGAAGTGTGTCACTAAGCGAAAATTGAATCATGTTTGTTTCTTCAACCCACGCTGAACCATTCCAATATTCTAATATACTTCTATTAGCCATAATTTAATATTCCATCACCTTTCCTGTTAAAGACATATTAAATGTCCATCTATCAATTACAGGAGCCATAAGAGCAAATTTTGCAGATGCAACAGCTACTTCATACTCATCGTCAAGAGCTTTTAATCTAATAATTCCATTCCACCAAGCAGTAGTTGTTGCAATTGTTTCTAAATCATCTTTATCTGCAATAGCAATACCACCCTCAGTATCATTTGTACCTGTTTGTCCAGCAATCCCACTTATTGAAATATTTACTCTTGTTTGACCTAAATCAAACAGGAGTACGCTTCCCCCCGGTAATGGGGCTGATATTGGACTTCTATCATAAGACACATTAAAGTCCTGTGCTTGAATTTTATATTGTTCATGCACAGTTGAAGCAGCTGAATCATTACCTTTAGTAATTCTTTGTATTAATATATTTAATGCCATAAAGACTTACCCACCTAAATCTATCCCAACTCCATCTAGAAAATCATTACCATTCCAATCTTTTTCAATCTCAACATTAACTTCTATTTGACCATTCCTTCTTCTTGTTACTACAGCAGTAGGTTGTATCCCAAATTGTGATTGAGTACTAAATTGTACATTTAATTGTTGTGCAAAATCTTGAAGGTCGCCCTTATAATTAGGGTCTAGTCCTTGTTTTTCTGAAACCATTTCAGTTAGAAACGCTCCAAGTTTTCTTTCAAGAGTAGCTTCATATTGACCTCTTCTTCCACCCCCAAAGTCTATGTCACTCCATGCTCCTTGCCAACCTACTCCTGCATATCGTCCTTCTGGGTCTAGCAGTCTATCTTTACCTACATTCCACAAAGAACTTCCGAATGCTTTCGACCATTCCCACATTCGTTCACCACTTTGTCCATGTATAATTCCTTCACCTGAAAGTATGTCTCCAAGAATTGTTCTCCCAATTCCGGGATTAATACTTGTGTCTCCCAAAGCTGATTCTGCTAAACCAGTTTCAGGATTTACTCTAGAAGATGCTTGAGGCAATCCCCACCTCATTCCAGTTTTTTCTTCAAGAAAATCCCCCATCCCTACAAATAATTTAGTAAATGCATCCTTTAATCCCCCACCTCCATCTTCCCATATCCATGTTAATCCCTGTACTATCGAGTTCCATGCATCTACAGCAACAAGTTTTAAGAAGGGACCGAATTGACAACCTGCTTCTTCCCATGTGCTTTTTATATACCCTACAGCACTACTCCAATAACCTTCTATTTTTGCAGCTAGTTCTGGTTGCCACTCTGCAAATTTATTGAAAGCCGATGTACCTACCTCTGTAGTTATATCCCATGCTTTCTTAGCTAACTGCGGCCAATTTTCCCATAACCACGTTCCTGCCATTTTAACTACATTCATAGCATCTTGACCAACAACCGATATAAGACCAAAAACAGTGCAACCACCTTCTTCCCATGCACCTTTAAAATAATCTACAGCAGCAGTCCATCCAGCTTTAATTACACCCCATGTTGTTTTTGCATACCCTTCAATATTAGTAAAAAACGTATTCATACTTTCTTCAGAAATACCAAAGAATCCAGCTATATCAGTTGCTGTATCTTTAAATAAATCCCATAGTAATGCACCAGCTTCTTTTAAGGCTCCTGCCCAACCTTTATCAGAAACTAATTTTGTCCACCATGATTGAAATTGTGGAACCATTTTAGCTAAAGAGGATAAAACTGGTATTATGAGGGGTATAAAAGGCATTAAAAAGACATCAACAAACGCTGAAAATATTTGAGTAAGCGCACTTGTTGATGTTGCCATAATCTTGGAGTTTCTAGCTAATAAGCCTCCAGTAACAGCACCAGCTACTATTGTAGCTTGCCTTCTAGCTCGTTGAAGTTCGTTAATTAATTCGTTCTGATTTTCTTTACCTTTTAGTTTTTGAAAATCTTGATACTCTTTGAGGGCTTTCTTTTCATTCCTCATAGCCTCAAGTTGTTCTTTTTGTTTATCGTTGAGAAGAGACATACCGGGGTCTTTAGGTCCAGCACCACCACCACCACCGGGTGGGCGTGGCGCACCGCCACCAGCACCGGGTACTCCACCACCTACTCCAGAGCTACCCTCGGTACGTATATTAACAAATATTTCGCCGCCTACGCCTCCGCCGCCAGTTGTCATAAGCGCATTTGACTCCTTTGTAAATCAGCTTGCATTTGAGAATTTTCGTTTTGATATTCTACCAATGCTTGCTCAACCCCCAAGATAGTTTGTATCTCTTGTTCTGATAAAGAGGCAATCGAATCATAGGAAAATCCTGTTTTTAATAAATGGATTAATGTAATGTAATAACGATAAACCGCAGTTTCGGAACCTGTTATTCCTGCACTGTCGATTCCTCTAAGGATTCGATGGACTCTTTTTTTATTGCTTCTGTGCTAACTGTAGAATTATCTACAAAAGCTTTAGGTACAAGATTTTCTAATGCTACCCCTAATTCTGGTCCACATTGAGCAAGAAATGAATCTGTAGTTTCACCCCAAGGTGCTTCTACAATCATCCATTTTAGACACTCTCTTATATAATAATCACCATCAAAAGAGGTTTGTCCAGAATCATCCCATTTAACAGCTAAACTTATTTTTTGATTCTTTAAACTCCAAGGTAAACCTCGTAACTTCAAAGGTATTTCTATTAATTCTCCATCTTCCGAAGTAATACTTAAATATAATTCTTTTACTTCCCTTCCAACGAGAAGTTTCTCATATCCAGCCATTCTAATACTCTCCTAAAAATATTCTTTTTATGGGTATACACCCTCACTATCTGTAATAACGATACTTAAATCACGCATTAGTATTGAAGCATCTATTTGTACAGGTGAGTCTCCTCCTACTGGATGTGGTGCGCTAGTAAGGAAACATCCTTGTGTGCCAAATCCAGCGGCTGCTCCACCATTTGCTGTCGTTGCATTGCTTGGGCTTTTTATAACGATAGTATCGTTAGTTCCACGAGTAAATGTCATGTGGATATCAAATCCTTGCATCCCACTTCCATAATTACCCTCTAGTATTAGTTCTTTCCATAAAGTCCGTGTATTTGCACTTGAGGCTATAGAATCTTCCATTGCAATAGAGGCAGTCATCGAATAATTTCGGCGTTGCTCCTGAATCTCACTTACTATTCTACCGCTTCCATTATCATTTAAATAAAATCGTGGTTCAAGGTTATTATTTATATCTATTGAAAATGACCGAATTCTAGCAAACGGTACTCCAAAGAAATACAAAGCTCCTTGAGAGAAATAATAAGGTTCTGTAGTTGGATAAGTAGCATTTCCAAGGTCGCTACCGCTTCTAGGTCTTGCTCCACCTATACCAACATTATCAGTTGCTCCAGCTTCTACAGTAGGGTCAATTAAAGCACGAGATGCTTTTTGAACTTCACCAGATACTCCTGACATAGAGTATTGGTTATGTGCCATATCTAGGAAGTTTACCCCACCCCAAGAGAAACGTAACATTCCACCTTCATCAGCAGAAAATGTAGCATTACCCACCATTCCACCAACATACCGTCTAATAAAATCATTTGCTGCTGTTTCACTAGAATCACGGAACAATACATTCCATGCTACAGAGTCTAATTCTGCCTGTTCTACAATAGTATGAGTATAAGGTGATGTAACTTCATTACATGCGACACCAGTAGCATGAGCTATCATTAATGGATAATTTAACCGTAGTTTTGCTGAATTTACTGCTACAATTTGTCGTACTTCTGAATTTGTGGAAGTATCAATTTGTATGTAGTCTCCAGCGGCATAGTTAGTAGCATCAGCTACTGTTATTTCTATATGTCCCTTTGAAGTTGCTCCACTTAATGTACTTCCTCCACCAGAACCAACATCAGTTCCTGTAGTTGCTACTGAACCAATAGGAAATCTGATAGGATATCCATTTAAAAGGAGCATATTACCAATAGAACCGTTAAATGTCTGTCTTCCACGATAAGCCATTGTCCAGTTTCTATTACCTGATGTACTCATAAAATAATATGGGGTAATTTCAGGAGTTAAGTCAGGACAAGCAACAGCATCATAAACACCGGGAAGAAATGTTAAAAGTGAATCTCCAGTTATTGCACTAGCAATAGTAGTTTGAGAAACAGCTTCATTATCTAAATGATGGAATCCAAACGGATGGTCAACATAAACAGTTGCTCCATCAACTTTAGTTACTTTTCGTATTTCAGCATTAAAACCACCACCAGTAGCTGTTCCAACACTACCTATACGAATATATTGGTCTACTGCAACAGTTCCGCTTCCTCCGTCAAATGCAAAAGAGCGGCTACCAGCAGTAACTGCACCATTAACAGTTCCTGACCAACCGCTTTGTGTAGACGCTGAAATAAAATCCGTATATCCACCGTGTCCCGGTTCAGATGCGAAAGATACACGTGCTTGTTCTGCTCGATAAATTGCCATTTTATTACCTCATATTCATATCATTTAGGTTCTCCTTTTCTTGGCTATTATCTAGACTTTCGCTTAATTTATACCCACAATTAGGACAAAAATGGAATCCGTGTACCTTCTTTTCTTTCGGACATTTTCCGTTTATATGCACTATAAGCGTACTTTCTTCTGGAACACTACAAATAGTACAATAGAATGGTTGTATCATTATAACTATTACTTGTTTCTTTGTCTATTTTTAAGTCTCAGTATTTAATAATACCGAACTATTCAAACACTCTATAAGTATCCTACCGCCCCAAATATTTACATATTCTTGTACTAGTTCGTTAAAATTTCTATACTGAATTCTTTGAAATTCTGTCACAGAGTGCATTTTATCATGAATTACTCTGCGTATTTCTTTTTGAAGGTCATATAATCGTTGTCTGCTTTGAGCAGTATACACCTCAATCAAAACACTATGTCGTTGATTTCCATATTGCCAAGTTCCAATAGGTGTTTCTTCAAATGTAGGAGTATCTGCCTTTAAAAGTAGATAATCTCCTGTATTTATTAAATCAGCCCTTAAAGGGTCAGAGGCATTATTCACATCAACCATCGCTGGTTTAGGAATATTGCCAGAATTTGTATCCCAATAAGTGTCTAATAATGTTTCAACTACTTTTACTGGAATTGCTTCTGCTGTATATGCCATAATTTAAACTAAAATCTCCCGAAAAAAGTAATTTATAATTACATTGTCTCCCATCTTTCTAATCTAGTTAATCTTTCTTCAATTTCCATCTTCCACCCATCAATTTTTCTATCTAGTGAAACCCTATCAGAGCCAGCTACAGTAAGAATACTATAATCATGGTTAGTATATACATCTATAGCAGCTAATTTTCTAGTAACATCCCAAACTATACCACCTTCGGGACCGTGACCATATAAATCTCCACCGTGGAAATAAGAAACTCTTACAGGATATGTAAATTCACCCCACCCATAACCCCAAGCACTACCAGAATACGCTTGAATACGTGCAGGTAAGATAAAAAATCGAGCGTAGTGAACCATTCCAGTATCTTTAACTAAGAAATAGTCTGCGGTTCTACCTTCTGTTTTAGTATCGTACTGACTACCTGTCCAAATCTCTAGTTGTGCAATCTCTTGAGGGTATGATTCAACTAACCTAAATCCAGAACGTAGAAAATCGTGTTCTTCATCCTCTTTAAAGTGCATTCTCCAAGATTTACGTGTTTCTTTATCAATATAATCCTGAGCCGCCCAAATATAATCCTCTACTGTATCTCTAGTAGGTCTAGTAGTAGATGAAAAATCATTAGGTATTGCTAATAAATTAGATACATCAGTAGGTGAGGCATATGCGGCTCGTTGTCTAGCATAAATCTGTTTAATTGTGGGGGCAGTTGTTACAGATGCTACTGTACCACGAACCCAATATCTTTGTTGGGTATCTGGAGGAGTTGCACTATGTGGGGCTGAGTTTGAAAAAGCGTAAGCAGTCCAATCTTCTAAATGTCTAAATTCTTCTGCACCACTAAGAGCAAAAGTATAGTTTTTTTCTTGAATTAATTGAGTCCATGCTGAACCATTCCAATAATCCCATTGTACTGGAGTACCAACTACTCCAACAGTAGCTAAAGAAAACCCAGCAAAATCAAATTTTCCTTGAGAACCTAAATAAATATAATCATTAGCATCAGCAAAAATGGAAAACGCAGTTCCATTTTTAGAGTGAGCTTCTAAAGTATTGTTTATATATGCACCAGCAGAGTTATCCCAAACCCATACTGCTGTAAAGTATGGTCTAGCTTCCCATTTCGTTAAAACCATTTGCACCAACCAAAATTAATTAAGTAATCTCTGCTGTGTCTGGAACCTCATCATGATTTATGTTATTGGTACTAATCTGAACTTCTTGAGAAGTGTCGCTTTCTTGTTTTCCACGTAAATACATAGCAATACCGTTTAGATTATGAATTTGCTGTGTAAGTTGGTCACGTTGAGTATTTAATTGATTTAATTGACCCACTAATTGCTCTAATTGATTAGTTACCTGAATTAACTCTGACTGTATATCTACATCTACCATTAGAACCTCTACTATTTTTTAAAACTTGTCCATTTTATTAAATGAACGTAAATAATTATACTACAAATTTACGGTTCTTGTAATCTTTTTGGCAACCATTCATTTTTTATAGTTACTCCCCCAAATACAGTATAATATCCTTGTACTGGAGCGAATCCATATATCTCTTTTCCTGCACTCATTATTTTTACCCCATATCGTTTAGCTATAATCTTATATTCGTAATCTAATAATATATCCACATCTCTTAGGGAATAAGCTCTATTTCTAACAGCTATTAAATCATTAGCTTTAATCCACCCCTTCCCCGAATTATATCCAGTTCCGGGATACGGAACCCATTCTGCATAATTAGCCTTTAATTCTGCATAAGACATTATATATACAGGAGTTGGTGTTGCCCATTTAACACATATCTTTTCTTGCGCTCCCAATGACCCGACATAAACTAATGATGTAACTAATAAAATCGCAATTAAATTTAAAAATATAAAATGTTTAATAAAATGTTTCATATTTAATCTATTAATTCAACATATTCAACATCCCCATCCCAATTTCCTTCCCACGGCATTGACCCATTATCATTATATGAATTTGCTTGCCATTGGTCTGTAGGTTCTACAGGTTGTAGTACCCAAGATGTATCATTAAATTTATAAATATAGCAAATATTCCACGGAGGGTTCCCACATTCCCAATTTACCCATACAGGATATGAATCATAATACCCATCCATCCAATAATCTCCTGTATACTTGTGATTCGGGTTACTATCTACATGTTTTACATATATATGTTGTGGTTCTGTCCATGACCCATTCCAATGCCGTCCTTGCATAACACTAGAATCCGTAGTGTTAGGACTTGTGGTAGGGTTACTTGCTAAAAAATTGACCGTCTCTTGTAAATCCCACAACTGCATTCTGATATCTTCTATCTCAAAGTAGAACTGTTCTAGTGTCCATTGCAATTCTTCTTGCATTTGGTGCATCATGGCATCGTTAGAAGTACCACCTGTAGAAGTATTCATTGATTGATGAACCATATACTCTAAATCATCTAATCTATAACTTATTTCATCTTTGATATGATAAACATCTTGTAGTAAGGTATCTACTCTAGGGTCAGAACTTCCCTGACTTGCAGAGGTTAATTTAGTTTCTAGGTTGCTCATATCATTTTGTAATTCTGTAATAGAAGCACGTACACTAGAATCATCATATGTAGTTCCTCTATCCCTCTGAAGCGTTTGTATATCGTTCTCAAGAGCTTGTATAGCCCTTCTCAGACTACTATCATCGTAACTGGCTACAGTACCACCCGAAGCCATTGTTCCCATTCTACGTTCTAGATTTGATAAATCGCTAGACACCCCTTCAATAAGTCTACGTAATCCAGAATCATCATAACGAGAAGAGGAGTTCTGAGCATTTCTTACATCAGACTTAACATTATTAAGAGTTGATTTAATATTATCAATAGCCCCCTCAACTGAGGCTAATCTCATAACTAGGGGACCAATATCAACATCACCAGAAGATGTCATATCAATATTGGACATGGCAGAGATGGAACCTTCTATCTCAGCAATGCGTCCACGTAAATCTGAGTCATCGTATATTTCCATATCTATATTTGTGCTATCTAATATGGTACGAATTTCAGCTATAGTAACATCTAAATCTTGAATACGGTCAGATAAATAACTATCATCATATTCATCAGGGATATTTAAGGAATCTATTTTATTACGAATACCTCTATCATCATATTCATCTGGCATCATTTCAATGATAGCACTAGTTTGTTCCTGTTGACGTTGCATATCTATATCTAATAGGTCAACTGAATTCTTAAAATTGACACCACCTATAACCCCACCAACAGCTAAACCAATAACCGGAATAGCACCTGTTACTATTCCTACAGTTTTTGAAATACTCATAAACCCTCAAAAAATTATAACTTTATCTCATTTCTCACCTATATTAACCCCTTACTTTTTAATAGCCGCCGTATCCTCCGTAATCTCTACGCTCTCCTGCTGGCTGCGTCTTGCCCATACCCTCTAGCATCTCTCCCATGTAAGCATGGTCAGCCAATATAGTCTTCATTTGGTCATTAGCAATAGCTAAGTTTCGTTTCAGTTGTTCTATGTCTGGACCATACTTATCAGCGTCTTCTGTCAACTCGCCAATTTGGTATACGAGAACATCCACATCCTCAACCACTTCCTCGATTTTATCAATGTCTTTAATCAACTCATGTAAGTTATGAATCTCTATGGCACATTGTTTAGCCTCTGCTTGGAGTGGTGGAATATGTTCCCTTACTTCTGCTACTTGGGCTTGTGCTACGTTTAAATCCGCTCTTAACGTGACAACCCACCCAACTAATCCTACAGCTACTACTGCCAAAGGTATTATTGTGCTAAAGAAAGCTAAGTTAAATTTCATATTACGTCTCCTTTAACGTATTTTTATTTTACATGGTTTTACTAATTGAGCGTATGATTGAATCATTAATTGGTCTTGTACCTGATTGCCCGGTACTTCCTTTAATGCTTTTATTTGACCATCTATAGTAAGTATGTCTCCTATTTTAACGCTATCTAGTATTTCTGATGGTGAGGTTATACGACAAATAACCCCCCCTAATTCCCCTTCTATCTCCCCATCTAATGTAATATCTATACCACTAGTTTTAGCATCTACTCTTTTAACTATACCTGTGATTTCTGCATATTTACCAAAATATTCTTCTATATTTTGTTTAATATTATTTCCACTAATTCCTTTAACTAATTCATGTGCTGTAAGAACTAACTTAGTTTCCTCATCTTCTACTAAACTAGATGGTGCTGGTAAACTTGCCTTCTTAACTACTTTATCTGCTGGAGATTTTTCCTGTGCTATACTGGAACAACTTATCCCTAAAACCAGTAATAAAATAATTAGCACAATTGTTTTTTTATACATTTTTTGTTTAATACCCCTCTATATTTAATCGAACTCTCATATTTAACTTATTTGATGGTAAATCTCCTGATTCGTGAGCAGTCTTCAATAATGATGCTAGTTCTGTCTTTTCAGCCTTGATTTCATCAGCAGTCTTATCCACTAAGTAATCATTCTCTTCTGTCCCATTCTCTCTATCAATTTTTTTAGTGGACATACATTCACTCATTAGTATATCTGTACGAGTCGGTTCCACTACTGGCGCACGACTAAATACTTCAGTATCCTTGTTATAAGTACCTCCAATTTCACAGTTTTCTCCCCTTAATATAAGGGTTTCTCCTGCTTTATTCCATTCCATATCCTCGTCAATAATTATTACATTAATAACATATCCATCAGAATCTCGTACAATTGCCTTATTTACGATTGCCATATTAATCACCTACCAGCTAAATATTCTTACTTCTCCGACTCCACCAACTTTACCAATAGCTCCATTGCCACCTGACCTATATCCACCAGAACCACCCCCACCGCCGGGCGCACCACCTGTGCCTCCGACTAAATTATTACCACCGCCACCAGAGCCTCCATCACCACCACCGTACCCAGACCTATTTTTACCATCGGCTCCTACAGCCCCAGAGCTAGTTTGAGCTACAGTCATGTCTGAGGATTCATAAACTCCATGTTCTCCACCCTTTGAGCCGTCCCCACCATTTAGAACACTACCACCACCGCCAGCACCAAAGATGGATGAACCTCCATTATTTGCATAAGAACCTGCTCCACCACCACCGCCGTATTCTGCATTGCCTCCAACAGTGCCGGGAGCAGTAGCCGCCCCACCGTATCCACCTTCACCAGCAACAGAATCGCCAGAAGCAGTACGTCCTGAGAATGTTGGAGTTCCACCAGTGCCACCAGCAACATTTGCTCCATTGGTTCCTGTGGTTCCTGCCGCTCCTGTTCCTCCACCACCGCCACCAGAGCCTCTATTACCCGCTGCAGCAGTAACGCCACCGCCTCCCCCACCACCAAAAGCAGTTAATATAGTAACGGCTGGGCTTTCTGTAGTAGCTACAGTAGAATTCCCTCCAGCACCGCCGGGTTCACTATTAGCTAATGCCCCAGCAGTTCCAGCCGCCCCAACTGCTACTGTCAAAGTAGTTCCAACAGCTTCAACGGCAAACCATCCTCTGGCACATGCTCCACCCCCACCTGCTCCAGCATGGTCATCGTATGAGCCACCGGAACCACCGCCTCCACCAAACGCTTCAATAAATATCTTGGTATGCCCTACTGGACATGTCCATGTACTAGTACCAGAAGAAGAAGAAAATATATGTGCTTTTGGAGGAGCTTTAACCAATCCAGAAGAATTAGGGTCATTGTTGGCTTGTATTATATTACCCATATACGTACTTCTCCTTTTCCTCCTGCTCCACCTGCTCCAGCAGTACCAGTTTGACTTTGACCACCCCCACCACCGCCGCCCCCCGGCACTCCACCAGCACCTCCAGCACCAGCAGTCCCTGACCCATTTTGAATTCCAGCACCTCCCCCACCACCATCTCCACAGCCGTACGACCTAGATGTACCGGGTTCACCATATCCATATTCTACATTACTTGCGGTATTATTCTTTGCTACTCCACCATAACCGCCCTTTGCTCCGGGTCTATATTCAGCGGCATTAACAGAGTGATTTTCAGTACCATCATGGGTATGGTCATTATCTGTAGATAAATCATAGGTATTCCAACCCCCACCATGTCCACCATATTGATGTCCTCCAGAACTGCCGCCTCCTCCACCACCACCTGCTCCAAAGATAGAAGAACCCCCAAACTTATGGGTGTGGCTCGCATTATAAGTGCTATCAGTCCCATTACCAGAACTAGCTCCACCGCCTCCACCGTACTCGGCACAACCACCATGATGAAATTCATTATTATTAGTGTGTCCATCACCCCCACCATAACCACCTTGTCCACCAGTAGAATTTCCAGTAGCTGTTCTTCCAGTAATATTTGGACTTCCCCCATTTCCACGAGTTGCTCCACTAGCGGATGTACCACTAGAACCAGTTCCACCGCCGCCTCCACCTCCAGCGGAATTAGCGTCAGCACTTGCTCCGCCGCCACCGCCACCTGCAAATAGTTTTAAATTTCCATATCCCGAACTTGCACTTCCTGCAATTTGGCTATGACCACCTGCACCTCCATTATTAGAAGCAGGACCAGCGGAGCCAGCCGTTCCAATATCTATATCAAATGTCGTTATTCCAGCGGTAGTTAGATGGGAAATTGAATACATTCCCCACGCAAATGCGCCACCCCCACCTCCTCCACCGCCTTTTCCATTGCTAGGAACTCCACCACCTCCACCACCACCAGCACCAATAACCTCACAATACATCATGGTATAGTTAGTTGGAATAGACCAAGCACCATTAGAGGCTGTAAATCGAAATAAACGCCATTCACTAGATAATCCAGACGCACCTAAATCACTGCTATGTACTAATCCAGACATTTAAATATACCTACCATGTTGTAATTCGTACTTCACCTCTACCACCATCACCGCCAGAACCACCAGACGCACCACCTCGACCATATTCTCCATTAGCTCCCCCACCACCGGGGTCGCCCCCATTTCCACCATGATTGCCGGGGTCAGTACCTTGTACGGAATTTCTAAGTCCTGAGCCACCACCATCTCCGCAACCGTATACCCTACTAGCTCCAGTACCGCCTGTTACAACAGTACCTGTGGGAGAATCATTAGGTGCTCCACCTCCACCATTAGCATATTGTCCCCACGAGCCACCTTCTCCACCATTTGGAGAACCCGGAGTATTAGTCCACGCTTGACCTGAGCCTCCTCCAGCACCATATATGGAAGAACCCCCAGAACCTTCACCTGAACCACCCCCACCACCGCCATATTCACCACTACCACCGGGATGATGGCTGGATTCACCACTGTGGTGCGCCCATCCACCACCACCTCCCATTCCACCTCCTGTGTCATTACCATTTCCAGCAGATGAAAGTAAATTATGCACACCCGGCGAACCACCAGCACCACCTGCCGTGTTTGGATTGCTTGCGGCACTTGCACTTCCAGTGTCTCCTGAATCTCCAGTTCCTCCACCGCCAGCACTACTAGAGGGTCCACCACCAGAATTACCCTTTCCTGCACCACCCCCATGACCTTTCAGAGTAAAAGTTCCATCAGAGACTGAAGAAAAATTACCTGCCCCACCGTTGTTATTACCTGCGGCTCCTCCAGTTGTTCCTGACCCAACAACTACAGTAAGTGTGTTAGGTACAGCCTCTGCTGGAAAGCGTTGGGTGAAGAATGCTCCACCACCACCTGCTCCACCATTATCGTTTGTACCTCCACCCCCACCAGCACCCCCACCACCAATAATCTCAAAATAAACCCAATTAGCGTTGGCAGGTTTGTGCCATGTAGAAGTACCAGCAGTAGCAAAACGCTGATAGCTTTTACAGACAGCATTATTGCGTATAAGACCAGAATTTAACCCTGTTGCCCCACCTACAATTCTACCCATAAATTACTCCTATTAATCTTGGTCTAAGTAAGAAACAACAACATCTATAGTGGCTGATGCACTAGGAGACATTACCCATAATTCATCTGTACCTTCTAAAACAATCTTACTAGTATGTTCAAACGTAGCATGGGCTGGTAAAGATTGAGTGTCATAAATGTAATCTGGATTACTCAATGAGCCAGCAGAACTACCGTGGTCAGCTATAGCTATAGAAAATGTCTCATCATTAGAAGCATGAGTATTACACAAAGTGATTGCAATAATAGTATAAGTATGCCCAGAAGCTCCATCTAGTAGAACCTCCCCATTCGCATCAGTAACTGTGTTTTTAGCCCTTTTTAATGTATCTGCCATATATTTTCTCCTTTTATCCTAGTGCGAGTACCATGCCAAGTCCAACTCCAGAAGATGCCGTAGCCCAACTAAGAGTTCCATCAGTGGCAGAACTTAAATATTGTCCAGCAGAAGCCGCAACTGCGGCGGGAAATGTAAGCGTATAGCTTTGGGTAGTCGTAGCATGTGCTTGCAATGCTACATATTGCCCACCACTACTATCTTGTAGACGTAAATCACCTTGTGCCAGAATATCTACTTGAGTTCCAGTAAGCCCTGCTGTAGATGTAATCGCACCAGAACCTATAGTTCCTGCAATCGTTACTGCACCATCAGCTACTGTAATTAAATCTGTATCATCTGTGTGTCCTATTGTCGTACCGTTAATTAGTACATGGTCTATATCCAACGAACCACCACTGATTAAACCTGTAGTCGTAATAGTGCTAGACCCTGTATCAATTGCTCCAGAACTTATTGTTCCAGCAAAAGTTACATTTGCACCAGCAAAAGTAGCGGCAGTAGTAGTTCCAGACTTAATGATTAAATTTCCAGAAGTATTAGTAGCACTACCAAATGTGGTTCCACCATCTTTAAAGAAGATATCACCGCCATCAGCGTCTAACGTAATATCAGTAGATGAATCTAAAGTTAATGCTCCAGTAGAATTAATTGTGATTGGAGTAGCCGCTATGGTTAATCCAGTAGTTCCATCATGAGTAAAAGTAATATCGTTACCCTCACCCATAACGATTACCGCACCATCAGCTAAGAATAAATCACTCCATTCTTTATCAGTAGTACCTAACGAAACACCATCTCTAGTAGTAGGATATAAGGCAGTTGAGGTTAGTTCTACTTCATTAGCATTTCCTACCCTAAGAATAATTGTGTCATCAGTGGAAAAATCCACTAAGTTATGAGTATCCCTACCTACTTTTAAGGCGGTATTCGTTATACTAGTAATTTCAGTTATAGGGTCATCTATTTCAACTAAATATGCGGCTCCTATATAACCCATTTATATCTCCTTTACCCATCCAGTTGTATTATCTTCTTGATAGGCATTTTCATCCCATTTATAACCTTTTTTATCCTCTGGCAATTCAATAGGGGGTTCCCAAATATATGTGGATGCGTTCAGATTCCAGCTTGGGAAAGGTTGTGGTGCATAAAATACATCATTAACTGAGTCATACACAAAACCTTTTCCTGCATAGTTATATCTTAAAGCAACTCCACCATCAGGCTCTCCATCTTGCCCATAATGAACCCCATTTTGAGTATTATATGAAGTTTGTACCCAAGTACCTTCTCGTGCATCTACAACATCTTGTTCAGCAACAATAACATTGGTTACTATCCCATTTTCTACTTTTGCAAAATGACTCATACTGTAAAGCTTCCTGATGATGTAAATGTATATATTCTATTACCGCCAGATGTTGATATAGTAGGCGAACCTGTTGTAGCAGTAAATGCGGTATCTGTTTCAGGGTACGAAATAATTACTACTCCAGAACCACCATTACCTGCATAAGTATAATCACTATTTGTTTTAGCCCCTTGTCCACCTGTTCCAGTGTTTGCACCACCAGCAGTTCCATTAGAAGAGCTACCTACATTACCACCTACAGCATATGTTACTGCACTTCCAGTAATACTGACTGATAATCCTGCACCTGCTCCACCCGAACCTACTCCACCAGTACCTGCTCCACCTGCTCCTCCACCACCGCCGCTATGGTCAGCACTTCCATAGGTTTGAGTTCTTCCCCCACCAGCATAACCTTGGTTTGCTGTACCTGCTCCACCAAAAGCAGAATAGTTACTATCATTTCCGTGATGTCCCCCACCAGAACCACCATCTTGTCCACTATAACTATAAGCGTACCAAGCTCCAGTACCACCACCTGCACAAGTAATTGTAGTCATTCCAGAACCCGAAATTGAACTATCGTCACCTTCAGAAGCAAATAGACTTGACATAGCACCACCTGCTCCAATAGTTACTGTATATTGAGTTCCTACTGTTACTGAAAGTGCAGATTCAGCACTTGCACCACCACCAGAGTTACTACCAAATGATGTTCTTAGACCCCCGGCTCCCCCTCCGCCGCCTCGGTCATTTGTAGTATTACTACGTTGATTTCCAGCACCTCCGGGACCGCCACCAGCAACCACTAACCAATTTACTGAAGCAGGTGCTGATACTGTTTCTAGACCACTAAGTTTTTCGATATCAGAGCTAGAAAGACCACTAATTTTTTCTATTGAGGCAAGAGCTAATCCTGATACTGTTTCTACATTAGCCACTATGCTACCTCAATTACAGTTAAGTCTGGATTAACCCAAATTCTATTTTCATGTACTGCTACACCGATAACCTGTACAAAATCTCCATCTGTGTCTGGAGCCGTATCTTCTGGCACAGCTTTTGAGGAAGTTTCATCTTCTGGAACATAAATAGTTGAACCTTCATTATATGCCGGGAAATTAGCATTATGGGTCATAAAGCCATTTAACAACACAATTGCAGGATTAGTATCGGTACAATCAGCAACAACTACCCCAATAGCTGGTTTTTCTGCCCCAATTAAATTGTTTGCAGTAGTACCAGTTTTTGATAGAGCTTTTTTCAATGTTCCATCACTATGAACAAGAACAACTTCTCCAGCCGATAAATCTTCACCTGCTGTAAATGTAGCCGTTATTCCACTATATTCACCATCATTACTCCCCTGTGTAAGTGCTATGTTCTTAGTAACAGTAACCTGTTGAGGGAAAGTCATTGTGCCAGTATCTGCTATAGTTATAGCATTGTCTCCATCAGTAAAATCAATAGTGGCTACTTCTAGGCTTCCAGCAACATCTAAGTTTCCGCTTATTTCTACCGCCCCATTTATATCAATGGTTGTAGCATTTATTTCTATTTCGGTATCTGCTACTAAGTCTAATACACCGTCAGCACTCTGATGGATATATGTTCCACTATCCCCAAACTGTAATTGGGTTGTGCCTATTCCAGAATCATCGGATAAAAGAAGTCCTGTATTATGAACGTGGGTTAAAGTAACATCACCATTAGCACCAAACGCAACTACAGATGCATCTGATAATAGTTTAACGTTATTTCCAAGGACTGCATCCTTAACTACGCTCAACCCTCCATCAGTCTGTAATGAGCCATCTGAAGTGTCTGTAGCGTCAGTAGTATCATCCGTTTTAAGAATGCCTGAGAATACTCCTGTGCTTGCAGTTAGGGCAGCCGTAGCAAAGGTTCCACCAGCAATAGTTAGTGTAGTAGATGAATGAGTGATGGTCATATCATTATTGAAATTAATAACCCCACCACTAGCTACGAAAAGGTCACTCCACCTTAATGAAGAGGTTCCTAATGCTACGCCATCATTAGAAGTAGGGTATAAAGCAGTTGGAGTTAATTCTACTTCATTAGCATCACCTACCCTAAGAACGATTTTATCATCGGTAGAAAAATCCACTAAGTTATGTGTATCTCTACCTAGTTTTAAAGCAGCATTAGTCATACTAGTTATATTAGTTACAGGGTCTTGTATTCTAACTACATATGAATCTCCAATATAGGGCATTAGATTTCTCCAATAGTTATATTACATATTTTTTATTATCTTATCTCCTACTATACAACTCTTGAATGCGAAAACTTTTCTAAACTAATGCTTAAACATTATACTACGTATTACAAAATTTTTCCTTATTTAAGTTTTTCTTAATACATAAGTGTTATAAAAACTTAAACAACCTTCTAATTCATTATACAATCTATCGACAATTTCATGAATAAACTTCATAGTGAAAACATCACTTTCTGCAACTGCATTCTCCCAACTAAACTCCCAATCCAAAGCAATAGTAATCGCACTTATCTGTAGTGGACTAAAATACCTCAAAAAACATTTGTATGCTTCAAGATGTAAATCTTCTCTAGTTATAGAATATTCCTCACCAATGTTTGATTGAGAAAACATTTTAATTGATTCCTCTATTGGATAAACAGACGGATTAGATTTATATGTATAAGGCAATCCAGTATCAAAAAACTCTGGGCAAGGTATATCTTTAATAGCTATCTCAAAGGGTATTTTTTTATCTGGCAATCTGCCCCTAAACGATTCTATGTTAGTACATCCAGCTAAAGAATTATCTATAGCAACAATTTCACCATTACGAGATAATAACCAATTAGATACATCTCTCCTACTATCTCTATTAGAAGTTAAAAAATCCAACATATAGAGCTTCATAAATTCAAAACGCCCTTCTGAAGTCAGTAACATATTTACGGTGGCTACATTTCTTTCTAGTACATCTTTAATACCATGAGGGTAAAACTCCATAAATGCTCCACCACCTAGAGATATTTGCTCTAACATAAATTCCCTAGTTAAATCAGATATGGGCATTTTTTCGCCCCATGTCTTAAAATAAGCATTTTCTATCTCCTCTAGAGACAGTACATACGGTCGTACATAAGGAACAAGATTCAATTTGAGTATAGTATCAATGCCATACGCTAAATGCTCAGACCGATTATCTAAACTAACCAATTTGTAAATATAAGGAGCATCATCTACCATGACAGTAAAATTACATTCTCTATATATACCTTCATTCCCTGCCCAATGTTTGCTACCAGTAAGTGAACCATCAGTATACGCAAGGCTCTGAAGTATCGGGGTTCCTTCAATCTTACTGGAAAAACCTAATTGAGTATGTAAAAGACTATCCTGTTTATTAAAATATTCATTATAACTCATTAACTATGCCGTACAGGGCATCCGTGATTTCTTTGATACCCTCCCTCAAAATACATATCTAAACCTGTCATAGCAATATTTGCTCTTTTTACATCCTCATCTGTCCATGTTCGTACCGTTGATTCCCATTCATCCCTCTTAAATGGAATAACTTGCATCATGGGAGTACCTACTCTAAGAGTTCCTTCCCATCTCCTTTTCATAATAAAATTCCAATTAACTGCAAGAGTATATGTATCTGTATTCACTATCCCATTTACATAATCAAAAGGTAAATCGTTATTTAAAGGGGCTATAAATAAACAAGAATATCCGGGAGGGGTTTTTATCATCCAAGGGCTATTCAATGTGAACATATGTGGAACATTATTCTCTAATGCCCTATTATGAATTGGCATACCCTTAGACGATTCAAACGACTTTGGGTCTACCGCTCGTCTATCTCTACTTTCCTCTAAATAGCTACCATGAAGTTTTGTTCCAAGACCTTGAAAATTCCATGAAATCATAAGGTCATTAGGAGAGTGGTCTGGATAAGCAAAAATTAATTCTGTCCATAATGGGATAATGTATCCAGTTCGTAATGTATCTAAAACTGGAACACAAGCCTTAACCGTCTCCTGTGGTGGAATTCCAGACCCCGGAATTCCCCCATTCACATGAACTAAATTAGGATGTTCAGGAATATGCCTATCCATGTCTTTCCACCAAGTTGGAACCACCTTAGATGCTGGAACTGGTTTAGGTATCCCTTCCTCATACGGACTACAAGAGAACTCTATTAGGTTTTTAGATTTCTTTTTCTTCCTACTAAACATTTCTTACCTCTTTTTTTCTAATCTAATGCCATTACATATTGTAAATAATAGACCCAATTTAAATCATTCTCTATATGCCCCCCCACAATAATATTATAAAACTCATCATAATCATCAAGATTTATTAAATTTGACCTACCTTTAAGACAAGTCTCTGAACCAGTGCAGGTACAAACTTCTAATTTAGCATCAGTGTAGTCATCTTTAGAACTCAAAGAATTAAATTCATCTACTGTCATATCTAACCACACAGACATATTATTACTTAAAATAAGTCTAGTTCTCATCCTATCAACTAATTTAAATTCTAAATTAATTGGAAATTCCACAGTAGCAATATTTAGATAATTAGGGGGATGTGCTTTATGCACTAAATTATCCAAATTAATAAAAAATGTACTACCATTTTTTGTTTTAGCAAATTCAGCAGTACTATTTGATATAGCAATAAGTTGTTGATAAGTTAAGTATTTACCACTGTTTGTTGTTACATTAATATCTGGCATTTATCTACTCTCCTAAAATTACACCATAAGGAGGTTTGTAGAAAAATTTCTCACCATCCCAAGTCCAAATACTAAATTGTGAAGGGTCAATTTGAATAGCTATCTCATCATCTGCTGGTTGCCATTTTTCAACTTCAGGAATAGCATCATCTACCAACACAATATTCCTCACTTTCTTAGTGATTTTATCTACTACCGCATATGTTAGGTCTGCCATATATTCTCCCTATTCTGTAGCATAAGCAAATATGATACACCCACCTGCGGCTGGAACTCCTCCCCCACTTTGAGTTAGGTCAGCAGTGTTAGTATTACCATTAATTACTTGTTGATTATAATTTGCTCCGTAAGCCGCCCCACCCCCAGAACCCATCCCACCTTTTCTAGTGGCGTAGGCATTATTTCCATGTCCATGTCCAACATCTGTTTTAGTATTCCCATCAGTAGGTGAAGTAGTATAGTCTCCACCACCATAAACAGTTCCTGAAGCTGGGTTTGAGTGATATCTATGATACCCCGGATAAGAGGGTCCAGAATATATACCACGACCACCGCCATTATAATAACCGCCACCACCCCCACTTGACCCTGTGCCACCCATTAAGTAGGTTTGCATTACCTGACTTCCCTGATTTATGCCATTTTGGACAGCAGTATTACCATATCCGGGGGGATTACCACCATTAGAATAATAATGATTGGTATTAGACCCCCAACCGTATCCTCCGTTTCCTCCCCCACCAGACCCATGCTTATTCTCATTTGCATATCCAGTAGCCTGATATGCGTGATATCCACCATTTCCACCAGTTAAATTTACATTCCCACCAGACGCAGTTCCACCGGGACATGAAGTATTATTGCTTGGTGCATTATTTCCTGAACCTCCACCATTTGCAGTTAATGTAGTATTTCCAAAGGTAACTGTAGTAGTCCCACCTGAAGTAGCAGTTGCTCCTGCACCTATAGAGATATTTACATTATTAAAATTAGCGGTAGATACTGAACCTGAGTATGCACATCCACCACCTCCAGTACCCGACTGCTTATGTTGATTTCCCAAATTTGAATGAAGAGAGGCATAATTTGCAGGACCACCACCTGCCCCTATCGCAATAATACTTAAATAAGCGGCTCCTGCTGGAACAGCCCAAGTACCTGCACTTAAATTGCCGTTAATTGTAGAATAGATTGATGGACTAAATGTAACTAAATCTACCCCCATTACCTTTTCAACACTTGATGCCGATACCTTCATTACTTTATCAAGGGATGTAGCACCTACCCCCATTAAATTCTCAATGTTAGGCATTAAGCAACCTCCACCATAGTTAAGTCAGGGTTCCAGTACATTTTATCTGCATGAAGTCCTATACCAACAATTTGTACAAAATCTCCGTCTGAATCAGGAGCCGCATTTTTCACTTCTCCTGCGGTATCTTCAGACACATAAACTTCTCCACCTATTGTTAAAGAAGCTAATGCACTAGAATCATATATATGACCTAGCAATAAGAATTTACCACTTGCGCCATCAGCAACATCTTCTACTGCAATTGCAAACGCTGGCATAGTTCCAGCGTCATTAGCTCTTGCCAACGCAACCTGAGCTTCTGTACTAGTTTTATAAACAATCTTTCCTTTGCTAATTGTAGCCCCTGTTGCATTAGCAAACACACCAACTATACCAGTGTATTCATCCTCGGCAGGACTAGTATCAAAAATTATAGATTTACCATCTGCCATAGTCATATCTTGAGAAATTGTCATTCCCCCACCATCTGCTATAATTATAGCGTTATCTCCATCGGTAAACCCAATATTAGCTGTCTGAACTTCTCCACTTACCAAAGCGTTTCCACTTATATCCACCGCACCATTTATATCAATGGTTGTAGCGTTTATTTCTATTTCTGTATCTGCTACTAAATCTAGTACACCATCAGCACTTTGATGAATGTATGTACCGCTATCTCCAAACTGTAGTTGAGTTGTACCTATACCAGTAGCATCTGATAAAAGAAGTCCTGTATCTGCTACATGTGTTAGTGTTACCTCTTGGTCATTACCAAAACTAACGACTGCACCATCTGCAAGAAATAAATCTGAAAATTCTGCTGTCGCAGAACCAATTGTTGCACCATCAGCACTTGATGGGATTATTGAAGTTGTAATCTGTGGGCTTGTAAGGGTTTTATTTGTAAGTGTATCTGTAGTTGTTTTACCTACCAAGGTATCTGTAGTAGTTGGTAAAGTTAATGTTACGTTACCAGAATATGAAGCGTGGGCTGCAGATACAAGAGCGGTATAATGTGCGTTTGAACTTTCGCAATACAGCCTTATAGAAGATACTGCGCCAGCATTTTTAAGGTCAATAACACCACCATTAACCGTAAGGTCATCTCCTACGCTAAAGTCACCATTAGTTGTTAAACCATTATCAGCTACGTGAGTAATATTAATATCAGCATCTGCACCAAATGTAATAACCGCCGCATCACTATTTAATGCTAAATCATCTCCAACCGTAAAATCTCCTGTGGCGGCAGTTACTGTAACTACCCCACCATTAGTCATTGTGGCATTACCTGACAAAGCCACAGAAGCTAGTCCAGAACCATTACCCATCAACACTTGCCCATCTGCAACAGTTATTACAGATAATGACCCACTACTTGAAGAATGATTTCTACCTAATATACCTCTAGCTGAAATATCTTGAATATGAGCTAAATCAACAGCAGCATCAACAATCTCAGCACTATCTATTGAATCTGAGCCGACAAAAGTTTTAAAACTTGAACCAATATAAGGCATACTATTAATTTACTCCTAAGCCGTATTTTCTAAGATGCTTAAAAGAACATCTGATACAGCATTAACACTTGCTAATATACGAATAGCATCTCCAGTACTACTACTGGTATTTGCTAAAACTACCTTGTTTCCATTAATTATGTCTAAAGAGCCTCCAGTTGGAATTGTAACACCTTTAACTAAGTAAACATCTGCATTTGTCGTTCCCCCAACTGTTACACCTGACTCTACATCAATCATTATATCTACTGTAATATCAGAGGAATGTTTATTACAAACTAAACATCCTATTACAACCGTGTCACAGTTAGAAGGAGTTGTGTATATAGTCTGTAAACTTGTACCGATATTTGCTACACTTACTTTTTTAAATTCCGTTGCCATTTTGTCTCCTTATAATGCTATAGACATTGCTATAGCAAAACCTTCATCTGCGGCTGAAATATATGTTTTTATTCTACTCGCCGCCATTTTTCTGTTTGTGCCACCAGCCCCATTATCAACAATAAATAAGTCTGCATCATCCAAAGCTTCCCCTATATCAGTACCACCATCAATTTCTAAAGCGGCTAAATCAACCTTTCCTGCTGTGCTAATTGTCGCTAATTTAGTATCAGCTATAGCTGCACTAGCATTTACATCTGCGTTGACAATTACTCCTGTACCAATAGCTGCCGTACCTGTAACATTTCCCGAACCATCAAAGCTGGCAGAAGTCCACACAACATCTCCGGTCATCCCTATTGTACTACCTGATGCTAATGCTGTAGCAGTAGTAGAATTCCCTGTTAATGCTCCAGCAAAAGTAGTAGCCGTTACAGTTGCGGTGCTAGGATTGTAATGGAAATTTCCATCCATTTCTAACCCATGATTTCCTGTACTTGTGGCGGCTCCAGCTACAAAAGAAATTAAATTATTTTCATTCGTACTTTCATTATCAGTAACTGTTACATTTGTAGCATTGGTAGCAGTCCCTGTAGTGTCTTGATTTAATGTACCAACAGTAAAATCTAAAGTGTTATCTGCATCCTGATATGCAACCGTAATACCACTTTCAGTATTGCTCGTGACCATTGCTCCTACTGTATCAGCAATGTACTCATTTAAAGCCGTTCCATCTACAGTAATAGCATCCGCTTCTAAAGTTCCGTCTATGTCAGCATCTCCTGAGATGTCTAACGATGTGGCATCTAATTCTCCTGCAACAGTCGCAACTCCATCAGCAAGAGTTATTAAATCGGTATCACTAGTATGTCCAATCGTAGTGCCATTAATAATGACATTATCTACTGTTAAAGTAGTTAAAGTTCCTAGTGAAGTTATGGCTGATTGAGCGGCTCCTGTTACAGTAGCAGCAGTACCAGTAGCATTTCCTTCTAAGTTAGCTACTATAGTACCAACTGAACCGCTCACGACTTCAGAACTGATTGAAGCGTCTGGAATAAAAGTAAGTTTTCCTGCTGAATCATCCCATCCTAAAAATGCTTCTTTAGCGGCAGAACCATTATGGTATTCCATGACTATACCAACGTCTTTATTGGTATCTGCTGATAAATTTCCACCACCAGAAGCAGTTTGTAAATGTATCAGTGGGTCTACAACCGTCATCGTAGTAGAATTAACTGTAGTAGTTGTTCCTGTAACAGTCAGATTTCCAGCAGAAACTGTACCAGTTGTCGTAATATTACTAGAACCTGTATCTATTGAACCAAATCCAGATGTTATGGAACCAGCGTTTAATGCTCCGACAGTTGTTACATTAGATAATGTATCTAATGATGTCTCCATATAGGTTTCAAAATCTGTCAAAGCAACTTGCTTCATAGTTCCATCATCATTAACTACTACTCTATCAGCATCAGCTAACGTGGTAGATGAAGCAGATGTACCACCATCCATTATATTTAACTCTGTTGCTGTGGATGATACGTTAGTTCCACCAATATCCAAAGTTGTTACTGATATTTCACCTGCTACAGTAACCAAACCATCAGCAACAGTAATTAAATCAGTGTCATCAGTATGACCAATGGTTGAACCATTTATAAGAACATCATCTATGTCCAAAGAACCACCACTAATTAATCCAGTAGTGGTTATAGCACTAGAGCCAGTATTTATTGTACCGAACCCAGAAGTTATGGAACCTGCATCCAAAGCTCCCACAGTAGTTACATTAGCAAGTGTAGTTATAGATGCTTGAGTTGCTCCTGTTACTGTAGCGGCAGTTCCAGAAGCATTACCTGTTACATTTCCTGTCACATTTCCAGTTAAAGTACCTGCAAAAGCAGTAGAAGTTACAGTTCCAGTGCTAGGGTTATAGTGGAAATCCCCATCCATTTCTAAGCCGTGATTTCCAGTAGACGTACCAGCATTGGCTACAAATGGAATTAAGTCGTTCTCATTTGTATTTTCATTGTCTGTTACTGTCACATTAGTCGAATTAGTTGCAGTAGTAGCAGTAGTAGCGTTTCCTGATAATGCTCCAGTAAATTGAGTAGATGTCAAAATTCCAGAACTAGGATTATAGGTTAATCCTGTATCAGACTCTAATTCTTGACTTCCTGTAGCACCATCAACAAATACTGGATATACTGTTTCATCAGTACTATTGTTAGCACTTACTGGAATTGATGTGGCTGCTGCTGCATCTTGCCATGATATATCAGTACCATCAGAAGTTAGAACTTGTCCATTACTTCCTTGACCTAATACAGCCGTAGCTCCACTAGCATTTCCGTACAGTATTGAACCCCTATCTAATGCATCTAGGAGATTGATTTCAGTTGCAGTAGAAGTTATGTTTGTTCCACCTATATCTAATGTAGTTACAGAAATCTCTCCAGCAACTGTAACTACTCCATTAGCAAGAGTTATTAAATCTGTGTCATTTGTATGTCCTATAGTTGCGCCATTAATCAGAACATCGTCTATATCTAATGAACCACCACTAATAAGACCTGTCGTAGTAATAGTGCTAGAACCTGTATCAATTGCTCCAAATCCTGAAGTTATTGAACCACCATCTAAAGCACCGACTGAGGTAATATTAGTCTGAGCGGCTGTTTGCAAGGTTCCTGCTAATTGAGTGGAAGTAAGTCTACCTGTTGATGGATTATAATGGAAATCTCCATCCATTTCTAAACCGTGATTTCCAGTTGAAGTCCCTGCATTAGCTACAAACGGTATTAAATCATTCTCATTTGTATTTTCATTATCAGTAACGGTTACATTAGTTGAGTTTGTAGCTGTTCCTGTAGTATCTTGGTTTAACGTACCAATAGTAAAATCTAACGTGTTATCTGCATCTTGATACACAACTGTAATACCGCTTTCAGTATTACTAGTAACCATAGTTCCTATTGTATCAGCGATGTATTCATCTAAAGCAGTCCCATCTACAGTAATTGCATCAGCTTCTAACGTACCATCTATATCAGCATTTCCTGAAATATCTAAGCTTCCAGCATCCAATTCACCAGAAATAGTTAATAATCCAGAACTTGGATTATATGTAAAACCAGTATCGGTTTCTATACCTTGTGAGCCAGTAGCACCATCTACAAACGTAGGATAGACAGTTTCATCAGTGCTATTATTTTCCGAAGCCGTTACATTAGTGGCAGTAGTAGCGGTAGTAGCAGTAGTAGCGGTGGTTGCATTCCCGGAGGTATCTTGGTTGCCAGTAGCATTTACTCCCGGTAGATTAATATTAGCCGTACCATCAAACGACACTCCCCCAATAGTTCGTGCATTTGCTAAAGCGGTGGCGGTAGCCGATAAAGCCACAGCTATATTAGCTGAACCATCAAAAGACGTACCGCCAATAGTTCTTGCATTAGCTAATGTAGTGGCTGTAGTAGCATTACCACTCACAGCCCCTGTAAATTGAGTAGCAGTTAATATTCCAGAACTAGGATTGTATGTGAGTCCTGTATCAGTTTCTATGCCCTGAGAGCCTGTTGTACCATCTACAAAAACAGGATATACAGTCTCGTCTGTTGAATTGTTAGCACTAGCTGTTACATTCGTAGCTAATGTTGCGGTTCCCGATGTATCTTGATTTCCTGCAGCATTTACACCCGGAAGGTTAATATTCGCAGTACCGTCAAAAGACACTCCTCCGATAGTTCTAGCACTGGCTAAAGCAGTAGCAGTAGATGCTAAGGCTATAGCTATATTTGCAGTACCATCAAAGGATGTTCCACCAATGGTTCTAGCAGTCGCTAATGCTGTGGCAGTACTAGCATTTCCAGTTAATGCTCCAGTAAACACAGTAGAGGTTAAAGTACCTGTTGATGGATTATAGTGAAGATTACCATCCATCTCTAACCCATGATTTCCAGTAGAAGTGGCGGCATCAGCTATAAAAGCAATTAAATTATTTTCATTAGTGCTTTCATTATCAGTAACTGTAATACTAGAACTAGAACCTACAGTTGCATCAACATATGCTTTAATAGATTCAGATGTTGCAAGAGTTGTAGCACTTGCACCACTCATCGTATCACTATCAAGAACAGCGGAACCACTAACACCTGTATTAAGTACAGGACTAGTTAAAGTTTTATTAGTTAAAGTTTCAGCAACATTACTAAGAAGAGTCCCATTAACATAATAAGACTTTCCACTAGCTATATTCAAATGTTCGCTTGAAGTCCAAGCTGAAGTTGAATTTACCCAATTGAAAGTCTTATTACCCTGACTACTAATAAGGGTAATTCCCCCACCATCTACAGCGGAATTATTTCCTGCTGTTCCACTAGGAGAATGTGCTAAATCAATGTTTTTATCGTCTAATGTAATAGTGGTGCTATTAACTGTGGTAGTAGTGCCACTAACAGTTATATCCCCACCAACAACTAAATCTCCAGCAAGTGTTAGACCACCACTAGAATCAAAATCAGTGCCAGCATCTCCAATATTAAGTATTGCCCTATTTCCAGCGGATAAATCAAGTATTCTAGATAAACGTATAAAATCTGCTGCCATTAAAAAACCTCTGGCACATAATATTTAATATAAAAAACTACACTTTTCTACTCCTAAACTTACCTAAATATTACTCTTAATTATATTCTGAACGTCTTTTAATAGCAATCTTTATTTATAATGTCCTATACGAATATAACTATTACTACGAACTTGCACTATACTTTGAGAAGTTCCATCATTACTTCCCACCCCATGAATCAACCTAAATTGTAATTGGCTACCGCCCATATTTATCTGAGTAAGCCATCTTCCTGTTCCTGCTCGTATTTGTGTTGTTAAGCTAGTTGCTGTATTTGTAAATGTATCTGTTAAATCTACCCAAGTTGTCCCACCGTTTCCACTAATTTGAACTTTACTTTGAGAGGAAGCCCCACCACCACTATTGGCGTTGAAGCGTGATTGCCATTCAAATTCAATAAATAAACTAGCTATCTTTAATATATGTGCTTCAGATAAACTAATACTAGCAGACCAACCAACAGTATTAGATGAAATATTAGCTGTTGTAGTATGTGCTGATGTATATGCAGGACTAACACCATTATCAGAAATCGCAGTAGTACCTAAAGTTATTCCAGCAGGATATACAATTACTTCATTTAAATGTTGAACATTTATAGGTATAGTTAAACCAGTAGATTTTAAAGCCATATTTTAACCTTCTTCCATGAAGCCTTTATCGTTATAAATTAAATACTCTATTTGCTCACTATTATTATCTAATTCCCTACGTAATTGAATTTTTCTAGCTTCATCTAAACTATCATAAATTCCAACTTCAGAATCAGCTTCAAAGGGCTGAGAAAATTTATCTATTTCTACTACTTTATATTGTCCTTCTGGAGCTTTTAAACGCTCTTCTAAATTCAACCAATTTTTTATAAATTCTTCTTCTTCTGAATCCATAGACTCTTTTACTATATCAACCATTTTAACCCTCCAAGCAAATCTTAAACTCATGTTAGTCACCTGCTTGTTTTAAGATTCTGGTACATCTAAACAACCAGCAAATTTCCGAATTACCTCAATACATTCTGCTGGATATATATTTTTTGCTCCTTTTACGCCATCATGATAAGCGTATAATTCTGACATTTTTTTAACATAATTAAAAACATATTTTCTATCAGTTGCGTTTAATATTGCTCTATCTTTATGTTTTTTATGTAAAAAGTCATGTGACCAATCGGCTAGTTTAGTTTGATTAGCAGTCCCTAATTGTAACTCTAATGTTACTGTTTTTCCATCTTCAGTATCCATTTCTAGTAACATATGATATCGTCTATAATAGCCACTAGGATGTGTATTATTTATCCAATCTTCATCTTCAACAATCTTAAAACCTAATTTTTCAGATTGTTCATGTAATAATTTTATTCCTTCATATACTTGAGAAACATCATCAAAGTCAACACGACCACCAACAATATCAGTAAAACTTCTATAGTCCATACCTCTAGAAACATATTTTGGTCTTCTTTCTTTTTCAGCTATACTTTTGGCTTTTTTAATACGAGTAATATGGTCAGGATTAAGCATATCAGGAAATAGATTTTTTAATATATTTTCAGTTTTAAGTTGAATTTCCCCAAATCCCCCTTCCTTAATATATGTATCTATTTCACTCATCCTAACTTGTTTCGCTTCATATCGTTTTTGTTCAGTTTTTCCTCGCACCCATCTAGAAGTCTCAGGTTTCCATTCCAAACCTCGTGCCTTCATCCTTGACGCAACATTAGGGTCTGGTGGTGAAGATACCCATCTAGATGTAGCTTGAGCTTTCTCTAACCAAATATTGAAAAGGGTTAATAGTGAGGACATTACTTTTTCTTACCTAGTAATGCTTTTTTAGCTTTCCTCTTACTGGCAGATTCTTCAATTATATTTAAAAACTCTTCTTGTCTTTCTGACAAGGTTCCACCAGCTTTTACTTGATTTTCCATAGAAGTTATCGCCTCTTTATTTTTATCTGTTGTAAAGTCTTTTAAGTTATTCAATTTTTTGAATCTACTTAAATCTACCTTTATATCCCCGGATTCTACAGCAGCTAGTCTTTTAAATTTAGATTGTATTTTATCAATGACTTCCCATTGTTTATCACTTAATGAACCCTTTTTATGAAGTTGACCTGTAACACTAACAATAAAGTCGCTTTCCCAATTGGAAAATTTTTGGGAATTATCTACAAAAAATTCTACCAAGTCTAAAACTTTCTGTGTCCTAAGTGGAGCTTCTTCTAATGGTTGAGACTGTTCAGGTTTTGGTTGAGTAGAAGTAACATTCTCAGGTTTTTTTACCCAACGATGTTTATTTTTGTCAAAAATTAATCCACGTTCAGCCATCTCACCAGCTAGTTCTGGATTTTGTTTTTGTAAAAAGTTAAATAGATTAGATAAATTAGAGGACATAGGAATACCTTCTTGTATAGATTTCTTTAATTTATTCTTCTTAGGATGCCAAAAAGAGGAATTAGTTAACCATTTATTTCTAGAACTTTTAACCCATCTATGTGTAGATGGTTTCCAATCATATCCTTTTCGTTTTCGTTTAGCCATATTATTTAACCTATCTTATAAATAAGTACCCACACCCCAACAGCCATTGCAACATCGGCTACTGCCGCTACATACATACCAAGTAACATTAAATTAACATTTTGCCAATTGCCACTAAGTAATGCTTTCATTACACCACCCCTTTATTTTAGTGTAGCTATTCCAATGTTATTCATACAACAAAACTGAATAGGGATAACATAGTTATCCTCTTACGTCTTTTGTTGGAACTTTTACAGATGCATATTCTCCAACATCAACTACATAAAATGCGCTTCCAACTTTCTCGCCTTTGTAATAGTCTCCCCCATCATACCTAACAATAGTTCCTGTGGTCATTTTTCCTCTGTGGGGAATTTGAACCTTGTCACCACGCTTCCATTTAGGTGCTGTAAATAAACCTGTATTGTTTTCAAAAACTCTTGCTAAATCTTCAGCATAAACATCTGATACTTTCTCTTTAGGAGTAACCTTAGTCCCATGTACTCTAAGGAACTCTATATCATATGTATCATTATTATTAAGAGATATACGTACTTTATTAATTCCGTTTTTAGCCCCTTTCCCTATATTAAATTGAATCCCTCCGTTACCCTCACTTAAAGATACTAAATTTTTGGCTCCAACCATAGACCCGAAAAGTCTCCCACCCAATTGCTCAAAAGTATCTGTTGCTACTTCTTTTTTACGTTGTAAATCAATTGCAGTTACATCACTATATTGTCCAGTATGGGGGTCAAATCCAGTGGGCATAAATACATCAGATTTCGCATCATAGTATTTGCCCTCTTTAGGACTATAGTAATATGAGTTCCCTGTCTTATAACTGAATGGACCTTCCATTCCCGGTATTTTTGGTCCAGCTATTTCAGAATGAGATACTTTTGGAGCAGTTTTGGGTTGCGCCCTGTTTACAGGGTTTTTCACCCAACGGTGTTTAATTCTGTCAAAAATCAATCCCCTTTTAGCCATTTCACTAGCTAGTTCGGGATTTTGTTTTTGAAATAATTTATCGAATAGGAATGACATATTTTTTATCCTTAATAAGTATATCTTCTATTTTTTAAAGATTTAGGTCCATGCACACTTACTTTACTTCTTCCCAAATCGTCAGAGAGTATATTTCCCCTTATTGCAAGACCTTTTTTAGTACGAGTTGGACCTTTTCCATCTCCTTTTATAATATCACCAGTTTTTATATCTATATATGAATGAACACCTTGGTTATTACCATTTTCATCTACTTTAATAATCTTAGCAAATCGTTCTCCAACAATAGCTATTTTAGCTGTATCGTTCCTATTATATCTGGGATTTGAGTCCTCATTTAGCATATCTGTTATCATATCCACATATGAATCTATCCTCTCTCTCATAGATGTATTCTTGCGATTCAGCATAAGCCCAGCCCATAATTCTGGGTTTGTTTCTTTAATTTCAACATCAGATATTTTAATATTTTCAGAATCCCATCCATCATTAAAGGCTCGCATTAAAGCCACTCCTTCGCCTTTTTCCCATTCCTCTGGACTTAAACTAGATAAAATTTCCATAATACTTTTATCTTGTGCTGGTGCGCCAGAACGCCCTTCTTCCCTAGCTTTAATACCTAAGTTACGTGCATGTTCTAATTTTTGACTAGGGGGAGCAGTTTTACCCCATATAGGGTCATAACCGGGGTCTATAATTGTTCTGATTCTTTCCCTATCGACACTATCTCCACCACCCCAAGAATCCCAATTATTATCATTTTCTAGTCCTTCTAGATATGTCTTGATAGCTAGACGTATTTTATCCTTACTTACTCCCTTACCGCCGGGCATTGCGTCTGCATACAGTCCACCCGGTCCATAAAAATTATGTACGTAGTCAGAAAATTCACGTAATACTGGATTAGTATCAACCAAGGTTAGAATTTTATCCCCAATACTTGTTTGCTTAGGAGCAGTTTTAGGTTGCGCTCTATTCACAGGATTTTTTACCCAACGGTGTTTAATTCTATCAAAAATAAGACCACGTTTAGCCATTTCACCGGCTAATTCTGGATTCTGTTTTTGAAATAATTTATCAAATAAAAAGGACATATTAATCCCTACCTTATGTTTCTTTTTTCTGGGTGTTGCTGTAAAAATGCTCTATTTTTTTCTTCCCACCATTTCTTATCTGCCTTACGTTTTTCTATTTCTTTAGGACTATATCGCTTATGAGAATCAGATTTATTAAAAGCTTCTTTCCTATCCCTTCTACGTGAAACAGCTTTTTTCCAATTACGGGAAATCCAATTATCTATTTCGATGTCATGTTCTCCTTGTATAATCGGTTTTTTTCCAAAAACTACAGTAGAACCCGGAAATTTATGCTCTATCATAGCAGCTAATACTTTAGATGCTTTTTCTGTTTCTCCGTAAGTTGCTCCTGAACCCCAAAAAGATTTATCTTTAGGAATAACAATTACATTATTATGATAAGATACTCCTTTTTTGGGAGCATCCTCATGTGTTGTCTCAGGGCGTTTTACATAACGATGTTTATTACCATCCCACATTAAGCCCCTTTGCCACATTCTAGCCGCTACATCAGGAGATTGTTTAGCTACAGATGGTGTTGATGGTGTTGGTGGTGGTGTTGGTTTTGCCCCAACTTTACCAGCAACAGCATGTCCAATATCTGTACCAGCAGTTACAGCCGCTGTATCTAAAGCAGTTTTTCCTGCTTGAGCCACATGAGGTTTAGCTGCTTTCGCACCAGCACCTATTGCTCTACTAACTACAGGGGCAGCAACCTTTAATGCTGCTCCTACAACTTTTTGTAAACTTTTATCATCTACAGGAGTAGATTTAGAATGTTTTTTTAACAGCTTATTAATTATAGAGTTAGACATTTAAACAACCTTTTATAAAATTATCGTCTGCGCCGACTGCTAAAAGGACTCTTTCTTTTATGTGAATGAAAGGACTTACCACGATGTTTCTGTAACTCTTCTTTTTCTTCATCGTCCTCTTGAAGCCCAAGACCTTGAACTTTTTGACCTACACCGCTTATTAATTTACCAACCACTTTTTGTATCGCTTCATCATCCTCTTTATCGTCACTCTTTTTTCCACCACCCATCATTCCACTAGCTAAACTAGCTGCTGCTGGAACAGCAAGAGCAGCTAAAGGTAGAACTTTTTGTAAACTAACATCTTCCTTTTTTGAAAGACCTAAAAGTTTTCCACCTAATGCACCAGCGGCAAGAGTACCCAATACTTTTTGCATAGGTTTGTCATCACTTAACCCTAAAAGTTTTCCACCTAATGCACCTGCTGCAAGAGTACCTAATACTTTTTGCATAGGCTCTGCATCACTTTTTTTACCTATACCACTACCTAAAGCAGCACCAGCAGCGGCTCCAAGTGGTCCTCCCACTAGTCCACCACCAACTGCACCTAATCCAGCACCTAACATACCCTTTTTAACATGTTGTTTAGACTTTTTCATGACTAACTCCCATAATTTATATAGTATTAAAAAACTATTTTAGTTTATTGATGGATTCCAGATGCAATTTGTGGACAAGCTTTAGCTAAATTTTTTGACATTTCCAGCAATCCCTTTCCACGACTTTCATCAGTACTCTCTTTACCATCTGTAGTCTGACAAACAAATTCACACATTCTTGCCACACCTTCAAAAAAGTCACTATTATTATCCATATACTTAACTACTTGCTTCTCTATTTCAACATCATCCTCATCAGAACCATCACCAAGTTTGAAAATTTTAGCAAGCATTGCACCAGCACCTATTAACCCAGCAGCGGCTGGAATACTCATTTTATTTATACCGTGTCCTTTAATAACACCTTTATCAGCTAAGTCTTTTAGAACACTATTTACCACCATTTCAGAATCCATATCAATCTCCTTATGCTCTACAGCATCTTCGTTAGTTACATCGTTTTCATCGACATTTGGAAATGTAATAGATAACCTATCCGCATGACTACCTGATGCTGAACTTGTCATTTGTTTTACCATTTTTTGCTCCTTAATTGCTTCAGCAATTTCCCCACGTTTTTTGTATCCTTCAGAACCCTCAGAAAAATCAGTATATCCCATTTCTTTAGCTTTTGCTGTCGCAATCGCAAAAGGATTTTGTTGTTTACCAAATAACCTACTTAACGGTTTTCTTTTTTTAGACCTAATTTCTTTTGCTTCTTCAGCCTTATTCTGATTAATACCTACTTTTAAGGCTTTCTCATTATTTTTATGCTGTTTAAAACGAGATTTAGCTTCATCCCAAGCCGCTTCTTCCTTAGAATCATTGGGGTTTCCAGCTAAACCTCCTTTGAAATCAGGGTCTTCATAAAACATTTCGTATAAATCTTTTAAGTTAATTTCAGTCATAAAAATCTAAATCCCTAACTTGATGTGGATTAGGTTTCGCATTTTCCTTCTTCTCAATATTTTCATACCAATTAGGAAAGAATTTAAGTAATCTTTCCACTAAAGCTAATTTTTGAGGTTCCTCTAATATATCTTCAAATCTTGGTGCGCCACCTGTATAAACACCACCTGCCCTAGCTTTTGCTTCTTTATTCCATTCAAAATCAAGTTTTGCAATACATTTATCAACTTGCTCTTTATTCATTGAGAATCCCGGAGACGGTTGAAAATTTTTTATATAACCACATTCATAAGCGTAAAAGAAATCAAATAAAACCATTCTAGCATTCCAATAAGTTTGCCCATCAGTTAACTGACTTAGAAAGGTTAGATGTGAGTATGATTCCTTTGTTCCAACTCCGAAATTTTTCATTTTTACTACTCTCTAATCAAAAATTCTCTTAGTTTGATTAGGACACCATCTTTCTGGTGGAAAATGGTTGGGTCTAGGTTCTGGAGCAATTCTAGGTTTTGGTCTAGTTGTTGGTTTAGTTCTTACAGGCATAAAATCTCCTATGCATCTGACCCATCGTCAGATAAATCCATTTTAATTTGTTCTTCATTATCAGAAGAATCTAAAGATGCATGTTCTACGTTATCTATTCCATGAAGAAATAATCTATATAATTTAGTTTTTAATGACATTCCTACATCTTCCCCATATCCCCATCTAAAGGTAATGGGGCAACTAGTAAATATCCATTTAAATTCAGTTTCCTCAATTTCAATATACTTCTTTTCTTGTAATAAAACTTGACCAAGTTCTGATTTTAAAGCAGTTAATTCTGGAGAATTTAATCTTTCATATAATTCCCCATCATAACTATGTAAAGTTATTAACCAATCAATTAAATAAGCCTCATCCATTTCAAGATGCAATTTATAAAAGCTTAATAGGTTTCTAAGTTCATCATCTAACACTTGCTCTACCTACCTTCCAAGAATTCTTTTGCTTTTTAATAACACATGTGGAACATTGTGAATTTCTTTGATTGGGTGCTGATGCCCTAAATGATATCCATCTTGTATAGTCACATATTGGGCAACACGAATAAATATACCTACCGTGTTTTTTATTAATTTCTTTCCCAGAAACAATATCTCCAATTTCATAGTTATCTAACATATTATTGTTGCATTTTATTGGAATGGACACCCCAAATATCTCCATACAATTGTGGAGTTTCACCAGAAGTTACATTTACAAACGATATTCTCTCCATAATATTTATAGGATGCGGATTCCACCAATCAACACTTGCTGGTAAATATCTTCCTGTAGTAGCTGATGCTGTTTGGTCAAATGAAACATAACAAGCATGAGAAGCTCTTAACATAAATCCACGTATTGCTACTAAACCAATTCGTCTTGTAGATGTGGAAGCATGGGCAGTACCATCCCAACTATAATTTATTCCTTGCGCTCCATCACAATAAGCTGATGCTACATCTGATTTTCCAAGCTCAACTTGGAAACTATCGGCAAGAAATGTAGTGTTGTGTTGGCTGACTGTTACTAAATAAACTCTATATGCTGCTCCACCAGCCGATGTTGCTAGATTTAAATCATAGGATGCTGTAGAACGCTGATAAGTGGTACTTAAAGTAATAGTTTCTCCTGTTGCTAATACAGTTGTACCTGCCGCATCTCTAATTTCAATTCGTGCATCATCACCAGAACCAGAAGCCCTTCTAAAATAACAAGAAGCTATCAATCGTGTACCATTATTTTTTTCTTGATTAGAACCCAGAACCTCAGAAGTCCAATAAACTCCCTCACCAGCCGCTGAATTTGCAGGGTCTATAGACAATGAATATGTACCTGTTCTTGGATTAGTGGTTACTCTTGCAGGAGTAGAACCAGAAGCTGTATATCCTGTAGGTGGGTCTGCTGTTTCAAAAGACGGATTAGTAGCCATATTTACTGTGGGTGGGTCTGTTGATACAGTAAATAAGTCTTCCGCAGTTTGAGCGGTAGCTAACGTCTTATTCGCTGGATACCATTTAGTCCATATATGTGACGAATCTCGTGTGGATGGGTCTAATTCCCAAGCACTATAATTTGCAGGGTTAAAATCACCTACTGGCATATCATTGCTCCTTCATTGTCCATTTATCTACCCCAAATAACTCCACGTATTGCACCTGCGTTATCAGGGAGAACATTTATAGCTGTAATTTTATTATTGATGAAAATATTATCGTCTGCATATACTTCTCCACCTTCTAAAAGAAAACTATGTACAGTTCCATCAGTTCCAACCGAAGATGATGCTTCATCATCAAAATTTATATATACTGCCTTATCGCAAACAATAGAAACCTTATGTACTTCGCTCATATGTTTTGTAATATCTATAACTGTCTCAGAATTATTTGTAGTTAAGGTTCTTGTAAACGCTACTCGTCTACTTAACCCTTGCTTCATCTGTGTTGCAGTTCTAAATGATGGTGTGGTCATCGCTAAATTAACCTTCTTATCTTTTTATCAACTAATGGCAAATATTCATCATTTAGCTCATACCCTACGGCTTTCCTTCCCAAATCAAGGGCTGCTTTACATGTTGTTCCAGTGCCAGCAAAGGGGTCTAAAATCAAATCACCATAAAAACTATGCAGTTTTATCAACCGTCTCGGAAGCTCATCAGGGAATGGGGCTGGGTGTCCCTCGCTCTTAGCCTTCGCTGGTTGCATCTCCCATATTGAATTTATTGCCCAATTTTGCCATTCCTCAGTAGATATTTTTGATTGTTCTTTAATTTCTTTGCTTACTTTTTCTCTTTTTCCTTTTTTAGAAAATACCGTTATCCATTCATAAGGAAAGGTTGAAAAAATATTCGTAGGGTAAGGATAACTTCCAAAAGAACTAAATCGAACTATCTTTCTTTTATCCCAAATATATAAACCAAATTGGTACATTTCATTTGTACTATCCATAAATCGTTCAATATCTGTAATTGACAACTTAGTCTCTCTCCGGTCAAACCTCGCCTCGTCACCAGAGAGGAAAAAAGGCATTGTATTTATGCAAATTTTGCCATCGGGGGCTAAAACTCTGACACATTCTTTCCAAACAGAGTTCAACTCTTTTATATAGTTTTCATAAGAACCGCTATTCAAGCCAATTTGAGAATCATGATTGTAATTTTTTAAATCATGATAAGGAGGGCTAGTAATAATTAAATTGACAGAATTATCCTCCATCTCTATCATTTTTTTTGAGTCCTTAAAAAAGACTCGGCATTCTTTATATTCAAACAGTTTACTGGTCATTATCTACCCCAAACAATTCCTCTAATTCTTCCATTGTTTCCTGCTGATGCATTTATCGCCGTTATAGAACTTGCAATAAATATATTATCTTCTGTATATCCTGAACCAGATGGAATTAATATAGAATGTATTGTTCCATCTGCGCCAGCACTTGATGTAGCATCACTATCTATATTTATATACACATCTGCCTCATCAACTATAAGAGATAATTTAACTGCTTCTTGCATATATGCTTTTAAATCTATAACTGTTTCAGAACTATTAGATGAAAGCGTTCTTGTAAAGGCTGCTTTTTTCGGTAATACCTGTCTTGTTTCTATATCTGTTCTAAATAATGGATTGGTAGACATTTAGCTAACTCCTGTTTTTTTATGGAACGGTGACTCTGATAAACCTAAAGTTGGAACAGCAGAAACTTCTGGAGAGGTTTTTACAAACTTCCTGAATTCTACATCTTCCATAGATTCTTTAAGTCTTCGCTCCTGAATTACTAATTCTGAAATTTCCTCTTTACGGAACTCGATGTCCTCTTTCTGGTTTTGAATATCAATATTTAGATTATTAATATTATCTGATTTTTCAGCTAATATTACCTCTAAATCTTTTATTTCAGCCAATAATAATCTATGACGCAACCTTTGTTTTTTATCCGTTTCCTCCATCGTTAATCTAAAAGAAGTCTCTGCTTCTTCTAATGTTGACTCAAAAGATAAAGATAAACTAGCACCCTCATCAAGAATATTTCTCAATTCTGATGCTTGAGCGGTTAATTGAAAAACTAATTCTTGTTTTTCCCTTACAATTAGTAAGAGTTCATCTATAGGAACTAATTCTTTTTGTTTTTCAGTTATTTCCTCAGTTAAATTTGTATTGAGAATTATTTTATCCCCAATAACTGTCTCCAATTCTCGTAAAGATGAAGTTCGTACACCTAAATTTTCTTCTACTTCCTTTAAATTGGATATTGCTGAATCTAGTTTTTGCTGTGCTGTATTACTCTCAAGAACTTTATCATTTGCTATAATAGAAACATTGGCTAAATTCGCATTAGAAGAAGATACAGCATCTTGAATATCTATTAGTTCTTTTCGTAAAACATTTTCTTCTAATGATAATTTTTCAAGAATTTCCTTTTTTTCTAAAGCCCCTTGTTCAGCATTTTTAGCTTCAAGAGAAGCTACTTTTATAGCTTGTTCATAATCTAAATATTCTTTTTGAAGTAGTTCAGCTTGCTCATACTCTAAGTTATTTTTATTATTAACATCTAGTAATTCTTCTTTTTTATCCTCAATTTTTTGACCTAACTCATCAACAGTAAGATTTTTTGAGTCAATAAGCGTATGTAAATTATGTATTTCTTCTCTATAGGATTTATCCGCTTTATATGTATCAGAAAGCGAAGGCTTCTTTAATAATACTTTTGATGAGTTTCCGTACATTAATTCTTGTAATTTAACCACTATTCTACCTCTTTACGTACTATGTATATGTTCTCTAACTTCCCTATCAAGTCTATCTATAATAAAAGTAACTTTTTGAAGAGCTATTGTTTGATTATCTATAGACTCTGCTAGTTTATCCATTGCATCATCTAATGAGCTACGAAAATACCAAACTGGCACGTTATCCGCTCCACGAACATTGTGCCAGTTCCATAAGTCAGTTACCTTTTGTAAAACAATTTCATTATCAGCTTCTCTTTTAAGCAACGCAGAAGAATTCCTACGATTAAGTAGAAATCCAAATACCTCTCTTAAAATTAGCAGGGCAACAGCCCCACCTAAACTGATTTCTGTAATTTCCAAAATAACTCACATATATATTAGGTAGTAGTATCTTCTTCAGTATCCTCAATATTTTCTTCACACGAGCATTTACCACAAGTGCATTCCTGACAACTACATTCTTTGCAACTACAATTTTTTCCATCTTCTAATGATGAATCATTTATATTAATCATCGTTTAGCTACCTACAATAAACACTTTGTGCGAAGTAACACCAGAAAGGTCAACAGCATTAGCTACTTGTATAGCGGCTGCATCGGCAGAACCGTTATAATCATAGTAATATGCTAAAAGCTTATTGTTGGTATAATCCATTTCAAAGGTATATCCACTCTTTTGATGAGCGGTAACTACATGAAATGAATCAAACCCTGCATCAGCAGGGGTGAGTGATTCTCCTCCTGTTGGATAAGAACTATCCCATGCAAGAGAAATGTCGGCATATCTCAAATCACCAATAATTCCACGTTTATTTACAGTTATGGTAAGTGCCATTTAAATTCTCCTAAAATATAAAGTATATACAAATATGCGCCCCTACAGAGACTATTACTAAATCTATAGGGGCGCACTCTCTGAACTAGGTCGGAGTTAGAACTATGTCTTACTCGTTAAGGTCAGCAATCTTAGCCTGTGTCCAAATGTTTCGGCATCGCATCTCTCCTAGAGTATAGAAGAGTCCACGAACTACCAAAGCATCTAGGGCTAGATAGTCACGATTCTCGATGTATTGTGTAGGTTGAGCAATGGCTACCTCAAGGTAATCAGTGTCAAGAACAAACACGTTAGAACCAAGAACAGCGTCACCAGTAGAAACTGACTTAGGAGCATCGGGTTCTGGTAGTATTGGTATACCCTGATAGGTAGCCAAGACTAAACCAGTTCGGGTTCCGGGGAAGGTTCGCTCGTTACCGACACCAACCTGATATTCCTCAACACCCATATACCGTTGCTGTGTCTGAAGCAAACGCTCCAAACGGAAGTACTGGTCATGTCCCATTACGATAAGTTTTGGCTCTCCACCGTTAACACGAATGTCACGTATGCAGTTGTCCAAAAGGTTCAAAGTAAGGTCACGCCCAACACCAGCATTGTAATCAACTCTAGCACCAGCATTCCATGTACCAGCAGTACGTCCACCGATTGTTAGGTCATAAGCCCTAACACGAGCGGCAGAACCACCGGGTCCAGTATTGGCAGCGGCGGCATAGTCAGCGGCTACGATGTCATCAATGCTAGTGAATCCAGCCCTTGAATGTACGAAAGCAACGTCACCATCAGCAAAAGTTGTACCTGATGCTACTGTTACAGTTCCACCAGATACTCCAGATACAGCAGAACCAGCGGCTCTATCGTATGCACCAGCAGATTCATCGTGCTGTCCTATAGTATCACCAACACGGAAATAAGCAGCAGCAGCGGCTGGCATTACGGCAGTAGTTGCTGAACCACCACTGGTCAAAAATGCAGAACCCGCCAACATTTCTTGATTAATCTCCTTAATGTGGTCTATCTGTGCTGACTCCATTTCCATAGCGAGGACGTCACCAACTCCACCTTCCAATTGGCTGGTGAACATGGAACGAACTGACGCACCGAAGGTCGTACCTACGATACGTGGGAGACTGGAAACAGTCTGGATGTCACTGACATCTATTGATGGCAATGCACCTACTTCAGTAACAGGTCGAGAACGGTTTGCACCTCGGTCAGTTCTTACCCTCCAACCAGCTACGTTACCCCATTGTACTCTTGGAAGAGCGTTGAAAAATCTAGTCTGGTTGTTAAGAGCGTGCCAAACCTTACGTCCAAACGTAGTAGTAAAGACGTTTTCAGTTGCTCCACCATCGCCACCAGTTCCAAAATAGGAACCAGAGGTCTGTTTTGCCATGAAGTCATTTCCTAGCATGGCAGGTCCAAGACCACGAGATGAAATAACACCACGTTGGGCTTGGGCTAAATATTCAGCTAAAGACGGATTGTTAGCCATAATGTTTTTTCTCCTTTAAATTAACCCAATAATTCTTTGGGTAAACCATCAGTCTCACCATTCATTTTGGCAAGTCTGAGATTCCATACTTCAGACCATGAGAGGTCAGAAAGTTGGTCAGCTACATCAGCAGACTGAGCTTCGCCCTTAACAATGGGAACATCGGCAGGAGCGATAGTCTGAGGTGTTACTAACCGTGGGCTAGTCGATTGTTCCTTTCTGTAACCCATCTTTTGCATGAGAGCATCGGCTTTCCTATCAGATGCTGAATCGAAAGAATTTCCGATACCATCAATTTGCTTTTGTAGTTGAGAATTCATCTTACGAAGAGCAGACATTTGCTTACGCATAAGTCTCATTTCTTCAATGACTTCCTCATCGTCTTCTTCCTCATCCATTGGGTACTCATCGGATATATCATCCTCTTGAGCCTCTATTTCTTCTTCCATAGCTTCTTCTATTTCTTCTTCGACATCTTCCCCATGATGGTCTTTATAAGCCATCTCGATTTCCTCTTCCTCTTCCTCATCATGCTTCCTGAGTTTCATAGCCTGTAGTGGGCGTTGAACCTCATTAGTAGCAGTACGTGGCTTTGCTTCTACAGCATCGTCACTATCACTATCTTTTGGATGCTTTGTATCACTTCCAACTTCTACAGCCTTGTCACCTTGCAAGTCCATAAGCTGTTTTACAACAGAAGTAGTGATTTCTTTGATGAGTTGGGATTTTTCTATTTCTTCTTCCTCTTCTTCTGCCATAGCCTCAGCGGCTGCCGCTTCAGCTTCTTCATCTTCCTCTTGTTTCTTGAATCGCAATTCCATTTTATTCAAAACGTCAGCGATTGCACCGAGAGCAAGAACGGTTCCTTCCGAACTCTTCTGTAACTGCTTGATAGTGTCTTCCTGTTTATCAATAGCCATTTTTTACCTCTCCAATCGAATTTAGGTTCCCAATTAGCTAAATCCCCCGAAAATTGGTCTAAGCCACCTCCGATTTTCGAGTAAAAATGCCAAAAAAATAGAGCAATAAAGTCCTACGTTTTCTAGGTCAGACTCTACTACTCTACGCTCTTCTATGCAGAATATTATTCTGCATCATATATCTATACCACAATGAGGTTCAAAAGTCAACCCCATTTAGATATTTTATTAGATTTATCTTCTTCCACAATCCGAAAAATCTAATAATTCTTGTAATTCAGTTGCTATATTTTTTAATGTGTGCTTATACCTATATCTATAATTTGAAGAACTATTTCCAAATTCTTCAGCAGATTCTTTCATTACTATGACTTCACTAATATCATTAAACTCTATAAAAGTACTATATCTACAGAGAATTCCATATGGATGGGCTTCTTCTGGTCCAAGCCAATCATCCCATGATATCTTGCTATCTTTCTTCCAATTTTTTAGTGTTGATGGAGAAATAGTATACCTAAATGGAAACTCTAATGGAAAATTTCTTGGTTTATCCATTATCTAAAATCCTCTTCCCTTGACTGAATTAACAAATAGTATATCAATAAACTATATACTAGTAAATCAATTAACGGATGGTGGTGGATACTCATCACCAACTATATGTTCTTCATGCTCAAACATACTATCAATACATACATATAAATAATCTATCTTATATTTTTCTACGCAATCATCACATACATCAATATAGTACTTATCTTCATCTATTATAGTATCTACCGCTGGAACTAACTCTTCATCAATTAGAGTGAATTTACCGTCACAAATATCGCATCTTTCTTCCAATTGTTCATCCATCATCAGCAGTTCTCCAACTATAAAAATGCCATTAATCACCCCAAATAATATTAGCCTTATACACCCTTGCTAACTCATTAATTTTTGAAGTACTTACTGGTTTATCTGACTCCCAAATTATATGACCACTTTTAGGAGAAAACAAGTGGTCATAGGAAGAATTTAATACTGTAGGTATCCATAATTTATTCCCAATAGATTTACATAAAAGATAATTTTTCATTTACATCCACAATCTTCTGAATATCCTCAACGGATATTTCTTTTATTCGCTTCTCTGCAATTTCACAATATTCTTTGGATATTTCGCTACCTATAAAGTTTCTGTTGTTTAGCATCGCCATTTTTGCTGTTGTTCCGCTTCCCATAAATGGGTCGTAAACCAAATCGCCTTCATTGCTCCAGCTAATTATGTGGTCGTTTGCTAATTTTTCTGGGAATACAGAAGGGTGATTGAACACAGCATCCTTGCTTGTATTATTTCCACCATTTGCGTATTTCCAAACATTGAATCTCATTCCATACTCCCCTCTCAAGGACTTCTCTCCCCCATGTATCCCAACGTATTTGTTTTTTCTATCCTTAATTGGGTTGAATGTAGAAGGTTTGTTCTTAGAAAAAATAAACATATATTCAAAGGTTTGATGGTATCGAGTGTTGGATGGATTTTTCATGCCAGTTTTCGAGTAAATCATGGTGTCGTGTAAATTAAAACCGCAATCCACAAAGAACAAAGATTGCTTAAAGCTCGTTCCTGTCTCGCTACCTTTGACCGTGGCATCCCCAACAACCCAAACAACCACACCGCCTTGTTTTGTAATTCTGTAAAGTTCTTTTGCTATGCTTTCAAAGTCAAAACTATAACCGTTGTAAGTTCGTAAGTTATCATACGGTGGACTTGTCACTGTTAAATCAACAAATCCATCTGGCATCTGATACATAGTATCAAGACAATTCTCGCAATAGATTTTATTTACTTCCATCTTTCAACACCTTAACTAATTTCTCGTTACTCATACCCTAAACAAAATATCTGTATACCTGTTGTCAATTTGGACTGTTTACCACAACGTCTACAAACACCAAAGGCTTCTTCATCATCAATATCTAAAAATATAAAAGAATTATCCATAATAGGTTGTTTATGACATAAACTTACCCATGTAGGATTATTTAATTCGTTTATAATAAAGTTAGTATCTTTAGAGGTAAAATATCGCATAACATTAAGTTTCCTGCTCACCAAACCTAACTAAATGTAAATTACAAACTGGTTGTTTCCAACCCAATTTTGTTAAAGCTAAAACTTTGGCATTATTTGTACAATAAGAACAACTTATATCATCTTCAAGTTTTTCAATATCCAAAAATCTGGAATACATACGATTTATCCAAGAACCACGAGTAAGAGACATTGAAAGTCTTTCATCAGTTAATTTTTGATGTTCAGACTCCCATCCAGCATTAAATGCTTTCAATAACGGAATACTCTCTCCTAGCTCTGGACTTAAACTAGATAAAATTTTCATAAAACTTTTATCCTGTGCTGGTCCACCAGAACGCCCTTCTTGTCTAGCTGTAACACCTAAATTATATAGATGTTCTAATGTTGTTTCATCATTTAATGAATATTCTTGATTAGTCAATTTTATAATCTCCCCTAACTAGTTTTATCTTTATTAAAAAATTCTTTGTTTTTTGGTATATAGTTTCTCCACTGAGGTGGAACAGTAAATTCATGAAATATTGCATTAACAGGGCATACAGTTAAACAATAACCGCAATCAATACAAGCTGTTGGGTCTATAAAAAATTGTTCTTCTTCATCATTTGAATCAATACAATCTACAGGACAAACTTGTACACAAGATGAATCTTTATTTCCAATACAAGGTTCTGTAATAACATATGACATAATTAACCCCCCTATTTATTTCGTATTTTTCTTCTTAGCTTTTTCTACATGCCGTCTAACTTCAGCATCAGAAGCTTGTCTGGTATGAACAGACCCTGCTCCAAAATGTCCATAACGGTCTTTAAATCTTTTAGCAGTTCTTCTATCATTTTTCATCATTTTTTAATTCCTCATTAAATGCTCTTACAACTGGAACAACTACCACACTCAAGGTTCAATCCAACTTTTCCACCACCAACGTACTCATGTGTTTTTAATGTAGAGTGGTTATCACCAGAACGGTTGTAATATGCTGTAATGACATTTTTGGTGTCTAGGTCAATCACCACGCATGTTCCTGCATCATCCCTAACTAATATTCTGCGAGTTCCCTTTAATCTATGAAACTCAATTAATTTTCCGTGTGTTAGAGCAGTCTTAATATCAGCAACTGTAAGACCACGTTCTACAAGCCTGTTTTTGAAATAAGGAGTAACAGTATACTTATACGATTTCATCTCACGTAATAAAGACTTTACACAAACAGGATTGAGACTAGAACTATGAATTTTCTTTGTCATTGTTGCTATCATTATATCCCCCTCTAGGTTCTCTCTACTACTCCTATATTATATCAATATAATATAGTTTTGTCAAATAGACAACAATAAAAAATGGGACTCCCTGTTAAGAGAGTCCCTTGAAGGGGGGTGGTGTGTTCGATTGAACACTCAAGTATTGTATCATATATCAACCCCATAATTCAACTCTTTGACGATTCTTCAAGTTTTAACGAATTTTCTTCTTCCCATTCTTTGTTTCTTTTTTCAGAAAACTCAAGCCATTCAGTTCTACTAGTACGAATTAATTCTCTCAAATCTGATGGAATCAATGAGCTATCAGGATTAAGGAAAGAAAATAAAAGACCCAACCCCATTTCTTGTTTTGCATCAAAACCATCTGGAATAACTATAACTGTATTAGCAGAATTACCATCCCAAAGAACATTTAGTCCCTCATCTTTAAGAGCATAAAAAAGAGCATGTCCAACTTCTTCAGCAGTTAATCCTTGAGATTTACTTTCATATATATCTTTTGTGCCACTATAATAAAGGTTAAGATTCATATTCCTAGTGGAGCTAAATTTATATTTATTTTTAAACTCACATGTTTTTGCTCCACCGGGAAATGCTCCAGCTTCTACTTGCCGATGCCAAAATACATACCCCTTCCATTCTCGAACTTCATCAGTATTTATTCTTTCACACAAGTCTGAACTTCCACAACTTTGACAACATAAATGATTAGCCTTAGCCAAAATATTATTTTTGCGTAATTCCTTGAACGCTCGTAAAACTGCTTTTCTATCTACATAACTACTCATAATTACTTTACACCCTTGTAAATATCTTTCTTCCAAAGCTCGGATTGCATTTTTGCCGTTGTTTCTTCATCATATTTTTTCGCATACGTAGGAACTACAAGTACTTCTACCTTATGTCCAAATAAGTCAGGGTCAAGTCTAACTTCCATTGATAGATTGAAATCTTCAATATCAGGGTTTACTTCAACTTTTTGGTCCCCCTCAGAAACTTTTCCTATTTCACTAGTTCTAACTTCAACCTCAACGTCTGTAGAATCAAAGTCACGTATATAAACTGTAACTAATGTATCTATATATTGTTCTGGTAGCATTTTAACTTCCATTAGTAGAGGAACATATCCTGTATAATCTTCTGGTTTAGTGTCATCTTTATGTAAAACTACATAAAACACATAGTCAAAGTAATCTCCTCTCCAATGTTTATCGTTTTCATTTAATCCATTTGGTAATATTCGTGGATGTTCATACGGAAACGGTACTACTGGTGCAGACCTAGTTGTAATGGAGCCACCTTTTCCTGTTACCCAATATTTCTCTGGATTCGCATCTTTATCTTTACACATCTGCAAATAATTTTTAACGGCTTGTTTATCCCTCTTATCCATTTCTATAGCTACATCTAGACCAGCTTCTTCTATTTTTCGGATTTCAGCTAGACGATGCTGAAGTAGCCAACCCATTTTTTTGGTCCCCCTCAGATTTGTAGCATCGGATGATGGAACTATAGCAGGTAACTCTAGAGTCTTACCTAGATTTTTTAATCCTTCTTTTTCTATGTGCCTGACTCTCTCCCTAGTTACCCCTAAGAATTTTCCAATTTCTTCATATGTATGACCGTGTACTGAGATATCATCACACTCTGGTATTTCGCAATCTCCAACATTCTTTAATACTTTACCGTACCTCAATTTTACAACTGTGTTTTCTCTTTCTGATAAAACTACCATAAAATTAACTCTCCTTTACTACATTAAGAACTTTAACTATTTGATGATTTTTATACCCACCATTTAGTCTGTTCCAATATGATTCGTACCTATCTTCAATCTCGTAAGGTTCAGTCAAGCCTTGAAACACTTCATTGGTTTCAGTATCTATGGTTTCCTCTCGTGTAATATCTCCAGTATCGAATGTATGAACTGTAGGACTGGTGAGAGGTCCATTTCTCTTAATACTTATTGAAGTTACAACGTATTTCATAATTTTCTCCATTCAATTAATTTAATTTTATTGTTTACGTATATTTTCTATCATTTCTATCATAGCATTAGATTTTCCGTTCTCTCTTACGATTTTATCCTTAAACTCATCCCACGATGGAATTTGTTCGGGTACTACTTTCTTAAATTCTTCCCAATCTATAACGTGTTTTGGAACGGCATTTATCTCTGCGATGCGTTTGTTATATGCGTCTGTAAGCATATCCTGTACGGCTTCCTCTTCGCAGTCATGTAATAATTTTAGGTAGGCTGTTATTATAGGTCCAAACTGAGCTTTGTCTTGATTGTTTATTTCTGACATAATTTCTCCTTCGTTACTAACTTCAATTTAACTCACTACCTTCCAACCAAATCCGGTCATATCCGTGTGGCTATCCTGTACTAACCACTGTCTATTTACTATCTCAACATCGGTTAAAGAGGCAACATACTTTCGGGCATCATCCATATGTTTCACAATGTCTTTCCAGTTAACGTCAATAATATTCCCGTCCTCGTCCACTCTGGCATTATCTTCAGCCATCTGGGTCGCAACCCTTGTCTCTATTACCTTAATATCTATTTCAACTGTAATTTTCCTACTCATTATAGTGTTATTTTACCTTCTTCTATTTCCTTTATAGTATCCACAACATATGTATTAAATTTATCGTACCAACTTATTGTTAACGGTCCGGGAAAACTTACAATGAAATCTAAATCACTCATAGTCCACTCTAGACCTGTATCTTTATTAAACGCTACTAATGCGTGTTTAAGAACTACTGCTTCATCTTTATCAAAACCGTCATCTATATCTATTTCTATAAATTCATTTTCATTTTCATTTTTATCTAACATTTTTAATCCCCCTCAAATATTTCTGGTGTATCATAACCAGCTAAAGAATGAACCTCTTTTAAGTCTTCTAAAGTTAATGGTTTTATATTACGTTTTCTTGTTTCCATTTCTTCATACACTGTATCGTCTTCAGTATTGTTAGAGTAGAGTGCGTCTCGTTTATAATCACAACTACTGCTACTGCAATCTGCGTATATCAGTTCTCCACCAAAGAAATCTACTAATCCCTTACAGATTGAAATCCAAAATGCGGTAGATTTTGGGCGAATAGAACGACTTGTTCCATTATCAGATTCAAAATGCCAGTAACAAAGATGTTCTTTTTCACCATCTACCAAATCACCATTTAGAGTTATATCAGCCATTTCTGGAATAGCATGGTTCCCTACAACTTTTACACCGGGAACTGTTAAATACGTATCAGTATCTTCCGTAGGTTCTACAACTAGTGACGGTATTCCTAATGGACCGTTACTACGCAAATGATGTTTTTCAACAATTGGTAATCCAGCTAAAATTCCTATAACTTCAGAAGCATCACTAACCCTAACGTCTGCTGGTAATTCACATATCACATTAACACTCATACTTAATTTCTCCTGTCTATTCTTAATAATAATTAAACTGAAATTGATTTTTTATGTTTTAATTCATGTGTTCTGCAAAACTCTGGTTTGAAGCCTTGTTTTATTGCGACTTTTAGATTAGCTATAATTTGGTTATTCCCATATGGACAACCCAAACCCCCTGCACCGTTATAACCCTGTACCTCTGTACTACGGTGTATTAATCCTTCTTTACCTCTCATAATACTAGAACCAGTTGTTATTGGTTGGTGGCACTCGTAACAAATATACATATTCTTTTTTCTCCTTTCCCTAAAGTACCCTTAATCCAGCAGGTTTATTTAGGACACGATACGCATGGATGGGGTCTATTCCTTTAACAGTATCATCGACAATTTCTAGTTTTTCGTAGTCTAGGTATTCCTCTGGATGATTAACCTCAACATTTATCAGAGAGGTAAAAACTCGTTCTCCATTCGGTAACTCTATTCCAACACTTTCACCGTATCGAGTAGAACCTCTCCAGAAAACTATTCCCACGGTTCCGATTGGGAGTTTTCTTCCACGTATAACCTCAACTTCTTTATATTTAGAAACCTCAGTTGCATCAGCAACAAGTGAGTTAATTACTGACTCTTTAATTTTAGGGAACATATATGTAGCGTACTTTTCCCGAACTTCATCAGTTGCATCTACTTTGGCGGTCCCACCACCAGCATAACGAGTAGTATCATACTCAACTATTTTACCTACGCCTTCAGATTCATCCCACACAAGAGCATAATAGTCTGAATCATCATGGTAGTTTCTCTCACCCTTATAAAGAACCGCTCCTTCATACAAGACATTTTTACCAGACTTTGTTTCAAATACTACAGACATAAAATTCACGCTCCAACTTTTCTATTTCGGGCTACACAGATATTGTATCACGTATAAATAATATTTGTCAATAGTCAGTTTCCCTTTCTCACCCTCTTAATCCAATCAGCGTTATTATCAGAATTATCTACATTTATTTTAATTTTTGGTTTTTCATTTAATTTTATTTTAGGCTTTCTTCTCGCTCTAGAAGCATCTATAGAAAAATCATCACAACAAGGACAAAAATTAGACATTTTATTTAACCCCCTCTTTTTCTGGGGTCTTCTCAACCATGTGTTTGCAAAAGACATTAGTAACTTTTTTGACTCCCCGATATCTTGCATTACCTGCGTCATCTAATTTGGGAGAACCATCTTTTTCTAAAATCGGGACACGTTTGACGGTTTCTAATTTGATGGCTTTGCTACCTTTTGTGACCTTCATTCCAAGAGCGTTCCAACGTGGTAAAGTAAGAACATCAACATATGGTTCACAACCACAATCTAAAGACATTTCTACTATCATGGCATTGTTCTCAGAGTATCGGTCAAAACTACGAGCCAACTTCGGGTCTATTTTAGAAGTCCTAATAAATTTTTTATTTTTATTCTTCATATTAACCCCCTTGCTCCTTCAGATATAGCTCTTATAGATTCCTTAACTTCATAAACATTAAGTTTTGTCTTTCCTGTACTAGTTAGATATCTAAGGTAGTCTAAATAAATTTCTAAGTTATAAATAGTTTCATCTAAAGTTTCTTTAATTTCTTTTTTTGTTGGGCTAGTTGATGAAGTCATTATATTCTCCTTGTGATGTCATTGGGGTCGCTAGGCTAGGTAGTCATTCAATTTAAGATTTGAATGCTCCATCTACTTTCGCCTTTACTAAACACTTTCTGGCATTTCTCATCCCCCTCGTTACTGACTGACTCTATAGATATGATATCAAATATAAAGAGTTTTGTCAAATAGGTTATCCGATAGAATGAAATGGAACAGCCTTACCATAGATTAGGTCTTCTTCTCGTTTTGGAATTCCAATAGTGCATCCACCATTCGGACACCAATCCATGTCAGAATATTCGCAATCCTCACGATGACGTTTTGGACCCTCATCTCTAACAAAGACATAATCAGAACCGAAACGAACTTCAACAGCCCCTTCTGGCAGTTCATTATGGTATCCCTCTACATAACCCAAGCTTCCTACAGTACCAGTAGAATTTCCATTTATAAATGTTCCGTCAGGGAGCAAGTAGTGATATTTGCTGTAAGCCATGTCAATCATTCCATCAAACCCACTAGACTTAAAGAAGCTCGTTATGGATTCAACATCTTCTCTAATTGGACCACCACCAGAACCATTGTAAGTTACATTAATAGATGCACCACCACTGTATTTTTCAGAACGAACAGAGAATTTAGTATCAGGGAAATTTTCCTTTAATGCTTTACGAATCAATCGAGCCGTGTCAGCCACGCCTATATGAGTTACTTCTCTAGAACTTTTAACCCAACCCATAATATTTCTCCTTAATTAGTTTAGTTGCTTCACAGATATTGTATCAATAAAAACACTATATGTCAATAGATACAAACAAAAAATTTTTTAGTTAAGTTTTCTTTTCTTCTATAGCAACCTTTGCATTAGATATGTCCCAATCGCTTAACACATTCTTACCTTTCAAAAAAGATAAATCATGCAATATAGATTCGATAGCCATTTTTCTAGCTTCCTCATGAGAATTTGCATCAACATTAAATATGTTTGATAATCCTATATCAACAATTACAACAAAAGTTTTTTCCATAATTAATCTCTAGTAGTTAAAGTTTGAATCCATAAATGTACAATTATCATGACAATTACTACAAAAACCTGATGGACCACCGAACTTAATTGTAGACTCATCTAATTCCCCCAGTGGAAAAGCTTCACAACATTGACTCACCCACTCTATTGCTTCATTTTCACATATATCGCATACACCTAAAATAGTACCATGTATTATACACCTACCAATATATTCTCCATAGTGTTCTTTGTATTCTCGTCTATACATTTTAGTCCTAATAACAATAAATTGTAGAGTTTACTGCATTGAGTAAGTTTTGTATTTTAGGTTCGGGGTCATTCTCTAGAGAATCCAGTATTAATTGCGATGCTTTACGCAGTTCTGGTGAAGAATAGGGATTATCAAGAAATCTTCCTGCAACTATTTTCGCTTCATTGCGACTTGCATAATACGGTCTATGACCCGGTACTCCATGCCATAGATGTCTATATCGTATACCGTCAGCATTAACTTTGTGACAAACATATGGGGCTAATTTTTCTATATCTATACTTTCTAAACAAACATAACAAGTTTCTATCATTTTCTCTCCTTTATATTGGATTCCGAGCCTGTTCACAATTTTCTCCACATTTATTCAATATGTCACACTTACGTCCTTGGAATACGAACTTATTACAGTAGCGACAGAATGTACACTTTTCTGAAACTCCACCCATAGGTTCATAACCGTCCCCTGTATGACCATCTAATCTATAACAAGATTCTGAACAATACCATTGAATTTCTACCATATTTCCCTGTAAATCATTTATATCATATGAATGTATGGTCATAGTTACCCCTCGTGTTTTTCCGCAAAAGTTTTTCCTTCACTGTCTAATTCTGGCAACATAAAACTTGCACCATTTTGAAAAACTGGATGACTAATATTGTCACACTCTTTTACTCCATACCTATTACGTTCACATAACTCAGATTGAATAACAAAGTCTTTCCCTATATGTTGAATCACGGCATTAGATATATCAGTATAATAGTTATCTGAATCTACAGCATCCCTATATATTTCAGATTCATCATAATCACCAACTATAACAATATTGTCACCTATCCAGCGTCCTGTAATCTCAGGGTCATCCATAGCTACTCCCTCAGAAGATTTAGCTAATAAATGAGCTAGACCATGCATAAGACCGTAACCATCTACTGTAAACTCCATGAATTTCAAACCTTGACCAAATTTATGTGGGTGTAAGTATTCCTTTTTCGTAGTATTTGCAACTATAAAATATTGACCCATTTTATCTTCTCCTTAAAAATCTAAATCTTTTTTAGTAGGTTTATGATTTCCCTGACGCTCTTCCTCTGTTAAATACATAGGAGATATCTCAGTATAATCTAATTCAGTACGTCCCTCACTTGTCCGTGTAATGGGAGTATTCATATCTTGTTCAACCCACCGTAAAGCCGAATCTGTTTTTGCCTGTTTCTGTTCAGCTATTTCTTCTGGAGTCTTTTTAACCAGACTAGTTTCAGAATCATCTATCAGATATTGACTACCAGTATTAGGTTTACGTCTTATATTACGATTATGATAATATTGATTACCTAATCTATTCTCTAAAAACTCATAGGATTCTGGAGATATTGTACAACTGTCCTGACTGTCATCATCGTCATCAAAATCATATTCTTCATCTTCAGCTTCATCTTCTTCTATAGCTACAATTTCGCATATCAATTCTTCTGCCAACTCATAACTAGATTCTTTCATTTTTTCAGCCAGTTCATATTCATGTTCATCAAGAAAATCTTTACATTGTTCTTCAGACCATATAAGTCCATTATCTGATGCACACCTTTGAATATCTTCCCAATCCCACCATTCTTCAGCCCATTTTCTATATTGTACTGTACTCAACTTTCAACTCCTTAATATAATTTAGATTTAATGGTTTCCGCATCTTGAGCATTGTAGCTTTATCCCACTTTTCTCCATCTCGTTATGACTCACACAAAAATCCAAAGGCATTCCCGGAGCTAACAACTCTGCTGGATTATCGCACTTACCATTAGAATCGTATTGACTACATTTTTGATTTCTTATTTTCATTTTCATTTTCTTCTCCTATCAATTAAAAGCTTCCTAGATATTCTCCATCGAAATCGTAAACTGCTATTTCTCCAAAATTTTCATGTTCAATAACTTTATATATCCAACCGTCTTCTTCACCTTTAGTCAAAGTTTCAACAGCAATTAGAGCCTCATTTATCGAAAACAATGTTGGTGGTTTTTGGTCTATACGCATCATTATTTCTTCTCCCCATATTCTATTCCTTCCCAATACCATGACTCACGGTCATCCAAAGCATTTCTGTAAATAAATTCTTTTCTAGCTGATTCTGCACAACTCTTGGAACAAAAGATTCCATGCTCAGTAATGATTGCCACTGTCGGATTCGGGTTTCGGAAAATGACATTATGACTTGGAATTCCTATGCTATGGTATTCCTCAAACCCATCACCCACTTCAGTGGTCATGTCACAATGGTGATAACCATCCTCTATAGGATACCACCCATAATTCCCCATGTACTCCTCAGTGGGATGGAAATTGTCTACTGTGTTCCAATTAGTCATTGCGTCTCCTTATACTAGAATAGTTTTTCTTCGTATGTCTTAGGTAGACCATTCTTTTTATAGTTCTCTTTTACATAGTCTTTGAGGTCAGCTATGAAATGCTCTAGTTTATAATCACCGTTAGCTACGTCTGTTAGTATTTCTAAAGCTTCTTTCTCGCTCTGTATATAATCTTCCATTTGGTTTACTGTTATTATCTCGTTAGGCATTATTGTCACTATCCCAATAATTGAATGTATCTGGAACTAGATATAAAATTGAGCTATCATTACCGTACTCATTATTAAACCGTTTTATTGCATCTTCTCGATTAAGGGCAAAGAGAGTTTTGTATCCATTTAGTGGAGTATGGTTTATACCATAGGCAGTCCAAAGAAATCCTTTAGAAATCATTTTATTCTCCTTAAAGAATGTGTAGTACCAACAACCAAGATGAGTGACCGTGGGGGCAAACTCCATCAGGTTCAACTTTGCAACCATCAGTTGCCTTGGCGATTCCACTATCGCTCCAGCGAGTTAGGGTTGCGATTGATGGACGTTTACCGATAGCTTTATGTTTTTCTCCAACCCCTCGACCACATTTGGAACACTTATCTACAGAAACTAACATCATCAAACTCCTTAGTTCTTTTCGTTCCTCAATAATATTATACTACCAATTATAATACTTTGTCAAATTAGCAATTGTGTTCTTCACATTCAGAACAAAGCCACACATAATCCCCATATTTATCTTCAACTTTATTATATGTAGTGTTGGTACAAACATCTATAACACCATCTTCGGGATAGGGATGTACTTCTCCATTGGAGTTGGATAGTAGTTCGCATTCGCAAACCATTTTTATTGGGAAAGAGGTTGTAATTACGTTAACTGAGTCCATCATTTTTATTTCTCCTAATATTTGCCCCAATTTGTTAAAAACGGTGTGTCCTATCGCAAGAACACTCACAATAGTTAGTTAGAAATGGTGTTAAGTTCCAAGTATAAGAACCATCATCACGTAATTTATCGGCGGCAGACTTTGGAATAGAAACTATATGTTTGCCGTCTAAATCAACAAAAGTAGGGATTCTGGATAATGCTCTACCGCAAGAACACTTTCTCTTACTTATAGGGTATGCCTTAAAACAACTCCAGCAAGGTTTTGCTGTAATAGTTTCTTTATACTCGTGCTTTTCAACTACAGTGTTTAACATTTTCTTAACTCCTTCTCGTTGACTTACACAGATATTGTATCAATAAAAACACTATATGTCAATAGATACAAACAAAATTTTTTTAGATTAACAATACAATTACAAATACTAAGAAAAATAGTTTCCATCCATCTAATGGTAATTTTGGTATAAACATTTTAATATCCTTCCTCTGCTATGGAATCTAAACCAATCTCCATAGCTATTCCATATCGGTCTGATTCTGCTTCTTGTTCATCATGAATCCATTCTTCTAGTTTCGATTTTATATAATGATTAGATACACTTACGTAATCCTGATTATTAATTTCTCTTAATTTTCCCTGTAAAAATTCTATTACTGTCATTATTTATCCTAGTTAATAATTATTCCATCAGATTCTATAGAAACAGTTGGTGGCAATATTGATGAGCATTTCCACAAGAGACTTGAATGACACTCACATAATGTATTCGGGTCATACTCTGGGACACCTTCTTCAAGATGACTCCATACTCGTAACTCAGTAATCTTTACAATCCCCCTATCTGATGGTCTTCCTGTATAAAACGATAGTATTTCCTCTATTGCACCTAATGCGTTCTCTGCCTCTAAAACTCTTCCTACAGATGGATTCTTAGATTTATCTCCATGTAATACTGTTCCGAAAACCTCATATATAGTCATAACGTCACCTCATTCTTTCGCTCCTTTCCTAAGCTCGGATTACATAGGTATTATATCATGGGATAATAATACTTGTCAAATAAGGTTATTGATTACTAAATACATAAGTTCCTTCTACATGACCTATTCGTTGTACTTTTCCAGTATTATGTTCTTTCAAAACATCAGAAGCTTCTGGTCTAACAGTTATATCAACCCATTCCGATTTAGGTATATCTCTTTCAATTACATACCATTTTTTATTTTTTGATTGTCCACTGGATTCTAAATGACTAATCCATTTAGGGTCTGCATCCAACTTCTTGAAAAATTTATCTGCTCTTCGTACTTCATGTGCTGGAATATCTACTTGTATCTCCATTTTAGATTTATCCAAATATAAAGTCGCAAACTTTAAATCAACATGAGTAATCAACATTCGTGGTGTTGTACCCCTTAGTGGCTCTTTGAAGAGCCAAACTACATCGGGTCCAACATGTTCCTCTGTACCAGATACATTAGAATCTGTAGTCTTAATAATTCCAGATTCTTGAATTAATTCTAAATGCGGTTCAGAAGTATAGTGGTAGTAAATCATAAAAACTCAACTCCTTAATATACGTTTACCCATTTCATGCATGTTTGTAATAAATGATTATAATTTCCACTAGTAGCTTCCTTACTGAAATCATCTATTTCTTGTTTAGAAACCCCATTTGCTTTTAAGGCTTGTCTGACTTTACCTATCAATGCAAAAGCATTTCCATCGGTTCCTACTAAATCAACTTCTATCTCAGGGTATTTAATTAATTTTTCTGTATGTATCATTTTCTACTCCTTCTCATATCCTTCAATCCAATATCTACGTTCTACAGCTACTGGTCTAGCCTCACGTACTAAATCATATGCTTCATCTATAGTCTTTTTGTGATACTTATGTAAATACCATACAACAGTCAATGGGCTTCTTTCTATCCCCATCGCACAATGTACCACGACTTTACGTTTAAGAAATTCATCAAGATTATTGTGAACTTCTTCCGTATCTTCTTCATCAGTACCATATAAATATCCATCAATCAAATCAGCTAATTCATCCAAAGACTCTTTAACTTTTCCTTGATTTGGTTCAACAGCTATTTGTACTTGAGCAGGTGAATCTAATTCTCCAGCTACATTAATTGTTAAGTAGCCTTCGGATAATGCTTCAATAGAACCCTCAAAATCAGTTATACCAATTCTAGGAGTTACCCAACTGATTTCATTTATATCAAAATCATCAGGTACAGAACCACCATCTTCTGTAATCCACCATTTCATTTGTTTTACTCGTTCCCTTGATGAGTAATTTTCTATATATCTTTGTGGTGTCATTTATTATTAACCTCTATTCCTTGGAATTTTTATTACTTGTACTTCATCCTCTAGACCTAGTTTTTCTATCCTAACTTTATTAATCAAATCAAGTTGATTGTGCAAATCTATTTTAAGTTTTTGGAAAAAATCAATTACATCATTATGAGCATCAATCAATTCCTCAAAAGTTAATTTTTCTAATTCGTATTTATCCCTATATAATATTTCTGGATGGAGCCGTATATCAAATTTTGTATCTTCCATATTTTTCTCCTTACTTAACTAATTCATCTATTACTATAGAATACAGTGCGTTCCTCAAAGCTTCTTTATCAACGTCTTTCACTATATTTGAATTATATTCTTTATCATAAATACAATTCAAAGGAATCACACGAAATTGAGATGGGAGTTGTATTTCTGATGACGCTTCGGGACACAAATTCAGTACATAGGAATTTATTCCGTTTCCTCTACGTGCCTTAAATGAAGCGGCTTCATCTGCATCTTGTTGAGTTTCAAACTCTCCATCAGTAATTATAATATCAAATCGTGGACTATCCAATAAATCTTCTTTTTCCTCTTGTCCATAAATAGTTTGCATCAGAGGAGCCAAATTTGTAGCTGTCGCATTCTCTTGCAATGGGTCAAAAATAGATAGATGTGTCCTACTATCACTTGATGAACGAGTGAAGTAACTAGAATAATCCTTTCCATGAAACTGAACACATTTAGCAGTTTTATTGAATTCATATACTCCCCATGTTACGCCGGGATACTGGTCTGAAGCATATGATAGAACATCGCAAATTGAAGATACTACATCAGTCATAGGTCTAGAACAATATCCAGTTTCTGGAGTATGTGTAGAGCCACTATTGTCGATACAAATATTTACATGTTTACGATAATCAGTTGCACCAACTAACTCATCACCCCATCCACCAGAGTTATCTATTATGGTAGTTACAGGGTCATCTAACCATTCACCCTCATCCAAATTTTCCTTTTCCCGAACACGAGTCACAGATTGAAGTGCTTCTAAAATAATCTCTGCTTCCTCATGACGTACCACTCGTTGATTATTGTAACGTAAAGGATTTCCACCTCGTTTTTTATTCCACTCATCTGCAATATCTGACTTTAAGGCTTTTTTATCCTTAATTTCACCCCTTGCCCCTTCTTGTATCTGTAACCCAAGTTCAGAATCTCGTGGAACTCCCATTGCTTCTAATCGTTCTTCTACTACATCCCGAATCAGGAAATTTTTTATGGTATCTTTTCTAGTTTGTTGCAACCATGTTTCCCATGACTGTCCACGACCCCCACCGCCTCTATAACTTCTCCCACCACCACTATAACTTCTTCCAGAACTCCTACTATAACCTAAATCGCCTTTAGCCATATTAGTTACTCCTTGATGTAAGATTGTCTACGGTTTCAAATATAATATTGAGTTGATGAGCTACAGCATCTCTATCATGTTTTGCTTCAATTTTTGTTAGAATACTGTTCACTAAAATTTTACGGTATCCTTCAACATCACCTATTCCCAACGCATCCGCTAATTTCATTGCAACCAAAACCCTACGTGGACTAATTTGGTACGCTATAGAATTTTTCTCCCATGCCCTGTAGAGTGCTGAAACTACTGGAACTGATTGCGGAATATGGATTTCTCGATTGTGTCTACTAGTAGCATGTGCTTTTAACATTTTAGTTAAATCTTCATCTAAAAGTGGGGCTACTTCAAATGTATAGAATCTATCTTTCAAAGCTTCATTCATAGCCTTAGTTCCTGCATAACCGGGATTCCTAGTAATAAAGCATCGGAAGTCTGGATGTACATCAAAAACTTTTCCACCTATTGTAAATGTACTTCCAACAGAACCACATCTGTCAGTCATACCTAATAGAAATCCAAGAGCATCAGCTTCTGCCATACTTACTTCATCTATTAATGCCCAATCCCCATTTTTGGCGGCAGATGCGAATTCTCCAGTTTCAAAATACGTAGTTCCATTTATCATTTCCCTTTGACCAATCATATCTCTTCTGCGTAATCCACCATCAGCCGTGATGACCGCTAGATTCTTTCCATTTAACTCTGCCAATTTATGAACAGCTAAAGTTTTTCCACTTCCTGCTGGACCCTTGAGTTCAACATGGGAGAACTTTACAACTGCTTCTAATTCTCTATAGAAAGGTGGGTAGACATATTCTCCATTTACATCACAAATAGCTGGAGAAACATCAGACCATCGAATAAATGTATCTTCATCTTCTGGAACTAATCCAACAGGAGAAACTGAATTTCTATTAGCGGTATTTATACCGTCTTCCAACAGAACTTCCCGAATAAGAGATTTGATTCTATCCTCAGATGGAGAGGCTTTAGAGACAACTTGATTGAGGGCTGATTCTATCCAAGAGGAAGCGGTAGAGACAACTTCTCCAGTAGTAGCTCCAGAATCTTCTGCTAGAGCATTTATAATATCCGCTTTTCTAGTAAGCGGTAGACCAGAAACTTCTGCCATTTTTCTTAAAGCGACAACACTCATTTTTTCTAAATCTTGCGTTCTCATATATTCTATCTCTTCTCCTTTTCTTTACTTAATCTTTTATAACAATAATATCAAAATATCTTCAAACTGTCAATACTAGGCAACTCGTTCACCAATGTTTAGCTCAAAATAAGCATCTTTTACCCTAGTATGTGAAGCAATATAACTTTTTCCATTTTTTACATTTATAAGAGAAACATTATTCTTTTTTCGATTTGGATATAGTCCTGCAATTTTGTAAGCTTTTCCAGAAATATTAATTGTTGCTCCTAACATTTGAGGTTCTAGACCATAATTAATTCCATAATCTATAAAATCTTTTTCCGCAGGATTTAATCCATCTTCAGATTTAGTAGTGAGAGTAAGTTTAAGTTTATACTCCAAATCAGTATATCTACCACCACCAAATTGTACTGAAATTCCAGTATCCTTCAAAACATCTTCAACAGCCTTTACAACTTTTTCGTTTATATCCTTCAAATTTTTCTTATCGAATTCCATTTTCTCTCCATTCTCCTCGTAATAACGTAGTAAAATCTTTATCTCCAATTGCGATGCATGTTAAACAACAGTTAGACTCTATTTTATTTTGTTGGGTGTAAGAAAATGATATTTCCCATAATGTTTTTAGCTGACAATCGGGACAATTCTGTTCGTACACAATATTATCACCGTGGGGTAAAAGCCCTTCATCTCGTAAACTTATTATTGCATTAGTGAATGTTTCAAAAACAAGTGAGTCACGAATCAGAAGTAATCTTTCTTCTTTATTTAATGTTGTCATTAATCAAAATCCTTTTTATATAATTTGCTATAATTTTTAGATTCTATTGTTTTTGTCCAAAAATTTGACTCTAATTTATCTACTGTGTAACGATTTCTAGTTTCTAAATCTCCACCTTTACTTGGAATACCCTGTGACCTAGAAAATTTTTTGACGTTTTCAATATCCAAAACATAACCTAGTATTTCAGATATTTCTTTTCCTGTTGTGTAAGAACCACTAAGTAAATCGGATAAGATTTTATATACTTCTGATTCTTCAATTAACTCACGTAATTCTTCTGTAGTTATCCTAAAGTTTTCTGACATTTTAATCCCTCACCCGACTCCTATGTTTCTCCTTGAAGTCCTTGACCAATATATTGTAGTTATAATTTTCTTTCCCCAAAATTAATGAGCTTCCGCTTCCGCACTCTATCCAATACCTACGGTCACTTCTGTTTTCTGCATGATGGGAAGAATATTTGAAAGTGAAAGTAGATGGTCCAGAGTAGGCTTTGGCTAAACTACCTGTTTCTTCCTCTCCGAAAATATTTCCCCAATGAGCAAGCAAAGACCATTCATATGGACCATCTTCCCAATGAACATAATACCTAGTAGTGTCTTCTGGATATCTAGGAGATACAATCTCTACCGTTGCTGTTGGATAACCACCTCTTTTAACAGCTTCTTTATTCAAAGCTTTAGCAATAGCGGTAGCGGCTCCTTTTGCGGTCTTGGCATTTATAGCATAGGTCATAGAATTTCCCCCCCTTACTAGTTGTCTTTATCTACAAATATTATACTATGTATAAATAACTTTTGTCAATAGAATCTAACCCCATTAGATTTACTTCTTATATTACGATAACTTAGTGCTAAATTCTCCAACCTTGTTCTTTCAGAAGTTGAAATATTGGTTACATTTACCTGCCCTAACACACGCATTGAGTGAGCGATACCTTCGATGTATGCCTGTATTTCTCGACTAAACATCTCTTGATGTACTGATGCCTGTGGGTTATACCTATTCTTGTCCAATTCGTAAGTCTGAATATCTTTACTTAACTTTCGCATTGTGGTTGCTATTGTTAGCTCTAAGTCAGTCATGGTTATTCTCCTAACTCCTAAAAATTATCCAACTTGGATTATGTAACCACATGTGCCACAGGAGTAGCAGTCTCCTAATCCATCGTCATATGATTCATGAATTATTTGAACTAGGTCATTTTGTTCTGGACACCATGTATTAAAATCTTCTTCGATATTATGGTCAAAATATGTCCAATCATACTTCTTATCTTTAACACCTGTAATTTGTCGTAATTTTCTCAAGGCTTTAGTTTCAACGCTTCTAATTCTTTCTCTAGTAACTCCTAACTCTCGCCCCACTTCTTCCAAAGTTCTATACTTACCACCATCTAATCCAAATCGTAATTGAAGTACTTTACTCTCTCGTTCTGTTAACGTATTGGGTACATCTTCAACTTGTTCTTTCAAAAGTTGTAATGAGACTAAATCAACTTCTTCATCAGATATAGTTTCCGAACCCCCAATTACCGCAAAAAGAGTACGATAATTCTTAGGAATATTAAATTTTAGATTTTCTATTTCTGTGTTGTAGTTCATAATTTCACCTTTCAATATATTTATTTTATTTCTTATGGTTAGGGTTTAACAAACATATATTAATACTTCTCTAGCAATTAAATAGTAAGCAATAATTCCAAGACCAGTTACAGCACCAGCTATAATACCTATAGAAAGGGTTAATGGCAGGAATATTTTTAACGGTAAATTAAACATCATTCTCCTTATAAAACTTATTCTTCTACTTCGTGGCTTCCTGTCAGATAGACATGAGTTTTAGTGATTAGTATTAGTGGTGATTCATCTCCATACAATGGATGTTCATACCAATCACCGTGAATGTTTCTACCTATATAACTAGGGTCGTACTTCTCAATGTATTCCGCTGGAGAAAGTTTATATGTCTTTAAGATATCATCGAACATTTTATTCACTTCCTTTTTAAATTCCCTTTCTTGGGGCATTCCAAGGGTGGTCAATGTAATTCATTCGGTCTGCATATAACTGTGCTAATTTCTTAGTCCTATAAGACCCCATCTTTCTTGGACCTAACCATTTCCCAACCTTTCCATCCTCAGCCTCGCACCCACATTCGCAACCTTCATTGTGTATCTGTATTATCCAAGGTTCGGATGGCATCACTGGTCTTTCTTCTTTTACTACTATTGCTATCATCTGTACTCCTAACCTGTGTAATATTTGCGTTCAGATTTCGGACTGAACCGTTGCCGTCCCCTTATGGGGTCTAGTAATGGTCGTACCCGAATACGCAGGATGTGATACCTTTGCAAAGGCATTCAGTACTGTCTGGGATTCGGTATAAGCTCATCTGTGGCGGTCCTTGCTTGCTTATTGGTGGCTGTGGGTCGCCCCTGTCTATTGCGTTCATGGTGTCCGCTTCAAACTGTGCTTGCTTTTTTGTTCTGTATGAATCCACTTGAATACGTTGTTGTATTAGCTTTCCAACTTTCCCCTCTACAGCCTCGCATCCGCAATCACAGCCGCCGTTGTGGAGTTCTAGTACCCACGGCTTGCTAACTATGTATGGGTTTGCGTCCTTGTATACTATGGCTCTCATATGTACTCCTTCTATTTGACTACACAGATATTGTATCAATAAAAACACTATCTGTCAATAGATATAAACAAAAAATTTTTTAATACATTAGTATGTTTTATTTTTTATATAGTTTCTAAAATACTTTGACATATACTTTGACCTTAGCCTCATACTATCCTCATCATTTTTATATCCAATATCTCTAGGTTGAGTATCGGCTTCGTTATAAACACATTCTCTAAACCATTGATTACTCATTCTACGTTGGAACTTACATCTCATAACTTTCTTATTTAACCCAATATCGTACTCCCATTTAGGTTTATGGTTTTCTAGGACACCTACAGCATCCCTAATAAATTCTCCTTGAAAAATCGTACAAGTTCCAGAACGTACCCTAGCTTCTTTACGTAATAATTTAGAAGCTTTATTAAACGATATATGTGTCTTATCAGTAAAGTATATTTGTACGAGCGAATTAGCAAAGTACATTTTTAGTTTTTGTAAAATATTTAGCATATTAATTTGATTCTTCTAATTCCTGTATTTTCTTTGCCGCCATTATTGCTAAATTTGCGGCATCTAATAAATCATCTATAGCATTTACTGGCTGTCTATCCCGACCTTTTTCTCGTTGCCGAACCCCACCTTCATAAAGTAACATTCCTCGTTTAGCTTTTATTCGGCTATACTCCACTAATTCCTCTAAAGTAAAGTCGCTCCAAAGATTCCCATATCGAACCTTATCTTTACACAGTTGATATAACTCTTCTAACTCTCGCATAACCTAATGCCCCTTTAATTTTTTGTATATGTATGAAAAGTTATGAGCTTATATTCATTCCACTCAAAAACATCTTCCCTATCTCCCACATATGTGGGAGAAAACATACTTGCTAAACAATTTAAGCAAAGATTAATTTGCTCTTCCTCACCAATACAGGAGTCTGAAGTTACCTCTAATTGATTTAACTCAAAGTTTAAAATGACTCGTTCTGTACAAACATAACATTCATCAGATGTTTCGCACACCCCGAATCTGCCTTCCAATGATGAGTCCTCACCATCCTCGTTCTCAAAGAACATAAAGTATATCCTATCCTCTCTCTAAATTTCTTGTGTGTCTAGTTGCGCCATTTCGCACTATACTTATGACCAATGTGCCAACAATTGTGCTTTATACATTTGTATGATTCAACAGGAGTAAAAACTATAACTCTATCGTTATTATACATAATAGCGGCTAAATCAGCTTCTAGTTTATCTGGAAACCGTTGCTTCATTTTACAATTTGGTTTGGTATGATTCAGTTCAGTACTACCCCTTCGTTTCATATATTGGATAGCTCTTCTATTCGATTTTTTAACAGACTTTGCTCTAGGCTTCATTTTTTACCTCTTTATACTAATACTATTATTTTTTACCTACTTCTACATCCCTACAAAATATTATTTATACTATATTATCAATAATTTATACTTAATGTCAATATATAAAAGGTAAAAATACTCATTTAGTAAAGCAGAAGCATACAAAAATTACTTGTGAGATATTCGATACGGCTTATCTTTTGCAAGAGTTGCTAAATAGTCTAATTCATCAGCTAAACTAATAATCTGTTTAGCTATAGTTACTTCATTTTCAATAGTATATATACAGGCGTTATTTCTTAACCAATTCGCAATTCGTTGCATTGTCATAAATTGTTGTGATTTACAAATATCAGTTAACTGAACCGAATCTAATATAGATGTTTCTAAATTAGGGACAGTATCAAATAAAGTTTCTGGTTTTGACATTCAAAAACCTCTCTTAGCCACAAAATTGAAATGCGCCTCGATAACTTTCCAGTAGAGTCATAATCATATCTCGTTCCTCAGTGCAACTTTCACATGAAGAATCTTCAAAGGGATTATGTTTATCAAACGGTCTATCTTCAGAACACCTTATAAACTGATGTAACAATAAATCTATTTCTTCACTAATCTTAGAAATAGCCGGGTAATCTACTACAACTTCCATTTTCTCTTATCCTAATAATATGTAATTTGGTCGCTATCTTCTGATGATATACTTTTACACGAATCACAAACTCGTTCATTTATATCCACTACTGTATTTGCCTTACATGAAAAACAATAATGATATTTTATCTTTTTGGGCTTTTCTGGAGCATTCCAAATCTCATCTGCTTTAGATATTGATTCTTGTGTATAGAATCCAATAGCACAACACGCTCTCATAATTGATTTAAGTGTTTTTGGATGCATTATTACTACGTGACTATTTAAATCTCCACGTATAAACCCTTCGACTTGATTCCCATAATAAATACCGTATAATGCTCCATCTATCTGAGGTATCTCTAACATTTCTGTTAAACGTGACGCAACATCCTGTTCAGTACATCTATCTAAAATCTCTTTTCCTAACGCTAAATTATCACTACTGTATGATGAATCAGAATATGAATTAGGTTCATCATGTGGGTTAAGAAACATAATACTCTCCTAAATATTATATGCACAATGACTACATTTTAAGCCAGCAAAAACTCTATCATCATCTATGCGTACTTCATTACACTCTATACATAACCACGTATAGATATTCTCTAAATCAGTACCATTATCTTTAATTTGTTCTGGATTTATAACTATCGCTAAAGTATTTTTCCAATCATCAATTCTATCAGAGGCGAGTCTAGCTTGAATAATTAACTCCAACATCTCTTGATAATTGTCTATCAATTTATTTATGGCTGTTCCATAATTATAATTACCCATTATAAGCCCCCTTTATTTTTTATTTTTAGGGCTTGTATCCAAATAACATGGTGGTTTACACCTACATAATTGTGGAGTCCATTTCCACCCTAAATCTCTAAAAGCTGGTTTTACTATTATACATTCACCATGAATCAAAATCCATTCTTGCTTAGATAATGGATTCACGAAATTCTTCCAAAGACACCCACTTTAAAATTACTTTAGTTCCTTCACATTCAACACATATATCTTCTTCTGGACATTCTGGATACGGATTATCTTTTTCCCATAAATCAAACTCATAATTGATTTTACTTGATGACCAATTTTCTGAAATTTGTTTTTCAATAAACGAGAGACGTTTATTATCCCAAGTTCTCCAATATTCTTCCCATATAGGAGAATAAACAACTCCCTGCGTACAAGCATCACATATTTCTCGTACTTGAATCTGAGTATTTTTACCTAACATTTTGGTCGTACCACACAGGCTTTTCACTAGTTACAGAAAAACCATACTTAGCTACATAAATAGAACATGGTCTACACAATCTATTTGTGTTGCTTTGCATTCGCACTCTTGTAACCCACCGTTCTTCTTTACACCTTGGACAAGAAACCCATACAAAAATTACTTTTCCATTTTTCCCTATCTCATTTGCTCTTGCTATATCACCAATTTCGGGCATACTCTCACCTCTACTAATACGCTATATAACATCCACTAGGGCATACTGTATAATCTTCTACTAAATCTTCTTCTGTATATCCCATTGACTCTGGAATTTCACCACAGTTTGAACAAAATGCTTCTACTGTAGACACATCCCAAGAAGCATAAAACTCATTACCTAACTCATCAATTTCATCATTGGTAGGAAACATCTGTACAGACATTTTATCATTAAATAAAGAATTAGCTTCATTTTCATCACTGGCTTCAACAGTAACTGTGTATACTAGGATTTTATAAACTAATGAAAATTTATATTTATTCACAACGACACTCTCACAATATTGTTATTATTATCATATATGATAGCCTATATTTAGTAGATTAGTCAACTAGTAAATAAAATCTATACACGAATTACATCGTTCTTGTCCACCATCTAAACAGAGCCACCCTGTATCAGTAACAGTTTCACACTCACTACAAATCAGGTCTGTTTGTTCAGCAAATGCATCTACCTCTACTTCAACCCAAGTACATCCATAAGTATCTATACCGCTTTTTCTAGAAATACCTTGACCATCTGAATGAATTAATAAAGTATTAAAATTATTTGTAGTCATTAGTTCTCATCCTATTCAATGTTTAATTTTGTTTATGCATCCATTGTATGTTTGATAATTCTCCATATCGTTTTCTAGCTTCAATTAATTTAGTCAGATAATCAGACTTATCTTTTGTAACTTCTCTATAAAAATTTTCCACAAAGGATTTTATTTCTGTAAAGTCATATTCTGGATAATCTTCGGCATTGTTATACATATCAGTTATTTCATGAATACCCTGTGAGCCTTGTTTAAGTAGCTCATTAATTTTGTCTTGAATTTCTTGATTAGTCATTGATTGCATTTATCTATCTTCTCCTATAAATTCTTCTGAATCCCAATCCCTTAATTCTATTTTTCCGTAGAAATTTTTGGCTTCTGGTCCATAAATATTACTAATTTCCCAATTTTCTGCACACACAACAACTTCACCAATATTAATATAGGGAGAAACAGAACCTTTAATTACACGTACAGATTGTGTCATACATTTTCTTTCTACATCTAAGGCTACCCAAACAGCACAAACACTCAACGCCCCAATAATTATCCCTACGATGAAATTCATTCATATTTCCCTAAAGGTGATTTAACTATTCTACCACCTACATTTCTTACTGATTGTGTTTCCCAAATATATAATGACCTGCATTTTTGACTACAAAACGTATTAATGTATTGCCGTTTTTGACGTTCATATAAAGTCTGTCTCATGGTGATATCTTTATTACATCTCTTACATTGAAAAGTGACTCGTGGAACTTTTCTTTTACGTGAACCTAAGAATGTAGACCAATACCCACCATCAATACACGGTCTACAAAAAGTCATACCTTTTTTCTCAATCCTATTCTCACAATCAGGAATTGCACAATTCGCAAGAGGCATCAATGAAGATACTACTCGATTATAAGAACGAGTCTCAACATTCGCAGAAGATAAAATTTGCCTAATATATTCTCGTGATACATTAAACTTTTCTCCAAGTTCTCTCAATGTAAACTCTGGATGCTCTAGACGCATCTGTATAACTAAATCATAATCTATACTTTTCTTAGACATTTTGTAACCAATCCCTGTTCCTTTCCAATTGTTTTAATAAACGCTGAGGTACTTTCCTAGTATCTGAATTATATGAAGTTTCTTTTTCCAACTCCCCATTAACAACTTTTATATATTCAAAATCAAATCCCCAATCTTCCTCATACCACTCAACTCTCAAATAAAGTTGTGGGTCTGTAAACTTAACTATATCATCTTTTAACGCATATATTCCGAGTCCAGAGCAATCTACCCAATCATAGGTGTCCCAATCAGTAGAATCTCTTTCGTATATTCTCCATTGATAATCAGTCCGATTTTCTCTTCTAGGCTTTCGTACCTTTACAGCCTTTATAGGAAAAAAACCCTTAAACGCAGTTTTATTAACTTTATCAGTAGTTGTACTATATTCGCTTTTCATTTTTCTGACCCCTCTTATTTTTTCTAATGGTACACTAATTATCTAATATTTGTCAAATATATAAATCAAATTTTTTTAACTGTTAATGTAATGGGCAAATAAAAATAAATGTATTTCTATCCATTGGTACGAGAAACTTATCTGAGTCTATAAATGGGAGAGATAATCCTACAATAAGTATAGAAATTGATATAAATACTAGGCTTATTACTATAATACGTATCAGAAATATTAACCTCGTTTACCATAATAATTTATGTATTTTTTAAGTAAAGCCCTAATGAAATTAGGTATTGTTTTTTTAACATTTGGGAGTCCCCTTTCACCGTGTTTTGAAATACGTTGGGTTCCCCTATAATTTTCATCCATAACTTCATCAGTTAAAATTTTAGCTACTGTCTGTATCTTGTTCATTGTTTCTAAGTTTTAATTCATCCAAAATTTCTTGTTTTTGACGCTTTAATATAATTTTTAATCCACGCCTTGTTCTTTTACCATCGTTCAATAGAGAGTCTAAAACCTTTAATCTTTCTTCAAGACTCTCTACAGACATATCCTTGACCCATGCTGTTTTCTGCATGTCAGGTTGCTCCCCTGTAAAAACTTCATATAAAGTTTTAGCCATTTATTACCCCTTTGACGCTCTTTTAATAGCTTCATATGCATCTAACATATATTTTGGTTCGCTTAGTGGTTCAGATTCTTCAATCTTTCCATCGTATTCTGGTAATGCATCAAATTCTTCAAAACTAACATCTAACCAACCAGTTTCTCCTTGCTCATTTAAAACAAGTTTCAATCGCATTTCTGAATCATTATGATTCATAGCAAATACAACCGGGAAGTAATGCTCTTTGTTAACAGGTAGGTTCTCCATCCAAAAGTTTCTATTGCGACCATCGTTAACTGAACTCTCGTTCAAATAAGTAAGTATTTTATAATCCATAAATTTTTTCTTTGTTACTTGTTCTACCATGATATACCATATCCCCTTAACTTAAATTTTTCTAGTCTTGTATAATTTTACACCTAATTCACCATATTTGTCAAATGAATTAAGTAATAATTTGATGTCCCCAACCACCCTTAATATCCTGACTTTCAAGAGAATTAAGGAAAACTCTTTGTTCCTTACACTTTGAACATCTTCCCTTACTTTCTTTACCATTAGCTGTATCAATAATCCATATGTGAACACAATTAGTTATTGTTTTAGAGTTCTCTTTTTTAACCATACTCTGCACTTCCCTAAGCTATATTTTGGTGTGGGGCGAGAATCATTCTAGCGGAGTAAACTATACATAAGAAGAGAAGGGGAACCCCACCCCAAAAACTTATGCATAGTCTTTATGACTAGCCCAATTCTCATTATCGCTCTTGTATACCCCTACTTAAATGCAATGACCTCATTTTAAGGTGGGAGAGCGAACCCCACGGTTGAAATTCCACAGGACGAACACCACACAGTAAGAACCTTGTGGAATTAGGAATTATTTATAACCCTATATCCGTTAAACCTGATTTAATTATTGCTGTAACTTCTTCATTGGGAAAATCAAAATCACGAATAGTCTCTCGATTGTCTATTTGCGATGCCTCGTCAAAAACTTCTCTTAACCTTATAGACTTATCAAACACAGGCTTTAACTTGTTAAAGCGAGTTGAAGTTAAAATTTCGGCGATAGGTATAGCACCTACCATCAATACTAAGGAATAGCCGTTGGGATTCTTCTTACTTATATTATCTTCATCTATTGCCAGCATTACTTGGATAGC